>LDZT01008342.1_pt1 | contig 148767 bp, 144 predicted proteins | sample 615521 | NCBI WGS metagenome assembly LDZT01 (sample SAMN03408292, study PRJNA278302) | terrestrial metagenome | isolation source: oil reservoir sample SB1 | place: USA: Alaska, North Slope, Schrader Bluff formation | collected 2011-09 | reverse complement strand
AAATTTTTTGTTGTATTTTTTTAAGTGAAACTCGAAACTTTTTGTTGAGTCCAAATTTTCGAAAAGGTTTGAAAAATCTTCGATTCCATAACATTCAACTTCAGGTTTTTGATAAGTTATCTGAAGAAACTTAAAAGAATCATTTTCAACTATAACAAAATATGTGTTTACATCTTTGAAAGGGAAAAAATGCCCTTTCTCGAAAGAATAAAATTTGTAGAAATCTATCTGCAGTATTATTGTTCCAATAAAATCACCATTTTTTTTGTCAAAAACAGGGATGTAAGCATCAAAAAAAGGCTTTTTGCCAAAGATCTTTATTTTTGAGAATTTTATCTCTTTGTTGAGGGTTGAATTCATAAGAAGGTTTGTATCAACCGAACAACCATTTTCAAAGAATATCAAATTACCATTTCTATCTATTAAAGAGATAGAGTTAACTTCATTGTAAGCATCATGTATCTCTTTTACTTTGTTAAAAAACCTATCTTTTACCTCTTTATTCTTACTATATTTCAAAAAATCGTTAACAGTGTAAAGATAACTTATAAACTTTAAACTTTTGTTTAAAGTTTTCATTTTTACTTTTACATATTCTTTGTGATGTTCAAGCGTATTAAAAAGTGTTTTCTCCTCTTTCCTTTTTACAGAATCAATCTGCTTTATAAGTATGAGGATAAAAATAGAAGATATGATTAAATTTAAAAATATTATAAATTTTATGATATTTGTTCTGTTAACTATTAAATTTTTCATTTCCCTTTTAAAAAGTATATTATTTTAAAAAAATTTTTCAATATTATTGTTGAAAAATTTTAAAATTCAGTTATTATTGTATTGGGGGGCGAAATTGGTCTCGACAGGGATAATCTTGTTCAGGGGAAGCATGCCGAGATTGCTGGTGTCTCGTAAAAAAACCGGCAAAAAAGAAAAGACAACAATTTCGCTTTAGCTGCATAATTTGCAGCAGGATCTTTCAAGACCTGTCAGGGGTTTTGAAAAGATCTTCATAATCCTGACTGCCGGTATGGTAAGCCCGAGCCGTACCGTAAGATTAGGGCAAAAATCCTGAAAGGTTGCATCCAGCCGATCAGGAATAACTTATGGATGCTAAGCATGTAGAAGAACTGAACATCTATCTTTGGACGCGGGTTCGATTCCCGCCGCCTCCATTTTTAATATGAAAGATTTGAAAAAATTATCAACCTCACTTGAAAATGAAGAACTCTTTTTGAACACCATAAAATATCTTTCCGATGTTATAGATGCTAAGGATGAGTACACTATAGGACATTCTGAGAGGGTACAGAGGTATTCTGTACTTATAGGAAAGAGGATGGGCCTTTCAAAAAAGGAACTTGATGTTTTGTACCTTGCTTCTATACTTCATGACATTGGTAAAGTTAAAGTCCCAATATCTATTTTGAACAGTAGAAAAAAGTTGAACAGGTTCCAGTTTTCAGAAATAAAAAGACATTCTGTTTATGGCGCATATCTTTTAGGTTCTTTCAAGTATGTTCCAGGTTTGCAGGATGCTATAAAATATCACCATGAAAGGTATGATGGAAAAGGGTATCCTGAAGGTTTGAAAGGAAAAAACATTCCACTTTTTTCCAGAATAATTGCCGTATCTGATTCTTTCGATGCAATGACTTCAGGAAGAAGTTATAAAAAGGAGATAAGGAGTGAAGAGAACGCAATAAAAGAGATTTCAAAAAATTCTAAGACACAGTTTGATCCCCAGATAGTTAAAATTTTTATAGAACTTTACAAAGAAGGTTACATCCATCTTGAAAAGGGTTTACATCTTTTGAAGATGCAGAGTATAAACTCTCTTGAAAAATCCTATCTATTTTTGATGGATGCAAGAAAAAGGATGAAAAATAAGGATGATAGACTCTTGATAGATCTTAACTTAGGAAAGATCTTCGTTCAGAGTGGTAGAAATAAAGAGGGTATAAAAATTTTAAAAAAGGTTGAGAAAAATTTAAAAGGGAGAAAAAATAGAATTTCGAAATATGAACTTTTCAATGAAATATCTTCAGCGTACTACTATTTGAACAGATTTGAAGAAGCTTTAAAATACTCCTTCTTTGTTTTAAAGAGTAAAAACTCAAACCTTCTTGAGAAATCGAGAGCTGCAAGACATGTGGGTATGGTTAGTTTTAAGATGGGTAAAAGTATAGATAGAGTTTTCAAATACCTTGATATGTCAAAAGGCTTTTACGATAAGATGGAAGAGAGTTTTGAAAGGAGAAAGGAGTTTCTGGCTGAAAAGAATTTTTCGATAGTGAAGTACAACCAACTTATAAATTTCAAAAAAGAGATGACTTTGGATCTTGCAAAATATTACGATGCAAAAGGTTTTGTCTATCTAAACGTGGGTAATTTCGAAAGGGCTGTGCAGAGTTACCTTGATTCTATAAATATAAAACATTTTTATGGAGATCTCTATGGTTCCATAAGAAGTCAATCAGGGCTCGCTTTGGTTTACATTGAGCAGGGAAAATTTTTGGATGCAGAATACAACCTTTTGGAATCACTCGACAATGCATTGAAATTGAACAACAAACTCGGTTTATGGATGGTTTACAACAATCTCGGAAGGTTGTACCTTATGAAGAAAAATTATGAAAAATCTAAAGATTATTATTTAAAATCCTTTAACATAGGTTCTTTGATAGGGAACGGTTACCTTTTAACTGAGGCTGTTTTCTTTTTAACAAGGTTTTTGAAAAGCGAAAAGAAGAGAAAGGAGGTAGTTAAAAGGTATGAGAGTTTGATAGGAAAAGATGAAAACAATGGGATAATGATAAGTTACATAAAAGGTGAAAAAGATGTTGATATAAAAAAAAGGGAAGAGATATTTGAAAGAAGTTGCGAAAGTTTGAAAGGAAGTTACAGGTTACTTGAACATGCTAAACTTTTTTATAACTATCTAAAATTTTTGAAAAGAAATGATAGAGAAAAGTATCTTGAAAAGGTGAAAGTAATACCTGAGGTGATAAGGTTCATTTCCGATGGGGTTGTAAGGAGGAGGTTGGAAAAAATATATGATCTCAATACTAAAATCTGCGGGGATAAAAGGTCTTGAAGGCTATATTGTTGAGGTTGAAACTGATGTTCAGAATGGACTTCCAGCTTTCAACATAGTTGGTTTGGCTGAAAGAACTGTAAAGGAGTCTAAAGAGAGGATACGGAGTGCCATTAAAAACTCTAACTTTCCATTTCCTGATAGAAGGATAACAGTTAACCTTGCACCTGCAGATATAAAGAAGGAGGGATCATACTTTGATCTACCTATAGCAGTTTCCCTTTTGAAATCACTTGGAATTGTAAAAGATTTCACTGATGATTTTATTTTCATAGGAGAACTCGCTCTTGATGGTAAAGTTAGAGGGGTCAACGGAATATTGGCAATAGTTTCATCCATATACGAAAAAGGTGAAAGGAAACTTGTAATTCCTTATGCGAACAGACGTGAAGCGTCGGTTGTAAAGGGAATGGAAATTTACCCAGTTAAAGATTTAAGGGAGGTTGTTGATTTTTTGTCAGGTTTGAAAAAGATAAAGAAGTTTGAAAATAAAAATACTGTTAAAAAGGCTTTCGAGTACGATTTTGGATTTGAGGATGTAAAAGGTTTAACATTGCAGAAGAGAGCCCTTGAAATAGCAGCGAGTGGAGGGCACAACCTTTTGATGATTGGTCCACCCGGAACAGGTAAAACTATGCTTGCCAAAAGGTTTGTTACCATACTTCCAGAAATGACAGATGAAGAATCACTCGAAACTACAAAGATTTATTCTATAAGAGGACTACTTAAAGATAGTCAAGGTATAGTGAAAGAAAGACCTTTCAGAAGTCCACACCATACTATTTCTGATGTTGCTTTGATAGGTGGAGGTCAGGACTCACATCCAGGAGAGGTGTCTCTCGCACATAACGGAGTTCTTTTTTTGGATGAGTTTCCAGAATTTTCAAAAAATATAATTGAATCTCTGAGACAGCCCCTTGAGGATGGATATGTAACTGTTTCAAGAGCACAGAACACTTTCATCTATCCTTCAAGGTTTACACTAATAGCAGCTATGAACCCATGCAGATGCGGTTACTATTCTGATCCAAACCATATATGCAAATGTACTCCCTACGACATTCAAAAATATCTTTCAAAAATTTCAGGCCCAATACTTGATAGGATAGATATACATATAGAGGTCCCACGTATCGATTTTTTGAATGAAACAATGGAAGATAATGTTGAAAGTTCGAATGATATTAGAAAAAGGGTTCAAAATGTTGCTAACATTCAGGAGGATAGATACAGAGAAGTAAGAAATATAAGAAGGAATGGCCATCTTTCCTCAAAATATTTGAAAGTTTTTTGTAAGTTGGATTCCTCCTCAAAACTTTTACTCCAAACTGCTATAAAACATTACTCTTTCTCTCCAAGATCGATTACAAAAATAATAAAGGTAGCAAGAACTATAGCAGATATGGCTGGAGAGGAAAATATAAAAGATGAACATATATCTGAGGCTATACAGTATAGAATACTTGATAACAAATTTTTCTATAACCTGTGAGAAAATTTGATAAAGATAAAAGATAACTGGAATAAACTTTTAAAAGATTACAACATCAAAGAATTACAATTCTTTGAGGAGTATTCAAAACTTTACGGTGATAGTAAAATTTTCTTTAAAGAGAAAAATGGTGATTTAATATTTCTTATAATTCTTATTAATGAAAAGTATAGAGATTTTGAAACTCCTTATGGTTATGGATCCTTCTATTCATCAAAAAAGGATAAAAATTTCACCGAACCTTTTTTTGAAGAAGTTTTTAAAATTTTAAAGGACAAAGGACTCATAGCAGGTTTAATAAGGTTCAATCCATTTTTCCCTAAAATAGAAAGTGGACTTTTTCAAATAGAATATGTCAGAGATGTTTTTTACATAGATCTGTTTGAAAACTATATGGATGATTTTAAAAGTTCAGTTAGGAATAAGATAAATGTTGCGAAAAAGAAAAATTTTTTGATTAGCGAAAAAAAGGATGAAGAAGAGTTTTTAAAGTTTTATGAGATTTACAATGATATGATTGAAAAAAAGAATGGAAGAGATTTTTTAAAGTTCAGCGAAAAATATTTTATAGGTTTAAAAAATATTGATTTTTCCTATATTCTAAACTCTTATAGGGATGGAAAATATTTTGGTGGATCGATATTTTTGATAAGGGAAGGTTTCAACTCCTACTACCATCTCTCGTCAGTTTTAAGGAATGAAATGACAAAAGGTCTTTCAAATCTGTTACTTTACAGGGGATGTGAACTTTCAAAAAATTTGGGGAGTGAAAGGATGATACTCGGTGGTGGAACGAAAGAAGGGAAGGATGGATTAACAGAGTTTAAAAGATCTTTTACCAAAAAAAGTAAACCGTTCTATATTGGAAAGGTTCTTTTAGATAAAAAAAGGTATGATGAACTGGTTGAAAAGTATGATAGTATGTCTGGAAATGGGGAGAAATTGTTTTTAAGGTATAGGGAAATTTTAGGGTAAACTATTGATTTATTTTTTCTATATGATAAATTTTATTATTTAGGAGGTTTTATGGATAAAAAAATTATTGTTGAAAAGATGCGCGAAGTTATAGATCCAGAGATAGGAATGGATATCGTAACTTTAGGTTTAATATACAATTTAAAGATTGAAGAAGGAAAAGTCTATATAGATATGACTTTAACCTTTCCAGGTTGCCCTCTCGCCTCGATGATGATAAACGAATTAAAACAGAAGGTGGAAGAGGTTGCAGGTGAAGGGAATGTTAACATAAATTTGATTTTTGAACCTAAATGGAACCAAACTATGATCTCAGAAGAAAATTATTTGAGTTTGATTGAGGATGAAAAATAACAGATTTTATAAAATTTTAACCTTACTCATTTTTATTTCGATAATACTCGGTTTATTTTTAAAACCGCCAAATTTCAATTGCAAAAAGAAGCATAAAACAACAAAAGAGTATATACTTTTAACATCTTTATCTTTGAAAAACCGTATAGATAGATTTTATCAGGAGGAAGATTATTACCCTTACGATTTGAGAAGATTTCAAAGGTATTTTGATGTGAAACTTGATTCATTTTTTGAGTATCAGAGTTTTTTCAGAGATTACAGGTTAAAGTTGAAATACTCTTTTGATGATACATTTTTGATTTTTACGAAAGATTCGATACTGAAAGAGGTTTATGAAGAATAGAACATGGGCTGAAATAAACATAGATAATCTTATTTACAATGTCAAGACTATAAAAAAATTTGTTGGTAAAGATGTAAAAATACTTGCAGCAGTAAAAGCGAACGCTTATGGTCATGACAGCATAGAAATAACCAGAGTTCTATCACCATATATAGAGATATTCGGTGTAGCCTCGATAGATGAAGCAATAGAACTAAGAATCCATAGGATTCCCAACAGGATACTCATTCTAAGTCCAACAATTTCTAATGATGCTCCCAAAATAGTTGATTACAATATTATGCCAAACCTTGTATCCTACTCTTATGCAAAAAGTATAGATAGAGAATCTTACAAGAAAAGCAGGATAACCGAGGCACATATAGAAATTGATACTGGCATGAACAGAACAGGTATTTCCTATAGGGATGCTGAAAGGGAAATAACTAAAATTTTAGAGTTGAAAAACATAAAAGTTACAGGTATCTTTTCACATTTTGCTGAAGCTGAAAAGAAGGATAAAGGTTTTTCTATTGAACAAAAAAGAAGATATGATATAATAATAAAAAAATTAAAAGAGAAAGGTATAAATTTTAAATACAGACATCTTGCTAACTCATCTGGCATAGTAAACATCAAGGGTAGTTTTTACAATCTGGTAAGGCCTGGTATAATGGTTTACGGTCAGTATACTGATGAGAGGCTGAAAAAGTTTATAAAAGTGAAACAGGTTATGTTTTTGAAATCAAGAATATGTCAGATCAAAAATTTAAAAAAGGGAGACACCGTTTCTTATGGGAGGAATTTTATCGCAGAAAAAAGTATGAGGATAGCAACGGTTCTAATAGGGTACGGTGATGGTTATTCAAGGTTACTCTCAAACAGATCACATATGTTCTTAAAGGGGAAAAGAGTTAAAGTTGTAGGTAATGTTTGTATGGACCTTACGATGATAGATATAACCGGAGTAAAGGATGTGAAAGTTGGAGATGAGGTAGAAGTTTTTGGAGATAACATTTCAATAAACGAGTTGGCAAAACTTTCAGGTCTTTTAAATTATGAAATTTTGACAGGAATAGGTCCAAGAGTTCCAAGGATTTTCGTAAAGAATGGTAAGATATATTATCAAAAAAACATTCTCGCCACAAATGGAGGAAACCTTGTCTGAAAAAAAGATTGAGATAATGGATGTTATAAACCCATTCTATATTCAGTCACTTGCCAACATGAAACTGATAGATATACCAGGTGTAGAAACAAAACTTGACCTTGAAAGTGCAACACATTCTATTGATATACTTGAGTTTATTTACAAAAAAATGGAAGGTGGACTCGACTCTGAAGAGAAAAAAGTATTTGAGGAGATTTTGGGTATTTTAAAATACCAGTTCATTCAGGTCAAAAATAAAACTAAAAAGGAGGAGAAGTGAAGAAATGGTTATTCCTCTTATTGACCATAATAGTATCTTTTGTAATCTTTGGTCAGAAGATACATATTGTTAAAAAGGGAGATACTTTATGGGATCTTGCCGGTTATTATTATAACAATCCTTTCATATGGAGAAATATTTATAACGCCAATATAGAGAAAATAAAAGATCCACACTGGATATATCCTGGTCAGGAATTCATTATCCCCGATGTTGTGGCTGATGCTATACCTCAAGAAACTCTTCAACCTGTTGAAGAAAAAGAGGAAACAGGTGCTGTAGAGGAGATTGGTTTTGAAAAAGAGGTTGAGGAAAAAAATGTTCAGTATGTAAAAACAACGGAAGTTGGAGATGATATTGGAAAAGTTAAAAAGATACGAGAGGATATAAAGAAGATCGAAAGAACGAAAAGTTATATGATAAAAAATGCTGTTGAATATGCAGTTGCTAAAAAACTCGCATTCAGGGCTGGTTACCTTTCTTTACAGAATCCCCAGATTGGAAAGATAGATGGGCTTTATAAAAATTCATACCAAATGGTTAAAAATGAAAAAGTTTACATAAAACTTAACTTCTCGGATCAATCTTTAACTGGAAAAGAACTTGTTATATTCAAATGGAAAAACAAGGTGAAAGATAATGAAAGTGGTCAAAATCTTGGAAAACATGTAAGAATAACCGGGAAGGTGAGAATAGATGGTTATGAGAATAATCTCGCTTATGGAACTATAACGGCATCTTACGATGAAATCGAAAAGGGTGATTTTGTAACTTTCTATGAAGAACCACAGATAAATCCAAACTCATCCTATCTGAAAGTTTCAGATGATATTTACGGTTCTTTGATAGGAACGGAAAACCCAAAAATCAGGACGAACGAATTCACGATAGTTTTCATCAATCTTGGTAAAAATGATGGAATAAATACTGGAGATGTATTTACTATAGTTAGAAAGGATAAAACCGGAGAGTATTTTGCAGCTGGAGCTTTGCAGGTTCTCGTTCCCTATGATGAATATTCTACAGCAGCAATCATTTCAATTAAAGGAAATATGGATATAAAACCCTATGAGGAGATAAAACTTTCATATAGAAACAAAACTGAATACCTTATGAAAAAGTATAGTGAACTTATGAATATAACAGGTGAAACCGATGTTATAAAAGAGGAAAGTGTAAAAGAGGAAGTTGTTACACCAGAACCAGTTATAGAAGAGGTTAAAGAAGAAAAAGTCATTCCAGTTGAGCCTGTTGTAGAAGAAGCAAAAGAGGAGGAAGTTGTTCCAGTTGTTGAAGAAAAGGTAACAGAAGAGCCTGCCTATGAAGAACAACCTGTAGTGGAAGAACAAACTGTGATAGAAGAAAAAGATCAAACACCTGCCATAAAACCAGAAGAAGAGGTAAAGGAAGAGGGAACATTCATAATTGAGGAAGAAAAACAGGATACAACTCCTAAAGATACTATAAAAGGTGAAGAGGAGATCATAATAATTGAAGAGTAAACTAAAAAGAATCACATATAAAGAACTGTTAAGAAAAAAGAAGAATAATGAAAAGGCAGTCCTTGTGACTGCCTATGATTACTCTATTGCTTCCATAGTTAACAATTCACCAATTGATATAGTTCTTGTCGGTGATTCCGCTTCGATGGTTATGATGGGTAATCCTTCAACACTCGATATAACTCTTGATGAGATGATCGTTTTTGGAAAATCTGTAAGAAAAGCGATTAGAAAACAGTTTCTTATATTCGATATGCCTTTTTTAACATATCAGGTATCAAGAAGAGATGCTATAAAAAATTGTGGCAGGGCTTTAAAGGAGACGAGGTGTGATGCTGTTAAAATGGAGGGAGGTAAAGAGATAATTGATAGAATAAAGGCTGTTGTTGATGCTGGTATACCTGTTTGTGGGCATATAGGAATGAAACCACAGAGTTATAAAAAGTATGGAGGTTATCCTGTTCTTGGGAATGATGAGGAGGAGATAACAAAAATCATAGAGGATGGCTTGGAACTTCAGAAGAATGGTGTTTTGATGATAATAGTTGAAAATACAACCGATCTTGTTGTGAAATATCTTAAGGAGAATCTTAAAATCCCTATTTACTCTATAGGTTCAGGTATTGATAGTGATGGGCAGATAGTTGTAATAAACGATATAATTGGGTTATATTCCAAATTCACTCCAAGGTTTATAAAAAGGTATGAGAACCTTTCAGAAAAAATTTCTATCGCGTTGAACAAATACGCTAAAGATGTAAAAAACGAAAAATTCCCACAAAAAAGTAAAATTCCGAAAACTGATAGAAAGATATTTTTGAAGGCGATTTCAAAGTTAAAGATTTAACTTTCAAAAGATAATTTTATCTTTGTTCCTTTTCCCTCTTCACTCTCAACTTCGATTTTTCCATCATGAAGTTTTACAATATGTTTAACTATCGAAAGTCCTAATCCAAAACCCCCATACTTTTTTGATCTCGATTTATCTATTGTATAGAATCTTTCAAATATCCTCTCGATTTCTTTTTTAGGTATACCTATACCTGTATCCTCAACAGTTAAAGAAATGTTCTTATCTTTTTTTTCAAGAGATATTTTTATATACCCCTTATCAGTATACCTTATAGAATTCTCAACAAGGTTTTTTATCATCCTCTCTATCTTTTCTTTGTCACCGTTGAAATATATTTTTTCATCACTAAAAGAAAAATCCATTTTCAGATTTTTTTTCTTAAAATCCTCCTCAAAACCTTTTAAAACATTTTTAACAGAATCTGTTAGAAGAAACTCTTCCTTTTTTATTTTTGGGGATGTTTCGAGATAGGATAACGTTAAAATCTCTTCAACGAGTTTGTTCATATTCTCGACATGATTTTTTATTATAGGAACATATTTTATATCTTTATATTCCATCTCTATAGTTTCCAAATATCCGTATATTGCTGTTAGAGGTGTTTTTAGTTCATGTGAAATGTTTGATATAAAATCTTTTCTCATCCTGTCAACATTCTTAAGGTCAGTGATATCAAAAAATGTTAGAATGTATTTGTTATCCTCTCTTATAAAAGATATGTTTATGAGAAAAATTCTTGAGTTGATTTCACTTTCAATTTTTATGGTTTTTTCCTGTGAATTCTTCAGAGCGTTCAGAAAATCATAGTTTAAAAAGATATCAGTTATCTTTAAAATCTTTTTTTTCTCCTTTAAAAGGCTTTCCAATTTCTTATTCGAATAGATTATGTTAAAGTTGCTATCAACTATAAAAATTCCCTGTTCTATAGTTTTTAAAAGAGTTTCAAGTTCTCTATTTTTTTCTTCAACATCAGAAATCAGTTTTTTAATACTATCAGCCATATCGTTGAAACTTTTTCCTATAGTTTTAAACTCATCATCCTCTTTTAGAATTATTTTTGTATCCAATTCACCATTTCCAAACTTTTCAAGATTTTTTATTATAAGGTTAACGGGATATGTAACCTTTCTGTTGAGAAAAAAGAATAAAGAAAAGATTATAAAAACCGTTAATATGAAAACGAAAATATAATCCCTGAAAATATTGAAAAGTACTTTATCGATATCTTTGGAAAAGGAACTTAATCTTAAAACACCTATTAATTTACCATCCTTATACATTGGGGTAGAGAAATATAACATTTTACTATCCAAAGTTTTACTGTACCTTTCTATAGTAATCTCTTCCCCTTTCAAAGCCTCATCTATATCTTTTCTACCTTTGTGGTTTTCCATCAATCTAAAGTCCTTGTAGGAATCCGCCAACACTTCTCCAGTTGTATCAACTATTGTTATTCTTATTCCAGTCAGATCACTCTTCTCCTTTACCTTTTTGTTCAGCATGTCCTGATCTTTCGAAAAATATTGAATCTCCTCCATTAGGATTTTTGAAATTGATCTCATATCTTTTGTGTTGGAGTATACGTATGTTTTTCTCACCATCTTTGCTGTAAAGTAAAAAGATGTTATATTTATAACTATAAGAATGGATATGAGAAAATAAATTAGAATTTTTATATTCGAAAATATTTTAATCTTCAATCTTATAACCCATCCCCCTAATATTTTTTATATGTTTCCCTTGCGGATCTATTTTATCCCTTAAACTTTTTATATGAACATCTACGGTTCTTTTTGTAACTATTTTTTCGTTTCCCCATATTGAGAAGAGTATCTTTTCTCTTGAAAAAATCCATCCCTTTCTTTTAGCGAGAGTTGTTAATATTTTAAACTCAGTTGATGTTAAACTGACAGGCTTATTTTTATAGAAACATTCGGCTCTGTTGATATCTATTATTATATCTTTACCAATTTTTATTATACTCTCTTCTTTTTCATTGTAATACCTTTTCAATATAACCTTTATCCTAACTATGAGTTCTTTTACGGAGAATGGTTTTGTCATGTAGTCATCGCTTCCGAGTTCCAAACCAACTATTTTATCACTCTCATCAGATTTCGCTGTAAGTATGATAACCGGAATATTTTTATATAATCGATCTTCTTTCATTCTCTTTAAAATATCTATCCCATCAACTTCAGGCAACATCAGATCCAATATCAGAAGATGAAACGTGTTGTTATTCGAAAGATATTTTAAAAAATCTTTACCAGAAAAGAATTGAACATAATCGAAGTTGTTATTTTTCAAATGTATTGCTATAAGATCGTTTATATCCTGTTGGTCCTCAAGGATTACTATTTTGAATCTTTCCATGTAAAAATTATATAAGAAAAATAACCATTTTCAACACATATTGGTTGACTTTGAATTTTTTTAATTTATCATTATTTTTAACAAAGGAGTTTTTATGAGAATTTTTAAAAATCTTTTACTTCTTTTAATTTTAATTTTCTTTTTGAATTCTTATCAAAAAGATTTTTCACAGCAATCTGAAAGAATAGATATCTTTATAGATTCAATTTTAAAAGTGCATAATGGAGTTGGGCTTTCTATAGGAATAGTTTATAAGGATTCATTGATTTACGCTAAAGGTTACGGTTTTTCAAATTATGAGGAAAAGAGAAAAGTAACTGAAAAGACTCTTTTTGCTATTGGATCTTGCACTAAATCTTTCACGGCAACCGCAGTATCGATTCTTGTTCAGGATGGAAAGTTGGAATTTGATAAACCTTTGAAAGAGTACCTTCCAGATTTTCAACTTTACGATGATGTTTCTGAAAAAATTGCGACGCCAACAGATATATTAACCCATAGGATAGGTCTTCCGAGACATGATTTTATGTGGTACGGTTCACAATTTTCACGGGAGGAGATTTATAGAAGGTTAAAATACTTAAAACCGAACTGTTCCATAAGAACAAAGTTTCAGTACCAGAACCATATGTATCTTCTTGCAGGATACCTTGTTGAAAAGGTTTCCAATATCAGTTGGGAAAACTTTGTTAGTGAAAAAATTTTGAAACCACTTCATATGGATAATACAAACTTTTCAACAGAAGTTATGAGAGAATCTGATGATTATGCATTACCTTACAATTTTGATGGGGAAAAATTTGTTAGAATGGATTTTAGGGAGTTCCCAGCGATGGGCCCTGCTGGAACTATTAACTCAAATGTTTTGGATATGTCAAAATGGATAATTTTTATTCTGAACAAAGGAAAGGGAACAAACATATTATCATCAGATTATATTGAAAATATGATTACTCCCAAAATGATAGTTTCTGAAAAGTCCAGTTATCCTGAAAGAAGTTTTAGAACCTATGGTATGGGCTGGTTTATTGAATATTACAGAGGAAGGTACCACATATTCCACGGAGGAAACATAGATGGCTTTTCAGCACAGATGGGAATATTCCCTGAAGATTCTTTTGGAGTTGTTATACTTTCAAATTCAAATTCAAGCAGCATACCTTTCATAGTTGAAATGTACGTTTCAGAACTTATGTTGGGACTTGAACCAACTCCATGGAGTGATAGAGTTAAGGAGACAGAAAATGTTAGATCCAAAAATGTAAAAACGCACGATGTACAAAAGAAGGGAACAAAACCACAACATCGTTTGAAAGAATATACTGGTTTATATGAAGATAAAGGTTATGGAAGGGTATTGATAGAGTATAAAAAGAACAAACTTTTATTAAATTTCAACGAGTTTACATTCGATTTAAAACATTTACATTATGATGTGTTTAAAGCTGTGTCTAAAAATATTGAAGATATGGATCTTATTGTTTCTTTTGAGAGTGATAAAAATGGGAGAATATCAAAAGTTCTTATCCCTCTTGAACCTTCTGGAGATGATATAATATTTGAAAAAGTCCCTGAAGATGAGTTTTCATCTTTGGATTATCTGAAAAATTTTGAAGGAGAGTATGTTCTTCAAAATGATACTCTTGAAATAAATTTAACGAAAGATGGATATTTGACTCTCTTTTTAAAGGGTCAAAAACCGATGAAGATAGTTCCTGTAGAAAAGAACTATTTTGAGTTCAAAGACCTAAAAGGTTTCTTTGTTAAATTTGGTGAAAAAAATGGTAAAATAATCAATGTTGATATAATTCAACCTAACGGAACATTTAAATTTAAAAAAGTGGAATGAGGTTTCTATGGATAAAAAGAAAAAATGTATAGAGGAGTTCAAAAAAGAAAGGGAAAGGTTGAACAGTATAATTATGGATTTTTCGTCCACATCAACCAAGAGGTTTTTTGCACTTGATTCTCAGGTTTACTCTGAAGGCAAAATCCCAGCAAAATATAAAGAGATTATGGGTCTTGTTGGGTCTATAGTTTTAAGGTGTGATGACTGTATACTCTACCATCTGATAAGATGTTTTGAGGAAAAGGTTACAGATGATGAACTTGTTGAAGCGGTAGATATAGCTTTAATAATAGGCGGTTCAATAACTATTCCTCATATAAGAAGAGTTTTCGATAACTGGAAAAGGATGACAGAGCGGAACTGAAATTATTCCTGCTCTTTTTTCCCTACCTCAGTTAATTTAAGTTGGAGTTTTTTCAGTATCTCTTCCACATCAGCCTTTGTTACATAACCCCTTGTTAACTTGTGCGCTACGTCTATTCTAAGTCCTCTTTCAAAGTATTTGAAAAAATCATCCTTGTTTAATAGAACCTCGTGGATACCTTTTACTTCTATCTTGTCAACACTCTCTTTGTGTTTGTTTATCATAAGTTCCAGAGGAATATTCTCAACTTTAATGACCCTTCTGAATTCACTTTTAATTTCCTTATCGCTGTTTTCTCTTGTAGTTGTTTCAAGATCGGAACCATCTGTGAATAATGAAATAACACTCATAAAAGGTTTCTCAGTGATACCCAAAAATTTTTGAAAGGAATCGGGAATATTCTGTCCAAGGATTAAGAAAACATTTTTTTCACCAGAAAAGAATGCTATGAAATAATTTTTAAAGGGAAAATTCTGAATAGAGAATTCACCTATCTTTTCAAAACTCTTGTTAGTCAATTCTTTTGTTTTTGTCAAAAAGAAAGATGTCTGTGTTCCAGCAGGCATTGTAGGTTTTGTGTTAATAACGAAATTCTCAGGAACGGAAAATGTTTCATTCTTCTTGTTGGTAAAAATTGTCCATCCTGTAAATCCGAGTCCTCCAACAATGATCAAAAAGATTAAAAAACCCATATTCACCACCTTTTAGAAAGGGAGTTTAAAAACTCCCTTTATTCTTTTTTCTCTTCCTTTTTTTCTTCTTTTACTTCTTCTTCTTCTTTTTCTTCTTCTATTTCATCAAACTCCTCATCCTTCTCTTCAAGAAGATTCACATCATCTTTCATCTTTACGAGGTTGACATACATTATTGTTAATCCTGCTGTCCAGCAAACAAGAATGTAAGATATTACTGTAAAACCTGCTATATAGAGTAAAACTCCGAAAAGAAAAGAGGAAAGGTTAATAGCCCAGTTACCTGGTGCAAAAGTGTGTAGAGTAAAAAGGAAAGGTGTTGCGTATGATGCAATTTTTTCAGATATCTGGTATGCTGGAACTGGAGGGAGGAAATAGAAACCGTTATTCCATATTTTAAGCCATGATCCGTCGTTCCATACAGATAATGCCCATCTTGTCAGTTCAAAGGAATACTTCAAAATTATTCCAAGTATAACTCCTCCAAGTGATGACATCGCACCAACCAAACCACCCCATACAACGAGTCTCCATGGATGGTCCCATACAAGGGAGAATATCTCAAACAATGTATCGAAAGTATCAGATTTTGATGTTCCTGCAACCGCTGGTGAAATGAAAAGTGAAACGAAGAATATTATTATCAGATAGACTGTAAAAACTGCTCCAAAAATTATAGGAACAATCAAAAGGATTATAAAAAGTGGTCCAAAATATGGAATCCTTCCTATCAAACCAAAAATGAAAGCACCTATAAACATGAAAACTATAAGTATCAACAATGTTAATGGAGCAAGAAAGGAAGATTTCCAGAATTTTGCAGCATACTTTAAAGATTCTTTCATCTCATAAAATTCATTTCCCTTCAACTGTTCGAAAGTTATTTTTGTAACAGCTGTTTGAGCGAAGATGAAGAATATGAAATATAAAATGGCTCCAACTATCCAGATCAACCACGAATACCATGTCAATGTTGTAACACCTATAACCGGTGCCGGGATAAATTTATAGGTTTCCCAGATAGTTTTGATAGATGTGCCGTTTGCTATGAAAGCGATGTAGGAAAATATCATGTAAACTAAAGCACCGAGAGAAATAGCGGAAAGCATCACGAACATCTTTTTAATTGAGAGTCCTAACCTTGTGCACCTGAAAAGATCTTTGTAATTATAGTGAAGTTTTATCATAAAACCTCCTGTTTATTTTTAAATTCATGCTTTCGTTGACTTCATCGAGAGTTTTTTGGGCTATAATTCTTGCCTTTTTATTTCCATCTTCAACAATATCGTAAATAACATCAGGATCCTTTTCAAAATTTTTTCTCTTTTCCTGCAAAGGTTTTAAATATTCGATTATCTTATCGGCACATCTGTTTTTGCATTCCACACATCCGAGTTCCCCTTTTTGACAGGAATCTTTTATTTCATCCGTTTGTTCTCTGTTAAAAATTTTATGGTAAGAGAATATGTTGCATATATCGGGATGACCCGGATCGTTCTTTCTTATTTTAGCTGTATCAGTTATAGAGAGTTTCACTTTTCTTCTAATCTCTTCTTCAGAATCAGCAATATAAATTGCATTGTTTAAAGATTTTGACATCTTTTTACCATCTATTCCAAGAACTCTTGGGAACTGAGTTATCAAAGATTTTGGTTCAGGGAAAATCTCTTCGTAAAGGTTGTTAAACCTTCTCGCTATCTCCCTTGTAAGTTCAAGGTGAGGGAGTTGGTCCTCTCCGACAGGGACAGCTGTAGCTTTATAACATAGTATATCCGCTGCCTGTAAAACAGGATAGCCTAAAAGTCCATAATTGTTATCTGAAGTCATCTCAAGATCACGGATCTGTTCTTTTAGAGTTGGGTTCCTGTATAACCAGGATAAAGGTGTTATCATTGAAAAGAGAAGATAAAGTTCAGCATGTTCTTTTACTGAAGATTGAAGAAATATGATTGATCTTTTTGGATCTATTCCTGCTGCAAGCCAATCTACGACCATCTGAAATATGTTTTCTTGAATAGAAGCCACATCATCGTATGATGTTGTTAAGAGATGCCAATCGGCTATCTCAAAATAACAGGCATATTCATCCTGTAGTTTTACCCAATTTTCTAATGCACCCTTTAGATTACCTATATGAACTTTACCTGTTGGTCTAAAACCTGATAAAATTATCCCTTTCATATTCTTTAACACCTTAATTTTTTATATTACTATTTTATTATTAAAAGTCAAGAAGATTTAAATTTTTTAAACAAATAAAACATCCCAAAAGAGGAAAAAAGAAAGAAAAGGTTAGATACAAAAAATGGTAGTTTTGGTGATGAAAATTTTAAAATAAGATAACCTAAGGATGGAACGATTATTCCCCTTACTCCCGTTAGAAAAATATGAACATTCTGAAACTGTGATGAATCATTATCCTTTGCAAAATGAATGGATGATAGGTCCCATATGACAAAAACCGCTGACATACTTATAGAGAATATCAAAAAAGCTGGATAGATAAAGAAGAATGGATTTGGAATAAAACTTGAAATCAAAAGGAAAAGAGGGTAAAAAGAGAGTAAAAAAAAGGTTAAAGAAGAGTAAAGAAAAATATTCATCCTGTCAAGAAAAAACCCAACGAAGGGAAAAAAGACTATAAAGCCGACCTGTCCCAGAAAGCCTTTTATAAAAGAGATCTTTGAGTAGTCAAGTTTCAATATATCAACAAAGTATACAGGAATAGATGGAAGTATGATGAGATATCCGATTCCATATAGGAAAAAAAAGATTTCATATTTCATAAAATCTTTATTCTCTTTCAAAATTTTAACTATTATTTTGATTGGCTGTAAAAAAGATAACTCCTCTTCAATTTTTTTCTGTCTGATTTTTCTTATCTTTACCTTTGAAAAAATGAAGCAACATAAAAATCCAGAAACCGCTGATACTGAGAAAAGAAGTTTGTAAAGGTTATCGTTAACATCGAGAAGTTTTCCAGATAGATTTGAAACAACAAGCGTTGCAAGAACTGAAACTGAAGAAACTATTCCGTAAACGAAGCCTCTATTTTTCTTTCTAAAATTCAACTGCATTATGTTTGAGAATAGAGGGTTCATGAAAGTGTTGAAAATATAAAAAACCGATATTACCAGAATGAAGATCTTTGAACTTTTAGTTAAAAGCATCAAAAGAAGAATAAGTTTTCCAACAAATGCTATAAGAAGAAAAAAATCGTTCTTTCTTTTAAATTTTTTGCTTAAGGGATAGAAAAATATTGAAAAGATGTTTGAAACAGGTTGGATCATCACAAGAAGGGTTATCTCGAAAAGGCTTCCCAAAAGAGTTTTTCTTAAAATGAATTCCTGTAAAAGTAAAACTCCAAGAGAGATTCCATTGAAAATGGAACCTATAGTTAGAAGTAGGAATGTATGTTCTTCCCTTCTATCGAGTTTCAGGAAATTTAAACTCTTCATAGAGTTTTAAAACTTTTTCATAAACTGTTCTCATTTCTGAACTGTCGTATGAAAGGTAATATTCAACTATCTCTTCTCTTTTTATTTCACTCTCTATCATTACTGCTGAAAATAGTATACCGAAAGGATAAAAAAGTTCCATTTCACTTTTTTTATATTTTTCATCTATATCGATTTTTTCACCTTTCAGAATCTTTAAATAGGTTTCTTTTGATTCATCGTTTAAAGTTGAATCCAAAAGGGAATGACCGAGATGAATAAGATTGGGTTCACAGAATATAAGGTTTTTCAATATTTTATCAACTTTTGAAAGTTCTTCTGTTAAACCTTTTATTTTTTTTATCATTTCATTCATCTCTTTAGAGATAGTTGTATCAGTTTTTAAGATCTCTTCAGATTCTATTATTGAAAGATGTATCGAAATAAGATTGAACCTAACACTCGCATCATAATCTCCAAGAAGGTAATATATTTTTGCCATAGAGGAGTAAATGTTGAAATCGTATATGTTCTCTTTAAGAAGTTCACCGTAAAGTGATAAAGCCTTAATATAGTTTTCTTTTCTCTTCTCTTCATCTATAGATCTGAATATCTCTTCTCTATTTATCATCTTTTCTCCTGAGTTTAATCACTATAAACTTTATAATGTATTTTGAAAGGATTGCGAAAAAAAATCCAACGAACAGAGAACCTATAAATATAGGTTTAATATAGATAATGATATCTTCAAATGAGGTTAATTTTAAAAACAAGATTTTTCTGTAAAGTATAAGAGAACCTACGAGGTAATTTAAGAAAACAACTATTGGAATTACAGGGGGAAGAAAAAGTTGTGTTGCAGTTACAAGTGAAATTCTGTTAACATTTTTAAAAATTAGTGCAGCAACTATTGAGAGTACAGTTTGAAAACCGTAAAGAGGCAAAAAACCAATAAAAACACCTACAGCAAACCCATTGGCAATCTGATCAGCTGAAAGGTTTGAATATATCAGATTTTTTAATTCATTGTTAAATTTTCGAAACATTACATTCTTTCGTATGGAAGGAACAACCTTGCGAATTCGTCCTGGGCGTACCTATCTGTCATACCTGCAATATAATCACAGATAACCCTTTCCATTCCATCAACCTCTATGCGTTCAACAAATTTAGTGGGGAGTTGTCTTACATCTTCCTTATACGCCTCGAAAAGTTTTTTCACGTACCTTTCAGCTTTATGTTGCATTTTTAAAACTTTATAATTCTTATAAAGTTTTTCATATAAGAAATTTTTCAACTCTTTGTTTTTCTTCTTCATCTCATCAGAGTAATCTATCAAAATTGGAGAGTTTCTAACATCTTCAAGAGTTTTAATTTTTTCCTTTTTTATGTTTTTAAGTGATGTTGTTATAACATCGTTAATCTGTTCACCTATGAGTTCTCTAACTATCTCATACCTTAAAATCTTTTCATTTTTTACCTTTTTATAGAATCTGTTATAACACTCTTTAAAAAGTGGAATATCTAAAAGATCTTTGAAATCTATCAGTTCAGATTCAAGTCCATCGTCAATATCATGATTGTTGTAAGCAATTTCATCAGCCACGTTGACAATTTGTGCTTCAAGTGAACTGGTTTTATCAGGCAAAAATTCTTTCAATAAAGATGAATTTGGATTATCGTAACTCGTATGATGTTTAATTATTCCTTCTCTCACTTCCCATGTTAGATTGAGTCCCAGATAATCGTTATATCTCTCTTCAAGGTAATCTACTACCCTCAAAGATTGAGAATTGTGTTCAAAACCTCCAAATTCTTCCATAATTTCGTGTAGTGCTTTCTCCCCTGCATGACCGAAAGGGGTGTGCCCAATATCGTGAGCCAAAGATATCGCTTCGGCTAGATCCTCATTCAATCTTAAGGATTTAGCGATAGACTTTGCTATCTGGGCTACCTCTATAGTGTGGGTTAGCCTTGTTCTATAATAATCCCCTTCATGGTTAACAAAAACCTGTGTTTTATATTCGAGTCTTCTGAATGCTTGAGAATGTATTATCCTATCCCTATCTCTCTGAAATGGAGTTCTGTGCCTTGACTCTCCTATTTCATAAATTCTACCTTTAGATTCCGAAGAAAAAACAGCATAAGGAGCAAGGATCTGTTTTTCTTCTTTGATAAGTTGGTCAACCGTTTTCATATTTTTATAAAAGGTTGGCACTATCTTTACTTCTAAATGCCAATATGAACTCTTTTGCCTTCAGGTATGCCTCATCCATTATCTTTTGAGAGTATTCCGATGGTATATCGTCTATCTCTTTTTTAAACTCTTTTGTAGCGAATTTTATATCTTTTCCATTGTTTTCAGCCCACATCTTCATTTTTTTCATAAGTTCAGGTGGAAGACCTCTGTGTGCAACATTTTGCCATTCGGTTCCAACATTACCTTTTCTGATTCCACAATCAGCGAACTGTCCAATTATGTTCAAAGGTGTTCCAGTTATTCCGTGTTGTGCTATACATACATTATGTTTTTTGATTGCGTTGTATATTTCAAGAGTCCTTTTAAGATCTATATGAACCTCTTCTCCAGGTTTATAGTTACCATGTTTAGAACCGTTGTTTATAGCAAGAAGTTGTGGAAAGACGTTATTACTTCTAAGTCCCTCTATGTATTCTACCGCTTCTTCAACGGTTGTAATTTCAGCCTCCTGACCTGTTGATTTAACCTCACCAACTTCAGTTTCAAGCCCGAATCCGTTATCGATTATCTCTTTTGAAAGGTAAGTTGTTATCTTAATGTTATCAGGTATTTCGTTAAAAGAAGCATCTATTGCGTAAGATGTATAACCTGCTTTTATCTGTGCCTCTATGAGTTTTTTAGCCTCTTCAACACTTTTTTCGCTAGTATCTTTAACAGTGATATGATCAGCATGGATGAAAAATGGCATAGAGTACTTATACTTATCAGCATAATCCAGTAACATGTTAACAAAATCTTCAGGTGTTTGACCTGTGTAACCACCTGAAAGATTACCTTCAGATTTTGCAAGTTCAAAACCCATTATAGAATTCAACTCTTCACTCGCTTTCATTATACCAGGAACAACATGCTTTATCCTTATGTTGCAAGCCATTATTATAACGGGAATTTCTTTGATTCTGTTGAACATCTCTTTACTCGAGATAAGATTTATACCTGATCTGCTCCCGAGTTTTTTTAGTATCAGATCATTTTTGTATTTTGAAAAATCCATAATCACTCCTTTCCGTTTGATTTATTTTTTTTTCTTATTATAATATTTTATATAAAAAAACTATTTAAGTCAACCTATAATTATAAATTATGAAAGAGAAAACTGTTCTAAACATTAAAAATTTCCAAACAATTTTACTTTTTCTAATTTTTCTGATTTTGATTTTTTTTCAAACGTTTGAATTCGTTTCAAAAAATAGAACTCTTGATAAAGAGTTTTTAACAAGATCCCGAATCATAACAAACATTATAGGTGAAACTTATAAAAATGTTTCCTCAAATATAGTTTCTATAGAAGAGTTCATCTTTAACGAAATGTTTTTTGAACTTGAAAGAAATAAAGAAAAATACAGATATAAGGGGAATTTTAATAAATTTTTAGAAAATGATCTTTTTACTGAAGGTTTCTCTTTCTCTGAAAATTATAACAGGGATTCTTTTGTGATTTTTGAAAAGGAACAAAAAGATTTATACAGGATATCAAGATCTAAAAATACCTTTAAAACCATTTTAAAAGATGGTGGTCTTAAAAATTATTTGGATGATCTTTCAGCACTTCCTGAAATAGAGTACATACTTTTTCAGGATAATTTAGGAATATTCTACGCTTCTTTCAATGTTAGTCAGATGAAAAGTATCTTTTTTGACTCTCTCTTAATGTATTCGTTTTTTGAAAGGGTAGATACTTTTAGGATCCAAGAATTTGAGGGGAAAAAAGTTTTTGAGATAATAAGCCCTGTTAAAGATGAGAATCTACTTTTAAGGGTTGGGTTCGTAATCGAGGAGATGAATAGGTTAAAAAGAGGAAACCTGATAAACTTCTTAACTTACCTCTTCTTTACTCTTTCTCTTTACATTCTATTAATAACTATTTTGTCCTTTTATGCTAAAAATATTCGACTTTCTCAAAAACTTTTGGAAGAGAGTGGTGAAAAATTTAAGATAATTTCTCTTCTTGATGAATTCATTTTTGTTAAGAATATTGATAGTAAAGAGTTTGAAAGTTTTGATAAGAGATTTGAAAGAAAATTCAACTTTTCTTTGTTTGAAATAGAAGAAATAAAAGATATTGTTGAGAACTTAAAAGAGGTTAAAGATTTCCAGATTTTTTATAAGAATTATAAATTTCTCGTTTCATCCACCAGAACATCCGATAACAAAAAATTGGTTTTGTATTTAAAGGATATTACGGAATTTGAAAATTTGAAGGAGGAAAAGAGGAGGATGGAATTCCAGTCAAGGCTTGGAGAGATGACTTTTAGAATTTCACACGAATTGAAGAATCCTTTAAATGGCATATCCATAATTCTGCAAAGGATGATGAGGAAGAATGTTTTAGAGGGTGATGAAAAAGTTATGTTGAAGGAAGCTTTTGATGAAGTTGAGAGGATGAACAAAAGGATAGTCGAGTTTACAAGATTTTCAAAACCTTACCAGTACAGGTTTGAAAAGGTTTCTTTGAATGAAATATTTGAGGAAATAGTAAGTTCATTAAAAATTTTGCTTGATGAAAGAAAGATTGAAATAAAGTTGTTTTCGGAATGCGATAGATTTTTGTTTGGTGATAGGCAGATGTTAAGCATTGCTTTTAAAAATATAGTTTTGAACGCTATTGAAGCATCAACTGAAGGAAAAAAAGTTGAGATAAAAGTTGATTCTTTCGAGGGGAAAATTTTAATAGAGATTGTTGATCATGGCGAAGGAATGGAATACGAAGAGAAGGAAAAAATTTTCGATCTTTTCTATACAACCAAAGAGAACGGGTCTGGAATAGGTTTAGCAACAGCGAAAAGGATAATAGAGGATCATAAAGGGAAAATAGAAGTTGAGTCGAAAAAGGGAGTTGGGACTACGATAAAAATTTTTATGGAGGAAATGAAAGATGATTGAGATACTTCTTGTAGAGGATGAAAAGATACAGAGAAAAAATCTGTCAGATTTCTTAAAAAGTCTTGAACACAGAATTAGTGAATCTGATTCTGTAAAAAACGCGAAAGAACTACTTAACAAAAAAAGTTTTGATATAATTATTTCAGATATGAAACTCAAAGATGGAAGTGGTAAAGATATTCTCGATTTTATCAACGAAAAAGAATTAAAAACGTTCTTCATAATTATAACAGCGTATTCTTCTGTTGAGGATTCAGTTTACATTCTGAAGAACGGAGGTTATGATTATATCCAGAAACCGATAAATCTTGACGATCTTCAGATTAAGATAGAAAAGATAGAAAAAATAATTGACGTTCAGAATGAAAATATGATACTTAAAGAGAGAGAGGAATTTTCTGAATTCGTATATGAATCTGAAAAGATGAAGAATGTTGTTGAAAGTGTAAAAAAGATAGCAAACTCAAATGCGAATATACTTATTGTTGGAGAAAGTGGAACCGGGAAAGAGCAGATAGCAAAGATGATCCACTCTTTTAGTAACAGAAAAGATAAACTTTTTGTAGCTGTAAACTGTGGAGCGTTGAATGAAAATCTTCTTGAAACGGAACTTTTTGGTTATGAAAAAGGTGCTTTTACAGGTGCGTACGAAAGAAGAAAAGGAAGGTTTGAAATAGCACATAAGGGGACAATATTCCTCGATGAAATAGGGGATGTATCTTTGAACATGCAGGTTAAACTGTTGAGAGTTTTGCAAGAGAAAGAATTTGAAAGGGTTGGAGGAAATGAGAAGATAAAAGTTGATGTTAGAGTGATTTCGGCAACCAATAGAAACCTTTTGAAACTTATTGAGGAGAAAAAATTTAGAGAGGATCTTTATTTTAGATTGAATGTTATAAGTTTAAAGATTCCACCTTTAAGGGAAAGGAAAGAGGATATTGAAAAGTTAGCACACTTTTTTTTGAACAAATTTTCCAAAGAGAACAACAAAAGGTTTAAAAGTTTTTCAAAAAAAGCTTTTGAAAAACTTTTAAGTTACTCCTATCCTGGTAACGTTAGAGAGTTACAGAATATAATTCAAAGGGCAGTAATATTGGGAAGTGGAGAAACTGTTCAAGAAAAAGATATAGTTATCGAAAAAATTGAAACTAACGAAAAAAAAATTTTTATTTCTTTTGAAGAGATGGTTTCAGATTTCGAAAAGAAAATTATAATCGATGCCCTTGAAAAAAATAACTTTTCGGTTAAAGATACAGCTTTATATTTAAAAACTTCAGAGAGGGTTATTAGATATAAAATGAAAAAGTATGGTATAAACTATTGACTTTTATAACCTAAAAGTATATAATTATTTCAATGAGGTTAAGAAATTTTTCCCGAAAAAATTATAGTAAAGGAAAATAAAAGGATATTTGAATGTTTGATTTTTTTGACCAGATTTTCGTAAAAGATAAACAAAAAGTCACAAAAGGAGGAAATGTGGCAACAAAAAAAGCAGGTTGTTCAAAAAAGACGACAAAAAAATCGGCAACGAAAAAAACAACTAAGAAGAAATGATCTGCTCTGATTGAAAAGTTTTAGGGGGTATCTTTGATACCCCTTTTTTATTCTTATGTTTAAAATAATTCCTGATTTAATTTTTGAAAAGATTGAAAATAATCAACTGAAGGGAAAGGAAGAGTTTTTTGTTTTTTTTGTTGATATAAAAGGTTTCACAAAAATAACTGAAAATTTGATGAAGGTTGATTTTAAAGGGAGTGAGATACTTTCTGAAATTATAAACTCATTTTTTGGAGAGGTTATAAAAATAGTTTACTCAAGAGGTGGTGATATTTTAACTTTTGCTGGAGATGCTTTCACGGGTCTGTTAAAAAAGGATGAACACGGTAATTTGATAAACATTTTAGATTTAATTTTGACTTTTTCTAAAGAAAATGGGAGAATAAAAACTACAGCGGGAGAATTTGAATTATCAGTTAAAATAGGTGTGTCTTTTGGAGATCTGGAATGGTCAATTTTAGGAGATGAAAAGAGAATTTACTATTTTAAAGGTGAACCAATAAATCTTGCAGCAGAGATGGAAAAATACTGTAACGAAAACGAGGTTGTATTCTCAAAGGAAGCAGAAGTGTTTTTCCCAGATAAACGTTTTACATATTTTAAATATGGATACAGGTATGATGGAAAAAAAGATGGTTTTGAAAGAGTAACTGAATTTAGTGGGAAAAAATTTGATGAAAAAATTTTGAAAAGTTTTATTTATACAGAACTTCCAGAAGATTTTGCTGGCGAGTTCAGAGATGTTGCATCTATGTTCATTTCATTTGACGAACTTGATGAAAAGGATCAGGAAAAGTTTTTACTCACAGTTTTTGAACTTTCCCAAAAATATAAAGGTTATTTCGATCTTGTAGATTTCGGAGATAAGGGAGGAAAAATTTTCATAATATTTGGAGCACCTAAAAGTTATGAGAATGATTTAAAAAGATCTTTAATGCTATTTTACGATAAGAAACTTGATAGATATAGAAATTTTATAAAGAGTGGATTGGCTTACGGAAAGGTTTATGCTGGTTATGTCGGTTCACCTTTAAGGTCAACCTATACGGTTCTTGGGGATAGAGTAAATGTATCTGCAAGGATAATGGTTGAAAGTGATTTTGGTGAAGTTTGTGTAGATGGTTTCACGGAAGAAATTTTGGGGACATCATTTAAAACCCTTTTTAAGAAAGAAAAATTGTTGAAAGGGAAAAGTCAAAAAGAAAAAATATTCAAAGTTTTAAATGAAGAGATTTTTGATAAGAAGATCTATTTCGAAAATGAGATAGTTGGGAGGGAAAAAGAGGTAAATTTAGTTGAGGATTCTTTGAAACCTCTTTTAGAAGGTAAAAATGGAGGATGTGTATATATTTTTGGAGATGCTGGTATTGGAAAATCAAGGATATGTTTTGAAATAGTTTCAAGGAATAGTGAAAAATTTCAATTTTTAATATTCAAAAATGAAAATGTTGACAAAGAAGAGTTCTCATCTATAAAAAGATTTTTGTTCGATTTTTTTAAACAGGATAGGTTTCTTTCAAAAAATGAGAACATAGAAATTTTCAACAGAATTTTTGAAAATTATAAAATAAAGAAAAATTTAAAAGAGATCTTTAAATTTTTGTTAAATTTAGTAGATCAGGATTCACCAATTTATAAGTTTAACAGGAAGAGTTTAGAGGAAGAGATATTTTTTTCTTTAAAAGAATTTATTATTTTTTTATGTCAGATAAAACCTCTTGTGATAATAGTAGAGGATCTCCAATACCAGGATTATAAGAGTAACCAGTTTTTTGAGATACTTTCCAGAGAGGTTGAAAACTATCCCTTTATGACAATTTTCACTTCAAGATACGATTATGATGGGAGTAAGAAATTTTTGAATCTTTATGAAAAATTCCCTGTCAAAGTAATTGAACTTAAAAATTTTGATTATGAAAGTTGTAAATCTTATATAGAAAAGCAGCTTATTTTTTCTCCCTCAGAAGAAGTTGTGAGATTCATCTATGAAAGAACTGAAGGTAATCCATTCTATGTTGAGCAGTTTTCAATATATCTTCTTGAAAACGAATTCATAAAAAATGAAGAAGGGAAAAATATTCTAATCAAGGAGATCGAAAATATTCCTTCCAAAATAAGTTCGATAATTATAGCCAGGATAGATAGATTGAACGCTGAACTAAAAAGTTTGGTTGAAAAATCTTCCGTTATAGGGTATGAAGTTGAAAATGAGGTTTTAAAAAGGGTTTCCAATCTTTCCAATTATGAGAACGGTATAGAGAAGATAACAAAAGAAAATATTCTATTGAAGATAAACCAGATTAAACTTATATTCAAACACTCTCTTATAAAAGATACCGTATACAATATGATACTTAAAAAAAAGTTAAAGGAGTATCATAGAATTGTTGGTGAAGTGATGGAAAAACTATTTATAAGTGATGAGGAGAGGTTAAAAGATATTGCTTTCCATTATGAGAAAGGTGAAATTTTTGATAAGGCAAAGATTTTTTATAAAAAAGCGGGTGATTATTCTCATAAAAAATTCCGTTTCTCTGATGGTTTAAATTTTTATAAGAAAGCTTTAAACTACGCTTCAGATTTTTCTGAAAAGTTATCAATCAAAGTTTATCTTTTAAGGATGGAAATGTTACTTGGTATGTGGATTGAGGCTAAAAAAGGTTATGAGCAAATATTAAGTGAAATCGTTGATTATCCCGAAAATGAGTTGAAGGCTGAAATTTTAAAAGATTATGGTGATCTTCTTTTTCAGATGGGATTTTACGAAGAATGTGAAAAATATCTTGATGAATCTTATGTAACTTTTGAAAAATACAAAGATAAAGATAAAATCGCTGATATTTTAAGTATCAGATCGCAGATATTCTGGAGGAAGAACGAATATAAAAAGGGTATAGAGATCGCTGAAAAGATATTAGAACTTGTTGATGAAACCAACGATCCTGAAACTTATGCCAACGTTTTTTTAACCAAAGGTAACATTTATAAGGATATGGGTCATTACGAGGAAGCTAAAAAAAATTATGAAGTTGTTTTAGAGGTAGCTCAAAAGAACAATCTTCTTTTAACTTTAAACGCGGTTTATGGAAACCTTGGTTTAATTTACTGGATGAAAGGAGATTTTGAAAAGGCATTATCCTACTATCTTGAGATTGAAAAAATTTTGAAGGATGTAAACTCTAAAACTCCTTTATCGTATCTTTATGGAAATCTTGGAGCTCTTTATTATTCATTAAAAGATTATACAAAGGCTGAAGAATACTTTCTAAAACAACTTAAAATTTCAAGGGAGTTGAATGATAGAAAGAGTATAAGGATAGTTTTAAACAATCTTGGAGGTATAGCCAACATAAAAGGTAATTATGCAGCGGAATCTGAATTCTATAAGGAATCTTTAAAGATAGCTGAAGAACTTGGTGATAGAAAAGGAAAAAGAACTGTTCTATCAAATTTAGGGCAACTTTATGCACTTCTTGGAGATTTTGATGTTTCCGTATCATACCTTAGCGAGAGTTTGAAAATTGCAAAAGAGATAGATGATAAAATGGGTATAGCTTTAAACAATTATTATCTATCGCAGACCTATCTTCTTAACGAACTTCCTGATCTTGCTTTAAAACATGTTGAAGAATCCTTATCACTTTTAGAGAAAATTAAGTTGGAACAGTACTATTATAATTCTTTACTTTTGAAAGGAGAAATACTTGTTAAAATGGGTGATTTTGATAATGGTTTTAAATTTCTTGATGAAGGTATAGATTTTATAAAAGGTAGGAAAGAATATGAGGAATATTTTGTTAAATACACTCTTTTGAAACTTTTTTATCAGATAAAAGATGAGGATGAATTTATAGATAGTGTTAAGGATTTACTTTCTAAACACGATAAAGAAAGTATAAAAGGTGAGATATATTACATGCTTTACAAAAAGACTAAGAGGGAAGATTTCAGGAAAGAATCTTTAAAAATTTATGAGAAATTTTATAAAAAATTCAAAAATTACAACAATTTTTTAAGAATTGTAGAGTTAACTAAAGAGAGTTGAAAAATTTTTTATATATGATATATTTACCTTCTAAAAAGGAGATTTTTTATGATGTCTAAATTGAGAAAAAATATGACTATAGTGTTTGTTATAGTTATTCTTTCATTCGTTCTGTTCATTTTTCTTGATTGGGGTATGAACCTCGCTTCATCGAACAATCCTGAAAAAGGAAATTTTGTGGGAAAGGTGAACAAAATTAAAATAACCTATAACCAGTTGAATGATCAGTTCCTAAAATTAAGAAAAACATACCTTGCCAACTCTAACAGAACAAGTATCGATCAGCAGACTGAAAATGAGTTGCTGGATCAGGCTTTCAACCAGTTGGTAACAAAAATCATTTTTGATGATATAATTAAAAAATACAATTACACTATAGATCAACAGGAAATACTTGATATACTTTACAATGTACCTCCACAGGAGATAAAAAATGATGAGAGGTTTTACAAGGAGGGGAAGTTCGATTACCAACTTTATAGACAGATAATAGATGATCCCAACAATGCAGAGTTTAAAATTTCATATTATAATCAGATAGTTGAAAATCTTCCAAAAATCAAAATACAATCTGATCTTGTTTCAGGTATAAAGATACAGAATGATGAGATTGGAAGGTTGATAAAGTTGAATGAGACTAAGGCTCAGGTAGAGTATACTGTTGTTCCAACTGTTATCGATGTTCCGCCAACAGTTACTGATGAAGAAGCGGAAGAATACTTTAAAAACAAAAAGTATATTTTTGAAAAAAATAGAGAGGTTGTTCTTTCCTACATTGAAATTTTTAAAAATCCATCATCTGAAGATATTTTGAACGCTAAGGAGAATATTGAAGGTTTAAGAAACGATATTTTAAATGGTAATTTAACTTTTGAAAAAGCTGCACAACTCTATTCCGATGATTATGGTTCAGCAGTTAACGGAGGCTCTTTAGGGTATTTCAAAAAAGGACAGATGGTAAAAGAGTTTGAAGATGCAGCTTTCAGTTTGAAATCCAAAGAGATCTCTGTTCCAGTTAAAACTGTGTTCGGATGGCATTTAATAAGAGTTGAGGATATAAAAAGGGATTCTATAAAAGCGAGTCATATACTTATAAGGACTCTACCATCTTATGAAACGGTCTCTTCAATCAGACAGAGATGTGATAACCTTATAAACAGAATAAAGGAAAAGGGACTTGAAAATGTTGCGGAGAGTGAATCTCTGAAACTTTTCACAACGAAACCTTTTGATCCTGAAGATGGTTATATAGAAGATTTCGACAATCCTCAAAGGATAATAAATTTTGTTAAGAGTTCAAAGGAGGGTGATGTAAAGGTTATAGAGCTTTCCGATAGATTCATCATTGCAAGGATAGATAGAAAGAACATTTCCAATGATGTGAAATTTGAGGATGTAAAAGAGCAGGTAAAAAATTACATGATAGGAAAGAAGAGAAAGATATTATCAGCTTTAAAATTATCTAAATATGTAGAGGAGATAAGTAAAGGTAACATATCTCTTGAAAATTTTGCAAAAAAGAATAAACTTATTTACCACAAAACAGGTTTACAAACGATCTCTGAAAAGTTGTTGGATGTTGATAACCAGTATCAATTCTTTGGAGCAATTTTTGCAGCTGAACCTAAAAAAGTTTACTACCTTACAGGTGAAAACAAGGGATACATTTTTAGAGTTTTGAAGATCGAGGAACCTTCAAAGGAAAAGATGCAGGATTACTACTTGAAGTATTTTCAGGCTTTACATCAGGCAAAACAACAATCGGTTATAAACGATTGGATGAACCAGTTAAGAAAAAAATATTCTGTAACAGATTATAGATGATATAGATGGCGGCATAGCTCAGTCGGTAGAGCAGAGGAATCATAATCCTCGTGTCCGGGGTTCGAGTCCCTGTGCCGTCATTTTTTTAAATTATGAAAAATCTAAAAGAAATTTTATCTGAACTTTCAAGAGGCTGTGTAGATATACTACCTGAAGGTGAACTTGAAAAAAAACTTTTGATCGCTAAAAGAGAGAATAGACCTTTAAGAGTTAAACTCGGTATAGATGCCTCGGGTCCATACATCCATCTTGGATTCACTATACCTTTAAGAAAGTTAAAGAAATTCCAGGAGTTTGGACATACTGCCGTTTTGATATTCGGTGATTTTACAGGAAAAATCGGCGATCCCACAGGCAAGAATAAAACAAGACCCCAACTTTCCGATGAGGAAATAAAAGAGAATTTAAAAAATTACAAAGAACAGGTTTTCAAAATTCTTGATCCCCAAAAAACTGAAATAAGATTGAATGGAGAATGGTCTGATAAACTCTCTCCACAGGATATTATAAAACTATCTTCAAAGATGACGGTTGCAAGAATGCTTGAAAGGGATTATTTCGAACAGAGATATAAAAATGGTGTACCAATATCTTTACATGAATTCCTCTATCCATTGTTTCAAGCCTACGATTCTGTTGCAGTGAAAGCTGATATAGAGCTTGGAGGAACAGATCAGAAATTCAACCTCCTTCTCGGTAGGGAGATACAGGAAGAGTACGGTTTACCTGGTCAGGTTGTAATGACACTTCCACTTCTTGAAGGGATAGATGGAACGAGAAAAATGTCAAAATCTTATGATAACTATGTTGGTATAACCGAAAGTCCCACCCAAATATTTGGGAAATTGATGTCCATACCTGATAATTTGATTACAAAATATATGCTTCTTACAACGGATATTCCTGAAGATAGGATAAAAGAATTTGAAAAGGAGATGAAAGAGGGTAAAAATCCAAAAGATTATAAAGTCATTCTTGCTAAAACGATTGTTCAGATGTATTACACCAAAGAGGAAAGTGATAGGTGTGAAGAGGAGTTCAAAAGAATTTTTAAGGAGAAGGGACTCCCTGACAATATCCCCTTGATAAAGGTTTCAAAAGAAGATAAGAATGTTAAAATAACTAATTTTTTAAAAAAGTATAAATTAACGGAATCAACATCTGAGGCAAGTAGAATTATAAAAGGTAGGGGATTGAGAATTAACAATGTTGTTATAGATGATTTTAACTTTCAGTATACACCCCAAAAAGGTGATATTATTCAGGTTGGGAAGAAAAAATTTGCAAAGGTTGATTAAACTATTATTTTTAATCTCTCTTTTGATTCCAATATTTTCTGAAGAATATTCATATAGAGTAAAAATGGATCTTTTTTCAGGAAAAAGTGTCATAAAAGATAGTATTGTAGATGATACACTTTTTATATTTATAAAAACCTCAGTTGCTTTAGGAACAGTTAAAATAGAAAATGTTGGTAAGATATATTTAAAGGAACTTAAACCTGTTTCAATAATTTCAAAGTACAACAGAGTAGGCAAAAAAAGCGAAGGTTATGTAAAATTTCTTCAAAATTCAATAGAAACATATTTGACAGGAGAGAATAAAAGATTTTACGATTCTTTAAAGTTTGAACCAAACGATTGGCTCATTCTTCCATTTTTTCTCAAGTATTACGACAAAGATCTTTACAGATGCTCCATGATACATGGTGATTATGAATTGAAAAGAAGATATTTAAATGATACAATATTATGGAGAGATAAAAAAAAGAGTTTAGTAATTAAATTATATAGTGATAAATTCATCTATATGAAGGCTGGCAAAATTTTGATGGAGATAAATGATGGAAAATAAAATTAAGGAAGAGGTTTTAAAGTTAAAAAAGGAAAAGGATTTTGTTATAATAGCACATAACTATCAGATAGGTGATATTCAGGATGTCGCAGATTTTGTTGGAGATTCACTTGAACTGAGTAGAGTTATAAAAGATATTGATAAAAAAAATGTTATCTTCGCAGGTGTTAGGTTTATGGCTGAAACCGCAAAAATTCTTTCACCAGAAAAGAATATAATTCTTCCTGTTCCAACAGCAGGATGTGAAATGGCTGATATGGTTGAATTAGAGAAAGTGAAAAAATTGAAGGAAGAAAATAAAAACGCTAAAACTGTTTGTTATGTAAACACAACAGCTCTTGTAAAATCTATATGTGATATATGTTGTACATCTGCGAACGCAGTTAAAGTTGTCAATTCTTTGAAGGAAAAGGAAATAATATTTTTACCTGATAAAAATCTTGCTTCCTTTGTAAGAAGGAGTACCGATAAAAAGATTATAGCCTATGAAGGTTTCTGCTATGTTCATAACCAGTTCAACATCTTAGATGTTAAGAGAGCAAGAGAAAAGTACCCCAAAGCAACATTGATGATACATCCTGAAGCACCGGAGGATGTACAACTTTTAAGTGATGTTATACTTTCTACGGGTGGTATGGTGAAATATCCCAAGGAGAGTAAAAATAACCAATTCATCGTTGGAACTGAGGAAGGGATGATATACAGGCTACAAAAATTGTACCCTGATAAAAAATTTTTCCCTTTAAGAGGGAAACCAAAAGCTATTTGTAACAATATGAAAAAAATCACTTTAAAAGATATTCTTCTCGCTCTAAGGGGAGAAGGGGGAGAGAGTATTTTTGTAGAGGAGAGTATAAGGTTAAAAGCTTTAAAATCTATTGAAAAGATGATTGAAATATTATGAAAATCTTAGAGGTGAAGGATAAAAAAGATTTAAAAAGGTTTATAGATTTTCAGTATACTCTTTACAAAGGTTGCAAATATTTTGTTCCACCTTTAAGGGATGATACATTTAACACTTTAAACAGAGAAAAAAATCCTGCATTTAAATATTCCGATGTCATGATATGGATTGTTGAAGAGAATAAAAAGGTTCTTGGTAGGATAGTTGGAATAATAAACAGAAAAGAGATAGAGATCTGGAAAAAAAATATTGCAAGGTTCGGATGGGTTGATTTTGTTGATGATATAAGGGTTTCAACTCTTCTATTTTCAACTTATGAAAGTTGGCTAAAAGAAAAGGGAATATTTGAAAGCCATGGGCCAATGGGTTTTACTGATCTTGATCCTGAAGGTATGCTTATAGAAGGGTTTAAAGAACTCGGCACACTTCCAATGATCTACAATTATGAATACTATCCAAAACATCTTGAAAAACTTGGATATTTTAAGGATATAGACTGGGTTGAGTTTGAAGTAAAGGTCCCAACCAAAATCCCAGAAAAAATTTTAAGAGTCAACAATATTGTTCAGGAAAAACTGAATGTTTCAATTTTGGATGTAAAAAAAGCGAAAGAACTAAAAAAATATGCTATGAAAATTTTTGAGATTCTGAATGAATCGTACTCTTCTTTATATGGATTTGTGCCTCTTGAAAAGGAGCAAATGGAGTCATACACTGAGCAATATTTTGGTTTCATAAATCCAGATTATGTTAAAATAGTTGTTGATAAAGAAAAAAATCCTATAGGTTTTGGTATTGCCATGCCATCTTTATCAGAAGCGTTGCAAAAATCAAAAGGGAAAATTTTCCCATTCGGTTTTATCCATCTTTTATGGGCTTTGAAGTTTCCCAAAAAAATTGATCTTTACCTTGTTGCTGTAAAAAAAGAATACATGGGGAGTGGATTAAACGCTCTTCTTATTACAGAGATCACAAAATCATGTATAAAAAATAAAATAGTTTCGGCAGAAACGAGTGGAGAACTTGAAAACAATTTAAGGGTTCAATCTTTCTGGAAGTATTTCGAACACAGACAGCATAAAAGAAGAAGATGTTTTTATAAAAGGTTAACTTGAATTTATGAAAAATTTATTAAATGAGAAATATTGGAACGATAAATATAAAAAAGGAAGCATAGAGAATGGGCTTTACCATTCAAGAATGCCTAAAAAGATTTCGAAATTTTTTATTCCATTTTTATACACCGATCAGATAAAAAAGATAAAAAAATACTTGAAAAATGAAAAAATTGTGAAAATTGTAGAAATTGGGTCTGCACCAGTCATTTTATTATTGAGATTGCGAAAATTTTTTCAGCACAGCCTTATGGAATAGAAAAATCAGAAAATGGTTATGAAATGAATAAAAGAGTATTCTCTTTTTATGGTTACAATGAGGGAAATGTTTTTTTTAAAGATTTTTTTGATAAAGATATGGAAGAGTTCTACGATTATTTTGATGTCGTTATTTCAAGAGGTTTTATCGAACATTTTGATAAGCCGAAAGATGTTTTAAAAAGGCATCTTTTGTTTTTAAGAGATAAGGGATTTATAATTGTTACAGTCCCAAACAAAAAGAATTTTAATAGATTTTTATCAAAATTTTTTAAAAGTGAAACTTCAGAAGGTCATAATCTAAAAGTTATGAATTTAAAGTTTTTTAAAAAATTTGCTCAAGAAAACAATCTTTCGATTATTTTTTTAGGTTATATTGGAATTTTTGACCTTTATCAGATAAACCCATCGTTGAAGAAAAAGAAAATATATAATTTTTTTATGAAGTTTCAAAAGATACTTTATCTTCTCTTCAACTTTTTACCCGAAAGTATTAATCTAAATTCATCTTTCTATAGTCCTTCTATTTTATTAATAGCAAGAAAAAAAATAATTGATTTTCAAATAAAAGCTTTTTTGTTTACTTTTTTAAATATTTGAATATAATTTAAAAAATTTGGAGTTTTTATGGAAAAAGTTTACGATTTTAAAAGATGTGAAGAGAAATGGAACAGTATATATAACGAAAGGAAACCTTTCAAGGTCAAAATAGATCCTTCCAAAAAACCTTACACTATTGTAATTCCACCTCCAAATGTTACAGATATTTTACATCTTGGACATGCATTCAACAATACCATACAGGATATTCTGATAAGGTACCATAGGAATAAAGGGTACAACGCTTTGTGGGTGCCCGGAACGGATCATGCAGGAATTGCAACACAGGTTGTTGTTGAAAGGAATTTAAAAAAGGAAGGTAAGAGAAAAGAAGATCTTGGGAGAGAAAATTTTGAGAAAGAGGTTTGGAATTGGGCGACCGAACATAAAAACATTATTTTAAACCAGTTAAAAGCACTTGGAGCAACATGTGATTGGGATAGAACAAAGTTTACCCTCGATGAGGACATGTCGAGAACCGTTTCTTACGTTTTTAAAAAACTTTACGAAAAGGGATACATATACAAAGGAAACTATATAGTTAACTGGTGCCCAAGATGTCACACAGCTTTGTCTGATGAAGAGGTTGATTACAAACCAAGGAAAGGGAAACTGTACTATATAAGATATCCTTTTAAAAATAGGGATGGATACATAGTTGTTGCAACAACAAGACCAGAAACAATGCTTGGTGATACCGCCGTTGCAGTAAACCCCTCAGATGAAACAAAAAGTGAACTTTTAGGAGAGAGTGTTATAGTTCCTCTTATAAACCGTGAAGTGAAAATAATAGGTGATGATTTTGTTGATATAAATTTTGGAACAGGGTTTGTTAAGGTTACCCCCGCTCATGATCCGAACGATTTCGTTATGGGCGAGAAACATTCACTTGAAAAGATAATTGTCCTTGATACAAAAGGTTTCATAAACGAAAATGGTGGGAAATATAAAGGTCTTGATAGATACAAAGCGAGGGAAGAGATTTTAGAGGATTTAAAGAGTTTGGATCTTTTGGATAAAATAGAGGATTATGAAAATTCTGTTGGTGAATGTTATAGATGTAAAACTGTAGTTGAGCCTTACCTTTCTGAACAATGGTTTGTTAAGATGGATGAACTTTCTAAACCCGCTCTGAAGGCTTCACTTGAAAAAGAGTTGAAATTTTTCCCTCAAAGATGGCAGGGTGTTTACAACCATTGGCTTTCTAATATAAAACCATGGTGCATTTCAAGACAGTTATGGTGGGGGCACAGGATACCCGTTTACTACTGTGATGGTTGCAAAAAAGAGATAGTTTCAGTAGATAAAATAGAAGTTTGTCCTGAATGTGGAGGAAAGGTTCATCAGGATGAGAATGTTCTCGATACATGGTTTTCATCATGGCTATGGCCTTTCGCAACACTTGGATGGATAGATGGGAAGGAAGATTTTAAATATTTTTATCCAACGAAGGTTATAGTTTCAGCCTCAGAGATCCTCTTCTTCTGGATTGCGAGAATGATAATGGCTGGGATCGAGTTTACCGGTCAACTACCATTTAAAGACATTTACATTCATGGAACCATAAGGGATAGTCGAGGAATAAAAATGTCGAAATCTCTTGGCAACGGAATAGACCCTTTGATTATAATTAACAAATTCGGAGCTGATGCTTTAAGGTTCACTCTTGTGTTTCTTTCAGGTCAAGGAACGGATCCTAAAATTTCTGAAAAATCTTTTGAGCTCGGAAGGAATTTTGCAAACAAGATTTGGAATGCAACGAGACTTGTTCTTGGTCAAAATGAAAATGAAACTTTTGTAGAGAAAAATGAAAAAGATGATTTCGATAGATGGATCTTACACCTTTTATCTAAATTTGAAAAAGATTTTCAAAACTCCCTTGAAAATTATAGATTATCTGAAGGCGCAGAAGCACTTTACAATTTCTTCTGGAAAGAGTTCTGTGATTGGTACCTTGAAATAAAGAAAGTAAAAAGAAAAGAAAACGGAAACTCTCTTTTTGTATTGAAAAGATTTTTAAGATATCTTAACCCCTACATGCCTTACATATCGGAAGAGATCAATTCTCTTCTCGGTAGTGAAAAAATGATTCATGAAGAGGAGTATAAACCTTTCGAATATTTTGATGAAAAAAGTTTTGAAAATGTTGAAATGCTGAAATCTTTAATAGTTTCCATAAGGAATATAGTTTCTGAAACTGGAGTAAAAAATATTTTTGTGAGATATGATGGGAAAGATTTTGAATTTTTGAATGATAATATTGAACTTGTAAAAAAACTATCAAAGGTTGATACCATAGAATTCAAAAAAGAGATACCAGAAAGTGTTGTAGCAAAACCTTTTGAGATGGGAATCGTTTATATAAATTCAAAAGATATTTGCGATATAGATTCTTTTGTTAAAAAACTTGAAAAGGAAAGAGATGAACTTGAAAAAGAGATAATTAAAAATAGGAAACTTCTGGAGAATGAGAACTTTTTAAAGAAGGCTGAAAATGAAGTTATCAATGAAACAAAGAGAAAGATAGAAGAGTTTAAGGTAAAACTCAACAGGGTAAGAGATATTTTAAAAGGTATAAAATGAAGATCAACATAAAACAAGGAATAAAGATATTCATTTCCCTAACCATAATTGCAAGTACATTGATTCTTGTTCTGACAGTATCAAAAGATACATGGGAATACTTAAAGAGTATAAAACCTTTTTATTTTCTTTTAACACTTGTTGCACTACTTTTTTATTATTATCTTGATGGAGTTAGGGTAAAATATCTTGCAAAGGGACTTGGGTATAACATCTCTGTTTTTACTGGGATAGAGGTTGTTGTTCCAGGTATTTTTCTTGCGGCGATAACACCTTTTCAAACTGGAGGCTATCCAGTTCAAGTATACTATCTAAAAAAGAATGGAATTCCTTATGGAGAGGGGACGCTCATTCTGTTTATGAGGGGAGTTCTCGCAGTTATTTTCCACATAGTTGCTCTACCTTTCATTTTTTTTACGTACTCGTATCTTTTAAAAAATAATGTTGTTGAATGGATTATAAAATACATTATTGTTTTTTATCCTGTTGTTTTGATAGTTTCTCTTATAATATACTTTCTCCCAGAAAAGTTTTTGAAGTTTCTTGAGAATCTAGATAAAAGATTTTTTTCTAAAAAGAAAAATGGAAAAAGCATTATAAAAAGATTTTCCGATTTTGTAAAAAGAGAGATAGATTATTTTAAAGATGGTTTAAAACATTATTTTAAAAAGAAAAAGATCCTTCTATTCATTTTACTTTTTTTAACTTTTTTTTCCTATATAATTTTCTTCTCCATTGCTGTTTTGATACTCTTTGGACTTGGTGTTAAAGTCGAGCATCCCCTTGCCGTTGCAAACCTTCAGTTTTTACATAATTTTTTGGTATACTTTATGCCCACCCCTGGAGCGAGTGGTATAGCTGAAACAGTTTTCGCAATCCTTTTCAAAGATATATGTCCAAAAGAGATTCTTGGGATTTACGCTATAATTTGGAGATTCTTCACTTTCACTATAGGTGCCCTTCTTGGTGGGATCTTGACTTTAAGGATAGTGCAGAAAACTGGAAAGAGTATAGAGCAGATCATGGAGGAATCTCCTGGAGAAAATAAGGTTGAAAAGTAAAATAAAAAAGGGACTTTTACTTTTTTTTATTTTCACCCTTTCCGCTTACATGATCATTTTTCTTTTCTATGTAAAGGATATACCAAAAAATATAAAAATACATTTTGATCTTTTGAACCTTCTTGCAATAATTTTACTGTTTTTTCTTTCCAACTTTTTCAACATTTTAAGAGTTTATTTTCTTGGAAAAATTTTCAACAGGGAATTTTCCTTCTCCGATGGTTATGTTTTTACTCTTGGAGGTGTTCTTCTCGCTTTGATAACTCCCTTTCAATCCGGTGGTATGCCATTCCAACTCTTCCTTCTTTCAAAAAAAAGAATCAATCTTGGTAATGCGACATCCGTTCTTCTTATGAGAGGTTTTCAGTCAGTTATTGTTTTTATTTTTACTATTCCCTTTATGCTAATTTACCTTCAAAATGTTCTTTCAACATCTTACGTTAAAAGCCTGATAAAATATTTTATGGTAATCTATTCTATTGTATTCATTATTCTACTTTTTATAGTGATTTTTAACGATAAATTAAAAGTTATAATAGAGAAAAATTTTTCAGATAACCTTTTAAAAAGAATTTTACTAAACATTGTAAATTTCTTTTCAAATTTCCAAGGTGGGCTTAAAACTATTTTCACAAAGGGAATAAAAAAAAACATAATGTCTTTGATTGCAACTTTTATATCACTTTACTCCTATTTTGCTCTCTCTTATTTTGTTATAAGACTTTTCAACTCTGAAGTTGATTTTATGAAAGCGTTTTCTTTACAGTTTTTGTTAACATACCTTTCCGCTTTCGTCCCAACTCCCGGATCCAGTGGTGTTGCTGAGGGAGGTATAGCTCTTTTCTTCTCTCAGATAGTTGGAAAGGATAATATTCTTGTCTACATATTTATTTTCAGATTTATTTCAACATATACACCTGCTTTTCTTGGATTGTTCTCCTTTTTAAAAATAAAGGACTGGGAAAAATCAATATCCAATGTTGACTAAATGATATTTTGGATTAAAATGTTTATCTATGCTTATAAAGTTTATTCTTTCTTATTATAGAAAGGCACCTTTCAGAATAATATTTGGATTTTTGATGCTTATTCTCGTTGATATAGTTCAACTTATAATTCCGCGTATTGCCCAAAAATCTATAGATTACATAGTTCTCGGAAAAGATTATTTTGATAAAATAGTTTTTCTCACATTTATAATAGCCCTGCTCGCTTTAAGTATAGGTATTTTGAGATTCTCTTGGAGAATGATAATACTTGGGATGTCACATTTTATAGAATACGATTTTAAAAATAAGTTGTATGATCACCTTTTGAAACTTGATGCTTCATTCTTCAACAGGGTAAAAACGGGTGATCTTATGGCACATATGACAAACGATATGAGGGCTATTAGGATGTCAACAGCTTTTGGTATAATTTCAGCTTTCGATTCTGTTTTTCTTTTTCTTGCAACTCTTGTTTTTATGTTAAGGATGAATGTTAAATTAACCCTTCTTGCATTACTCCCTCTACCTTTTGTCTCCATAATAACACTTATTTCTATGAAGTTGAATTTTAAATATTTCAAAAAAGTTCAAGAATCTTTTTCGAATATGACAGATAAAGTTCAAGAGTTGATATTTGGAATAAAGATAGTTCAGTCTTTCAACCAGCAAGAAAAAGAAGTACAAAGGTTCAATATAATAAGTAAAGATTATGTTAATAAGAATATAATTCTAATAAAGATTTGGGGAATAATGTTTCCACTAATTTTCTTTTTTTCAGATTTAGGGGCAGCGATAGTTCTATTTTTCGGCGGGCAACAGACGATTTTGGGAGATATATCGACAGGTCAATTCATTGCATTTTTTGTCTATCTTGGAATAATAACCTGGCCTATGATGGCTGTTGGTTTTGCATCAAACATATTCCAGAGAGGGAACGCTTCTTTTAAAAGGGTTTACGAGTTTTTAAAAGAGGAACCGAAGATAAAAAATAGAAAAGATGCGAAATACATTCTACCTGAAGGTGATATTGAGTTTAAAGATGTTTCGTTCTACTATAATGAAGGAAACTACATTCTCGATAAGGTCTCCTTAAAGATAAACAAAGGTGAATATGTTGGAATAATAGGAAGGATAGGAAGTGGGAAAACAACATTGATAAAACTTTTACTGAGAGTACTTATAGAGAAGGAAGGGAAAATCTTTTTTGATGGAAAAGATGCTAACGATATTATGATAGAAGGAATAAGGGACAGCATAGGATATGTTCCTCAGGATTCTTTTCTCTTCTCTATGACTATAAGGGATAATATCAGGTTTGCTAACAAAGAGGCTGACGATAAGTTTATCAATGAAGTTATAAAAATATCTTCATTCGATAAGGATCTGAAAGATTTTAAAGATGGTCTCAATACTCTCGTTGGAGAAAGAGGTGTAACTCTTTCAGGTGGTCAAAAACAGAGGTTATGTATTGCAAGGGCTCTGGTAAGAAAACCCAAGATTTTAATCCTTGATGATGCCTTTAGTGCTGTTGATACGAACACAGAAAAAGAGATTCTTAAAAACCTTTACAACTATTCAAAAAATATAACAACTATAGTTATCTCACACAGAATATCTTCGTTCATAAATGCTGATAATATATATGTTCTTAAAGACGGAAAGATTGAAAACTCCGGTAAACATGAGGAGTTAATATTGAAATCACCTGTATACAGAGAATTTTATAGAATTCAAAAATTGGAAGAGTAGGATGGAAGAGGAAAGAAGTTACAAACTATCAGATAAAAGAATTTTACAAGGAATCTGGAATTATTCAAAAAAATATTTCTGGCAGATATTTTTTACCTTTATATTACTTCTCTTTATAAGTGGTTTACAGGTTGTTTTACCACAGATATCAAGAAGGGCTATAGATGGGTATATAAGAAAAAACTATTCAAAGATAATTTTGAACGAAAAGACCGAAAATCTTTTTACTAAAAATTCTTCCTATACACAAAAGATAGATTCGTTTTTCCTTATCCCATCAAAAATATTGACTAAAGCGGATATTGTCCAACTTGAAAAGGATTCTCTGATAGATGTTGTAAAATATTTCCCTGTTGAAAAAAATTTTTTGAAGGAGATCGAAGATAAAAAAATAGAATATTTTGAAAGTGAAAAAAATATTTTTATTCCAGAAAATGAACTATTTAAATTCGAAAAAAAGACTCTCTATAAGGTTAGAAAAGATGATATTTTCAATGTAAGGAAGTTCGCAATACTTTATGTTTTAATCCTTATTCTACTTTTTATTTTTAACTATGTTCAGGTTCTTATACTTTCAGTTGTTTCCGAAAAGATAATGTTCGATATGAGAGAGGATATTCTGAAGCACACACTTAACCTCTCGATGGATTTTTTCAACAGAAATCCTATCGGAAAACTCGTTACGAGAGCGACAAATGATGTTGCAGCATTAAGAGAACTCTTTACCGATGTTTTTGTTTATTCTGCAAAAGATATTTTAACTATAATCGGCATAATAGTTATGATGGTTAGAATGTCTTTAAAACTGAGTCTTATTATTCTTCTAACTTTACCATTCGTGATTTTAATTTTGATTCTCTTTCAAAATTTTGCAAGAATTTCATACAGGAGAGTAAGGGTGGCTGTTGCAAAGTTGAACGCTTTCATTTCTGAATCTATCAGTGGAGTTTCTCTGATACAATCTTTCCACAAGGAAAAGGAATCTTTCAACGATTTTAATAAAATAGGAAAAGAGTTCTATGATGCGAATATGAACCAACTTCTTATTTTTTCAATATTCAGACCTTTGATAGATGTCACATCATCATTGACACTGGCTATTTTGATATATTTTGGAAGTCAGGGTATTTTTAAAGGAGAATACACTTTGGGTATACTTTTTGCGTTCTTCTCATACATAGAACTTTTCTTCAGACCTATATTCGATTTCTCTGAAAAGTATAACATCTATCAGGGTGCTATGGCGGCATCGGAAAAGATATTCATATTACTTGATGAAAAATCTTCGATAGTTGAAAGTAAAGAACCAAAAACTTTGAAAGATTTTAAAGGTGAGGTTGAATTCAGGAATGTTTCATTCGAGTACAAGAAAGGGGAGCCTGTTCTAAAAAATGTTTCTTTCAAAATAAACCCAAACACTTCAGCAGCTTTTGTTGGTGCCACAGGTGCAGGTAAAACGACTATAATAAATCTGCTTTTAAGATTCTTTGAACCAACAGAGGGCGAGATTTTGCTTGATGGTATAAATATAAAAGATTTACCCTTAAAAGATCTTAGAGATTTCTTTGGTTTGGTTTTACAGGATGTAATAATATTTTCAGGAGATATCAAATACAACATACTACTTTCAAGAGATATACCTTTCGAAAGGATGGAAAAATATTCAAAATATGTTAACGCTGACAAATTCATAGAGAAGTTACCTGAAAGGTATGATACTTTACTGAACGAAAGGGGAACAAACCTTTCAACCGGGCAGAGACAGTTGATAGCTTTTGCGAGGGCTCTTGTTGGTGAACCAAAAATTCTTATACTTGATGAGGCAACCTCGAATATAGATTCTGAAACTGAGCATCTCATACAGGATGCTATATCAAAAATAATGAAGGATAGAACAACCATAGCAATAGCACACAGGTTGTCAACCATACAGGATGCTGATAGAATATATGTTTTAAACAAGGGAAGGATTGTTGAAGAAGGCAACCACAAAGAACTTATTGCCAAGAAAAACTATTACTGGGAACTCTACAAGTTGCAGTACATAAAATAGTTTGAACACTCTATTCGACTTATCAAATTTCTCAACAATTTAAAAAAACTCCATAAATTATCTTACATTTTTCAATAATAGTTTTGGAAAAATAAATGATGACTGAGTCAATATTTTTATTTTGATTTTAATATAATTTATTGAAGTAAAAAAATTTATTTTCAGAAAAAACCCAAAAGGTATTTAAACCCTTAAAAAGTTAGAATAAATCAGTCGTTTAACAATTTATCAATTAGATATAGTGGATTATCAATCTTATAAAATTTTATCCTCAACGGATTTTCCCATTTCTTAAGCATAATAGAAGAAATTCAACATTTAAATTGTATGTTTTACTTTTGCTCTTTTTATTTTTTCTTTACCGAAGAAGAGAAAAATTAATGTTCCCGTAATGCCAAATGCGAATGCAGTCATAAAGTTTACCTTTGGGCTTATATTCCACAAAAAACCTGCAGAGAAAGCTGCTGCAGATACAGTTACATCACGGATAAGATAATAAATACCAAAAGTTGAAGCCTTTGATTCGATAGGCGCAAGGTCGAGGATGAGAGATTTTCTTGTTGGTTCTCCGAATTCTTTTAAGCCTCTTATAATAAATGCTATAACAAGCATTCCAAAAGTTCTTGAATAGTAAATAATCAAAGGGAATATTGTAAAAAATAAAAAAGTAATAACTACAAATGGTTTCTTCCCAAATTTGTCAGCAAGATAGGCTATGGGGATGTAGACGATCATTGCTGTTACCATTTCAATTGCTGTAAGAATACCAAATTGAAACGCGCTGAGATGTAAATAATTAACAACCCATATTACAACAAACGCATATGGTATTTGTTCAGCAAATCTTATAAGAATATCTGAAATCAGTAAAACTCTTAAGTTTGGATTTATTCCAGAAAATGACTCTTTTATACTCATTCCTTTGCCTCTAATGATAGGATCGTCAGCCATATATTTTTTAATAAAGAAAATAGATACCAACGCAAGAACAAAAGCACATAAAAAAGCAATTTTTACTCCTATAATTGTTCCATATATTCCTATCAAAACTCCACCGAGGATGGGCCCGAGTCCCATGGGTATTCTTCTAACAAGAGAATGTAGGGATACTCCCATTGTTTGTTTTTCTTTTTTCACAGACTTGGAAACAAGACTCATTATTGCTGGAAGAGATATCGCACTCCATGAAATAAAAAAGATTGCACCTATAAGTACAGCTTGCCATCCAGAAAAAACTATCACAAAAAGATAACCGATCATTGACATCAATATGAAAACTATTAAAGATTTTTTGTAACCTATCTTGTCACTAATGTATCCACCCGGGAAAGAGTAAAGAGCACCCAAAAGGTTATCCATTCCATTTAAAAACGCAACAAATGCAGAAGATCCACCGAGAGAAACTATATAGAGTGGGAGGAATCTTTCTGCCATTTTCTCGCCGACTCCCAAGAATATAACCATAATAAGCATCGAAAGCACTGTTCTGTTCAAGCCAAGAAATCCAATTATTCTTTTTAAAATGTTTATTTTTGTTGAGTCCATCTTTATTTTTTGTTTTCCTTTACTAATTGTAATTTTAAAAATGCGTATAGTGCATCGTAAACCAAAAATTGTTTTTTTAAATTTTCGTAATCATCAGGGAAAATAATAGAAAACCCGGATGCGATTGCTTCAAGCCCTGCCGCATAAGTGTTCATATCAAGATTGTTAGTATCTGCTGCATTTACTATATCGGCAATTTTTTTAAGTACTGGATCTTTTAACCCATATTTTTCTAAGATCGTGACAAAACTACAATTTCCATCTTTATGACCTAACTCAATCCCTTCAGCATCAAAAGGAATCGCTCCTGTTTCTTCTGCTGTTTTCTTTACCATAGATGGAGCAACAAATAAAAACTCTGCCTCAGAATCGATAAACCTTTTTATAAGCCAAGGACATGCAACCCTGTCCACATGAACGTGTGCTCTTGTGACCCATTTCATTTTTACCTCCTTAAAATTGTTAATCGATAGATAACGGTTAAACTCTTAATTAATAAACAAATATTTTAACACTTGTCAAAATGAAAAAAAGTGTTTTCAACTTTTTTCTTTTATCCAATTTAATAAACATTTTTTAATAAAAAATAAAAATTGTATCCAAAAGTCGAAATATTATTTAAATTATCACTATAAAAAAACATAATGTAGATATTGAAGTATTTTTGCCTAAAACCATTAAAAAAAACAGATAACATATTCAACTATCTAAAACATTAAAAAAGGAAGACATAAAAAGTATTGGATGTTGAATGATTTATTTAAAGTGTCGTTTTTAGACTTGACAAAATTTGTTTGATAGTTATAATTAGATAAAACTAACATTATTAGATATAACTAATAACGACAGGTTGAAAACGATAGAATTGAATATTTTATAGATAGTTGAATAAATAAAACCTTGAAAAAAAAGAATATAAAAAAAGATTGATGTTAATAATCGAAAAGTTTAAAGAAGTTAAATAAAAGGAAAGATAAATTTTAATTCACTATAAAAAGGAGGTTGGAATGCCATTAGGAGACAGAAGAGGGCCTTGGGGATTGGGACCGATGACAGGTAGAGGCTTAGGGTATTGTGCAGGATTTGCACAGCCAGGTTACATGAATTCTTACAGGGGTGGTTTTGGGTATAGAAGAGGTTTTGGAAGAGGATTTGGCTTTAGATTTGGAAGATCTTTGTTTTCTTATTTTCCTTATGAAAATGTTCCATTGGAATACTCAGCAAAAAATGAAGCGGAACTTCTTCGTTCTCAAGCAGAAATTTTAAAAAATCAACTTGAGGATATTCAAAAAAGGATTGAGGTTTTAGAAAAAGAAAAGACACAAGATTAAGAACAGAACTATTAAATATGACGACGGAGGTTTGTTTTTTTATCTCCGCCGTCTTTTTGCTAACCAAACTTTGAGAGGTTAAAATATGTCGGTTAATGTTGATAAAACCAAATGTGTTGGATGTGGGATATGTGTTGATTTTTGTCCTGTAAATGCTATAGCAATTTCAAATAGGAAGGCTTTTGTTGATAAGACAAAATGTACCAATTGTGGTTTTTGTATAGATAAATGTCCCAAAGGGGCACTTTCTATGGAGAATGTTAATATACCAAATATTAATAGCCATAATAATGGTGAAAATGGTGGTACATTCGTTTCAGGACAAGGAAGAGGATTTGGTAGAGGTAGAGGTAGAGGATTGAGAAGAGGAATATTCGGATATGGACAAGGTAAAGGTAGAGGACGTGGCAAGGGAAATTTTTAAATGAAGATTTATATATTAAACTTTATATTGATTTTTACAAATTAAGAGAAGGAACAATTTCAAGGGAAAAAATTTTAACAAAATTATTAATGATGGCAACAAGAGGAGGCAAGGATGAAAATTTGTGTAACTTCGACTGGTCAATCTGTTGATTCCACAATGGATCCAAGATTTGGCAGATGCGCATACTTTATCATAATAGATCCTGATAGTATGGATTTTGAATCTATTCCAAACGATTCTGTAAACGCTGGTGGTGGAGCCGGTGTGAAATCTTCACAAACTTTAATAGATAAAGGAGTAGATGTCCTTATCACTGGTGATGTAGGACCAAACGCTTTAAGAATTTTAAATACTTCAAATATAAAGGTTATCGTCGGAGTAAACGGAACGGTTAAAGAATTGGTTGAAAAGTTTAAAAAAGGTTTATTGGGGTAATCTAAAATATGATAATCTCTGTTGCAAGTGGAAAAGGTGGAACAGGCAAAACCTCGTTTGCTACAAATTTGGCATTATCTATTGATAATGTTCAACTTTTAGATTGCGATGTGGAGGAACCTAATTCTTATCTGTTTTTAAAACCAGAGATTAACAAAACTGAGAATCTTTACATTTTGGTTCCATCTATTAATGAATCTCTATGTGATAACTGTGGTAAATGTGCAAAGTTTTGTGAATTCAATGCAATTTTTGTAAGCAGAGACAAAACCTTTATCTTACCTGAGCTTTGTCATAGCTGTGGAGGATGCAAAATCGTATGCCCTAAAGGTGCAATAAAAGAGGAACCACATAAAACCGGTACAATTTATTATGGGAATTCAAATGGGATAGAAATTATATATGGTGAACTTGAAGTAGGTGATGCTGTTGCTTCAAATGTTGTTAGGGAAGTAAAATCGAGAATGAACAAAAACAAAAATGTTATCATAGATTCTCCACCCGGGGCATCCTGTCCGGTTATAGAATCTGTCAAGAATAGTGATTTTAGTGTATTGGTTACAGAACCAACACCATTTGGTTTGCATGATTTAAAAATTGCGATAAGTCTTTTGAGGGAGATGAAAATACCTTTTGGTGTAGTGGTAAATAGAGCAGATATAGGAGATAAAAAAATATACGATTATTGCAAAAAAGAAGGCATAGATATTTTACTTGAGATCCCTTTTGAAAGAAAAATAGCGGAACTCTATTCTAAAGGTATTCCATTTGTTTTAGAAATGGCAGAATGGAAAGAAAAATTTCAAAAACTTTTTAACACTATAAAAGAGAAGATACAAAAATGAAAGAGTTAGTTATTGTCAGTGGTAAGGGAGGCACGGGAAAAACAACGATAACAGCTTCATTTTCAGTACTTGCAGATAAAGTAATTGTTGCAGATTGTGATGTTGATGCTCCGGATCTACACCTTCTTTTACATCCAGAGTTAATTAAAAAATCTGAATTCAAGGGCTCGAAAGCAGCGTTGATAGATAAAATAAAGTGTGTGGAATGTAACCTTTGCAGAGAAAATTGTAGGTTTGATGCAGTTTCTGACGATTTTATTGTTGAACCACACAGTTGTGAAGGGTGTGGCGTCTGTGCACTTATTTGTCCTGTGAAAGCTATAGAAATGAAACAAAAGGTTTCTGGAAACATATACCTTTCCAAAATTGAAAATGGTTTTATGTCTCATGCTATGCTTGATCCAGGTGAAGAAAATTCTGGCAAACTTGTTACTTTTGTAAGAGATCAGGCTAAAGAAGTTGCTGCAAGTAAGAAGGTTGAGAAAATAATTATCGATGGGGCTCCCGGCATCAGCTGTCCTGTTATTTCTTCTATTACTGGAACGAGTGCTGGTGTGATAGTTACTGAACCAACAGTATCAGGTGTTCATGACCTTAAAAGAATACTCGAATTGATGGAGCATTTTAGGATAAAACCTTTTATATTGATAAATAAATTTGATATAAACATAGATAAAACCAAAGAGATTGAAGATTTCTGTCACTTGAAAAATTATGAGGTTGTTGGAAAGATTCCTTTTGACCCTTCAGTTACAAACGCTATGGTAAATGGAGAACCTGTTGTAAAGTTTGTTCCAGATAGTAAAGTATCAAAAGAGATAAAAAGGGTGTGGGAAAAAGTTTCAAAGATTTTTTAAGAAAAGATATGAGAAAAACAAAAGGTATCGCTTTTGGACCTGTGCTATCAAGAAGATTAGGAAAAAGCTTAGGGGTGAACAATATTCCTTTTAAAATCTGTAGTTACTCATGTGTTTATTGTCAACTGGGTAGGAGTTTGAAAATAACAATAGATAGACAACCATTTTATACACCAGAAGAAATTTTTAAAAGTGTAAATGAAAAGGTTAGGGTTGCTATTGAAAGAGGAGAGAAGATAGATTATATCACTTTTGTTCCAGATGGGGAGCCAACTCTCGATATAAATTTAGAAAAAGAAGTTTCCTTGATAAAACAATTATCTTTCCCTGTTGCGATTATTACAAACTCAAGTTTAATGTGGGATGAAGAAGTAAGAAAAGCCTTAATGAATTTTGATCTTGTTTCCATAAAAGTTGATGCGGTTTCTATAGATATATGGAGAAAGATTGATAGAGGGTTTAAAAAACTTGATCTGGATAAAATTCTTGAAGGTGTTGAAAAGTTCAGCTCTGAATTTAAAGGTATTCTTATCTCTGAAACTATGGTTATCGATAATTTTGATTATGGGGATGAATTTAAAAAGATTGCGGAATATTTGTCGAATCTGAAAAATTTAAAGACCTCTTACCTATCGATTCCAACAAGACCAACTGCTGAAAAATGGGCTAATTCTCCAAAAGAGGAAACTATCAACTCATTTTTTCAAATATTTGAAAATAAATTGAAAGGCAGGGTAGAATATCTTATAGGATATGAAGGAAATGCTTTTGCTTACTCAGGTAATGTGGAAGAAGATTTGTTAAGTATAACAGCTGTTCATCCAATGAGGGAAGATGCAGTAAAAGAACTTTTAGAAAAAGACAAAAAAAATTTTCACATAGTTGATTCACTTATAGAAAAAGGTAAACTTATAAAAGTAGATTATCAGGGGCATTCTTATTACATAAGAAAATTCAGATAGTCCCAATTTATTAATCGTATGAAATCCTTATTTTTTCCTCTGTTAATGTTGCTTTTATCATTTCCTCCCATTCAGGTGTATTCCATGTACCAAGTTTTTGATGGGTAAGAAAATATTTTTGAGGTATTGGATGTGTTCCTATAACAACCTGCATCTTGTATTTTTCTTCTATAAATTTCTTAAAATGTTGAATATATGGGCAAGGGGGATAACCCACAACCATTCCGGTTGCGAAGTGGATTACATTTGCTCCATTTTTTTTCATTTCTTCAGGAGCGTATTCTATATTTGGGCCAGGACAACCACCGCAGGAAGTGTATCCAACAATTTCAACCTCTTTACCTTGATAAATGCTGAACGCTCCAACTCTCTCTCTTAGTGATCTGAAACATTTTCCACCTGCACAGTTTTTATACCTATCACAAATAATGATTCCAATTTTAACCTTTTCTTCCATTTTTTCTCCTCTTTAATTTTTAAAGATGAAAGTATTTATACTATTTTACCTATTGCAAATCCTGTATGCACAGCATCTATTATTTTATTGGGTTTTAGAGCATCTCCAATTAAATAGGTTTCATATTTTGTTTTTGTTTTTTCATACAGATTATGGTCGGAAACTCCCCCAAAAGAGACAACAAAATAATCCATTTCAATACTATTCCCTTCTCCGAAGATTACAAAGTTTTCAGTGATTTCTTTTATTGGTGAGTTTACAAAGTATTTTACATTTCCTTCAGAGAGTTCTTTCAACAAATAATTTTTACTTATTTTCTCCATTCCACCTGCGATTTCTGAGAGCATTTCAAGAATAGTTACATCATTACCTTTTGAAGCAAGATAAAGTGCTGTTTCACAACCTACCAGTCCCCCTCCACCAACGATCACTTTTTTATTCGTAATTTTAATTGTACCATTCAGGATTTTTTCAAAGGTGATCGAGTTTTTATTGTTTATACCTTTAATTGGCGGTATAAAAGCTCTGCTTCCGTAGGCTAAAATCACTGTATCTGGTATAAAATTGTCTATATTTTCTTCCGTTGCTTCTTTATTCAATGAAATTTGGATACCCAATTTTTTTGTCATATTTGAGTAATAGTCCAAAAGCCATTGGAGTTTTTCTTTTCCTGGTGGGAGTGTCGCAAGTTTCAGCGCTCCACCGATATGATCTTCTTTTTCCCATATATAAACTTTATGTCCCCTTTTAGCCATCATTATAGCAGCTTCCAGTCTGCAAGCTCTACACCTACGCCGAGTATGTTCTTTTGTTTGAAAGAGGTGATAGGAATTGATTAACGAGAAGACCATGTGCAGCTTCAATTTCTACACCATCAAACAAAGCCTTTTTTGCTCTTAATGCCGCTTGGGCAAATGATTCGGTAATATTATATCACTTCTTTTCTAGTAATATACAAATACAGAACAAACCTTTCCTGAGTTTAATGCAAGATTTGTTGAAATTATCTGAAAGATTATTCAATTTTTCAACATCAAATTCCCAACTTTAATTTCAAAATTGAAATTTTCAGCTTAAACTAGAAAAATTTAGATACTTTATTTTTCTGAACATGTAAAATTAGAATTTTAAAATAAATTGAATAATACATAACTCTATAATAGAAATATTTGAAAAAAATAATTAACACAATTGAATCAAAATAAAGGTTAATTCTAAAAGTGAAAGTTGACAACATTCAATATTCTGTTATGATAAAAAGATATGAAAAATATTCTTATAACAGGTGGTGCTGGTTTTATAGGAAGTTCTCTCTATAAAAAACTCGATCAAAACAGATACAATATTTTTATTATTGATAATTTTTCCAACAACTATGATGCTAAACAGAAACTTCATAATCTTGCTCTGAAAAGGAAAATCCAAAAAAATAAAAATTACAAAAACATTTTTAACATTGATATAAAGGACAGAAAAAATTTAGAAAATTTTTTTAAAGAGTATAAAATAGATCTTATTATACATCTTGCAGCACTTCCAGGTGTCCATTTTTCAAACGAAAGGATGAGAGATTACTTTGAGAATAACGTAAAAGGAAGTTTCAATGTTTTTGAAATGGCAAAAAAATATAGAATAGAAAAGATCATTTTTTCTTCATCATCATCAATCTATGGCAACAACAGAGTTCCTTTCAAAGAAAATTTTACTCCATCTCCAATATCTTTTTATGGCTTTACAAAAGTTGAAGGAGAAAATATCGCAAAATTCTTCTCTGAAAATTTTGGTATGGATTTTCTTATTTTGAGGTTGTTCACATTCTATGGACCTTCACAGAGACCAGATCTGATGTTACATAAATTTTTTTTAAACCATTATAATGGAAAAAGATCTGTTGTATTTCCAAACACTGAAAGGGATTTCACATACATTGATGATGGAGTTGAGATGATAAAAAGATCGATAGAGTATGTTGAAAACTTAAAAGGTTTGGATATTTTAAATATAGGATGTTCAAAACCGGTGAAAATAGAGGAAGTTTTGAGGATAATAAAAAAATTGATTCCAGATTTTAAATATGTTGAAGAGGAGAGAAAAAGTTTTGATATGAAAAGGACTTTTGCAGATATGAAAAAAAGTAAAAGAATTTTAGAATATGAACCAAAAACAGATATTGAAGAAGGGATAAGGAAGTTTTACCTTTGGTTTAAAGAATATTATAGATTTTGATATGGATGCTGCTAACACTTTCTTGAATGAATTGAACGAAAAACAGAAAGAGGCGGTTTTATACCTAAAATCTCCATTACTCGTTCTTGCTGGAGCAGGTTCTGGAAAAACGAGAGTTTTAACATATAAAATCTTTTATCTTCTAAAAAACGGTCTTTCAAACCCGGAAAACATATTTGCTGTAACATTCACAAACAAAGCTGCCGATGAGATGAAGGAAAGGGTTGAAAAACTTTTAGGTTTTCCAGTGAAAAATATGATGATTGGAACGTTCCATTCGATGTGTGTAAGGATAATAAAAAGGTTCAGATGGGAAAGGATGAAAAGTCCAGATTTTTCAATATACGATGTGGATGATTCCAAAAGTGTTATAAGGAACATTCTAAAAGAAAAAAAGATTCACGACCTTGAACCTAAAGGTATTTGCAGGATAATTTCATCATTGAAAAATAGGATGATTTTTCCCGAAGATCTTGACTCCGAAGATGATACATTTAAAAGAATAAAAGAGGTATATGTCCTGTATCAGGAAACTTTGAAGAGAAATGATGCTTACGATTTTGATGATCTACTTATAGAAACTATAAGGATTTTTAATGAGAATGAAATCTTTAGAAAAAAATTTTCCGAAAGAATCAAATACATCCTTGTTGACGAATATCAGGATACCAACTATGCTCAATTTTTGATTTTAAAAAGTATATATGATGGGAAAAACCATATAACCGTTGTTGGAGATGATGATCAATCTATATACGGTTTCAGAGGTGCGCAGATAAAAAATATCCTTGAATTTGAAGAGCATTTTCCAGAAACAAAAATAGTGAAACTCGAACAGAACTATCGTTCTACCAGAAATATTCTAAATATAGCGAACAGAGTTATAAAGAATAATTTAAAAAGGAAAGAGAAAGTTTTATGGTCCTCTTTTGATGATGGTGAGAATATTAGAATAGTTAAATGCAAAGATGAAAGGGATGAAGCAATTTTTGTTGTTGATAAAATAATAGAGATGAAAAATAGACAGGGTAAAAGGTTGAAAGATTTTGCTATACTTTATAGAACCAATGCGCAGTCAAGGCCTTTTGAGGAGATTTTAAGGAAAAACAATATAAGGTATACCCTGATAGGGAACATAAAATTTTTTGAAAGAAAAGAGATAAAGGATCTTCTTTCATATCTTTCATTTACTGTGAACAGGAATGATGAGATCTCTTTAAAAAGAATAATAAATTTTCCAAAAAGGGGAATAGGTGATGTTACCTTAAAATCAATAACACTTTTTGCAAAGGCAAAAGACCTTTCAGTTTGGGAGTGTTTGAAAAATTTTGAAGAAAATTTCCCTGAAAAAAAAAGGGTTAAAAATGGAGTGAAGGAGGTTGTTGACATTATTGAAAATATTGAAAAAAATAGGGATAATGTTTATAATGCTCTGGAATTTTTAGTGGATTCTATTGATTTTGAAAATCTTTTCGACAAAATGTTAAAGGATGAAAAATATTCAAGACTTGAAAACATTCAGGAGTTGTTAAACTCTGCAAAGGAGTTTGTTCTGAAGAATGAGGATAGATCTATATCAGCCTACCTTGATATGATATCCCTTTACACCGATATAGATGATTACAAAGACGATGATTCCCTTCTTTTAATGACCGTCCATAATGCTAAAGGACTCGAGTTTGAAAACGTTTTCGTAACTGGGCTTGAGGATGGTCTTTTCCCTCATAGAAACTCTTTTGAAGAAGACTCCAACTGTGAGGAGGAGAGAAGACTTTTATATGTTGCTTTAACGAGAGCGAAGAAAAATCTCTTTTTAACTTATACTGTTGAAAGGTTCTATTATCAAGAATCATCTTTTAGGATACCTTCAAGGTTTCTGAAAGAGATAGGTTTTGAGAATAGAATCGTTGACTATTTCGATCGAACAAAAAGTCTCTCTACAAAAAAATATGATTTTGAAAAGAAAAGGGAATCAGATAAGGGCAAATTTAAAATAAATGAGAGAGTTGTTCATCCTATTTTTGGAGAAGGTATAATAAAAGGCAAAAAGGGTTCTGGAGAGGATGAGATACTTATAATACAATTTTTGAATGGTGATGTTAAAAAGATTTTTGCAGAGTATGCAAATTTAACAAGGAAGTGAAATGGATAAAAAACTTTTAGAGGAAATTGCGAAACATTCTTTCATAGAATTGGAAGAGGAAGAAAAATCAAAATTTCTTGAACAGATAAACGATATTTTTGTCGATATTGAAAAGATTCTAAAAAAAGTCGATCCTAAAAATGTAAAGGATGGAGAATACTACAAAAGGTACCTATCTATTTTCAACTCGGATGATCCGGAAAGACTTTTCACAACCGAGGATATGCTCATGAACTCAAAAAGAGTTAAAAATAATTTTATAGTTCTACCAAAGATAATTAAGGAGAAAGAATGAATATTGAAGATTTGAGAGAATCTTTTTTAGGTGGAAAAGTTTCCCCTGTTGATATAGTTGACTCTTTATACAAAAAGATCGATGAGGATGACTTAAACGATTTTATAACTCTGTCAAAAAATATTGCCTACGAGCAGGCATACCTTTCGGAGAAAAGGTATAAAAAAGGTGATATTCTTTCGGAAACAGATGGTATACCTTTTTCCCTTAAAGATAATTTTTCTGTAAAGGGGTTGAGGATGACCTGTGGATCGAAGATCCTATCAGATTTTATAAGTCCATACGATTCAACTGTATATGAGAGATTAAAAAGATCTGGCGCAATACTTATAGGAAAGAATAATCTTGATGAGTTCGCTATGGGGTCTTCGAACGAGACATCATTTTTCGGTGTTGTTAAAAATCCACATAACAGAGAATACGTTCCAGGTGGTTCAAGTGGAGGGAGTGCAGTTTCCGTTGCTTCAAAACATTCTACATTTTCAATAGGATCAGATACTGGTGGTTCTGTTAGGCAACCCGCATCCTTCTGCGGTGTTGTAGGATTCAAACCGACTTATGGTAAGATTTCGAGGTATGGTCTTGTCGCTTTTTCCTCATCACTCGACACTGTTGGAATAATGACCTTGAATGTTTCGGATTGTAAAAAAGTTTTCAATACTGTAAGGGGGAATGATAAACATGATAGCACGATGGATGATCACATAAACGAAAAAAGGGATCTGAAAAAGATCTGTTTTGTGAAAGATATCCCACACGCTGATTTAAAAGTTATAAAAAAATATGAGGAAATCTGTTCTAAACTTGAAAGGATGGGTTTTTCTTTACAACCTATTAACTTAGATTTTATAGATCTGTCTATGGCAGCATACAAGATCCAAACCATGTGTGAAGCTTCATCCAACCTTGCAAGGTACGATGGTATAAAGTATGGTTTACAAAAATTTTCAGGAGATAACCTTTTCGATATTTATTCAAAGGTTAGAGGTGAAGGGTTTGGTAAAGAGGTTAAAAGAAGGATAATGACTGGAACATACCTTTTGATGTATGAAAATGGTAGGTACTATGATTTATCTTTTAAATTGAGAGATTACATATCAAACAGTGTTGATAGTATATTCGAAAATTTTGATATGATGGTTCTACCAACATCATTATTTTTACCCTTTAAAATAGGCGAAAGAGTTGATGATCCGGTTATGATGCATCTTTCAGATTCTCTAACGGCATTTGCAAACCTCGCAAATGTCCCTGCTATCAGTATAAATGGAGGGTATTACGAAAAACTACCTGTTGGTGTGCAGTTTGTAGGAAAGAGAAACGATGATGATAACCTTTTGGATTGGGTTAAAATTATTGAAGAGGAGATAAAAAAGGATGGATGAATACATTGTAACGATAGGTGTTGAAACTCACATTCAGATAAAAACTAAAAGTAAAATTTTTTGTAAGTGTTCTACTGAATTTACTGAGGAACCAAACAGAAATGTCTGCCCTATCTGTATGGGTTTGCCAGGTGTTATGCCAACACTGAATTTTGAAGTTGTTCCTCTCGCTATAAAAACTGCTCTCGCTTTGAACTGCAACATAAATAGAATTTCAGGTTTTGCAAGGAAAAATTATTTCTATCCTGATCTTCCCAAAGGTTATCAGATAACACAACACGAATTTCCACTTGCAACTTCAGGTTATATGCAACTAAGATCAGGAAAAAAGATAAGAATAAAAAGGATACATCTTGAAGAGGATACTGGAAAGATGATACATGATCAGGACCAAAACAGTTTGCTTGATTTTAACAGGGCTGGAGTTCCTTTGATGGAGATAGTTACTGAACCTGATTTCAACTCGGAGAAAGAGGTTATAGAGTATCTTGAAAATTTACAGAGGATAGTTAGATATCTCGATGTTTCAACTGCAAATATGGAGTTTGGAGAGTTAAGGGGAGAGCCCAACATCTCTTTAAGAAAAAAAGATGACCAAAAACTTGGAACAAAAACTGAAATAAAAAATCTTAACTCCTTTAAATCTATTGAAAAAGGAATAATACTTGAAATAGAAAGACAGAAAGAACTTTTGTCCAAAGGTGAAAGAATAATTTCTGTAACGATGCTTTTCGATGAAAGGAAACAGGAATTGAGACCTATGAGAAAGAAGGAGAGTGTTTCGGAATACAGGTATTTCCCTGAGCCTGATCTTCCAGATCTTCTTCTTTCGGAAAATTTTATAGAAGAAATTAAAAAGAGTATGGTTGAATTACCTTCTCAGAAATTGGAAAGATTACAGAAGGATTATGGGTTGAGTTTTGAAGAAGGTGAGATCATAACATCCAATAGGGATTTCGCTGATTTTTTTGAGAAGAGTGTTGATGGAGTTAAAAATTTAAAAAAGGTTACCAAATTTTTCATCAGAGAGATTCCCGCCATTTTGAATGAGAAAAAAATAGGAGTGAAAGATTTAAAATTCAACCATAAAGATTTAAACAAACTTTTAAAGATGATAGATGAAGAAAAGGTTAACCTGAACTTTGCTCAGGATATTTTGAAAAAAATGTCTTTGACAGGGAATGACCCTGACGATATAATTAAATGTGATGGGGGAAATATCTCTTTGAACGAAAAGGATGTTGAAAATATGATAATAGAAGTAATTAAAGAGAACAGTAAGGAAGTTGAAAGGTATAAAAATGGGGAGGATAAACTTTTTGGTTTTCTTGTTGGGCAGTGTATGAAGAAGGCTAAAAATAGAGCAAATCCTAAGTTAATAAATGAAATGTTAAAAGAAATTTTAAAAAGATAGGAGGAAGGATGTCAATTATTGAGGAAATTAGAGCAAGAGAGATAATAGATTCGAGAGGAAATCCAACTATAGAGGTTGATGTCGTTTGTGAAAGTGGAAGTGTTGGTAGGTTTGCAGTTCCATCTGGAGCTTCAACCGGTGAAAGGGAAGCACTTGAACTTAGAGATAACGATAAGAAGAGATTTTTAGGTAAGGGAGTTTTAACTGCAGTAAAAAATGTCAACGAAATCATCTCCTTAGAACTTGTTGGATATGATGCTTTCGATCAGATCGGTATAGATAAAAAATTGATAGAACTTGATGGTACGGAAAACAAATCGAAACTCGGTGCTAACGCAATATTGGGAGTTTCCGTTGCGGTTGCAAAGGCTATGGCTTCTGAACTTCAGATACCTCTTTACAAATATATCGGTGGTTTCTATTCACACATTCTACCTGTTCCAATGTCAAATGTTATAAATGGTGGCTCACACGCTGATAACAATTTGGATATTCAGGAGTACATGATAGTACCTGTAAATGCAAAAACCTTTTCGGATGCTATAAGGATGAACTGTGAAGTTTTTGGTACCTTGAAAAAAATTTTAAAGGAGAACAGATATTTTACTGGAGTTGGTGATGAGGGTGGTTTCGCTCCAACTTTAAAAAACAATGAGGAAGGTTTGGAAATTTTGGTGGATGCTATTTCTAAGGCAGGATATCAACCAGGGAAGGATATCTACATTGCTCTTGATTGTGCAGCGAGCAGTTTTTATGAAGATGGAAAATACAGGTTTGAAAATCAACTTGTTGAAAGTGGTTACATGATAGATGTTTATGAAAAATGGGTAGAAAAGTATCCAATAATATCAATAGAGGACGGATTGGGTGAAAACGATTGGAACGGATGGAAAAAAATGTATGAAAGGTTAAGTAAAAAGATACAGATAGTTGGGGATGATATTTTCGTTACGAATCCAAAACTTATAAAAAAAGGTATTGAAGAAAAAATTGCTAACTCTGTTCTTATAAAACTCAACCAGATAGGCACGTTAACAGAAACAGTGGAAGCGATAAGGATGGCCCAGAAAGCTGGCTGGACTTCTGTTGTCTCCCATAGATCTGGAGAAACTGAAGATGTAACAATAGTTGATCTCGCTGTTGGAATGAATACTGGATTTATAAAAACAGGATCTCTTTCCAGAAGTGAAAGAATAGCAAAATATAATCAACTTATAAGAATAGAAGAGTTTGATGAAAATACAAAATTTTTGGGATTAGAATCCTTTTACAATTTAAAAAAGTGAATGCTTAGAAGAAAAAAAAATAAAAATCTTGTAAAATTTTTTTTTGCTCTTTTTGTTATATCTTTTTTATTCTTATTTTTTCAACCAAAGATGGGGCTTATATATCTTATGAAAGCAAAATTTGATGAAAAAAATCTTCAATACAGGTTAAAAAAAATAAAAGTTGAGAATATTCTTTTGAGAAGGAAAACATACCTTTTAAAAAATGATAAAAATTTTATTGAAAAGATGATTAGAGAGAATCTTAATATGATAGGTAGTGGAGAAAAAATTTTAAAGTAGGTTATGGATAAAAAAGCCTGGATTTTATCTGTTGATATGGGATACGGTCATCAGAGAGCTGCATACCCTTTGAAGGATATTGCTGAGGAAAAAATTCTAACAGCGAATGTTGATTATGTTACAAACAGGAAAGAAAAGTTGTTGTGGAGAGCATCACAATCAGGATATGAGGCTGTTTCGAGAGCGAAAAATATACCACTAATAGGGGAATCCATCTTCAACCTTTATGATAAACTACAATCTATCTCTCCTTTCTATCCTTTTAACCTACTTGAAAAACCAAACGGTAATGTTTACTTTTTAAAAGCGCTTGTTAATATGGGTTTGTGTAAAGAGTTGCTTGAACATGTTAAAGAAAAAGATATACCGATAATTACAACACATTTTATTCCATCCCTTGCAGCCGATTATAATGGTTTTGAAAATATTTTTTCAATAATTACTGACACTGATATTAACAGGGTATGGGTTTCAGACGATCCCAAAAAATCGAAGATAAAATTTTTAACACCTACAAGACACGCTTCTATGAGACTTTTGAAATATGGAGTTGAGAGTTGTAACATATTCATAACAGGTTTTCCTTTACCAAAAGAAAACATAGGAGAAAATCAGGAGATAATAAAAAAAGACCTTTTGAAAAGGATAAGGAAACTTGATCCTAAAGAAAGATTTATTAATGTTTATAAGGATGTTATAGAAAAATATCTTGGAGAGTTACCCTCAAAAGTTTCAAGACCTTTAACATTATGCTATATGGTTGGTGGTGCAGGTGCTCAGAAGGATATAGGTATAAAGGTTGTAAAATCGTTAAAAGAAAAAATAGAGAAAGGGGAAATAAAGTTGATTCTTGTTGCTGGAATCAGGGAGGATGTTAAAAATTATTTTGAGTTTGAACTTGAAAAGATATCTCTGAATGGGAATGAGAATGTAAAGGTTATCTATGAAAATTCAAAAATGTTATATTTTGAAAATTTTAACAGAGAGTTGAGGGATGTTGATATATTGTGGACAAAACCTTCGGAGATGTCATTCTATACAGCTTTAGGTTTGCCTATAATAATAGCTCCACCTGTTGGGGCACATGAGTTTTTCAACCAGAGATGGTTGACTCACATAGGTTCAGGTTTCGCACAGGATGAACCTGAGTATGTTAAAGATTGGTTATTTTATGTTCTTGAAAGTGGAAGGTATGCTGAAGCCGCATGGGATGGTTACATGAGAGCACCAACTATGGGAACTTACAGAATAGAGAAAATAATTAAAGATGGAGTAATAGATATCTGCGAAGGTGATTTTACTGACTTAAGGTAAGATTTATGTTGACTGAAAGGGTAAAAATAAATATAATAAGCATCTTCAAAGGGCGGATAGCTCAGCTGGTGAGAGCGCCTGCCTTACAAGCAGGAGGTCACAGGTTCGAATCCTGTTTCGCCCAAATTCTTTTAACTACGCTTATCTTCTTTTTAACTTTAAATATATCTTCAAAAGAGTTAAATATTTCCTTCACAACAAAGATACCTTTTGGTTATTGGTCATACTATCTTAAGAATAGTAACGGTATAAAAGTTGATTATCAGATTTTAAAAATGAAAAATTTTTCATTTTTAGCGACTGGAGAAATCTGTTCTTATAAAACGTATAGGGAAACCTACCGCTTGAATCTTATAAATTTCGGAACAGGATACAATCTTTCTCTTATTGAAAAGAATAATTACAGAATATCCTTTCAAACCGATATTGGTCTTTCTTATATTGAAAAGAGAGATTACGATAATATTGAAAGAGGTTTTTGTGAATTTCTTTCACCATATTTAAAATTCAATTATAAGTTTTTTGAAACTTTTTTTGGAATCTCTCTTGGATATTCAAAGGAGAAACTTTTTGATGGAAAAGATAATTTTATTTTCAATCTTGACATTATCTTTACTGATTTTTAACTGTGGTCTTGATTACCACATCATAAAGACCACTGGTGGAACTTTCCTCAACGATCCTGAATATTCCATTAGATATTATTCCGATAAAAATAATAACTTATCAACAATTCAGTTTACAGGAGATACTATAATAGAAGGGATAGAATATAAAAGGTATAAATTCGATTATGAAGAGAATCTTTTTTACCACCTTTTTGATTTTGAGTATCAGAGGATCATTTTTGAGGGTTATCCTTTTGAAATTCCATTCTTTCCAACTTACCTTATAAAAGATCAAAAAATATATGAGAACTATGAGAACAATAATTTTAAATACTTTTATTCCTGTTTTGTGGATTCTGTAAAAACATTACACTTGGAAGGTAAAGATTATACTTCCTCATATTTTGTTACTATAAAAATCAATTTAATTTTTGATCAAAAAGATACAACAGTTTACGAAAAGTATATTTTGAATTTTGAAGATGGGATAGTAGGATTTTTTAAAAACGGAGAATATTTTTATCTTGATTCGATAGTATATTAAAAGAATTTTTCAAGATACCTACATATCCTTTCAAGATGTTCCCTGTCGATATCATCGAAAGCGTTTATTCTGTGAGAATCTATATCAAGTTCTCCAACGATATTACCATTTTTAAAGATTGGAACAACTATTTCAGACTTTACTTTTGGAGAACAGGAAAGATAATTCTTCTCTTGTGAAACATCTTTCACTATGAAAGTAATTTTTTTCTCAGCAGCCTGTCCACATATTCCTTCACCAAAATTTATCTTTGTATGAACCGTTGGCTCTCCGTTGAAATCGGAAAGAACAAGTTTTCCCTCTTTTACAAGGTAAAATCCAACCCAGTCATAATGTTCAAAACTCTCTTTTAAAATATTAACAACATTTCTCAATATATCCTTTCTATCAGTATAATCGGAATTTTTAATTTTTTCAAAAACTTCTTCAAAAATCTTTTCTTTTTCCATGAACACCCCTTTTTGAACATTTTATGAAAAATATCAAAAATATCAAGAAAAAAGTTATCCACATTATTGTAAAAAATTTCCTTTGCATATGTTGCAAAATTTTGAACTTTTTCCTCAATCCCTTTATTTAAAAGAGGTAAAACTTAAAAAAAAAATAAAAAGTTATAAACAAATATATACTTATAAAAAAATGTTAAAAATGTTTTTAACCTATTGACTTTGTGGATAAAATGTGTATAAATATATACAAGTATGTATAAAAACATAAAAAAACACAAAAAGAGGGATATATGGCAGTTATTCCATCACAGATAGATGAAAATAAACTTTATACTGTTTCAGAGGTTGCCGAGATATTGAATGTTACAGAACAGACTGTTAGAAAACATTTGAAAGTAAAACTTTTAAAAGGAAAGAAGATTGGAAAGAAATGGTATATTGAAGGCAGGGAAATAAAAAAATTTATTGAAGGATAAAAAGGTGGTATTATGGCTTTTAAAAAAAGAAAAAAAACTTATCTTGGCCTTGATATTGGAAGTTCATTCATAAAATACTCAATCGTTGATCTTTCATCAGGGGAACCTGTTTTGAAAGATTTTGGATTTTCCGAACTTTCAGATATCGCGATCGCCGATGGTGAGATCATGGACAGGTTACAACTAGTTGATACAGTTAAAAATCTTTTAGTCTCAAGGGATGTTAAAGAGAAGGATGTCTCATGTGCTCTTATAGGAAGGGGAGTTATAGTAAAGAAATTGAAGATGGACCAGATGAAGGACAACGAACTTTCAATAATGGTGAGACAGGAAGCTGAAACTAATATTCCTTATAGTATAGAAGATGTTCAACTCGATTATAAAGTTTTGGGACCTTCCGAGGAACAGGGTAAGATAGATGTATTACTTGTGGCAGCAAAAAAGGAGATTCTCCTTCCATTTATTACTCTTATAAAAGATATGGAGTTGTATCCAACAGTTATCGATGTTCCCGCTTTTACAATCCAAAACTGTTTTGAAGCAAATTATGAACCTGTTCCCAACGAAATGGTAACACTCGTTCATATCGGATATGAGAACACTATATTGAGTTTCATCGAGGGGACGAATAACCTTTTTACAAGGGATATTACAACAGCAATAAAATCTTTACTTCAAAAGATACCAGGAATAACAAAGGAACAGTTGGACAAAGTTTTCAAAGGTGAAATTTTAAACGAGATACCTGAGGAAAAGATAAGAGAAGGGCTTGAAATGTTTTATGATGAAATATGTACACATATTGAAAGAGCTATACCTTTTACAAATAGAGAAAAAATGGAAAAGATATACCTATCAGGTGGTGGAGCAAATGGCCCTGCGATTTTAGATTATTTTAAAAATAGGTTTGAGATAAATGTTGAAAAACTTGATCCTTTCAAAAACATTAAAATTAAAGAAGGACTTTTGACTCTCGAAGAATTGGAAAAAATTTCACCATTACTTGTTCCTTCAATAGGTTTGAGTTTAAGAAATCCATAAAAGAGAGGTAAAGATGATAGAGATAAATTTACTTCCAGAAGAAGAGAGAAAGCGAAAAAAGAGTGAGGGAGGTATACCAAAATTAGGTTTTAAGATTCCAACCAACCTCGGATTTTTCGTTTCGATAGGTGTTGCTGTTTTTCTCTTTATATTAATATTTATAATCCACTTCTCACAGGTCGGACAGATAAACAAATTAAAAAAGAAGATAAGTGAAAAAGAGAGTGAACTCAAAAAACTGCAGGAAGAGGTTAAAAAAGTAGAGAAGATGAAAGAAAAAGAGAATGAGATAAATACAAAGATAGAAACTATAAAAAATCTTATATCTGGAAAGTTTGCATATGCTCAACTTCTTGATAAGATAAACCAACTTCTTCCAGAGTATGTTTGGCTTGAAGAGTTAACTGTAAAAGATAACAGATTGATTTTAAAAGGCAAAACATTTTCGAACCTTATGATAACTGATCTTTTAACGAATATGAAAAAAGAGAAGGAATATTTTGATAATTTTGTATTAAAGGATATAGTTAACAAACCAGAGGGTGGCTACGATATAATCTCTTTTGAAATAAATTGTACCTACAAAAAATAGGGGTGACAGATGGAAAAAAATAATTTATTAAAAACAATTATAACTTTGGTTATTCTTATAGCGATCCTCTTTCTGTACTGGAAATTCGACTATTCGAAAAATGCAAAAAATATCACTCAACTGAAAGCTGAAAATGATAAACTCAACACCCAGGTTAATGAAGCGAGAAAGGTTGCAGCAAGTTTCAAGGAATTCTCAAAAAGACTAAAAGTACTTGAAAACCAGTTAAGGATTGCAAATAAAATGTTGCCGGATTCACAACTCCTTGAAGATGCACTTGATACTCTGACGGTTTATGCGAATAAAAACAATGTTAAGATAATGAACATTAAACCTTTGAGTGTATCTGTCACTAACGATTACGCAAACCTGAATCATGAGATAACCTTGAATGCGAATTACTCATCTCTTGGACAATTTTTAACGGATATAGGAAATCAAAAAAGAATTACCAAAGTTAAAAGTATCACTATAAAACCTTTGAAAACAACCAATGAAAACCTTAACACCATTCAGGTTGTTTTAACTATGTCAACTTACTATAAAGGTTCAGGTGCCCAAACAAAAACAGGGGAAGGTAAAAATGTTAAAAAGAAAAAATAAATCAATCCTTCTTTTATCGTTAACACTTTTCATATTATTCACTTTTATATCATGTTCGAGGGGAAACCCTGTAAACTCTGCAATAGAAAAATCTTCCAAAGCGTTAACATCAAAAGGCAATACAAAAACAACAGACAATTCTGTTTCAAATTCCGATACGGAAGTTGTAGTAGAAAATCAGGAAACTGTTTCAGATTCTTTACCATACGATACTACAACAACTCTTCCCTTTGCCATTGAAACATACACTTTTAAAACAAAAAATGATCCTTTCGTTTCGATACTAGAGCAACAGAGGGAAGGAAAGATTCAAATAGATATAGAGAGTGCAATGTATTTCGGAATGATAAAAGGTAAGAATGGAAAACTCGCATTACTTAAAGATGCGTCAGGGTTAGGTTTCATCTTTTACGAAGGACAGAAAATAAAAAATGGAATACTTCTTAAAATAGAACAGGATTCAGTTATTTTTAAACTTGATGAGTATGGAATTGTTAGAAATAAAGTTATCAAATTGGTTAAAAAAACTGATACAAAGAAAAAAAAGTGAGGTAATAAATGGTTAAGAGAATCTTTATTTTGTCCTTTGTTCTTTTTCTTTCTCTCTCCGCTTTCTCTTTGGGGCTGCTTAATGAAATAGAAGTCTCTACTTCTACAGGTAAAACCCAGGTAAGATTTTCACTTGACAAGATTGCTAATTTTACAGATTTTTCTATAACTTCACCGAATATGATAGTGATAGATCTTATAGGGATAGATAATGGTTTAAATGGGGGATACTATAAAGTTAACAATGGTTCTGGAATAGTTTCTTTTGAGATCATAAAAGATTATGAAACAAACTTTTTAAGGGTTATTATAGAGACTGATGATAAGTATTCTTATTCTAAAGAATACATAGGAAATGACATCGTAGTAACACTTGATAAATTATCAAAGGCAGATATTCCATTATGGAAAGCATCCCTTACACAACCTGAAACAAAAGAACAGGTTGAAGGTGCTACAAATAAGAATTCAGATTTTTTAATCTCTCTCGATGTTGAGAATGCTGATGTTGTAACACTTTTGAGAGGAATAGCCGACTATGTTGGAGTTAACCTTGTTATTTCAAATTCCGTTGTTGGAAGGGTTACGGTACATGTAAAGGACGTTCCATGGAAGGATATATTCGATATGGTAACAAAACTTGCTGGTTTAACATATCAGGAATACCCAAATATGATAAGAGTTGGGACATACAAAGAATTTTCTTCTGAGCAGACAGCGATGCAGGATGCTTTACCACTTATAACAACAGTGTACAGGTTGGAATTTGCGAACCCTAAAGTTTTACAGAACGCTTTAAAACCAGTTCTTTCAAAAAGAGGGTTAATAACTATAGATGAGAGAACAAACTCTATAATAGTTAAAGATATTCAGGATGTTCAAAACAGAATACAGAAAATAATTGAGGATCTTGATAAGAAAAATCTACAGGTTGAAATAGTTGTAAAGGTTGTTGAGATCCAGTTAAACAACTCAAAAGAACTTGGAATATCATGGACTTTAAATAACGTTGGTATAAATCAGGTTTCCATTGGTGGAGGCATACAAGGTGTTGGTCCTTCAACTCCTACAGCTGGAACGGTTAGCATAGGAACAACAAGAGATTTCGGTCAACTGAGTGCAAGACTCGATGCTCTTGAAGTTGCCGGTAAATCTAAAACAGTTTCCAATCCAAGGATAACAACTACCAACAACACTGAAGCGAACATACTCGGTGGAAAGGAATTCTTTTTAACTACGATAAATACTGATGGAACAGTTAACTATACAAAATATACAGTTGGTACAATTTTAAATGTTGTGCCACATGTTAACTCCTCGGAGGATATAACTCTTGAAATAGAGGCTGAACTCTCAACAGTAACGGCTGATGCGGGTGGTCAACCAATAATAAACAAAACACAGGCTAAAACTGTTCAGATGGTTTCAGATGGTGAAACCGTGGTTATGGGTGGTTTCATATTACAGGAGGATCAGAGATCTGAAAGTGGAATACCAATTCTAAGAGCGATACCAATTTTGGGTAACCTATTCAAGAGAGATATATCTTCAAAGAACAATAAAGAAGTTTTGATATTCATAACACCCCATATAATAAGGGAAGTTAAATAACAAAATAAGAGGGCTTTAAAAAAAGCCCTCTTTTATTTTATATGAAAGTTTACTTGTATTTATTTTTTGTTTTGATTTTGTCCTACATTGTTGGATCTTTCCCTTCAGGTTATATATTTTATAAGTTAAAGACTGGAAAGGATGTAAGAAAAGAAGGGAAAAGAAAAAATATTGGTGCTACCAATGTTCTTATTGAAGGTGGAAAAGTTATAGGTATTCTAACATTGATATTTGACATTTCTAAAGGAGCTTTACCTGTTATTCTTGTCAGAAAATTCTGCCCTGATAATTTGATTCAAAAGGATCTTTTAACAGTTTTTTCTGGACTTGTTGCAGTATTGGGACATGTTTTTCCCATATTTTTAAATTTTAAAGGAGGAAAAGGGCTTGCAACAACTTTAGGTGCACTACTCGCAATTTTCCCAGAGATTCTAATATCCTATCTTTTTATTTTTATGTTACTAACTCCTATAATAAAAAGACCGGCACTACTCGGTTTGATACTCTTTTCAATTTTTCCCATAATTCTCTACTTGAAAGAGTATAGCGCGATATATGTTGGAATGAGTTCACTCTTTGCAATTATGTACATCTATCTCTCACTTGGGCATTTTAAAAGTATGTTGAAAGGTGAAGAGTATAAAGAAACTATGAACAGTCTCAAAAAGTTCACTTAAGAATATTATCCACCTTATTTAGTAAATCATCTATAACGAAAGGTTTTTGGAGATAGAATATTTTTTTGTTATCAACTAAAGGTGAGATCTCGGGAGAGTTAACTGATAAAGCGGAGATTATAAGGAATTTTTTGTTTTTATACTTTTCAATGATGTCTTTTGCAGAGTATTTTTCTAAAAGGAAGTCAGTTATTATAAGATCGAATTTTTCTATATCTGCATCTGTCCTTTTAAAAAAGTTTTCAACATTAGTTTCAAAAGTTACCTGGTAAATTTCTGAGAGAATATCTAAAATTAGTTCCACAATATCAGGATCATCTTCCACAAGTATAATCTTTTTCACGAAATAATTATACAATATTTTTAATAGGAATCAATCTAAAAGAATTATTGACACTTTTATATATTTTAATTATAATTAATATTTTAAAAGTTTTCTGGAGGAATTTTGAATTCTTACAGTATGTATGAGAAAGAGATAAAAGAGTTACTTGAAGATATTGCAAAAAATCCGAAATCAAAATCTTTTGTAAAACTTGCGAGTATTTATATTAAAATAGGTATGATAGATGATGCTATTTCAGTTTTAAAGGAAGGTTTAAGGTATAACTCCGATAACGTTTCAGCACTTGTACTTATGGGAAAAGCACTCAAAGAAAAAAAAGATTTTTCAAACTCATCAAAAAACTTCGAAAAGGTGATTAAACTCGATCCTCAGAACATAGTTGCACTCAACGACCTTGCGGAAATAAGAAAAAGGGAAGGAAACCTTCAGGAAGCATTGAAACTCTATGATACGATAATTTTCCTTGATCCAATGAATGAGGATGCCAAAAGGGAGATTAAAATAATTAAGGGAAAAATTGATGAAGAGAAAAGGGTTGAAGAGGAAAGGAAAAAACTTTTAAAAAAAGATGAAGAAAAAAAGGAGGATGTTGAAAAGGATGATAAAGAAGAAAAAAATGTAATCGATGATTTTATAATTCAACATTCCTCAAATGTAATAAGTTTTGATGATGAAGATAAGGAAGATAAAAAGGAAGATAAAAAGGAAGAAAAGAATGAAGAAGAAAAGAAAGTAGATGAAAAGAATCTTAAAAAAAGGGAGATAGAGGAGGAAGAAAAAAAAGAGAATAAAACTGATGAATCTGAAAAAAAACTTGATTCAAAAAAAGATGAGAAAAGAGAAGAGATTACTGAAAATAAAGGTGCTGAAATTATCGATGAAGAAAAGTTTATAAGGAGGGGTGTTGATCCTTTCTTAAAAAAAGAGGAGAAAGTTGAAGAGAAAAAAATAATCCCATACGAATTGAGCGGAACAAAAAAATACCAGTATTTTTCTGAAGAGATAGCAAACATCTATATGGAACAGAAAAAATATGAAAAAGCTTTGGAGATATATCAGATACTTCTCCGTCAAAATCCAGAGCAGGAAAGGTATGCTGAAAAGATTAGAACACTCAGGGAACTGATGATAAAAGAGGAAGTGGATGAAGAAATGTTTGCTGACAACAAAGAGGAGAGGAAAGAAAACAGGGCAGAACTTATAGAAAGGTTGAATAAAAGTTTATCTGTTGAAAATATTACAGATGAGGAGAAAAAAGATTTTGAGGAAAAGTTTGGAGATGTTGGTTCCGTTTCTGAAGATGAAGAAAAAAAGACTGATGAAAAGATAAATAAAAAAATGGAAAAAGAAGCAACTGCTGAAAAAGAGTTTAAAACTGAGGAAAAGAAAGATGTTGAAAATAGTTTAAAAGAGGAAGATGATTCAAAAGTTAAGATTGAAAAGGAACGAAAGGAAGAGAAGAGTGAAGAGAAAAAAGAAGAAAATAAAAAGGATGAAGAGAAAAAAGAAAATATTCCCTTTGACGGAAACTTTCAGGAATGGATAAAGTTCATAAATCAAAGAAAAAAGTAATGGAGGTTTAATGGCTACAACTGCAGATATAAGAAAAGGTTTTGCATTCGAATATGAAGGAAAAATCTATCTTGTGATAGATTTTCAACATGTTAAACCAGGAAAAGGGGGAGCTTTTGTTAGAACAAAGTTGAGGAATCTTGAGAATGGTAATATTGTAGATATGACTTTCGATTCTGGAAAGAGTTTGAATGAAATAAGACTTGAAAGGATCCCATTCCAATTTTTATACAAGGATGGAGAAGAGTATGTTTTTATGAACAACGAAACATACGAACAGATAAGTGTGGGGGTGGATATTTTACAGGAAAAAAAATTTTATCTGAAAGAAAATATGGATGTAACACTTCTTTTTGCTGGAGAGAGGGTTATAGATATTGATTTGCCAATATTTGTTGAACTTGAGATAGTTGAAACTGAGCCTGGTTTAAGAGGAAATACTGTCTCAGGAGGAAGCAAACCTGCCGTTTGTGATACCGGTTTAAAGGTTACAGTCCCCCTCTTTTTGAATGTTGGAGATAAAATAAGAATAGATACAAGAACTGGTGAATATGTCGAAAGGGTTCAATAAGGAGAGAATATGGAATTAAAATCCTTACTTGAAAAGATGGTTAAAGATGGAGCGTCGGATCTACATTTAAAAGCTGGAACCCCACCAATTTTAAGGATAGATGGGAAGTTACAGATTTTGAAAGAAGAACCTATGAGCCCAGATGAGTTGAAAAGCATTGCTCTGAAAATAATGACTAAAACTCAACAGGAAGAGTTTGGAGCGAAAAAGGAGTTAGATTTCGCAATAGGTGTTGCAGGTCTATCAAGATTCAGAGTTAACGTTTACCTTCAAAGGGGAAGTGTTGCTATAGCCATGAGAACGATACCTATATCAGCCAAATCTATTGATGAATTGAACCTTCCACCAGTTTTAAAAGAAATGGCTGAAAGACCAAGGGGAATGATATTAACGACTGGAACAACAGGTTCTGGAAAATCAACTACACTTGCTGCTATGATTGAATACATAAATGAAAACTATTCAAAAAACATCATCACGATAGAGGATCCTATAGAGTATCTTTTCAGGGATAAAAAATCTGTTATTTCCCAGAGAGAGGTTGGTAACGATACAAATTCATATGAAAGTGCCTTAAAACATGTTTTAAGACAGGATCCTGATATTATACTTATGGGTGAGATAAGAGATGTTAATACTATGGATGTTGCTATAAAGGCTGCTGATACCGGGCACCTCGTTCTTTCAACTTTACATACTTTAAACGCTTCTGAAACGATTAACAGAATATTGTCATTCTATCCTCCACATCAACAGCAACATATAAGGGTTTTGTTGGCGACCACTCTCGTTGGTGTTGTATCCTTAAGACTGCTTCCAAGAATAGATGGAAAGGGAAGGGTGCCTGCTACAGAGGTTATGATTAACACTCCAACAATAAAAGAGTATCTACTTGACCCAATAAAAACTCTTCTTATTCCAACCGCTATTGAAGAGGGTGCCATGTACCAGATGCACACTTTCGATCAATCGATTATGAATCTCTATAAGAGTGGAATAATCTCTTACGAGGAAGCGATTCAATCCGTAACCAATGTTGATGAGTTTAAATTGAAATTAAGAGGAATTGAATCAAGTGATACAGACTTTTTTAACACAATAAAAGGTGATTGAGGTAAATATGTCGCTTGTAAACTATGCAAAGAAAGAGATAATCTGTAAAATAGTGTACTATGGACCTGGCAGATCAGGAAAAACAACGAATCTTCAATATATATTCAGCAGGATTCCACCCGATAAAAGGGGAGAGATGACTTCACTTGCTACAGAAATGGATAGGACTCTATTTTTTGACTTTCTTCCATTCGATGTTGGAAAAATAGGAAACTTTAATGCAAAATTTCAACTCTACACGGTTCCCGGTCAGGTATACTATGATTCAACAAGAAAACTTGTTCTACAGGGTGCTGATGGAGTTGTTTTTGTAATAGACTCTCAGGCAGACAGGATGGAGGATAACATAGAGTCTTTTGAAAATTTGATAACAAACTTGAAAGAGAACAATCTTTCTATCGAAACCATTCCACTAATAATTCAGTTCAACAAAAGGGATATTCCAACAGCACTTGATATTGAAACGATAAAAACAACTTTGCAGTTAAAAAACGAATGGAAGAGTTTTGAATCGGTTGCAACCAAAGGTATAGGTGTTCTTGAAACTTTGAAAGAATCTATGTTTTTAGTTATAAAGAACCTTACAAGTAGATTTGAAAAAAATAGAAGATGAACCAGAATGAAATAAAAGAGTTTCAAGAGAATTTTACATTTTTAAATTTAAAAACGGTAAAAGAAAATTTACCGGATGATCCATTCTTAAAATCTGAGTATTCCTACGCCCTTTCTACAGGTTATCTCACAAGCAAATTTATTATAATCTATTCAAACGATAATACGGCTAACGATTTTGTGGATAAACTCTTTTTCGACCTTTCTAAAAGATATAAAGAACTGTATCTTTTTGTAATAGATATAAAACAGGTTTTTGAGTTGAAGAGGATAGATACTCTTTTAAAATTTAAAAATATTTTCCCATACGCTAATATACTTCTTATCAAAAATTTTGATGATATAGATAAACATCCTGAACTTGAAAAATTTATAGAGGATCTTTTGTTTGGTTTGAAATCTAACTCCTTTCTTCTTATAACATCATCAAAAAAGATAGATGAGATAAAAAATATAGACAGGATTAAAAACTTTTTACAGCAGTCAAAAGTATATAACTTGATAAAGGAAAGGAGAAACGGTAACAATTTTATAAATTTTGTAGATTTCATAAGTCAGGTTAAAAAAGAGGCTGGGGTAGAAGAAAAACTAGAGGAAGAGGAAAACAGGGAAGAGTTTATCGAAAAACTTTATGTTTGGGAGATGAAAGGTTTCAATGTGGAGACTCTTAAAAATATTATAAACTCAAAGGATTTAGGTTATGTAAGAAGGGAATTTGAAAAGTTTACAGATAATGTTAGAAAACTAATTGACCTACATAAGGAGTATGGTCTTTTAAATGTAAAGAAATTTAAAGAAGAATCTAAAGAGATTGAAACAATGCTATTCGATCCAGATAAAGTTGAAATTCTACGAGAAAAGATCAATCTTTTGAAAGAGAAATTGAATTATTTTTCCTTTTTTGAAAAGGAAACGAGTATTCTGATGAATATGGACAATTTTATAATAGATTCTTCCAACAGGCATGTTGTTAACAAAATTAACGAAATAATAAATGGTGTAAACATTGATAAGATAGTTCTTATAACTGGAGGCTCTGGGACCGGTAAAACACACCTGCTGAACGCCCTTTTTAACAAACTAACAGAAAAAAGGGTAATATTTATTAACAAGAATAATATACAGCAAGCATCGGACAATTTTTATGTGATGAAATTTTTAAACGAATCCGACATGGTTCTTATAGATGATCTTGATGGAATTTATGAAAAAAAAGAATTTCTTCCAGTTGTTAAAAATATACTTTCCGCAAACATTGTAAAAGTTATAACACTTCAGAGAAAATTCAGTATAGATGATAGAGAGATTCTCGATCTTTTTAACAAGTACACTTCTTTCAATATACAGCCAACAACTTTTTATATCAGAAAAAACTATTATAAAAATATTTTGCAAAAGTATGGTATTAAATTAAACGATCTGTTATTCAATTTTTTGCTCGACTATGTTTCACTTCCATTATCCGAAATTGATAGGTATTTCGTTGAATTGAAAAAATATCAGAACAACATAACTGAAGAGATTATAAAAAAGGTATTTCCAACTGGAATGGTTAAAAAAAGAGAGGTTGTTAAAAAAGGAGAATTCGATTCTTCTAAGTTGATAAAAGAATGGATCAACGATACAGATAGATTGTATGTAGAGTTTGAGGTTTGATAATGGCAATAAGAGGAAACCTTCAGGAAGCATCTTTACCTGACATAATACAGTTACTTTCACTTGGAAGGAAAACAGGTGTTTTGAGTGTATCAGACAAAAAGAACTTCGGAGACATTTTTTTCAAAGATGGTAAAATAATCTATTGCTCAATAGTCAATCGAGAAGAGAGGATCGGTAACCTTCTTTTGAAATCTAACGATATAACGAAGGAACAACTTGAAAAGGCATTAGAGTATCAGGAGGAGATAAAATCATCTAAAAGGTTGGGTGATATCCTTGTTGATATGAATTTTGTTTCGAAAGAGGTTCTTGAAGAAAGGATAAAACAGCAGATAACGGATAGTATCTTTACTCTTCTGACATGGAAGAGTGGATTTTTTAATTTTGAACCTAACATTGAACCTATAACTGAATCCATAACCGTTGAGATAGATGCTGATGATATTTTACTTGAAGAAGCAAGAAAAGTAGATGAATGGTCAATTATCGAAAAAGAGTTACCTTCAGAAAAAACAGTTCTTGTTAAAACTGGTATTAAAAAGGAAGAAGATATTGAAAACCAGTCAACAAGGTATGTTTTTTCTCTTGTTGATGGTCATAGAACATTGAAAGATATTTTTGAACACTCTAAGATAGGGAAATATGAAACAGGTAAAGAAGTTTACACGCTTTTAAAACTTGGGTATATTTATTCTGGAGAGGAGAAGAATTCAGAGATTGTTGTAGATTCTCATAACAAGATTGCAGAGCATTACAACCTTGGAATTGCATTCCTTTTAACGGAGATGTATGAGGAGGCTATAAGAGAATTCAAACATATAATTCAGTTAGACAAAACTGATGCGAAATCCTACTTTTATCTTGGTTTGATATATTTCAGAACGGGTAACTATAATGAGTCCTTAAAATATTTTGAGGAAATTTTAAAACTGGGTATAATAAATGTTTCACTTTTTAACAATATAGCTCTTACATACGAAAGGTTGGGTATGTTTGAAAGAGCCGAAGAGTTTTATGAAAGGGCTGTAAAATTGGAACCGGAGAATTCAAAAATTCTTGCCAACTATGGAATACTACTTTTCAAAGAGAATCTTTTTGCCGAGGCTGAAGAGAAATTGAGAATGGCTTTGAATATAGATAGAGGACTAAAATATGCGAAATTCTTTTTGGCTCTAATAAACTTTGAATATGGAATGGTGGACCAGGCTACAGAAATACTGTTTGAACTATCCAAAAGTGATCCATCCGTCTGGCAGTACTATTTTAATATTGGACAGATCTACCTCTCTATTGGTAAATATGAAAGTGCAGAAAACTTTTTGAAAAAAAGTGTTGAAACGTGTGGGGATGAGATTCTACCTTACAAATCTTTGGTAGACTTTTATTTCCTTGAGAAAAATTTTGAGGCAGCCGAAATAGTGCTTGAACAGATAATAAACCTTAACAGAAGTGATTTCGATGTTTTTTATAGGTTGGGTAACATAAAATACCGAAAAGGCAAAAAAGAAGAGGCTTTGAAATTTTGGGAAGAAGCCTTGAAATTACAGCCTGACAACGAGATACTTAAAAAGACTATAAAAACTGTAAAAAATGAATGAGATAGACTACAAGATCCTTGTGGATTACATAAGTCAAAAGATAGGAATAGATGGAAACCTCTATAAAGAGAGACCTTTCAAAAGAAGACTTATGGTAAGGATGAGAGCTACAGGGAAGAAAACTTTTTTGGAATATTTACAATTTTTGAAAAGTGATGGAGAGGAAATAGATAAATTAAAAGAAACCTTGACAATAAATGTCACAAGGTTTTTTAGAAATAGGGAAACTTTCGATTTTCTTGAGCGGTTTGTTTTCCCTGAAGTTATAAATAAAAAGGAAAGGATAAGGATTTTAAGTGTAGGATGTTCGACAGGTGAAGAGGTTTACTCCCTAAACATAATTATGAAGAGATTGAGTTTAAAAAGAGAATTAAACTATGAAATAGTTGGGATAGATGTTGATGAGGATGCGGTGAAAAAAGCACATATTGGAATGTATAGGGATTATTCTCTTATGGAACTTAAAGAAGAAGAGAAAAAAAAATATTTCAAAAAAATTGGAGATTACTACTATCTGGATGAGTCATTAAAGCAAAATGTATATTTTAAAATCGTAAATATAAAGGAAGAAAATATACTCTTTACTCTTGGCAAATTTGATTTTATAATATGTAGGAATGTTCTAATATATTTTTCAAAGGAGTTTCAGGAGAAAATTTTTTATGTCTTCTATGATCTTTTACTTCCTGAAGGAATACTCGTGCTTGGCAAAGTAGAGATCTTGACTGGTAACGTAAAAAAACTTTATAAGCCGATAAATGTTAAAGAGAGGGTTTTTAAAAAAAATTGATAATCAACATAAAAATAGCTGATGCTAATATCGGGTTTGAAGAGGACATTTTAAAGACAATTGGGCTTGGGTCCTGTGTTGCTTTAACTCTTTATGATAGGGAAAAAAAGATAGGTGGTATGATACATTATATGTTACCTTCAAGAACCTATTCCAATGTTATTTTCAATCCTTATAAATACTGTGATACAGGTCTACCAAACCTTATTCTGGAAATGGAACAACTTGGTGCAAAAAAGTATAGGATGGAGTCAAAACTGGTTGGTGGTGCCAACATGTTTGCTACATTTATAAAAAGTCTGGAAGATTCTATAGGGTACAGAAATGTTGAAATTGCTAGAAAAATGCTTAAAGAACTCAGGATACCTGTTGTTGCTGAGGATGTGGGAAGTGATTACAGTAGATCTGTTGAGTTTAATGTTAAAAATGGTGTCTTAAGAGTTGTTTCGGTAAAAAATGGAGAAATTTATATTTGAAAAAATTTAAAGTACTTATTGTTGATGATTCAGCTTTGATCAGGAGGATTTTAAAAGATATTATAAATTCTGATGAAGAATTTACCGTTGTTGATGAAGCGAAGGATGGACTCCAGGCAATAGATAAAATAAAGGAAGTTGATCCAGACATAATCACCTTAGATATAGAAATGCCAAAGGTAAATGGACTAATAGCATTGCAACACATCTTAAAGATAAAAAATATACCTATTTTGATTGTGAGTTCATATACCAAAACAGGTTCAAAAATTGCATTAAAGGCACTTGAACTTGGGGCGATAGATGTTGTTGAAAAACCTTCCTCTTTGGACTACAAAGATAAAAAAAATGAGATCCTGATAAAACTGAGAGCGGGCTTGAATGCTAACCTGAAGGAAGTTAGACACTCACTTCTTGAGATAGAAAAAAGTAAAAAGTTTATTAAAATAACCAGAATCGAAGCAACAAAACTTGTAGCGATAGCATCATCTACAGGTGGACCAAAATCTTTGATGGATATAATTCCCAAAATTAATGGTAACATCGATGGTGCTATTGCAATAGTTCAACATATGCCTGCAGGTTTTACAAGATCTTTTGCAGAAAGGTTGGATTCCCTTTCGCATTTGAATGTTTTTGAGTCTTATGATAACTGTAAACTTATGAATGGAGATTGCGTTATAGCTCAGGGTGGCAAGCATATGGTTTTTGATGAGAAGGGATATATAATTCATACCGATGATCCCCCATACCACTCTGTGAAACCTTCCGCGGATATAATGATGATCTCCGCTGTAAAACATTTTAAAAACAAAATCATAGGTGTTGTTCTAACAGGTATGGGCAAAGATGGAAGTGAGGGAGTTAGTATAATAAAAAAGATGAATGGGAGAAATATAGCGGAATCACAGGAGAGTGCTTTGATATATGGAATGCCTAAAGCTGCAAAAGAAACTGGAGCTGTTGATTTCGTTCTTGATAGAAAAAATATAGCGGAAAAAATAGAGGAACTTCTAAATGAAATTTAAAGAATTCAAAAAGGAAATTGAAAAAGAGATAGATATTCTTACCGCTCAGATAGATTCAAATAAGTTCGATGAAAAAACAGTTAAAGATCACATAGTAAATTTCTATAAAGAGATAGTAGAACTTAACGAGTTTTTGGTTCAGTCCAATTTAAAGTTAAGAGAACTAGCCAAAAAGATTAAAGGAAAAAAGAGTGAAAAAAGTTCTTTTGAAAAATTTGTTCAGAACATGAGGATATCGAAAGTTGATCTGACAACTTATATAGACAAGGGCTGGAATTTTTTAGTTGAAGAACAGTATGATGATGCTATTCGTGTCTTGGAAAAAGCGAGTTCTCTCGCTCCAAACGATGTTAAAACTCTCGATCTTTTAGGATGGGCTTATATAAACAAGGAGAGGTATGATGACGCTATGATAGTTTTTCAAAAAGTTCTACAAATTGATCCTGAAAACTCGATAGCGAAAAACAACCTTGGTTTTGTTTGTTTTAAAAAAGGTATCTATGGTGAAGCAATAGAACATTTAACATACGTTTTAAAACAATCAAAAGACAAGGTTGCCTTAATGTATGCAAACTTTTATCTTGGGCTTATATACATGGAAAGGGAAATGTATGATGATTCTATTAATTTTTTAAAGGAAGCCATAAAGATAGGTCCAAATTTGCTTGAAGCGTATTATTATTTGGGACTGGTTTATATACAATCTGGAATGGAAAAAAGGGGTATTAATACTTTGAAAGACCTTATCAAAAAAAATAGATTCAGTAAATGGGCTCAAAAATCAGAAATAAAATTAAAAGAGATTCTGGGGGAAAAATATGAAAAAGAAAATTGATCTTTCATCTCTTTTCAGTAGCGGTAAAGCAAAAGGTAAAAATAATAATGAAAAAGAAAAAGTCGAAAAAAGAAAGGATTTAAAAAGAAATGGAGAAAAAAAGATTGTTGAAAAAGAAGAGATAAAAGATATGAAGATTGATGAAAAAACTTTAAAAGGAGATTTTTCAAAAGAGGGAGAAAATCTTGAACGGATGGTTGAAGATAAAGATTTTTCTATAGATGAAAAGTTTTTAAAAGGAGAAGAATCTTTCGAGGAAGAAAAAGAGTATGTTTCCTTTAAGTTGAACGATGAGGAGTATGGTCTGGACTCTGACCTTGTAAGGCAGATAATTAAATATAAGGATCCTTTGGATATTGGAATAAAAAATAGAAGTTTTTTTGGAGTTTTGAATGACAAAGAAGGTTTTCTTCCACTTTTTGATCTAAGAGAAAAGTTTGGTCTGAAAGTGAACAAAAGGAGTGAAAACGGTTCTATAGTGATAATGAAACTGGATGAACTGAGGATCGGTTTTTATGTTGATAAACTTATTGGGATAGTTAAACTTAACAGTTCAGATATAAAGAGTATTCCCCCTTTTCTTCCTGAGGATAGATTGGGATACATAGAAGGAATTGGAGTTTTTAAAAATGAGAAAAGAATTATAATAATTTTGAACTACCTTTCTCTTCTATCTCAGGAAGAGATAAAAGAACTTAAAAAGATTCCAGAAATTTACAGATGATCGAACTCTTTTATTATATTATTAGTACAGTTTTTTTTATAGGAAACATTAAAGGTGGTGGGACAATAGTTTCTTTTCTTTTTCTTTTTTTATGGTTCTTTTCTATTAAAGGTGGGTTCATCTTTCTGTTCAATTTCTTCTGCACAGTTCTTTTTCTTTCGTATATTACGATATCTAACTCAAAAAAATTTATTGGTGACGATAAAAGAATAGTTGTTGATGAACTTCTCGGGGCAACCCTATCGATAATGTTTTTACCGAACAATTTTCTTGTTTACTTCATTTCGATTGTAATCTTTAGATATTTAGATATTTCAAAAATTTTTTTTCTCGATAGATTTGAAAAAATCAAAGGTCCAACTGGAATACTTCTCGATGATATAGTTGCTGGAATGTTAGCCAACCTCATAACAAATTTTATCATTTTTGTTTTATGAAAGCATCAATAATAATAGTTGGAGATGAAATTTTAAAAAACAGAGTATTAGAAGACAATTCAACCATAATTTCGAGTTTACTTTTAAGAAAAGGATATGAAATAACAGGGAAATTTATTGTTGGAGACAATTTTAAAAATATCGATAGAGTTTTACAGATGTCATTAAAAGTCTCAAATCTTATCGTTATAACAGGTGGTTTGGGACCAACAGTTGATGATATAACATTAAGGGCTGTTGGCAGATCTTTAAAAAGGAGAATTATTTTTTCTGAAGAGATATACGATAAAATCTCCAAAAAGATGAAAGCGAATTCTGAAATTCTAAAAAAACAATCACTAACTATAAATGGTTCAAAAGTGTTTGAAAATGGGGCTGGAATCGCTTTCTGCCATCTTGTTGTTTATAAAGGTATAAGAATATTTCTATTACCGGGTGTAACAAGAGAGGTAAGATGGATAACAGATAATATTCTTGATAAGGTTATTTCAAAACGGGAAGTTAAAAAAGAATACAATATTAAAATTTTTGATACTACTGAAATACAAGTATATCAGGTACTAAAAGAAAATTTTGATATAGAGACTCTTTCAAATATACATTTCTATCCAACCTTTGGTTTTATAGATTTATACTTTTCAAAAAAGGGAGTTTTAACGTTTTTGAAAAATAAATTTAAAGAGAAATGTCTACAAAGTTATGGTAAAGAGTTAAACCTTTATCTAAAAGGAGAGTTGGAGAAGAAAAATTTAACACTCTCCGTTGCAGAATCATGCACTGGAGGTTTTTTGTCAAAATACCTTACAGATATTAAGGGATCCAGTAAATTTTTTCTTGGGGGAGTAGTTGTTTACTCCAATAGTTCAAAAAATAAAATCCTGAAAATTGATAGAAGACTTTTGGAAAAGTATGGTGCTGTTTCTTCAGAAGTTGGAGAGATGATGGCAAAAAGTTGTTCTAAAATTTTCGAATCCGATATATCAGTTTCAATAACAGGTATTGCTGGTCCTTCAGGAGGGAGTATAGAAAAACCTGTTGGAACCGTTTTTATATCAACATTTTACAAAGATAGGTTAAAAAGTAAAAAATATTTGTTTAGCGGAAGTAGAGATATTATAAGACAAAAATCTGTTAATCTTTCAATTTTTTCAATTTTAAGGAGGATACAGGATGAGTAAAAGATTATTTATCGCTTTCAAAATTCCATCCGATTTAAAAAATGAACTTTTACTTGTTCAACATAAGATTAAAAACAATCTTGATTTGAAAGGTGTTAACTGGGTTAAACCTGATAATATGCATATTACTATTGCTTTTTTGGGTCAGATAGATGAAAAATCTGTTCCACAGATTGTAAACATAATGGATTCTGCTAATTTTAATCCAGTTCAGGTAAAAGGAGAAGGCTTAAAATTCTTTAATAAAAACAATTATCCAGCGATATTCTTTTATTCACTTGAAATTACAGATGAATTGAAGGATACTGTTGGAAGAATAAGGGAAACTCTTATTAAAAATGGGATAGATTTTGATAGAAAAAATTTCAACGCTCATGTAACTATAGCGAGAATAAAGGATGAATTCGAAGGTAAATTGCTTTTTAAATTTGTAAATCAAAAGAAAACTTTTTTTGAATCAAAGAGATATAGTATAAATTCTTTAGTTCTTTTTGAATCAAGATTCATTGACAATCAACCAACCTACATTTCGCTACATGAAATAAATAAGGAGGTATAGATATGGATAGTAATAAAATGAAATCGCTTGAGATGACATTAAAACAGATAGAGAAAGATTTTGGAAAAGGTTCAATAATGCGTCTTGGTGATAGGGCTATGGTTGCAGGAGATATAATTTCAACAGGTTCTATTGCTATAGACGCTGCTTTGGGAGTTGGAGGTATTCCGAGGGGAAGGATAGTTGAAATTTATGGTGCCGAATCGAGTGGTAAAACTACACTCGCTTTACAGGTTGTTGCTCAAGCACAAAAAAATGGAGGAATGGCTGCTTACATTGATGCCGAACATGCCCTCGATCCCTCTTACGCAACGAAACTTGGAGTTGATATAGATAACCTTCTCGTATCACAACCTGATACAGGTGAACAGGCTCTTGAGATAACCGAAAAACTCGTTAGCAGCGGAAGCATAGATGTTGTTGTTATCGATTCGGTTGCAGCACTTGTTCCTAAGGCTGAGATAGAAGGAGATATGGGGGATTCCCATATGGGATTACAGGCAAGACTGATGTCTCAGGCTTTGAGAAAACTTACCGCTGTTATAAATAGATCAAAGACCGCTGTTATATTTATAAATCAGGTAAGATACAAAATTGGTGTTATGTTTGGTAATCCTATGACTACACCGGGAGGACTTGCTCTAAAGTTTCATGCTTCTGTAAGGCTTGAAGTGAGAAGGATAAGTTCTATAAAAGTTGGAGATGAGGATGTGGGAAACAACATTGAGGTTAAAGTGGTAAAAAATAAAGTTGCACCACCATTTAAAAAAGCTTATGTTTCGATATATTTCGGAGAAGGGATATCAAAGTATGGAGAGTTGATCGATCTTGGGACAAGTTTAAACATAATAGAGAAAACAGGAGCATGGTTTTCTTATGGAGATATAAAATTAGGACAGGGAAAAGAGAATGTGAGGCAGTTTTTAAAGGAAAACAAGAAAGTGGCTGATGAGATAGAAACCAAAATAAGAAAAGCCTTGGGGATGATAGTTGAAGATAACAAAAATAGAGAGAGCAAAGAGAAATAGAGAGAAAGTGAATATTTTTATTGATGAAAAGTTCTACTTCTCAACCTATGACCAACTTTTGTTAAAGTTCGATCTGTTTTCTGGTAAAGAGGTGGATGAGAACTTTATTGAGAATTTAAAAAAAGAGACACGAATATATGAATCTAAAAGATACCTTTACAATATAATATCAAGAAAAAGATACACTGAGCAAAGGTTGAGAGAAAAACTTCTTATTCGAAAGGTTGATAAAGAGATCATAGAAAAATTAATCTTGGAATTTAAAAATAATGGTTTGATAGATGACCATTCCTATCTTTCAGATTATCTCGAATACCTCTCGTCTCAAAAGAGATATTCTAAAAAAGAAATAGAAAGTAAAATTTTTTCAAAGTTCAAATGGAATTTTGATAAAAATTATGTTAAAGAATTTCTTGACTCCTATAATGAAAAAGAAGTCCTACAAAAATTGTTGCAAAAAGAAAAGAATATCGATGAAAAGGTTATTCAAAGGTATTATAGAAAAGGTTTCGATTACGAGACCTTAATGGAAATATTAAAATCTTTAAAAAAGGGGGATAAATGCCATTTATAATTTTTTTAATTTTTATCCTGATAATAGGATATTTTATTGCAACAAATGCTGGATTGAAAATTAGATTTATTAGCAGAAGGAATATTATAATAATCGTTTCAGTCTTACTTGTTTTTATGATACTTATTAGTTCTATAAGAATAGTTCAGCCAGGCTATGTTGGAGTGCAGATACTTTTTGGTAATCTCAACAAAAAAGTTTTAAAGAACGGATTACATTTCGTCTTTCCTTTTGTTCAGGTAGTAATGATGGATGTTAGAACACAGGATTACACTATGTCTGTTGCCAAAGAGGAAGGAATAAGAAAGGGAGATGATGCTATAACCTCATTAACGAAAGACGGTTTAACAATATCCCTTGATATAAGTGTATGGTATAAACTCGATCCACAAAAAGCTGCTGATGTTTATCAAAACATTGGAATAAACTATGTTGAGAAGATAGTAAGACCAGCGATAAGAACTTCAATAAGAAATGCAACCGTTTTATACAATGTTTCAGAAATCTTTTCTGAAAAAAGGGAAGAGTTATCAAAAAAGATATTCGATGAACTTTATACAAACCTTTATGAAAAGGGTATAATATGTGATAAAATTTTACTTAGAAATATTGATCTTCCCATGAAAGTAAAAAACGCTATAGATGAAAAGATAGCTGCTGAACAGGAATCTCAGAAGATGGTTTATATACTTGAAAAGGAGAAGAAGGAAAAGGAGAGAAAACTTATAGAAGCGGAAGGTATTGCAAAGGCTCAGAGGAAGATATCGGAATCATTGAACAGACAGTATTTACAATGGTTTTACATACAGAATCTTAAAGAACTTTTGAATACACAGAACTCCAAGATAATTATACTTCCTTTCGATAAAAACCTCGTTCCACTTTTAAATTTAGGTGAATGATGTTGTTCTGGGTAAAAATTTTTTTCATAATTGTAATTTTTGTTGTTTCTTTAAGGTTTAAAATAAATATAGGGATATCTTTACTTATCTCCTCTCTTTTTATTGGTTTATTCTTTTATTCCGGATTCAAACAGATAAGTGATGTTTTTGTTAAGTCTATAACTTCTTATACAACGGTTAAAACTGTTATAATAATATACTCAGTTTTACTTCTTACAAATGTAATTAAAGAGAAAGGGATAAAAGTTATAACTGAAAGTTTACTTGAGATATTCAAAGATGTAAAGTATGCTATAATTTTCCCTCCCATGTTCATTGGACTTCTTCCAATGCCTGGTGGGGCTTTGGTCCCATCGGAGATAGTTAACGAACTGGGTGATAAAATAGATATGAAACCTGAAGAAAAAACTTTTGTCAACTATTGGTTCAGACATATCTGGGAATATTTCTGGCCATTGTATCCGGGATTGATATTAACTTCGAACATTTTGAGTGTTCCCATTAAAGAGGTTATGAAACACCAATTCTATTTAACTATTGTTGCATTTTTGATAGGTATATTTTTTATCAAAAAGTTGAAAAATGTTAAAGTGGAAAGAAAAATACCATTATCCAAAAGTCTACTAAACGTTTTTTTAGGTTTTTTACCTGTTCTTTTAATAGTTGTTCTGATCCTTTTTTCTAAATTTAGAGAGGAGATAATCGTATTCTCTGTTTCATTCTTTTTTCTTATAATTTTGAAGGTTGGAATCAAAAAAAAGGTTAAAATTTTTATTAAATCAATTTCATTGGATATGATTCTTTTAATAGTTGGTGTGATGGTTTTTAAAGATTTCTTTTCAAATTCTGAAGTCATAAAAAACAATTTCCTACTTTTCCAGAACTATAAGGCAACATACTATATTCTTCTAATTTTCATTCCAGTTCTTATCGGAATATTCACAGGTGTTAACCAGGCGTATGTTGGAATACTTCTTCCTATAGTTTCTACAATAATTTTAAAAGAAAATGGATCTGTAGATTTTATAAAACTAACACTTTTCTACGCTTCTGGATTTTTTGGTGTTCTAATTTCACCTGTTCATCTGTGTTTGTCTTTGACGAGAGAATATTTTAAGGCAGATTGGTCAAAGGTTTATAGGATTCTTTTCCCATCAACCTTACCTATACTTTTGATACCTCTTTTGGTTGATTTAATATTATAAAAGGAGTTTTAAAATGTTAAAAAAATTTTTACCTCTTCTTATTCTTTTGTTAATTTTTATTTCCTGTAACTCAAACAACGATTCTGCAAAAATTAAGGATGTTATTTACAGAAATGTGGATGCTATGAACAAGAAAGATGTTGAAACTTATATGGAGACAATAGATAAAGAGGATACACTCGAATACAACACAACAAGACAGATGATTGAATTCATATTTAAGAATATGGATATTGAAGTTAAGATAGATAGTTTTTCTATCATTTCATTTGCGGATGATACAGCCAGAGTTTTTGTAAGAATGTATTTTAAAACAAACGGAGAAGATGAAAAGATATCGAATATGGAACATTTTCTTCTAAAAAGGGAAAGTAACTGGTATATAAAAAGTTCAAATATACTTCAGTAACTAAATTTGACTTTTATAGCAGTTTTGTTATAATTACTACCTATGAGTAAAAAATATATATTTGGACCTGTACCATCAAGAAGGTTAGGCTATTCTCTCGGAATAGATCTTGTTGAAAGAAAATTCTGTTCCTACGATTGCATCTACTGTGAAGTTGGAAAAACCACAAATAAAATAATAGAAAGAATAGATTTTCATAATGATAAAGAGATAATTTTGCAGGTAAAAGATTTCCTAACAACTTATACTGGAAAGATAGATTGTATAACTTTCACCGGTTCCGGGGAACCTACCTTAAATATAAAGATGGGAGAAATTTTAAATGAGATAAGAAGGTTAACTGATTTACCTTTAACCCTTTTAACAAATGGTTCTTTGTTTTTCAGAGAGGATGTAAGAATCGAATCGATGGGCTTTGATATAGTTGTTCCTTCTTTGGATTCTGTTTGTGAGGAGTCTTTTTTTAAAGTTAACAAACCTCATAAAGATTTACAACTTTCCTTAATAATAGAAGGTTTGATAAAATTTTCAAAAGAGTATAAAGGTAAACTCTTCCTTGAAATTTTGCTTGTTAAAGGAATAAACGATTCAGATAGTGATCTTATAAGTTTAAGAAAGATAATAGAGAGGATGAATGTAGATAAAGTTCAGATAAACACTGTTATAAGGCCTCCATCTTACAAAGAAGCAAAACCTATTGAGGAAGAAGATAAAGAAAGGATAAAAAATCTTCTTGGAGATTTCGTTCAGATAGATTTGGCATTTTCAGCGAAAAAGGATAACCGTTCAAATATTGGAAAAGAGGAAGTTAAAGAACTCTTGAAGAGGAGACCATGTACCTTTGAACAGATATCTAACTCTTTAGGGATAGATGGCGAAAATTTGAAAAAAATTCTCGAAGATCTTGAAAAAGAATTAGATGATGGTTTAAAAATAGATAAATTTGATGGAGAATTCTATTACAAGGTTTTAGAAAATGAATGAAATTTTTATTTTCGTATTCATACTTATTTCAACAAAAATAGTAAATGAAATTTTCGTTAGGTTAAAATTACCCTCTGTAATTGGTATAATATTACTTGGAATACTTTGTGGGCCGGTTTTGAAAATAATAAGAGTTGATAACACCATAGAATTTTTTTCAGATATAAGCATCCTTTTTTTAATGTTTCTTGCCGGGCTTGAAACTGATCTTGAAAGTGTTAAAAAACAAGGGAAGGCATCCCTTGCAATAGCTCTCTCTGGAGTTTTTGTTCCATTTTTTCTTTCATTCATTTTCCTGTTTATGAAATTCAGCTTCAACTCAAGTTATATAATTGGTCTTACTCTTACTGCTACATCAGTTTCTATAACGGTTATGACACTCCTTGAGATTGGGAAACTGAACACACGAAGTGGTATTACAATTCTTGGATCTGCTGTTATGGATGATGTTATTGGAATACTTTTTATGTCAATCTCTTTTGTTTTTCTATTCCATTCAGGGAACTTTTATATAGTGATTTTGAAACTTGTGCTTTTGATGGTTTTTCTATACATACTTTATGTTTACATTATCAATAGGGCTTTTCATTTCGTTTCAAATTTTAAGTCCCATGATATGGTTTTAAGTCTTGCTGTAATACTTATGCTCTTTCTCTCATATTTTTCCGAGGAGATGGGTATAGCTGGAATAACTGGTGCATATGTTGCTGGTGTTTCAATATCAAAAACGAGATTCTCTAAAAGAGTCTTGGAAAATACTCATATCATAGTGGATACACTCTTCATCTCATTTTTCTTTTTCGTTGTAGGTGTAAAAACATCGATAAATTTGCATGATCTTAACTTTCTTTTCACATTCGTTTTGACGATTTTGGCTATTATTTCAAAGGTTATTGGATGTGGTTTAGCGAGTTATTTAAATGGTTTAACTTTGGATGAATCTTTGAAAGTTGGAGTTGGAATGATACCGAGAGGAGAGGTTGGACTCGTTATAGCATCCATTGCACTTTCAAGAGGTTTTGTTGATCAGGTTGTATACAATGGGTTTGTTATAATGATTCTTTTAACAACATTGATAACTCCTTTCTGGCTAAACTATCTTTACAGAAAATAAAAAGGAGAAAATATATGTTTTTTATGATAATTCTTTTATACAGAGATGAATTCTACGAGGATGTTTTAAACTCTCTTGTAGAAACTGGAATAAACGATTCTTTCGTTGTTGAGGGACAGACGATAAATCAAGCGGTAAACATAAATATACCCATTTTTTCTGGTCTAAAGTATAAACTGAACGATAAAGATAAATACTCCAAAATAATTTTTTCAACTGTTGATAGTAAAGAACAGGTTGAAACTTTGATAAAAATTTTAAAAGACATAAAAATAGATCCGGAGAAAAACGATACTTTAAGAATCTACCTTCTTAATATTGATTCTGTTTATGGAAAATCTGAGGATTTTAAAGTTGAGTAAAAAAAATATTTTATTATTCTTTTTATTTTTACCTCTATTTGTTTTCTCATACATTTTACCTGAAAATTATGATTCAGAGTATATAGTTGATCAATTCTGCTCAGATTTCGATATCAACATCTTTAACGATTTTGTTAAAAAAGAAAATTTAGTTATGATTTCTGGTGGATGTTACAATGTTGAGCAACTATCTATAAAATCTTTTTTGAAACTAAAAATTCCTCTTTTTAAATCTTTGGATTTTGAACTTCAAAATTTTTACTACGATGATTTCGAATTTCACAGTAAAATATTTGAATATGGTTTAACATACAGATTTAAGGATTTTTTTGGTTTAGGATTTTTAGCAAATCCGACATTCTATAAAAAGGACTCAGATTTAACATTCCATTTAGATTTCAATGGTTTCAACACGAAAAACAGAATTTCCTTTACACTCGAAAATTTTGATAACAACTATTCACATAAAAACTGGAATGAAAAATTTTTACCCTATCCTAGAATCTATGAAACTAATCCTTACATTTTTACTTTGCACTCTTCTGGAAACATCAAAGATGTTGAATTTTTAACATTTTATAGAAAAAAGTTTTTTACAAGAGAAAAACATTACATCTACGATGACTTTTTGGATTCTTTCCTCTACGATTTTACCATTGATACAAGTTACGATTATCTTTACTCTCAAATTTTTTATACCAAAGATAAAGGAGCAAACTTTTTATCGACAGGTTTTAGGTTAACTCTTATGGATTTAAGCAGTTCTTTTTTTGATTTAAACGATACAACTGAAGAAAAAGATTCCAGGATAAAACTTTCCTATTCTCTTTCTTATAGGAAGGGGGTTAACTGGATGGATCTCTTTTATGAAAAAGGTTACAGAAAGGTTGAAGGTAGATTTGAAAAAAATACGGATCTTTTCTATATTGGTTACACATTTTCAAAAAGTATTTTTAATATTAGTGGTGGAGAGGCAATATCGAATCTAACAAGGGAAGATACGGATTCCACATCATACTCTTCCTTCCAAACGAGGTTTATCTTGAGTTTAAAATTGAAACTGGGCAAGAACTCCTATCTTATTGCAAGGAAAGGTTTTGAAACTGATTACAGGGATATACAGGCAGGTGGGAGATATTTCTTCTATGATAAAGGTTATGTTCAATTCTATTCGAATTTTGATCCATTTCTAAAAAGGGATTGATATGGATAAATTTATAATAAAAGGTGGAGTAAAACTTTCAGGTGAATTGAACGCATCCGGTTCAAAGAATTCTGTTCTGCCTATAATGGTAGCAACCTTACTGACAACTGGAAGAAGTGTTATAAAAAATGTTCCCGATGTTGATGATGTGAAACATATGATAAAGGTTTTGGAGTATTTGGGAGCAAAGGTAACGTTTAAAAGAAATACTCTTTTAATAGATGTGCCTTCAAAAGTTGGATATGTTGCTCCCTACGATTTTGTTAGAAAGATGAGGGCTTCATATTATGTTATGGGCTCTTTGATAGGAAGGAAGGGAAAAGTTGATGCATCTTTACCTGGAGGTTGTGCTATAGGTGAAAGGCCTATAGATCTACATTTGAAAGGTTTTAAGGAACTTGGATGTGATATAAAGTTGGAAAAAGGTTATGTAAAGGCAAGATGCAAGAAGTTGAAAGGGAAGGAGATGTTTCTGGAGGGAAGTAAAGGAACATCTGTTGGTGCAACTATAAATGTTATGATGGCCGCAGTTAAAGCTGAAGGGAAAACCATAATAAAAGGTGCAGCTGTAGAACCAGAAGTTTCAGATGTGGCGAGATTCCTTAACAGTATGGGAGCAAAGATAACGGGCATAGATTCTCCAGTTTTAACTATAGATGGTGTTGAAAAACTTTTTCCTGCTGAATACAGTGTGATTCCTGATAGGATAGAAGCAGGGACTTTACTTGTATCCGCAGCGATAACAGGTGGGGAGTTACTTTTAAAAAAATGTAACCCCGGCCATATGGATGCAGTTTTGAACAAGTTGAAGGAGATAGGGTTTAAATTATCAATAGGTGAAAATGAAATATACATCAAGTCATCGAGAATTTTGAAACCTGTAAATATAGATGTTCTACCCTATCCATTTTTTCCAACTGATATGCAGGCACAGTTTGTCTCCTTACTTTCCCTTGTTGATGGAATATCAATTGTTTCTGAAAATATTTTTGAGAAAAGGTTTATGCATGTTCCCGAACTTTTAAGGATGGGTGCGAATATTACAATAGATTCAAACAAAGCTATAATAAAAGGTGTAAAAAAACTTTTAGGTGCACCTGTTATGGCTTCAGATCTCAGGGCATCGGCTGCTCTTGTTTTAGCAGCACTCGCAGCTGAAGGGGAGAGTGAGATAAAAAGGATATATCATATAGATAGGGGATACGAATCTATAGAGAAGAAGTTAAGGAAGTTGGGTGCTAAAATTAAAAGGGTTGAAGAATGAATTCTAAAAAAACAGTTTACGTTGGGAATATACCAATCGGAGGGAAACATCCGGTTGTTATACAATCGATGACCAACACAAAAACTGAGGATTATAAAAGTACTTTAGATCAGATAAACCAATTATATGAAAGGGGTGCACAAATTGTTAGAGTTTCATACCCTGATATAAAATGTAAGGACTCTTTGAAAAAGATAGTTAAAGATTCACCATGTCCTATAATAGCGGATATACATTTTGATTATAAACTCGCAATTTCGGCAATTGATATAGGATGTGCCAAGATAAGAATAAATCCGGGAAATATCTCAAAAAGAAATCTTTCAGAAATTATAAAGGTTGCAAAGGAAAAAGATGTTCCCATAAGAATTGGTGTCAACGGTGGCTCTCTTGAAAAAGAAATTTTAAAGAAGTATAATTATCCAAGTTCTGATGCTCTTTTTGAATCAATAAAAAAATCTGTTGAATTTTTTTTAGATAAAGGATTCGATAAACTCATTTTATCGGTTAAATCTTCAGATGTTATAGAGATGATAAAAGCTAATTTAAAATTGAAAGAGTTAGATTTCCCTGTCCATCTTGGAGTAACCGAGGCTGGTGGAATTTTAAGGGGATCTATAAAGAACTCTATAGGTATTTCATACCTTCTTCTTAATGGAGTTGGCGATACTATAAGGGTATCACTTTCAGATTCACCTGTATATGAGATCGACACTGCAAAGATAATTCTCTCTTCCATTCATATGTCTTCTAATGTACCAGATGTTATAGCGTGCCCAACATGTAGCAGGACAACTTTCGATGTTGTTTCCGTTCAGAAAGAGGTTGAAAATATACTTGAAAATGTAAAGAGTAATGTTAAGGTAGCGGTTATGGGGTGTGTTGTTAATGGGCCTGGTGAAGCAAAAGATGCAGATATAGGTATAACTGGAGGAAAGGATATTGGGGTTCTTTTTAAAAAAGGTGAGATAGTTCAAAAAGGACCTATTGATAAGGTGTTGAAAAATTTTTACGAAGAGTTGAGAAAATATGGAAAATAAAATTAAAATAATTCAAAAACTTCTGAAAGAGAAAGAGATGATATTTATTGATGATCCAGAACAGGTTTTTGATCTTCTTGAAAAGGATCTATCTTTCAACTATGGTGAGTATGATGCCAATCTCTTTATCGGGAAAAGAAAAGTTTATCTTATAGTTGATTATCTTTTATATCCTGAGGTCAAAAATATTGGTAACGTTGAACTTGTAAAGGGTGATACGCTCGAATACCTTAAAAATGGAAAACTGTTTTTAAAAGAGTGGCTTGAAATTTTAAAGGGAAATGGAATCACCAGAGTTGGACTTTTAAACTCATCCTTCTCTTTGTATTTCAAGGATTTTGTTACTTTCAAGTTTATTTCCCCTTCTAAAACTTTGGGTAGTTATAAAAGTAAAAATGAGATTTCAAAGATTATAAAAATTGCCCAAAGGATGGAAAAGATTTTTGGAAAAGTTGAAGAAATGCTTAAAGTGGGGATCAAAGATGTTCACTTAAGAAATGCTGTTGATCTTTTAATATATGAGGATGGTTTTAAAAGGTATCTACCTACTTATGTTGGTTTTGATCCAAAAACAATCTATCCAACATTGAACGGTGATATTTTGAAAAATAACAGAATAGTAGTCTTGGATATTGGTATTATGAAAAGTGGTGTTGGTTTTTCCTTCTCTAAAAGTTTTCCATTTGGAAAGTTATCAAAGAATAAGGAGAAAATCCTAAATATTGCAAAAGATGGTATAGATGTCCTTCTCGCTTCACTTTTAAAAAATAACAGAATAAAGGAATGTGAGATGGGCTATAGAGAGTATTTAAAAAGTCACAAACTTGAGAAAATGTCAATTGAATACGGATTCTCCTATGTGTCATGTGCAGGAACAGGTGAAGTGAACACATTTATAACTGAAAGAACCGTTAAAAATGGAGAAATTTTTAAACTGACATCCTCAATTTTCTTACCTTCAAAATATGGTGTTAGATTTGAAAGTTTGATTATCAAAAATGGGAAAGGTTATGAAAAGATTCTATGAAATACTTTTATTTTCTTTAATATTTTTTATTTCATGTTCTCAGAACGATTATAGAAAATATATGGAAAAAGGAGAGTATGAGAAAGCTTTAAAAATTGCTGAAGAAAAATTTAAAACCAATCCTGAAAAGAAAGTTCTCGCTGATATTATCTATCTTTCAGATGAAAAGTTGTACGACACGAAGAGAGCTGTTTTACATACGAAGAGATATGAGAATATAAGAGGTGATTTTTCAGGAATAGAAAACATTGTAGGAACACTTTTCTATAATTACTCGCTATCATTTTATAAAAAAGGGGAAAACGATTCTTCAGAGTACTATTTGAAGAAGGCTGAACACTTTTCACCCGAAAATTATAAGATTTGTCTCCTTTTCGGTAAATTATATGTTAAAAGGAATGATTTTGAAAATGCTAAAAAATTTTTGTTGAAATCGATTGAATTGGAGGGAAATAATATTGAATCTTATAAGTTTCTTGGGAACATCGAATTTTTACAGGGCAATTTTGAAAAAGCAAAAAATTATTATGAGAAAGGGATTTCAGTTGATTCTTCCGACTGTCAACTTTTGATGAATTATGCTGAACTTAACATGAAAACAAAAAATGAAAAGAATGGTATTGAAATTATAAAAAAAGTAATTTCAATCGATTCAACATATTTTGATGCTTACGATAGACTTGTTAAATATTATTATAAGGTTGGACTGACCGATTCGATCTTCAAGTATCTGAATCTTTATGAAAATATTGCGAAAAGAAAAACTAAAGAGAAATGAGAAAGGAGTCCAAATGATAAAGAGGGATGAAGCTTTAGAACTTGTAAAAAAGAATGTTGATAATGTTAACCTTATAAAACATATGCTCGCTTGTGAATCATGTATGAGAGGTTTGGCAAAACATTTTAACCAGAACGAAGAGGAATGGGCTCTCGCTGGACTTTTACATGATCTCGATTATAGGGAAACAGCGAAAGAACCCCAAAAACATGGGTATATAACTCTGGAAATTTTAAAAGGGTGTGATGTTACTGAAGATATTCTTGATGCTATTCTCGCTCATCCCGGTCATAAGGAAAGAAAAAAACTTATTGAAAAAGTTTTGTACTCAGTTGATCCTCTTACTGGGCTAATAGTTGCTGCCACTTTGATGCATCCTGAGAAAAAGATAGAAAAAATCGATTTAGATTTTATTTTAAGAAGATTTAAAGAAAAAAGGTTCGCAGCTGGTGCCAACAGAGAACAGATACAGATGATTGAGGAAACAGGTTTAAAACTTGAAGATTTCATTCAAATATGTCTCGATTCTATGAAATCAATAGCAGGAGATTTAGGCTTATGAAGGTTTTACAAACTTACAGTTTACCTTTTGACACAAAAAGGTATCTTAACGAAAATGGAATCGAAGTTGATATCTTTGAAACTGGCATTTCCTATGAAGAAATTCTTCAAATAGTTGAAAAGTATGATGGGATAATATCCCTTTTGAGCAACAGGATAGATAGGAATATTTTAGAAAAAGGTAAGAACTTGAAAGTTGTAGCCAACTACGCTGTTGGATATGATAACATTGATACTTCTTATGCAAAAGAAAAAAATATTTTTGTAACAAACACTCCCGATGTTCTAACGGAAGCAACCGCAGATGTAGCTTTCGCTTTACTCCTTTCTGTAACAAGGAGAATTGTTGAAAGTGATGAGTTTGTTAGAAAAGGTGAGTTTAAAGGATGGAAACCAGATCTTCTTCTTGGAAAAGATCTTTTTGGAAAAACTTTAGGAATATATGGATTTGGAAGAATTGGAAAGGCTGTTGCAAGAAGAGCGAAAGGTTTCGGGATGGATATTATCTTTACCGATGAAAATGTAAAAGATGAAACTTTAGCAAGAAAGGTAGATTTTGAAAAACTTATAAAACAATCTGATTTCATATCAATTAACGCTCCTTTGAATGAAACCACTCTCTACAGGTTCGATATTGAAGTCTTTAAAAAGATGAAAAAAAATGTTATTATAATAAATACAGCGAGAGGAAAGATAATCAAGGAAAAAGATCTTGTTTATGCTTTAAAAAACAATATCATATCAGGTGCAGGGCTTGATGTTTATGAGAATGAACCTCTTATAGAAGAAGAACTACTTAAAATGAAGAATGTTGTTTTGCTTCCTCACATAGGAAGTGCAACTGAAGAAACAAGAGAAAAGATGGCAAAGATATGTGTTAGATCTGTAGTTGAGGTTCTTATTGAAAAAAGGAGACCTGAAAAATGCGTAAATTTTTGATTCTCTTTTTTATCATTCTTTTCATTCAAAATGTTTTTTCCGATCCCTTCTTTTCAAAAGATAAGATAGATCATCTCTTCACAACTTTCGCTATAACGGCATCAACATCTCTCTTTGTTAAAAGTTTAGTTAAAGATAAAGATGAAACGCTGAATTTAACATTTTCTGTAAGTATTCCGGTTCTCTTTTCGTTTGGAAAAGAGGTTTATGATAATTTTACTGATGGAACTGTTTCTTATAAGGATCTTATATACGATTTTATGGGTATAGGTTTAGGGTATGCGATAGTGAGGTTAAGATGAAACTATTTAAAAAGAAAAAAGATAGTAAACTTTTGAAAGTAAAATTATCTCCTGCGGAGATGTTTTATACTAATGCACTCTCTATAGAGGCACTTGTGAATGTTCTTGAAAGTAAGAATATTTTAAAGAAAGAGGAAGTCTTAAATGAGATAAAAAGGTTGGGAAAGGAAAGAAAAGATAAAATGGAGGAATTAAATGAAGATATCAGAAAGAGTAAATAGTATGCAGGAATCACCAATAAGAAAACTTTTATCATATTCAGATGATGCTAAAAGTAGAGGGATAAAGGTGTATCATCTTAATATTGGACAGCCTGATATTCCAACACCAAACTATATTTATGATGCGATAAAAAACTATTCTGAACGTGTTCTCGCTTATGGACCTTCGCAGGGATTAAAGGTCGCAAGAGAGACTGTTGCTGACTATCTTAATGGACTTGGATACGGTGTTAATCCTAACGAAGTTTTTATTACAACAGGTGGATCTGAAGCAATAATTTTTGCTATGATGGCTGTTGCCGATCCTGGGGATGAGATAATAATTCCAGAACCTTTCTATACTAACTATAACGGTTTCGCATCTATGGCTGGTTTGAAGGTAGTTCCACTTCTTACAAAAGTGGAAACAGGTTTTCATCTTCCAGATGAAAAGGAGTTTGAAAAACTTATAACATCAAAAACGAGAGCAATCCTTGTTTGTACTCCAAACAATCCAACGGGAACTATATTTACGAAAGATGAGATGGAGATGGTTGTTAACATCGCAAAAAAACACAAAATTTTTGTTCTTTCAGATGAGGTTTACAGGGAGTTTGTTTTTGATAACAAAAAACATACTTCGGTTCTTGAAGTAGAAGGTTCTGAAGAGAACTCCATAATGCTCGATTCTATATCTAAAAGGTTCTCAGCTTGTGGGGCGAGGATAGGATACCTTGTAACAAAAAATAGAAATGCTTTAAACGGTATTTTAAAACTTGGACAGGCGAGATTATGTCCTCCAACTATAGAACAGATAGGTATGATTGAAGGTTATAAAAATATGAAGAGTTTTATGAAGGAGATGATAACGGAATATCAAAAGAGAAGAGATGTTGTTTACGAAAACCTAAAAAATGTTGAAGGTGTTTTTACAAGAAAACCTGAAGGTGCTTTCTATGTTGTTGTAAAACTACCTGTGGATGATGCTGATAATTTTGCAAAATGGATGTTAACGGATTTTGAAGTTGATGGAAAGACTGTTATGGTTGCTCCAGCGAACGGATTTTATGCTTCACCTGATAAGGGGAAGGATGAGGTGAGGATAGCCTATGTTTTAAATACAGTAGAACTCGAAGATGCTATAAAGATATTATCTCTTGGGATAAAAGAGTACAATAAAAGGAAAAGATAGTGGATAAAATTATATTTGATAACAAATTGAGTTCTTACCTTTTATTTTTACTTTTTATACTTATCTCAACTTCAATAACCCTCTTTTTACTTATTTTTTTTAAAGGAAAAAAATCGAATACAATTAGAAGATTTTTTCTCTTTTACATATTACTAATCTATTCAATATCTTTTCATATATCTCTAATATTCTTTACAAAATATACTCAGGTTTACAATATTGTTCTTAATCTTACAAAAATATTATATGTTTTTACCTTTACTTTCCTATTCGTTTCTTTAATGAATTTTTTGATAGAAAGGATTTACAGGGACGAACTTTTGAAACAGCGAGTCAATCTCTCCCTACAGATAGAGTCACTTCTTAAAAAAACAGTATTGATCTTTTCTCTTATAGTTGCACTAACTGTTACTTTGAGCATCCTTGGTGTAAACGTTATCTCCCTCATAACAGGTCTTGGAATAGGGAGTGCAGCTATAGCTCTTACTGCTCAGGACCTTTTATCGAACCTTATAGGTGGGATGACGATTTTCTTTTCAAAAATTCTAAATGTTGGAGATCTTGTCGAGATAAATGGTGAAGTGGGATATATAGTCAGTATAGGTCTAAGAACAACGAAGTTGAAAAGGTACGATAACAAGATAGTTGTTTTTCCTAACAGTATAGTTGCGAAAAGTAAGATAATAAACCATATGGAAAACGATATAGTCAAAATCTCATATGTTTTGCAACTTGAATATAAAACTCCAGTTGAAACCATCAAAAAAGCAGCGGACATAGTTACAAAAATTTTAAACGATGATGAAAGGATTAAGGAGAAGAATTCTATAAATGTTGGTTTCTATAAATTCGATCAGTACTCTTTAAATCTTTATGTTAATTTTGCGGTAAACAAAAACAGGGATATAGGTGCGATAAAAGAGGATTTTCATTATCTCGTTAAATACAATTTTGACAGGGAAGGAATAAATTTTGCTTTCCCAACACAAACAGTTGAACTGAAAAAATAAGGAGTGATTATGGAAAAGGAAAATTTAAAAAGGGTTGATCTTGAAATTTTCGAAGCTATAGAGAACGAAAAGAGAAGACAGAACGAAAAGATAGAACTTATAGCATCAGAAAACTTTGTTTCGGATGCTGTTCTTGAGGCTTTAGGAAGTGTAATGACGAACAAGTATGCTGAAGGGTATCCTGGTAAAAGATATTATGGTGGTTGCGAGTTTGTTGATGTTGCTGAAAATCTCGCTAGGGAAAGAGCCAAACAACTTTTTAAATCCGATCATGCTAACGTTCAACCTCACTGTGGTTCACAGGCAAATATGGTTGCTTACCTTGCTTTTTTGAAGCCACATGATACTTTTATGGGGCTTAATCTTTCACATGGTGGACACCTTACACATGGACACCCGATAAGTTTTTCTGGTATCTTGTACAACGCTGTTCATTATGGAGTTGAAAAGGATACTGAAGTTATAGATTACTCTAAACTTAAGGAACTCGCAAAAGAGGTAAAACCTAAAATGATAATAACAGGTGCGAGTGCCTATCCGAGATTTTTTGATTTTCCTAAATTCAGAGAGATAGCGGATGAGGTTGGTGCAAAACTTGTTGTAGATATAGCACATATCGCAGGACTCGTTGCAGCAGGTTTACACCCATCTCCAGTTCCCTATGCTGATGTTGTTACTTCAACAACACACAAAACTTTAAGGGGACCGAGAGGTGGTTTGGTTTTATGTAAGGAGGAACATGCTGCCTTGATAGATAAGACGCTCTTCCCAGGAATTCAAGGTGGACCTTTGATGCATGTTATAGCTGCGAAGGCTGTAGCATTCAAAGAAGCTCTCTCCCCATCTTTCGTTGAATATCAAAAACAGGTTCTAAAGAATGCAAAACAGTTGGCTGAATCCTTGAAGGAGAAAGGTTACAGATTGGTTTCAGGTGGAACGGATACACATCTTATGCTTGTTGATCTTAGGAGCAAAAAGTTGACCGGAAAAGTTGCAGAGAAAGCTTTGGATAGAGCTGGAATAACCGTGAATAAAAATACTATTCCATTCGATCCAGAGAAACCTTTCGTTACCAGTGGTATAAGGGTTGGGACACCAGCCATGACAACGAGGGGGATGAAAGAGGATGATATGAAAAAAATAGCAACATTCATAGATAGGGTACTTTCAAATATTGAGAATGAGGAAGAGATAAATAAAGTCAGAGAAGAGGTAAAAGAGTTTACTTCACAGTTTAAACTTTTCGCATGGTAAGAAGGAGAAATATATGGCAGTGATTCATCCATTTAAAGGTATAAGACCGGTTAAAAATTTGGTTAGCGAAGTTGCAGCACCACCATACGATGTTGTTTCGGTAAAGGAAGCGAGAGAGTATGTTAAAGATAAAAAGTACTCTTTCTTAAGAATTGAGAAATCTGAAATAGAATGCCCAGATGATTGGAATGTTCACGACGAAAGGATTTTTGTAAAAGGTAAAGAAAATTTTGAAAAATTTTTAAAAGATAAAGTTTTATTTCAGGATAAGGATGATTACCTTTACATCTATAAACAGATAATGGGTAAACATGAACAGACAGGAATAGTTGCTTGTGCATCTGTTGATGACTATATAAAAGATGTTATAAAAAAACATGAACATACTAGGGAGGATAAAGAGATAGAAAGGGCTATGCATGTTGACATAATTGATGCTAACACTGGTCCTGTTTTCCTTACATACAGGAAGGAAAAAGAGATAGATGATATTGTTAAAGATTTTATAGAGAAAAATAAACCTGAATACGATTTTAAAGATGAACTCGATGTAAGGCATATATTTTATATTGTCAAGGATGAAAAGGTTATAGAAAGGTTGGTAAAACTTTTTGCAAAGATTGAAAACCTTTATGTAGCAGATGGACATCATAGGTCAGCTGCAGCTGTCAGAGTTGCCAAAAAAAGGAGAGAGAATCTTAAAAAGTATACCGGAAAAGAAGAGTTCAACTTTTTCCTTTCCGTTATTTATCCTGATGACCAGTTAAAGATTATGGATTACAACAGGGTAGTTAAAGATCTGAATGGTCTTTCGAAAGAAAAATTCTTGAAACTTTTGAAAAAGAAATTCAATGTTATAGAATTGAAAAAGTCCCAGAAGCCTGAAAAGATACATTCTTTCACAATGTATCTTGATAAAAAATGGTACAGATTGGAAGCAAACGAAGAGATAATATTTAGAACCGATCCAATAAAATCTCTTGATGTCTCCATTTTGCAGGAAAATGTTTTGGATCCAATTTTGGGAATAAAGGAACCGAGAACCGATAAAAGGATAAATTTCGTTGGCGGGATAAGAGGAATCGAGGAGTTGCAGAAACTTGTTGATTCAAAAGAGTATATGGTAGCTTTTGCTATGTATCCGACAAGTATGGAGCAGTTGATGACTGTTGCAGACTCTGGAAATGTTATGCCTCCAAAATCAACATGGTTTGAGCCAAAACTTAGAAGTGGACTTATCGTGCATAAACTTTCGTAAAATAAGAGTATATTTTAAATATTAAAAAGGTGGTTATCGAAACCAAAACGATGGAAGGTCCTGAAGGAAGATCGAACTGGTACGAGATGAAGAGTCCTGTTAGAGAGAAGAAAAGGTTTAAAATAAAATTAAAGAGAATCATTTTGTAAATATTTGTAAAGATCTCTTTTGTTATCAAAGGGGCTATGGTCAAAAATATTATATTGACTATAACCCCTGAAATTTTTATCATTACAACTATTCCAAGAGTTATCAAAAGGTAAAATATGGTATCGAATAGATTAGTTTTTATTCCTACAATTTTAGCATATTCATAGTCAAGAGAAAGAAATAGAAATTCTTTTATGAAAATCAAAAATATTGTTAGTGTTAAAACGAGTATAGCAAAAAGTAAAGATATATCAAAAGTATTTATAGACAACACATTACCAAAAAGGTATCCAAGTAAATAACCAGTATAACCTTTTTTGAAATTTAAAAGTATGATACCTATAGACATTCCCAAACTCCAAATTATTGAAACTATCGAATCGTTTTCTATTTTAAACTTTTTTCCAAGAAAAAATAGAAAAGATGTGAAAATTAATGTGAAAGGAATTGCGGTAAGTATTGGATTCAGTGATAAAAAAACTCCAAGTCCGAGTCCTCCAAAAGCTGCATGTGAAATACCTCCTGAGATGTATGTCATCTTTCTCAAGACAACGAAACTTCCAATTATTGAAGCTAAAATTGAATAAAGAAACAATGAGAATATCGATAACTGTAAAAATTTGTATTGTAGAATCATAATTTTTTATGTTCCTTATGGTCTATTATGCTAACTTCATGTCCATAAAGATTGTTCATAACATAATCTCTGTTGGTTGTAATATCACCATCAAAATTTATTTTTCTGTTTAAACATATTATCCTTTTTATTTTTGTTGAAATAGCCCCTAAATCATGGGTTACAAGTATAATAGACATTCTCTCTTTAAGTTCAAACAAGAGATTATAGAATTCGTTTTGTGATTTTATATCGATAAAGGATGTGGGTTCATCAAGTATAAGTAGTTTAGGGTCTTTTACTATAGATCTTGCTAAAAGAACCTTTTGAAACTCTCCACCTGATAGGTTTGATAGCCTTTTTTTTAACAGATTTTCTATCCCCAATCTTTGGATTACCTCTTTTGTTTTTTTGTGATCATCATCGTTGAAATTGGTGAAGGGTTTTTTATACCGTCCAAGGAGTATAAAGTGGTAAATTGAAATCGGAAAATCAAAAAATTCACTCTTCTTCTGTGGAAGATAACCTATAGATAAATTTTTATCTAAAAATTTTATTCTACCTTTTGTTGGTTTGTATAATCCGAGTATGAGTTTCAAAAGTGTTGTTTTACCACCACCATTTGGACCTATTATAGATAAGAGTTCATTCTCATTTATTCTAAAACTTATATTTTCAAGAATGGTTGCTCCGTTTAAAACGAAACTCAAATTTTCAATTTCAAGAATAGTTTTTGAACTCATAAATTTTTAAAAAAAGTTAAAATCTTTTCAAAATTTTTTACAGGGTCTTCAAGTGGATTTATATACAAACTTTTTACTTTAATTTCACTTTCAAAATTTTTGGCATAGTTTTCTGATGATGGGTTGGTATAGAAAAAAATCTTTACCATTTCTTTTGAGATCTCATCCTGAACATTTTTGAGATCCTTTACTGAAACTTCATCCTCGTTATCTGATATCGTTCTCAACTCTAAATTGAATTCTTTTCCAAAATAGAAAAAAGCGTTATGATCGGTAAATATTTTTCTTATTCCTTTTTCTTTTATCATTCTTTTTATAGAATCCTCTAAAGCATTTATTTTTCTGTTTAAAATATCTATCCTTTGATCAAGAGTAGTTTTATCTAATATGTTATAGTTCGATAATGTGTCATACAGGATCTTTGAAAAAATTTTTAGATTTTTAAGCGATATCCAAATGTGAGGATCCTCTATTTCTTCGAGAGTTTTTGCGAGGTCTATCTTTATAGAATTTTTTGCTTCAATTAAAAACTGATTTTTATTTTTCTCTTCAAATTCTATCCCGGAACCGAGAGAGATAAAAATTTTTGATTGAGAGATTTTTTTAAAACTCGAGGGTGTAATTTCTGCTATGTGGGGATCAATATTTTTGTCAAGAACGCTCGAATTTTGAATGCTCGTATCAAGAATTGACTCAAGAAAAGCTTTAACAGGATAGATGGTTGATACTACAGAAACTTTTTTATTCCCATTTGTATCTTTACATGAGTAGAAGTTTAGAAGAATAAAAAATAAAATTGAAAGGATCAAAATTTTATTTTTCATTTTTTAACTTCTCCTTTAAATGTTTATAATACTCTATTCTTTTTATCATCTCTCTTTCAAAACCTCTTTCAACTGGAAAATAAAAGTTTTTCTCTTCAACACCATCAGGGAAATAATTTTCAAAAACAAAACTGTTTTCAAATTCTGGAGGGTATTTGTAATCTTTTCCATAACCTTCCTTTCGGTCAAACTCTGTAACAGGATTTCTCAATTTGAAAGGAACATCTTTATGTGTAGTTTTTTTTGCATATTCAATAGAGGTTGAATACGCTCTGTAAACGGAAACAGATTTTGGAGATAGAGCAAGATATATAGCACATTGCAAAAGAGCGAGTTCCCCTTCTGGAGAACCTAACTTTTCATAAACTTCATAGGTGGTGTTCGCTATTACGATTGCTTGAGGATCAGCGTTACCTATATCCTCTGATGCTATCCTTATCATCCTTCTTCCAATATATAAAGGATCTTCACCGCCAACAATCATCCTTGCAAAATAGTATATCGAAGCGTTAACATCACTTCCCCTTACGGATTTATGGAATGCTGATATTAGGTGATAATGGTTATCCCCCTTTTTGTCATACTGTATAAGTTTTTTTGAGATGAGGAGTTTTTCAAACTCTTTAGAATCTTTAATATTTTTTATCTCTTCTGAAAAATTCTGTATTAAATTTATAAGTTGTCTTGCATCATAGTTTGAAAAGGATATCAGAGTTTTATATATACTCTCATCATTAACTTCAATCTTTAGTTCTTTAAAAACATTTTTTGCAATTTTTTTTAAATCATCCTCCTCTAAACGGTTGAAACGAAAAACTGTAACTCTTGAGAGTAGAGCGGGAATGAGTTCATATGAAGGGTTTTCGGTTGTGGTTCCTATGATTATTATGTTTCCATCCTCTACGTAAGGCAAAAGTGCATCCTGCTGTATCCTATTCATTCTGTGTATCTCATCTATCAGAATTATTAGAGTGGAAGATTTAGATTCTTCAATAATTTTTTTCAGATTCGTTGTTGAAAAGTTTATCCCATTTATATAAAGTTTTGGGAGTTTTGACTTTTTGATTATAATGTTTGCTAACGTTGTTTTTCCAACCCCTGGTGGACCAACAAAGATCATAGAGATGAATATGTTATTATAGATAAATTTTCTTATTATTCCATTCTCACCGACAAGATGTTTCTGACCAACGAAACTTTCAAGATTTTCAGGTCTAAATCTCTGGGCATAGGGAATATATTTAGAATCCATAGTTTCCTTCAAAGAGAAGTACTGCTATCCTTTTATGAGGAAAGGATCTTTTTGTTATTACGGTAGTGTAACAAATATTCTCCTCATGCTCACAATCAACACATCTTTGAAGATTAACACAAGGGGTATGGAGATTGAATCTTTTGCAGTTTGAAACCGCTGCTATATTTTTTGCTCTTTCTATACCAGAGTCTATATCTTTTGTAATTTTATTGGTCGATGCTATAACAACAACCTTTTTTGGACCAAAAATCAAAGCCCCAATCCTATTTCCCCTTTTATCTATATTTATAAGTGCACCCGTAGATGATACGGCGTTAGTGGACATAAAATAGATGTCTGAAAGAAGTGCTGCTCTTTCAGACTCTATCTTCTTTTCCTCATCATCGCCTGCTATTCTTTCAATATATTTTTTCCCATTCTCTATTATTAAATCTTTTAATTTTGTTTGAACCAGAGTTGTTGATCCTCCAAAAGAGAAACTATCATAGATTTTCAAGTAATCTTTAACCTTTTCCTTCAATTTTTCTAAATCTTCAAAATAGAAAACTTCAAAATGATGCTTTTCCAGATTTTTTATTGTTTTTTCAACTATTCTATCCAAAATAGTATCCTCCCACAGTTTGGACAGGTAATTATTTTATTGTTTTTATCGGATTCGGCAACATAACTTGTTGGCAAGGCTGTGAAACATCCATAGCAGACGCCTTCGTTTACCTGTGCCACGGCTCTCATTTTATATCTTTTCTGTATTTTATCGTATTTGTTTAAAAGTTCAGGATCTATTTTATTTCTAATGTTCTCTCTCAATTTGATTATCTCATTCTCTTTAGCCTGAACTCTGAAACCTATAGATTCTTCTTTACTCCTTATCCTCTCACTTTTTAACTCTTCAAGTTGCGTATCAAGATCGCTGAGTTGTATCAGGTAATGCAACTGTATGTTCATATTTCATCCTCCATACTTTCTTCCATTTTTTTTATGAGGGCTATGAAATCCTCATACTTATCTATTTTTAGATAATCTTTTTTCTTTATCAATTTTTTTGAGAGTGCCGCAATTTTCCCGAGTAGTATAAGATACTGGTTTGAAGAATCGAGTGGTGGAGCAATTATCAAAAAGATTATATTAACATTTTTTCCATCAAGTGCTTCATACTCGATACCTTTAGGTGATATACCTATATAGAGACAGAGTTTATCAAGAACAACAGATCTAGCATGTGGTATCGCTATACCGTTACCGATTCCTGTTGTTCCTAAGACTTCTCTCTGTTTTAGTGATAGAAGGACAAGTTCCTTCTTTTCTTTTGAAAGTTTTATCTTATCGACCATCTCTTCGAGTGCTTTATCCTTAGTTTTACTCTTTAAATCGAAAATCACATTTTCTTTTTTTAAAAAGTGTGATATCAACATTTTTCCTCCTAAATTGTTATAGGTATCGTTAAAGTTAAATAATAATCAAATTTCCCAACATAGTATTTTGACAGCGTTGATTCGAAACAAAGGTCAAATCTTACAGAGTTTGAATTGTATCCAACTCCTATATCTATTATCGCTGTACTCAAATTTGGGATCTCTTTGAAAGATGTCCCAACTCTTATACTGGGAGAACCTTTCTTAAGATCATCCAAAAAAGAATTCGTCTTTTCTGAAAGTTCAAAAAAAGTGTACTCGCCTCCAAGAGTATAAACAAAAGGTGTTTCCTTTCTTAAAAATTTTGAAATGTTGAAATTGAAAAGCAGATTATTCAAAGGAACATATGAGAGTCCCAAATTCCCATTCATTGGTATTATCTGTTTATCATAAGAGTCCCAGTAAACATGTGTGAAAATATCTCTAAACATAAGTGAAGCAAAAAAATTCGAAAGAGAAAGAACCATTCCACAATCAAGGCCATAACCGTTTCCATAAGATATTTCGGCAAAGCCATCCTTCAAATCACCTAACGTGTCATAGATCAATTTTGTTTCAGCTATTTTTCCGTTGAGGTACTTCAGGTTAAAACCAAAATAAATAAAAGATGTGAATTTCTCATCGGAACCAGCATAACTTGTAACTGAGAGCCAGTATTGGTCGAGTTTCATCTCAAAGTCTCTTTCCAGGTTTAAGGAATCAAAGAATGAATCCCTGTAAGAGATTTTGAAAAGTGGCATATAACTCAAACCACCCTGATAGGTTGAAATCGTTAAAAATGTAACATTCTTCCCGTAAACCGATTGATCCTTCTCGAGGAATTCAGCATAGGAAGAGTAGTGATCTGTCTCAAAGGATATAGATATACCTCCAGAGTTTAAACCTGAAAGTGTTGCAGGATTGTAGAAGGTTGAACTTATATCTCCCATTATAGAAGTTCCATTTCCACCAAGACCTCTAATCCTTGCTGAGGGGAAGATAGTTGGATAGTCTGTTGATATTGGAATTTTGTCTGAAAACATCAGGGAAAATGTAATCAAAATAAAAGATAGTTGAAAAATTTTTTTATTCATTTTTAATATTCCATTTCTTTCTCTTCACCTTTCATAACCCTTAACGCACCAAGAACAAGTGCAAGTATTTCATCCTCACCCGGATATATTACCACAGGTGCTATGAATTTGGTTCTCTCAACTACAATGTCAGTCAAACATTTGTTGTACGCTATTCCACCTGTAACTATTATACAATCAACATTTCCGTAAAGAACTGTTGCCATCGCACCTATCTCTTTTGATACCTGGTACATCATTGCGGATAGAATGAGTTTTACCTTTTCGTCTCCCTCTTCCATAAGTTTGACAAGTTCAGTTATATTATCATTGTTAAGGTATGAGTAAACTCCACCTCGGCTGGTTAACATCTTTTTTACTTCCTCATACTCCATCCTTTTTGAGGTTATAAGTTTTGATAACTGTGTTACAGGTAATGTTCCTGTTCTCTGTGGAGAGAATGGTCCCTCATCATTTGCGTTGTTTACATCTATCATTCTTCCATTTTTATGTGCAGAAACGGATATCCCGGTACCAAGATGGACAACTATGAGAGATGATTTGAAATAATCTTTTTTATTCTCTTTAGCCCATCTTTTGGCTATCATTTTCATATTCAAAGCATGTGATAGGGATTTTCTTTCTATGCCTTCAAGTCCAGATATTCTTGCTATATCGTCAAACTCATCAACAGAAACAGGATCAACTATGAATTTTTTTTGGTCAGCCTTCACTGAAAGTTTTTCAGCAATAAGACAGGCAAGGTTTGAAACATGATCGGCAAGAACATTTCCAGAGAGAACGTCATCTATCATTTTTTTGTTTATGGAATATGTTCCAGATTTTAAAGGTTTGAAAGGTCCACCCCTTGCAACAAAGACATCTATATCTTTGAGATCGATATTTTTTTCTTTGAGAAAATCTTTCACCGTTTGAACTCTCATATCGAGTTGGTCGATAGTGTTTTTAAACTTTTGAATCTCTTCGTTATGATGTCTTATTGATTCTGTAAAAATTTCTTTGTCATCCTCATAGTAACCTATTTTTGTTGAGGTTGCACCTGGATTTATAGCGAGTATTTTGAACATCTTTACTCCTTTTGCTCTTTTTTGTCCATTTTTAAAAGATGAACGAATTTTAAAGATCTTGCTATTTCGTATCTATCAACAAGGAAAGAGTTGTTTACAACAAGACCTGAACCCATATCGTATGCTTTATTGTACAATGAAACTATATTTTCATATTTATCGATGTTTCCTTCGGGTTTAAAAATAGAATGTGTGATTTCAATTAGTTTTGGATGTGTTATTATTTTTCCATCAAAACCTAAATCGTAGGAGAGTTTTAACTCTTCTTTGACCTCATCTGGATTATCTATTTTTGATGTCGTAGTTTCAAATGCCATTATGTTTGCTGCCTTAACTTTAGTAATGAATTCAAGTTTGGCAAAGTAAATGTGATCTGTAACATTTTCTGAGCTTAACGATAAGGATGTCAGATACTCTTTTATGTTCAAAATAGCACCAAAAACTCTGTCTGAAACTGAAGATATTTCGTATAGATTTATTAAACCTTTAACAGATTCTATGGATGGAATTAGAAATATTCTGTTGATTTTATACTTCTTTTCAGCTTTTTCAACCAGTTCTAAACTCTTTTTTACATCATATTCTGTTTCACATTTTGAAAGAACAAAAAAATCTGGAGAGAACTGAGTTAAATAATCAATATCATCGTTTCCACCTAAATCAAGGGGATTTATCTTTATCATTCTAAAGATTCTTTCATCCAATTTTTCATTAAGAAAGTTACCAACAAGTATCCTTGCACTGTCCTTTTCATTTATCGAAACACCTTTGTAAAGATCGAGAAGAAAAGCATCAGGTTTAAGTTTGAAAGAATCGTTTAGGTATTTGGGGTTGTTAATATTTATTCTAAAAATCGATCTTAAAGGGATGTATCTCAGATCCATCTTCTCCAAGTAAACTTTTTTTTCAATTTCCTGTGAAGCTCTTCTTATAACCGTTTCCATCCTCGCTCTTATAACAAAATCTGGTGCTCCAAAATCTTTTAAAGTTATTTTAGCATTAACTATACCATAAAAATTGAGTATATCTTCAACAAGTTCCTTTATTTTTTTAAACTGTTCTTCTCCCAAAGTTGAGAAAACCTCGATATCTATACCATTTCCCGCGGGTTCTATTTTTACATGTATATCGAAAGGATTTTCGGAACCACAGTAGGATTCTTTTCTTATCTCCATTATGCCTCCTAAAATTTTTCATTGATAGCATATTCATACAACTTTTTTATCAATGCGAGTCCAGAATTCTTGGAAAAATTTCTAAAAGCGTACTGATGGCAGAAGAGGGAGCATTTCTCTTTAAAATTATTTTCCACCATCTCAATTATTCCTTTATAAAAATTTTCAACATTAATATCTTTTATGACCTTACCATTTTCATTGTTAACAAAAAATTTCAACTCCCCAACCTCGGATGATAAAACTGGTGTTCCCATAGCAAAAGATTGTAAAACGGTAGTTCCAAACTGTTCAAATCTTAAAGGTAAAACAACAAGGTCTGCGAGATGAAAGATTGTAGGTTTTTCCTCGTATGTAAGATCGGGGAAGTAGAGGTAATGTTTATGATCACTTTTTACTAAACTTTCTACCTCTTTTCTAAAATCACCTTTTCCCATAAAAATGAAACATATATCATTTCTCAACTCAAGAATTTTTTTTGCACAACCTATTGAGATATCAGCACCTTTCATATAGTTTAAACTTTCAGGGAAAAGAACTATATGTTTTATCTCATCGCTTATTCCAAAATAATCCCTGTAAACATCAAAATTATCATCAATGAATTTGAACTGATCGTCATCATAACCTTTATAGATGAGTTTCAATTTTACAGCATCTAGTTTAAATTTCTCTCTGAGAATCAACTCTATCTGTTTTGAAGGGGCTATTATAAACCTTGAATTTTCAACAGCCTTGTTTAGATAATCCTCATACCTTATATCCTCAAATGCTGTTTGTATCTCGTTACCGTAACTTGTTGAAACAAGTGGAATATCCTTTTTAATATCTCCGATAACCTTTGTGTTAATCCAGAGGTACTGTGAGTGTATAATGTCTGGATTGAAATAGTCTATAATTTTTGAAAAAGTTATATTGAGATATTTTTGATACAGATCAATTTCCTGTAATGTCATCTGATAAAAATTTTTGTCTGTATGTGGATGTGTCGTGAAACATGGGAATTTGAAAGGTATTTTATTGTTTCCAAAAAAGAGTGTTGTTATTTTGAAATTTTCATTGTACTGTGTATTCTCGTTATCAAAATTTACAACAAGAACCTCATCACCTTCATTTGAAAGGTATGTTGCAATATCTTTGGAATAAATACCACTCTGGGAAGCGACAAGTGGAAAGGGAGTAACAATTAAAACTCTCATCAGTCCCCCAAAGATATCTGCAATCTTCTTGCAGTTTCTACAAGTTGTCCATATGGGTCGATAAGTTTTTGTTTACTTATGCTTTCCTCTATAGGTCTTGAAATTATTTGAGTGCCCACAAGATTTACCATATATCCAAACTTTTTCTGTGCTATAAGGTCACAGACTTCAACACCGAATCTTGAAGCCAGAATCCTATCATATGGCGTTGGCGAACCTCCTCTCTGTATATGTCCTAAAATCGTTGTTCTTATCTCCATATCCGTTTTTTCACTCAGAACTGAAGCTATATAATTACTTATTCCCCCATACCTTGGAAGAGTTCCCTCATTCTTTGCCTTTTCTACGTAATGCTTATCTTTTCCTTTTTCATATGCACCTTCAGCAACAACTATAATGGAGAAATGTGAACCTTTTAAATTTCTTTCGTTAATCTTTTCAATTATCTTTTCTATATTGAAAGGAATTTCAGGAATTAGTATAATATCAGCACCGCCAGCTATACCTGAATTTAGTGCTATCCATCCAGCATCTCTTCCCATAACTTCAACTATCATAATTCTATGGTGTGATTCTGCGGTAGTATGGAGTTTATCTATAGCATCAGTAGCGGTGTTTACAGCGGTAAAGAATCCAAAGGTATAATCAGTCTTTGCAAGGTCGTTATCTATCGTTTTGGGAACACCTACAATGTTTGCTCCTTTTTTATATAGTTGATATGCTATATTTAAAGTCCCATCTCCACCTATAACAATAAGACCATCGATCTCTAATTTTAAAATATTTTTTAAAATCTCATCTGATTTATCCTCGGTTACAATTTTCCCATCTTTTTTTACAGGATATTTGAAAGGGTTACCTCTGTTGGATGTCCCAAGGATTGTTCCACCTTTTGGAAGTATTCCTTTTACAGAGTTCAAATCCATTTTAAAAATTCTATCTGGAATTATCAAACCATCAAATCCATCAGTTATTCCAAGAACTTCCCATCCATAATGGGAAATTGCTGTCTTTACAGATGCTCTGATAACAGCGTTCAATCCCGGACAGTCACCACCACCTGTTAAAATGCCAATCCTTTTAATCATTTTTCTCCTTTTTAATGGACCAGAGCGGAGTCGAACCGCCGACCTCATCCTTGCGAAGGATGCGCTCTCCCAACTGAGCCACTGGCCCCTTTTTGTAATATTATATTGTCAATTGATAAAAAGACAAGAATTTTTATCTTCTTCTATCATTTATTAAATTTTCAAAAGATCTATCATAACTCTTTTCACCATCTTTTGAAAAAAAGCAAGCAGGGAATTCTCCGTATTTCCTATGGTATGCAACACACTCACAGCATTTTCCGTGTCTTTCGCATCCAGGATATGTGCAAGGGCACTCATTTTTGTTGTCACATTTTGACATTCTTATCCTCCATTTTTTTTATCAGTTCTTCACAACTTTTTATCAAGTTTTCCTTTTTTAACTCCTTTGCAATTTTTAAAGATTCTTTGGTGAGTTTTAAAGACAGAGGAAAATTTTTCATTTCAAAAAGAAGGAGTGCTCTGTGATACAAAAAATGACTTAAAGGGTATCTCGCATTCATCTCCCTGATTATCTTTATACATTTTTTAAAATACTCGTCAGCATCCTTATATTTTTTTTGTAATTTGAAAAGTTGTCCTATATTTCCAAGATCTATCGCTTCTGACCATTTACTTCCTATTTTTCTATCAACATCCAATGCCTCTTTATAATATTTCAAGGATGATTCCCAATCATTTTTAGCACCATATATGTTTGCGATATTTCCTAAAATTATAGATTCATTTTCAAGATTGTTGATCTCTTTATCTATCTGTAAAGCTTTAAAAAGATAATTTAAAGCTTTCTCAGTTTCACCCATCTCGTTGTAAACTGTTCCAATGTTACCCAGAGTTACCGCCTCATTTCTTCTGTTTCCTGTTTTTCTGTTAAGATCTAAAGAGACGAAATAGTTTTTTAAGGCTTTTTCGTATTCCTGTTTTTCATAATGTATTAAACCTATTCTTAAATTGAAGAGTGCCTGATCTGAAAGGTTATTGTTTTTCTTTGCATAATCGAGTGATCTTGTGTAATATTCCATAGCTTTTTTATAGTTACCCTGTCTGTATAGTAAAAGTCCAAGATTGGAGTATATTGAAAATCTCTTTTCAACATCTCTCTTTGCGAATTTCAACGCTGTGTTAAACATCTCTTTAGATTTTGAATAATCCCCCTTGTTGTAATAAACTAAACCAATTTTTTCGTATATCTCTGAAATCTCCTTTTGATCTCTCAAATTTTTAACTATTTTTAAACTCTCTTTGTATTGATTTAAAGCTTTTTTGTATTCACCCATAGCCCATAATGAGTTGCCTATTCCCTTTAAAACTAAAGATTTGGTTTTTAATTTAAGTTTTTTCTCTTTGAGAATTTTTTTATACTCTTTTATTGAATCTTTATACCTCCCTATATGTGAAAGGATTTCAGCCTTTTTAATGGTAAAATATATTCTTTCATCTTTGTTTATCCTGTATTCAAGATATTTTTCTATAAGTTTTATGGCGTTTTCATTTGAGAAGGATGAGATATCCTTTTCAATAGATTTTTTCAGATAGAAAATGGCTTTATTTTTAACATTACCTTTTGAAAAATGGTAGTAAAGTGTTTCATAGTAATTTATAAGGTTATCTTTGAAAAGGGATTCATAGAGTTCCCCTATTTTTTTATGTAACCTTTCAACATTTTTTTTGAACTGCATCCTGTAAGTTATCTCATAGAGAAGAATATGTCTGAAAGATGCACTCTTTTCGGAAAGGAGAGTTATTATTTTATTTTTTTCAGATTCTGAAAGTATTCTATCTAAATCTTTTTTTTCGACAAGGAATGAAAGTAAAAGTATTTCAAACTCTTTTCCGATTACGGATGCCTTTTGAACTCCATCCCTTGTGATTGCTGAAAGTGAATCGAGTCTTGAAAGTATCAACCTATCTATGTTTGAAGGTATCTCATAGTTGGATTCTTTTAAACTGATCACTCCATTTCTGTTTGTAAGAAGTCCATTGTTGACAAGGTGGACTGATAGTTGTTCAAGGAACAAAGGGTTACCTTCACTCTTTTGCCATAGAGTATTGAGAAGTTCCTTTGAAACATCTGTTTTGAAAAAATTCTGAAGAAAAGTTCTTACATTTTCAAATGTGAAATTTTCAAGTTTTGTAACTATCAACTCACATCCTAACTTTTTCAACCTTCTTATATTATCATTTTCTTCCCTGTATAAAAAAATGAACGGAACACTCTTAAATTCATACTGGTCTCTTAAAAGGTAATTTACGAAATCGACAGTTTCCTGATCCACCCACATGAAATCGTCGAAAATAAAAACCGCTTTTTTGTTCTCGATATTTTTTAATAGAATGTTTTTTAATGTAAAAAAAGTCCCCTCAAGTTTTTCTCTCGCTGGAAGGTTTTTTATAAGATATGTTTCCTCATGGTTGAAAAAGTATAAAAGAAAAGAATACAATCTCTCATACTCAATATCGTAAAATTTTTCAAAAGATTTTGAAAACTTCTCTATGCTCTCTCTTCTTTTCGATTCTTTATCGTAAGTGTTAAAACCAACTATGTTGGAAAAGAGATTTTTGATAGCCATCAAAGGTTCTTTCAGGATTGGGTCTGCAGTTGTATAAAAAATTTCATAACCTAACTTTGAAAATAACTCGAAAGAGATTCTTGTCTTTCCTGTTCCGCTTTCGCCAAAGATATTAACTAAACCAGCAACTTTTTTATCCTCTAAAGTTTTTAAAAATTTTTCAATTTTTTCACTAACACTTTTTCTTTCGATGAAAGGGGAGATAAAATCGAAACTTTTTTTCTGTGTTATTCCCTTTACGGAAAGCACTTTTATCTTTTTATCCTTTCCTTTCAAAGATAACTCAACCTGATCAGAGAAAATGACCCTTTTTGTTTCGCATGCTAATCTCTCTGAAACCATCACCTTGCAACTGTTTGTTGTTGCAATTCTTGCTGAGGTGTTAACTATATCTCCTATAACAGTATACTCTTTCCAAAATGAACTACCGATAAAGCCTGAGTATGTTGTTCCGTAATCAAGCCCAACCGATACTTTTATATGATTCTCATTCAAATGGTTAAATATATCTGTTGAACATAGTATAGCCCTCTCAACCATATCTTCCTGAGTGTATGGGGCTCCAAAGATCAAAAGTATCATTCCGCCCTTATCACCAAATTCTACTTTATTCAGATAGGCGTTATATTTTTTTGTATTTTCACAAAGAGTTTTTAATAGAATATTTAACTTTTCATCTTCAAGATCAAAGGGAAAATTTATAAAGATTGGTATAACCTTTCTAAACTCTCCCTCTATCTTTAAATCGGATATAATTTCAGGAAAAAATTTTGAATTTAAACTTTTGAATGGGATTATCTGGCTCTTCTCACAATTATTTTTTGGAATCTCTATCTTACTCTCATCAACAATAAAATATCCCCCTTTTATCTTTTTAACAAGATTCCTATCAATTTTATCTATAAGTGAAACATCAACTTTTATCACCGACGATTCATCTGTATGTTGTATTCTTATCGCGGAATTTATTCCGTTCCCTTTAAAATAGTATATTGATTTATCGTTGTTGAATATTCGCCATTCTATAAATCCTGAAGAGATCCCAAGCCTGATGTTGAGTTTTATGTTACTTTTTTTGTTTAAGTTTGAAAAAATTTCAAGTATCTGTTTTGAAACCTGAAGGATCTCTGTTGGAGATTTATCTTCAAAAAAGATAGCGGTGAAAGCATCACCAGAGAATGTAGTTATGAATCCATCATTCTTATAGATTGTATCTGTAACATTTCCAAGAGTTTTGTTTAAAATGGTTCCTAATATTTCAGCTCCCTCTTTCTCCTTCTCCATAAGGTTTTCAACCATGGGAGTAAAATTCTCAATATCCCCACTTATCACATAACCAAAAAAATTACCTTTCGTTAGGTTTAGATTTATCTTCTCAACTATAAATGAAGGTATTAAATTTCTCATAAGAGTAAGGGGAGTAAAATTACTCCCCTTTTATTTCAATTTTACTATTTTGTCTGTGGAATCTGAGGATTCAAAATCAAAGTATCTGAACTGCCATCAGGAAAAGTTGCTACCATTATGGAAAGATGGTTTACATCTTCTGGTTCCCATATATAACCTGAGAGATCAGCAGCATGAACATCTTTGTATTTAAGTTCACCTGTAAAATCAAGTTTTGAATATGTAGAATCTACCTGAACAGGTTGCTGAGCGTTGATTGCCATAAACCATCCCTCTTTGTTTTCCATTGTGAAATCAACCGTGGTATCGCTATTCATTCTGACTGTGTATTCGTTCCAATCATCGTTTAAAATGTCTTCAACTTTTGCTCTCAAAGAATCTATAATGACTATTGTATCACCACTCTCATGTCCAACGTAATCCAGTTCAAAAGCAACTTCGTTTGAAACTTCAAAATGAGTTTGTAGAGAAGTTGGTTGATATTCGTCATAGTCATATCCTGAAATTGTTGTGTAGATAGCGTTAATTTTAAGCCACATGAGATTTGAGCTGTTGGCTTTAAGTGCTACATACAACTTTGTTGGGGTAGACTGGTACGGATCACCTGAATAGTACTGTAAAGAATCGAACAACAATTCCATGTTGTAATCTGTTCCAAGAGAATCAACAAAAACCCATTTGAAAAGATAACCGTTTGCTGGAGAGGAATCATCTGTCAGGATGAAGTCATAAGCTGTGGAATCGTACTCATAGGTTCCATAATTGAAATCGAAAAGAAGTTTTGGTGTTTTAACTTCAGGTTTGAATAGATTCCTGAAAGATAGGGATGGGAAGAGGAGAGTGCCTTTTGATGTCCCACCTTTGTTGAAGAAATCTTGTGTAGCAGCCATAGTCATAGTTGTATTTTCTCCATTGTACTGGGAGGTTGGATCGTTGATGGAATTTTCAAAACGTTCAAGAATGTTTTTGTATCATCAACGCTAACCTCTTGTGGTAATAGAAAACATGAGGTTAAAATCAGGGAAAATATTACCCCCAAAAATAGTATCTTTTTTATCATGGTTCCTCCTTTTTTAAAATACTACATTTAAAATTTTAAAAAGTCAAGAACTTTATAAAATTCCCTTGACTTTACAATTATTAAATTTATAATAATTTTTTTAGGGCGAATGGCTCAGTTGGTAAGAGCGCCGGTCTCACATACCGGAGATCACAGGTTCGACTCCTGTTTCGCCCAGATGAAAGGGGTTTTTATGGAAAATGTAAGAAAAAATAAAAAAGGAAATTTCAGTGAAGAGTAAAAATATATTCTTTAAATTTTTAAAAATAAAAAGGGAGTGCTCAAACACTCCCTTTTTTTATGGAGGTTATAATGGAGCAGATTTATGAAATATTTCAAAAGATTGGTGAAATAGAGGAGAAGATCGAGGAGAACAGGATAAAGATGGGAGACAAGCCTTTGAAAAGGAAAGAGTTAAAAGAACAACTCGATTCTATTATAGGTAAAATTGAAAATTTAAAAAAAGAGAAAGAAAAAATCGTTTCCGAAAATAAAGAGTCTGAACAAAAAATAATAGTTTTAAGGGATAAGATAGAGGAGGATAAAAAATACCTTTCGAATGTGAAATCAAACGATGAGTATATGATGATATCTGAAGGTATAAAACATAAAAAGGATACCATTTCTGAAAGTGAAGACAAGATTTTGAAGAATCTATCGGAGATCGAAAAGATAGAAAACCAAATAAAAAAACTTGAAGAGGAAAACTCAACAATGGAAAGTATAAAAAAGGAGATTGAGGAGATAAACACAATTTTAAAGGATATAGAGGAGGAAAATAAAAAACTTGATGTTGAAAGGGAAAAACTTGTTTCCTCTTTACCTGAAGAGTATCAGAAGAAATATCAAAGGATTTACGATAGGAGAAAGAAAAGGGCAGTTATACTTGTAAGGGAGCCTTACTGTCTTGGATGTTATTCCTCGATACCAGCACAACTTTTTGACAGAATAAAATCTATGAAAACTATAGAATACTGTATAAACTGTGGAAGGATAATCCTTTTCAAAAAAGATGAAAATAGTAATAAATTTTGACGGCGGGTGTAAAAATAATCCTGGACCAGCTGCTTTTGCTTTTAAAATAAGTTTCAAAGAGGAGTTTTTTACCGGTGGAGGTTTTTTCAAAAATTCAACCAACAACCGTGCAGAATGGTCTGGTTTACTTTACGCTTTAAGGGAAGTGCAGAATAGGTTTACTTTAAAAGATCTTGAAATAGAGATTTATTCTGATAGTGAACTTGTTGTAAAACAGTTAAAAAGAATCTACAGAGTTAAAGATTTAGAACTTAAAAAAATTTTTAATGAAGTGAATGAAATACTCTCACAGGTAAAATCTTTCAAGATAGAACATATACCAAGGGAAGAAAATAAAGAATGTCATAAACTTGTAGAAGAGATATTCAAAAGGGAAGGTTTTTAAAATTCATCACAGGAAAAAACATTTTCTATATGTTCTATTTCCGTTTTTCTAAAAAATTTACCTTTTACTTTGATACCTATAAAATCAAACCTTAAGTTAAAGTTAGAATATTTAGGGTATTTCATCAAAAAGTATTTCGCACTTTTTAAAATTCTTTCTCTTTTTAAGTTGTTTATTGATTCTGCAGGAGTTCCCCTGTTAAGATTAGTTTTTGATCTAACCTCGACAAAGACAAGAAGATCATCCTTTTTACACACAATATCTATTTCCCCAAATCTTCCAGATCTAAAATTTTTTTCAACTATTTGAAACCCTTGTTTTAAAAGGTATTTTGAGGCTAAATCCTCTCCAGATTTTCCTTTAGAAATATTTTCAGATCTTATCACCGAAAACTTTTTTGATTATCTCTTTTACGGGTGCAAAGGTTTTTCTATGAATTTCACAGGGACCTTTTTTAATGATAATCTCAATATGTTTCGGGGTTGCATAACCTTTGTTTGTTTCAAAATTGTACTCAGGGTATTCCATCCCATAAAATTCCATTATTCTATCTCTATGAACCTTTGCAACTATGGATGCTGCTGCAATAGATATAGATTTTGAATCACCTTTTATTATAGATTCCTGTTTTAAAACAAGATCAGGTATAGGATATCCGTCAACGAGAACAACATCTGGTAATATTTTCAATTTTGCTAAAGCTCTTTTCATTGTAAGGTAAGTTGCCTGAAGTATATTTATCTTATCAATAACGACATTGTCTGTATATGCAACTCCAACAGCGAGTGCTTTTTCCATAATGATCTGGAACAACTCCTCTCTTTCCTCTGGAGTGAGTTCTTTGGAATCATCGATTCCATCTATAGAAATATTATCGGGAAAGATTACTGCTGCTGAAACAACAGGTCCAGCAACAGGGCCTCTTCCTGCCTCATCAACTCCAGCGATTAAGTAATGGTTTTTACTCCACCATTTTTCTTCGAAACTTCGAAAATTCTTTTTCATTCTACTTTTGTGGCAGCCTTTCCTGTTCTACCTCTCATATAGTTTAATTTTGCTCTTCTGACTTTGCTTTTCTTTACAACTTTTATATCGGAAACATTTGGAGAGTTTATCGGGAAAATTCTTTCAACACCTATTCCCTGAGAAATTTTTCTAACCGTTACGGTCTGTCCTACAGACGTTCCCCTTCTTGCAATAACTATACCTCTGAACTTTTGTGTTCTCGTTTTTCCACTCTCTTCTATCTTTACAGATACATCAACAGTATCTCCGATATTGAAATCGTATTTTTCACTTTTATCAAAAGACTTCTCAAAATCTTTTTTTATTCTGTCGATATTAAGTTTTGCCATTCTTTTCCTCCGATTTTATTTTATTTATAATTTCTTTTTGTCTTTTTGTCAAGTCCTTATTTTTCAAGAGATCAGGTCTTCTTTTGTATGTGATCTTTAAAGATTGGTACTCCTCATACTCTTCAATCTTTTTATGGTTACCTGAAAGTAAAATTTCAGGCACCTCCATTCCTTCAAAAACTTTTGGTCTCGTGTATTTAGGTGAATCTAAAAAACCTTTTGAAAAGGAATCATTTTCAGCAGAATCTATAGAATGTAAAACTCCTTTTACAAATCTACTAACAGTTTCTACTATTATTAGTGCTGGAATCTCTCCACCCTGTAAGATGAAATCACCTATGGAGATTTCAAGATCAACATATTTATCAATAAACCTCTGATCTATACCTTTGTACCTTCCTGCTATTATCACAATATGTTCTTTTTTTGATAGATTGGTTTCAACGAGATCCTGTTTTAAAAGAACACCTGAAGGTGAGGTTAAAACAACGTATTTGTTTTCACCTTCTATAGAATCCAAAGCTTTTTTTAGAGGTTCGCACATCAGTATCATTCCAGATGAAAGACCGTAAGGGTAATCATCAACCTTTCTATGTTTCCCAACACCAAAATCCCTAAGGTTTATTATTTCAACAGAGATCAGTTTTTTCTCTATCGCTCTCTTTAAAAGAGAAGTTTCAAAGAACGGTTCTATCAACTCCCTAAAAAGAGTTATTATACTAAAACGCATAGAATTCTTCTTCGTATTTTAACTGTAAGATTTTACTATCAGGATCTATCTTAGAAAAAAAATCCTTTTTGAAAAGAATTGTCTCCTTTTTGCCTTTAATATCTACTTCTAAAACATCTCCATTTTCAAGGAAAATTATATTTACAACTTTTCCGATCTCTTTTCCATCTTTAGAAATAATTTTTGAGCCTACAATTTTATGTGAATGGTATTGGTTATCTTTGAGTTTAACCAGATCTTTTTCCTCAACCTCAAGATAAAGATCTTTCAACTTTTCAGCATCGGTTCTGTTGTCTACACCTTTAAACTTTATAACGAAGTTTGAACCTATACGACCAAAATTCTCAACAAAGATTTTTTCACCATTTATAAAAAAAAATTCAGGGATCTGATTTTCTCTATCCTTATCATATAGATGGACTTTTAGATTTCCCTTAAGACCGTGTGGTTTCAATATCTTTCCAACTTTAAAAAACATATCAGTCAATTATTTCCAGAACGGATTTTCTGTTATTTTTAACAGAAGATACGGAAAGGAGTGTGTTTATTGCATCAAGTGTAGTTCCATCTTTGCCGATAACTTTTCCAATATCTTCCTTATCAATCTCTATCTCATAGAGTGTTGTCTTTTTCCCTTCACAAACATGTATTTTCACCTTTTCTGGATTATCTACGAGTGACTTTACTATGTATTCAAGAAGTGATTTCATCTTTTTCTACCTTTCCTTCCAATTTATTTTCTCTGTAAAGTTTTATTATAGATTCAACTCTTTTTGTAGGTTTTGCTCCCTTTTTTATCCATGCATCGTACTTCATAAGATCGAGCTTTGTTAAATTTTTGCCCTTTGGGTCGTATGAACCAATACTGTCGATGAATCTACCATCTCTTGGAAACCTTGAATCAGCAACAACAACCCTATAACATAGAGTTTTCTTTTTTCCTATCCTTTTCAAATGTATATTAACCATTATACCTCCATGGTTTGTATTTTTAGAATTTTATAGTATATAAAGAATAGAGAAATTGTCAATATTAAACTTCTTTTAAAGAATTTGAAAATTTCTTGATTTTTTTTTAATTTGTATATAATGAATGTGTCAGGTGCTCTTTTGAGGTAAAAGGGAAAGTGGTGAAAATCCACTGCTGTCAAGCAACTGTAAGCGGATACGAATGCCTTATACCACCCGTAAAAGGGGAAGGTGGCAGGAGGTTTAAGCCGCAAGCCAGGAAACCTGCCTGATAACGGAACCTGCTTTGACAGGGTCCGTCCTGACAAGGATGGATATGAAAAAAATATTAGTATTTTTATTTATTTTTTCCCTTTTTCTGAAAATATTTTCAGCATATATATATGTTTACGATAAATCCACCTATGATAGTATTGTTTTTGTAAAAGTTTCCTATGATGGAAAAACTTACCAACTTAAAACACCATTTGAAATCCAGAAGGGAAAAGAGATAAGTTTATCCTCATTGGGTTATAAGGAAAAAAGATTTAAGGTTACAGATGATACGATGAGTATCTATCTTGAAATTGAACCTTTTATGTATAAACCACTTGTTGTAGAGAATGAAAGGATAGAAAGTGATATTTTAAATATTAAGATCGAAGAGAAAGATCTGTTTTCCATAATAAAAAAAATACCACAGGTAACTTTGAGAGAGTACAACAGGAGTTATATTATTTCTGTTGATGGACTTTTAAATGAGGATAACATTTTGTCCATAGATGGTGTTCCAATTGTAAACCAGCAATCAAGAATGGTTCCAATATCTTTATTTCCCAAAAACCTTTTCTCTTCCTTAAATTTTTATAAAAATGACAGATCCAACTTTCTTGGAGAAAACCTTTTTTCATCTGGAATAGATTTTCGGATTGAAAAAAGTGATAAAACAAAAATAAATATAACTTTTGATGATAAAAAATCTTACGATATTGATTTGACCCTATCTTTTAAAGGTTTTAAATTTGGAAAATTTTATTTTGACAAGAATGATTTGGTTTTACCTTATGGAGAAAAACTAAAAAACTCATACCAAAATGGATTTAGTAATTACTTTTATTTTAAAAGAGATTTTTTTTCAATACTATATATATATGGAAAGAGCCAAACAGGTGATCCGGGAATTCAGGGACATAGATTTTTCAACTCTACAATATTTGAAGGCAACAGAATTTTTAATTTAACTTTTAATCTTTCAAAGTTTCTAAAAATTTTTTATTCTAACAACATTTACACCTATATTTATGACAACAAAGATTTAAGAGTTTTCGATACTTCAAAAACTTTTTCAGATAATATCATAATAAAATTTGAAAAGAATAAGAGTGGAGTTGGAACATTCTTTCAGAAAAATTTTATAAAATCAACAAAAGTTTCAAATGTCAACGAATACTTTTACGGTTTGTTTTCTAACCTTATTTTAGGGTCCTTAAAATTTTCAAACTCTTTTTCCTTCTCTTCAAATTTTAATGAAGATTTTTTGAAAAAAAATTATGTTTACAGTTTTACCGTTTCAAAAGAATTTTACTTAAAAGATTATATTTTTTATAACTCTATTAAAATCTCAACGAGAAGACCTACATTCAACGAGTTGTACTGGGTTGGTGATATATTTTCTAAAGGTAATGAGAATCTTTTAAACGAAAAGATTTTTTCATACTCTTTAACTTTTTCAGATGAAGAAAAAAAGTTTTTTGCAGGTTTTAACTATTATAAAGATCTCATAAGATGGATTAATATAAATGGTGTTTACTCTCCTCAAAATATTTTGAAAACTTATAACCCATACATAGGTTTTGAGTATAACAAAAAATTTTTTAATATAAACAACTCTTTAACTTTAACGATCTCTCCTATGATCCTTGAAAGGTTCAAATTACTTCTTTACACATCACCTCTAAATCTAAACTATTTTGCATTCTATACATTTAAAAATTTCAATTTCTTTCTCTACCTTGAGTACAGGTCAATCAGATTTTTGAACAATGAGAACACAAAGTATTTGCCATTTTATATATCCTTAGATGAAACAGGTGTTGAATACAATTTGAAAAATTTTGTCTTAACATTTTCGATCATCAATCCTTTCGATCTGAGGATTGAGAGTGTAAAAGGATACATAAAGGAAGGAAGAAAAGTAACTTTTAACCTGAAGATGGAGGTTTAATGAAAAAAGACTTTTTGATCTCTTCACTTTTGTTTGTTTTAATTTTTTCAATTTCCTGTTCACTTTTAAAAAAGGAGCCTTTTGAGAACTCTGTTTACATCCTTGATTGGGAGAAGGAGGCGGTTTACATCGTTGATTCTCTATTCAATCTTGAAACCACTCCACTTTTGACAACCGGAACAGCACCGACAGATATTTTTGTGGATGAAAGTAATATTTACATAACCAATTCTGGTTTTGGTGGAGTTCCATCTATTGAAAAGTATGATCTTAGTGGAAAAAGAATATCACAGATAGAAAGGGGAGATTTGAGTTCTCCTGCCTATATATCAGGTAGTAAAGATTACATTTTTGTTACGGATTGGCTTTCCAACTCTCTTTTAAAGATTGAAAAAACTACTTTTTCTATAGTTGACTCCCTAACTTTGACCGCACCACAAGAGATAGTTTATAAAGATGGCTTCCTGTATGTTGGTTCAAACAACACATCACTGACAGGACATATATACAAAATATCAGAAGATTTTAAAAATGTTGAAACCGATCTTGCAAAAGGTTCAAATCCATCCTACCTTGATATTGATGGTGAAAACAATATATATGTTTCACTTGTTGGAAACTACGATGATATAAAAGGCAAAATAAAAAAGATAAAAAATGGTGTAGAACTTGATTCTTTGAGTTTTGAAAACTATCTTGGAAAAGTAAAAGTTGTTGAGGATAAAATTTTTTTGTTGGATATCTTCAGCAAACTCTATATACTTGATAAAGATTTAAACATTCTCAACACCTTAAATATTCCCTCACCTTCAGATATAGAATACTTCAAAGGGAAAATTGTAATCTCAACAAATGTTGGAAAAATCTATCTTATCGATTTTTTAGAACTTACAACACTTGATTCTTTAGACTTCGAAATACCTTTAAAGGTTGCTGAAATGTTTGTAAAATAATCGAAAGTATAAGTTCAACTATTTTTCAACATATTGTATTTTACAAAATAAGACTCCACTATATTTAGTGGAGTCTATTGACATTTTAAAGTTGAGTGATAATATTTTCTAAAAAAAATGGAGGAGGAGTGTCAAAAGTCGAATATATAAGAAAAAGAGATGGTAGAGTAGAAAAATTCGATGAAAACAAGATAACTGAAGCTATCTTTAAAGCTGTAAAGGCTGTTGGTGGAGATGATATACAACCAGCAAAAAAGATTACAAACCAGATAGTTGCTGTTCTTGAGGTTTTGTATAAGGATGGAAGGATACCAACTGTTGAGAATGTTCAGGATCTTGTTGAAAAGATGCTCATAGAATCTGGGCACGCAAAAACTGCGAAAGCCTATATACTTTACAGAGAGCAGCATAACCAGTTAAGAAAAAGCAAAGAGTTGATAAAGGATAGTATAGATTTGATGGATGAATACATTGAAAAATTGGACTGGAGGGTTAACGAGAATTCGAATATGTCTTACTCTTTGCAAGGTTTGAACAACCATATTTCATCGACGATATCGGCACTCTATTGGCTTGAAAAAGTTTATCCAAAAGAGGTTGCAAATGCACATAGGGAAGGTGATCTACACATACATGATCTTGGGATGCTTTCAGTTTACTGTTGTGGATGGGACCTTGAACTTTTACTTTTAAAAGGTCTTGGTGGAGTAACTGGAAAGATAGAATCAAAACCAGCGAAACATTTCAGGACAGCATTAGGACAGATAGTAAACTTTTTTTACACATTACAGGGAGAGGCAGCAGGGGCACAGGCATTTTCAAATTTTGATACATACCTTTCCCCATTCATAAGGTATGATGAGTTAACATACGATGATGTTAAACAGGCTATGCAGGAGTTCGTTTTCAACGTTAATGTCCCAACAAGGGTTGGATTTCAAACACCTTTCACCAATGTTACAATGGATCTTGTTTGTCCGGAAACTTTGAAGGATGAAAGAGTAATAATAGGTGGAAAGAGGATGAACGAGACATACAAAGAGTTCCAGCAGGAAATGGATATGTTCAACAAGGCTTTTGCCGAGGTGATGATGGAAGGTGATGCTAAGGGTAGAATTTTCACATTTCCAATTCCGACATACAATATCACAAAGAATTTCGATTGGAACAATCCAAACCTTGAAAAGATATGGGAGATGACGGCGAAGTATGGCATTCCATATTTCAGTAACTTTATAAACTCTGATATGGATCCTTCAGATGCAAGGAGTATGTGTTGTAGGTTGAGACTTGATAACAGGGAGTTGAAAAAAAGGAGTGAAAAGATACAACTGAACTTACTCGCAAACAAAAATAATGTTAATGAAGAAAAAATCGATAAACATCCAAAAAGGAGTGGTGGTCTTTTTGGAGCAAATCCTATGACAGGTTCAGTTGGTGTTGTTACCATAAATATTCCAAGGATCGCATACAACAGTAAAAGCAAATCAGAATTTTTCACAAAACTTGAAAGGATGATGCAATTAGCTAAAGAATCACTTGAAATAAAGAGAAAGATTCTTGAAAAGTTTACAGAGGATAACCTTTATCCTTACTCCAAAGTTTATCTTGAAGATGTAAAAAAAATGAATGGGAAATATTGGGCAAACCATTTTTCAACTATTGGACTTGTGGGGATGAATGAAGCAGCACTGATGCTTGTTGGAGAGAATATAGGGCAAAAAAATGGAAGAGAGTTTGCTCTTGAAACTTTAAAATTTATGAGAGAAAAACTTGAAAAGTTCACAGATGAAACTGGAAATCTTTACAACCTTGAGGCATCACCAGCAGAAGGAACATCTTACAGGTTGGCTAAAGAGGATAAAAAACGTTATCCAGATATAATAACAGCAGGTAAAGATGTTCCCTACTATACAAACTCAACTCAACTTCCAGTGGGTTTCACCGATGATCTTTTTGAGGCTCTGAAATTACAGGATGAACTTCAGTGTCAATACACCGGAGGAACAGTTTTACATGGTTTTATCGGAGAAAGGATTTACTCTATCAGTGCATGTAAAAAACTCGTTAAGAAGATCGCTGAGAATTTTCATCTTCCTTATTTCACAATAACCCCAACATTTTCAATATGTCCTGTTCATGGTTATATCCCGGGAGAACATAAATTCTGCCCTTACGATCATTCACCCCAAGAACTCGAAAAGTTTGGCGTTGAAATATATGTTGAAAAAGGAGAATAGATGGAAGAGGCAAAAACAATTTTGAAGAATGGTGAAAAAAAAGAAGAACTCGAAAAGGTTAAAGTTGTTCCAACAGAGATCTACAGTAGGGTTGTTGGTTATTTCAGACCCGTAAACAACTGGAACGAAGGCAAAAGGGAAGAGTTCAAGGATAGAAAAGAGTTCAAAGTTTAAAATTTTCTAAACGTTTTAAAAATTAAAATGGTTCAAGTAAAAGGTTTTCAAGGTATTACCACACTTGATTATCCAGACAAAGTTTCATCAACCATTTTTTTGGCTGGATGTAACTTCAGATGTCCTTTCTGTCATAACAAAGAACTTGTTGATGATTTTGACTCTTTACAGACTATAACGGAGGAGAGGTTATTTTCTCTTATTGATGAGAGAAAAAATTTCATCGAAGGTATATCTATAACAGGTGGTGAACCACTTTTAAGTGAAGATATTATAGGTTTCATTTCAAACTTAAGAGAAAAATTTAAACTTCCAGTAAAAGTTGATACTAACGGTTACAATCCACAAATTCTAAAGAAACTTCTTTCCGAAAATCTTATTGATTACGTAGCGATGGATATAAAAACATCACCTTCAAAGTATGTTGTAGCATGTGGAGTAAATATTGATTTTGAAAGGATAAAAAGTTCTGTTGAAATACTTTTGAACTCAAAGATTGATTATGAGTTCAGAACAACTATAGTTCCACAACTTGTAACTCTTGAGGATGTTAGAGAGATAGGTGTTTTGATAACAGGTGCAAAAAAGTATGTTATCCAGCAGTTTAGGAATTGGAAAACTTTGAATGATGATTTTACCGGTGTAGTTCCCTACAAACCTGAAGAGTTGAAAAAGTTTAGAGATATAATGACTCAGTTTGTTCCTGATGTTTCAATAGTTGGAATTTAACTTTTCTTTTTGAGCGTATTAAAAAGATACTCTTTTTTAAGAAATATTCTGAAAAGTTTTTCATTAAGTTCCTTTTCTTCAATTTCTCCTTTTGAAATCCAGAAAGAAAGTGAATCTACCATAAATTCGAAAAGTGTATCATCCATAAGTATAAAGATATCAACCCCACTTTTAAAAGATTCTTTCAGAACCAAGTAAGGGTTTTTGTTTGATTTTGCTGCTATATCATCCGCTACAATGACAATCTTTTCATTTTTATCCCTAACAAGTTTTACAACATTTTTTGACCTTACCGCAGGAACAGAATCGAGAAATGGGTAAACTATGTTTGCAACCATAACGAATGAAACCTTATCAAAAAAATGGTAAAAAAGATCCAAATTCTCTTCAAAAAGTTTTTTATCTCCTTTATATTTTGGTATCACTACATCGGAGTTATCAAATGTTTCTCCATAACCAGGGAAATGTTTTATGCAGTTTAGAATTTTTTTGCTTTTGTGTAAAGATATGTAAGTATCTATGAAATCTTTAATAGAATCGGTTGTTGAAAGAATGTTTCTATCCGTTCTTCTCATCATCGAGTTTTTCTGGTATGAAAGATCGAGAACAGGTGAAAGGTTTAAATTTATTCCAAGTTTTTTCTCATTTAAAACCATTATCTTTAAAATTTCCTCCCTTTTTTCATAGTTATGGAATATCGAATTCAAAGAAGGAGTTTTTTCTATAAATGATAACCTATCAACTTTCCCTCCTTCCTGATCTATACAAACAAAAGGTGGAATTGGAAAATCTTTTAAAAGGTTCTCAAAAGGAATTTTTTTATAGTAAATACTCTTTAAAAGATTTTTTGAAGGTATTACCCCTCCAGGATAATAATTTGAAAAATTGAAGTTGTTTGTGTAAACTATAAAAAGTTGTGAAACTTTACTTTCCAAGGATAATGTATCATAATAGGTAACAAGATCACTTTTTTTTATAGTGTATCCTGAGATGTTTTCAGAGGTTAGAAAAAAAAGAATTAGAAAAATTAACATCATAAAAGAATTATAAAAATTGAAAGTTTAAAGTCAAACTATTTTTTTAAAATCAAAAGTTTTTTATCCTCTGTAAAATAGATGTTTAAACTTTTAAGTTGATTTTTGAAAACCCTTCTTCCAATCTTGTCAAAATAGATTTTATCTTTTAACTCTGAGATGTTTTCCTTCTTTTTAAACTTCTTGTTTTTTGTCTGAATGTAAGGAGTGTATTTTAAGTATAAAGGGTATTCTTTGAAACCGGTTGAAAAAAATATTTTCGTCTGGAAAGGCGGGGAGTTCCTTTTAACAAAAATTTTAACAAATTTTTTCCCTAAACCTTTTATTGCCCTTCCATCTTCAAATTTTACTGAATCTATAAGGTTATCTGGAAATTCACATAAAAGAATCTGTGGATTTTTAACTGTTGAGAAAATTTCTAAACTCTGATTCGTTGAAATATCAATAGTTTCCTTGAAGGATACACCTTCCTCAAAATCTAAAAGAAAGATAGTGTAGAAGTAATACAAAAGATTCAAATCAATGTGTTTAAAATATTTAAGAAGTGGAGATTGGGCTATCCTGTTATTTTTTATTGAACCATAATATCTGTTTGAAAATGAAAGCAAAGGCTGTGGAGTCTCATAGTAATCCATGTAGTTTGAGGTTGTATCGTAAAGAAGATCAATGTTAAGGGGAGTTAGATTTAAAACCGTTCCTTTGTAAAGGGTATTCCCATCGAAAGATTTGTTAATATTGAATAATTCCATTATCCTTATTCCCTCTCTATCATAACCAAAAACATCTCCACCCTCAACAAGAAGGGGGACATTTCTTGATGCTAAATTCTCTATTAAATTAGATTCTTCGGAGGTTATATGGTGTAATTTTGGATAGAGACCAAAGGAGAAAATGTAGGAAGAATAGGTTAAGGTTGAATCAATTTTATCTGATAAGGTTAAAGATATATCCAAAGAATCTTTTAAAAATGAAACAAAATCTGAATTCTGATAGTTGTTCAAAGGATCATATAAAAAGAGTGAATGTCTTTTTGTTGTAAAAACTTTATAGGTTATAGTATCATAAATAAATCCATTCGAGTATACAACTTTTATAAAGTTTGTATCGGCAAAAAATCTAAAGTAGTTCCATAAAATATTATGTTCAAAGGGAGTATTTAATATTATACTATCAATACTGACAGAATAGTTTTTCTCTATGAATTTTAACTTTAATTTTTCCTGTGGAAAAATACCGAAAGAGGAAACAGATACTCCAAACTGATAATCCTCATCCTTGTAAAATATCGATGTTTCTTGACAGTTCATAGAATCGATAACAATTCTGAACCTGTTTACAGGAAAAACAAAATAGAAGTTTGAAGAATCTATTGAAATTGTTAACTTTAAATTATAAGCACCCTTTAAAGTTTTTACAGTTGTTTTAAAAAACTCTCCATCGAGAATCACCCCTTCAACTATCTCACAATCGGTTGAAAAAATATCAACATTGGAATAAGAGTTTTTATTTGTTTTAAAAAATATTTGGATAGGTTCTCCCTCCTCTATAAGTCGGTTAGAGTTACCAGAGTTATCTGAAAAGAAAAAAGTGTCAATAGAGAGTATATCGTTTTTAACAAAAAACGAATCAACGAAGAGAACTCCATTTAAATATGAAGATATGTAATAGAAAGAGTTTGGTTTTATGTTGAAAAGTTTGTAATAGAATGTTGTTTCGTTGTTAAAATTGAAGGTATCTATAATTCTCTCCTTTGAAAAGATATTGATTTTACAGGGTCTTAAAATTTCTATTGTTAAAATAGAGTCAGATATGTCTATACTCTCTTTAAAAGAGAAAGGTTTTGAAGATGGATTTTTTTTAAGATTCAAAATTGGAAAACCGAAAATATTGTATGAGAGAACCTGTGAAACTGAATAATCGTTGTACCCGGCATAGTTCATAAAAGAGAAAATAAGTTTTCTGTAAAGGTCTAAAAATAATGTTTCCTTTTCAGTTGTTTCAAGTTTGAAAGAGTTGTCATCTAAAAAATCGAAAAATTTGTTCATCATATAGTTGTTGTACTGGTAAAATGTTTCTGATGATGAGGAAATGGTGAGAATAGCGTTCTTTTCGGAAACTAAAAGTGATTCTGAAAAAGATCTTTCGTAACCTGATATCAGTTTATCGAAATTTCCCATAAGACAGGAGAAGAATAGAAATATCCCATTTTTTGAAAAATTCAAATATTGAATATTGTTTAAAGAAAAATCAGGCATAACGGAAGATATTGGATTCCCATGCCCCCTGTATGTGAATATAAAATTTTTGTCCTTTAAGTTTAAACTGCTCAATTCGTATATCCAGTTGTAATAGGGGAAGAGTAAAGAGTCAGGTAATTTTTCGTATGTGTATGTGTATTTTGGAAAGGGAGAGTTGGTCTCACCATAAATTTTTCCTTTCAAAACTCTGTTTATAAAATATGGATATGTAAAGTATAGGTAATCTTCAGTGGAGTCTTTGTTGTTGTCGTAAAAAGGTGCTGTGAAAACGAATTCAAAATTTGAACTATCTGAAAGGAAATTTTTCAACTTTTCAACAAAAATGTCAAACTGTTCCTGATTTGAAACTGGTATCCTTGAGATTATTACAAAAGAGGAATCCACAAAAGGATTTGAAAAGTATAGATCTGAAGGGAAACTTTTTAAAGTGTAAGGATTGAAAAAACCTCTGTATGGATTTATCCTATTTTCATCACCTATAAGTATTATAGCGGTAACTTTTTTTATACTTTTAATGGAGTCTATAATATTTTTTACTTTAGCACAGGAAGGATCATCGTTTACAACATCTATGAATTGGTATCCCAAAGATAGTGTTAAAAACTTTAACTTTTCAATTTCTATATCCTTTTGATGTATCAAAAGAAAATTCTTATCATAGTTGAAAATGAACTTTTTACCGAAAGGTTTAAACTGAACTTCAAAACTTTTTTTATCATTTTCAAGGTTCAACCTGTATGGAAAGATGGAAAGAAAGAAAAGTAAAAAAGTTAAACTTAAAACCTTTTTCATATTTCCTCCTTTTGTAAAATTATATGTATTTTTTTACAAAAAGTCAATACCTATTTTTTAAATTTTCGGTTGACACAAGAAAATTTTTTTATACAATTAAAAAAAAGGGGGAGGTCTTCATGAAAAGAGTCTTCTTAGTGATTATATTTTTACTGTTTAGTCTTCTATTATTTTCACAAAATTTTGTTGGAATAAAAATATTCGTTTTAGATAATGATAGTGGGCTTAAACTTCCAGATCCAGATAATGTTCAAGTTCAAATAGGTTACGAAGAGAACCTATTGCAATCTTTCTCTCTTCTTGGTTTTTCAGTTGATTCAAACAATCTAAGAGTTGGATACCCACTGCCTTCATATCCAGATATTCTTGAATATGGTGCTGTTTTTATAGTTTGTGGACACAGACCTGTTTCTCCCAATATTTTATCTCCAGAGGATATAGAAAATTTGAAAAACTATCTTGATTATGGTGGATGTGTTTACATCGAAGGGAACAATATAGCTGATTTTTTGAATAACTATGATAGTGAATTTCTAAACCAGTATTTCAACAATTATCTTTTTTACAATGGTGGTTCACAGTACTCATACATTGAGACTATTTTCACTGATACACTTTCCACATTTTGCAGACAATACAAATTCCTTTATCCTGCTGGAACTCCTCCAGATTATTCTATTGATAATCTTGGAAACTTCCACGGACTTGGAGAGCCTTACTACTTCCCATTTTTTGTTTTTGAAGAAAAAGGAAAACTTTACAGATCAACAGCAACAGCATATACACCTCCTGAAAGTAAAGGAATTTTATATTTCCCCGGAAGAACTGTAATGTCTACAACAGATTTCAGTGCATACTCCTGTCCACTCCAAGGAATAAAATCTATACCTGATTCAACAAAAAATATTCTAATGAGAACCAGTTACCTCAGGGATATTTTAAAATTCTTTGGTATAGGTAGAACACTTGTTCTTGATGATAACGGACTTGAAGAAAAAGGAACTCTTGATCTTTTAAAAGTACTCGATGAGAATAAAATCGATTATACCTACTTGAATTTGAAAAATACAGAGTCTTATCCAAATTACGATTTTCTATCAAAGTTCACAACAGTTATTTTATATACTGGAGAAATGGGTGAACCTTTTATACTTCCAGATGATACATTCAATCTTCAAAGGTATCTTACTTTTGGGGGGAATATTATAGTTTCCGGAGAGAACCTTGCCCAATCTTATGGAGTCCCGGGAGTAAATTCTCAGAAAGATGAATTTCCATTTCTCTCCTACTATATGTGGGTTGATTACAGATCAAGCAGTTACGATGATGTTTCCTTTTCAGCAGATAAATTCTCAATCTATGCTTCGAATGAATACACTGCGGTAATTGAACAAATTGAACAAACTAAATCAAATGTTGATGAAGTTTATCCATTTCCAAGAGACACTTTTGTAAATGTAAACTATTACCTTGGTTTACCCAAAGCATCAGTAATAGTTGGTGTTAACAATATAGCCACAACACACAGATCAGTATTTTTTGGATTTCCATTTGAATATCTGGATTCTAGAAATCTTAATGCCTTAATAAATGTGACTTTTACAAAATTTTTTAAATATGATCTAACTTTCACAACCTTGAGAACTGTTGAAAACAACACAAAAAATGTAGAGGTGAAAGAGGTTGAGAAGGGAACAAGAATTTTGTATTCTAACGATAAAATTTACATCGAAAATGCCAATTCTGCAAAACTTATAGATTGTCTTGGAAACACTATAAAAGTTCTTTCAAATGGAGAGAACTATATAGGTGATATTTCAAAAAAAGGTGTTTTCTTTGTGATATATAAAGATAACGATAACCTTTTGAGAACATACAAATTCTTCAGAATGTAAAGGTTGAATTATTTTTATATCTTTGTTATAATTCCCACACATTTTCAAAGCAAGGAATATTATGGATAAAAGTGTTTTTATTAGTGAAAGAATCTCGAATTTGACTCTCTCCTACCAAATTGAAAGATATAAAGATTATATAATGTTTAACCGGGTAGTTAATTTTAAGGATATAAGAGAAAAAGAAGATCCACAAAAAGAGTATAACATTCTTCCGGTAAAGAACTCTTCTCAAGGTTCTTTTTTAACAGAGAGAGTTGAATTATAACCCTTATGATTCTGGGAAGATGTTGTGAATTTTGACGGAAGGAATGGGACGAAGATAGAGAATAAAAAAAGTTGGAATGAAAGGTAACAAAAATTTTGATTAAAGTTGAAGAAAAAGATAAAAATCTTATCTATAACAGTTTCTTAGAGTATGAAATTTTAAAAGTTTACAGAGTAGATGGATAAAAATTATTCAGAAATTTTTAAAATCGAAAATCTTTTTTTAAGATCAAAATACATTTTGAAAGGGTACTTTTCAGGTATACACAAAACTCCATACAAAGGTTTTTCATCTGAATTTTCAGAATACAGGGAATACATTCAGGGAGACGATTTTAAAAGGATAGATTGGAAAGTTTTTTTAAGGAGTGAAAAACTTTTTGTAAGGGAAAATGAGGGTGAGTCGGACACTGATATTTATATTTTTCTTGACTGTTCAAAATCTATGCGATTTGCAAACAAGTTCGAATATGCAAAAACTTTAGTTTTCATTTTCGCTCTTATTGCAAAAAAACAGAACGATTCTTTCGGTTATGTTTTTTACAGTGATAGGTTAAAAGTTTTTCAAAAACCTTCAAAAAAGCAGAACCTACTTTCCCATCTTTACAAGGATCTTGAAACGATAAAACCTGATGGTGAAACTAAAGGAGCAAAAGTTTTACTGGATATTTTACCAAAGGTTAAAAGATCTACTTTTGTTATATTTATAACCGATTTTGGCGAAAATCTTGAAGATATGATGAAAACTTTATCGATATACAGAGTTTTCAAAAATGACTCAATAGTTTTCCATCTACAAAGTAAACAGGAGTTTGAAAAAAATAATTTTGAAAATGTCTATTTGAAAGATATGGAAAGTGGAAAGACCCTTTATTTCGATTCGTTTTCAGATAGGATGAAAATTTTGAGAGATAGAAATGAGAGTATAAAAAAGTATTCCTATGAAAACGGGATTGATTACAACCACATAATGATTGAGGATGGTTTTGAAAAACCACTTTCAAACTTCTTTTTTAGGAGAAAGAATGTTTTTCTATAGAGATTTTAATTTGATCCTTTTTTTTCTTCTTCCAATTTTCCTTTTAATTCTATTTTTTTCAAAAAAGTTCAAAAAGGTAAAATTTTATCCTTACATCGATCTTTTCGAAGAGAGTGAAAAATCAACCTTAAAAAAGGGTTCAACCCTGATCCTTAAAATTTTAAAAATAATTTTTTTTGTCTTATCATTTTCCTTTTTAACACTATTTTTATCAAAACCTTACATCGGTTCAAAGAATGTTGAATATCTTTTTATATTCATAGATAACACTCCCTTGTTGAATCTCAAATCCGAAAAGTTGGACAGTATGATTTTTGAATACAAAAAAGAGTTCAATTACGATAATATCGTTATTTATGATAACAAAGGAAGAATAGAATACCCTTTTAAAAAGGAAAAAGTTTTCAGTGGAGAACTTTTAGAAAAGGATGAAGTTGTAAGAAATTTTGTTAGTTTGATTAACAGGATAAATTCTCCATCTATGAAGAAAGTTTTTATTTCAGATAGGAACTATGATAGGTTCAGGGACGATTTTGATTTTGTGAAGGTGGAAAATGATTTCGATATCCTTATCGTTGATATTCTACCTGAACTTAAAATATTTTCAAAAGATGAAAAAGTTGCTCTTTTAAAAACAGATGGAAAAGAGGTAAAAATTTTTCTAAAAAGAGGTATAAATTTTTTCTCACCTGATTTTGATTCTTTAAGTTTTATAAAGGTTTTGACAGACTCTATAAGTTTTCCAAAAACTGTTTATATTAAAAACAAAAGGATAAAGGATCTTGTTGGGGAAAAGATTTTGCAAATAGCTTTAAAGACTTTGGGATATGAAGTTACTGATGGTGAAATTTCTATTTCCTCTAACGATGCGATAAAAAAAGGAATAGTTTTTTTTAAAGATTATAAAATGGTTCACCATAACAAAAGAAAAATCATTTTCAAAGATGCTAACTTGAAAGAGGTTTTAAAGAATGGTTTCGAAAGCCTTAACTATAAAAAACTTTCCGATATACCGGGAGAGCCTTTGATTTTGGATGATGGAGGGAACAAACTCCTTTCTTATTCAAAAGACAAATTTTATATTTCCTTACCTCTCGATACAAATCTTTCCAATTTTGTATTAACACCAGGTTTTCTGCCTCTTCTCGATTATCTTCTCAATCGGTTATCTAAAGGTGATCTCGATTACGACAAAAATATTTTGGAATATAGGGAAGAGATTTTAACAAAAGGCAAATCTTTTTTAAGTGAAGAGAAACCTTTGAAATTTAAAGATATAAGCAAAGTTTTTTTTATCCTTTTCTTAATATTTACATTTTTATTCATTTTGATATAGTTTTTTGTGTATAAAAAATGTCACAAGTCAAGCACCGTCCCCGAAATATTATTTGACATTTTTCGTATAAGAGATAAAATACATATAGAAAGACATTTTTTGAGAACGAGAGGAAGGAAAAGTAATGAGATCAACAATAACCGTTAAAAAATTTTTAAAAAAAAGAACAATTTTTAAATTAAAAACATTTGATAGTGAGCTTCCATTTATTGAAAAGTATTAGATCAGTAAAGAAAGATCTTGAGTGTTTAAAGAATAGAAAAACAGGTTATTAAAATCAAGGTTGTTGAAATAAAATGAATTTTTGTGATGAAAACAAATAAAACAGCCTGTTATACTATCTGATGATGCATAGAGATAAAATTTATAGGGTCTACTCAACTGGTTTTAAAGGAAAGGATTGCACATGATAAAAAAATATGAGTTAAAACCACCACAAAGATTATTAATAGTATCCAACAGATTACCTTTTAACGTTACAGAAAAAAAAGGAAGGTTTGAATTGCAGAAGAGTGCCGGTGGTTTAGTTACTGGAGTTGACGCTTATCTCAAATCATTAAAAAAAACTTCGTTTAGCAATTTGGAACATTTATGGATCGGCTGGTCGGGCACATCTATCTTTGATGAAAATAAAAGAGTAATACTTACAAAAAGGTTGGCTGAATTTAATGCATTTCCAGTTTTTTTATCAGATAGGGTTGTGAACAATTTTTATAATGGGTTTTGTAACAAGATTATTTGGCCACTCTTTCACTACTTCCCTTCCTATGTTGTATACGATGAAGATTATTGGAGACATTACCAAAAAGTCAATATGATTTTCTGTGATAAAATCTTGGAAATTTCAAAACCAGGTGATATAATCTGGGTACACGACTATCAACTGATGCTATTACCCGGTCTTTTAAGAGAGAGGAGAAAAGATTTATCGATAGGTTATTTTCATCATATTCCTTTTCCATCATTTGAGGTATTTAGATTATTACCAGCAGAATGGCGTAGAGAGATACTACTTGGAATATTGGGAGCAGATCTTGTTGGTTTTCATACTTATGATTATATGCAACATTTTCTAATTTCTGTTCTTCGTTTTTTGGGATACGAACACACTTTGGGTATAATTTCGACTGAAAATAGAACAATTAAAATAGATACCTTTCCAATGGGAATAGATTTTAAGAAGTTTAACAATGCCTCAAAAAGTAAGGAAGTTAAACAGATATCTAACAATCTAAAGAACAGTTTTAGAAATTTAAAAGTGTTACTTTCAATCGATAGGTTGGATTATACAAAGGGTATTCTGAATAGATTACAAGGTTATGAACTGTTCCTTCAAAAAAATCCTAATTGGCATGAAAAGATCATTCTTATACTCGTGGTTGTTCCTTCTCGAACGGGAGTTGAGCATTACCAGAGAATGAAAAAACAGGTAGACGAATTTGTAGGAAAAATCAACGGAAAATTTGGCAGTATTAATTGGACACCAGTATTGTATCAATACAGGTTTTTTGATTTTCATGAATTGGTTGCTCTCTATAAGATTAGTGATATAGCCTTAATAACACCTTTAAGGGATGGAATGAATCTGGTTGCCAAAGAGTATCTCTCAAGCAAAAAAGATCAAAAAGGAGTTTTAATTATCAGTGAAATGGCTGGTGCAGCAAAGGAGCTTGGAGAAGCGATTATAATAAATCCGAACAGTAGAGAGGAAATTGCTTCCGCTTTAAAGGAAGGCTTGGAAATGCCCAGGAGAGAACAGAAGAGACGAATTCAAATAATGCAACAACGTTTAATGCGTTATGATATTGTAAGGTGGGGGAATGATTTTATTCAGAATCTTCTCTACATGAAAGAAAAACAGAAAAACTTTGAAGCAAAATTACTTGATAAACAGAAATTTATAATGGCGTACAAGAGAGCAAACAAAAGACTTATTTTTTTAGATTATGATGGTACACTTGTTCCCTATTCTATAAATCCCAAAATGGTAAACCCTGATCAACCTCTATTAAAAACTCTGAGATCGCTCTCTAAGGATGAAAAAAATAAAATTGTGTTGATAAGTGGCAGACATAGAGAAACTTTGCAAAAATGGTTTAGAGAACTTAACATTGATTTAGTGGCAGAGCATGGGGCATGGATAAAAGAAGGCGAAAATAACTGGAGAACGATCAAGCCATTAAAGAATGATTGGAAACCTAATGTTTACCCCATACTTGAAACATATTCTGACAGACTTCCTGGTTCTTTTGTTGAAGAAAAAGAATATTCTCTTGTATGGCATTATCGTAATGCAGATCCCGAACACAGTTCTATATTGGCAAAGGAACTTGTAGACCACCTACTTAGTTTTTTCGCTTCCATAGATCTTCAGGTAATGAAAGGAAATAAAGTAATTGAAATTAAAAATGCTGGTGTCGATAAAGGTGTTGTTGGATCCTATTATATTTCAAAAGATAAATTTGATTTCATTTGTGCGTTTGGAGACGATACTACGGATGAAGACTTATTTAGTGTTCTTCCTAAAACCGCTTATTCAATCAGAATTGGAGGTTTCCAATCTAAAGCCAAATACAGGTTGTATAACTATCTCGATGTGAGAGAGTTACTTAAAGAATTAAAAATGATGTATGATAAAAAGGAATATAGATAAAATCCCTTTTGATATTTTTATGGCAACAGTTCAACATACTATTGTACTTTTTATAGAAAAAAGATAGAAAAAATAGTTTTTCTATTTTCCAAAACTTAAAATGATAATTAATAACTTAGATGCTTACTTTTATCGAAAACATTAAAAAATAAGAATCCATTTTCTTCTATTACTTTTATATAGTTTGTTTTAAATTATACTGTCACACTGTCAAGCACCGTCCCCAAATGTTGATCTCTGTGAAGGTAAAAATGATAATTGATTTTTTTTGAAAAATGTAATAAAATTTAGCAACTAAGTTTTTGTGGGGGTAAGAGAAAAAAACAATAGGTTATTACAAAGGAGAAAGAAAAAATTCACTGCTATACATGTCAGATTATGAATATCAAAATTAGAGTAAAAATATAGAACCATGAAAAATTTTATTACAAATAGCAATGTAGAAAATCTGCAAAAACGTATATCAAACCTTATTGAAAACAGCGAAGAATTAAAGTTTTTAGTTGGTTTTTTTTATTTTTCAGGTTTAAGAGAACTGTACGATTCCTTAAAAAAAAATTCTAAAGTTCTATTAAAAGTTTTAGTTGGGCTTAATGTAGATAAATTTAATTATCAATTAATAGAATATGCTGATTCTGATCCGAATAGTAAATCAAGTTACTCAAATGAAGAAATATTTGGTATGTTTCTTGATTCATTAAAAAAATCTATCAATACAGAAAAATTTGACACAAAAGAATTTTACGAACAATCGAAGTTCTTTATTCAACTTATCAAAGAGAACAGATTGATAATTCGAAAAACAACGAAACCAAATCATGCAAAATTATATATTTTTAAATTGGAAAAAGATCAAGTTGGTCGAGATAAATTATTTATAACTGGCAGCAGCAATCTAACAAGAGCAGGCTTTACAACACAGGAAGAATTCGATGTTGAAATAAGTGATTATGGTTTTGATAAAGCTGAAGAATATTTTGATAATTTGTGGGAATGGTCAGTTAAAATAACAGAAAATGATACACAAAGAGATAACCTCATAAAACTTCTTGAAAAAGAAACTTTGATAAAGGAAATTACACCTTTTGAAGCTTATATTTTGTCTCTTAAAATTTATCTCGATTCTTTTGATAGAAAAGAGACTACTCCATCACTTATTGAACTACTAAAAAAAAATGGTTATACTCCTTATCAATATCAATTGGACGCTATAAAACAGGCACTTGCAATAATTGAGCAAAATAATGGAGTTATACTGGCTGATGTTGTTGGGCTTGGTAAAACAATAATTGCTTGTGCCATCGCAAGAGAGTTAAGAAAACGAGGCGTGATAATATGTCCTCCCAGTCTTATAGGTGACTCAAGAAAAAAAGATGCTGGCTGGAATATGTATAAAGAGCAATTTGGACTTTACGATTGGGAAGTATGGTCTTTAGGAGAACTAGATAAATTACAAAATGCTGTCAATAATAAATTAAAAGATATAGAAGTTGTTATCATTGATGAGGCTCACAGATTTAGAAATCAAGATACAAAAAGTTATGAATACTTGAAAAATATCTGCAGGAATAAAATTGTTATTCTCCTTACCGCAACACCTTTTAATAATAGACCGGCAGATATTTTATCATTACTTAAGTTATTCATAACTCCCAAGAAATCAACTATAACTTTAGAGAATAATTTAAGTGACAAATTTACGGAATTTGAGAGAACATTTCAGAAACTTGCTTACATAAAGAAATATTCTAATTCAAGCGATATAAAAAAGAAAAATAAAGCACACTCTTATTATAAATCACTTTTTGGAATGAATTATACACTCCCAGAAGCATTAAAAAAAGTTCAACAACGATCAAAATATCTTGCTAAACAAATCCGTGATTGTTTTGAGCCAGTTACAATTCGGCGAAACAGGTTGGATTTGCAAAATAACCCATATTATAAGAATGAGGTTCAAAATCTTTCGAAGGTGGCTGACCCTATAGAATGGTTTTTCGAATTAACAAAAGAACAGTCTAATTTTTATGATACTGTAATTAAAGAATATTTTGCTGATCCCGAAGATAATGGAAATTTTAAAGGAGCAATCTACCGTCCTTTTGAATATGAAACAGAAAAAGAAAAAATAATGTATGAGAAATTGTCAAAATCTGAAAATTTTGAATATTATTCTCAACTCAACCTTTATGATTTTATGAGGCGACTTCTCGTAAAGAGGTTTGAAAGTTCATTTGGTTCTTTTGAACAGAGTTTAAAAAATTTTAAGCGAGTTACACAATCCGCTCTTGAATTTATAGAAAGAACTGATAAATACATACTGGACAGGGGACTTCTTGAAAAAATCTATGATAAGGATTTAGAGGAAATAGAGGAAAGTTTAAAGGAATATAGTGAAAAAATAACAGAAGGTATTTATCCCCAAAATCATAAGATATATGAATTATCTAAGTTTAAATATAAAAATGAGTTTATTGAAGACATAAAATCTGATTTAAAAATGTTTGATAATATACTTGAATCTTTGCAAAAATTAAATCTTGTTAAAGAAGACCCCAAAGTAGATTGTTTAATTCGAAACCTAAATGACTTTCATGAAAGAGAGCCAGAAAGGAAAATCATTATTTTCTCTGAATATATAGATACAGTAAAGTATCTCTCTCAATATCTTGAAAAGGCTTTTAAAGGAAGAGTTTTAACTATTTTTGGAAACTTAATTAAATCTCAATTAGATGCAATCTATAAAAATTTTGATGCTTCCTTTTCGGAACAGGAAAACAAATATGATATTTTACTTTGTTCTGATAAAATATCAGAGGGTTTTAACTTAAATCGCGCAGGAGTGATTATAAATTATGATATCCCGTGGAATCCTGTGCGTGTTATTCAAAGAGTTGGAAGAATAAACCGTATAAGTAAAAAGGTCTTTGATGAACTTTACATTGTTAATTTTTTCCCAACAGATCTTGGAGCAGAGTTGGTAAGATCACGCGATATTGCAAGTAACAAAATGTTTTTGATTCACAATACATTAGGAGAAGATTCAAAGATATTTGATATTGAAGAGGAACCATCACCTTCAAAACTCTACGAAAGGATTCAACAAAATCCAGAAAAGATAGAAAAAGAAAGTTTTTATACAAAGATGCTTATAGAATATGAAAATATAAAGAAAAAATACCCTCGAATTATTGATTCATTGGACAAATTTCCACCTCGTGTGAAGGTTTCTAAAAAACATGATGAAAACGAATTGCTTGTATTTATTAAAAAGGGAAGGCTATTTATTAATTGTGTTAAATATGATCAAAATAATAAAACTAGTGATTCACCAACACAGATAACTTTTGAAGATGCTTTTAATAAAATAGTTTGTTCTCCAGAAGAAGAACCCCTTAAATTGAGTCCAAAGTTTTGGGATTTTTATGATAGTATAAAAAATGTTAAAGAAAAAATGACAAGTATAATTAAAGATAAAAGTCTCGAACAACAGGCGATAAACAATTTAAAAACTTTTCGTAAAATTAAAGATAAAGATGAAAGAATAGCGGTTCATTCTAATTTCCTTGAAATATTGCGTGAAGATATAGAACATTATGGAACACTTCCTGATTATACTCTACGGCGAATAGCAAATTTGAAAATTGATGAGAAAAAGATTGAAGAAGCAATAAAAGAAATTGAATCATTAAAAAAAGAACTTGGAGAAGATTACTTAGAAAAAGAAAAAATAAGGAATAAAAATTTAATAAAAGAAATAATTGTTGCTATTGAAAATCAAAAAATATGAGTTCAAAAGATATTTTAAAATCAATAATTGAAGATTTTAATATAGAAAGATTTGAAAATTTTTTTCGTGAAAAAAATGATAAATTAAGATTTCCCAATGAATCAATTTGTTTCGAGGATGCAGAAAACAATTTCACAGATGGCAAAAAATTAGCCGAAGGTGAACTTGATGATGGTAAACTTATTGTTTGTTCTATTTTCGTTAATAAAGAACTATCAGAACGTTCTGGTAAAAAAGCACAATATATTCTTGGTAAAAATATATTAAAAGAAGAACAAGCGGATGCAGGAATATTTATTTTCTATGACAAAAAAAGCAACTTTCGTTTCAGTTTAATTTACACCAACTATTCAGGGAAATCCAGGGATTGGAGTAGTTTCAAAAGATTTACTTACTATGTAAATCCAGAACATACCAATAAAACATTTCTTCATCAAGTAGGTGAAGGGGATTTTTCAACAATAGAAAAAATCAAAGAAGCTTTTTCAGTTGAACCTGTAACAAAGCAGTTTTATAACGAAATTCAGAGTTGGTATTTCTGGGCAATGGATAAGATAATGTTTCCTGATGATTATAAATACAGCGATGATCCAAAAAAAAATTTAGAGATACGTAACGCTACAAACCTAATTCGTTTACTAACAAGAATTATTTTTATTTGGTTCTTAAAAGAAAAGGAATTAATTCCGAACAATTTATTTAAAATAGATGAACTAAAGAAAATCGTAAAAGATTGTTACTCATCATTAGAAAGTAAAAATTATTACAATGCAATCATCCAAAACCTTTTCTTTGCAACCCTAAATCAGAAAATGGGTGAAAGGAGATTTGCAAGTGAAGAAGGTTATTTAGAAAACAAAAAAGAATATGGAGTAAAAAATCTTTACCGTTATTTAGATAAATTTCTGATAAATAAAGATGAGATTTTAAAACTATTTAAAGATATTCCTTTTCTAAATGGCGGTTTATTCGATTGTCTTGATAAAGAGGACGAAACAGGAAAAGTAATTTATATTGATGGTTTTTCAAGAAATCCAAAAAAACAAGCTATTATACCTGACTACCTGTTCTTTGAAAAAAATGAAGAAAAAGTTGACCTTTCACTATATGGGTTTTCGGAAAAATCAGTTAGAGGTTTAATTGAAATTTTAAACAGTTACAATTTTTCTATTGACGAGAACACCCCTGTTGATCAGGAAATAGCATTGGATCCCGAACTCTTAGGGAAAATATTTGAAAACTTACTTGCATCATACAATCCCGAAACAGCAACAACGGCAAGAAAATCTACTGGCAGTTACTATACGCCAAGAGAGATAGTTGACTATATGGTAGAAACAAGTATTTTTGAGTATTTAAAAGTAAAATATCCTGAAATTGATGAAGATAAATTTAAAAAACTTGTTTCATATTCAGAAGATATACCAGATTTTTCAGAAGAAGATAAACGAAAGATTATTGATGCAATTGATAAAATAAAGATACTTGACCCTGCCTGCGGTTCCGGCGCTTTTCCTATGGGGATGCTTCATAAATTGGTCCTTGCGCTTGAAAAAATAGACCCTGATAATAAACTCTGGCAGGAAAGGCAATATCAAAAAATCCTTAAACATTATAAAGAAATAGAAAAATCTAAAAATGATGATAAAAAAGAAATATTAAAAGAATTAAATGAAACTTTTGATGAAACGCTTAATAATCCAAACTATGCAAGAAAACTTTATTTAATAGAAAACTCAATTTATGGCGTTGATATTCAGCCAATAGCGGTTCAAATTGCCAAATTAAGATTTTTCATTTCACTTTTAATAGAGCAGAAAACAAATAATGATAAAGAAAAAAACTATGGAATCAAGCCGCTTCCAAACCTTGAAACCAAATTTGTAGTTGCAAATACTTTAATAGGATTGGAAGATACTAATATTTTGTATAGTATTGAGGTTGAAAATCTTAAAAATGAACTTCTGAAATTGAGAGAAAGATATTTTAAGATAAAGACCAAAAAAGATAAGGTAAGCATCAAAAATAAGGATAAAGAAATAAGAAAAAAAATGTTAGATGAGCTAAAAAAGGCAGGATTTCCTGAAACAGTTGCAGAAAAAATTGCTAAATTTGATATATTCAATCAAAATATCTCAAATGATTGGTTTGATCCAGAGTGGATGTTTGGAATAAAAGATGGCTTTGATATTGTAATAGGTAATCCGCCGTATGGAAATATTTTAAATAAAGATAAAAATGGCGAATTTAATTCAGGAAAATTTGTAAAAAATAAATACAAATATTCCACTGATTCAGATATAGCAAGTCCTTTTATTGAAAAAGGAATAAATCTTTTAAGAGAAAAAGGTAATTTAGTTTACATAATAACTTATGCCATAACATTTAATAAAGATTTTTCCAAAAATAGAAATCAACTAAATTCCTCTTTTGAAAAAGTTGAAATTTATTCATTTGATAGAGATAAATGTAGAATTTTTAAAAGCATGAGTCAATCTGTTTCAATTTTAAAAGCCATAAACAAAAATACAGGAAATAATAAGGGTATTTATACTAGTATAATGTTTAGAGAAATGCCTGATATACACACCATTAAAGTTAATAATTGTAAAGATTATTTATTGCCTAAAACTACTAAATATTATAATCCACATAGATTGCCTAAATTAGGAGAAGATATTAACTTATCTATATTGAATAAACTTTTTGCTTATAAAGAATTTATTTCACAAATTATAAGAAAAACAGGTATTAAAATATGGATAAGAACAAGTGGAAATTATTGGTATAATGCATTTGATAGAAAACCATATGAAAGCGTTGAAATATCATTTTTATATTTGGATAAAGATTTTTCCAACTTTTTAATTTTATTAATAAATTCATCCCTTTTTTACTTCTGGTTTAGAATTTATGGTGATGCAAGACATATGAATATGGATATACTGGGAAATTTCTCGTTACCAAATAGAGACACTATATCTAAATATAACATTTTACTGAGTAAAATGAAAGAAAGATTTATGGAGAAATTATTTTCAGTGTTTGATAAAAAACATAAAAGATTTGAAACAAGCAAAATAAAAAGCGAGATAGATTTAGTAGACTTAGTTATTTGTAAATATTTATACAATCTTGATTATGAAGAAATATTGCATATTATCAATTATGATTTTGAAGTTAGAACGGGTAATAAATTACCACAAGAATTTCTTGATATAATTAATCAAATAATTAATATAAAAAAACAAAACCCACAGGCAGATACAGGTGAGTTGGAGCGGGAGATAGATAAGCTGGTGTTTCGGTTGTATGATTTGACGGAGGAGGAGATAAATATAATAGAAGGAGAGAAATAAAATGAATTATCAGCTAATAGCAATTCAAGTTGGCAATCAATTAAAAGATGATACTTCTGTTAATGAAATTAATCGAGCAGCAAAATCAGTTTTTAACTTTACTTATGAAGTCTTTCCAAATGAAGCGATTACTTCAAGCCGAGCCAAATTAATACATGACTGGATACTTACATTGGCTAAACAGAAAATGACGAATGATGAACGAAATCAAAAATTAATAAGCTTTCTGCGGTTAATCACCCCAGAAAATAAGATTGAACAAATCGAAAAAATTTTAAAAGAAGGGGACTTGAATTTACCTCTTGATGAATCGATTAAAGAATTTTATTCGAGAAACTTTCATAGACTTATACACCAACATTGTTTTAATCTTTACAAACAAAAAAACTACTTTCATGCAGTCTTTGAAGCTTCAAAGATTTATAATAAAATGGTTAAAGGAAAAGCAAAAAGCGAGAAGGATGGATTCCAATTAATGATGGATGTTTGGCCTGTAAGTGGTGTTTTGAAGATAACTCCTTGCGAAACAGAAACTGATAGGAATGTTCAAGAGGGGCTTAAGTTTTTATCAGCAGGCTTAATGCAGGCGATAAGAAATCCAACTGCTCATGAGCCGGCTCTACATTGGCCTATTTCTAAAGAAGATTGTTTGGACTTATTAAGTTTTGTATCTTTTTTGATGCGGCAATTAGATAAAGCTACTTATTATAAAAAAGATAAATAATAATTATCATAGCAAACAAAACAGCCGATACTAGCCAATGGGAAAGGGAAATAGATGAATTGGTGTATAGGCTGTATGATTTAACGGAGGAGGAGATTAGAATAATTGAAGGATAGAATAAAATTTGAAAATGCAAGAGTAAAAAAATAAAACTATGACTTATAACAATCAATATCGGTTAAAAATTACTATAGTTGAAAAGGGTGATATAAAAGAGAGGTAAAAATGTTTAGTAAATTTATAAGAAAATTTATTTTGGCTATAACTTCGCTATCACCAGTAGCTATTACTTTTTGGTTCAAAGATTTTTCAAAAAAATTTAACCTATTCGATGGATGGTTTTATCTTTTGATTTTTTTGATAATTATTATTATCTCGTTTTTTATGATTAGATTAGCAAAGAAAAAGTTGGAGGTAATTAAAGTGACAATTCATTCAATCCAAAATTCTGATACTGAGGTTATTTCCTATATTTTTGCTTACATATTACCATTCATAGGTTTTGATATAAAACTAACATTATTTATTTTGTTTTTATATTTGTTTATAGTTTTTACAACAAATATTTATCACTTTAATCCCATTTTAGGATTATTCGGTTATCACTATTACACAGTTTCATTTGATAATGGAACTACCTTTGTACTTATAACAAAAAAAACTTTAATGAATGCAAATGAGATAAACAGTGTAGTTCAATTAGATGACTACACTTTATTAGAAGTAGATAAATTAGAAGTTAATTAAGAAAGGAGTTAAATAATGAATTTTGAAGCACTTATAGCAATAATTAATAATAGTAAAAATAATGATAGTACAACTAATAATAGTACAACTAATAATAGTACAAATAATAATAGTTCAAATATTAGAAGAGTACCAATATCACAGGATATTCAAAATGAATTAGAATCGCATTATAAGAATATTTTGAAGAACTTTTTAGACGAAAAAGATAAAGTAGAGTTTGATGGCAACTATAAATGTGAAGATGATGAGATTTATGAATTAGAAGATTTTGATTGGGAAAAAAAGATTAAAAATTGTGATTTAACTAAAGAAGATTTTAAAAATATTATTACTTTAAATATAATTTCTAACGATGATTTCGAAAAGATTAAAATACTTATTGTATCTCAAATTGTATCTCAAGATAACTACCTGATTTTTCAAAGCATGGACAATAGAAAGTTTATTAAACCTAAAAGTTTCTTATTTTATTCAAATAATACTTTAAATTATGAAGATAAAAAAGGTATAAAAATAGACGGCAATATTGATTGTATTATCGAATTGAACTCAAAAAGACTTTTTTTTACTTCTTTTCATAATGCAAGTAAGATATTTGATTTATCAGATTATTATAGAGAAGCGACTAAAACAGAGATAAATGAATTTTTTAGTAATGAGATTTTCGATGGTAAAATAGAATCAGACAATCTTACAAGTAATATTAGAAAAAAAATTTTTCTTATTCTTAAAAATGAAACACTTCAAAAAGTTAATAAAAACTTTCAGCAAGTAAAAAACTATGCAGAAGAATTGGGAATCGACTGCTTTAAAAAAGATAAAATTGAACTTCCAAAAGATAATAAAAAATTAAAAGAAATAATAAATTTTTTGAATGAAGATCTCTATAAATCACCGATATCAAATGCAATATACGAATCTAATTCGAAAAAAATGATAAAATAATTTTAGTCAATCAACATAATTTTTTTAAATTTTTTATCATATATATTATAAAATTATAAAAACATAAAAAAAATTTGGATTAATAATAACAATTAAAAATATCTTGTTTGTTAATTTATCTGGGGACGGTGCTTGACTTGTGACATTTTGGGGTATTGAATTCTTTTTTTTAAACACCAAAAGCAAGTTTTATTATAAAGCTATTTTAATGATATAAAGATTTTTTAAAGTTTATAGATAGAGAATTTTTCTTGTTTTTAGAGAATTTTAGGTTAAAATAAAAATAGGGATGTTAAAGGGAAAAATAGAAATACTAATATCCATTTATAATAAAAAAAATATTAAAAATTTGCTTATAAAGTTTTTATTATTATACTCATATCTTTAAATTAATTAAGTAAGGGGATTAAAATGATATTGTTTTTTTCTATTTTTTCATACTTATCAAAATATTTAGAAAAAAGTTTTCAAACAATATTTATTTTATTGAGTTTAGTAATATTATTTTTAGTAAGTTTCTTTATATTAAAAATGAAAGACAAAATTTTTTGTAAATCGAAAAATTTAGATGAT
>LDZT01008341.1_pt1 | contig 253484 bp, 245 predicted proteins | sample 615521 | NCBI WGS metagenome assembly LDZT01 (sample SAMN03408292, study PRJNA278302) | terrestrial metagenome | isolation source: oil reservoir sample SB1 | place: USA: Alaska, North Slope, Schrader Bluff formation | collected 2011-09 | reverse complement strand
TGGTTTCTGCAACACCTTCCTGTGAAACTTACAACAATGTTTTGAACAAAAAGTATAAACTTTTAAAACTTGAAAATAGATTTTTAGGCACAGAAAAACCTGAAGTAAATATAGTTTATAATGAGTATGATGGTAGAAGGATTTCTCAGAGTGCTTTAGATACAATTTCAAATTCTCTTGATGATGGAGAGCAGGTTATAGTTTTTTTAAACAGGAGAGGGTATCTTAACTTATACAAATGTTCCGATTGTGGAGAATATTTTAAATGTGATAACTGTTCCGTTTCGTATTCTTTTCATAAGTCAAAAAACAGATTTATATGTCATTATTGTCTTGATGAAAAGCCTCTGGATTCAAAATGCAAAAAGTGTGGGGGGAAACTTGTCCCGGCTGGTGTATGGGGAACAGAAATGGTAGAAACGATTTTCAAAAAAATCTATAAAGATAAAAAGATCGAAAGGTTCGATATTGATTCTACATCAAGAAAAGGTGAGAGGAACAGAATTATCGAGAATTTTATGAATAGAAATATAGATATACTTGTTGGTACACAGATGGTTTCGAAAGGATACGATGTTCCAAATGTTTCCACTGTGCTGATTTTGAATTTCGATTCAACTATAAATCTTCCCGATATAAGAAGTTTTGAAAGGTTTATGCAACTTTTGGTTCAGACATCGGGAAGGGCTGGGAGAAGGGAAAAGAGAGGAAAGATAGTAATTGAAACTTCTATAAGAAATGAACAGATTTTTGAAATTATAAAAGACCTTAATTACCAAAAATTTCTTGAAATAGAAATTCAAAAGAGAAAAGAAAAAAATTTCCCACCATTCAGAAGGATAATGAAAATAAGTCATAAAAATAAGAACAGGGAAAAAGCATGGATAAACATTAACAGGATACACGATCTATTAACAAAAAATAATTCTTTTAAAGATGTAAAAATATTTCCACCTGGTTTTAATTTTATAGAGAAAGTTAAAAGTTACTACAGAACTGAGTTATTCATATTTTACAAAAAGTATGATAATATAAAAAAACTTTGTGATAAATTGGAAAATTTGGATTTTGAGTTTTATATAGATAACGATTCTTTGTAGGAGTTTAAATGCTAAAACACGTAAAAAACACTTTCAGGTCTTTCAAGTATTACAATTATAGGTTATTTTTTTTAGGCCAGGGTTTATCTTTGACAGGGACATGGATGCAACAGGTTGCCTCTCCATGGCTTGTTTACAAGATAACGAACTCTTCTTTTCTTCTTGGGTTAACATCCTTTGTTGCTTTGAGTCCTAACATATTCATAACCCCCTTCAGTGGGGTAATAGCGGACAGGAAAGATAGGAGAAATGTCCTTTATTTCACTCAGATAAACATGATGCTGTCAGCTTTTTTATTAGCCTTCTTTTATTTTAAAGGGCATGGTTATATTTCCTATCCTATAATATTGATCCTTTCTCTATATACCGGTATTATGAACGCTCTCGATGCACCAACAAGACACGCTTTTGTTTATGATATTGTTAACGATAAACAGGATCTTCCAAACGCAATAGCCTTAAATAGTGCTATGTTCAACGGTGCGAGGTTTTTTGGTCCAACATTAGCCGGAATAGTTTTAGCAAAATGGAATGAAGGAGGTTGTTTCCTAATAAATGGAATAAGTTTTGTTGCAGTCCTGATAGCTTTGTTCTTTATGAAACTTGAAAGAAAGGAGAAGGTGAAACTAAAAAAGATAAATTTTTTGGATGAATTTAAAGAAGGTTTAAATTATACGGTCAAACATAAAGGAATTATGTCGATACTTATAATAGTTGTTCTTGTTTCCATTTTTGGAATGAGTTACCCTGTTATTCTTCCCGTATATGTTAAAGAGATCTTGCACAAAGAAGGTGATACCCTCGGTTTTCTCCTTTCAATTATTGGTGTTGGTGCTCTTGTAGGTTCAATTTTTATAGCATCTCTAAAAAATATTAACATAATTGTTAAACAATTCTTTTTAGCTGGAACAATTTTCGGTTCCTCTCTTATAGTTATATCCTTGGTTCATAATATCTATCTTTTATATTTTTTCTTATTCACCTTAGGATTTGGTGTAGTTTCTCAGGTTTCCTCCGGTAATACTTTGATCCAACTTTTCGTTGATGATAAAAAAAGGGGAAGAGTTATGAGTCTATACAATATGGCTTTTTTGGGCTCAGCACCTCTTGGAAGTTTGTTGACTGGATTTTTGATAAAAAGAAATGTTCTGGGAATTACAAAAACTTTAATAATCCTTGGACTGGTTTGTGCTTCAACATCACTCTTTCTTATTCTTAACAGAAGAGAGTTTAAAAAAGTTTTTAAATAACTATTTTTTTATACTCAAAATTATTCCCAGAACTATAGACCATATAGCAGCTATCCCTATCTGATAATCTTTTGGTAGCATAAAGGTAAAAGTATGAGCAGGTATCCAGAACCATAAAAGTGAAAAGAGAGAGAACTCAATTCCTTTAAAATCTTTTCTCCCGGTTATGATGTTTTCTTCAAGCCTATGGAAAAACATCATCTGAGGTCCAAAAAAAGTGTTCGTTAAGGTTGAAAGTGTTAGTGCATAAAAAAATGAACTTTCCTTTATGTTAAAAAAAAGTTTGTTCTCAATCAATGCTTTTAAACTTCCCTTACTTCCAGTAAAACCCATTTTTATTACAATTCCAAGTATTCCCCATGCTAAAATTTTCAAAAATATTTGAAAGGGGTTCCCAATGGTTTTTAACTTTTTTCTTAAAGAATAGGATATGATCTCTCCCAAAAATCCGAGAATAGCAAACTGGACAAAAGAAGAGATGAGAGGGTATCTCTTTACGAAATTTAAATATCCTTCCATCATTACTCCTTTAAATAGTTGTAATAAATTATATTGTTAAATCCTCTCTTATCAACAGAAAAATTACTAAAATACTCTTTGTTGACATAAATTTTTATAATTATATAATTAATTAGTTAATCGAGGAGAGATAATGAAATTTATAGAAAGAATGACAAAATGGTTTTCCAAGAAGAAGGTTCTGCTTGAAGGTGGTGGAGAGCAGGCTATAGAAAAGCAGGTAAAAAGTGGAAAACTTTTTGCAAGGGATAGAATTGAGATGCTACTTGATAAAGATAGTTTTGTTGAGACTGATCTTTTTGTGGAACATAGTGCTAAAGATTTCGGATTATCTAAAAAATCTCTCGCAGGTGATGGTGTTATTACTGGTTATGGTAAACTGAATGGCAGAAAAGTATGCGTATTTGCTCAAGATTTTACCGTTGCTGGAGGATCTTTAGGAGAGATGCACGCTTTAAAGATAACGAAGATAATGGATCTTGCAGCAAAGATGGGAGTTCCACTTATAGGTCTCAACGATTCTGGGGGTGCAAGAATACAGGAAGGGGTTTCGGCACTTGCAGGTTATGGTAACATATTTTTTAGAAATGCGAGATTGTCAGGTGTTATTCCACAGATCTCAGTTATCCTTGGTCCCTGTGCTGGTGGTGCTGTCTATTCACCAGCCTTGATGGATTTTGTTTTCATGGTTAACGATCTTTCAAAAATGTTTATAACAGGTCCACAGGTTATAAAAACTGTAATAGGAGAGGATATTTCTATGGAAGAACTCGGAGGTGCCTACACCCACCATACAAAAACCGGGAATATACATTTTTTTGCATCAAACGAGTACGAATCATTTTTCCAGGTTCAGAAACTCCTTTCCTATATACCAGACAACTGTAACCAAAAACCTAAAAGGATAGATTCGAAACCTCCAAAAGAAAATAAAAATTTGGATGAGATTATTCCACATGATTCAAAAGAACCTTATGACGTAAAAGAGGTTATATACAGTATAGTTGATGATTCAGATTTCTTCGAGGTTCAATCAGGTTGGGCAGAAAATATTGTTATAGGTTTTGCAAGATTGGATGGAAGAAGTATCGGAATAGTTGCCAACCAGCCTGATGTTCTTGCTGGAGTTCTCGATGTAAATTCTTCAGATAAGGCAGCAAGGTTTGTGAGATTCTGTGATGCATTCAATATACCTTTGTTAACACTCGTTGACATGCCCGGATATCTTCCAGGAATAGATCAGGAGTACGCTGGTGTTATAAGACACGGAGCTAAACTCCTATATGCCTATTCTGAAGCAACCGTTTCAAAGATAACCCTTATACTCAGAAAGGCTTACGGTGGCGGATATATTGCGATGTGTTCAAAGCATCTTGGTGCAGATCTTGTTTTCGCTTTACCAACAGCCGAGATTGCAGTTATGGGACCTGAGGGAGCTGCCAACATCATATTCAAAAAAGAGATAGATGAGAGTGAAGATAAGGAGAAGATGAGACAATTGAAAATTCAGGAATATATAGAAAAATTCGCAAATCCTTTCGTTGCTGCTTCAAAAGGTTATATTGACTCTGTTATAAATCCAGATGAAACCAGGAGTATGCTTGTCAGTGCTTTTGAAATAGCAGAAAATAAGAAAGAACAGTTACCTTTCAAAAAACATTCAAATATGCCGGTGTAATTATGGAAAAGAAAAAAGATAATATCACTGTAGATTTTGATCAGTATCCAACAACCATACCAAAAGATTATAAGTTGCCTATAGACACCAAACTTGACAATCCATTCGAGATTATCGCGCCAATTCCGGGAATAATAACAAAAATATTCGTTAAAGAGAATGATCAGATAACAAGTGGAAGCGTTTTGATGATACTTGAAGCGATGAAGATGAAGAATAAAATTTATTCCAAGGTTGAAGGACAGATCAAGGAAATCTTTGTTAAGGAAGGGGAAAGGGTTGTTAAAAATCAAAAACTTTGTAGGATTGTATAAAGTTTTAGTCTTTGTTATATCTTTCTCTAATTTTTTGTTAATCTTTGCTGATTACAGATACTCCTATAACATAAAAGAGTATTTTGAAGACGATTCAACAAGTTTTAACTTTGATATTTATACAAAAGAGAATTCCCTAACTTTCAAAAGTGAAAATTTAAAATACGTTTTTAAGGAAAATGTTGATACTTTCTATCTTGTTAATGAAGAGAATAAAAGTGTCACGTTCCTTTCATTTTCTTTTTTCGACTTCTTCTCAACATATGTTGATAAAAGCGATGTGAATAATAGGAAAATAAGTTTTGTAAATGATACAACTGTTGAAAAAATCCCAGTAAGATTCTTTACAATTGATTTTGATTCTTCGAAAAGCATTAAACTTTTCGTAACAAAAGAAAAATTCGATCTATCAAAAGTAATTAAAAGATATAACAGGATTTTAAAAAGTTATCTTAATGTTGATTTTGATCTCATCTTTGATTCTTTATTTGGAGGTATCCCAGTTTTGTTCAAGTTGTTCGAAGGGAATGAATTGAGGGTTAGCATGCACCTACTTAATTATGAAAAAAGTTTTTTTGAAAGGGAGTTTATTATCCCATCAGACTATAAAATTAACAGATGATAAAAAGAATACTTTTTTCATTTTTGATCCTATCGGTATCTGTAAATATCTTTTCACAAATAGTTTTACCTGAAGGGAGTTTTGATTACAGATATTTTGAAAGTTCAAATAATGGTATCAATTTCAATTTTACAACTTCACAGATATCAAACTCCATCAACTTTTTGTACCTTTGGGATAAAAAATCTTTGATAGGTTTAGGCATAAAACTTGTGAATTATGGAAAGGTAGATTATACTACACTACAAGATACAAATCAGGCTATCTCTCCCGTAAACTATCCATATGTATACGAAACAAAGAATCTTAACAAGATTGGTTTCGATTTTTATTACGGTGGCAAATTGCACCTTTCAAATTACATTTTTAATTTGAATTTTTACTATTTAAATTTTCTTCAAAATCCAATAATATTAAATAATTCTTTCATTTTCAAAAAATCTTATAAGGATTATTCCTTTTCGCTGACATTTTATGACCTTCTTCCAATCCAAAACTTTGGAAGTGATTACCTTTCCATTTTCGAACCTAAATGGAATTTATCCTTTTCAAAGATTATAAAAAAGGAAAATCCAACCTTTAAACTATCTTTAATTTTAAATTTTTTATCCTACCGAAATGAACATTTTATGTTTATCTATAAGGATGTATCAGTATCTCCCTCTTTAGCGATAGATTACATTTATAAGAATATAGAGATCAATGTTAACACTTTTTCAGAAAAGTTTACTGTTTCATTTTTATATTCGATTTCCGATGAATTTAAAATATTTTCGAGTTATGGAAAAGTTTATTCGACATTTCAATATTTTTCTATAGGTTTAAATTTCAATGGAGTTAATCAATGAAAAAAGTTGTTGTTATTGGTGCTGGTTTTGGAGGGCTTGCTACAGCTGCTTTTCTTTCCAAATATGGTTTTGATGTTACCCTAATAGAAAAAAATCCACAGGTAGGAGGAAGAGCATCGACATACAGTGAGAGTGGATTCCTTTTCGATAAGGGACCTTCCTGGTATCTTATGCCTGAAGTTTTCGAGAGATTTTTTAAAAATTTTAATAAAGATTATAACGACTACTATAAACTGAAAAAATTGAACCCCAACTATAGATTGTTTTTTGAAGATGGAGAGTTGATAGATATCCCTTCCGATATAAACGGGATTAAGGAGATTTTTGAAAACCTTGAAAAGGGGAGTTCTAAAAAATTGAAAGTGTATATGGAAAATTCAGCATACCAGTACAACCTCATAGACAAATTTCTCTACAGGAAATATGAAAGTTTAAAAGACATAATCGATATAAAACTTATAATAGATGGATTGAAGTTAAACATCTTTCACTATATGGATGGATATGTTAAACAATTCTTCAAAAACAAAAAGATAAGACAAATCCTTGAGTATACGACAGTTTTTTTAGGTTCATCTCCTTATAATACTCCAGCGTTCTACTCTATTATGAGCCATGTGGATTTTAAATTGGGAGTATTTTATCCTTCAGGGGGGTTTTCAGAAGTAGCGAAGTCTTATGCTGAATTAGCAAAAGAGTATGGTTCAAAAATTATTCTTAATAACAAAGCAACAGGGATAGTTGTTAAAAACGGAAGAGTAACAGGTGTTGAAACCGAAAATGGTTTTATCGATGCTGATTTGGTTATTTCAAATGCAGATTTTTATTTTACTGAGAATTCTCTACTAGAACCAAGTTACAGAAGTTTCGAACAGAGTTATTGGGATAGAAAGATACTTGGACCTTCAGCATTTTTAATCTTTCTCGGGATTAAAGGAAAGATAGAAAAACTCAAGCACCATAACCTCTATCTTGTGAATGAATGGGAAGAACATTTTAAAACAATATTCGATGAAAAAAGGATGCCTGATAATCCTTCATTCTATATCTCTGTTACTTCAAAAAGTGATAAAATAACTGCTCCTTCAAATTGTGAAAATCTCTTCATTCTTGTTCCTATAGCTTCCGGAATAAAGGATGATGAGAAAATAAGGAATGAGTATTTTGAAAAAATTGTTTCAAGAATTTCGCAAATCGTTGATTATGATTTAAAAGGTAACATTCTTGTAAAAAGAATATACTCTATTAAAGATTTTATTAAAGATTACAACTCATATAAAGGCAATGCTTTGGGACTATCCCACGCGAAGTTTCAAACTGCTATTTTTAGATTACCTTATAAAAGTAAAAAATTAAAAAATCTATTCTTCGTTGGGCATTACACACATCCTGGCATAGGTGTTCCAATGGTAACAATAGCAGCAGAAGTTTTATCAAATGAGATAAGAAAAATATATGATTAACACTATATCATACGAAATTTTCAAAAAAGGTTCCAAAACCTATTTTTATTCAAGCGTGTTTTTTCCATTAACTGTAAGAAACAGAGTTTTTGTTCTTTACGGTTTTGTTAGAAAAGCGGATAATTTTGTCGATGATATCCCTCAGGATAGTGAAGGTTTTTATAAGTTCAAGAATGATTATTACAGGTCTTTAAATGGTGAAAAGGTTGGGGATGTAGTGATAGATAGTTTCGTTAAACTTATTAAAAAGTTTGATATTGAAAGAGAGTGGGTAGACTCTTTTTTGAAATCTATGGAAATGGACTTAAATAAAAAAACTTATAAAAACCTTGACGAAACTATAGAATATATGTATGGTTCTGCTGAAGTTATTGGGATGATGATGTGTAAAATAATGGGTCTTTCAAAAGAATCTTACAATTATGCAAAAAATTTAGGAAGAGCGATGCAGTTCATAAACTTTATAAGGGATATAAATGAGGACAATCAACTTGGGAGATTGTATTTGCCATTGGAAAGTTTAAAAAAATATGATCTTGATTCTTTACTCTATGAGGAAGTTTCTAAAAAAGAAAAGAATTTTAAATTATTTTTAAGGGAACAACTCGATCTTTACTTTAAATGGCAAAAAGTTGGTGAAAGAGGCTTTAGATTTATTCCAAACTATCTTATAGTTCCAATTAAAACAGCATCGGATATGTACAAATACACTGCAAAAAAAATATATGAAGATCCATTTATCGTTTACAGAGTCAAAGTGAAGCCAAGGATAAGAAGGATACTTTTAACAGGACTTTTCAATTTTATCGATGCCTTTTAATATGAAAAAAATAATTTTAGTTTCAATTTTTTTTATTTTTTTGATTGTTTCTTCAAATAGCCCATACAAAGAAGAAATCGATTACGAAAAACTCAATTTTATCAGGGAAAAATATTATGTTGCGATTGAAAATATAGATACAACTAAATTTTTAAAAAGTTATATGGAAAATAATTTTGGAAAAGATTTTTCAAAATACAATCCCATACTTATGTCATACTACGCTTGTTTGACCGGGCTTGAGGGAAAATTTGAAAAGAATTTAGTGAAGAAAGTGAAACTTGTTTTTAAAGCGATTTCAATAATAGATAGTTCAGTTAACAAATTCCCAGATTGCCTTGAGATAAGATTTTTGAGATTTTCTTTTTTCGATAACCTTCCAGATTATTTTAATGTTTCAAAAAAAAGAAATGATGATTTGAATTTCGTTTACGATTATCTGTTTAACAAAGATTTTTCATTCGTTCCTAAAAAAATACAGATAGATATGATTAAATACATAGTTTCAACAAGAAGGTTGAATGATGAACAAAATTTAAAACTGATAAGGATTTTAAATGAGTAGATACCTTTTGATAAATTCAATCATTATATTTTTCCCTTTTTTAGGTTCCTTGATATTATACAAGTATACAGTAAAGAGATTGAATAGATTTTTTATTTCATTTCTATCTGTGGGAATCCCTTTTATAATTTGGGATATTGTAGCCACCAAAAGGGGAGATTGGATTTTCAATACTTCTTATGTCAAAAGTTTCAGAGTATTCGGTTTACCTTTAGAGGAGATACTCTTTTTTGTTACCGTTCCATACGCTTGTTTGTTTCTATATGAGGGGATAAAATTTTTCGTTTTTGATACCAAAATTAAAACACCATCAAAATTTTTTATAGTTTCAATCGGTCTTTTTTTTATTCTTCTTGGATTTTATTTTATCTTTATACCTTATACATCAACCGTATTTTTTGTAACGGGACTGACTTTTTTAATGTTATCTCTTTGTTTTGTTTTTCTCTTAAAAACTGTTCACTATTACATATACATTATTTTGACTTCCATCCTTTTTTTAGTTTTCAACTCAATCCTTACTGGAATTCCAATAGTATCCTACTCAAAAGATGCTATTTTAAACATAAGGTTGGGAACTATTCCTTTGGAGGATTTTTTCTATAATTTTTCAATGCTAACACTGTTTCTCGGGGTATATGAACTTAGTGGAAGAAAAGGTTCTATAAAAGAAGAATAATCTCTCTTACTATTTTTGCAGCTGCTGCCTGTGAGATACCTGAAATATCATGTTCTGGAGAAAGTTCTACAAGATCAACTCCAACTATTTCATTATCCTGAAATTTTAAAATGAAGTTTATAAAATCTTTAAAATTAAAACCACCAGCCTCAGGTGTTCCTGTGCCAGGAAAAACTGAAGGGTCAAGAACATCAAGATCTATTGAAATGTAGATCCTTTTACCTTTGATAAGATTAAAATCAAAAGAGTTGATATCCTCATTGAAGGAAAGGAGTTTTTTGGAAAATTCGAACTCCTCTTTGGTGTAAGATCTTATCCCTAACTGGCAAACTCTTTTTTCACCTAAAAGTTTTACACAGTTTCTAACAACACAAGCATGGGAAAATTTAACCCCCAAGTACTCTTCTCTCAAATCAGCATGAGCGTCAAAGACAACAAGTATAAAATCATCATAATACTCATTAAACGCTTTTATTATAGGATATGTTATCGAGTGCTCTCCTCCCAAAGATATTATCTTCTTTTTAGAGTTTAACAATCTTTTTGTTGTCTTATATATTATTGAGTTTGTCTTTTTTATATCCCCAAAAGGGAGTTCAACATCACCCATATCAAAATAATTTTTTTCGTGTATATCCTTTTTTTGGTAGTTAGAGAAAGTTTCAAGATTCCAGGAGAAGAATCTTAAAGAGTTTGGACCATTCCTTGAACCTGCTCTAAAAGATGATGTTGAATCGAAAGGGTATCCAACTATAACTATCTCTGAATTTTTTTTATCCTCTGATGATTCAAGAAAATTATAGATCATAGATCCTTTTTACAAAGTTTGGAAGTGCGAACGATGAGTTGTGTATTTGGTGGTTATAGTATTTCAAACTTTTTTCAAAAGGTTTTATCAGTTTTTTATTCTTTACTTCAATGTTAAAATCTTTTTTTGAGCAGATCGTGAAATTCCACATTCCAGAAGGGTAGGTTGGTATAAATGCAAGGTAAGGTTTCACATCTTTGAAAACCTTTTTCATCCTGTCATATATTATTTTTACCGATTCTTTATAAAAATAAGGAGATTCAGCCTGTATTGTTAAAAAACCATCCCTACTTAAAATCCTGTGACAATTTTTATAAAATTCTTCTGTGAAGAGTCCCTCTCCAGGTCCAATAGGATCTGTAGAATCTATTATTATCAGATCAAATTTTTCTTTAGTTTTTTTAACAAAATCTATACCATCTCCAATTATAATCTTTGCATTTTTTGAAATCCCTTTTGTTAACTGAGAGAAAAACTTTTTTGATGATTTTACAACTTCACCATCTATTTCAACCATTTTTATTTTTTTTATATGTTTGTATTTTGAGACCTCTCTTAAAGTTCCACAATCTCCTCCTCCGATTATCAGGACATTCTCTATTGAGGGGTTTATATTTATGGGTACATGCGTTATCATTTCGTGGTAAACAAACTCATCCCTTTCTGTAAGCATTACAAGACCATCAAGTATCATAACTTTTCCATATTCGTATGTGTCAAGTATAACGAGATCCTGATACTTTGTTTTTTTTCTGTAAAGCGTCTCTTTTACCTTAAAGGTTATTCCGGTATTTTTTGTGTGGTATTCAGTGAACCAGATCTCTGTTTGTCCAGATATGTTAAACTCTTTCATTCTTACTCCCAAAGTACAACTGCCGCGAAGGCGGTTCCTATTCTTTTAACTCTATGTTCTATTGCTTTACTTTTAAGTGAATAATTTGAAATTCCTCTGACTCTCATAGCCTCCTGTGCCATGCTTCTTACTATCTCTTCAATATCTCTCTTCCTTCCATTTGAAGAGTATTCCATTATAACACCTGGTAGAGAATCATCTTCAGGTTTTGCTGCTGCTACTCCCGCAGAAATGTATTGCCCTGTCATGTCTGATGTTATTGAAGCGTAAGCAACAGGTATAAAACTACCTTGTGGTATTTTTATGAATTTAACATTTTTACAGTGTGGTGGGATTATTGAAGAGATTTTTATAAGGTTCATGTTTCCTATTCTTGCGTTCAACAAAGCACAATCGAAAGAGTTCAATTTTGAAAATCCTTCTGAGTGCCCTGCGACGAAGAAAAATCTTTTTGGTGTGAAAAAACTCATTTTACTACTCCCAAATTTTCTGTTGAATTTTGTCTGTTTTATGTTTCAAAGTTCCCTCAACATCAAAAAGTCCTCTTTTAACTTCCATCATAGAAGTTTCTTTCGCTTTCAATTTTTTTACAAGGTATTTGAACGAAATCCAGGGATCAAGGGAGTTCCCACAGGTGTAAATATCAATTGATGCGTAACCGTATTCTGGCCAGGTGTGAATTGAAAGATGGGATTCTGCGATGACTACTACTCCGCTAACTCCGAAAGGTGAAAAGTGATGAAAAGAACTTGAGATTACTGTTGCTCTTGCTTTTTTTGCTGCTTCAACCATCAAATGTTCTATTTGAGCAACATCGTTAAGTATAGCTGAGTCACATTTGTAGAACTCAGCAAGAATGTGTTTACCTAAGGCTTGCATTCTTTCATACCTCCATAATCTGAAGTTAAAGGGTTTAACTCGAACCTACATAAAAAAAGACACATACAAAACTCCTGTTTAGATGGTATATTATATATTTTTTTTTTGTAAATTCAATAGGAAATTTCATTTTTTTTATTGACAGAAAAAAATTTTGTTTTATTATAAATAAAAAAGGGGGGAAAATGTCAAAAAAAGATCTGTTAAAGATTTTTGTAATATTTCTTATAATATCCTGTGCGAAATCTGGAAAGGTTGAGGATGTGAATTGTTCGATGATAGGGATAAACGGTCCATCGAAAGTATCTGTTGGAGAGGTCATTGTTTTCAATATAGTTGGCTTTGATGAGAATTCGAACATTTTAAAGAACTCATCCAATATTAAAGGTGTTGAATGGGAAGTTGAAGGTGAAAATATTTTTATTTTAGAGAAGAAGGAAAAGAATTTATTAAAAATTAAATGTGTAAAAAAAGGAACATTCTGCATAAAAGCAAAATATAAGAACCATCAAACCTATTTGAGCGTGACGGTTGAATGATTCACTGGACGTATTTGCTCTTCAATCTTTCGTAGAGTTCCGGATAACTATCTTTAATACTTTCAATGAGATCAGATAATTTTAAGAATTTTTTATTCACTTTCAAGATGGATGCCAAATTTTTTATATTTGTAGTGTCTTTATCGTTTATAGTGTAAAGTTTTTCAAAATATAATTCTGCAGAATCATTCTCTCCTTTTTTATATTTTATTATTCCTTTGAACTTAAGAAAAAATAATGAATCTGAAAGATTTTTAAGAACCATATTTGATATTATATTTTCAGATTTTTCGAGGTCATTCAGAAGAATGTAATTCTGGACAGATTCTTTTGAAAAATATTTTTCATTTTTTTCTATTATTCTATCATAATACTTTTTTGAAAGATACAGGGAATCGATTTTGAAAAATTCTCTTCCAACATTTTCAAAAAGTTCCTCATCGAAAATTTTATTTTTTTCTAAAATAGTATCCATTTTAAAAAGAGTGGAAACATTTTTTGTTTTTAAATAGATGTTGAAAAATTTTTTAAAAGTTAAAAGAGAATCAGGATATTTGTTTAAAGAAACTTTACAAAACATCTCAAAGGAGTCCATTTCATTTTTCCAGAAGTAATTATCAATGATATAATTCAAAGCGTAATAATCATATTGAGTATTTAGAAGAATTTTGAAATAAAAATTACTTTGATCATATTTTTTGGACATATGAAAAATTTTGCCAGCCCAAAAATTATAATATTTATTATTTTTTTCAAATTTTAAAACTTTTGTAATATAGTTTTCAGCAAGGTAATAATTCTGCAACCAATAATAATATTTAGCAAGGGAAAATAAAGCGTCAACATCTTCATCCTCGAAAGATAGGATTTTCTGAGCACAATTAAAAATCGAATCTTTTTGACCTTTTTTTTCAAAATAGAAAAGTTTTAATTTGTTCAGTTTTAAACTCAGTGGATAGATTTTTAAAGAGTAGTTTATTTTATCCGGAAAGGTTTTGTCATCTGTTTCGTAGAGGGATCTATTAAAAAGATATAAAACATCTTCACTTTCGTTATAACTTGAAGCAACTTTTAAATATTCCAATGCTTTGTTATAATCTTTGTTTTTGTAATAAAGGTAACCTGTTAAATAGTATGGTTCATATCTTGTTGAATCGAATTCCTTTAAAATATTGAAAAACTTTAAACTTTTCAGAGTATCATTTTTTTCTACATAAAATTCGAGGGAGTCAAGTGAATTTGAAAAAAAATCTATTATCTCTTGAGAAAATATAGAACCTGTTATAAATAGTAAAAGTATTAGAAATAAAAATTTTTTCATAAATCTATTATAAAAATATTTTTTTTGTAGTCAATCGGAATTTATTTTTAGCAAACATTTAATATATATTGACAAACTAAATAAAAACGATATAATTTTTTGAAGGGGGTTGAAAGTGAACAAAATAACATTTTATATTTTTGTTGTTATTATATTGCTATTAGTTATTCTAAATATCTGCCATATCCTTATATATGGTTAAAAGATAAATCCAAAAGAGAGTGAAGATGGTGCTGACAGGTTCATTTGAAAATCATACTTTTCTTTCAGTATGAGACCTAATTTCAATGAAGGGAATGGGAAATCGTTATTGAAGACATCTGGTATCCTATCATCGGAGTATGATACTATTTTTATAGGCATAAGAATCCCACCACCGAAATAGAAAACTATTCCCTGTTTTACAGTTTCCTTCAATTCTCTTAAATGGTAATAGAAAGATAGATCTGGGATTATCAAAGAGTATAAGCAGTTGGACTCAACATTTATGATTCCAACCTTTTCTTTAACTATTCCAGCCCCAAGGGAGATACCAATTTTAGGTCTCAAACTCAAATTTTCTACTTCAAAAATTTTCTTTATATCAAGACCGTAAGAAAGGCCAAAAGTTCCAATATATGATGTTGTGTTAGCAGGTTTGGAAAAAACAAAATCGAAATGTAAAACATTCCCAGCATCTTTCCCTTTTGCAAAAATTGAACAGAATAGAAAAACTGCTAAAAACAAAATCCTTATTTTTTTCATTCTCTCTCCTTTTTATTTTCATTTGTTGAAAATTATATTTGTTATAGTATAATTGTCAACAATGAAAAGATTTATAAAACTATTTTTCCTTTATTTTTTTATTATATTTTTAAGTGTTGAGATATTTTTAAGATTGTTCTTTTTCTATTTTGAAAGATACTCTTCATGGGAGGAGAGGAGTGGCCTTTTCGTGTATGACAGTTTAATTGGTTGGAGAGGTGCACCAAACAGAAGAGTCCATGTAAAAACTTTTGAGTCAAAATTTTTAGTAAAGACGGACTCATTAGGATTCAGGAATCTTTTTTACAAAGGAGAGAAAAAAGGCAGAAAGGTATTGATGTATGGGGATTCATTTTTATGGGGTTACCATTTAAACAATGAAGAGTTGATATCAAGTAGATTATCGGAAGAACTTGATGTAGAGGTGAAGAACTATGGAATGATTGGATATGGAACAGATCAGGAGTATATTCTCTTTAGAGGTAGTGTTGAGGACAGTTCTTTGGTTGTATTTTTCTTTTATTTGAACGATCTTAGAGATATTTTGCATGATAATCTTGATACCCCTTACAAACCTAAACCAAAATTTATAATTCGAAAAGATTCACTTATTCTTACGAACTGTCCGGTTGGAAAGAATAGAGAAAAGGTTGAGACTGAAAAAAGAAATATTGATTTAGGAATAAGATACAGATTATCTGAACTTTTAAAAAAAATTTTATATAAATCGTTCATTGTAAGGATAATTTTTTCAAATTTACAGTACAATTCTTTTGGGAAACTTCTCTATGAAAAAAATCTAATGGAAATCCCGGAGTATATGAAGTCTGAGTGGGATATCCCGAACTGCGAGAATATCCCACTTGCTTTAAGAATATATGAAAAAATTATTCTTGAAGTTAAAAGGGAATGTAAAGAGAGAGGGTGTGATTTAATAGTTTTCATGATACCATCTGAATGGACATACCAGAGGGAACTTCAAAAGAAGTTAGAGAGGTTGAGAGTTTTGTATGGGTATAATGACAGATACGAAGAGGTAATGGATAGTGTTGAGAATATATTGAAAAGAAACGGTATAAGATACATATATCCACTTGAGGATTTTAGAAGAATGGATGCTAAAAGAAAACTCACAAAGAAGTTTGATAAGCATTTTTCGAAAGAGGGAGCGGAATTTGTAAAGGAGATACTAAGAAGGGAAATTGAAAAAAGTTTTTAGGTTGACATATATAAAGGTAAATGATATTATAATATTTTTAAAAATTCTAAATATAAAAACAAAAAAGGAGTTATATGTTCAAAATATTAACCATCAATCCAGGTTCAACTTCAACAAAAATAGCTGTCTTTGAGGATGATAAAGAGGTTTTCAAAAGAACTATTTCTCATCCAGAAAGTGAAATAGCAAAATATAAACATATTGTTGATCAGTATGAGTTCAGAAGGGAAGCTATTGAAAAAACCTTAGAGGAGAACGGTTACAGGATTAAAGATTTTGATTGTTTTGTAGGAAGAGGTGGGCTTTTGAAACCTATACCATCAGGAACATACAGGGTCAACCAAAAGATGATAGATGATCTGAAACATTCTCCACTCGGTGAACACGCTTCAAACCTTGGCGGTATGATCGCTTTCGAGTTTGAAAAGGAAACTGGTAAACCATCCTTTATAGTTGATCCGGTTGTTGTAGATGAGATGGATGATATTGCAAGGATAACCGGTTTTCCCGAGATAGAGAGGGTATCAATATTTCATGCTTTGAACCAGAAGGCAACCGCAAGGAGAGCAGCAAAAGATTTAGGTAAAAAGTATGAAGATTTAAATATGATAGTAGTACATCTTGGGGGAGGAATATCGATAGGAGCCCATAGAAAGGGAAAGGTGGTAGATGTCAATAACGCTTTGAACGGTGATGGTCCTTTCGCTCCAGAGAGAGCAGGTTCAGTTCCAGCATGGGGACTTTATAAATTCATAACAGAGAGTAAGATTGAAGAGAAGGATTTCAAAAAAAGACTTGCTGGAAAAGCTGGAATTGTTGCACATCTTGGAACAAACGATATGAGAAAAGTTGAAGATGAGGTTAAGGCGGGAAACAAGGAGTATGAAAAAATATACAAAGCGATGGCTTACAACATAGGAAAATGGGTTGGAATGATGGCTGCAGTTTTGCATGGGAAAGTTGATGTTATTACAATTACCGGTGGACTCGCATACGATAAAGATTTTGTTAACTGGGTAGTTGAAATGGTCTCTTTTATAGCACCGATAAAAGTTTACCCTGGTGAAAATGAGATGCAGGCTTTGGCTTTAGGTGGATTAAGGGTTCTTACAAAGGAAGAAAGTGCAAAGGAGTATAAATAAAAGTTTAATAGGAGGAATAATGCTTGAAATAAGAATTCATGGAAGAGGTGGACAGGGTGGAGTTATCGCATCAAAGATACTTGCCTACGCTTTCGCTATGGAAGGCAAATATGTTCAGGCATTCCCTGAGTTTGGAGTTGAAAGAAGGGGAGCACCCGTCACCGCTTTTATAAGAGTTGCCGATGGAAGGATCAATATCCGTTCCAAAATTTACGAGCCACAACATCTTATAGTTCTCGAACCAACACTTCTGAGTGCTATAGATATAACAGAAGGTTTAAAAGAGGGTGGTTTTATTGTAATCAATACAAAGAAAAAACCTGAAGAGTTAAACATCAAAGTAAAAAACAGTAAAATTGCAACAGTTGATGCAACAGGTATTGCATTGAAACATAGGTTGGGTTCCTCTGCCGCACCTATAGTGAATACTGCTATTCTCGGGGGCTTTGCTAAAGCAACAGGTTTTGTTAAAATCGAATCGATAGTTGAAGCGATTAAAAAAGAGGTTCCAATAAAACCTGAAGAAAATGCACAGGCAGCAATAGATGCTTACAACTCTACAATAATGTAATAAGGAGAGTTTATGAAAAGAGATGGAAAGAAGATAATTTTTGAAAAAGAGAGTGATCTGCCTCCAAATGCGATGTCTTTAGGGACAACTGAGTTCAATGAAACAGGGTCCTGGAGAAATGAGAGACCTGTTGTTGATAAAGCGAAATGTATCTCTTGTGGTATATGCTGGAAGTATTGTCCGGATATGTCCATAAAAGAGGATTCCGAAGGAAAAGCTGAGATAGATTATGTGTTCTGTAAAGGATGTGGAATATGTGCAGCGGAATGCCCAGTAAAGGCGATAACAATGATTGAGGAGGAAAAATGAGTGAACAGAAAGTTATAATGGGTAACCATGCTCTATCCTATGGAGCAGTAACATCGAGAGTTCAGGTTATAGCTGCGTATCCTATAACTCCTCAAACACAGGTAGTTGAACTACTTTCGGAGATGTGTGCAGATGGAACTCTTGATGCTGAATTTATAAAAGTTGAATCCGAACATTCTGCGATGGCAGCAAGTATTGGTGCTTCTGCAGCTGGTGCGAGGGCTTTTACTGCAACAAGTGCTCAGGGACTCGCTTTGATGCATGAGATGTTACACTGGGCTGTTGGTGCCCGTCTTCCAATAGTCATGGGAAATATAAACAGATCGATGGCTCCACCATGGACCATCTGGTCAGAGCAGACAGATTCCTTATCCCAAAGAGATACCGGTTGGCTTCAGATATACGCTTCAAGTAACCAGGAAGTTTATGACTCTGTTCTTATAGCATACAAAGTAGCTGAGAATGAGAAGGTCTCTTTACCTGTTATGATAATTCTCGATGCTTTCTTTTTATCACACACATCTGAAAATGTAACCTTGATAGACCAAAAAGATGCTGATAGGTATTTGAAACCTTACAATCCAAAATACAGACTTGACATAAAAGATCCCCACACTTTCGGAGGATTGACTGGACCTGATTGGTATATGGAACTTAGATACAAAATTCAAAAAGCCATGGAAGATTCTATAGATGTCATCAAAGATGCACAAAAAGAGTTTAAAGAAATGTTCGGCAGAGAGTATGGATTGGTTGAGCCTTACAGATGTGAAGATGCTGATACAATCCTTGTCACAATGGCAACAGCAGCTTCAACATCAAAACAGGTAATAGATGAATTAAGGGATAAAGGCGAGAAGGTTGGTCTTTTAAGGATAAGATTCTTCAGACCATTCCCTTACGATGAAGTAAGAAAGTATCTGAAAAACTCTAAAAAAGTTATAGTACTCGATAGAAACCTTTCCCCGGGTGCTGGTGGAATTGTTTTTCAAGAAGTTAAATCAGCACTTTACAATGAACCAGTTAAACCAAAAATTTATGGATATATAGCAGGTCTTGGCGGAAGGGATATTACAGTTAATACAATAGGTAAACTATTCGATGATGCTAAAAATTCTGAACCTGCTGATATAAAGTGGATGGAGGTGAAAATATGAAATATTCAATTCCACAGAAAGAACTCATGAATCCAGGACATCTTGCATGTCAGGGATGTGGAGGAGCATTGTCTTTAAGGCTTGTTTTAAAAACTTTAGGTGAAAATACTATACTCACATTCCCTGCCTGTTGCTGGTCAGTTATAGATGGTCCGTTTCCATACTCATCAGTAAAGGTGCCTCTTTTCCACACAGCATTTGAAACAGCAGCCATAACAGCAGCGGGAATAAAAGCAGGTGCTAAGAAAGTTGAAAAAGAGTATGTTAACGCAGTAGCATGGGCTGGTGATGGCGGAACTTACGATATAGGGATACAGGCATTATCAGGTGCTGCTGAAAGGAACGATGATATTTTCTACTTCGTTTACGATAATGAAGCCTATATGAACACTGGAGTTCAAAGATCATCCGCAACCCCAAAGGGTGCATGGACAACAACAACACCAACAACCTTCCCAAAGGCTGAATTTAAAAAGGATCTTGATGCAATAGTAGCAGCCCATTATGTTCCATATCAGGCAACAGCATCACCTTCTTACCCTGAAGATTTAACAAAAAAGTTGGAAAAAGCGGTAAAAATTAGAGGTTTCAAATTCTTCCATATTCTTGCACCATGTCCTCCTGGCTGGAAAACGAATCCAGAAGATACAATTAAACTTGGAAAGTTAGCTGTTGAAAGTGGAATTTTCCCTCTGTATGAGATAGAAAATGGTGAAAAGTATACGATAAATATGCCTTCACCAAAGAAGGATTTAAAACCTGTAAACGAGTACCTTACAAAACAGGGTAGATTTAGACATCTGAAAGAGGATGATGTAAAAACTATTCAGGAATATGTAAACAAAAGATGGGAAAAACTTAAAAGGTTGGCAGGAGTTTAAAATAAAAGGGGGTTTTTAACCCCCTTTCATATAATTATGAAAATTGGAATTTTAGGTTTATCAAAATCAGGTAAAACAACTGTATTTCAATCTTTAACTGGTTTAAATTTAAGTAATAATTTAAAAGAAAAGTTTCATATTTCTTCAGTTAAGGTTCCTGATAGCAGGATAAATTTTTTATCAAAAATTTTCAATCCAAAAAAGAGAACATTTCCTACCATAGACTTTTTAGATTACAACAATGTTGTTGAAAGGGAAGAGAAGTTAATTGATAACGAGTATTTTGCAAAATTGAAGGAGTGTGATGGAATATTGAAAGTTGTGAGAAATTTTGAGAACGATATATTCCCACCACATTTTGGGGTTATCTCTCCTAAAAGAGAACTTGAGGAACTTGATGATCATATAATTTTAACAGATCTTGATATTGTCGAAAAAAGGTATGAAAAGTTAAAGAATGCAAAATATAAATTATCTGCAAACGAACTATTTGAACTTAAATCTCTTGAAAAGTTCAAAAATATTCTTTCAGAAGGTAAACATCTCAACAGGTTTGAGTTTACACAGGAAGAGGAAAAATTGATAAAAAATTATTCCTTAATATCAGCCAAAAAAGAGATTGTTTTGATAAATGTCTCATCTATGGATGAAAGGGTAGATGAAGAATTTATAAACTTCCTCAAGGATGAGAGAAGGGATTACTTTATAGTTTCAGCTCTAAATGAAAAGGAGTTGAACGAGTTGGATGATGAATCTAAAAAAGAGTTTGCATCAGATATGAAGATTGAAGAGTTTGCTATAGAAAAAGTGATTTCAAGGTTTTATAAGATTTTAAACCTTATTACCTTTTTAACTGTTGGAGAGGATGAGGTTAGAGGCTGGACAATTAAAGAAAATACAACAGCCCTGAAAGCTGCCGGAAAGATACATACAGATTTTGAAAGAGGTTTTATAAAAGCACAGGTAGTTTCTTTTGATGATTTTCAAAAGTATGGAAGTTTGAAAGAATGTGCGAAAAATGGGGTTCTTCGTCTTGAGGGAAAAGATTACATTGTAAAAGATGGGGATATAATAGAATTCAAATTCAATCTATAATAAAATGTCCTGTTTTGGTTTAATACTTCTTTTCGTAATAGTTTATGTTATTTTTGGTCCTATTGGAGTTGTGATCCTTTCTATTATACTTATAATATCATCCCTCTCAAAAGTTAAACAGACAAATATTTCCGTTAACGGATTTGATCAAAAAAAAGGTTATCCCTCTTACGACCCATTTATAGATATAATAAAAATTTTTTCCTACATAACTCTTCTTGATAGTGTCGTTTCGAAAGAGGAGGTAGAATATGTAAAAAGTTTCCTTATCTCTCTTTTCCCAAATGATACACAGAGAGTTCAAACACTCATGTACTATTATAAAGAGTTCAATGAAAGTCCAAACAGGTTCAATCTGAATGAAGCCATAGAAAATATTAACAGGTTTGCTAAATATGAGGAGAGGTTATCTATTTTTTCAGTTGTTGTCGATTTCTCTTTGAAAAGCAGAAAAAGTGAAAAAGTTAGAGAGACTCTTTTCGGAATCGGAAAAAGGTTGAACCTTAACATTTACGATATAAACTCTATTATTAACTATTATGATAAATTTTTTAGTAAAGATATAGACAACAGAAAAAGGTGGTATTCTATTTTAGGAGTTTCTGAAGAATGTTCGAATGATGAAATCAAAAGAGCGTACAGGGATCTTGTTAAAAAAACACATCCAGACAAATTGAGGAACATGCCAGAAACAGTTGTTAAGGATGCTGAGAGTAGAATTAAGGAGATAAATGAAGCTTACAACAACATAAAAATGGAAAGGGGATTTTCCTGAAATCTCTACCATTATATTGACTTTTGAATTATTTAAAATAAAATAATAATATGGAAAAAATAGAAATTTTTAGTAGGTTGAAAAAAGCCATAATAAACAACAACAGAAAAGAGATACTTGAAATCTATCTCTATATGATTAAAAACTCTCTTTCAGATAGGGAAGTCAACACAAAACTGATGGAGTATATGTATAAGAATGGTGATAGTGAAAAGTATATAAATCTTTTGCGTCTTTATGGTGCAAGCACCAATTCGGATTCTGATATAGCCTACTTTGTAGGGTTCTACTTTCTGATGAAAAAATCCTATTTTCATGCTCTATGTTCATTTAAACTCGTTGATAAATACAGCATATACTATTCCTACGCTCAAAAAAATATAAAAATGATAGAAAGCAATGAACTGAAACTTCTTACTATAATTAAGAATGAAACTGATGGGAAAAATGAGAGGTTAAAAAATATTGAAGAGAATGTTTACAAAACTGTTAACAGAATGATCAACTATGCGAAATCTAATAAGGATGGATTTAAGGATTTTTGATGATAAAGGTTGTCTCTTTTGACCTCTGGAATACTATACTTTCTGGTAAGGATTCAAAAAATTTTAAAGAATTCAGATTCAAAAATCTTAAAAAGATATTTTCGAGATATGGATATGAGTTGAAAAAAGAGGATTATTACTCTTCAATCGATAAAACATGGGATATATTTTTTAATGGAGAATGGCTTGAGAAAAGGTATACCCCAACGACGAGTTCATCCATGAGAACTTTTCTTTCCTACCTTTCAATTGGAAATTATCCTGAAAAATTTTTCCATGAGGTTGTTTCCTTTATGGAAAGTTCCTTTACAAGTTCTGAGGTTTCTTTCGTTGAGAATATGGATATTTTGATAAAAAGGTTAAGTCTGGATTATGAACTTGTTCTAATTTCAGATACAGGTTTTACTCCCGGAAAGTATCTTAGAGAGGTTTTAAAAAAGGTGGGGATTTTTGATTACTTCTCACTCTTAATTTTTTCAGACGAGATGGGAGTTTCAAAACCTGATAGAAGGATATTTGAATTCGTTCTAAAATATTTTGGATGTGAACCTTCAGAGGTCGTTCATATTGGTGACATACCGGTAACCGATATAAAAGGGGCTTTAGATGTTGGAATGAGGAGTGTTCATTTCAAAAAAGAGACATACCTTTTTAAAGATGCTGAAAAGTTAAAAGCTGATTTTTTAACGGATGATCCTTTAGAGATTGAAAACTTTATTAAAAGTTTGTAGGAGGAGATATGAATGGGAATTTACAGTTACAACATTTCATATTGAACGAACAGAAAAAATTTCCTTATGCAAAAGGTGACTTTACACTTCTTTTACTAGATATTGCACTTGCTGGAAAGATAATTTCAAGAGAAGTTAACAAAGCTGGACTTGTTGAGATTTTAGGACTAACAGGCAAAGAGAATATTCAGGGTGAACAGGTTCAAAAACTTGATGAGTTTTCCAATTCAACCATTGTGAATATACTTTCAAGGAATGATACCGTTGGAGGATGTGCTTCAGAAGAGATGGCTGATCCAGTTTACTTTCATAAACATACGAATGCAAAATATTGTGTTATATTCGATCCATTGGATGGGTCTTCAAATATAGATGTTAATGTCAGTATAGGGACGATATTCTCGATCTATAAACTTTTGAATGATGGCGAATGCACTGAAAACGATTTTCTGAGAAAAGGTAAAGAGCAGCTTGCGTCTGGATATATTGTTTACGGTTCATCAACAATGCTTGTTCTAACAACAGGTGAGGGTGTTCATGGTTTTACCCTCGATCCATCACTCGGTGAATTTTTGCTCTCACATCCTAACATGAAATTTCCTGAACCATCAAAAAGGTATTACTCAGTTAACGAAGGGAATTATAAATATTGGGATAAAGGAGTTCAGAGATATGTTGACCACCTTAAGAACGATGAAAAACCATTCACTTTGAGGTATATAGGCTCACTCGTTTCAGATTTTCATAGAAATCTTATCTATGGTGGGATCTTTTTCTATCCTTTGGATCATAAGAACAAAGAAAAACCTAAAGGTAAGTTGAGATTGATGTATGAAGCAAACCCTCTCTCTTTGATAACGAAAAATGCAGGTGGTTTATCTACCGATGGTAAAAATGAAATTTTGGATATAAAACCGGAAGAGTTACATCAAAGGGTTCCACTCTATATTGGAACAAAATCTTTTGTTGAGGAGGCTATGAGTTTTATAAATTCGGAGGAAAAATGAAAAAATTCTTTTTGTTACTTATGAGCATATCTTTTTTCATTCTAACTTTTTCTGCTTTTTACAGTGGAGATCTCGGGTTCTATTTTTTGAATATTCCTGTTGATCCATTAAGTCAAGCGTATTCAACAACATCTTCAGCCGTGAAGGGGAGAAGTGGTGATCTTATAAATCCAGCCTCACTCTATAACTTGGAAAATGAAAACACTTTTTCTTTCACATATATGCCTTTCCTTGTTTCTTCCCATTTTGGACTTTTCACATACAACTTTAAATCCTCTCAGTTACTTTTGAAATATTTCAATTCTGGAGTTATGGAAAGAAGAGATTCCCTCAACAACGATCTTGGTGAATTCTTCTCATCAAATTTACTTTTAGAGTTTTCAAAGAGTTTTAAAATCAAAGAAAACATCTTCGTAGGTGGAGGGATGAATATCGGAGTTGAAAAAGTTCTCGACTATAATTCACTATTTTCATCTTTAAATTTAGGCTTGATTTATGAAAAAGCATATTTTGAATTTTTGAATTTAGGATTTCAGATTTTAAATGTAGGAGGTGCATACAACTTTGAAAAAAGTTCTTTGACACCCGCAAAGTTCGTTATAGGTTTTTCAATTGATAAAGAGGATATGCCTTTTTCCGTAAATTTAGATGTAGGAAAAATACTTGATAGAAAATATTTCTATTCTTTCGCTTTAAAATTCTCTTTGATTAAACCGGATTTACAAAAGGGTGAAGTAAAGGAAAAAAGTTTTGAGATTTTAGATACAAACAATGTGGATACCCTTTTAAACCATATGGATGAAAGTTTTGAGATGGACGAAACTCCTGATACTATTTTGACTGCCATAACAGACTCGTTGGTTGATACTCTAAAAAGTGAGAATGAAGATGATTTGATAGTTAAAACTGACTCAATAGTTGATACTCTTAATATTGAAAATAGAGATAATTTGATAGTCACAACCGACTCATTGGTTGATACTTTAAAAAGTGATAACGAAACTGAACAAGAATATAAATCGTATGCTGAATTTTTGGATGAGAAGAATGATAGTGTTGAAAATCTTTTAAAAGAAGAGAAAGTTGAAGAGTATGTAGAAAAGAGTGAGGAGAGAACTCCCGTAGAGAAGAAAAATATCTTTTCACCACTTTCCCTCGATATAATTTTAGGTGTTTCATCTGACAGATCAGAATTGCAACTTGGATATCCAACGGATCTAACATCTGCTTTAACAGCTGGTTTCAAGTTGAGTTACAACAACATATCTGTTCTCTGGTCAAGTAAATTCTGGGGAGAACTTGGGGTTTCACAATCTATAGGTTTAAAGATGAGTTTTTAATGGTAAACGATATTCTTAATGTTAGATTGGATCAATTCGAAGGGCCTCTTGATCTACTTTTATACCTTATAAGAAAGAATGAGATCAACATATACGATATACCTATACAAAAAATTACACTCCAATACCTTGAGATACTTGAGAGGATGAAAGAGTTAAACATAGACATAGCGAGTGATTACATTGTTATGGCAGCAACCCTTATTAAAATAAAATCTGATATGCTTATTCCAGCAAATCCCGTAGATGGTGAGGATGAAGGGGATCCCAGAAAACCACTTGTTGAAAGGTTGTTGGAGTATCAGAAATTTAAAAAGATAACCGAAATTTTAAGAAACATTGAACATGAATCATCAAAACTCTTCTCAAGGAGTATAATTTTTGAAAGTAAAGTGGAAGAGGAAGAGAGCCCTTATACCCTTGTTGATCTTATGGATGTTTTTATACCACTATTGAAAAAAGGTGAGTCCCTTAAACTTTACAGGGATCCAAAGGTCAAAAAGACTATAGTTGATAAAACAAAAGAGATTGTTCAATACCTAAACGAGTATAGAGAGTTCAACTTTTTTGAATATGTAAAAAATTTTGATAACCTTTTTGAGATTATTTTAACTTTTATAGCAATACTTGACCTCTCGTTGAAAGGTTTTATCCACATGGAACAGAATTCACAGTTTGAAGATATAAAAGTATGCTTAAGGTAAATGATAGAGACTTTATCGACAAAGATTTCAAAGATTCTTATTCAATAATAAAGAAGTCCCAGAAAATACTTGTTTGGGGCGATGAGGATGCCGACGGAATAACCTCCACTATCATAATTCTAAGGACTTTAAATACTCTTGGTAAGAAAGCACACTATTTTATCCCCTCAAGGATAAAGGATGGAATAGGTCTTGTTGAAAGAAAAGTTGATCTATTTTTAAAGAAGGATTTTGATACTTTCATAACCGTCGATTGTGCATCGGTAAACTACGAACTGATTAAAAAAATAAAACTCTCAGATAAAAATATAATCGTAACAGATCATCATATCCCATACAAAAAAAAGGTTGAAAAGGTTCCATATATAAATCCATACCTTTTGAGTTCAAAAAAGTTCAAAAACCTTTCTGGGAGTGGTGTATCATTTATCTTTTCTTTATACCTTTTAAAAAAGTTCAAAATAGTTAAAGATTATTCCCAATCTTTCTTTTATGATCCTTTCAACATTTCACTTGCTGCTGTTGGAACCAAATGTGACAAGGTTAAAGTGGATAAGACGAACGAAAAAATCTTAAAATACTATAATGGAATCTTTTACCACATACCCTTTTTAAGGGAACTCGAGTTCGACGAAACCAACCTGTGTGGAGTTTTTGCTAATTCAAAAACGCTTTCTTTTAAAAATCCACTCGTTGAATACATTTTAAAAGAAAATTACAAAAAGAGTTTCTATCTTTTTCTGAAGGATGCAAAAAGGAAAATTGAAAATTACAAAAAGAGAATAGAAAAATATTTGAATGAGATAGAAAAAAAATCTTTTGAAAAAGAAAAATACATTCTCATAGTTAAAAAAAATATAGAATACAAATATACTGGAGTTTTAGCCTCTCTGTTATCCAAAAAGTATGACAAACCAGTTTGTATAATTGGAAAGAAGGGAAAGAACTTTGGTGGTGAATGTAGATTTGATAGTGAAAATTTCAACTGGCTTGATACTCTAAAACTTTTTGAAAATTATTTTATTGGTTTTGGAGGGCACAAAAAAGCCGCTGGTTTTGAGATTAACTCGGAGAGAATCTATGAATTTGTTAATGAGTTTAATAATCGCCTCAACTCTTCTAAGTGATTTCTCTTACGAAGTTCCTTTTGAGAAAGGTGATACACAAAAGATCTATTATGACGAATCTTACGACAAGAGATTAACCGATAACTCTATAAACATCGTTCTTCTTTTTGGGTTGAGATTCTACCAGATCTTTATATCTCCAGCACAGGGTGAAGTGTGCAACTTCTCTCCATCATGTTCAAACTATATGTTCCAATCCATAAGAAAATATGGCCCAATCCTTGGTTTTGTGAAAGGAATAGATAGGTTACAGAGATGCAATTTCTCCGTAAGAGAGTATGTTGGAACCTTTTATGACTCCATTGTACTTATAGAGAGAAGAGGCTTTAAAGTAATAGATAAACCTTGAAGGAAAATTTATGAGAAAGATTTTTTTTATAACACTCATTTCATTTTTATCATTAATGGTGTTTTCGTCGGAACTTGATTTTGCAAAATTTTTGTTTGAAGATGGAGATTATTACAGGTGTTTATCTGAGTTAAAAAGAGAACTCTTTTTCTGTCAGGATTCGCAGTTGAAGGAAAGGATAGTAAACCTTATCGGTGTAAACTATCTTTTTATGGGCGATCTTAAATTAGCCGAAGAGAATTTTTCAAAGATAAAAGATTTATCTGAAGGTTACGAGAGAAATTATCTTCTGACCTTATTCTTTCAAAAAAAATTCAAAGAGTTAAAAGAAACTAAAATAGATTTTGAAAAAAATAAAGATTTTGAATTACTTTCAAAACTTTTTCTGGGAGAGGCAAAGAAAGAGGATTTTCTTAATTTTTCCGAGGAGTTGAAAGAGATATCAGAAAATTTCTTCAAAATAAAAAAGAAAAATCCATACCTTGCTCTCCTTTTTTCAACATTTTTACCAGGAAGTGGTAGATTTTACTCTGAAAGAAATGGAGATGGAGTTTTCTCTATGACAACTATCCTAACACCACTTTTAGGTTCTATCTATTACAAATTCATAAATGAGAATAAAACATTTTTCATAATTTCAGCATCGGTTGCCGCTATCTTTTATCTCGGAGAACTCTATGGCTCTTTCAACTCAGCAAAAATATATTATGAAAAAAAGGTTAACAGGTATTTTTATGAGATTAAAAATAATTATTCTAATACTATTTTTCTCCCTTACTATTCTTTCTGAAGAAAACTATTTTACTAAACTTCTTAACGAGAAAGATTATTTCAGGGCAATAGGGGAGTTTAAAAGGATATATTTTGAAAAAGGTTATGAAAAGAATTGTAAATATTATTTGAAAATAAGTTCACTCTACGCTCTTTCAGGATATGACACATTCTCTTTCAAATATCTTGATCTACTTACAGAAGTTGACCTTTCGGAGAGTTGTTTTGTTTATGATGGAGTTGTTAGGTCGTATCTGAATTTCAAAAGGGGAGATTTCAATTCAGCAATTTTTGAAATAGAGGATTTCAAAACTGATGGAGTTGATACTTTAATGTTGTTACTCGATTTTTTAAAGAAAAATGTTTATAAAGAGAGTGTTAAGATTTTAGATTTTTTGGATGATTCGATTAAAAATGATCTAAAAGGTTATCAAAAAGTTAAATTGAAATCTCCAGAGTTCTCTTTTGCTTTATCATCTTTTTTACCGGGACTGGGAGAATTTTACTCTGGTTACCCTTCATTTGCTTTAAGGGATTTTTTGCTAACTACTTTTTCAAACATTCTTTTTCTCTATTCCTTCTTCAAAGATCCTAAAGGTTATAAACTTGAAAAATTTGAATTATCTTTAGATTATTTTAAAAACAGGGATTATTTCCTTACCCTTTTTATCTACTCCTCTCTCGTTTCAAGGTTTCAAAATGGTTCAAAGAGTAACGCCTACACACTTGCTTTAAAAAGAAACGAGGAGATACGGAAAAAGTATCTTACAAAATTATACAATCTCGTAGAGAAAAAATATCAAGATATTTTGGTAGATTTCGTTTTGAGCTATTGAGGATTCCTTCTTTTGAAAAGTTCATCCCTATTTATACTTCTCGCCTTCTGATAATCATCAAGTATCACTTTGTCAGAGTTAAAATATCCAGAAAGTAGTTTAACAATATCTTTTGCAAATTTATCAAAGATTGAACCGGTATTTTTTACGAAGTAAACTTCATATTTCCCATCGTTTATTTTTGAAACTATACCGACATTCATTAGTTTATCCAACCTTTCTTTTATGTAATCTTCATCCTTTGACATTATTTCTGAAATTTCAAAAATTGTGCACATCTTTTTTATAAGAAGTTTTACTATTCTTATACTTATCTCATCAGAAAGAGCGATAAAGATTTTTATCAATTTATCCATAGTTCTCCTTTTATTATCCTTTCTATTTTAATCTCAAAAATTTTTCAGTCAACACTTCTAAATTTAATTCCCTTTGAACAGATAAAAAAAATTTTATAACGAAAGTTTATTAAGAAGCATTGATTTTTTGTGAAATGTGAAGTTGTAATTAATTATCTATACAATTTTTAAATGATTTTTTTTGAGTGAAAAAGACAAAAATAATAAAAAATCTTTATCATCTTTAAAATTCACTCAAATAATAAAATGCAGCCATCTTTCTATTGACAACAAATAATATAAATATATATTTAATATAAATGGAGGTTTGTTGAAAAAGATTTTATCGTTTTTTTTATCATTACTTTTTATCTTTTCTTTTTTAACCGCTTTACAACTTAAGGATCTGGAATTTTACAAAAGATACTATAAAAAGAATCTGGATTTCTTCGTCAAAGCGAACAAAAAAACTTACGATTTAAAAAATAGTAACCCCAAGTTTTTTCTCCCATCAAAAAGATCTATTATAGATTTTGAAAAGAAGGGACAGGATACAATCAGGGTTCTCGTTTTGAAGGTAGAATTTTTGGAGGATACCACTTCACTTACAACAGGTAATGGAAAGATGGATCTAAGAAGGTCTACCGACAGTATTTATGTTATAGATACTTTAGTCAATGGAGTTGATACGATAATTGATACGAGTATGAACATATACTATAAACCGGCCCACGATTCTTTGTATTTTTACAGACAGATGGAAGCTTTGAGAAACTACTACCTTGATGATTCAAGAGGTAAACTTTATGTCGATTTTGAAATATATCCTAAAGGGCTTTACGATTCTTATACAGTTAAACACCAGATGCAATTTTATGGAGATACTCTGAATATAGTTTATGGGATGTTTTATCTTTTAAGGGATGCTTTGAAGGAGGCTGAGATAACAGGTGGTATAGATTTTTCCAAATTTGATGCAGTGATTGTTTTCCATGCTGGTAGTATGTGGCAAACAGATTATAACTCAGATTCACCTTTTGATCTCCCAGCAGTTTACATTCAGGGAGCCTCATATATTTTTGGTGAACCTATTACGGTAGGTGGGAAAAGTTTTGAGGATGGAATAATTTATTCTGAAACAGCTATTCAGGACGGAGGTTACGCTTTCATACAGGGTGGACTTGTTCATGAGTTTGCACATCAACTCGGGATATACGATATGTATGATACTTCCAACAGAAGGATGGGAATGGGGGGATGGAATTTGCAGGGAACTGGAAACTGGAACCTTGCTGGACTCGTTCCACCGCATCAGGGTGGTTATAACAGTGTTAGTAGGTTTAACACAAAACCTAACAACAACTATTCTAACTGGATATATTTCAATCAGACAAAAACGATTTATAAAGATACAACAGGTCTTAGAATAAAGTTCCTTGGCTCAGATGAAGATACATCTACAAAATTTTTTAAGATACCTTTAAATTCGCACGAATATTTTCTGGTTGAAAACAGATTCGCCTACGCTTCGAAAGATACTCTTTCAAGTTCCGTTGATTCTAATGGATTCAGAGTTTGGAAGGACGGAGTTCTTGTAAAAATAAACGATTACGATATCTCTTTACCAAGTCCAATAGATTCTGGTGGAATCGCGATATATCATGTTGACGAAACGATAATACAAAACGACTCCGGTTACAACATGATCAATGCAGGGCCTATACTTGGTGTTGATATGGAAGAGGCTGACAGGGTTCAAGATTTTGAACTCTATTATATAGATGTTGTTGATTGGGATAAAACTTTCTATGGAACCTACGATGATCTTTTTAGATCTGGAGGAGTTTCCAACAAGTTCACTCCCAAAACATACCCAAACACTGATGCAAACAATTCTGGAAAAACACACATCTACATTTACGATATTTCACCTTCGGATACCGTGATGACATTTTCTGTTCTTTTTGACTTCAGAAGGGAAGGGTTCCCATTCACTTTAAAATCAGCCCCTGATGTGAACAGCCCAAAAATATTAAAAAGGGATGGTAAAAGTTATATAATCGTCCAAACAGAAAATGGTGAAATTTACGCTGTTGATAATGAAGGTAAACCACTTTCAGGTGAGGGTGTTGTGGGAACTTTCAATGTAAACTCCTACTCCTATTCAACCATTGCTGTTGGAAATGTTGCAGAAACTGATGGAGATGAGATATGCTTTACAGATTATGATGGAAATATTTACCTTTTAAGAACGGACACTTTAAATTCAAGAGGTTATTTTCTACCTTTAAAGAATTCTCCCCAAACGGTAAATGGAAAACTCCTATCTTCACCTGTTCTTTACGATATAGATGGTGACTCATTTGATGAGGTTCTTGTTACAGGGGAAAATATGTTCCTTTACCTTTTCGATTACGAAGATTCAACAGGTTTTTATAAAAAAGATTCTACATATCTTTACTCATCATCATGGTCTTTACCAGTAGTTCTTGAAGATAAAATAGTTACACTCGGTTTTGATGGTGTTTTAAGGTTTTTCGATTTTGATCTGAATCAGTTATTCTTTTCTAATACCGAATATCCATACCCAACAACCTCATCACCTTTAGCATTCGATATTGATGGAGATTCTTCTGCAGAGGTAATTTTCGTAAGAGGCGATGGAAGTTTCTTTATCGTTTCTTCTCTGGATGGGGAAACGAAAAGTTATAAAAAACTTCCCTTTGATAATTTTTATTCGTCACCTATACCGGTAGATTATAACGGTGATGGTATTTTTGAGATAGCTCTTATTGCTCAAAACAACCTTTACCTTCTTGATCTGAATGGGAATATAGTCAACGGTTTTCCAAAGACTTTTAACGATGAGATACAATCATCTCCTCTATCCGTAGATCTTGATGATGATGGGATAAATGAAATCCTCGTTCACACAAAAAATGGCCTTCTTCTCTCTTTCTCTAACAAAAGTCAAACACCCGGTTTCCCTCTGTCAAGCGGACAGTATTCGAACTCAACACCACTTGTTTGTGATCTTGATAACGACTCGTTGGTTGACATCGTTGCATGCTCCGATTCAACTATTATTGCCTTCGAAGTAAAATCCAGAATTAATGAAAAAAACTGGAGCAGTTTACATTACCTGAACTCAAACAACAGGTATTTCAAGTATTCTTCAACGAAGTTGATCGGAGATCTTTTGATAGTTGATGATGGTAACAACTATATCTATCCTAACCCAACAGAAGGGAGTGCTAAATTGAGGTTTTCAACTCAAGCAGCGAAAGAGTTCTCATTTATGGTTTTTGATCAAAGTAAAACTTTAAAATATTCTTCACCAAAATATCAGGCTAAAAGTGGGGTTAACGAGATTCCACTCTCACTTGATTTTCTTTCACCCGGATTTTACAGGTTACGGTTAAAACTTTCCGATGGTGAAAGAACGGTTTACAGAAACTTTAATTTTGGGGTTACCAGATGAAAAAAACATTTTTATTCATTATAATTTTTCCATTTCTCTTATTTTCAGAAGTTTCAAAAGATGTAATTTTTGATACTGGCAAATCTTTACTTTTACCAGGTTATGGCTTTTTTGGATTAGACAAAAAGGTAAACTCTATACCTTTCATCTTATCTGAAACAATACTTTTACCGTTTTTTACCTATTTAACCTTCGATGCGAATAGAAAAGGTGATGATGCTTTGAATTTCGCTTCATACATTCTTTCTAAAAATGTTTCCGAATATCCTGAAAACCTTTTGACAAAGATGGAATTTTACACTTCTTACAGAGATTACAACATAAAAGTCATTTCGAAAGCGAGATCACTTTATCCTGATGATTATGAAAAACAGTTGGATTATATAAATAAAAACATTGTTCCCGACTCTCTTGGCTGGGAGTTCTCTTCAGATTCAGCAAGAGTTTACTATTCTGATCTTAGAAAAAGTTCGAGAGAGTTGAAGCAGTTTTCCTACTATACACTGATAGCGATTTCGATAAACCATATAGTTAGTGGTATCTATACATATTTTGTTTCAAAAGAGATAAGAAATATAGACTTTGATACTCAACTCGACTCTAAAGGTATTAAATTTAATGTTGGAGTAAAATTTTGAAAAATTTTGTAAAAAATTTTTTCAAAGAAATTTTTACAAATGTTTATAACACTCTTGAAATGATGGGTATTTTCAAATATTTCGATCTCCTATTTTTCAAATCAAAAAAGGAGAAGATGGATTTTTTTAAAGGTTATTACAAGAGGAATAAAATACTTCTGCTCGTTTTTCTATCTTTGCTTTTGCTTGTTATCGTTGTTTTTGAATTTAATCTTAACAAACCAATCGCAGCGATTCTGATACTAATCGTGGGAATGGTAACACATATATTCACAGAACTTTTGGCACTTCTCGCTCTAATTCCAGTTTTTGGACCTATTATCGTTAAAATAATCTCTCTTCCTTTTATTATCCTTTTAAATGCAATAACCTATCTTGTTAGTTTTTTCGCTTTAAAGAGAGGATACAAGGTTGAAATGTTAAAATCAAGATCCTTCACAACAACTTTACTCTTTGGTATACTAATAGGATATATATTGGGGAAAATAATATGAAAAGCAGTTTGAAAAAAAGTATCATTTTTTTTATCCTTTTTTCATTTCTTTTTATTTTTTCTCAAACAACAAACTTTGGAAAAAATAAGATACAGTATAAAGATTATGGATGGAAAGTAGGGTACACAGAACATTTTAACATATACTATGCAAAAGGTGCAGATTCTTTGTTCAACTTTGTTTCCATAGTTGCTGAATCGTCGATAACTTCATTGGAAAAAGAGTTCAACTATAAGATAAAAAAAAGGATTCCAATGGTAATCTACAACTCTCACAAGGATTTTGAAGAAACCAACATAACCGTGGAGATACTTGATGAGTTTGTAGGTGGTTTTACAGAATCTGTAAAGAATAGGGTAGTTTTACCCTTTACAGGTTCATACGAGGATATGAGACATGTTGTAAATCATGAACTGGTTCACGCTTTACAGTTCCAACTTCTTTATGAGGGGAGTGGGACATCAGCGATAATCGGTTCTGTTGTTTACGATATCCCTTTATGGTTTATTGAAGGTTCAGCCGAGTTTTACTCTGTTGAGTTTGATGAAGAGACTGATATGTATATGAGGGATGCTTTACTCAACGATGGATATATAGATCTGGTTACACTCTCATCCTACTATGGTGGTTTTTATATATATAAGGCTGGGCAGATGGTTTTAAAATACATTTCGGAAAGGTATGGTAGAGAAAAGATACCTGAGATATATAAGGACATAAAAAGTTCAAAATCTTTCTATAAATCACTTGAGAAAAAGTGTGGGATAACCCTTGAAAGGTTGGATTACGATTTTAAAAATTATCTGAAGGAAAGATATTTTCCTCTTGTTAAGGAAAGAGATCTTTCTATTAAAAATGGTAAATCTATCCTTGGTGATTTTATAAAAACTTCAACATACAATGTTTCTCCCTCAATATCTCCCGATGGGAATTATGTTGCTTTTATAAGTGAGAAGTATGGTTATTTTGACATTTATCTTCTCCCGGTTTTCAACCCTGAAAAGAAAAGAAAGATTTTACCGCGAAATTTTGTTAAAAACTATGAATCATTCCATCTTTCTTATGGAAATCTCAACTGGTCAAAGGATAGCAAGAATTTGGTTTTTTCTTTAAGATCTGGAAAGGATGAGATTATATTTTTATACGATGTTGAGAAGAGGAAAATAACGAAAAAAATAAAACTTAATGCTGACGGTGTATACTCCCCATCACTCGATTTCAAAAATGAAAGGGTTGTTTACACAAAACAGATTGATGGAAGAAACGACATATGTATCTACGACATGAAAAAAGGGAAAGAGGAAATTTTAACCGAAGATATGTTTGATGATATATCACCCTATTTTTACAACGATTCGACTCTTATCTTTTTGAGTGATAGAACAACATCTGAGGGAGTGTGGCATTATGGGGATTATAAACTTTACTTTTACCATCTAAAGAGTAAAAAGATTGAGAATGTTCAAATAGATTACAAACTTGGAAAGAAATTCTATCCTGTTAATGATTCTTTGATAATTTTCTCTTCATATATTGATTTTATTTCGGATGTATACCTTTACAACCTTAAAAGTAAAGAGATAAAAAGGTTGACAAACAGTGTAACTGGCACTTTCAATCCAACTATAACAAAAGACCTTTCAAAAATGGTTTTTTCCTACTTCAAAGGTTTCGCTATGGATCTTATACTGATAAATGAGCCGTTGAAATATACCTATCAGGTTAAAAGTGAACAAAAATTTAAAGATTATGTTTTAAAGAGTGTGAATTTTGAAAACAGGAAAACTGTTTACACATCAAAGAATATCCCTCTTACATTTTCGATAGATTGGGCTGCAGGGGCTTTTTCATATTCACCGATTTCTGGTTTTCTTGGGCTTCTTGATGTTGGGATAAGTGATATTATGGGAGATAACAGGATTTATATTCAAATGCAAAAACTTTCTGTTACCGGCGCCGGGTATTTATCTCTACAGTACTGGTATCTGAAAAACAGGATGGATTTTGCATTTTTATATTTCAATCTGAAAGAAGAGTACCTTTACAACTTCTATTCAACAGTATCCCAATCCTACAATGGTGGGGGAATTCTTCTCAGGTATCCTTTAGATAGGTATAAAAGAATAGATTTTGAAAATGATCTGTTTAAATACTCTTTAGATTTTAATCAGTTCTATACTGATACAACTATAATTACCAATATATACTCTTCCCTTTTTACAAACCATATTCTCTCCTTTGTTTATGATAACGCTATTTGGGGAGAGTATGGACCTGTTAACGGAGAACTTGCAAGAGTGGATCTTGGATTTTCTTTCGACATATTTTCAGATAGTTCAAATCTTTTATACAATGGAGGATTCTATTCTTTTGATCTAAGAAAATATTTTGTTACAACCCCAAGAAGTCAGTTCGCAACAAAACTCTATTATGAGCAGAATTTTGGTCCTTACCCTTCATACTCTTACATCGGTGGTGCAGGGACTTTGAGAGGTTATTCAGATTACCAGTTCTATGGAAAAGTTGTTGGATACTCAAACAACGAATGGAGATTCCCTTTGATAGATGCAATCAAATTCTCAGTTTTAAATATCGGGTTTTACAACATAAGGGGAGTAGGTTTCATAGATCTCGGTTTCGCAAAGGATGACTTGAAAAAGTTGAGACTGATTACAACAGATTTTCTTCTCGATGACCTTAAAGTTGGTTTTGGAGTAGGATTGAGAATGAACCTTTACCTTGCTATATTAAAATTTGATATAGCAAAAAATACAGACCTATGGAGAGTATCAAAAGAAACTTATTATCATCTTTCATTTGGATCGGATTTCTGATTTTTATCCTCTTCCCATCATCTATTTTTGGTGAAGAGATAAAGCCCATATTCTCTTTTAAAGAGGAATACGGTTATTTAAAAATCGTATCTGATTACCAGTTGGTATCGGAAAGGGCTGGTTTTCCACAGATACCTGTTATAAGGAAACTTTCAGTTGGTAAACTTTTTAAAGTTCAAGTTTTGAAAGAGGAGAGCATAAAACTTTACAAAAAGTTGATCCCTATACCAAAACCTGTAAGTAAAAATGAAAAATTTAAAATAGAATTGAATTCTGATGAAAGAGTTTACAATAGCAAGGATAAAATTATTGGAAAAGATTTTTCATTCAAAAATGGTGTCCTTGAAATATACCCATTCGATTATATCCCATCTGAAAATATTTTGATAGTAAAGAGAATGGATGTTTTATATGAAACAGAGAAGTATGATAAAAGTTTAAATAGAAAAGTTCTGATAATCTTCGATTCTATTTTTAGAACTGATACCCTCTCTTTAAAAAATTTCTACCTTGTAAGAGGTTACCAGCCAAAATTCGTTGAAAAATCTAACATAGGAACAACCTCAACTGATATTAAAAATTTCATAAAATCGGAATATTCAAGCAATCCATTTTCATTTTTACTCCTTCTTGGTAACTCCTCTATGATACCACTCGAGTATGGGAGTGGTGATAACTATCCTTCAACAGATCTTTACTATTCTCTTTTGGATTCAGTTGATTATTTCCCTGATATAATAATTTCAAGGTTACCTTTTTCAGATAGTTTGTCTTTAAGAAACTATATTGAAAATTACACCAACTTTCTTTTGAAGGATGATATTTACAGAGCACCTTCAGCCTATTTTATAGCAACCGATGATGGAGGTTACAATTCACTCGTTGAGTCAACCCACACTTATTCTATGGGTGTTTTGAGGGGAGTCGGTTTTGTTTGTGATTCTTTTTTCGCTTACTATCAAACAGGAACGAGGATCGATAGTGCTATCAACAAAGGTAAAGATGTAGTTGTCTACTCAGGTCATGGTGCAACATACTATTGGGCTGGTCCATCCTTTTATGACTCTGATATTGAGAACCTTTCCAACTCTACATATCCAGATATTTTTTCTTTCGCATGTTTAACTGGAAACTACTCCTATACCAACTTTTTTGGGAACAGTTGGCTCTCAAAAAATTCAAAGGGTTCAATATCTTTCGTCGGTTCATCAGTTGAAACATATTGGAATGAGGATGATATTTTACAGAGATATTTTATAGATTCTTTGAAAAGTTACGGTTATATTTTTGATATATTCAACAAAGCGAAAAAATCCTATTTGGGGTATTATGGGGATAACTCTCTTACAAAAGGTTATTTTGAAAGGTATAACTTTTTCTCAACACCTGAGAGGTTCTTAGGGAACAGAAAGATTAACAACTTTTCAAAAGAGTTTGACAGGTACACTCCCTTTAATAAACCTTTCGATGTTAGCATAAATTTTGATGGATCACTGGATTCTCCAATTTTCCTTTCTCTTTTTAAAAACAACTCCCTTATAGATTCAAACTTTGTAAGTTCGCCTTCAACAATCTATCTTAATACGAGTTCAACCGTAGGGGATACTCTCTCTTTGTACACTTTTATCGAAGGAAGAAAACTCTTCTGTGATACAGTTATAGTTATAGGTTCCGGCCCATTCGTTACGCTCAAAGAGTATTTTTTGACAGATTTTTATCTCGATACTTTTTCCTTTGATCTTACCTTCAAAAATTTTGGTGATACAACATCCACGAATTCAAAAGTTTTCTTCAAAATGAACTCTACAAATTTTGAAATAATCTCCGATACTCTTAACATACCATCTCTTGAAAGTGAATCTATATTCAGATTTGAAAAAGGTCTTATTTTAAAGATAAAAGATTTTACAGATTCTCTTATAACCGATATATGTTCCGTTTTCACACTTTCTGGAACAGATACAATAAAAAGTATAATACCATTGAATATAATGACTCCAGATTTTTCTGTGAATTTTCTTTATTCTTTATATAATAATGATACTATAAATGGGATTCCAAAAAATCTCTATTCGAAAGTTTACTTTAAGGTAAACAACAATTCACTTTTACAGGTTAACGATCTAAAGGTGAGTCTTTCTTCAAAAGAGATATACATTGAGAATGGTGATTTAACAATAGAGTCTCTGATGCCGAAGAGTTCAAAAATTTTAGGTTTTGATGTTTACGCTCCCTCAAACCTTTCAAAAGTTTGTAAAGTAAACATCACAATAAAAATGGGTGATTGGGAGAAGGTGATAGAACAGACTTTACCTCTGGTATACATTGAAAAACCTCAATACTATGGCCCATACAAAGGTTACTATATATACACAAACAGTATGGATTATCTTGAAAACGCCCCAAAGTTTAAAGATTATAACCTTGATTCCTTTAATTTTAAGCAGTTGAACACTAAGGATGATACAACTCTTTTAATTAAACTACCTTTTAAATTCAAATTTTTTGGAATGGAGAGGGATTCAATATACTTGAATACAAACGGAATATTTTCCTTTACAAAACTTGACAACCAACTTTTTACCCCTTCCATATTGCCATCTGAAAATTTATCACAGATAAATTCTGTAGTCTTCTGCTGGGCTGATTTTAGACCTTCATACTATTATGATAATTTTATAAAGAGGAGTGAAACCTATAATAACATCTTCACATATTTTGACACCACAAACTTTTCATACATAATTTATTTCAACAAAGTGAATACCCCAGATTACCTTGAGAACACTTTTATTGTTTCAATTGATACAACGTCTGTCACAGTTTATTTCAAAAATATCCCTGCGCAAAACAGATACATTTCTGGTTTACAGTTTGGGGATTTCACATCTTTTTCGTTAACAGGTGATTCATTTTTAGATATAAATGGAGAGAGTTTAATAAAAAATGGTGTTTCTGTGAAGTTCACAAAAGAAAAACCCAAATTGAAAAGCAAATTTTTCAATCTCAATAAAGATGATTTGAAGAAAGTTTCAGTTGATGTTGAAGTAATACCACTTGAAAAGGTGTTTTATCTTAATGTGAAAAAAAGTGGTATCTATTCTGTAGAGATATACGATCTTCTTGGAAGGAGAAAATCTGTTTTCCAAAATAGTTTACTACCACAGAAGATTTACAGATTGGATCTAAACCTTGAAAGTGATGGTGTAAAATTTATACTTGTTAAAGATATTCTTGGTAAAGTTGTCGAACGGAAGAGGATAATCTTCCTAAAATAGGAATGCCAGAAAAGAAAATAGAATTACAAAAAGAATTATCAGAATTGAATACCCTTTAAAAAAGAAAAGAAATTTTGCAAAGATATTATTTTTGTAACTATTTTTTTTGTTGAAAGGATTTTTAACAGTAATATTTTTCCCTTTTATCTTTTCTAAAATCTCTTCAACATTTTTAAAAAAGTTTATATTAACTCCATCATACTTTAACCTATAAAAACCACCTAACCTAAAATGTTCACCTTTACCAATGTATACTATCCCATCGTAATTTTTCTTCATACTCACTATTTTTCCTTCTTTCAAAATACCTGTATTGAACTTTACGGAATCGTAAAGAGATGAAATTTTATTAGAAATGTTCTGTAAATTTTTGCTATAATTATCATCGACTAACAAAACATTTAGGTATTTTTTATAGATATAGGTGTTGTTAAAGTTGTTCTGATCTAAGGTTAAAATTTTAACCGAGTCAATATACTCTTTCTCTTTGAAAGAAATTGAAGTATCCTTTTTAAAACCAATATCGTATATCCTATCCTGAATATAAATTTTCAGACTGCACAGAGTATCATATCCGGTATAATTTTTTAATATCAATATTTTTAAACTATCCGTTTGTACGACACTATCAATTCCAAAATCTACCTTTCCTCTGAGATTGAAAGTTTTTGTTTTGGAACTTATGAATATATCGTTTTTATAATGTTTATCAGAAATGTAAAAGGGATGAGAAGAACCAAAAAATTTTTTTATCGTATCATATTTTTTTTGTTCGTTGATTGTTAAAAGATTTTCTTCCTCATCATCTATAACTATAAAACTTTGCCTATTAGGTAGATAGGAGGAAAGAGAAAAGATGAGAAAGGATATTAAAAGGATGAGTGTTGAGAGATAAAATTTTCTTTTAGAAACCCTTCTCCACAATATAAAAATTGCGAGAAGGGTTAAACTTATGGAAAAAATCAAAAACATCTATCAGTCTAAAGAAATGTTCATTTTTTTGAAATTCTCTTCAAACCTTTGTTTCAAATTCAAAGCTGCTTTTTTGTATTCTTCTTTGTTAGCCCATGTGTTTATTGGATTCAAAACTTCCTTTGGAACATCAGGACACTCTGTTGGAATCATAAGTCCGAAGAATTCTTCCTTTTCAAACTTAATTTTTCCAAACTCATCTGTAAGAATAGCTTTAACCATTCTTCTTGTATAGGAGAGATTGAATCTTTTACCAACACCGTATGGACCTCCAGTCCAACCTGTGTTCAAAAGATAAACTTTTGTTTTATGTTTCAAGATTTTCTCTTTCAACATTTTTGCATATTTGTCTGGACTCAAAGGCATAAAAGGTGCTCCAAAGCATGTTGAGAATGTTGCCTGAGGTTCAACTATCCCTCTTTCAGTTCCAGCGAGTTTGCTCGTGTATCCTGAAACGAAATGATACATAGATTCTTCAACGGAAAGCAATGAAACAGGTGGTAAAACACCGAATGCATCTGCAGTCAAAAATATTATGTATTTTGGGTGCGAGCATTTACCTGATATTTCAGCGTTTGGAATAAAATATATTGGGTATGCTGCTCTCGTATTTTCAGTCAAAGAGTTATCAGCATAATCAGGTTCTCCATTTTCTTTAACGATAACATTTTCAAGAACTGCACCGAATTTTAAAGATTCGAATATCTGTGGTTCAGTCTCCCTTTTAAGGTTTATAGTTTTTGCATAACATCCACCTTCAAAGTTAAAAACACCATCATCAGACCAACCATGCTCATCATCACCTATCAACTTCCTATCAATGTCTGCTGAAAGTGTTGTTTTCCCTGTCCCTGATAATCCGAAAAATATTGCAGAATTTCCATTATCATCAGTATTTGCTGAACAGTGCATAGGAAATATGTTTTTCTTAGGTAAAAGATAGTTCATCATAGTAAAGATCGATTTTTTTATCTCTCCAAAATACTGTGTCCCCCCAATAAGAACAGTCATCTTGTCATAATTTAAGATTATGAAACATTCAGAGTTAGTCTTATCTATTTCAGGTATCGCTTTGAAATTTGGAAGACATATTACATTTATTTCAGGTCTAAAATTTTTTAATTCATCTTCAGTTGGTCTTATGAAAAGTGAACTTGAAGCGAGAGCCTGGTTTGCAAGTTCTGTAACAACCCTCAAAGAGTAACCATACCTTCTATCAGCACCTACGAACCCATCGAAAACGAAAAGATCTTTCCCCTGAACATAAGCCCTCATCTTCTGATAAAGGTTTTCATAAACTTCCTCTGAAATAGGTTTATTTACTTTCCCCCATGCTATATCGTTGTGAACTAAGGGTGTATCAACTATGAACCTATCATCTGGACTTCTACCGTTGTATTTACCAGTGTTTACAACAAAACTACCGGTGTTTGTGAAAATTCCCTCCTTTTTTTCAACTGCTATTTCAACAAGTTTTGCTGGAGGAAGATTTCTGTAGATGTTTTTATAGTTTATTATTCTTAAATCTGAAAGAGATATTTTATCCATTAAACCTCCTTAATTTTTGTAATTTTATTATATTATTTTAAAATTTTTTTTCAACAAATTTAACAAAATTTTATACCAATAAAAATGACTTGAAAAAATACTATTTTAATTTAAAATTAAAATCTTAAAAGGAGAAAGGATGGCTGAACTTAAAAGAATCGAAGAGATTTGTGAAAAAATAGGAATCGAAAAAGAGAATATAATACCTTACGGTAAATATATAGCAAAGGTAAACCTAAAAGAGAGAGAGAGAAGAGAAAAAAAAGGAAAACTTATTCTTGTAACGGCGATGAACCCGACACCTTATGGTGAAGGGAAAACAACAGTTTCCATTGGTCTTTCAGATGCTATAAATTCCTGTGGTAGAACTAGCATAGTTTCTTTAAGGGAACCATCCCTTGGCCCGGTTTTTGGTATAAAAGGGGGAGCAACGGGAGGCGGTCTTTCAAAGGTTGAACCATCCAATGAAATCAACCTGCATTTTACAGGTGATATTCATGCTGTTACTTCAGCACATAACCTTCTTGCAGCTCTACTTGACAATGTCTACTCAAGAAAAAACATTTCACATTTCCAGCCTAAAGATATCTTTTTCCATAGAGTTTTAGATATGAATGATAGGGCTTTAAGAAAGGTTATAATAGGAGTTGGAGATGATAGTGGACAGATCAGGGAATCAAAATTTGAAATTACAGCAGCATCCGAGGTGATGGCTATACTTGGACTCTCATACGATCTGAAAGAGTTGAAAGAAAAATTATCAAAAATAATGGTTGGGATATCTTTCGATAACAAACCAGTTTTTTCAAAAGATATAGGTGCCGAAAACGGTATGGCAATACTTCTTAAGGATGCTATAAACCCAAACATAGTTCAAACTTTGAACAACAATCCAGCTTTCATCCACACAGGTCCATTTGCAAATATCGCTCACGGAACCTGCTCCATAACATCTATAGACCTTGCCACAAGACTTGCAGATTTCACTGTTGTTGAGGCAGGTTTTGGAAGTGATCTCGGTGCTGAAAAATTCCTTGATATCGTCAGCAGGAACAGATATATGGTTCCACCAGATTTTATAGTAATTGTAGCAACATTGAGAGCGATAAAACATCATGGTGGAGTTAAAATGAAAAACATGGGAGAGAAAAATCTTGATGCAGTTAGAATAGGTTTTTCAAACCTTGAAAAACATATTGAGAATATGAAATCTTTCAACATTAATACGGTTGTTGCTTTGAACAAATTTTCAGAGGACAACGAAGAAGAGTTAGAACTTGTCGAACGGTTAATAAGAGAAAAAGGTTGTGAAGTTTTTAAAATTGATGTTTTCAATCAGGGTTATAAAACGGCAGTTGATCTTGCAGAGTACATTATAAACTCTGAAACTTCTAAAAATGAAGTTAACTATGTTTACGATTTCAAAGACTCGATAGAAGAAAAAATCAAAAAGGTAGCATATAGAATTTACGGGGCTTACGGTATAGTTATTAATAAAAAGGTTAAAGGAAAAATAAAAATGGTCGAAGAGTGGGGATTTTCAGAACTTCCTATTTGTATAGCCAAAACGCAGTACTCTTTTTCAGATAATGAGAAGTTGCTTGGAAGGCCAAAGAATTTCAACATTGAGATAAAAGATATTAAGGTTTCAAGTGGTGCTGGTTTTATAGTTGTATATCTTGGAAACATAATGACTATGCCTGGATTACCTGAAGAACCCTCCGCTTTGAAAATGACCATCAACGAAAAGGGTGAAGTAAAATTATAAATAAAGTTTACTTGACATTTAATGATTATTTAATAAAATAAATTTTTACAATAAAATGTGAGGATATTATGGAAGATAAAAAATTCAATTCGTCAGGGATAGAGTTAAAAACTTTCTACGACAAGAATGATTTGAAAGAGGAACCAGAACTTGGAAAACCTGGGGAGTACCCGTTCGTTAGAGGTGTTTACTCAACCATGTACAGAGGAAAACTATGGACTATGAGGCAGTATGCAGGTTTCGGAACTGCAGAAGAAACTAACGAAAGGTTCAAATACCTTTTGAAGAATGGACAGACAGGGCTTTCTGTGGCTTTTGATTTGCCAACACAACTTGGACTCGACTCTGATGATCCACTTTCCTGTGGTGAAGTTGGTAAGGTTGGAGTTGCGATTTCAACTGTTGATGATATGATGGTTCTTTTTGATGGAATTCCACTTGATCAGGTATCAACATCGATGACTATAAACGCTTCATCTATGATAATTCTTGCAATGTATATTATTGTTGCAAAAAAGCAGGGAGTTTCTATGGATAAACTCTCTGGAACGATTCAAAACGATATTCTTAAAGAGTATACGGCAAGGGGAAACTATATATTCCCACCTGAACCATCAATGAGATTAACAGCGGACATATTCGAGTTCTGCTCAAAAAACCTTCCAAAATGGAACACCATTTCAATATCAGGTTACCACATAAGGGAAGCAGGTTCTACGGCAGTTCAGGAACTCGCATTCACATTTGCTGACGCTATCGCTTATGTTGAATACGCTTTGAAAAAAGGACTGGATGTTGATTCCTTTGCTCCAAGGCTATCATTCTTTTTTAATGCTCACAATAACTTCTTCGAAGAGATAGCAAAATTTAGAGCAGCAAGAAGGATTTGGGCAAAGATAATGAAGGAAAAGTTTAAAGCGAAAAATCCGAAAAGTATGATGCTTAGATTCCACACTCAAACAGCAGGTTCAATGTTAACTGCCCAACAACCTATGAACAACATAGTAAGGGTTGCTTTACAGGCATTGTCAGCAGTTTTAGGTGGGACACAATCTTTGCACACCAACTCTTACGATGAGGCACTCGCTCTGCCAACGGAAGAATCAGTCAGGATCGCTTTAAGAACTCAACAGATTATAGGATTTGAAACAGGTGTTTGTGATGTGGCTGATCCACTCGGAGGGAGTTACTATATAGAAACACTAACAAATGAAATTGAAAAACTGGTCTGGGAATACCTTGAAAAGATTGAAAAGATGGGTGGCGCTGTGAAGTGTGTTGAATCAGGTTATTTCAAAAATGAGATACACAACTCATCTTACAAATTCCAGAAAGAGGTGGAGTCAGGTGAAAAGGTTATTGTTGGACTAAACAGATTTCAGATAGAGGAAGAGATAAAATCTAACTTAATGAAAATAGACGAAAGTGTTGAGTTAAGAAGGAAGGAGTTTTTAAAAGAGTTCAGAAAAAATAGGGACAACGAAAAGGTGAAAAGTATCCTTGAAAAGATATCACAGGTTTGTGATACCGATGAAAATCTTTTCCCATATGTCATAGAAGCAGTTGAGAATAGAGCAACTATGGGAGAGATAATAAATGTAATGAAAACAAAATGGGGGTTATTCGATAATGATTAAAAAATTTAACCATATTTCGATTGCTGTTTCAAGCCTTGAAAAGAGCAAAAAGGTCTTTGAAGAAATTTTCAACAAAAAATGTGACATGGAAGTTGATGTTCCAGATCAAAAAGTAAAAGTTGCTATGTTTGACATTGGTGGAGTTCTATTTGAGATAATACAACCAACAGACATGGAATCATCTATAGCACAGTTTGTTGATAACAGAGGAAACGCTCTTCACCATATCGCATTTTCGGTTGATGACATTCAAAAAACGATAGAGGATTTCATCGCAAAAGGTTACAGAATGATAGATCAGAAACCAAGAATGGGAGCAGAAGGGCATCCGATCGCTTTCATGCATCCAAAATCTTCAGATGGAATATTGATAGAGTTTGTTGAAGAAAAAGAGGAGAAGAAAAATGAGTAAATTTAAAATTTTTGAGGAAAAGTTAAAGGAGAGAAAGATAAAAGCAAGAGTTGCTGTTGTTAATGCCACAATAGAATCAGCAATTGATGCTGCTGTGGAGGCTGCGAATAAAGGTTTTGCTTATCCAATACTTATAGGTAAAAAAGATATAGTTGAAAATTTGTTGAAAAATGTTAATTTCAAAGGAGAGTATGAAATAATAGATTCTGCAAATGAAAAAGAATCCGCAAAAATCGCAGTTTCACTTGTAAAGGAAGGGAAGGCTGATGTTATTTTAAAAGGTTCTATAACAACCTCAAACTTTATGAGACCGATTTTGAGTAAAGAGAATGGAATTGTGAAAGCAGGTTCACTCGTTTCACATGTTTCAGTTTTTTCTCTTGAGACATATCACAAATTCTTAATAGTGACAGATGTTGCTATAAATATCGCTCCAACTCTTGAGGAAAAGGTTAAAATAATAAAAAATGCTATTGAACTTGCAAGGAACCTTGATATAAAACAACCAAAAGTTGCAGTACTTGCAGCTGCAGAAACGGTCAATTTAAAGATGCAATCATCCGTTGATGCTGCAATAATTTCGAAGATGGGTGATAGAGGGGATTTCGGTGATGCCATAGTTGAAGGACCTATGGCACTCGATCTTGCAGTTTCGAAGGAAGCTTGTGAGGAAAAGAAATTCCATAGCCCTGTTGGAGCTGATGCTGATATAGTCGTTGCTCCTGAGATAGATGCCGGAAATGTTCTATACAAATCACTAACAAAACTCGCTAAAGCAGACCTTGCCGCTATTCTTGTAGGAACAGTTGCACCTGTTGTTTTAACATCAAGGGGAGATACTGCAGAGATAAAATACTGGTCACTTGTTTTAGCCTTAATGATGCTAAAAAAATAAAAGATGAGGTTTTCGTGAAGGTTTCTATCGGCAGTGACCATAGAGGTTTTAAAGTTAAAGAAGAGATAAAAAAATGTTCAGGTTTTGAGTTCATAGATAGGGGAACATTCTCTGAGGAATCAACTGATTACCCTGATTATGCTAAACTGGTGGCTGATGATGTTCTTCAAAATAGAGTTGATTTTGGAATTTTGATATGTTATTCTGGAATTGGAATGTCTATAGCGGCAAACAAGATAAAAGGTATAAGAGCCGCCTATGTTATTGATGAAGAGTTCGCTTCACTTGCTAAAAAGCACAACAATGCAAATATCCTTGTCCTCGGTGCAAAAGTTGTTGAAGGTAAAGATCTTTGCAAAATAGTGAAAGTTTTCTCAGCGGAACAGTTTGAAGGTGGAAGACACCAGAAAAGAATCGATAAGATTTGTTCTTTGGAAAAGAATTGACTTTTTAAAAAAATTAAATTAAAATATAAAATCATTATGGGGCTATAGCGCAGTTGGGAGCGCGTTTGACTGGCAGTCAAAAGGTCACGGGTTCGACTCCCGTTAGCTCCATTTTAACATCAGGAGGTTAAGTAAAATGAAGAAGTTAGTTTTTCTGACATTAACTTTTCTACTGATAGTATTTTTAACAGTATCCTGCTCTAAGAATAAGGGATCGTTTATGGATTTTGCTGCTATAAAGGATGCACAGAGGACTATGACAAAGTTGACGAATCTTATGGAGCAATATTATGTTGAAAATGAGACATATCCTGCTACACAGGAGGAATTTGTAGAAAAGATAAGACCATATTTTATTGTTAAGAATGCTGAAGGACAGGATGTAGATAAATGGGTAGAGATGGTAGAAAATGTTTTTACTGATAAGACTATACATTATCAGACAACAGATCCGAAGAAAACATATTTTGCCTATGGTAGAGCGAAGGACTCCAATAGTACTATAGTGTTTTGTAGACCACCGTTACAGCATATTGATACAACTTTAACCGTTGAAAAAACTAAAACCAAAAAGTGAGGAAGTAAGATGAAAAAAATATTATTTATCTTTTTAGCGATTTTTATTCTTATATTCGGTTGTCAGGCTACAACCCAAACTGCTAATAAAACAGTTCAGCCAAATCAACAAGTTTCAGATGCTATAAAATATTTTGATTTTGGAAAAGAGTACTTAAAAAACAAAATGTATGATTCAGCGATAAAAAATTTTCAGAAATCAATAGAGGAGAGTTTAGATTTTATCGAAGCGTACAATGGACTTGGAAAAAGTTTTGAAGGTAAGATGGATTATACAAGGGCTGAATCCTTGTACACTTATATGGTAACAAAATTCCCATCCAATCCTGAAGGTTTTGTTAATATGGCAAACCTCTATTCGAAACTGAAAAAATACACTGAAGCGGAGAAGTATTATTTTGATGCTTTAAAAGTTGATTCCACAAGTTCAAAAGCATATTATGGACTTGCACAACTTTATGAAACTTTGCCACCATCAAAAAAAGAATTTAATAAATTTTCATGCTATGAAAAAGCATGCAAGTTCGATCCAGAAAATCTCGCTGCTGCCTACGCTTATGCAAAAGCGCTGATAAAAGTTGAGCAGTATCAGAAGGCTGTTGATCTTCTAAAAAAGATTTCAGATAACCACCCAACTTATGTTGAACCACTTTCGAACCTTGCTGAAGCATATCTTGAAACAAAACAGTATCAAAAGGCTATAGAGACTTACAATAAGGTCAATGAACTCGATTCAACAATAATTAACACATATCTTGGTCTTGCAAGGTCATATCAGGGATTAAAAGATTACTCATCTGCAGAAAAATACTATAACAAAATGATAAAATTGATGCCTTACTCAACTGTTCCTTACCTTTATCTTGGACAGATGTGTCTGGAAATTAAGGAATATGATAAAGCGATAAATTATCTTGATAAAGCACTCGCAAAAAATCCAAATGATCCAAATGCACTACTTTTGATGGCACAAGCATACTTTTTGAAGGTAGATCCAGTTAATGCAAAAAAGAGTGATGAAAACTATCAGGAAGCCTTAAAACTTCTCGATAAATCAGCATCGTATTTCAATAAAATTATAGAACTCAAAGGAAAATATTTAAAGGAAGCTCAAACCGGGCTTGAAAATATAAAGAAAAGAAAAAAGGAGATAGACCCGACAAGGTGGTAAAATGGGTGATAAAATTTTAGGTTTTATAAAACTTGCAATTTTTTTACTCTTAATCGCTTTGCTTGGTTATATGGGTTGGCAATACCTATCAATAGAGATTAAAAACTACCAATTGGTAGAAGAGATCAACAAAATTCTTTATGGAGAAATTAGAACTGACGAATATATTGTAAAGGATAAGATAATGGAAAAACTTGCAAACAAAGGAATAAACCTTACCTATGATGATGTTCAAATTACGAAAAAGGGGAACACTTCCTGTAAAGTGGAATTCACTTATTTTGATTCGATAACTATTCCGGTTATTAACAAATCATTCTTCTTCACTAAGGAGGTAAATACAACTGTTACCCCTCAATAAGAAAATTATTCTTTTCTTATTTTTTTTGAGTCTTATAACCCTGCTTTTTCCGAAAGAGAGCAGGGTTTTTTACTATGGTAACAATTTTATCTCAAATTTAATTATAGATTCGATTTTTAAAAGTAACGATTTGAAAAAAGGTGTTGACAATTTAATAGATTTGTATGTTGAAAACGGATATCCGTTTGTAAAAATTGATATAGATTCTGTTTTAATGGTGGGTGATTTTGACTTGTATTATTTGACGATAAAGGAGAATGGTCAATTTTACATTGAAAGAGTTGAAAACATTTACAATGTTAAGAGTTCATATCTAAACGGTATTCTAAGGATAAGAAATAAACTTTTCAAAGAGAGTCTTATTGTTGAAAAGTTGAAAAATCTTTCTTTCAATGAGGATTTGATAATTGATACAACTTTCTTTGTTGAAAAGGTCTCCGATACTTCAGTTTTAATAAAAACAAAAATTCAACAGGGGAAACTCTCATCAATTTCTGGAATATTAACATCATCACTTGATACTTTAAGTTTAAACGGCTTTTTGAACATATATCTCAAAAGTCCATTTGGCTTTTTCGATGTGTATTCTATAAACTATCAAAGGATTAACAAAAACAACTCCTACCTTACAGGCTTTACCGAGTTTCCCTATATTTTTTCGACACCTATTGGACTTTTTGGAAACATAAGTTTTGAATCTATTGAGACATATTACAACAAGGAAGAATACAGTTTTGGCTTAAAAGTCTTTGTAACAGAAAAATTCACAGTTTCAACAGGTTATGGTAAAAGGAATATTAACTTCCTCAGTTCCGATTCTTCAGATATTTCTGAAAATTATTTGATCGGTTCGGTTGATTTTTTTTCAAAAAGATTTTTCTTTTTAAACCGAACGACAATAAATTATAGTGAGATTAAAAAAAACTGGGCTTTTATGACTCAAAAGTTCGGATACAAAAATAGTTTTAAAAAAATAGGATACTGGTTTTCATTTGACTCATATATGAATTTTTCATCTGATCTGAAAGATTATATGAAAATTCAGATAGGTGGGAATGACAATTTAAAAGGGTATCCTGAAAATTTTTTAAAAGTCTATAATTTTTTCTATCAGGAAATAAAGTCGGGCTATTTAGGAAAAAATATAGAAACCGGATTATTTTTTGATAATGTTCTTTACAACATTGAAAAGATAACCGATTATAAATCCTATAGCGACCTTTTTTCTTACGGGATATTTTTAACTACCAACCTCTCTAACTACAGAGCATCATTATACTATGCTTTAAACAAAGATATAACACCTTTGCAGGGTAGAATACATCTTTTATTTTCTATTTTTTTCTAATGTAAATTTCCTTTATCTTTCCAACATACAATCTATGGTAATCTTTTTTTGGATAATTTTTCAAAAGAACTTTATCTAAGAAATTTTTCTCTTTAAGATCATCAAGATAGAGTTTTTCACAAACTATTCCCAATTTTATCTGTTCATAGAGTATAATATCATCACTTAAAAATAGTGGTTTTAATCCAGTTTCACTTACTTTATCATGATCTTTACCTGAAACTTTACCGCAGTAACTCAAAATTTTTTTATCCCTTTTATAAAATGTTGTCAATGTGAAATGTTTTGCTTTTTCGACGAAATTGAAGGTGTATCTTGTGGGTCTAACAAAGATAAACGAGACAGGTAGATTCCAGAGTATTCCAAATCCTCCCCATGATGCTGTCATACAGTTAAACTTATCTTTGTTACCAGCAGTTATCAAAAACCATTCATCGTCCCATAGTTTAAAAATATTATTTTTTAAATCTTTTGGCTCTATCTTTTTGAATTTTTCATTTATCATTTTTACTCCTTTCTATTAAAATTATTATATTTTTTTGTAAATAGAGGTCAATAAAAAATATGAAGTGAATATTTTTAAAGTAAAATGTTGATCACTTAAAATTATTTTATAATATTTAATTAGAGGGGAAATTAAATTTTAAAAGGAGGAGGAATGTTAAAAGAGTTTAAAGAGTTCGCATTAAAAGGAAACATGCTCGATCTTGCTGTAGGGTTGATAATTGGAGCAAGTTTTGGAAAAATTATCACATCTCTTGTAAATGACATTATTATGCCTCCACTCGGACTTTTGATCGGAAAAGTGGACTTTTCAAACCTTTTCATAGATCTATCTGGAAAGGGCTACAAATCTCTTCAGGATGCTAAGGCTGCGGGAGCTGCAACTATTAATTATGGTGCTTTTATAAATGTTGTGATCGATTTTGTAATAGTAGCATTTGCTATGTTTCTTTTGATAAAACAGGTTAACAAATTGGACAAAAAAAAAGAACAAGTAAAAAAAGAGGAACCAACAACCAAAGAATGTCCGTTCTGCCATTCTCAAATAAACATAAAAGCAACAAGATGTGCATTCTGCACATCTGAAATTAAATAAGGAGGTTTATATGAAAAAGTTTTTATTAATATTTATAATCCTATTTACTATAATTTCAATTTTTTGCTGGGAAAAATCAATTAGCACATCTTTACTGATAAATCTAAACAACTATTCAGATAATTGGGCAGGGGAGGAAGCATCAAACTTTAACTGGACTTTTGTTGGCAACGGTAATTTCCAAAAACAGGTAAACCAATTGTTAAATTCTACAAATAGAGTTAAGTTATCTTTTGGGCAAACAACCAGTAAACTTAAAAATGATACTATTTGGAGTGATTTTACAAAATCGAATGATGTGATAGAGTTGGAAAGTGTTGAAAAAATTACATTGAACTGGCTTGTAGATCCTTTTGCATCAATAAGAATTGAGAGCAAGTTTCTTGACAATTCAGATACATTAAAAACCTGTTATGTAAATCCGATAAAATTTATTGAGAGTTTTGGTATAGCACGAATGGTTTTTAAAAAGGAAAAAATGGAAATATCTTCAAGATTGGGTATCTCTTTTAATCAGAATTTAAACAGAAATGCTATCGTTGACACGCTCAATCTATCGAGAGGAACAGATTTGTCAAATGATGGTGGTATAGAGTTTATAACTGATGCTTTGTTACATCTAAATGATAATGTAATGTATACAGGTAGATTATCCCTTTACAAAGCGGTTTTTTATTCAAAATCCAAAGAATCTATCGGAACACCTCAAGAGAATGACTGGAAAATGGTTGATTTAGGTTTTGATAATATTTTAAGTATAAAAATAGGGAAATATTTTACTGTCAATATTAACATTCAGGCACTTTTTGATAAAGAGATAGATCCTAAATTAAGATTAAAAGAGAATTTTGCAATTGGTTTGACTTTTAACTATTAAGCATTCAAAGTTTTCTGAAAAAGACTTATAATGAGACACTTAGAATTTTTGCAAATGAAAATAATATACCTATAATAGATGTTGAACGAGAATTTTATAAAAAAGATTCATTTTTTTTGGATGAGAGTCATTTTAATACTAAAGGTTACAAAAATCTTGCAGAAGTTATAAAAGAGTATATTGAAAAAGTAGAAAAATGAGAAATTGTAAAAATAATTATTATTTAATCCCACTAATTATTTTTTTTATAAACCAAAAAATGTCACACTGTCAAGCACCGTCCCCACTTTAAAAAAATATTGAAAAAAAGGGAAATGTGGATATAATAAATTTTTAAAAGTTGGCATTGAGATTTAGGGAAAGAATAGGAATAAAATTAAGAATGGAATTTCGAATACGTTAATAAGAGTTTTATAAAATTTGAAAAAATTAATAACTATTTAAACATAATACTATGAATTATTTAAAAATAAAAAGGGCATTGGATCTTTTATTTGCCACGATACTTCTTATAATTTTTTCTCCATTGTTTTTAATTATATCTATTATGATTTTAATAGATTCTAAAAGACCTATATTCTTTTTGCAGGATAGAATTGGTAAAGATGGAGAAGTTTTTAAAATGATCAAATTTAGAAGCATGGTTGTCGGGGCTGAGAAAGGTGGAGTTTATGAGTTTAAAAATGATAAAAGAGTTACAAAAGTAGGAAAATTTTTGAGAAAAACTTCACTCGATGAATTACCACAACTTATAAACATTATAAAAGGAGAAATGTCTTTTATTGGTCCAAGACCAGTTTTAACTTACCATCCCTGGAAATATGAAGAGTATTCAGTTGAACAAAAGAAAAGGTTTTCAGTTAGACCCGGCATAACTGGGCTTGCACAGATAAATGGTAGAAAAGCTGTTGATTGGAATAAAAGGATAGAGTATGATATTGAATATATTAATAAATTATCTCTTTTTATCGATTTAAAAATATTGATTAAAACCGTTTTAAATGTTATTTTGATGAAGAATAATGAAAATATAGGAAAAACTAATTAGGAGAAAAGATTTGAGTTTAACTTTAATGTATATTACAAATGATCCAGAAATAGCTCTTATTGCTGAAAATAATGATGTTGAATGGATATTTGTTGATCTCGAAATTTTAGGAAAAAGTGAAAGACAAAAGGGGAAGGATTCACTAATTTCTAACCATAATGCTGATGATGTAAAAAAGTTAAAAAGTGTATTAAAAAAATCTAAGGTTCTTGTCAGAATTAATCCAATTAATAAAAATACCCCTAATGAAATAAAAAAAGTTTACGATAATGGTGCTGCTATAATAATGCTTCCTTATTTTAAGAGTCTGAATGAAGTTGAAGTATTTTTAAAAAACATTTCAGGAAAAAATTTGAAAAATATTATTCTTATCGAAACTCCAGAATCGGTTGAGTTGATAGAGGAACTTATAAAAATAAATGAAATAGATTATTTTTATATTGGTTTAAATGATCTTTCACTTGGTTATGGATTTTCTTTTATGTTTGAACCTCTTGCTAATGGCACTGTTGATAAACTTGCTTTAAAAATCAATTCGGTGAACAAAAGATTCGGCTTTGGGGGAATAGCATCTTTAGGCAAAGGAACTTTACCTGCTGAATATATTATCGCTGAACATTACAGGTTAGGTTCATCTATGGTTATACTTTCACGAAGTTTTTGCAATTCTCAAAAGATTGAAAATAAAGATGAAATTGAAAAGATTTTTTCCAGTGAAATCAAAAAGATTAGAGATTATGAAAAAGATATTGAAAAAAAAGAGATATATTTTTTTGAACAGAATAGGGAAAAGGTAAAAGAAATTGTTAAAAAAATAAATGAGAGGGTAGATGGATTTAGAAATTAAAAATATTCTTGATGAAAGAAAAGATTTACAAAAATTTTTATTTATAAAAGGTTTTTTGATAACCACAAAGGATTTAAAAAATATAAGAGATAATTTTCCTTTTTACTCCAATTTTGAATTAAAAGAATTGAACAATTTTAATTTCTGGATATATAAAGATGTTCCATTCAACTATATTGAAAACAAGGGAAAATTATACTTCATTATTGGGCATGCTTACAACCCTTTTACCATGGAATATGATGAAAAAAATATTCTCAAAACTATTTCCGAGAAAAATGAAAAAGGGGAAAAAGATTTTATAGAAGGAGTCAACGAGTTAACAGGAATATTCTTGCTTGGTTATATAGAGAACGATAATTTTAGAATTTTACTTGATGCATCTGGAATGCAATATGCTTGTTATGGTAATGTTAATGATGATATTTTCGTTTCATCACATATTCAACTTGTTAACGATCTTTTGCATTTGGATACTTTAGATTATGTTAAAAAGTTAATTAATTATAGATGGTATCATTATATGATGGGAAATTATTTACCTGGAGATCTTACACCTTTTAAAGAATTTAAAAGGATAATTCCTAATACATTTATAGATTATAAAGATGGTATTTTTTCGATAAAGAGATTTTATCCTGAAAGACCTTTAGAATATGTAAAAAATGACTATGAATACAAAAAGGTAATTGAAGAGGCTTCAGAAATAATGAAAAGAAATATGCAATTGATACTTAAAAAGTGGAATAAACCTGCAATTTCATTAACTGGTGGACTTGACAGTCAAACTACACTTGCAGCTGCAAATGGATTATATGAAAGATATGCCACCTTCAGTTATATCTCCATGTATAGAGAAAGTGTTGATGCCGAAGTTGCGAAGAAAAGAGCAGAGAAATTTAATCTTAAGCATTCCATTTATAAAGTTCCTGATAATAACAATGAAATTAAAGATTTTGACTTGCTGAAAAGAATTTTACAGCATAATGAAGGGGATATAGGGAGTAATAAGGATAATGATATTAGAAAAAAGATATATCTTATGAATAATTTTGAATATGATGTGGAAGTAAAAAACTGGATTGCAGAAACTTTTAGGGGATATGCTTATAAATATTTTGGAAGAAAAAAGATGCCTAAAAATTTGAAACCAAGACATTATACTTCTTTGTATAAAATTTTCTTTCTAAATAGAAAACTTGTTTATAAAACTGATAAATATTTTAAAGAATATTTAGAAAAAACTAATTTAAAAGAAAAACTTTTCAATTATGATGAATCTGATTTTTTTGTTTGGGAGATGATGCATGGTGGGAAATGTGGACTCAATATAGGTGTTATGAAATTTTGTTTTGATATAACTATTCCATACAATAATAGAAAATTTCTTGATATTCTTTTAAAAACAAATATTCAGGATAGAATAAGTGATAAAGTTCATCTTGATATGACAAAATACTTGAACAAAGAACTATATGATATGAATTTAAGAGTCATAAATTTGAATGAAACAAGATTTAGAAAATTTCTTGCAAATATTTATTTTACGGTAAACAGTTCAATTCCTTTTTAAGGTATGAAAATTTTAATTACTGGTGCTTTTAAAATAAATCAAAAACAAAAAGAAATATTAAAAGAACTTGGTTATTCTATATATTTCCATAAAGATGAAAAAGAAAAAGTATCTACAAGATTTTATGATGTTGATGGGATTATCTGTAACAGTTTATTTCTTCACAATGATATAAAAAATTTCAAAAAATTAAAATTTATTCAACTAACGAGCGCTGGTTTTGATAGAGTTCCTATCGAATATATCAAAAGGAAAAAAATAAAAATTTATAATGCAAAGGGAGTTTATTCAACTCCAATATCTGAATGGGTTGTTTTAAGGATACTTGAAATATATAAAAAGATAAGAGAATTTGAAAATTTACAAAAAAAACACAAATGGGAAAAGATAAGGGATATAGAAGAGTTAACTGGAAAAGTTGTAGGTATTCTCGGTTATGGAGACATAGGAAAAGAAATAGCAAAAAGATTGAAACCATTTGGAGTAAAAATATTTGTTTGTGATATAAGGGATGTTAAGGATAAACTTATAGAAAAAAGGTACAATACTAAAAATATTAATGAATTCTTAAAAAACATTGATATTTTGGTAATTTCACTACCATTGAATAATAAAACAAAAGGTTTATTAGATTATAAAAAATTAAAAATTATGAAAAAAGATTCGAACCTGATAAATATCTCAAGGGGAGAGGTGATAGAAGAAAAAGATTTAATAAGAATTTTGAAAGGTAAAAAATTTAAAGGAGTTTACCTTGATGTTTTTGAAAATGAACCACTTCCTTCAGATAGCCCTTTATGGAATTTTGAAAATGTATATATAACTCCACATAACAGTTTTATTTCCGAAAAAATTAACGATAGACTTTTTGATTTAACATTAAAAAATTTAAAGAATTTTGAAAAATGAAAAAGTTTTTAATAATTTCTCCTAAAAATAGAACCATTTATAATTTCAGGGGAGATCTTATAAAAGAAATACAAAAAAAAGACTATGAGGTTTATGTTACTCTACCTAATGAAGATAATATAGAAAAGATCAAAGAATTGAATGTGAAATATGAAATAATTCCTTTAACTAAACATGGTTTAAATTTTTTCGAAGATTTTAAATATCTTTTTAAACTTAGTTTTTTCATAAAAAAAATAAAGCCAGATAAAATCCTTGCTTACACTGTAAAACCAATTATTTATGGTTCAATTGCAAACAAAATTTCTAATGGAAACAACTTTTATTCTATGATGACTGGTTCTGGATATGTTTTTATTTCTAAAAGTTTTAAAGCAAAAATATTAAATTTTATAGTAAAAAATCTTTACAGAATAGCATTCAACTATTCAAAAAAGATAATATTTTTCAACAACGATGATTTGAAAGATTTTGTGAACAAAAAGATTGTTTCAAAAGAAAAATGTTTTTTAGTTAACGGATCTGGAGTAAATCTTGAAAAATTCTATCCTTTGCCATACCCAGAAAGGGTTACTTTTTTTATGCTTTCAAGACTTTTGAAAAGTAAAGGAGTTATTCAATATTTAAAAGCATGTGAAAAGATTAAGATGAAATATCAAGATGTAAGATGTATTTTGCTTGGTAAGATAGAAAATATGCCAGATGCTATCCCTGAAAATGAAATAATGCATTTTGTAAACAATAATACGATTGAACTTTTTGGAGAAACTGATAATGTTTTAGATTATTATAAGCAATCTTCAGTTTATGTTCTAACATCTTATAGAGAGGGAATTCCAAGGACTGTTCTTGAGGCGATGGCTTGTGCAAGGCCTATAATTGTAACAGATGTTCCTGGTTGCAGGGAAACAGTTATAGATAATCACAATGGCTTTTTAGTTAAACTGAACGATGTTGATGAACTTGTTGAAAAGATGGAATGGTTTATTAAAAATAGAGATGATATTGAAAAATTTGGTAAAAATTCATACAATCTTTGCAGAGAAAAATTCGATGATAAAAAAGTGAATGAAAAAATGATGAAAATTTTGGAAAAAGGAAAATTATGACAAAATTACAGAATATATATGACAATTCTCCGATTATAATTCAAAATTTAATTGTTAGTTTATCTGGATTTAACAAGTTTAATCAAAGATATGGTAGAATATATTTCGAACACAGAAAATTTCTAAAAGAATTTGAAAGTTGGGAGAAAGAGAAAAAAATCAATTACCAATTAAAAAAATTAAACGAATTTATAAATTTCGCTCGAAAAAATAGTAAATTTTATAAAAAACTATATTCAAATATTCCTGATAAACCACTGAATGAAATAAATGATTTAAAAAGATTTCCAATAATTACCAAAGAAATGATAAGGGAAAATTTAGATGAAATAATTACCATACCAAAATGGAAAGGAATTATAAGCCATACCGGAGGAACAACAGGAAAATCTCTTGAAGTGGTTTTTACAAAAGAAGATGTTATGAGAAGAATGGCAATGCTTGATCATTTTAAATCAAGATTTGGCTTTGAAAATAGATTAATGAGAAGAGCAACCTTTAATGGCCAACATATAGTTCCCCCCAATCAAAAAAACAAAATATTTTGGAGGTATAATATTTCATGCAAACAAATGATTTATTCATCATTTCATACTTCTGAAGAAAATCTAAAATATTATTGTGAAAGTTTAAATAGTTTTAAACCACAATCTATTGATGGTTTTTTCTCTTCAATAGTTGATTTAGCTAGCTATATAAAAAGAAAGAAAATAAAACTAAAATTTAAACCTATTGCAATTTTCCCTACATCAGAAAAAGTCTTAAAAGAAGATAAAGAATTAATTGAAGAAGTTTTTCAATGTAAGGTTTATGATCAATATGCATCAAGTGAAGGGGCACCGTTTATTACTGAATGCGAAAAAGGTAATCTTCATATTGAATTATCTACTGGTGTCTTTGAATTTATTGATGAAAATAGCAAGGAAATAGTTGTTACAAGTTTTGACACTAAAGGGACCCCATTGATAAGATATAGGATTGGTGATTCAATTGAGGCAATAGATTTTAATTTTAATTGTAGTTGTGGAATACAATCTCCTATAGTTAAAGAAATTAACGGACGAACAACGGATTTCCTTGTCACCATTGATGGAGTAAGAATTAATGCTGGAAATGTTGCTAATCTATTTAAAAACCTGCATAATTCAGTTATTAAATCTCAGATTGTTCAGGTATCAAAAGATAATATTATTATTAAATTGGTCGTAGATAAAAGAATTTATAAAAAAGAGTATGATAATCAATTACACGATGAATTTCTTCATAAATTTGGAAGTAAAATGAAAATAGAAATTCAACATGTTGAAGAAATTGAAAAGGAATCAAGTGGGAAATATAGATTTATTATCAATAGAATATAATTATGATAAAAGTTTTGAAGGTAATTAGTTCTGCAAATAGAGGTGCAAGAGATACAATGATTATTAATAGAAATTTAACTAAAAACACATTTAAAATATTTAATTGAAAAATATGGAAAATGAAAAAAAAATACCAAAAATTTTAGTTGTAACCGAGCATCCATGGAATGAATCTAATTCAATAGGAAATACATTATCAAATTTATTTAGTAATTATGATATTTCTAAAATAGCACATCTATATTTTTTATCAAGTAAACCAAAGAATAGTATATGTAATAAATATTTCTCATTAAATATTTTTAAGATTATGAGAAAACGTATAAAAATAAGGAATAATTTTATAAATGAAAATAATAATATAAATTTGAATATTGAAAATAAACTAACAATATTCTTTAGAGAAAAATTTACTACATTAGGAAGATTTGTTCAAGAATTATTTTGGTTAGTATTTTTTCATGGTGATGAGGATTTAACAATATTTGTTAAAAATTTTAAGCCGGATATAATTTTTCTAACAAGTGTTTATTCAATTTATCCTTATAGAATAACACTAAAATTATTAAAATTAACGAATTCAAATTTAGTTTTATTTTTAATGGATGATTATTTAGACTTTAATCCTAAAAATATTTTTAAAGCAATTTATCAAAAAATATTAAAAAAAAATCTATTAAAAATAACTAATAATTCTAAACTTATTTATACAATCTCAAATAAAATGAGACTCGAATATAAAAAGAAATATGGTTTTGATTCAAAAATATTATATAAAGGAAACGATTTTAGCGATGTTAATAAAGAAAAATATTATCCAACAAATAGTGATTTTATTAAAATTGTTTATACTGGAAATTTAACTTTTGGAGGAAGATGGAAGAGTCTAAAATTATTAAGAGATGTTTTATATGAAAATAATTTAAAATACAGTGTTGAAATATATTCTCAAATTGAAATACCAAAAAAAGTGTTTAAAGATGTATTCGACAATAAGAAAATAGTTTTTAAAGGTAATCTTCCCTATCATAAATTAAAAGAATTATATAAAAATGCAGATATTTTGTTGTTCCTTGAATCAATTGAAGAAAATGATACATATTTATCGAGATTATCATTTTCAACAAAAATAGTGGATTATTTATTTGCAAATAGATGTATTTTAGCAATAAGTTCTAAAAAGGTTGCATCAACTCAATATTTAATAGAAAACGATGCTGCTATTGTTACTGATAACAAAAAAGAATTAAGTGAAATCTTGTTAAAAATACAAGAAAAAAGAGAAATTTTAAGTGAATATGCAGAAAAAGCGTGGAATTGTGGTTTAAAAAACCATCAGATAGAAAACATTCAATATGAATTACTTAATGATATTAAAAAAATAAAAGAAAAGTATTAAAAAATGAAAGTTCTTAACCTTAATACTTTAAGTTCAATTAGAAGCACTGGAAAGATAGTCGATTATTTACATGAATATTTAACAAGAAATGGTCTTGAATCGTATGTTGCTTATTCATTTGGACCAAAAATTAGGAATGGTTTTATAATAGGAAATCCTTTTGAAAAAAAAATAGAAGCTTTAACTGCCAGAATAACAGGTCTTCAAGGTTATACTTGTTTTTGGGGGACTTTAAATTTTATTGAATTTCTAAAAAAAATAAAACCTGATTTAATTCATATTCATAATATACATAGTAATTTTTTAAACTATCCAATGCTTTTTAAATATATAATAAAAAATAGAACACCTGTTGTTATAACACTCCATGATTGTTGGTTTTATACAGGGAAATGTACTCATTATTTTACCCAAAATTGTTATAAATGGCAATCTACTTGTAAAAAATGTCCTCAATTAAGAAAAGATATTCCTTCTTGGTTTCTCGATAGAACTGAAAAAATGTTCAACGATAAAAAAAGTTGGATTAGTTCTATAGAAAATCTTACAGTTACAGGACCTTCAAAATGGATTATTGAAGAAGCAAAAAAGTCTTTTTTAAAAAATGCAAAAATAATCAAAACTATTTATAATCCAATAGATACTAATATTTTTAAACCAAGTGATGTTACAGTTTTAAAAAATGAATTGAATTTGAATGATAAATTTATTATTTTGGGTGTAGCTTCAAAATTTAATGAGAATAATGGACTTGATAAGTTTATAGAGTTAAGTAAAATTATAGATAAAAAAAATATTATTGTTTTAATTGGTGGAATTGATTATAAAAATATTTTGCCTTCTAATATAATTCATATAAAAGAAACTCACAATAGAGGAGAACTTTCAATGTATTATTCTTTAGCAGATCTTTATGTAAATTTCGCAAAAGAAAATACATTTGGCCTTACAACAGCTGAAGCACTTGCTTGCGGGACACCTATTGTAGTATATAAAACAACAGCGAATTCTGAAATGCTGTACGATGTTAATGGTTTTGAAATGAAGGTTAATCAAGAATTAAATGATATTATTTCAATTGTTGAAAATATCAAAAAAAATGAAAAAGAAGAAAACAAACAAAAAAGAATTGATTTTGTTACAAAAAATTTTAATAAAGAAAAAATAATGAAAGAATACATTCAAATATACAATAAAATTTTGAAAGGATAGAATAATGTTTTTATATTCAATAAATATAATTTTAATTTTTCTAATTTATTTTATTTTAGTTTATATTAACTATAAGACAAAAATTAATGTAAAAAAAATTTATTGCACAATTATAACTATTCAAATGATACTTTTTTCTGGATTACGACATTATTCAGTTGGTCCTGATACATTTGCATATTATTACCAATTTGAAATGGTAAAGGGAATGTCTTGGGAACAGATAATAAGAATTTTTTTTAATTCTTTTTTTTCAAATCAATATTATTTTAAAGATCCGGGATATTTGATATTCCAAAAAATTTTTCAAATATTTTCAGGTGATTATCAATTCTATTTAATTTTTATTGCAATAATTTTTACAGTTCCTCTGGGAATACTTATTTATAAAAAATCAGAAAATCCATTGTTAAGTTTTCTAATTTATTTTTGTTTGTTTTTTGCATTTTTTGGTATAACAGGACATAGGCAAACAATTGCTACATCATTAGTATGTATAATTGGTTATTGGGCTATAGTAAACCAAAAAATAAAATACTTTTTTATATTATCAACTATAGCTTTTTTTATTCATAAATCATCAATTTTATTTTTCCCATTATATTTTATCGCTAAAAAAAAGCTCCATTTTAAATACCTAATTTTTATTTTATTAGCTTTCATATTATTTTTTATATTTTTTGAAATTAAAATACTTTCACCAATAGCAAACTTTTTTAGATATGAAAATATGTTGTATTTTGATATCAAAGGAACTGAGACTTATACTTTACTAATTATTATAATTTTTATAACTTTTATTTGGAGGAAAAATATTTTTTTACAAAAAGAGGATAATTATTACTACTTTAACACAATTTTTTTAGGTGTATTATTAACTTTAATGACATTTAAAAGCCAAAGTTTTATGAGACTTCAACAATATTTTAACTTTTACATAATTCTTGCAATACCTGAATTAGTTGAAACATTTAAGAAGAAAGATAGAAATTTTGTACTTCTAATAGCAATTAGTGTATTATTAATTTTATATTTAAGACTTGATAAATATTATAAATTTTTTTGGCAATAGGAGTTGATTTTGCGAAATCTAATATATTTAGGTTTTTATTCGACAAGTGATGACAAAAAAAATAGAAATCACAGCTTAGCTGCTGTTAATAAAATGAATTACATTTCAAATGTATTCAAAAATTTAGATTTTTTTGTGACTATACTCTCCCCATCATGGACAAATAAAGAGGATGAATTTAGTTTTTTTAAAAGTGAAAAAATTATTTTAAGCAAGGGATTACAAGTTATTTATGCTCCATCTTTTAATTTAAAAATAAAAAATAAATTTAAACCTTACTTGTTCAAAATTTTACTGTCCTTTTTTTGGACTGTAATTTATTTAATAAAAAACAAAGACATAAATTTTGTTATTGTTTATCATCAACCAATGTTAATTATACCTTTATTAATTTCAAAAAAAATCAAACATTTTAAATTGATTCTCGAGGTAGAGGAAATATATTCAGATGTATGGAAAGAGAGAAAATTATTTATAAAACTTGAGAAAATGTTATTACAATTGGCTGATGGTTATATTCTTTCAACCCATACTTTAGTTGACAAAATAAATAGTAATAAACCTTATATTGTTTCTTATGGAGAGTTGAAACATAATAAACAGATAGTTAAAAAATATAAAGATAAAATTCATCTTGTTTTTGCTGGGACTTTCGATCCGTTAAAAGGTGTTATCGAAAGCATAAATACAGCAAGATATCTTGATAATAATTATCATTTACATATAATTGGATTTGGAAATCAAAAAGAAACAGAAAATGTTTTAAATTTGATTAATGAAACTAACAAAAATTCAAGTTGTAAAGTTACTTATGATGGATGTTTAAAAGGGGATGATTATATTGAGTTTATTCAAAAGTGTCATATTGGTCTTTCAACAATTTCAAAGAGAAAAATTTTTATTGATTCAGTTTTTCCATCAAAAATTTTATCATATTTATGCAATAATTTATATGTAGTTTCAGGTGATTTAAAATCTGTTCTTGAATCTCCTTTCTCACATTTTATAAAATTTTATTATGAAGACAACCCAGAATCAATTGCAAAAGCAATAAGAGAAGTTAAAATCGATGAAAATTATGATAAATTTGTGGAACAAGAATTAAAGAAAATTGATGAAAAGTTTAAAAATAGAATTTCAAAATTTATTTAAAAGGAGTTATGTTGAAGAATAATTTTGATACTCCCATTTTACTTATTTTTTTTAATAGACCTTCTTATTTTAAAGAAGTTTTAAAACAAGTATCGTTGGTAAAACCAACTACTTTATTTTTATCTCAGGATGGTCCAAGAAATAGTAATGATTTGGGAAATATAAATAAATGTAGGGAATTTATAGATCAAATTGATTGGGATTGTAAAATTTACAAGAATTATAATGATAGTAATAAAGGATGTGGGGAACATGTACCTAATTCTATAAGTTGGGCATTTTCCTATACTGATAGGTTGATCATTTTGGAAGACGATTGTGTGCCTTCGAAATCTTTTTTTTATTTTTGTGATACCTTATTAAAAAAATTCAATAATGATGAAAGAATTTTTTTAATTACTGGAATGAATCATTTAGATTATTATTTAGAAAATGATAACGACTATTTTTTTTCAAATATTGGTAGTATAGCTGGAATCGCTACTTGGAAGAGAGTGTGGGAAAAAGTTGATTTTGATTTAAATATCATAAATGATTATGAAAATAAAAAAGCATTATTTAGAAATATCGAAGTAAATTCCAAAAAACTTTTTAATTCCAACATACTAATAACAGTTAAAAATTTAAGAAAAAAAATTGAAAAAGGAGAAAAATTATCATCTTGGAGTAGTATTTTTGGTTTTTATACTCAAGTTTTAAATTCACAATTTCTTATTGTTCCAACAAAAAATTTAGTAAGAAACATTGGTATTTCAGGTGTTCATACACCATCAGAAATAAAACTTATCTCAAAATCAATTAGAAAAATTTACAAATTGAATTTATATGAGTTAGATTTCCCATTAAAAGAACCCGAATTCGTTATGAGAGATACTATATATGAAAATAAGGTACTCAAATTAATGAAACCGAATTTAATTATAAAGAATTTAAGGAAATTAGAAAGTTTAGTATATAGAATCATTTTTTCTATTATTGACAGAAAAAATTATTTTAAAAAAAATTACTAAAAATATGTTAAATTCTTCTAAACAAATTAAATATTCAGCATTACTTTCATATTTTTCTATAGCATTAAATATTCTTGTTGGACTTTTTTTTACTCCATGGTTAGTTAGAAAAATAGGGCAATCTGATTTTGGATTATATACTTTATGTATCTCTTTCATAAGTTTGTTTATTTTTGATTTTGGTTTAAGTATTGGAGTATCAAGGTATTTATCATTATATTTCTCAAAAAATGAAACCGAAAAAATTAAAAAATTTTTAGGAATTATCTATAAAATATATTTTTCTATAAGCATTTTGATATTCATTATTTTTATTGTTTTATATTTCAATATTGAGAAAATATATTCTAATTTCAACCAAGATGAAATTATTAAATTAAAATTTATTCTTCTTATAGTTGGATTTTTCAACATTATCACTATATCAACTAAACCACTTGAAGGTATTTTAATAGCATCTGAAAGGTTTATTTTCATAAAGTCAGTAAATATTTTCAACAAACTATCAACAGTTTTTTTACTTATTGTTTTATTAAAATTTGGTTATGGGCTTTATGCTTTGGTTTTAACAAATATTTTTGTTAACCTTTTAGTAATAATTTCAAGATTTTTTTATATAAAGAAATTCATTGGTTTTGAAGTTGATTTTAAATTTTGGGATAACAAATTGTTTAGAGAAATATTTGTTTTTTCTTTTTGGATATCTCTTTCTGCAATTTTTCAAAGATTGATTTTGAATATAATGCCTTCTATTATAGGAATATTTACAAATACAATTCAAATAGCAATTTTTTCAATTGGAATGACTATAGAAGGTTATACATGGACAATTTCTAATGCACTCAATGGTTTATTTTTACCAAAAGTTACAAGAATCTTGGTTAATAACAACTCTCAACATTTTAATCAGGTAATGCTTAAACTGGGGAGAATCCAACTTTTTATAGTTGGTTTTATTATAGTTGCATTTTTTATTTTTGGTAAAGATTTTATGTTATTATGGATGGGTGAAAAATTCAATAATTCTTACTGGGTTGCTTTATTATTGATATTACCATTTATAATAATTCAAACCCAGGAAATACCACAGACTGCACTTTTAGTTGTAAATGAAGTTAAATACAAGGCATTGTCCACTATTATAATAAGTATTGTATCAATTGCTTTATCTTCTTTATTTTCAATTAAATATGGGGCTATAGGAGCTGCGTTGGGAGTTATGGTAGCTAAAATAATTGGTTTAATTGTATTCTTGAATATAATTTATTACCGTTTATTCAAGATAGATATTTTTAAATTTTTTATAGACTGTCATTTAAAAAATTCCCCATTATTTTTGATAATGTTGATTTTTGGTTTCTTCATCCAGAAATATTTCCCGTTAAATAATTTTTATACTTTCATTTTAAAATTAGGCACTTTTTCAATAGTATATTTTTTGTTATTATGGTTATTCTTTTTGAATGATTATGAAAAATCTTTATTTTATGATGTAAAAAGAAAAGCAAAACAAATTTTCAATATTAAAACTTGAAACAACAAAAGATGAAAAAGATCTTTTATAATTTTAATATTTGTTGACAAATGAATTTTGATAAAATATATTATAAAAAAACAAAAAAGGGGATAGGATGTTTAAGGATAAAATTATTCTAATAACAGGGGGGACAGGTTCTTTTGGAAATGCTGTTCTAGATAGATTTTTGCATACTGAAGTTAAGGAGATTAGGATTTTTTCAAGAGATGAATTAAAGCAACATGAAATGAGAAACAAGTATAAAAATGACAAAATCAAATTTTACATCGGAGATGTCAGGGATGAAAAATCTATCAATGATGCTATGGTAGATGTGGATTTTGTTTTTCACGCAGCAGCGTTGAAACAAGTCCCTTCATGCGAATTTTATCCAATGGAAGCAGTTAAAACAAACATAATAGGAACTGAAAATGTTTTAAATGTTTCTTTAGAAATGGGCGTGAAAAAAGTAGTTGTTTTAAGTACTGATAAAGCAGTTTATCCTATAAATGCAATGGGGTTAACAAAAGCATTGATGGAAAAAGTTATGATAGCAAAATCGAGATGTTCAAATTCCAAAGGAACAATTTTATGTGGAATAAGATATGGTAATGTTATGGCTTCAAGAGGCTCAGTGATACCTTTGTTTATAGAACAGATTAAGAAAAAACAACCTTTAACTATAACTGATCCTCAAATGACAAGATTTTTAATGTCCCTTGATGAAGCAGTTGAACTTGTAGTTCATGCTTTCAAACATGCCCATCCTGGAGATATTTTTGTAAAAAAATCTCCAGCATCAACTATAAAGGATCTTGCTCAGGCGATAATAGAAATATTTGATCCAAAAGCAAAGATAAAAATTATTGGAACAAGGCATGGTGAAAAACTTTATGAAACTCTTGTTACAAGAGAGGAAATGGTTAAAGCAGAGGATATGGAAGGTTATTTTAGAATACCTGCTGATAATAGGGATTTGAATTATGATAAATATTTTGTTGAAGGGGAAAAGAAACTTCTAACTTTAAAAGAAGAATATAATTCTGATAACACAACTCGATTAAATGTTGAACAGATAAAAAAACTTCTTCTTTCCTTAAATTATGTTAAACAGGAACTAAAATGAAGACTATTTTGATAACAGGTGCTAATGGTTTTGTTGGCAAAAATCTTATAGCCGGTCTAAACCATTTAAAAGATATAAAGATACTAAAGTATGATATAGAGAATAATGAAGATGATTTAAAAGAATTTTTAAAACAATCTGATATTATAATACATCTTTTGGGAGTGAATAGGCCAAAAGATGAAAAGGAGTTTTTCACAGGTAATTATGAGTTCACAAAAATGATGACAGATCATTTAATATGCATTAAGAAAAAAACTACCATTGTTATGACATCATCTATTCAAGTAGAATTGGATAATCCTTATGGAAAAAGCAAAAAAATGGGAGAAGATGCTCTAATAGAATACGCAAAGAAAACTGGTGCTAAGGTTTTTATATACAGATTACAGAACCTTTTTGGTAAATGGGGGAGACCAAATTATAACTCTGTTATTGCAACTTTTTGTTATAATATTGCAAGAGATCTTCCTATACAAATATCAAACAGAGAGAATGAGGTTGAATTTTTGTACATAGATGATGTGGTTAATGAGTTTGTTAAAATTGTTAACGATGAAAAAGAATATAATGGGTTCTATTACAAAATCGACAAAGGTTTTAGAAAGAAATTGGGTGAGATTGCAGATAAAATTTATGAATTCAAAAAAATAAGAGAAAATCTGATGCTTCCAGATTTTTCTGATCCTTTTACAAGATATCTTTATTCAACTTATATCTCATATATTCCAGTTGATAATCTATCATATCCTTTAACTACAAAAGAGGATAATAGGGGAATTCTGGCAGAAGTTTTAAAATCTCCACATATAGGTCAGATATTTTTCTCTACAATAAAACCAGGAATAACAAGGGGAAACCATTATCATCACACTAAAATTGAAAAATTTTGTGTTTTAACTGGAAAAGCTCTTATCAGATTAAGAAATATTGTAACTGATGAAAAAATTGAATATGAGGTTAGTGGTGACAAAGTCCAGATAGTTGATATACCTCCAGGATTCACACATTCTATTACAAATATAGGTGAACAGGAGGTAATAACTCTTTTCTGGAGTATGGAGATATTTGATCAAAATAAACCAGATACATTTTTTTTAGAGGTTTAATATGAAAAAACTAAAAGTTATGACCATTTTAGGGACAAGGCCTGAAATTATAAGATTATCTGAAGTAATTAAAGCTAACGATAAATATTTTAACCATATTCTTGTTCATACAGGTCAAAATTGGGATTATAACCTTTATCAAATTTTCTTTAAAGAATTGGGCTTAAGAAAACCAGATTATTTCCTTAACTCTGTTGGGAAAAATCTTGGTGAAACTATGGGAAACATTATAAAAAAATCTTATGAGGTTTTGTTGAAGGAAAAACCTGATGCTGTTTTGATATTAGGTGATACAAACAGTACTTTATCAGCTATTTCAGCAAAAAGGTTAAAAATACCAATTTTTCATATGGAAGCTGGAAACAGATGCTTTGATCAAAATGTACCTGAGGAGTTAAACAGAAGAATAGTAGATCATATAAGTGATATAAATCTTCCTTATACCGAACATAGTAGGAGGTATTTAATACAAGAAGGAATAAGAAAAGATTATATTTTTGTTACAGGTTCACCAATGACTGAGGTTTTATTAAAAAATTTTGATAAAATCTCTAAAAGTAAAATAATTGAGAATCTAAAATTAAAAAAGAACAATTATATAATATTGAGTTCACATAGAGAGGAAAACCTTGATATAGATGACAATTTAACTCCACTTGTAGAGGCGATAAATTGTGTTGCCGATACTTTTAAAATGCCTATAATATACTCTGTTCATCCAAGAAGTGAAAAAAAGATAAAAGATAAAAAGATTAAATTTAACAAACTTGTTAAAAAATTGAAACCATTTGGTTTTATAGACTACAACAATCTTCAAATGAATTCATATTGTGTTCTTTCTGATAGTGGAACTTTAAGTGAGGAATCAGCTATTCTTGGCTTTCCCGCTGTTTTGATAAGAACGAGCACAGAAAGGCCTGAAGTTCTTGATAAGGGAACAATAGTTATTGGTGGAATTGAAAAAGAAAATATAGTAAATTCAATAAAAATTGCTAAGGAAACATTTGAAAATAGAGATAAAAATCAAATCCCATTTGATTATTTTGATAAAGATGTTTCAATTAAGGTTGTTAAAATAATACAAAGTTATACAAGGATCGTAGATAAATTTGTCTGGATGAAAAAAATATAGCTTTTTTCAACTTTAACTTATAACAAAAAATCTATTAAAAAAATTTCTATTGAATTTAGTTCTATTAAGGTTAATATTTTTATTTAAAAGAAGGAGATTTTTATGTTTAAATATTTTAACAAGAATTTTTATTTTCTTATTTTTGTTCTTATTACATTTAGTTTATCGGCAAAACAACTTAAAACATTAACACCACCAGATGCTATAAAAGAGCCACATTATTTAACTATTCACGATACAACACTCGTTGATGATTATTATTATTTCAGAAATATAGATGATCCAAGGGTTAAAAAGTATATAGATGAAGAGAATGAATATACTAAAAAAATGATGCTTAAAACTAAAAAACTTCAGAAAAAACTCTATAATGAAATTTTGAAAAAGGTTGATAAGGATGAAATTTCAGTTCCAGAAAGAAGGGACTCCTTTCTTTATTATTACAAAGATCTGAGAGGAAAGGATTATACTATATTTTGCAGAAGAAAAGATAAAGAGAATTCTCCCGAAGAGATAATTATAGATATTAATGAGTTCGCAAAAAATTACCAATTCTTCGATCTGAATTTTGGTGAAATCTCTTCAGACCACAGGATGCTATCATATTCTTTCGATACACTTGGTGATGAAAACTATACTTTAAGGATTCTTGACCTTAAAACAAAAAAGAACATTGAAATCCCTGTTATAGATAACATAACATCCTTCGCCTTTAACAAGTACAATGATGGGTTCTTTTACACCATCCAGAACGATATATCAAGATCCTATGCTTTGCGTTATTATGATATGAAAACTGGGAAAGATACACTTCTTTTTCAAGAAGATGATGACAGGTTTTCAGTTTACCTTAACAAAACAAGAGATAAAGATTACATTTTTCTTTCAGTTTCAAGTTCAACATCTTCAGAATATTATTACATAAACTCTGATGATAGGGATTTAAAGTTGAACCTTCTTGTTAAAAGGGAAAAAGATGTTGAATATTCTTTCGATCATTCTGGACTTTATTTTTACTATATCACAAATAAGGATTGTATAAATTTTGATCTCAAAAGGTTTAGAATCGATTCAACAATCGAAAACTCAACAACTGTTATAAAAGGTTCCGATACTTTGATGATAGAGGGATTCGATGCTTTTGAAAATTTTCTTTCTGTTTACGAAAGGGTTAACGGAAGAAAAAAATTAAAATTTTACTATCTTAACACCGGCGATTCAAAATATTTTGATTTTGGGGAAGAGAATTGCACATTCTATCCATTTTCAAATTCTTCTTTTAAAAGGGACTCTTTGAGAGTTGCATATATGTCTTTGAAAACCCCTTCAACCGTTATAGATATTGATGTGAAAAGTTTGAAGGGAGTTGTTAAGAAGGTTGACGAAATAAAAGGATACAGGAAAGAAAACTATGTTACAGAATACCTTTACGCAAAAGCAGAAGATGGGGAGTTAATCCCAATATCTTTGATATACAATAAAAAGTATGAACCTAAAAACCTTCCACTCTTACTAACAGGTTACGGTGCTTACGGAATGCCATCAGAACCTTATTTTTCAACTTCAAGGCTATCCTTACTTGATAGGGGAGTCATTTTTGGTATAGCCCATATAAGAGGAGGTGGTGATAAGGGAAGAAAGTGGTATAATGATGGGAAGATGTTCAAAAAGATGAACACTTTTACAGATTTTATATCATGTGCCCAGTATCTTATAGAAAAAGGCTATACTTCACCTGAAAAACTCGCTATTGAAGGTGGAAGCGCTGGGGGGCTTTTGATAGGAGCAGTTTTAAACCTAAAACCAGAACTCTTTAAAGGAGCTATTCTTAGTGTTCCATTTGTTGACCTCATAAATACTATGGTTGATACAACATTACCTTTGACAGCAGGGGAGTTTGAGGAATGGGGAAATCCACAAATAAAGGAACAGTTCGATTATATGATAAAATACAGTCCCTATGATAATATTAAACCGACCAACTATCCAAATATTCTTGTAAAATCCTCAATTTTTGATACAAGGGTTATGTATTGGGAACCTTTGAAGTGGGTTGCAAAGATGAGAGATAATAAACTTGATAATAATGTTTTGCTTTTGAAAATGAGAATGAGTGGTGGACATGGCGGTAGTTCAGGTAAATATAATTGGTATGAAGAGATAGCATTTGATAATGCATTTTTACTTTATTATATATGGAATAAAAAAAGGTAAATTATATAGTTATTGTCTCAGAAGGGGAGTTGTAAGGTGAAATTACAAATTTTGTTTCAGGGAAACTGAAACGGGAAACTACCTCAGTTTGGACGAGTTCTAAAGAGTTTGTCCTTTTACTTAAATGATGCAAAAATATATATTTGATATTAGAATTATAAACTTTTTCTATAACTTTAACTGTATCGTCATTTGAGAGATGTCCCTTTTCGGAAAGTATTCTTTCTTTCAAATCATCTGAATATTTTGAATTATGTAAACCTTCTTTAGAATGGTTTGATTCTATTACAAGAAGTTTTATATCTTTCAAAAATGGGGTTAACCTATCGTCAAACCTTCCCATATCAGACAGGAAACCTATCTTTGAGCCATTATAGTCAATAATAAATCCGGAATTTAACATATCGTGATCGATCTGAAATGGGAAAAAGTTGAAATCACAAATATTGAATGGATTTTCAAATGTAAAATGTCTTTTGAAAGGGTAGTCAGCGAAATGACCTGTGTAATTATCGTTGAAATATAGGTTTATATTTGGGAAATTTTTTAGAATCTTATCGAGTCCCATGTAATGGTCTTTATGAAAATGTGTTATCACAATTGATTTGACATTTTCTATAGAAAGGGATTTGGATTCTAAAAGATTTTTTGTCTTTTTGAGTGTAATACCTGCATCTATAAGAATAAGTTCTTCTGGATTTTTATATAAAACAAAAGAATTTCCATCAGAACAACTCGATAAAGAAAAGAAATTAACCATTTATCCACATTTTATTTACATCTTTATTTATTAAATTAAGGACACTTATCATATTTTTCCACATTTTTTATAATTTGAATACATAGGTTTTCCACATGGGTGTTTAAAATTTGAACGATTAAAACCATTTTTTAAAATTCTATAACATAAATGTGACATATGATTCGTATTTTTCTATTAAAATCTCCATTAACATTTTTTTCACTCATTCTCATTCAACCTATTAGTATATCTGAAATCCCTCCAAAATCAATACCAAACTCAAATTTGGGGACGGTGCTTGACAGTGTGACATTTTTGGATTTGGGTACAACTTAAATAATTTTATTTGTTAATTTGTCCTTTTCTTTTCTCAATAATTTTTTCTATTTCCTTTTTGGAATTGTTGAAAATGTTTTTATAAAAATCAAAAGGATAAAAAAGATTAGAATCAACTGGATCTGAAATTTCAAATGTTCCAATACCTTCATAATACTTGTCATAAATAAACCCTTTAACTTTACAGGGACCAGTGAATATAACTTCTGGTATAAAACATTCTTCATATAGAGGCTCATAAAATAGATAAATAGAATCATCATCACTTCTTATTTTAAATCCGTGTTCATAGGTTTCTTTTGATAAGGTTGATTTTCTGAATGTTATTGGATCGAGAGTAGTGTTTTTATATAATTTAGATATTTTCTTTTTGGTATCATGATAATTCAAAAAATTGAAATCCATGTTTTTAAAATGTCCAGAAACAAGGAATTCATCATCATTTAAAAAAACGCCGCTCCAAACCCATCTGTTTTTACTATCAAGTTTCATGTTACCCCATTGGTGATCAAACCAACCATAAATTCTTGATGTTTTTGAAAAATCTATATCAACTTTGTCACTTTTTATAAAACCTGAAAGTTTATTGGAAACAAGAGAATAGTAACCTGCAGTGTCCTTAATATCACCTATAACAACATATCCATTTTCACCATTTATAAGTAATCTGTCATCGTATATAAAATTTATAGAGCATTTTATATCTTTATTAGAAAGATCTATGTAAAAATTTAAATCTTGAAATTTTTTACTCTTATTTAAATTTTTCATTCCAAAATATATTGGTATATCAGTTTCGTAGAAATAGAAGGTATCCTTTAAAATATCCTTTATATAGAGATTTGAAAAAAATGTTTTTACATCATAGTATTGGAAAATGATTATAAAATAGTTAATATTATCATTCTCATTTTTAGTCAGTATATATGTATAATACCAATCTATTTTATATTTATGCAACTGGACATCTCTTGTTAGGTCGAGGATATTTTTTTGAGGTTTGTGATAACAGTTCAAAGAAAAGAGTAAAATAGTGATAAGAATAAAGTTTGAAAAAAAACTTTTGAATCTCATAGATACATAATAACAAAATTCTATTTCGCGTCAAGTTAAGAAAAGTATATAATTTTTATTGATTTAAAAGAATTAAAATATATAATTTGAAAAAATATGGATAAAAGAGAGTATTGGATAGATATTGCAAAATCTTTAGGTATATTTTTAGTAGTCCTAGGCCATACATCAATCAACGAAAATTTAAAAACTTTTATTTATTCATTCCATATGCCTTTGTTTTTCACAATATCAGGGTTTTTATTTAAAACAAGCGATAATTTTAAAAATTTTTTCATAAAAAGATTTAAAAGATTTATTATACCTTATTTTCTTTTTAGTCTTATTACTTATATATTCTGGATTCTTGTAAGTGGGAGATACGGTTCAGGACTTGTTACTGAAATAGGTTATATGAAACCATTGATTGGCTCAATCTTAGGTTTAAGTCATGGAGGATACCTAATACATAATATATCTTTATGGTTTTTATATGTTTTATTTTTTATAGAAATAATTTATTTCTTTTTGTTGAAAATAAAAATGTTTAAGGTCATAATAGCCATTTCCTTAATTTTATCAATAATAGGTTATTTAATTTCAAATATTTTGAAAGTGAAATTAATTTATGGACTTGAAAAGGTCTTTGTCGCTCAAACATTTTTTTTAACAGGTTTTATATTTAGAAAAATAAACTATCAAACAAGAATTAAAGGTTTAAATATATATAAAACAATTTTTTTATTTTTAGTATTTCTTTCAATTAATCTATTTCTAACAAAAGTGAATGGGTTTGTTGATCTTGTTGGCAATTTGTTTGGAAGAAATTATATAATCTATCTCCTTAATGGAATTGTAGGCTCATTAATGATTTTAACTTTTTCTTTATTTCTTGAAAAAAGTGGCATTAAAAATATGATTTTTGAAGTTGTCTCTAAAAGCACGATTTATATACTTGGTTTTCACGAACAAATTATATCGATTGTATTTGGTATGATCTTTATAATTTTTAAGATTCCACCGGAAACTTATAAGAATGTTTTGTTGTTAAATATAATAATATCAATAGGGGATGTTTTATTTATAGGTGGTATTTACTATATCACTTTAAAAATAAAAACAAAGATTTATAAAAAACTTTAACAAAACTATTTAACTTTCGTAATAAATAAGTATTAGAAATATTTTTTTGTCAAATTTGGGGACGATGCTTGACTTGTGACAGTATTCGTTGGACAAAATCGCTTCTGAAATCATTTTCCTTCCTTTGTGGAAAGTATAAATCAAGGTGAAATACACCATAATGAGATTTCCACGTTTATGAGGTATAAATAACAAGTAATTGAGAACAATTCAAGGGAAATGATTTAACTTGTAATCATAATAAAAAAGTTTAGAAGATTTTAATAAGAACTAAATTTTGTTTATGTTTAAATATTTAACAAATAAAGTAAGTATGAGGTGGTATAAATTTATCTGATTAAACTTTTTATAACTTCTACTTTACATAATATATATTATCGAGAATTTCGTACATATATAAATTAAGGATTTTTTAATTAAAATTTACTTTACTTCCCCTTCCTTCTTTCTCTGATTGTACTGTTGCGTTAATGGATCTATAGCACCTTCAAGCAAATTTTTGTAAACATAAGCCTGTTGGACAAAACTTGAATTTGGAAATCTGTATATTATCTCTTCGTAACAGTTCAATGCTGATTCAACATCATATTTCATTTCGTAAATCCTTCCCATTCCAATAAATGCCTCAGGTGTATAAGCGTTCTCCGGGACTTCTTTTATGGCTCTCTGGTAGTACGCAAGAGCAGAATCAGGTTGATTTAACCCTTCAAAAGATTTTCCAATACCTATGTAGGCAGCACATCTCAGTTCATCAAGTCCATATTTGTATTTTATAAACTGCTTGAAATTTTTTATAGCATCATTGTAATATTTTTGTGAATTTTGCTGATCTGATGCGCCAAGGTTCAGATTGCACATTCCAATATAGTAAGTCGCCTTTTTTGAAGAATTTGTCCCATAGTATGTCTGTTTTATATTGGTAAAAATTTCAAGTGCCTGTTTAAAATCACCTGAAACGAAAACATCAATAGCACCAGTCATTTCAAGGGACGAATTCTTTTCTTTTGAAACAAAACTTGACTTTATTGAAACAGAAATGATTATGGCAAGAATTATTGCTGAAACTCCTATAAAAAGGTATCTCCAGTTATCTTTAGACCATTCTATCAAATCTTCCATGGTTTCAACGAATTTATCCTTTTTCAATTCGGATCTTTTTACTTTTACCTTCTTAACTATAGCCATTTTTTCTCCTTTTTTTAAGTGCCCCTGACAAGAATCGAACTTGTGGCCCTCTGTTTAGGAAACAGATGCTCTATCCACTGAGCTACAGGGGCATTTTTAAAAGTGAATTATACTTGATATTTTGTAATTTTCAAGATTTTTTCTTCCATTTAGAAAATCAAGTTCTATTAAAAATGATGTTCCAACAACCTTTCCTCCTGCCTTTTCTACGAGTTTGGCAGCCGCTTTCATCGTCCCTCCAGTTGCGAGGAGATCATCAACAAGAAGTATCCTCTCCCCTTCTGAAACCGCATCTGTGTGCATCTCTATGGTTGCAGTTCCGTATTCTAAAGTATAAGTTTCCTCATAAGTTTTATAAGGAAGTTTCCCTTTCTTTCTTATAGGAATAAAACCTTTGTTGAATTTGTTCGCAATAGATATTCCAAATATAAAACCTCTTGATTCTATTCCTGCAATCTTATCTATTTTTGAAAAATCAAAATTTTCACACATTTTATCTACACTATATTTAAAAGCGTAAGGGTCAAGTATAACAGGTGTAACATCTTTGAATATTATTCCCTTTACTGGAAAATCAGGAATGTCCCTTATACAACTTTTAAGATCCATTTTACCTCCTTTAATATTCTATAGTAAAATCATCAAACTCTGATGATTGAATTTCCTTTATTAGCATCTCGTTAACTTCAGCGTAAGGATGTTCCGTTTTTACTCTTTTCAAAAAATCTTCAAGTTGGAAATTTTCCCCTTGAGCAATTATCAAAACATCTCCAGAATAAAGGTTTTTTACATAACCTTTTACTCCAATTTTTTTGGCGAGTCTTTGAACAAAGTATCTAAAACCTACGCCCTGAACATAGCCTTTTACAAGAATCTCGTAAGTCTTCATAGATTTTCTTCGACAAATCTTTTTATATCTTCTATACTTTCAGCTTCCTTTATTCCAAGTTCTTTCGCTATTCTCGACTTATAACATATCATAGGTTTTTCAAACTGTAAAGAGTATCCCATTTCAGTTAAAGTTCCATACTTTCCATCAATCGCTATTATAAGATCGGATGAATTAACTATAATGTAGTTCCTCGCGAATCCTATACCTGTTGATATTGCTATATCTATATATTGGTTTGCATCATCTTTACCATGAGGGAGGATTCCTATTGTGGTTCCACCTTTGCTTTTTACACCTTTAGAAATTGCCTCCATAACCCCTTTCTCACCACCACACACGATGGGAACATTGAAAGATGCAAGCATCTGCCCAATCATCTCAACCTCATTGAAAAGATGATCATCTATTGAAGAACCACCGATAACACCGATGAGTTTATACATTTTTTAAATCCACAGATTTATATTTTGAAAGTGTTTCCTTAATGTTTTTTCTTATCTTTTCCATACTCTCTTCATCCTTCGCTTCAAATCTAACTACAAGTATAGGTTGCGTGTTTGATGCTCTAACAAGAGCCCATCCATTTTCAAAATAAACTCTCGCACCATCTATATCAATTACCCTGTAATTTTTCTCTTTATAGTATTTTACGATCTCATCGACAATTTTGAATTTATCTTCATCCGTTGTGTCAACTCTTATCTCAGGTGTTGAAATGTAATAAGGCATCTCCTTTTTCAACTCTGAAACTTTTCTATCTCTTTCTGACATAATCCTCAAAATAAGTAAAGAAGCGTAAAGTCCATCATCGAATCCGAAATAATTTTCAGAGAAAAACATGTGCCCAGACATCTCTCCCGCAAGGAGTGCTTTTTCCTCTTTCATTTTTCTTTTCAGAAGTGAGTGTCCAGTTTTATGCATTATAGGAACGCCCCCTTCCTTCAAAATCAACTCTTCAAGTCCCTGAGAGCATTTCACATCGAAAATAACCTTCTCTCCCCTATTTCTGGAAAGCATATCTTTTGATAAAATCCCAAGTATCTGGTCTCCAAAAACAACTTCGCCATTTTCATCTATTATTCCAACTCTGTCACAATCTCCATCGTATCCAATTCCAACATCGTATCCACCTTTTACTGTTTTCTCTCTCAACTCTTTTATAAACTCCATAACTGTTGGGTCAGGTAGATGGTTTGGGAAATTTCCGTCCCTTTCAAAATTTATAAAATCAGCTTTAACATTCAGTTTTTCGAAAATCTTTTTTGCTATTGGACCAGCAGTTCCATTACCTGGATCAACGAGCACTCTCAACTCTTTTTTTATCTTAATCTTCTCAAGGCACATATTTATATAAGCATCATCAATACTTTCCTTTGTAAGTTTTCCTTCTCCTTTATCAAGATCACCTTTCATTATCATATCATAAAAACTCAAGATAACATTACCATAAATAGTCACATCTGGATCAACCATCTTTAAGCCATTGTACTCTATAGGATTGTGAGAACCTGTGACCATAATTCCACCATCACTTTTGTAATGATGTTGAGCAAAGTAGAGCATCGGTGTTGTAACTACACCAACATCAATAACATCTATACCGGTATCCAAAACACCATTTACAAATGATTCTTTGATCCTTGGACTTGACAACCTGACATCCATCCCTGCGACCACCTTTTTTCCACCTTTTCTTTTGATATAGGTTGCGAAGGCTTTTCCAATCTTATATACATCACCACTATTTAAATCGGTTTCAGCTATTCCCCTAACATCGTACATTCTGAATATTGATTTTTTCATAGTTCCTCCTTTATATATCTGTAAACATTCTCAAATATTATTATACCATAAGGATCAATTTTTTCATCATGGTAAAATTCTTTTTCATCCCTGAACCTTTCAGGGTGAGGCATCATTCCAAGAATTTTGCCAGTTTCATCAACTATTCCAGCAACAGAATCGAAAGAACCGTTGGGATTTTGAGGATAATCCATACTCTTTTTTCCCTTTTCATCAACATAGAAAAAAGCGCCAAGTTTTTCAATCTTTTCCTTAACAAAACTGTGGATAAATTTACCTTCTCCATGTGCAACTGGTAGATATATGTAATCTGGAAGGTTTTTTGTAAATATAGTATTTTTGTTAACAAGAAGTTTTACCCATCTATCCTCATAATGGAAAGAATCGTTGAATATTAAACTAACTTCCTGTTGCCAATTGCCAGAAGTGTTTGGAAGAAGTCCAGATTTTACAAGAATTTGGAAACCGTTACATATTCCAAGTATTAGTTTACCATCCTTTATGTGTTTTTGGAAATTTTGGAGTAGATGATGTTTTATTATTGAAGAAACTATCCTTCCACTTCCAGTATAATCTCCATAAGAGAAACCTCCGGGGAAAACTATGAAGGAGAACTTCTCAAGAATTTTAAGGTCTTTGATTATTTCTCCAACAGTCAGTATTTCATTTTTGAAACCAACATTTTTTAGAATGAAGGATGTTTCCACTTCACAGTTCGTTCCATCAGCCTTTATTACGAGTGAATAGAATTTATACATAATTTCACCTATAATATTTCAAAAGTTTTTTTGTTTCGAAAGTGTAAGATTTTTTATTATGTTTTATTTTTATGGAAGGTGTTTTAACAACTTTCCCAATAATTTTCATATACTTTTTACCCATAATCTTTTCAACATAATCTAAATCTTCATCGTAAACCTGAACAACATACCTTGATTGGGTTTCCGAAAATAGAAAATTAAAAAGTTCAAGTTTACTTTCTATTTTGATTTCGCATCCAACATCATTCCCTATACAACTTTCAAAAAGCGTTACAAATAGTCCTCCATCTGAAATGTCATGCGCTGATATTATCAACCTTCTTTTGTTCAACTCGTTAAAATTCTTATGTATTTTTGCGGACTCTTTTATGTCTATATTGGGAAGGAAGCCTTCATCTATTCCGTATTCAGAGTAAAGTATAGAACCTGCGAGTTCTTCTTTCGTCTCTTTACCTAACATCAAAATCGTTGAAGGTTTTTCGGTCATCTTAAAGTATGAACTTCTGATCATATCAACATATGTAATAGACAAGGCTGATATCAAAAGAGTTGGAGGAATTTCAATCTCTTTATCTTTCATTATAAAATAGTTGTTCAGTGAATCTTTTCCAGAAATGAATGGTGTTCTCAGTTTTACTGTGTAATCATAACATGCAAAAGTTGACTCAACTATAGCTCCCAGAGTATGAGGATTCTTTACATCACCGAAACAGAAATTATCAAGTAAAAATGTATGTTCAAGATCTCCACCCTGTGAAAGAACATTCCTAATAGCTTCATCTATAACTGCGTATGTCATCTTCTTTACATTAAGTTCTCCATATCTTGGATTTATTCCACAACCAACAACTATACATTTTTCTTTTGAATCGAGTGGATACAAAACCGATGAATCGTTTGGAGAATTACTCGATTTTCCTCCAAGTGGTTTTACTAAAGTTTGTGATTGGACTTCATGGTCATACTGTCTGACTATCCATTCTTTAGACCTTACATCCTTTGATGATAATACTTTTACAACAGCATCATCAATGGAAAATTTATATTTTAACTTTCTTTTTTTCTCTTTGAAATTTATATAAGGTAAAGTTTTCTTTTCATAAAGAGGAACACCCTTATGTAAAAAATTCATATCGAGTGATAAAACATTTTTATCTTTAAAGTAAAGTTCGAGTTTTTTACCTTTAAAATATCCTACATGTGTAACTTCGGTATTATATTTTTCACCAATACTTTTTATTTTTTCAAAATTTTTAGGTGGGACGGAAAGAACCATCCTTTCCTGACTTTCGGAGATCCAAATTTCACTGTATGAAAGACCTTCATATTTAAGAGGAACTTTATCAAGATATACTATTGCTCCAGTCTCCTCTCCCATCTCCCCTACTGCAGAAGAAAGCCCCCCAGCGCCACAATCGGTTATAGAGTTGAAAAGCCCATCCATCTCCATTATAGCATCGAGCATCTTTTTTTCTTCTATAGGGTTACCTATCTGAACAGCACCACTCGAAATTTCCTGCGAATCTTCAGTTAAAGATGTTGATGAGAAAGTTGCACCATGTATTCCATCCCTTCCTGTTCTTCCACCTATCAAAACTATATAATCTTCCTCATTCACTTTTTTGAAACTGTTTCTTGATTTCATTATTCCTATGCTACCAGCAAAGACGAGTGGGTTCCCTAAAAATTTTTTATGATAACAAACCGCCCCATTTACAGTTGGAATCCCCATCCTGTTTCCATAATCCCTAACACCAGCGACAACTCCTTTCAATATTTCTTCTGGAGGTATTATAGAATCATTTTCAGTCAACTCCCCTTCGTCTATTCCGATGCAAAAAACATCAGTATTGGCAATAGGTTTAGCGGAAAGTCCAGTTCCTATAATATCCCTGATAACTCCTCCTATTCCCGTTCCAGCACCTCCATAAGGTTCAAGAGCGGATGGATGGTTGTGGGTTTCTACTTTAAAGCAAATATTGTTGAACTGATCGAATTTAACTATACCTGCGTTATCGGAGAAAAGAGAGACTGTATCTGGATGGTTGATCTCATAACTTGCCCTCATTATAGTTTCTTTGAAAAGATTTTTTATCCTTTTATTTTTGTATCTAAAAGGTGATTTAAAAGTTTTATGAACGCAATGTTCTGACCATGTCTGCGCAATAGTTTCAAGTTCAACATCTGTTGGTTTCCTTTTCAATTTTTTATAGAAGTAATCTTTTATTATTTTCATCTCTTCAAGATTTAAAGATAAAACCATATCTTTTGAAAGTTTCTCAAGATCACAATCAAGATCTATATATTTTATTTCAAATTCTTTATCCTTTGAAAAAACCTTTATTTTTTCTTTGAACTCTCCCACCTGTTCCACAAGAGGGTTAAAATATCTGTTTTTAAAAAATTTTACTATCTTTTCATTATTAATTTTTCCTTCAGAAAAGAGATAAAATCTCCTTATAGTTTTTACATAGTTTACCTGAAAAGATGATTTTATTAGATAATTTTTTAACGTTTCTCCAGCAGGATCCATAACTCCATCTTTGTAATAGATATCAATAAAAAATGTATTTTCGAAAGGATGTTGTGGATGAATGTAAAAATCATCCGTTACTGAATCAACAAGGAGATCCTTTAAAAAAATTAGATCAATTTCTTTATCGAAAAAATACAGATTCGATGTTCTAACTTTCATTATCGAATGATCTGATTTTTTAATTTCATTTTTTATTATCTGTCCAAGGGAATCGAAAGAATCATTTTTTGGAACAACCTCTACTATCATCTTTCCTCCAGATTTTCAAACTCCTGTATAAAAGAGTTCTCAAGGCCTAAACAGTCTGCATACTCAACTATCTCCTCATATTCGTAACTGTAAACTTTTCTTTTCAACAAAGGATCTTCGAGTGCTTTAAAATATGGCGTGTACTGTGACATCAAAGAAAGATAGATATCTTTTCCAAAATTATCATAACAGAAACGAACTATTTCTTTTGTTTCTTTAACCTTTCCGGGAAGAAGAAGTATTCTTATTATAAGACCCTTCTTGGCATACCCATCTTCATCCACTTTAAGATTTCCCTTCTGTTTGAAAAACTTTTTAACATTTTCAAAAACTATAGAAGTGTAGTTATCAACAGAGGAAAATTTTTTTGCATCCTTATCGTTAGAGTACCTTATGTCTGAAAGGTAAACATCCACGATCTCATCAAGATAATCAACTATCTTTGGATTTTCAAAAGATGATGTGTTCCATACAACAGGGATTTTCAAATCTTTTCCTTTTATATTTTTTAAAACATTATAAATATGATAGGTGTAATGTGTGGGAGTCACAAAATTGATGTTACGGGCTCCCCTTCTTTGAAGTTCAAGAATCATCTCTGTCAATCCTTTCTCGTCAGTTGGATTTCCAACGGAAAGTTGAGAGATGGGATAATTCTGACAGTAGATACATCTCATAGAGCAGTTTGAGAAAAATATAGTTCCAGAGCCATCTTGCCCTGATATTGGTGGTTCCTCTCCAAAATGGAGATTTTTTGATGCTATCATCAATGTGTTATCAGAATTGCATTTTCCCCTTTCTCCATCAGTCCTTCTTACTCCACACATATTTCCACACAGGAAACATCTATCTTTGTATAAATCTTTTAGTTGGCTCATAGTTTTTTAACCTATCCACTAATTTACTTTCCGCTGCGTATTTCCACATCTCCTTCTCACCTAAAAGAATAGCTTCATTAGACTTATAGAAATCGAAATGTTTTATAGAACTCATATCAGGTTGTATTAAAAAGTCCGGTTTATCGACACTCAACCTAAAGTTAGCAAGATTGGACTCAGCAATCATAAATGTCTGGGAAATAACATCGATTATATTCAATTTATCGTTTAGATTTAAAAGTGAACCAATAATTTTTGCTTTATTCTCGATAACCTCCAATTCCTGTTTTATCATAGATTTAATTTTCTCATTAAAGTTTGTTATTTTTTCTCCCTTCTGTAATCCATATTCAGCAACTTTTTCGACTACAGGGAAATCTGTACATTTACATTTTAAAACAGGCGTATGCAAGACGTTCACAGCGATAACTATATTAGCTCCAAGTTTTCTACATAATGATACAGGAACAGGATTAACTAAACCCCCATCAACAAGAGCATAATTTTTTAATATTTTGGGAGTAATAATACCGGGGATCGATATTGAAGCCCTTACAGCATCTCTTAAAAAACCTTTTGTGAAATTAAACTCTCTTCCATCTATTATGTTGCACGCTACACAACCGAAAGTGATTTTCAACTTATCGAAAGTTTCAACCGGGAGCAAAGAATCTATATATTTGTTAAGTAATTCTCCATTAACTAGTCCAGCACCATCAAAAGTTATTTTGAATAATTTTTTTACTTCCTTTTTATCTATTTTATTTGCTAGTTCTTCAATGTCCTTTGAAAGATAACCGGAAGCATACAATGCTCCAACAAGAGCCCCCATAGATGTTCCAGTTATTATATCCGGTTTAATCTTCAAATCTTCAAGGACTTTTAAAACCCCTATATGGGCGTAACCTTTAGCAGCACCAGATCCTAAAGCAATTCCTATAACTGGTTTTCTTTTTCTATAAACAGGAAATCCCATATTCACCTCAATGTTTAAAATGTCTTACATTTGTAAATACCATAGATATACCATGCTCATTACACGCTTCTATTACCTCTTTATCTTTTATTGAGCCACCAGGTTGAACTATAGCATATATCCCTTCTTTTGCAATTATATCTATAGAGTCTCTGAACGGGAAAAATCCATCTGAAGCGAGCGCTGAACCACCTGTATAAGCAGCCATGCCACCAGATCTTTTCAAGGCTATTTCAACAGCATCGACTCTTGATGTTTGTCCGCCACATATTCCCATAGTTCTATTAGGTGTAGCAACAACTATAGCGTTAGATTTAACGAACCTAACAACTTTCCATCCGAAATATATTGCAGCCCACTCTTTTTCAGTTGGTTGTTTCTCTGTGACAACCTGAAAGAAGGAAGTATTATCCTGAAGGTTATCCTTATTTTGTGCAAGATAACAACCAGAAAGGGATCTAAGTTCGATTTCCTTCTTTATTTCAACATCTCCTTCAACTATTCTAAGATTCTTTTTCTTGGATAAAATCTTTAAAGAATTTTCGGAAAAAGATGGAGCATAAAGAACTTCCATGAAAAGAGGACTTATCATTTCAGCTGTCTCTTCATCACATTGGCGATTTAAAGCTATTATACCACCGAAAGCTGATTTTGGATCAGAAATGTGAGCGTACTGAAAAGCATCTGAAATAATATCTCCAACTCCAACTCCACAGGGATTACAATGCTTGATTATTGAACATGCTGGCATCTCAAAAGATAAAGATATGTTGATAGCCGCATCAAGATCAAGATAGTTGTTAAATGACATCTCCTTACCCTGTATAACCTTAAGATCCGCAAGCGAGTTTTTACATCCACTTACAACATAGAGCGACCCTTTTTGATGAGGATTTTCACCATATCTGAGATCAGATTTCTTTTTTAAAATTAGGTTTAAACTGTTAGGCAACATAGATTCGTTTTCATTGATTATGCTAAAAAATTTGAAAATAGTTGAATCGTATTCAATAACCCTGTTGAAAGCCTTTTGAGCGAGTAAAGATAATGTGTAATCTGTAATTGAACCTTCATTCTCATCAATGTGTTTTGCAATAGTTTTATAATCGTTTTTATCAACTATAATTCCAACATATTTGAAATTTTTTGCAGCAGCCCTTATCAAGGAAACTCCACCAATATCTATCTTCTCTATTAGTTCATCTAAATCTTCTTTTGGATTTTTAGAATTTTTAAAATACTCTTCGAATGGATAAAGATCAACAACAACAAGGTCGAAAAGGACTTTAATTTTTGAAGTATCATCCTTATCTTTTCTTGCTAAAATTCCAGCGAAAAGATCCGTATTCAATGTTTTTACTCTTCCCCCAAGAATTTCACTTATTCCGGTTATCTCTTCCGTTTGATGAACATCATAACCAGTTTCCTTTACATACTTTGCTGTGGAACTTGTAGCATATATGTTTACAGAATATTTTTTCAAAATTTCGAGAAGGTCCTCGATGCCTTCTTTATTGTATAGAGAGATTAAAGCGTTTTCAATTTTCATAATGACTCCTTCAATTTACTTGCTATTATTTTTGATGCGTTTCCATGACCATAAAAATTTTCATACTTTTTTTTCTTAAAATTTTTTTCAATATTTTCATCAACATTTTCACCAAATGGAGAAAGTATGTTGTAACCTGCTTTAACAGTTTCCTCCCACTCAGTTTCACCTCTAAGTGTTACACATAGTTTTCTTGCGAAATATGCTTCCTTCTGTAATCCACCAGAATCTGTTAAAACTAATCTGCATCTTTTTAAAAGATATATGGTTTCAAAATAACCTATTGGCTGAATGAATTCTATATTTTTATAATTCTTTTGACCTTCAAGAACATTCTTTGTTCTTGGATGAACAGGGAAAATTATTCTATAGTTCAACTTCGATAGATTCTTTAAAATTCTTTTTAAAGTTTCTTTCTCAGTGTTTGATTCTCTATGTATGGTTAGAAGTGCAAACTCTTTTCCTTCAATTTTTTCTTTTAAATCCTTTCCGATTCTGCTTTCAATATTTTTTTCACACATAAGAAAAAGGTCGAACATGACATCACCGGAAAATATTCCTTTCAATCCTTCTTTTTTCAGATTTGTAAGAGCTAATTTTGAAGGAGCAAAAAGATAGTCTGATATTCTATCGGTTACTATCCTGTTTATCTCTTCAGGCATAAAGATGTTTTTACTCCGAAGTCCAGATTCTATATGAACAAGAGGAATATTTAATTTTGCAGTTGTTATTGCACCAGCAAGAGTTGTATTCGTATCACCATATACAACAACTCCATTAGGTTTTTCTTTGAAAAGAACATTCTCAAACTTTTCCATTATCTCCCCTGTTTGTTGTGCATGGGATTTAGAACCAACTTCTAAATTATAATCGGGAACTGGTAATTTTAAAGATTTGAAAAAAATCTCCGACATAGCATAGTCATAATGTTGACCTGAATGAACGAGTATAAGTTTAAAAAATTTTTTTAACTCTAAATTCACTGGAGCATGTTTGATAAACTGTGGTCTCGCCCCTACAAGAACAACAATTTTTTTCATAATGAGTTAAGTTCTTTTTCAAGATGTTTGATGGTGTTATTAATAGTATCTTCGGATCTACCACCTGCAGCATAATAGTGCCCGCCACCTTTAAATTTTTTTGCAAAACTGTTGGCATTGTATTTTTCTATTTTACTTCTAAATGAGATTCTAATAACATTTTCTTCCTCTATTAAAAGAACTGCAAAACCAACCCCTTTAATTTTTAAAAGTTCATTAACAATACCATCGGTATATTCTTTCTTTGCCTTCAACTCTTTAAAATCTGAAATCTTGATATAGGAATAAACTTTGTCATCAATAAATTTTGCCCTGTCGATAACTCTTGAAATGAGTTTCACTTTTTGGAAAGGCCTTGACATGAAAACCTCATTTGAAATCTTCTGCCTTTCTGCACCCAATTCAATCATTTTCGAAGCGAGTTTAAAAGTTTCTGAGTCTGTATTTTCGAAAAGAAAATTACCAGTATCGGAAACCATTCCAGTGTAAAGGGAGTTAACTATATCCTTATCAAATTTTGTATTCATCTTTTTTAAAATTTTAAAAACCATTTCTGAAGTTGAACTCGAATGTGTATCAACATAATTTTCATTACCAAAATTTGTGTTGGAATCATGATGGTCAATGTTAATAAGAAAAACTTTTTTCTCCAACAATTCTTTTAAAAATTTCTCTATCCTTTCCCCGGTTCTTGATAGATCTGACATGTCAAGGGACACTATAAGGTCAAATTTTTTATTCAACGGGAATTCTTTTTTTATGAATTCACAACCTTTTAAAAAAAGAAAAGTTTCCGGGACTTCATCCTCATTTAGACAGTATATACTTTTCTTAATATTTTTTAATGCGAGTATCAGCCCTAACTGTGATCCAATCGAATCCCCATCAGGTCTTTTATGTGAAACAATTAGGATTTTATTCGCTCTTTTAATCTTCTCTACTATCTTTTTCATCTTTTAACTCTTGCAGTATATTTTCTATTTTTAACTGGTATTCTAGTCCATCATCATATTTGAATTTAATTTCAGGAGTTTTTCTTAAATTTACTTCTTCACTTATATGTCTCCTAAAAAAACCTTTAGCTTTTTCAAGATGGACCGGAATATAATCTTTCCTTTTGTGTGCTAAATAAAAGATTGTTGCGTATTTCAAATCATCTGTAACCTCTACTCTTGTAAAAGTGATTAATTTCAATTTCGGGTCTTTTATGTATTCAAGAGAAATTGAAACCACTTTTAAAATTTCAGACTCTATCCTTTTATGTCTTCTTTCACTTACCATATTTCCGTCTCACTTTTAACTATTATTACAAAAGGGTTTGCATAAATAAAATCTAAAATCTCTTTTGCCTGCCTATCGTTGAATTTTACATCGTTAGAAACCAATGCAAGACCAATTGTAGATTTTTTGTAAGAATCGTTATCTCCAACCTCCGCTATGGATACATTGTACCTATTTTTTATCCTATCGATTAGAGATTTTATGACTCTCCTCTTATCTTTTAAACTTTGCGATTCTTTGATAAAAAGTTCTATTTTTAACGTTGTGATTTTCATTAATCTTTCTTTTCAACTTTAATGATACATTTGAATATATCACCCTTTTCAATATCATCGAAGCCATCGAGTAAAACCGCACATTCGTATCCAGCTTCAACCTCTTTAACATCATCTTTGAATCTTTTTAAAGTTTTTATAGAATATGACCCAAGGTCATTCCCATTTCTTAAAATATTTATCATAGAATTACGAACTATTTTTCCATCAAGAACGTAAAGCCCTGCTATTGTTCCCAACCTTGATATTTTAAAGAGTTCTCTTACTTCTGCTGTTCCAATAATTTTATTTTCATAAACAACCTCTTTGAAAGATTTTAAAGCATTCTTAATATCATCTATCACATCGTAAATTACATTGTACTGTTTTATTATTATACCTTCACTTTTGGCTTTTGTTCTTGCATTAGAATCAACAGAAGTATCAAAGGCAATTATCATTCCTTTTGATGCTATTGCTGCATTAACATCGTTTTCTGTAACAATTCCAACATCTTTCAGAACAACATTAACGATAGCATCTTCATTTGATAACATCTGTAAGGAATCAGCGAGGGCTTCTATCGAACCATAAGATTTCCCTTTGATGATTATATTCAGTTCCTTTTTCTTCATTATCTCAAGTTGTTTTTCAAAACCATCAAGGGAAGTTATCTCTCTCTTTTTAAGAAGTTGCTCCCTGTAAGCAAAATACCTTTCCCTTGCAATATCCTTTGCAATCTTTTCGTTTTCAACGGTTGTTAAAATATCTCCAACTTCAGGTAATTCGTTAGCACCAACTATCATTATTGGTATTCCTGGAGTGGCCTGTTTTACTTCCTGTTTAAATTCGTTCAACATCTTCCTTACTTTTCCATAAACTTTTCCAACTACAAAGAAATCATTCTTTTTGAGTGAACCCTTTTGAATAATACAGTTGAAAATCGCACCGAGACCTTTATCCTGTTTTATCTCTATAACAGTTCCTTTAACAGTGCCTTCATAGGGCGCTTTCAGATCGAGTAATTCTGCCTGAATCGCAATAGTTTCAAGTAACTCGTCAACGTTTTTTCCGGTTTTTGCAGAGATGGCAACAACAGGGACATTTCCACCAAATTCATCGAGAATTACATTTATATTGAGTAGTTCCCTTTTCACTCTATTTATATCACTTTCAGGTAGATCTATTTTATTTATTGCGATTATTATCGGAACATTCGCAAGTTTACAATGGTTAATCGCTTCTATAGTTTGTGGTTGAACTCCATCGTTAGCCGCTATAACGATAACCGCTATATCGGTTATCTGCGCACCCCTTGCTCTCATAGCAGTGAAAGCTTCATGACCTGGAGTATCGAGAATTGTAATCAATCCATGTTTTGTATTTACTGTGTAAGCACCCAGATCCTGAGTTATTTTACCATATTCGGAATCGGTTATTCTTGATTTTCTTAAAAAGTCGATTAAAGTTGTTTTTCCATGATCAACATGACCCATTATCGTTATAACAGGTGGCCTTTTTATGAGTTCATACTTTTGTTTTTCTTCTTCCTCTTCCTTTTTAGTTGTCTCTTCAATTTCTGGTGCTATTTTTTCAACATCGTACCCAAATTCCATAAGTAGTAAAGATGCTGTCTCAAAATCTATTCTCTGGTTTATCGTTACCATTAGCCCAAGTTCAATGCCTTTTTCAATAAGTTCAACTGGATCGAGATTAATTCTTTCGGCTAAATCTGAAAGAACTATAAAATCTGAAATTGATATTCTTTTTGTTTCACTTTTCTCTTGTGCATCTTTGGGTTTCTCTTTATATTTTTTCTTATGTGAAAGTTCTCCGGCTCTTATAGCTTTAATAGTTTTTTGAATAGATTTTTCAATAACCTTTTGATCTATAACTTTTTTCTTTTTTCCTTTTTTACCTTTGGTTATCTCTTCCGAGGTAACAAACTTTTTTTCAGGTTCAACAATAGGTTTTACCTCTTCAAACTTTGGTGGATAATCAGTTTTTCCTTTGTAACGGAAATCTTTCCTTTCATGCTTTTCGTACTTTCCAACTTTTTTCCCGAATGGTGGTTTCTTTTCAACCTTCTGACTTTCTATTTTCTTCTTTTCGGCAGTTTCCTTCTTTTCTACTTCAACCTCTTGCATATCGTTGATGTTGAAGTTACCTCTTTGTTCCGAAGGTTTCACTTCTGATTGTTTCCCTTTTACTTTCTCAGAGTCTTTTACCTCTTCATCATGTTTTGGGATTTTTTCTTCAATTCTTTCTTCTTTCTTTATCTCTTCAACAACTTTTTCTTCTTCAACCTTTTCTTCTATTTCAATCTTTTTTTCTTCCTCTTTTTCTTCTCTTGAAAATTCTATACGAGAGAATTTTCTTTTTGGCTTTTTTGGGTTTTCCTCATCCTCTTTATTCTCTTCTTCCTCTACAACTTCTTTTGCCTTGCCCTTTGTTGTTTTTTTCTTCTTTCCAGTTTTTTCACTTTTAGAGGGAGTTCTCTTCTTTTTTTCTTTCTCATCTTTTTCAGTTTTTTCTTTTTTTGTTACACTTTTTTTCTTATTATTTTTTTTCTTAGCTAACTCTTTAAAATGTTTCTTTATCTCTTTAACAGTATCAGTATCGATTAAAAAATCCTCTTCTAAATTTTTTATACCTTTTTTATTAAGGAACTTGATTATCTCATTACTTTTAACTTTTATCTCTTCTGCAAGTTCTTTTAAAACCTTTTCTTCCTCTTTCTTTTTAGCCATTATCTAACTCCCTTTCTTTTAAATACTCCTGTGCACTCTTCATAATTTTTTCAGCTGTTTTTCTTCCAAAACCCTGTATGTTTTCAAGTTCTTCTATTCCTTTTTGAACAATCTCTTCCACACTCTTGTATCCAGATTTAACAAGATTTTCTTTCTGGTTTTCAGTGATATTTTTCAACTCATATATAGGATTTATTTCAAGATCTTTCCCAACCTCCTGTCTGAACTCACTTTCTGAGATAACCTGTAAATTCCAACCCGTTAATTTAGAAGCGAGTTTTATGTTTACACCATCTTTTCCAATCGCCTTCTCTTTAGTATCATCCTTTACAACGAGTTTCATAGTCTTCATCTCTTCATTCTTGAAAGCTCTTATTATAGTTCCTGGAGATATAGCCCTTTGAGTGTAAAGGGTTGGATCGGATGACCATTGGATTATATCAATATGTTCGTTATTCAATTCCCTTATAATAGTATGTATCCTTGATCCTTTAACACCAACACAGGCACCAACAGGATCGATCTTGTCATCGAGAGAAATGACCGATATTTTAGCCCTTTTGCCTGGTTCACGGGCTATACCTTTTATAATAACTGTCCCCTCCTCAATTTCTGGAACTTCAAACTCGAGTAATTTTTTTAAAAATTCATCAGATTTTCTTGATAAAAATATTTCCGGGTCCTTGTTGCTATTTTTCTTAACCTCTATTATAACCGCTTTCAAAAGTTTACCCTGTCTGAAATTTTTAATCTCATCAGGTATCGCTTCATCAAAAGACATTTTTGCATCAAGTCTGGCAAGGTTTATATAAACGTAACCTCTCGCTCTATCAATCTTTTTTATGTGGCCGTTAACGAGTGAGCCAACTTTTGCTGAGAATTCACTGAAAAGGGATTCCCTTTCTTCCATAAGAACTTTCTGGTTTATAAGTTGTTTCATTTTATTTATCGCACTTCTTCCAACTTCTTCAACATCAAGTTCTTCATAGAATTTGTCTCCATACGCAATCTTCTCTTTTAATTCATCAGGGACAAGTTCATAAACCTCTTCCAGACTTATCTCGATGTTTGGTTCTTCAACTGTTTCAACAATTGTCAAAGCCCTTGTTATTTTTATTTCACCTGTTGCCTCATTGATTGTAACCTTGTATTCACCATCTTCTCCGTAATGCTTTTGTACAGCATATTTTAAAGATTCTTCAACGATCTTTAAAAGTTTACTTTTATCGATATTCTTAACTGCGCTGATCTCTTTTATCGCATCAATTATTTCCCTTTCTCTTTCCTTGTTCACTTTACCTCCTATCTTTTCCTTCACCTGGTGAGGAGACCTCTAAAACATAATTTTTTTCAAAAATCTTTTCAACATCAAGCAGAATTTCAAACTCTTTATGAAACTTTTCAAGATCTTTTAATTTTATACCACCTTCCTTGTCAAGAAAAATCTTAACATGTGGATTTATCGATTTTGAGACAAAAACCTTAACAAGTTTAATTCGCTCTTCAATATAATCTTCTCTACTTAAAAGTTTTTCAGCAAGTTTTTTTACCTTTTCTTCTCTTTCTTCATACATTGTATCTCTCCATCTCTTCTATTATCAATTGATTTATTTTATCAAAGACATTCTCTTTATCAACAAAAAATCTTTGATTATCTCTTCTTCTTGCGATTTCAACTTTTCCTTCGTTCAAAAATTTGTTGCCATAAATTATTTTAAATGGGATACCGATAAGATCAGCATCCTTAAACTTATTTCCCGGAGTTAGGTCCCTATCATCAAGTAAAGCATCATAGATTGAAAATTTGTTGTAAAGGTTAAAAACTTCATCCATTATTTTTTTCTCTTTAACATTCAAGGGAATTATTATCAATTTGAATGGAGCAACAGATATTGGCCATATTATTCCATTCTCATCGTTATTCTGCTCAACTATTGTAGATGCAACCCTTCCTAAACCAATTCCGTATGATCCCATAACTATCGGTTTCCTTTCGCCATTTTGAGTAAGATACTCAGCTTTCATCGACTCTGAGTATTTTGTTCCAAGTTGGAATATGTGTCCTATCTCAATAGTTTTTTTTATGTGCAGTTTACCTTTACATTTTTCACACCTATCGTTTTCTTTCAATTTTATCACATCAATATATTTTACATTCTTCAAATCCCTATCAATGTTGATGTTTGTAAAATGGAAATCTTTTCTGTTTGCACCTGATATGAGTCCCTTTCTACCTTTCAATGATAAATCAGCATATACAGGTATATCAAGATTAACAGGTGAAATATAACCTTTCGGTGCATTACAATATTTTTCTATCTCTTCATCGGTTGCGTATCTAAAAAGTTCACCGAAAATCAGAATCAACTTATCCTCATCTATATCCCTATCCCCAGGTAAAATAACGAAAACAGGACTACTCTTCACTATAAGGAGAATCGATTTAAGAAGTCTATTCTTGTTGATCTTCAAAAAATCGCTTACACTTTCTACACTGCCTTCAACAGGTGTATGCACTTCACCCAACTGCCCGTCAACATCATCGTTTTTTTCTATAAAAGGTCTTGCAACTTCAGTATTCATGGCAGGATTACAACTTTCACATATAACGATGTTACTTTCACCAGCATCTGAAAAAGCCATGAATTCTTGCGATTTTCTACCACCCATCAGACCACTTGCTGCCTCAACGATTACAAAGTCCAGTCCACACCTTGTGAAAATCCTACTGTAGGCTTCTCTATGTTTTTCAAAAGAGATGTTTAACCCCTCAAAATCTTTGTCAAGTGAATATGAATCTTTCATTTCAAACTGTCTCACTCTTAAGAGTCCACTTCTTGGTCTTGGCTCATCCCTAAATTTTGTTTGTATCTGATACCAGATCTGGGGAAGGTCTCTGTAAGATTTAATCTCTCTTCTTGCAAGGTCTGTTACTATCTCCTCATGGGTTGGGCACATAGCAAAATCTCTTCCTTTCCTATCTTTTACCCTGAACATCTCATCACCAAAATCCTTCCATCTACCGCTCTCTTCCCATATCTCTTTAGGTGTTAGAACAGGTAGAAGGAGTTCCTGACCTCCAATTCTATCCATCTCCTCCTTTATTATCTTTCTTATATTCTCAATAACCATAAGTCCTAAAGGTAGATAGGAATATATTCCCGCAGCATTCTGCCTTATGAAACAACCTCTGAGCATCAATTTATGACTTGCTATCTCAGCATCTTTAGGTATCTCTTTCAAACTGTTAAAAAGAAATCTTGTTAACTTCATATTTTTCTATATAACGTTATATTTTTTACCAACTTTTATAAATGCTTCTATAGCCCTATCAAGATGTTCTTTAGTGTGAGCGGCTGAGATTTGAACCCTTATCCTTGAACTTCCTTTTGGGACAACAGGATAGTAGAAACCTATAACATAGATGTTCTCATCAAGAAGATCTTTTGCGAAAAGTTGTGAAAGTTGGGCATCATTTTCAAATTTAGAGAACATTATTGGAACTATAGGGTGTATGCCAGGTTTAATATCAAAACCAGACTTCTCCATTCTCTCTCTAAAATATTTTGTGTTCTCTTCAAGTTTATCTCTTAGTTCGGTTGTTTCTGATAACATGTTGAAAATTTCATAGGCTGTATAAACTATAACTGGTGATAAGGAGTTTGAGAAAAGATACGGTCTCGATCTCTGTCTTAAAAGTTCTATAATCTCTTTCCTTCCTGAGATAAAACCACCCATAGCACCTCCAAGTGCCTTTCCGAGGGTTGAAGTAACAATATCAACTCTATCCATCACATTCATAAGTTCTATAGTTCCCCTTCCAGTTTTTCCTATGAAACCTGTTGCATGTGAATCGTCAACCATAACTAAAGCATCATATTTTTCAGCAAGTTCAACTATCTTGTCAAGTTTGGCTATATCTCCATCCATCGAGAATACACCATCAGTTGCTATCATTCTGTATCTTAAATTTTGTGTACTTTTCAAAATCTCTTCGAGTTGTTCCATATTTGAATGGTCGTATACGAATCTCTGTGCTTTGCATAACCTAACACCATCTATTATTGATGCATGGTTTAATTTATCTGAAATTATAGCGTCCTGTTCATTCAGAAGAGGTTCGAAAACACCACCGTTGGCATCAAAACAGGCTGCATAAAGTATAGTATCATCCTTCTTTAAAAATTCTGAAATTTTATCCTCAAGTTTTTTATGTATGTCAAAAGTACCACAGATGAATCTCACAGAACTCAATCCGTAACCATACTTTTCTATACCTTTTTTTGCTATCTCAACAAGTCTATCTGTTCCTGCAAGACCTAAGTAATTGTTTGCACAAAAGTTTAAAACCTTTCTACCATCATTCAAAGTTATCTCAACACCCTGTCTTGATGTTATTACCCTTTCATCTTTATAAAGGTTATCAGATCTTATTTTCTCAAGTTCTTTTTTCAGATCATCTTTAATTTTACCATACATAATTTCTCCTTTTACTTTTTAAACTCTTTTAACCTTTCGTTAAGAAGTTTTTTGTCAGGGAATAAAACTATCTTAGCAGAAACCCTTGGAATTTTCATCATCTCTTCAAACCCTTTTTCAAAATCCTCAAGTGCGAAAAGATTTGTTATAACAGGTCTTATATCCAACTTTTTCGAAGCGAGCATGTTTTTCAACCTGAGCCATGTATCAAACATCCTTCTTCCAGATATTCCATGGATCTGTATACCTTTAAAAACTATCTGGTTGTTGTAGTCGATTTCAAGTTTCTGTTCAGATGTAATTCCGAATGCTGAAAATCTTCCACCCTTTTTTAAAGAATCCAAACCTTCAATAACCGCCTGCTTTGCTCCAGCCATTTCAACAACTATATCCGCACCGTAACCATCGGTGTTATCCTTTATAAATTGGACTCTATCCATATTTTCTGTTGCTTTTAAAGAATAATCTGCACCCATCTTCTTCCCTATTCCCATATTGAAATCAAAAACACCAATATGGAAAATTTTTGATGCACCTGCAAGTTTTGCAACACCAACAGCGAATAAAGCTGTCGGACCATCTCCAAAAATTGCAACCCTTTTACCGTATATATTGTTATCTTCTCCAAGAACAGCGTAAGTAGCATTACCTAAGGGTTCCTGAACTGAAGCTATCTCAGGTGGAATACTCCTATCGTTCACCCAGGCTACAGATTCTGGTATCACAGCGTACTCTGCAAAAACTCCATCCCTATCTACACCAAGTATCTGTCCATTTGTGCATATATGCTCGTTTCCAGTCAAACAGTTGATACATTTTTTGCATGGAATATGTGTTTCAGCGGAAATATAATCTCCAACCTTGATTTTTTTTACAGCACTTCCAACCTCAACAACTTCACCACAAACTTCATGCCCAAGTGTTTGTGGAATATTCTTTATCCTGTTCTCAGACCAGTTATCCCATTTGTAAATATGAACATCTGTTCCACATATACTTGTTGAAAGAACTTTAATCAAAACTTCATCAGATTTTATTGTTGGAATCTCAATTTCAACTAAATTTGCTCCTTTCTCTCTTTTCAGTTTTCTTACTGCCTTCATCTTTCCCATTTTATCATATCTCCGTTAAAGATTTTTTAACTATTTCAACACCTTTTAAAGCTTCCTCTTTAGATAGATTTAAAGGTGGTCTGAACCTTATACTCTTCTCTCCACATTTTATAGTGAAAAGTCCATTTTCGAAAAGTTTTTCAAACATCCTATCTCTTTTTTCAGTATTTTCAAGATCGAATGCTATCATTAGACCTCTTCCTCTTATATTACTCAACTTTTCACTCTTTATTCCTCTCAAATTTTCAAGCAAAAACTCTCCAACATTCTTAGCATTATCAACGAGTTGTTCCTTATCTATTATTTCAAGAATTTTAGTCGATCTGACCATATCCGTTAAATTTCCACCCCATGTAGAATTTATCCTTGATGATTCTGCAAAAACATGGTTTTCTACCTCTTCAACTCTGTCAGAACACATTATTCCACATATTTGAGATTTTTTACCAAAAGCAACTATATCAGGTTGAAAATCAAAATGTTCAAAGCACCAGAATTTTCCAGTCAATCCCATTCCTGTCTGAACCTCATCAAGAATAAACATTATTTCACTTTCAAGTGTTATCTCTCTCAATTTTTTAAAGAATTCTTTCCTGAAATGCCTGTCACCACCTTCAGCCTGTATCGGTTCGATGATGAGTGCAGCGATATCATCACCATCTTTTGAGATAATATCCTTTATCTGGTTTAAAACTCTCTCTTCCTCTTTTTCCACTCTTTTAATCTCATCATCATCTACAGGAAAGTTTAAAGCTGGACTATCAACTCTTGGCCAGTCAAATTTGGGGAAATATTTTGTCTTTCTTGGATCAAAAGTGTTTGTTAAACTCAAGGTATATCCACTTCTACCATGAAAGGCGTGTCTGAAGTGTATAACCTTTGTTCCTTTCTCTTCTTTCCCCTTTTTCAAATTTTTTCTTATCTTCCAATCGAATGCTGTTTTTAAAGCGTTCTCAACTGCCAAAGCTCCACCAGAAACGAAGAAAAGGTACTTCATAAAATCTGGTTTCGCTATCTTTGCGAAAGTATCAACGAACTCAGCCATCTCAACGGTGTAGATATCAGAGTTGGATGGTTTATGTATAGATACCTTTCCAATTTTTTTTATAAACTCATCACTTTTCATCTCTGGATGGTTGAAACCAATAGGTGATGAAGCGAAAAATGTGAAAAAATCCAAATACTCTCTGTTATGTTTTGAATCGTACAGAAAGGATCCATGTGATTTTTCACCATCAAAAACAAGGTCAAAACCATCAACAAGCATATATTTTGACAATGTTTCAAGAACATTTTTTGGATATATTTTATCAGTCATCATACCTCCTGTGTTAAAGGAAATTTAAATAAAAAATATATCAAATAAATGGATAAAAGTCAATAATTATATAATGGAAATGGATGAAAAAGCGAGGGATAAACCCTCGCTTTTATCAGTTAACTATAACGAACTTTCTAACAAAAGGTTTCTCTTCACCGGTTATCTGGATGAAGTAAACACCTTTAGATAATTTTTTATCTAAAGTAATTCTGTAAACACCTTTACCAGAGTTGATAGATTGATTGACTATGTTTCTTCCAGTAAGATCGTAAATTTGAATATTTGTTGGATTATCAACTTCCTTGTTGTATAGGAATGTGAAGATACCGCCACCATTTTCTTCAACAACTATCTTTTCAACCTTTTGAACCTCATCTATACCGGTCAATTTTGTTAAAGTAAGGTTATATGTTTTAGTGTAATCATCAAGGAAAATCTCAACAGAATCTGAATCATAACCGATATGTTCGAATTTCAATTTATAGTTGTATCCAAATGGCAAATCAACAAAAGAATATAGCCCATCAGATCCAGTCGTATCTACAAGTGAAATAGTTTCTGAATTAAGATACACAATTGAATTTGAAAGGTCGGATGGATTATCACTTAAATTTATAGTTCCGGTAATTTCACCCTTAGATCTTGAAAGAACAACTCTTATAACTGTGTCCTGTGAAAGTACAAGTTCCATAGAATCGGTTTCATAGTAGGTTTTTTTGAAAAGAAGGGTGTAGGTTCCTTCCTCTATAGACCCAAAATCAAAATCACCTGTCGAGTCGGTTACGATAGTATCGTTTATATTATTGTTAAAAAGTATAACTGAAATTCCAGAAAAATCGGTAGTATCATTTAGTGCAACGTTACCTGAAAGGTTGTATAGAGTAACATACTCTATATCGTTATCATTCCTTGGCTGTAATTTGTAATTTCCATAAGAGAAATCAAGAATTCCAGTTAAATAGACTGTTGAACCTACAGCAGGAACTGTGTAGGTTGCAAGATCATCAACTATCAAACTGTCAACTCCATCTGAAACTATCCATTCACCGTTAACATCAGGTGTTGTTAATACCTCCACAGGTCCAACCTTAATAAGAACTCCCTCATAACTCTCACCTATCTGGGAAAGCGGTATATAAAGAGGTGTTGGAGAAGTTCCATCTCCAGCATTGTAAAGTTCGGTTCCAGGAAATACTATTTCAGTTTTATTGTTATATTCGGTCACAAAAGCATGATAGAAAAATATAGTATCACCAACATTGAAAGTATGATCTCCAATATCACCGTAAACGTTAACTCCATCCCACTCTTTTGGACCTGATTTTGATGTTACATAGTACTGATTTGAAAATACGGCTGTAACTATACATGTATCTGTTATCAAAACAGTTGAATCCTTGTAAAGTGAAAATGAATCTGGAGTTTGTTGTATTTCAACAATAGTTTTTGGTATCAAAGGTGTATTTGCAGTTCCTGGTGTTTTAACATTAAAATGAGCATAATCTTTGTAATTGTTATTATAATCTGTTACAAATGGGTCATTGTACCTTGCCAAAAAACCAAAATAACTTGTACCTGCTGAAGGATCATATGTTGGCCATACCTCTCCCCTGAAAACAGAATCGGAACCTGATGGTAAACCGTAACATACTGCATCTATAACAGTACTTGAACCAAGGGAATCATACCTTAAAATTATATTGTCAGAGGGTCCATTTTGAAAATCTACAAGTGTTGTAACAGTGTCATAATTTGGAACATCTGTGGATTTTGCTACAACAAAATAACTATCAGAAGGTATAGTATAACCTGAAAGATCAATTATGTTATATTCACCACCACCATTTCCATTAATCCCCAAAAGTTTAACTGAGTCAAGAGATGTTCCAGGTATACCTTTAATTTCAACAAAACAGTTCGTATCACTACCTGGAGTATCATATCGAAACTCGTTAATGTAAAGAACGGGAACTGAAAAAACAAAAAGGTATAGTGAAAAAATCGTTAATAACAAAAATAATTTTTTCATAATAACTCCTATTTTATCAGATTAACTTTATATGTTGAAGTTTTACCTTCACTCTCAATTTTTACAAAATATATGCCTGATTTTGCTGCAAAAATCATGTTTTTCAAAAATGATGAGTATATAACTCTTCCGGAACCATCAATAATTTTTATTGACCCAGATTTGTTATTTTCGCATTCTACTCTAATTCCAATTCCACTCAATGAGTAAACTTTTATATCTTTAACTGTATTCTCTTTGTTCAAAAATTCTTCTATTGCGTTCATCGCTTCGGGAGTTTGTTTATCTATCTTGAAATCTACAGAAGTTATCTCATCATAACCTTTAAAGAACGTTCTTACTCCATTTGGAATAACAGAGAAGGATGAATCGGCAGGAATTGTGTGCCATCCAACCTGATCTATCCTGTTTCCAAGATTGTTGTAAAGGTATATATTATCCCTATAAGCATCAAGATAAAAATACGAAGGGAAGGAGGAATCGTACAAAACATAGTAACCGTATGCAGGTATAGATGTTCCAGATGGAACATAATAATCATCATCACAAACTATAACCCAGTTACTAATATCAACAGGTGTATTGGAATTGTTGTAAAGTTCAACATATTCAATAACTGAAGTTGAATTATCGTTTGAATCTGATGGGTAAACTTCATTTATAAAAACAGTTCCTTCCCCAAGCAAATTTGCAGGACAATCGTTAGCACTTCCCATCGTTGGAGAAAAATCCATATTGAAATCTAAAGCATTATCACCTGTATTATCTATTCTTGCTGCAGAAAAATTGTATATAGGTGCAGGAGCTGGGCCAAGATCACCATACCCAACAGAATCTATAAGATTGTCAGAACCATCTTTTATTATAATTATTGCACCATCGTTCGGAAGCCCTAAAGAATCGTTAAAATCTGTGGTTCCAAGGTCAAAGGCTTTATAGCCCCCTGCTGGAATCGTGTAAGTTTTAAAGGTTGTGCTTGAAGTTGAACTTGTTCCTTTTATATAAAGTGTAAAACCTGTAACATCAACATCAGAAGTTCCATCATTGTAAAGTTCAATCTTTTCAGCACTGGTTGGAGTTACAACAAACTCATTAATTTTCAAAGCGAAGATGTTGAAAAAAATAGATAAAATGAAAAGAAGAAGAGTGAGTTTTTTCATTTTTCCTCCTTATTAAAATTTTAAGGTTCAGTTCTATCGAGAGTTCTTGCGAATGGGATAACCTCTCTTATATGTTGTGTTCTGGTAACCCATTGAACAAACCTCTCTATGCCAAGACCAAAACCAGCATGTGGAACGGAACCATATTTTCTAAGGTCAAGATACCATTTGAAATTATCTATAGGCAGTTTATGTTCCTCTATCCTTTTCAAAAGTGTTTCATAGTCATCCTCTCTTTGCCCTCCACCTATTGTTTCTCCGTAACCTTCTCCTGCCAACATATCGAATCCCAGGGCAAGATCTGGTCTATCCTTATCTCTTTTCATATAGAAAGCTTTAATTTCAGCAGGATATCTATGAACAAAAACAGGTCTATCGAATTCAGATGAAAGTGCTGCCTCATCAGGTGCACCGAAATCTTCTCCAAACTTTATATCTATACCTTTTCTGTTCAAAATTTTTATTGCCTCTTCATAAGAAATCCTGTAGAAAGGTTTCTTAACATTTTCAAGAGGTTTTATATCCCTTTCAAGTATTTTTAAATCTTCCTGCCTTCTTTCAAGTATCTTTTCTACAAGGTAAATAACGAGGTCTTCAGCAAGTTCCATGTCATCATTGATATCAAAAAAAGCAACCTCAGGTTCTATCTGCCAGAACTCAGTAAGATGCCTTCTTGTTTTAGATTTTTCAGCCCTAAAGGCTGGCCCAAAACAGTAAACCTTTCCATAAGCCAATGCTGCTGCTTCCATGTAAAGTTGCCCTGATTGTGAAAGGTAAACTTTCTTCTCATCAAAATAGTTCACTTCAAAAAGTGTTGTTGTCCCCTCACATGCGGAAGGGGTAAAAATTGGAGCATCTATGCATAAAAATTTTCTGTTGTTGAAAAACTCTCTCGAATAAAAAACCACATCACTCCTTACCCTCATTATAGCTGCCTGTTTTTTTGATCTTAACCAGAGATGTCTGTTAGATTGCAGAAAGTCAACCCCATGTTCCTTTGGAGAAATTGGGTAATCAACTGAAGGTGAAATTATTTTAAAATCTATTATGTCCAGTTCAACTCCAGATGGGGCTCTCTTATCCTCTCTGACTTTTCCCCAAAGTATCAAACTGGTTTCCTGAGTCAACTCATCGAATCTTTTGATTATCTCTTCATTGTGGTTTGGATGGTATAGAACAGCCTGAACTATTCCACTTCCATCCCTGAAAAGTAAAAAGGAAATCTTACCACTTGAACGGGTATTGTAAACCCAACCTTTTAACTCTACCTCTTCACCGATAAGATCTTTAAGTTCATCAACTTGTTGATACTTCAAATGACCTCCGAACTTTAAATTTGTGGGTAGACTGTAAGCCGAATTCTGTTCAACTGGCAATCTATCTAAGATGGTTGTTACCAGCCATCTTAAGCGATCTACCCGAGGTTTAAGCCGGGCAAGCCAACCTCTGTTTGATCTTGCTCCGGATGGGGTTTGCCAATCCGCTCAGTTACCTGAACAGATGGTGAGCTCTTACCTCACCTTTTCACCCTTACCTGTTTACACAGGCGGTTTGTTTTCTGTTGCACTTTCCATGAGCTTTCGCTCTCCGGGAGTTACCCGGCATCCTGCCCTGTGGAGTTCGGACTTTCCTCAAGTAAAAACTTGTAGCCAGCATCTACCCACATATTTATTATAACTTTAATGTTTTTTAAGTCAATATTTTAGAATTTCTCCATTCTCTTTAATAGATTTTGCAAATTCAAAATAGGATTCAGCATGTTTTTTTAAATCTTCAATTATACTCTTCGGAAGAGTTTTTTTTACTTGCCCTGGAACCCCAGCTACAAGAGAAAATGGAGGTATAATGCTATTTTCCTTAACAACTGTCCCGGCTGCAATTATACTACCTTCACCAATATTTGCACCATCAAGAATAACACTACCCATTCCAACAAGAACATAGTTGGAAATATTACATCCATGCAAAACCGCATTATGTCCAACTGTAACATAATCACCTATTATGCATGGCAATTCGAAAGTAACGTGGCACACTGAAAGATCCTGAATATTCGAATACCTCCCAACCTCTACATAATTTATATCTCCCCTTAAAACGGAATTGAACCAGACCGATGAATACTCTTTACATCTAACATCACCTATAAGAACAGCGTTTTCTGAGCAATAAAAAGGTCTTTTAGGTTCTTTATCTTTCAATTTGATCAACATCTTTTAACTCCTTTTTAAAAAATATTTTTTCAGAATATTTTTTGATATCACCTTCATCATTCAAAATTATCCTTTTAAAGGTGCCCTTCGATAAAGCATCGTTAGGGCATTCTTCTATACATAGGGAACAAACTATACATTTTGTAATATCAAAAAGAAGAAGACCTTCATCCACTTTTAAACTTTTAGTTGGGCAGATATCAACACAAACTTTACACATGTTGCACTTCCCTTTATCAAGAGAAGGAAAAGTTATATCATTTTTTCCATCAAATAAAAATTCCCTTCTTTCGCTCCTAACAATATACTTTAACTGAAAAAAAGTTTCAAGAAAACCAACAAGATCTATCATAGGTATACCTCCATAGGGACAATAAATAGTGAAGAGTAAATCACAGGTATATCGAAAGGTTTATAATCTCCCTCCAGTTTGTTAATTAGAAGAAGACCATTTATGAATGATGGTGAGGTGAACTTTATGTGTTCTATCTTTGAATCGTTAACTTCAAGATATATAGAAAGTTCACCATTAACACCTTCTATCCTTTTGAACGAGAATCTTTTCCCCATCTTTTCTCCATAATCTATCTTCTCCAAGAAATCTTCAGGTGAGGTTTCATTAAGTAGTTTTAATGAGGATTCGATTATTGTTATGGAATTTTTAATTTCAAGGTAAAGAGATAATATTCTGTTATAAAGATCGGAAATTTCAAAATTGTAGATTGGGAATTCTACTTTGTCATACATCTCATAGGGAGCATTTTTTCTAAGATCGAATTTTATGCCACAACTTCTTAAAAGTAAACCAGTGGCATTATTCTTTTTTAGTATCTCCTTTTCGAATATCCCAAAATTTCTCGTTTTCGAGATGAGTGCAATATTTTTAAAAAAGATTTTTTCATAATCGAGAAGAATCCTTTTAAAATACTTTTCTAAAAATTCACTCATTCTTTCTATTTCAGAATTGTATATAGTTTTCTTTATACCACCGGGAACGATAAGGTCTGTTAGAATATTTTCGTCCTTTTTAAATGTCTTTAAAATAGATAGCAACATCTCCCTATCCTTTAAAACCCAGTATCTGAATGTATGAAAACCAAGAGATGATGAAATGGCTGAAAGGAATAAAAGGGATGCTGATATCCTCTCAATTTCAAGTATAATCATTCTTAAAATTTTTGCCCTATCGGGAATTTGCACATTGTAAATGTCCTCAACTGCTAAGGAGAAAACTTCTTGAAAATGATGGGATTGAACAAAAGAAAGTTTAGGTATCAATTTTGTTGAACTTTTGATAGATTTCCCTTTTAAAAATATGTTTCTATTTTTTCTTTCATTTTCAAAATTTAAATCAAGATCTTTGAAGGAAAAGTTATCAAGGTTGAATTCGAAAGTTATGTTTCCCAGTGCTACCTCAGTTGAAATACGATTAACTATGAAAGGAAACTTTTTTCTCACGAATCCTCCCCTGATACTTCAATATAGTTTGAAACAATATTCTTTGTTTCTGGATTACCTTCAAAAATGATCCCATATTTTTTATTTATCTCTTTTTCAAATATTGCAGCAACTGGATATATCATATCTATAGATGTGAAGACAGGTTTAGTTTTACCAAGAAAAACTTCAACAATAACATTTTGTTTAACTGTGGTTGAATTTATAATATACTTTAATTCGAAACCATTTTCCTTTTCAATTACAACTATAGTTGAAAGGTATTTAAAATTCCATTTGTTGAATAAAAAATTTAATGTGTATGTTAACACCTTTTTTTCCTCAAGTTTAAAGTAGATAGAATCACCTATTAAACTAATATTATCAGTTATTAAATCCTTAATATCCCTAAGCAGGAAAGTGCTATCAGCGTATTTATTCTCTTCCATAAAATTCCCTTTCAAAAAATTCTATTAGACTTTTGGAATCCACTGGACAGCCTAAAATAGTATGATCAACATTTCTAACAATTTCATCCTTCATTTGATCTTCCATGAAAGTAAAATTACCAACATAAATTTTTCTTTTGGAACTATTGAAAACCTCATCCTTGATAAATTGAAACAAACTCTGACTGAAACAACCATACAAAATAATAATATCAGCATCTTCTAAAGATTCAGTCCTTTCAAGTAAAATCTTTTTAGATTTATAATACTCCGAATCAAGAGAATAAAAAATATCGACACAGCATCCAGAGCCGAAAATTTTGTATTTTAAATTAACTTTACCGTATAACATATTTTATTAAAATGTTTATAAGAATGATTAAGGAGAATGATACAGATAAAATATAATATATTAAATTCTTGGAGAAACTAACAAAAACAATATTCAAAAGGTATAAAAAAATTCTAAAAACGAAAACATGGATGGAGAGTGTTATCAAATCTATTGTTTTACCTAAAAAATAAAAAATGAAAAACAAGTTTACGAATGTAAAAAAAATTGTGTTTAAACTTTCTAAAACTATCCTTTCGCTCTCAATTAGGTAATGCAGTTGTTCTCTATTTATATTGTTACCGTTTAAAACAAACAAGGCAGGGAGACTTATTAAAAAAATAAGAATTTTCAAAACAGAGGAGTTGTTTGTCGGCACATAATTCAAAGCATAAAGAGAGCAAAAAATTACAACGGATGCGAATAATAAAATTTCTATCTCTCTTACTATTTCCTGATGAAAACAAATCTGAGTGTTTCTAATTTTTAAAAAAAAGATGTAGAGAAGTATTAAGAATATAAAACTTAAAGTAAAGGTAAAAGTTTTAGCAACAAAAATGTACAAAAAGAGATAAGCAATTAGTAAAAAAATAACATTAAAAAATATTTTTAAAAGGTAATGGTACCTATTCCTTTTTAATAGATTGATTTCTGGAAAAATTATAAACTCTATTTCCATTCTTGATATCTTGGTAATAAAATATTTTTCAATCCAAAAAATTATAACAAAGTTTAAAAAATAAAAAAAGATAAAATCCATAAAAATTTTCATAGAAAACCTCTATAGAAAAGATAGGTGAAAAATAAAATTAAAAATAACAAGAGAATGAAGAAAGAAGCAGTGAAACTCCTTTGATAGAGTTTGAAAAGAGTTAAACTGAAATTATCAATAAAATTCTTTAAAAAATAAAAAATTTTATTTACATCAGTCTTTTCAACTATTTTTTCTAAAAATGTTTCACTTAGAGATATATCGAATTTTGAATTCAAAAGATCACCTATCATAGTTATTTTTCGATTTTGAACAAAAAAGTATTCTTCAGAATTTTTTGTTGATAGAAAAGAATACTTCCAGTTCTGATCGTTTAAAATTAAAACAATCAAAACAAATATAAAAGTTAAAAGAAAGAAAATAATTAAGAATAATAGTGGACTAGTTCCATATGCATATAAAAGAATTCCAGAAAACAGAAATAAAACTAAAAAAGGAACGGATAAAAAAGATAAAATCAATTCCGACTCTTTTGTAATTTTATTCTCTCTTGTTGTATTTTTCTGGATGAAAAGAAGGTAAAAAATTTTTATAAAGAACAATGAATAAAATACGAAGTATATCAAATAAACTATAAAAATAGGAAACGGATTATAAGCTGAATCAAAAAATGAATCTTTTAAAAGGAGATAACCAGAAGTTGGATAGAGAAATGATAATGAAATCAGGGACAAAAATATAACTGTGGAAGAAACAGGTTTAATTTTAAAAAGGTTCCCTAAAAAATTGAAATTTGAAGTTTTGAATTCCTCTTCTATATAATCAAAGTAAATAAAAATAAAAGATAAGGGTATGAAATAAAAAAGTGAGTTCATTAGATATTTTAATGAAAAATCAGCATAATAAAGGTATATAAGAAGATTGGTGACGAAAATTAAACCTGCAAAACTGAATATAGTCCTTTTAGTATCGTTAGAGATTAAGAAATCGAATGAAAATATAGGTAATGTTATAAGAAAAAAGATGTATATAAAAAATTTAGAAAGGGCTGGTAAATGATATTGAGTGAACAGAAAATTTTTAAAAAGAAAGATCATTACAAAAAAACCTGATAGAAATACTGATAGAATAAAAATACCAATAAAACTATGGTCAGATCTAACCAGTTCTTTTTTTAAAAAAATACTCAAAGGTAAAACAAGTGTTCTTAATGCAACAGAGATGTAAAGAATAATATAAAAAATCGGTGGATAGTTGGGGAGTTTTTTACTTGAAGTTATTACAACGATGACTGCAAGGAGAATAAAGGTTCCAAAAAGATTTACAAGGAGTATGTTTTCGCTATTTTTATAATCGTTTATATTTATCGTAATCATTATTACAAGAAGAAAAAATAAAAGTTCGAAAAATATATAGATCGTTATAAAATCGGATGAAACGAATATTAAGTTCAATAATACGAAAACAAGAGAAATATTCATAAAGTAACTGTTCTCGCTCTCCCTAAAATTACGAAACATCTCTCTCAAAAAAAAGAAGAAAAATAAAATGTGGTTAACGAGTAAAAAAGGTAATGAGAAGGATGTTTTGGAAAAAGTGAGGTTCAAAGATTCAAATCCAAACAATTTTAAAACGAAAATGGAATTATCTATTGAACTAAAGTAAAGAAAGGAAAAAGAAAAGAATATTAATACAAAAATATTTCTCAAAACTCGACTAAGGTTACCTAAAATGTATATCGAAATTACAGATATTATTGTTGAATAAAAATAAACACTGTTCATATTTTATTTATCGGTTTCCCGCTGAATATTATAATCAATATTATATAAATTTCTATACTCTCCAAAATACTCCTTTTTTTTATTTATACTGTTATGATAAAATAATGCTGAAAGTACTATAATAAGCAGCAGAATCATAAAATCCGTTCTTTGAAAATTTTTGATGATATTTATAAGGTTGCTATTCCCCTTTTTTTCTACAAGGAGCATTTTCAAATCGAATTTTAAGATTGCATAGGTTTTTAAAATTATTATCATAAGATACCACCAAAAAAATAATTTTTCGTAATTATAAAGTATAAGAAGAAATCTATACTGATAAAAAAATATAATTGAAAAAGGTAAGGATGTAAAAGAAAAACTTGTCAGAAAAAATATTATTGAATTAGTCGGTTGTTTTATAAAAGAATTTTTTAGATTCTCTTCATTCTCTAAATTGAGTTTAGAAAGCGAATACAGAAAAGAGAAAGATAAACCAAGGTAAAATAGTATAAAACCTGAATCAACAAAAGTTTTGAAACGATGTTGAAATAACATTAAGAAGTTTACCTCGTTTATTAGAGTAAAGAAAAGAAGTGTTCTAAAAAATTTTGTTTTTGAATTAAGGAAAAGAATCGTTGAAATAGAATAACTTAGTAATGATAGTATGAAAAGTGATTCAATAATATTTTGCGGAGTTATAAAAAGTAATCTGTTAACAAAATTTACCGAAGGGAATGTTATTAAAAGAATTAAAAGTGAAAGCTGTTTAAAATTAATAGACATTAAAAAATCAAATATAAATATGTTAAAAGGAAAGATCAACAGAAAGAGTAAAGGAACGAAATAGAAAAGTAAGAATGAAAAACTGTTATAAGATTTGTTTACAAAATCATATGAAAATTTCAAAACATCAGTGTTCCCATAATTACTCAAAAAAATTATCGAAGTAACAACAGAAACTAAAAATACTAGATAATAAATAAAACCAACTTTAACATTTATAACTATCATTTTCAAATTTTTAGTTTTAACAGCGAAAATCAAAATCATAAATATAAAAAAACTAAAAGTTGTATATATGAAAATGTCGGTAGTTTTAAATATGAAAGTTGAAATTGGTATAACAAAGAAATATAAGGTTTCGTGGAAATCTGTATCTTCTGAAAAATCTTTTCCAGAACCTCTTGATGAAAGAAGCATCAAAGTATAAAAACTGATAGAAAGTATTTCTAACAAAAGAATAGATTGAGAAGACTCAAAAGAAAAAGTTAGTCCTTTTGTTATCACAAGTGAAAATTGTTCTACTTTTGAAAAGTAAAAGTTAAAAAAAACAAAGAGAAGATAAAAAATTACGATTAAAAATAAAAGTAATCCGGCAGACTTTTTATTCAAAACTTTTATATATGAAAGAATGATAACGAAAAAGGTTAAAAATAAAAATATTGCTTCACTCATCATATTCATCTGGCCGGTAATTTCTATCAGTTTTTTTTATCTCTGCAATTTTTTTTATCAAGAATATTACACTGATTTGAATCATAAAATTGATAAATAAAATAATGGTAGTGTAGATTGTTATGTTTTTATCGTTAGTATTGTTATATTTTATTAACAACAAAACTAACAAAGGTGGGAAAATTTGAAATAGCGATATGAAGGTTTTAACAATAGATTCAGTTTTTACAAAAATAAGAATGTTGAAAAATATAAAGAGTAACAATTCTAAAATAATTAAATAATTTCGTATAACCATAATTAAAATTCAATATCTCTTTTAAATTTGATCAATATCAAGGAAATACAAATTGAATTGAAAATCAAAAAAAATAATGAAACTGTATCATTGCCCAAAAAATAAAATATTAAAGAAAAAATATTCGATATAACGACAAAATACATGGTATAATCTCTTCTGGAGAGCAAAAAGAAGATTACACTCGTAAGAGATAAGAAAAGGAGTAATACTGTTACGCCAGTTTCCATCAAGTCCCTCCGGATAAAGAAGTGTTGTAAATTGATAAAAGTATCAAAATTGTTATATTTAAAAGGAAAAAGGATAATAGCAGTATACTCTCAACAAAAAAACCTCTGTAGGCTACAACGAAAGATGAGAAAAGTAAAAAAATTGAAAAAACAACACTGGTAAAAGTATAAAGTTTCTTTTTGTACGGATCATCCTTTTTAAGAATAATTAAAGTTTGAAACAAGATAAACAAGGTCCAGATAAAATACATTTAAACCTCTTTAAAGTTATCAAAAAGAAATTTTATCGAGAGACAAATTTGAACAAAAAATAGAATAATAAAAAGGGCTTTTTGGTTAGATAATTTCTTGAAATCGGAAAAAAGAAAAAGTATTAAAACAAAAATATTTGAAATATTTATAAAGGAAAGTATTTTATCTATTTTTGAAGTGTTAAAGAATTGAATTCTTAAATTAATGAAAAATAGCAAAATTATTATAGAGTGATAAAAATAAATCATAACCTTTTTGCAATCCTATCGTATCTTAATTGGTAAATGTTTTGGTTGAAAATTTTTTTTGTTTTTAAAATCAAATGTTCTTCTGTAAGGTACAATTTTAGAATGGAAAGATCCAGACTAAAAATACCCTTAATAAAATTGTTCATTATTTGGTTTCGATTTTTAAGATCCAACTTTCTTTCGGCGATTTCTTCTTCCCTGTTTTTACTAAAAATAAGAATAAAAAATAGATAAAAGTTTTTTAAAAATATCTCAAAAATTACATCTACATTTTTAATAACCATTTTAAAGATTCTCTTAAATATTCTAATTTCTTTTAGAAGGTAAATAGAAAGAACTAATGATAAAATAACAACAGATATAATGGAGAAGATAACTAAAAAAATATTTTTTTTATATATAGAAAAATTTAACAAAAACAAAAAAGATATAACAAAAAAAATTGAAAATGTTTTTTTCATCTTTTTTCAATATATTTCAATAAGAGATCTTTTGTTGCATTCAAAGCTTTTAAATGTGTTCTTTCAACTCCATGAGAGGCTGAAACTCCGGGACCGATCAGTCCAACTTTCATATCATAACCAGCCCGAAGGGCTTCAGAACCATCCGAACCATAAAATGGAAATACATCTATTTTATAAGGTATATTAAAAGTTTTACAAATTGAAACAAGTTCATTTCTTATATCAAAGTCATATGGTCCAGTTGAATCTTTAGCACAGATTGAAACCGAGAATTCATCTCCTTCAACTCCATCTCCAACTACACCCATATCAGCAACTATAAGTTCTTTTACGGTTTCATCAAAACCGGACGCACCACCATGACCAACCTCTTCATAAGTTGAGAAGTAAAAAAGAAAAGGCTTATTTTTCAATTTATCCTTTTCATTTAAAAGTAAGTCCATAAGAATTGCAGAACATGCTTTATCATCGAGGAACCTTGTTTTAACAAAACCGGATTTCGTCAATTCAAACTTTGGATCAAAGAAAACATAATCACCAACATTTATTTTCAACTTTAAAACATCATCTCTACTTTTAACTTCTTCATCAAGTCTTATTATCATATTTTCGGTAGTTCTTTCCTTCTTTGAAACATCTCTGTTAACATGGGTTGATGGATTTTTTATAAGATACGTTCCTGTGAATATCTCACCTTCAAAATTTCTTATTTTACAGTATGAGCCTTCAAAGGAATTGTTTGGAAAGCCACCTATCTGAGTAATTTTTAATGTTCCATCACTATTTATCTCTTTTACCATACCACCAAGAGTATCAACATGTGCCGTTAAAGCGTATATTGGTGATTCTCCCGTATAAACTTTTAAAGACCCTTTGTTAGTTTTTAAAGTTCTATATCCTGCTTTCGATACTTTTCCCTCAATATAAGTTATAACTTCTTTAGTAAAACCTGATGGAGAATCTATTTTAACAAGTTCTTCGATGTATTTTTCTATCATTTTTTTTACCTCACTTTATATTAAAAATTTTTTTTGTTCCATTTTTTTCTTTTATAAAGTAAAATCCATTGGTCTTATAATTTTTAGATACTTTCCTTCCTAATATATCATAGCATATTTTTTCATTTTTTAAAGAAAGAAGGTTGCTTTTATCTTTTTTATCCTCATCTTTAAGAAGTGAAACATTTTTTTCAAAAAACAATGTCGCACAATTTTTTAGAATTATGTATACACAATCGTTTTCAATAAGAATATCCTTAATATTTTTTAAATTTAACCCATTAAAAATTATTTTCTCGAAAGAATCTTTATAGAAAAAAACGGAGTCTTCAGTTAAAAATATTAAAAGTGTATCATTATAGTTATACCAATCTATAAAATCTGAAATCGTGTATCTATCCAACTCTAAAAGATTTTCTTTATCCATAGTTGAAATTATATTCCCATCTTTAATTGAAAATAATACATCTTTAAACTCTAAAATTTTTTGGAAATAGGAACCATCAAAATATGATCCTTTTAATACTCCATAATCATCGATTTTTAAAATTCCGTTTTGACCTGAACTGAAATAAAAACTCGAATCTACTCTTTCAAAATCTGTTATATTAAAATCAACTCTTAAAATAGTTTCTGTAGAGTTATCCAAAAAGTTAAACTTTTTTAAAAGGTTATCGTTCTCTATAAAATAAATTTGCCCATCTATCGATTTGATATTCCTGACAGGTTTGCTTACCGATAAAAAATTAAAAGAATCATTGTTTGAGAAAAATATCTGATCATAACAGAGTAGTAGATTATCTTTTTTTAACAAACTCTTGTTTTTGTTCATCGATTCCACGATTGAGTCATTTGAAAAAATAAACAAGGTATCCTGTGAATAAAAAGCATTTTTGACATCACCCCTTAAAATCCCTTCATAGGATTTTGAAAATATTTTACCTGTTTGAAAAATTTTAGAACTTAAAGGATATTTAACAATACGAACTCCAGTATTTATAAAAAAAGTATCCTCTTTAAAGAGTATATCTTTTATAGGGTAGTTAAACTGAAACGAATCAACTGAATAAGTGATGAATGAGTCTATAACACTCCTTATAAAAAGTGAATCTGAACTTTTTAGAATCAAAAAAGAGTCAACAGGAAAACCATTTTCGTAAACCCTGTTATCCGGGACCTCGTATAAAAGTTTCAAAGAATCGTTTCGAACAACAAAAAAATAAAGATATTTTCCATTTGAGTTGGAAATTATGGTTGAAAACCTGTTAAAATATAAAAATTTTGAGTTGTTAGTTAAAACAAAATTTTTGTTCAAAAAAGAATCACCCTCAACTTTACCGTACTTTATAATTTCACCATTATTCAATATGAAGAAAAGATTTTCATCTTTCGAATAAAAATTATCTATACATGTCAGATTGAAATTTTTTATCCTTTTTAAAGAATCTCCTTCAAATCTGTATAGGTAATATACGGTTCCATTTTTAAAAAGGAAATAATCCTTTGAACTAAAAATTTCATCAACAGTATAGTTGAAAGAATTTGAGAATAAAAAAGTAGGTGTGGAGTTTTTCTTATATATTTCGATAGTGTTATCATAAAATAGTGTTGAAATTAAAGAATCAGTTTTGCTTACTTTTTTTATATTTCTATCGAAAATTTCAAAAGGTGTAAAATTTTCATCATCATAAAAAAAACCTATTTCCGTTATGAAAATATTTTCATTAAAACTTTTTAATGAGTTTCCTATATCAACAATCTTGAAAAAATTATAAGTATTGGAAAAAATCTGAAGATTAAAAATCAATAAAAAAACACTTAATATGAATCCAAACATATCAATAATTATATAAGTTATGGATAATTAAGTCAACTTTTGAAAGGGGGGCAAAAGCCCCCTCTTTCTATACTTTTTCACTGTAAACTTTTGCTTGTAAGAAGAGCAAAAGATAATCTGGTCCACCTGCTTTTGAATCGGTTCCTGAAAGGTTGAAACCACCGAATGGATGAACACCAACAAGTGCACCAGTACAACCTCTGTTTATATAAAGGTTACCTGTTAACAACTCTTCAGTTGCTTTCTTGATCTTCTTTCTATCATTAGTATAAACCGAACCTGTTAAACCGTATATCGTATCATTAGCTATTTCTATAGACTTTTCAAAGGACTCAGATTTTATTATTGAAAGGACAGGGCCAAAGATCTCTTCCTGTTCCATTTTTGAAAGGGGTTTTATATCGGCGAAAACCGTTGGTTCAATGAAGTATCCGCCATTTAAATCTATTTCTTTTCCACCAGTTACAAGTCTCCCTTCTTTTTTTCCAATTTCCATATAACTCATAATCTTTGCTTTTGAAGATGCACTTGAAACTGGTCCCATGTTGTAATAATGGACATCTGGAACAGGGAACTCCCTTGTGTCACCAACCTTAATCTTTTGAACTCTTTCATTTATAAGTTCTACCATTTTATCGTAAACTTTTTCATCTATTATCGCTCTTGAACAGGCAGAACATTTTTGCCCTTGAAAACCATAAGCACCTTGAACTATTCCATTGGCAGCACTCTCAAGATCCGCATTCTCATCAACTATTATATAATCTTTTCCACCCATTTCAGCAACAACCCTTTTTAACCATTTTTGTCCTGGATTAACCTTTGAGGCTCTCTCATATATTCTCTTTCCAACTTCCATAGAACCTGTAAATGATACAAACCTTGTCAAAGGATGGTCAACCAAAGTGTCTCCAACCTCTCCACCACTTCCAGGAACAAAGTTCAAAACACCATCGGGAAGTCCAGCCTCTTTTAAAATTTCAACGAGTTTGTATGCTATAACAGGAGTATCTGATGCTGGTTTCAGAACAACGGTGTTACCTGTAACAAGTGCAGCTGTTGTCATTCCAGTTGTTATAGCAAGGGGGAAATTCCATGGTGGAATTACTATACCAACTCCAAGTGGAATGTAAACCTGATGATTATCTTCCCCATTGATTCTCATAAGTGGTGTTTCCTGTGAATATCTGAGCCCTTCCCTTGCATAGTATTCCATAAAATCTATCGCTTCAGCTGTATCGGCATCAGCCTCTACCCAGTTTTTGCCTATCTCAACAACCATAGTTGCTGAAAGTTCCATCTTTCTTTGTCTCATAATTTCAGCAGCTCTCAAAAGTATTGCGGATCTTTTTGCCTGACTCTCCTTTGACCACCAGGAAAAATTTTTATAGGCTTTTTCGATTGCCTCTGCTGCCTGACTTTTCGATGCTTTACTAACAAGACCAACTATTTCAGAAGGCTTAGATGGGTTGGTTGATTTGATCTTTTCAGAGTTGAAAATCTCTTTTCCATCGATGATTAATGGATACTCTTTTCCAAACTCAGATTCAACCTTTTTTATAGCATCCTTCATCAGTTTCTGTTCATCTGGAGTTTTGAAAAGGATGATTTTTGTGTTTTCGAAAGGTTTCGTAATCATATATCACTCCTTTTTTGTATTTAATAAGTGATCGATAAAATTTAAAACTTTCTGGTCTATGAAAATGTTCTTATCATATGACCACAAATCATATTTATAATACGAATTCAACCTTCTGTCAACATTTTTAATAAAATAAATTTTACCGTTCAGTTTGGACACCCTTTCCATTTCCCTTTTGGAAAGAATATCCTTTGAAAATATAAAAATAAGATTTTCTTTTTTAACATAAAAATTCTTTATATTCTCCTCTTTTATCGTAGTATCAATAACCTCAAATTTTAAAAACTTTTCATAATTTTTAAAAAGGTATCTGTTTCCAACTGAAAGTTTTTTGTAGAAATCTTCGCTCCATAAATTCATATCTTCAATTGGAGGATTTATCAGTAAAACTTTATCAAACTTTTCTATATCACAAAAAAGAAAAATATGGTTGAAAGTCAAAAGATGAACTTTTTCATATCTCTTTTTTAAAAATTCATAAATTTCTTGTATCCCTTCCATTACCATATTTGGATCAACCTCTTTTGTTTTAAATTCGAAAATAATGGTTGGGATATCTATATTTTCAGATATTTGAATCTGTGTAAACGGCGTTATCAGGTTGGAAATGTTCCCATACATATCTGAAGTCAATGTAAATGGGGCTATAAGAAGAACCTCTCTTTTTGGTTCATTGTAGGATAAATGGAGTTTTGTATATTTCAAATCAATATTTTTTCTATTTTTCTTTTTAAAAAAATCTTTTGGTTGAAAGAAACTGGTAACATCAAGATAATACGGATTTTTTATCTCGAAATAGTTTTGGCTTTTCACATATCTATAGTCTAAATAAAAAACTGAGTCAACTATCCCTTTTGATTTAAAAATAGAATAATCTCCAAAACTGAGAGAAAATTTCCCACCATCCTTTTTTACTTTTAAAATTTCGTTTCTGTCAAAATTAAAAATTGAATCACCTAAAATACCTCCAAGGTATGAGGTTGTTAAAATGTTTTCGATTCCAAAGAGCGGATAAGGTTTTATTTTATATTTAAATATTTTTTGCCCAATTTTTTTTACAAGAATACCATCCTTGAACTCTATAAAATCAGGGAGATTCATATCAGCATAATACCTGTAAGATTTAAAGTGATTCCTCTTAACATCCGTTCTTGATAATATATACTCTTTTGTAAAACCATCTAAAAAGAGGGTTCTTTCTAAGATTACAAAATTTTTTATTTCAAAATTCGAATAACCAACTATTTTATCATCCTTAAAAATGGTGTATGTAATTTTTTCTGGAAACAGATTTAAAGTTAGGAAAAAGGTAAAGAAAAGAAGTTGTAAATATCTCATGGAAAGAACAAAACTGTGTCATTCAAAAGTTCGACATCACATATCAAACTATCCTGACAAACCTCTTTAACATAGATTCTTAAATATCTCCCATCAAAAGTTTTAACAAAATACCAATTATTTTTTATAGGGTATTCCATATCAAAATAACCATCAAGAGGCGGTTCATTATACTTTACTTCTCCAGTCTTATAAAAACCTGTAACTCTGCTGTTGCCTTTTGAAAGAATAGTATCTTTTGAAGGAGATAAGAAAACTATAGAATTTGAAGCGAATGACGTAACAATTATGTCTGAACTTTGGGAGATTGTATCAACAAGGAGGATAGAATACTCTATAGAAATTGAAGATTTTTTATTAAAAGAGTTGTTATAAACTATAAGATCTTCATATTTTTTAATATTTATTGAAGTTTCTTTACTTAAAGAACATGAAATTAAAAATAATATAATTAATAAAAAATAAAATTTAACTCTCATTGTAAAAAAAAGGAGGGTTTTTAAACCCTCCTCAAATTCAGTTATTCTTCAACGCCGAAATATCTTGTTCCGTCTGTCTGGTACCAGTACTCAAATTTAACAAAGTCATATGGTGATGCATACTCGGTAATATGGAGTTTTGCATAGCAACCATTTTCAAATTTTACCCAGTACCATGCATCAGCATTTACCACAGCAGAGATCCCTGTCATTGTTGAAGGAGCTGTCGTGACAGATGTATCTGAAATTACTTCAAAATATGTTGTTTTTGGATCATTGGTTGAACCCCAATAATAAACTTCAGAGTCTCCATCTGCTGAAACAAAATATGCACCAGAAGAATAATCTCTATCATTATAATAGAAATCTATAACACCACCATTTCCTGTTACAGAAATTGCTTCTCCCTGTCCTGTTTCATCGTTTGAAATCCAGAAACCTGATGGACCTGTCTGATCGAAGTCGTAAATGGTTATATTTGTATAATGTTCAACAGTGTCTGAATGATCAACAACTGGTGGCTGAATTATCGTACAACCTGCAAAAACTAAGACTATTACGAAGATTAATGTTAGTAACCTTTTCATCATTCCTCCTTATTTTGTTTTTGGTGGTGCCTGTTTAACTGGCTTATCTGTTGTGTTTGTTGGAGCACCTGTTGTTGACTTAACTTCCTCTTTTGGCATCAACTTCATGTTCAAAGAATCAACAGTTGTCTGAAGTTTTGTAACTGTCTCCTGCAGTTTTGCAACATCTTCCTGAAGTTTCTGAACATCAGTTTTCATCTGAGTGTCTGTACAGCCAGAGAAAACGAAGAGAAGAATCGACACGGTAATAATACTCAATAGAATTTTCTTCATAAAACCTCCTTTTAAGGAAATTATATATTTTAAAGACCAAAATGTCAATAGAATCAAAAGAAGTTATTAGGCGATTTTTCCTTACTTTATCTACCTCTTCTGAAACTATTTCCTCTTGGTCTTCTAAATCCTTCCTCTCTGGGTTTTGCCTGATTAACTACCAATTTTCTTCCTGCTACCTCTTTTCCATTCAATTCGTTGATCGCTTTCTGTGCATTTTCGTCAGACATTTCAACAAAACCGAATCCTTTTGATCTGTTCGTTTCCCTGTCTTTGATAATTGTTACAGAATTAACTTCACCGAATACTTCAAATTCTTTTTTGAGTTCTTCATCTGTCAATGAGAAAGACAGATTACCTACATAAATCTTCATTTGTTCTCCTTTTTCTTTTTTACATTGATTTTTATATATGGAAAATCGCCTAATTTCGTTTTCATCTGAGAATATGTTTTAATTGGAAATATCCCTTCCCTTATTAACTTTTTGAATCATCAAACACTTCCGAACTTTTTTCACTAAACAAACTTTTCATTTAAAAAAATGATACACTAAAAATTTTTTTTGTCAATAGTTATTTTTAATACGGAGGATGAGGGACTCGAACCCCCAAGGGCTCATCACCCGGCGGATTTCAAATCCGCTGCCTTACCAGTTAGACTAATCCTCCGTTTGCTCCATTATATTAAAATAAGTTTTTCTGTCAATATTTAAGTTTAAGAAAGATTCCTTTTTAAAAGAAAGAATAGATATATTGAAATTATTTGAGAAAATATCAGAAATGTTATAAGTATACCTTTTGAAAAATCGTACAAAAAACCAATAAAACTACTACCGATGAAAAAGGATAAACCATAAATTAGATTGAAGACACCATAACCTGTTCCCCTCTTTTTTATCGAGGTAATATCAGCAATTGCTGCCTTCATTATGGTTTCATGGGCAGCCATAACTATTCCCCACAAAATAACAGCAACAAGAATAAGATAATAGTTCATTGAGAAAGCCATAGGTATTATGAAAGTTGTAAGCATAGGGATAACTACAAGAAGGTTCAGTCCAGCATCCTCCTTTTTAAAGTTCTCTTTAAAGTTATCATATATTTTACCTATTATAATAGCAAAAAATGCATCAACAAGCATCGCCACAGCGTAAAAGAGAGGTATCACATTATCTGAAACTATTTTTACATCCTTCATATGGTAACCGATCAATGCGAAATTAACAAATCCAAATGTTGTTGTAAATGTGAATAAAGAGTAGATCCAGAACAATTTTGATAGACCTTCATTTTCAATTTTCTTTGTTTCACTTTCAAACTTGTTACCTTTATAAATAATGTAGACCGTAATTATCACAGTTATAAGCAAAACGTAAGGGATAAACATTATTCTATAGGCTGATTGATAGTCGGTTAAACTCCTCTCTCCACCACCTTTTGAAATAAAGAACAATGAAAAGATCAAAGGACCAGCGGTTGCCCCAATCTGATCAAAGAATTCAGATATTCCAAAACCTATTCCAGTTCCAACCTTTTTAGTGGCAAAAGATACAAGTGTATCCCTTGCAGGGCTCCTAAGTCCTTTCCCCAACCTTTCAAGAACTATTAAAAGAGCAGCCAACTGCCAAACACCTGTAAGAGAAAGCAAAGGAATTGAAATCAATAAAGAATAACCTACAAAAAGAAATATCCAATGTGCTTTTGTTTTATCTGAAAGATAGCCTGAAAAGAACCTTAAACCGTATCCTACAAATTCACTTATACCTATTATAAGACCTAAAATAAAAGCATTTGAACCTAATATTTTAAGATATGGTCCATTAACTCCCCTTGCACCTTCATATATAATATCCCCAAACAAACTTATTATTCCAAAAAGAAGTATTATTATGTATGCCCTTTTTACCTCTTTATTTTTTAACAACTCTTTCATCTTCATAAATACTCCTTTTTATAAAAGATTTTAAAAAATAAAAACAAAAAAGTCAACATAATAAAATACCTTATATAGAAATAAGAAAAATTGAAAAATTGTATAACCTATTTAAATGTTAAATAGACTTAAAATGTAAAAAAATCCTATTAAAACAAACAAACCAGTAAGTCCTAAGCATGTTCCACTTAAACAAATTAAAGCAGTATAATCTCTTGTTTTAAGCATGTTATTAACAGTTTTATTTCTTATAAAAACTGTTCGAGTTCCATCTTTTGTTAAAAAAACAGTTTCAGTTCCCATATTTAAAATCTTTTGATAATTTTCAGAGTACATCTTTTTTAAATTTCTTTCATTTTCATTTAAATCTAAACCATATATAGCATAATCTTTTTCAGTTTTCGATTTGTCAAAGGCTAATTCAGAAAACATACTAATTTTATATGTGCCTTGATCTAAATTTTTTAATACAGTAGAATCTTTTGTAAGTCCAATAGAACCTCCATTCACAAAAATAACACAAGGATTGTAGGGGTCTTCAAGACGAATAATTAATTCATTAGAAAAAGTGTATATGAAAATTGAAAATAAAAATAAAAAATAAAATAACTTTTTCATTATTATATTTTCTCCCATCAATATTGCGAATACAAACTCAACAATGAAAGTCCTAATAAAACTACAAATACAAAAGTTGCTATATAACTTATTGTTCCTCCTATAAAGTGTTGCTTGGAATTAAAGTACTTCCAATAGTAGTTAACAGACAAAATGCCCCAACTCCCTCAGTTAATGATATACAAGATACAGGATAAAATAATATGTTCAATAAAAGTGAACTACCTGTTCCAAGTAAACAAGATATCATAGAACTAATAAATATCCATTTAAAAGCACTCTCATTTTTATCAGCATCTTTTTTAGATTCTAAAAGAGCTTTTTTTACTACAGTAGTGATTTGAGTTTTAATTTTTTTATTATTAGAACTGTCAAGAGTTTCTTTTTTATTAGTTAGCTCTTGTGAAAAAGTTATAGTAAAAATGAATATAAATATCATGATTGAACAAAAAATTTTTTTTAACATACAACCTCCTCTAATTTTTTTATTATAAATATTTCCTTTAATTTGTCAATATGTATATAATTCTATTGTTTATAAAACATTTCTATCACTTCATCCTATTAGTTTAACTGAAAAAGAAAGTTTTTTTATTAATTGGGACAAATGGTATCACTTTAAATTATAGAGAAAAAAAATTAGAAAAGAACAAATCTTATAATTCAAAAGGAGATATTTTAAAATAACAACTAAAGTTACAAAAAAGATTAACTCTTATTGGTTTAATCGATTTAAAAATTATTATTGTGGGAACAAGTATTAATTTTATAACAAAGAGTTAATTTATAGAAAAACTTAGATGATTTGAAATAAAGAAAATTCTATTTATGGCGGAGAGGCCGGGATTCGAACCTATTTTGAACAAAATCCTGATGCTGATTTTTAATTGTCGCCCTGCGGGCAGCAATCCCGCCCCGCGTTTCCGCTCGCCTGACGGCGAGCAAAACAGAAAAATTTCCTAAACATTTTTTCTAAAAATCTTTTTGATAATTAAAATTGTCCCCAGCTAAAATAAAAATCTTTGAAAAAAGGCGAAGCGAAAAAAATGTGAGTTTTTAAAAAACTGCTCTTATCATAAAAAGTTAAAAAGAATACTTAACTTTGAAATATAACTCGTCTTTATCCTTTAATCTACCAAAAATAGTTGTATCTTTTCCATCAATCAGCCGGATACCTAAGGTAAGTTCAGCGTTGTCAACAGGAAAATAGGCAATCTCAGGAGATAAAATAAACGCATAGTTATTTTCAATATCTTTAAAATCTTTTATTTCTATTCCGCCAACAATTGGTATAATCTTAAGTTTATCATTGAAAAATTTCTTTTCCAAACCAAACATAAAATAATCTTCTAAATTATCCTTACCCCTTTCGTGGACAAAACCATGTAGGTACTGACCATTGATGTAAATACCATTTTTGAATGTATAATCAGCTCCAAGAACATATTTAACATAAGGTTTATCATCCAAAGCAATTGATTCTTGTATTCCCATTCCTAAGGCAGATAAATCTGTTACCATCTTGACTTCTTCTGGGAAAAATACTGCTGCTTCTGCCCACACTCCAACACCAGCTATATCACCTGCCATATCTATCCCTGCTATATGCATCCGTGGATAAATAAGTTCGCTTGTTATGTCTACCTCGCCAGGCGTAGATGTAGGAGTAAATGTCACTTTTCTTGTCAAAGGCAAATCATCTCTACCATAAACATAACTTAAAGAAAAATCATAACCAAAAAAATTATTTGAAATTTTTCCACCAATTATAGAATTCTCTTCAAAATTATTCTTCGGCATAATAATGGTATCAGTTAAATTTCTTAAAGTCAGTCCTGCAGGTAATTCCATAGAAGATGACAATACAGAGGCCCAATCTCCTTGAGGTAAAACAGCAGGTGTAAACATTGGAATATAAACAACTTCAAATGCACAGTTCCCGAGATAATAAGAAGCTTTCAACGCATTAGACCCTAAATGCCTTCCAAAATCCCAGATGTCTTCAAGGTCATCTGGATTAAGGTTATCAGTTGGATTTAGTTTATCCGCTGTTCCCCAGGCAATACGCTGTCTTCCAATACGAATATCAAGATTATTAAAAAGAAATCCATAGAGGTCAACATACGCTTCCCGAAAATCTAAACTCAAAGGAGAAATTTTATTCTTATCCACTAAATCGGCACTGTTTTGCACCGTTGGAAAACCTAATGATCTTAACCAGACTTCACTGTAAAAATGAGCTTTTTCTGTTGGGTTTGCCTCTGTTTTCAAATCCAACCGGTATTCCTGCAAGGAAAAATCGTTATCACTTTTTAATTGTAAACGATTATCGGTTTGTAGATAACCATTCCATGTAACTCCAGAACCTGTGCTCTCTTGTGCCAAAAGCGGACAAGAAAAGTTAAGTAATAACAACCCAATTACTGTTAATAAAAATACACGATGAGTCATTTTAACCACCTCCAGTCTTAGGTTTCAATTGTATAAATCCTAATACTCCCGGTAAAGTTTTTCCCATATTGGATCGAGAAGTTCGGCAACCTTCTTATCATATTGAATCATTGCATTGAAGTATTCTGGGTCGCGAAGGGCATCTCCAGCCGATGGGTATCCGGGTTTAGCATTAGTTTTTAAGAATAAATCATGCGCCACCTCATAGTGGTCACGGATGAAGCAAGGTACGATTTCATTACCACGACAATGCGGTTCCCGCATGTAGTTATATGATCTCTGCCAATCACGTATACCTTTGAATAGGTCAGAAAATAGTGCATCGGTCATTGTTTTTCCCTGAGCATAGAGTTCATTGATGTTGTCTTTCCAGTAAGGAATAAACACACATGGATAGATATTGCCATTCCAATCAATGTAGAGGTATCCACCGGGACGGCCGGCTGAAATACAGCCAGAAGAGAAGGTTCCACCATTCCAAAAATCGGCTATAAACCGACGCTCTTTTCGAACTAGTTCCTGCTCTCGCTGCCACAACTGTTGCCGCTGAAGAGGAGAAACCTGCAATGAAACATCTACTCCTCGACCAATTGGCATATACTGGAATATCCACTCATAGAGTGCTCCTTGTTCGTCAAAATAGAACTTAACCATCTCTTCTGAAACCAAAAGATGTGCATTTTTAACATTGGCAGTTACGGAAATACCAAAGGGGACACCTGCATTCCGCATATATTTAAAAGCATCTAAGATGCGTCTGAATGTACCCTTGCCACGGCGCTCGTCTGTCTCTTTCTCAAAACCTTCTACTGAGACGGCCGGTGTTATATTGCCAACTTCAGCTAATCGTTCTGCCGTCTTTTTATTAATGAATGTGCCATTTGTGTAAACAAGAAAATATTGTTCTTGGTGGCGTTTTGCGATTTCGATGATGTCCATACTGTCATCATGCCACATGAACGGTTCTCCACCGGAAATAACAGTAAACCAACTTCCCCATTTCTCATATTTCTCCTGAAGTATCTGTTCAACGGTTGCGGCTGTTAGATGTGGCAAGTCTTTCGGTAAACTTGCGGCATAGCAATCTTTACAGTGTAAATTGCATCTACCTTCAGGCGAAAGAGTCAAAAAACCAGGTGGTTCTACACCATATTTGTCACGAAACATTTGGCATGTGTTTTTCGTGTCACCAAATCTTAAAAACTCCTTTAGAAATAGATTGAGTAACCTGTCTCGCACAGCAGGGGACCCGCGTTTAAATGCCTTCAGGGCGGCATATATCAAATTAGCTGAAATGAAAAACTTATCTTCCCGTTCGCGTCTTGGCCCTCCCTTTATTGGGCACCCTTGATCAACTAGGGGTTTGCACGCTACCTTCTCTATAGGTGGCAAAGCAATCTTTGAAATTGCATCCAAACTAAGCAGACGCAAAGTCTGTTTAGTGATGAAGTAAACCGCGTTCCTTCTGTTCATTTTAACGTCCTCCAGTTCTATCTACTTAAATAACGTTCTGTAAAGATTTCATCTGATAGGTTTGAATCAAACTTTATATCTACTACAATCATTTTTGTTTTATGTTTTGCTTTTAAATCTTCCATCTCAGATTCTTTAGATATCCAGTATCCTCCAACCTTCTCAATCTTTTCTCTAGTCATTACCTTATAAAGATTATTGCTTTTATCATAAAATTCTATTCTTGTTGGATAAAAGTTATCCGCTCTTACCCATACAATCAGTTTTGAATAATCTGTTTTTACTCCATCCTTAGGTTTAAGTTGTAGAATATAATGACTCTCATCTTTTTTTAGTAATTCAGGGATGTATTTTTCTGAATATTTCTTTGCCTCCATATCTTCGTAGGTAAAATCAGTTCCGGCGAATTTGGTATTTTTTATATGAGATGCAATCCGTCTTGTCTTTTTGAAAGCTGGTAGATAGAGATACATAATGTCATCGGGAAGAGAAAGGAAAGCGATTCCTTTTTGAGATGCTGGAGAGATAAATTTTACAACCCTCTTTTCACTTCCTTTCTGAAACATAATCAACTCACGCACTTCTTCTTTACCTTCTTTGTCAATAAGAATAAGTTTTAACTTTATAGTTTGGTCCTTAGGTGCATTGACAACATCATCAACTTTTGAAAGAATTTCATTGGCATTAAAAATTTTTTCCTGTGCTAGGACTTTGATATTAGCCAGAAGCAATAGCCCCACAATCATAAAGAATGGAATATTTTTCTTCATTTTAGTGCCTCCTTTTTGTTTTTGATTTTTGCGAATACAATTTGTTTTAGGTTCTTCATTTCATCTGTCAATCGCCTCCTTTCAATTCCTTTATCAGACATTTTTCGCACCATTTATAAATCTTGAGAAATCGCCGATAAAACCGGCTTTACTAAAAAGTATTATCGCTGGCAGTAATGTTATAGCACCTATTCCTGAACTAACCATAGTGATGGCAACCAGAATACCAAATCGTCGCAAAGGAACTAATTCAGCCAGAACAAGCACTAAAAATCCCATTGTCACAGTCAATACATTTATTAAAATTGCCTTGCCAGTTGTTTCTAATGTTTTATCCAATGCCTCAAGTTCAGATGAACTTTTTTCAAATTCTTTCCTAAAACGACTGACACAATGGATTGAATAGTCAATTCCAATACCAATAGAGATACTTCCTACAAGCACAGTGGCAATATCAAGAGGAATTTTAGCAAAACCCATAAAACCAAAAATTACCATGAGTGTAAAAACAATAGGAGTAAGGCCAATCAACCCGCCAGTGATAGAATGGCTTAAGAAAACAAGAGAGATAAATACTAATATCAACGCAATTATTAAACTCCGAATCTGACTATTGATAATACTATCGTCTAAATTCCGATAAATCATTGGAATTCCTGCCTGTATAAAAGTTACAGATGGATCATTTATTTTTTTAATGTAGTCATCAATACTCTTAATCAATTTTCGTCCTCGTTTGGTATCCACACTTCCTAAGGTTGCCTGGATAACTGCTTCTGTTTTTTCTGGGTTAACCAATTGGCTCATAATATCTTCACCTTCTAAAAGAAACCAGAGATTGCTCACTTTATCTCTACTATCTGGTATCATCCTACCTTCATCCATAACATCGTTCATTTCTTCAATAAGGTCAGCTACTGATTGCGGGTTGTGAACATTATCCTGGGTTTTTAAAAAATCTTCTATCTTTTTCATCTGTTTTAGAACACTTGGGTCCTGAATATCACCCTTTACCAGAATTTGCACAGGAACAGAGCCACCAAATTTTTTCTGCATCATCTCTTCTGTTATTCTAATTGGATTTTTTGGCCTGAAGTAATCCAACATATCAACTCTTCGCTCTATTTTCGGTATGCCGATGAAGCATAAAACAACAACAATTGTTGCACAAACAATAACCGCTTTCTCATTGGTTAAGACCCATTCACCAATTTTATCCATAAATCTGGCAACACCGTTTTTCTTACTAAAATTTTCTGAAAGAGTAATCATCTTTCTTTTGGGTGAGGATAACGATAATACAGAAGGAGTAAAGGTGAGAGAAATAATCAATGCAAAAAGAATACCTAGACTTGAAAAAATACCGAATTGACTTATAGCGGTTAAATAAGAACCAAAGACAAAAGAAATAAATCCAGCAATAGTTGTTACACCAGCAAGTATCACCGGGACACCAACTTCATTCAGGGCACTCTGGGCTCTTTTTATCTTATCTTCGCCTGAGGATAACTCCTCATCAAATTTACTAACCACATGTATGCTATAAGCAGTACCAACAGCAACAAGGATTACCGGAATAATGTCAGAAATAACTGTCAGTGGAACTCTCAAAATACTCATAATTCCCAATGTCCAGATAGTGCTGATTAAAACAGAAACCATCGGAAGAAGAACGCCTCTTAAACTACGAAAACTAAAAAATAAAGAAATGATGATTAAGAGAGAAACAATAGGGACTAAGAATTTTAAATCGTTAAGAATAATTTCAGTGAGATCCAAGAACTGAAACGGAAGACCGCTGTAATGGACTTTTGCTTTTAAATTCATCTTTTTAACGATTTCTTTTAACTGTCTTGCAACTTCTATCTTATTAACATCTTCTCTTAATCTGCAGATAATAAGTGTTACCTTAGAATCTGGAGAAACGAGGCGGCCACGATATATATCTTTTGAAAGTGTATAACTTTTAAGTTTTTTAAGTTCCTCATCTGTCTGAGGAAGGTTGTATTCATCTATAAGCTTTCCAATTTCTATTCCGTCTTCACCTTTTTTAATATCAAGAATATTGGTCAAACTTGTTACATAGGAAACGCCGTCCACAAGTTTAAATTCATTAGTTAACTGATTAACTCTTTCAATCGTTTCTTTACTAAAAACATCATCTGTTTCCAAAGCAACTATAGCGAGGTAATTCCCGCCATATTTTTCGCCGATATAATCAAACAATTTCACTACCGGGTCATTCTTAGGAAGATAACTGAATATATCAGGATTAATTTTTAGGTCTTTAATAAAATACCCCAGAATTAAAGTAACAACAACAGTTGTTACAACAATCGCTGTCCGCAACTTGAGAACTATTTCTGCAAATTTTTTCATAACTATGTCTCCCATTAATCGATTTTCCACTCTATCTGTGGTTTTAAGATAACTTCACTTAACATAAAGCGAACACAATAAAAGAGTGCCATAACAGGTAAATAGAATAAGGAATATATTAAATATTCTCCGATATTAAATCTAAACTTCAGTACTTTTGAAAAAACAAAAAATGTGATTGACGAAATAAACAATGAAACCAAAAACGGCCCTAATCCTTGTAAAAGTATAATTGTAAGTGACAAAAAATAAATAATCGATGTCATTGCTGAATTTATGCTTAAGTGTTGGGTCAAAATAATTAGAGTTGGAATGAATTTACTGAAGAGATTAAATTCTTTTATTATTAAGCCAATAATTAATGGTATAGAAGAAAATAAAATTATATTAAATATTCTCGGCAACCCTTTGATATAGTGTTTGATATTTTTGGTAACTTGTTTCCACCAAAATTTTATACCTAAAACCCAGCGGTTTCTTTGTTTTATCCATTCGTCTAAATTTGCTGGTGCTAATGTTTTAACTTTAAGATTTGTCGGGAAGGAATATCTTTTCTTTAAACTGAACGCTTTCAACATTAAATCCCAGTCTTCATTGATTACTTTGGAAAACTTACCCAATTCTTCAAATGTCTGTTTCTTTATAGCAAAGGCAGCACCACTCAAAAATAAGTTTGTTTTGAAAGTCTTTGATATAATAAAACATAGGACCGCAACAGTTAAGAAATCATAACTTATGATTTTTGAGAAAAAATTGCTAACAATAGCTTCTTTTGGCAGTTCAACAATATCGTATTTAATTATCTCTTTACTTAACTTACTCAAAAAACTTTCGTTGTCTGGCAGTTCAACATTATCTAAAAACAAAAGCACTTCACCTCTCGCAAACTCACTTAGATGATTCAACAGGTTTACTTTACCCTGATGGATACCGTTATAATGTATGACTACTCTGCCCCGATACTTACTTACTACTTTCTCTATCTCAGGGTTAGTTTCACCATCTATTGCAACCAAAATCTCTTTTTCCTCATACTTATTTTTTAATATCTTCTCTATAATATCTTCTAACAACTTTGGTTGTTTATATACCGGGATTAATACTGAAATAAACATTTTATTTTGCCTTTCTGTTTTCATATAAGACTTTAAAAAATGAAATTAAAATAAGAAGTTCTCCCATAATAAAAGGAAACCAGAAAAATTTCTCTGGTTTATATAAACTAACTGTTTTTGCAAATTCAGGATCAGTGGCAAGTGTGGAAAACTTTGTAATAAATCCACCAGCAATTATCAATTTTGTAAAGTCCACTGTGAATGTAGCATAAATTAGCAAACTACCTAAAACTACTAATAGCCAGTCAATAAATTTCCCTTTAAGTAACATTCCATATTTTTCGTCAACAAAAATTCTGTTTACTGCGAGAAAAATCATCGTTAGCGAACATATAACAGGTGCTAAAACAGGACCAACCCAAGGAAGAGGTATCAAAAACAAAAGGTCCCAGGTTAAGAGCGATTGCGGCCAGTTTAGAAAAATCTTAAGACCAACATAATAAAATATATCCCAGACACCAAATGCGAAAAGAAAATAACATAGCTTTTTGATAAAATTTTCTGCTGCTAATATCCCAACACATGCAAGCATTACTATTGTACAAATTTCTCTCAACAATTCTATTAACAAAATGTTCTGTGGCATATACGGATTTAAAGGAAATGAAAATCCAGCAGGATAATAAATTTGTCTTAAATAAACCACAACTGCTGCTTCTAAAAATCCCATTGCTATCGTAAATACTGTAATTGGTATGAATTTTTTCATAATTTATATCCTCATCTCGTAAATTCTATACTTCTTATAGATTTTCCCACCTATAGCCATATCAAATTTATTAATCAAATCATTATCTTCTAAATTCCAACCAAGTTCACACCACTTGTAACCAAGCCGAACCGCTGCCTTTTCTGTCTCATAATATAGAACTGCAATTATTCCAGTGTTGCGATATTCTTTTTTCACTCCGCCAATAAGTGAACGAACACCATCAATCTTCCTTTTGTAATAGAGAAACTTCAAAATTTCAATCGGTCCTAATCTACCATTTAACTTTTTCAATACTTGATTTATATCCGGAATCGTAACTGCAACACCTATAGGTCTATTATCAATTTCAGCAAATAGGATTAGTTCAGGTTCAGCAAATTGTTTTAGTTTTTTTGCTGAGTAATTCATCTCATCATCTGTCATCGGTACAAATCCCCAATTTTTCTCCCAAGCAGAGTTGTATATATCTTTTAAGAATTGAACATCTTTTTCAAAATTCTTCATATTAAATGGACGAATTTTTACACCCGTTTTTTTCTTGACTACTTCTACCATTCTTTCAATCCGTTCAGGAATGCCATCTTCTGCTTTTTTGAGAAGAGCATAGAAGTCTTTTGCTTTTTAAATCCATATCTTTCCGCAAGTTCTAAATAATAGAGTTGAGTGTAAGGCATCATTACTGTTGGTGGCTTATCAAACCCTTCCAAAAGAAATGCACATTCATCATTCATACTTGGACTTACCGGTCCACGCATAACATCCATCTTATTTATTTTTAGCCATCTTTTAGCTTCATCCCATAAACTTTGAGCTACTTCAAAATCTTTTATGCATTCAAAAAAACCGAAAAATCCCGTTCTTTCCTCGTGAAAATTAATATGATTTTCATTTATAATAGCAACAATTCTACCTACAGTTTCTCCATCTCTTCTTGCTAAAAATATCTCTCTCCGTGCATGTTTCCAAAAAGGATTTTTTTCAATATCAAGTGTCTCTTTTACTTCAGTTAAAAGAGGCATCACCCAGTATGGATTGTCTTTGTAAATACTCCACGGCAATTTAAGAAAGTCCACCCAGTCCTTTTTACTCTTAACATAATCAATTCTTATGTTCATTTTTTCACCTCTTTATTATTGTTGCTCCATAGGTTAAGCCAGCCCCAAAACTGACCAGGATAACAATATCATTTTTCTTTATTCTTCCCTGTTGTAGTGCTTCACTTAAAGCAATAGGAATAGAAGCTGCTGAAGTATTACCGTATCTATCCACATTAACAAACACTTTCTCCATGGGTAGACCTAACTTTTCAGCCACGCATTCTATAATACGAATGTTAGCCTGATGAGGAATGAGTAAATCTATATTTTTTGTAGATAATCCAACTCTTGATAATCCTTTCATCACTGTCTCTACCATGGATTTTGTAGCAAATTTATACACTTCTCTGCCATTCGTTTTTATATAATGTAATCGCCGGTTAATTGTTTCGTGACTTGGAGGCAAACGAGAACCGCCAGCAGGTAATCTCAATAAATCAGCACCTGAACCATCTGCTCCCAAGTAAGTAGAAAGGATACCGCTTCCCTCTTCTACTTCTTTCAAAACCACAGCACCCGCACCATCTCCAAATAAAACACAGGTATTTCTATCCTGCCAATCAAGAATACGGGAGAAAATTTCAGCCCCTATGACTAATGCTGTTTTATAGGTCCCATTTTGTAAATACTGCTGGGCGATAGATAGTCCATAAATAAATCCTGAGCAAGCAGCTTCTAAGTCAAAAGCAACTGCATTGACAGCACCGATATTTTTTTGGACAAGGCAAGCAGTAGAAGGAAATAACATATCAGATGAAAGAGTGGCCACAATGATTAAATCTATTTCGGCAGGATAAATTTTAGCATCTTCCAATGATTTATTAGAAGCTTTAATTGCTAAATCCGAAGCGGCTTCCTTATCCGAAGCAATTCTCCGCTCTTTGATACCTGTCCGGGTACGGATCCATTCATCCGTAGTATCCACCATCTTTTCTAAATCAAAATTTGTTAAAACCTTTTCGGGAACATAAAAACCCGTGCCGACTATTCCAACGGACTTTAATTTTGTTTCCATAATAGTAACATTAGACCAATTGAGTTTTTTGTTCGATTCATAAACAAAAAAATTTACCGTTTAACTATTCCATTAAAAAGAATTTCTAGTAAACTATCAATATTTTTTTCGGTTTTGGAAACATCGCTTTCATTAATCCCAGAATATTCCAGACCCTTTAATGTAGTGATAATAGTAATTGCTGTCACATCTAAATCTTTTATTTGAAAAATTCCTCTATCACATCCTTCTTTTAGAATTTCTTTCATTATTCTAATTTCTTCTTTATTGTGGTTTGCTCTTAACTTTTTAATAAAACCATACTGCTTAAGATATTCATCTTTGATCGCACTATAAAGATTCGCTAAACACTGAAGTGTGTGCATTCTAGTTATAACATAAGCACGTAGTTTTTTCTGGGGGGAATCTTCTTGTTTAATAGCTTTTTTTATTTCTTCTCTCAGTGTGCGGCTTTCTTTTTCCACTATTGTCCGAAAAATTTCATCCTTACTTTTGAAATAGTGGTATATAGAACTTTTTGCTTTGAGAGCAGCTTGGGCAATCTCATCCATTGTTGTCTTTCTAAACCCAAATCGAGCAAAAATATTTCTGGCTGCTTCAATAATAATTTCTCTAACATCTTTTTCTAATTGTGCCATGTGCCTTCTCCTCTTCATATTGCACATATCGACCAAATTGGTTTTGTGTTCTAATTATAAAACATATTTCAAAAAAAGTCAAGACTTTTTTAAAAAAGGTAATGTCAAGATTTTTGTGTAATTTTTTCATGGCTATTCTCCCATATTTTATTCTGTCTTTAAAATATTGCAAATATTATTCTTTCTACACGCTCTCTGTAATGATTTCAACTCATCGGTCTTGCCCTTCTCCTTACTTCTCTAAATACTCTCTCAATTATGTTCGTCGTCCTTAATTTCTTCCAATATCCCTCGGGTAAAGAGTAAAAGGTAAGTAATTCTTCTAAATCTCTTTCTAAACATTCTACCGCATCAGGAACTATATCTCTCCATCTATCTTGCCAAGCCTTATACGCTTGCAAAGCTTTATTCTTGCCTTCTGCAGAATAAATTTCTCTCGCTCCTCTTATTACTTCTTCCTGTAGCTTCCTCGGACATTTGTTTGCTACATTCCTTAATTTATGCACCCAGCACCTCTGTATTTTAATAAGAGGATATATGAATCTTACTGCATTGTCCAATCCCCTATTCCCATCTATTACTGCTAAAACTAAATTCTTCCCTTCTAATCCACGATGATATAAGATGTTTAAAAAATGCTCCCAACTCTCTTGTGATTCTCCTTTCTTTGTTAGATAAAAATCAACTAATTCTTTCTTGCCATTTTCTTTTATTCCATAACATACTAATATACACCTTCTCCTTTTATATACTGGACTCTTCGCATTTAAATAGAGCCCATCTAATATTAAATATTCATACTCATCTTTTAATCTCCGATTGTGAAACTTAAATACCATATCATCTAATATTTTACTAATCTTGGATACTGTAGTTGCAGATATTTCTTCTTCCCCTAAAATTGGCTCTAATACTTCTTTTACTCTCCTTGTAGATACCCCCGCTAAAAACATCTCCAAAACCATTCTATCTACATCCTCTGCTTTCCGTTGGTATCTCTTTATACTCTTAAATTCTATCACCCCTTCCCTTACTCTGGGAATCTGTAAACCATCTATGCTTCCTAAAGTCGTAAGTAATCCCCGGTAGTAATACCCATTACGGTAATTTTTATCCTCTTAGGATTATGCTCCCAATAATCACTCCCTATTAAATCTTGTACCTCTATTGCCATGCTCGTCTCCAATAACTTCTTTAATGCGCATCTTAAGTCTCTATTTTTAAATCTCCCCAAAAATCTTTCTTTGCTTCATCCCATTATTTCTCTCTTAAATAGTTTTCATCTACTTTTAAATATGCTATACTACTCATTAGGCTATTCCTCCTTTCTTTTTTAAAAATTTTAATTTAATTCTTTAAGGAGAGAATAGCCACTCCCCGTTTTCACGAGGACAAGTTTTATTTATTTTGTCAAAAATTACACATAATATTTTACATTACCTTTAAAAAATATTAGAGACAATGAGAGCAGGTTTTTTTATTTTAGCTGGGGACAATTTTAATTATCAAAAAGATTTTTAGAAAAAATGTTTAGGAAATTTTTCTGTTTTGCTCGGCGGAAGCGAAGCGGACGCCGTGAGGGAATGCTGGGCGGGATTGTCGCCCGCAGGGCGACAATTAAAAATCAGCATCAGGATTTTGTTCAAAATAGGTTCGAATTTTGTCCAAAAGGTACCGCCATTTTACAATTTTGGAGTTCTTGAGGGTTGTTGCCTCGCCCTCGCTTTGCTCGGGCTCGGCATTTACAAGGATTTTATACGGATTTTTGAAATCCAAAAACAATTTCTGCCCGCTCAATCGGAAGTTCGGTTTGCCGAAGACAAACATAAATTTGAAAAATTTATTAACCAATCTTTTTTCTTTCGCCTTTGGCGAAAGGCAAAGCGATAATTTCAAATATTTTGACTGCTTAATAAAAACAATATGACACAAGAAAATAATCAAACCAAAAAGTTTTTCATTTACGCCCGCAAGTCAACGGACAGCGAAGACAGGCAAGTTAGAAGCATCAACGACCAAATCGCTGAATTGAAAGAATTGGCGAAAAAAGAAAATTTGGAAATCGTTGATATCCTCGTAGAAAAACAAACTGCCAAGAAACCGGGCCGGCCTGTCTTCGCTGAAATGTTAAAAAGAATTGAAGCGGGCGAAGCAGGGGGAATTTTAGCGTGGCACCCCGACAGGTTGGCTCGCAATTCCATTGACGGCGGACAAATTATTTATCTTGTGGATACAGGAATAATCAAAGAGCTAAAATTCCCAACTTTTTGGTTTGATCCAACACCGCAAGGAAAATTTATGTTAAGCATCGCTTTTGGGCAGTCAAAATATTATGTTGATAATCTTTCGGAAAATATCAAAAGAGGTCATAGGCAAAAATTGAAGAATGGTTTATGGCCTCAAATGGCCCCGCTTGGTTATCTCAATAATAAAGAAACAAAACAAATTTATGTGGATAAAGAAAAATCACCGCTTATTAAAAAGGCATTTGAGACCTACGCCACCGGAAAATATACCTTGAAAGAACTCCGAAAGATTATCAATGAGCTTGGTTTACGAGGGCGGCGAGGCAAAATGCTTTCCATCTCAAATTATCAATATATTCTCAAAAACCCTTTTTATCACGGACTTATCCGCTACAACGGAGAATATTTTGAAGGAAAGCACGAACCGATTATTGCAAAGAAACTTTTTGACGAAGCGCAAGAAGTAATGAAACAAAAATCAAAACCGCAAAAAGCAGATAAGATGAAATTTTTTCTTTATCGCGGATTATTCAAATGCGGCGAATGTGGTTTTACCATAACCGCCGATAAAAAAATAAAACCAAGCGGAAAATCCTACACCTATTACTACTGCACAAAGAAAAATCCAAATCACAAATGCACGCAAAATGTGTTTACAAGAGAAGAAAAAATTTCATCTCAAATCAACGAGGCGATACAAAAAGTTTCTTTGCCCGATGATTGCGCTGATTGGATGTTAAAGGAATTAAAAAAAGAACAGAAAGAAAAGGAGCAATCATCTCGCTTTTTTGCTCAAAAAATTCAAGACGAGATAAAAACGATTGACGAGAAGTTAGAAAAACTGATGAACGCATATCTTGAAAACGCCTTATCTTTGGAAGAATACCGAGAAGCCAAGAACAAACTCGTCAATCAAAAGCGACTTTTGAAAGACAAACTCGCGGCTTTTGAGCAAAAAAGCAATAATCGGTTCGAACTCGCCGCCCGATTCATAAATATCGTAAAACAAGCCGAAATTATCGCTTTGCAAGAAAATCCCGAACAGGGTCGGGATTTTCTAAAAAAGATTGGTTCGAACTTCCGATTGAGCGGACAGAAATTGTTTTTGGATTTCAAAAATCTGTATAAAATCCTTGTAAATGCCGAGCCCGAGCAAAGCGAGGGCGAGGCAACAACCCTCAAGAACTCCAAAATTGTAAAATGGCGGAGAGGCCGGGATTCGAACCCGGGGTACCCTTTCGGATACTCCGCATTTCGAGTGCGGTGCCTTAAACCAACTCGACCACCTCTCCTTTTTTACGAAGATTTTTAAAAAAATCTTTTAAAAGTTTTATAGACTCTTCTTTCAAAACACCTTCTGTTATCTCTATTTTATGATTCAACTTTAAATTTTTAACATCAACCAATGAGTATATTCCACCAAACTTTTCATTTCTGCATCCGAAAACAACTCTCTTTATTCTTGAAAGAATAATAGCGCAGGTACACATAAGACATGGTTCAACATTAATGTAAATTGTACAATCGTTAAGACGCCAACTACCTATTTTTTTCTGTGCCTTCATCAAAGCATCTATTTCAGCATGCATTATTGAACTTTTTTTCTTCTCAACTTTATTGAAAGATTTTGCAATTACCTTTCCATCTTTAACAATAAGAGCACCTATAGGTATCTCACCCAACTTTTCTGCTTTCTTAGCCTCCTTCAAAACTAAATGCATAAAATATATATCATCCTTTTTCATAAAGTTTAATATAATGTATAAAGATTTTAAGGTCAATATGGAAATACTATCTTATATAAAAAAGAAAATTTCTTTTTATTATTTTCTTTTCATCTTTAAGTTCAAAATATAGAATATAAAGACCTTTTTCAAGAATAGATCTAAGATTTTTTATATAAAGGTTTTCTTCTGAAGAAGTTATCTTATCAATATATGGTGAAAAGATCTCTTTCCCCATACTATCAAAAATTTTTACATTCAATGTTGCTCTGTATATATTTGTTTTGTAATCTATAAAAAGTATAGGATTTTTTTCATCAACTATCTTTGGATAAAAAGATATTGAATCTTTATCTTTGTAAAAACATGAAATAGAATTTTTAAAGGATGGTGTAGCGTTAAGATAATTTATACTGTTATCCCAATTATCTTTTCTGTAACCTTCAACAAGATAGTTTATTCTTTCAATAGAAGAGTCTTTGTTCTCAAATCCCCTAATAACTGAGTCAAGAGTATTGTTAAAATATTTCAAAACAAAAGTATCCTCTCTATCCGGTAATGAAAAGAGTTTTATTTGAAAAAGATTCATCTTAAGATATGGGAAATATGTTTTTAAAGTTAGTGTATCAGAAGTTATCACAATGTATGAATCTTTAGGAATAACACCATTTTCTAAAATAACTGAATCATTCAATGTTGATAGTGTTAAAAAATCAAAGTTAAAATCTATAAGGTATGGATTGTATATTTCAAGCCATTCAAAACCTTTAACCATAAACTCATTTAAAGTTATAGAACCGGGATTAATATTGCCATTATAGATGAAACTTTTTTTCTTATTTTCTCCAGTTGTATAAAAGTTGAAAACTCTTTCACTTTCTGGAAGTTCAAATTTTAAATAATTTTCTTCAATCAAAAATGTGTCAGTAAAATTTTCATACTCAATTATTAACCTATCATTTTGATAATCTCCATAAAAATAAACTATAAAATATTTTTTAAAATTTTCCTCTTCAAGTTTAAAAGAATCGATTAGAGCACCGCCAATAAAAATAGAGTTTTTTCTTCCAATACTATTTCCTTTTGGCTCAACAGATTCACCATAATAATTAAATCCATCCGGAAAAGATGGATTTTTCTTTTCAAGAGAGTATCCATCCTTTGTCTGGTATGGAAAACCATCATCAACATTTGGGGTTCCGAAAGTATCTATTAAACTATCATTTTTGTCATAAAGGCAGAGTGAAGTTGAAGAGGTTAGTCCAGAAGTTCCAAAGGTAGTGTTTGAAATAGTAAAAACGTACGCTGATGATGGAATATCGTACAACATATAATTGACACTGTCCCCTACAATGGTGTATTCTGGATCAAGAATTACAATATATGAATATGGAGCAACTATAGATTCTGAAACTATACCTCCAGGATATTTTAAACTCTCAGGATAAAGAATGATGTAATCTTTAGAAGAACCATCGTAAAAATAATAATTCAAAATATTTACACTATCCGATGAATCGTTATAAAGTTCAACAAACTCATTTCTATCTCCACATGACCCTACTCCTGATTCATTTCCTAAAACATTTGACATAACTTCATTGAAAACGATTTTTGAATTTACTAAATTAAAAAATAGAAAAATAAAAATAGATAGAAAAAATCTCATATTCATAAAAATTATATTAAACTTTTTTGGGAATTCAAGGTGGGATTTAAATCCCACCTTAAAATTGTTATTTTACAATCATCACTTTTTTATTTTCAAGATCATCAGCTTTTATTATATAAAAGCCATTCGAAAGATTTGAAATATCTATAAGTGCAGATTTTTTATTAATCTTGAAATCTTTGACTTTCTGACCAGAGATATTGAATATTTCAACTCTTTCAATATTGTTAAGATATAATCTATTCTTACTGAATTGAAAAGACTTTTTATTATCAATTATCATAGGAAGTTTGTATTCTGATAACTTTCCTGATACATAGTATATATCAAGTTTGTATTCAACTTTATTTGTTGCTTCATTAAGTAATATATCTTCAAATTCCATTTCACTGTTAGAAAGTGTTGCGAGTTCTTTACCATCTCTGTAAAGTTTATAATTTTTGACTGAAGTTGGATTGGTTGTATGCCATTTCAATATAACTTTGCCATTTACTAATGTTCCTGTAAAAGATATTTCCTCAAGTTCAGTTGTTGCGTTGATTGTAACGGTTCCCATATAAGGTATATAATCCTGTTTAGTAACAGTTAAGAAAGCACTTCCGATTTTTGTATATGTTGAAATTATAGTTGCTTTTCCAGTTGCATCAGTTGTTGCAACAATATGTATGTCAGGAGTTTCGAGTGTATCGTAAAGACAAACTGTTGCTCCCGAAACTGCTGCTTTTGTGTTGTCCGTTACTGTAACAGTTATAGTATCAGTTCTTGTTTCAACAGAATTATCATGCAAGACTGTTAAATTTTTTGGAACTTTTGTCCAAATCATAACTGCCGGATCACCAAGGGTATTCATAAGGTAATTTTCAAGACGGAAATAATCTGTTGAACCGTTATAAGTTTCCATATAAAGTTTAGCATAGTTTGTTACTTTTCCAAAAGTTCTATCAGGCATTACGTTGTTATAATTTGCAAAGGCTCTACCAACTCCAAGAGACATGGAATCGTTGTAATAAGATAAAGAAACATTTGTAGCACCAAAATAGCCAACTCCACCATTGTTTGAAGTTAGATGTGTCCAATAATCCCCCATAGAGTTGGTATCGTTAGGATACGCGAAGTTTCCTGCAAGACATGTTGGTGCAAAGATGAATCCACCCATATAACCATTCGCTCTTACTGCTATATCCTCATTCGTATACAAATCTTTATAATTTTGGTCAGCACCTCCCATCCATCCAAAACCTTTACCATCATCCGCATCACCATCATACCCTTCAGCACCATGTCCTCTAAAGAGAATAAAATTCTGTCCATCATTTATAGAATCTGAAACTGTTGCTCTACCAGGACTCCAAGTTCTTGTTTCAATAAGAGAATCCCAATCTGTCCATCCATAAGGTTTCAAATAGTTTTTCCAAACTCTTGTTGCTGTTGTATCAAAAATTCTTCCTCCTTCATAACCACCAACACCTACATAGGTTGTAAACCAATCAGGATTTCCTGTTAACTGTGGATCTGTTTCATATTTTATCGTTTTATTTACAATATTGTTCAGTTGTATAGTATCCTTAACATTGAATCTTGAAATATAAGCATCAGGATAATAATTCGTATCGTTAAGACATGCAAACCAGTGATCGTTTGGGACAAAACCAGGTTTGATTCCATAAGAATAAAGTGACCTAAAATCTTTCCACAAGGGTCTCATTATAACCCAACTTTCAGATGGGGTTCTTGTTGAATCAGCATCACCAACTATAAGTATGTAAACAGGTTTTACACTCCAGTTGTTATAAGCATATTGTATTGAATCTTTTATCTGTTTAGAGGAAACATTGTTTGCCAAGTGCCAAACAACAGGATTATAACCTAATTTTGCCTTATACGCTGCAAAAGTTTTCACTTTGTTACTCAAGGTAGTTCCGCCAACAACTATAAGATAATCTCCAGGTGGAGTAAAATTATCACCTTTCAAAGATTCTCTTACCTTTTGAATCCTTTCATTCCTTTCCTGTAAAGTTTCAACCCTTTTATACTTTAACACTGCATCAAAATTACTTAAAAACTCTTTATAGAGTGGAACAAACTCTTCAGTCAAATAGAAAGAATTGTTTATAGGGTTTGTCGATTTTGAACTGTTAACGAAAAATGTTATTCTTGCTTTTTTTATCAGAATCAATTTTTTCGTAACCGGGTTGTATCTAAAAGGTGAAAAATAAACCTTAGAAAACCTTACATCCCTTATTCCTGTAGGTTCTAAAATCGTAACATTTTTTGAAGGATAAAAAGTGTTTGTTGAATAAAACTCATCATCTTTTACAAATTGCGGCTGGAAATTAGGTATCTCGGGAAGTGGTGGTTGGAATGGTTTAATATTAAATTTACCATCTATCTGAATCTCCTCCAAAATTTCTATTTTATAGTCAAGATCCCCTTCATCTGGTAATGCTATATTTTTTACAAGAAATGGTAAAGAAGGATAACCTACTTCAAAACTGAACTGTGAAAGTCCATCTATATTTACCAGATCATACTCTCCATCTTTCTCAACAAAAAATTTATCAGCCTCAAAATCGATAGTTGATTTGTAAATGTCTATACTTTTGAATTCATTCAACGAATTTGGCCCTAAGTAAATCACATTACTTTTTGCAAAAAGGATAAGAGTCATAAAAATAAGAAAAATTATCGAAACTCTTTTCATCAAACCTCCTTTTTTTTATAAAAAGTGTACATTTTTTATGCCATATTTTTTTGGTAACTTGTAAAAAAAAGTAGTTATGAATGATAAATTAAAACAATATTCTATGAGTTAATGCAAATTTTTCATTGTTTAAATAAAATAAGAGGGGATTTTGGGGAAAATTTTGCACCGGGGATTATCCCCGGTGCTTTTTTAAAATTTATTTTATAAATGCGAATTTTTCTTTAAGTATCCCGTTACCTGTAACAACTTTTACAAAGTAAACTCCTCTTGAAAGGCCTGAAACATTATAATTGAATACTCCTTCTGGAAGGATACCTTCATATAAAGTTAAGACTTTTCTACCGGCAAGATCAACTATCTGTATTGAAACTTTACCATTCTGGGCATTTATAAATCTGACAGATATTTTATTTTTATCAGATAGTTTACTAACGAAAAGAGAAGTAATCAGTTTTGAAACGAAAACTGTTGTTGCATCAGAATAGATTATTCCATCACCATATTTGAAGCCTACTTTGTATGTATGTGAACCGTAAGAAACGTTTTTATCAGTATAGGTTAAATCAACATTTCCTGAAACTGTTCCAACAATTAAACCATCCCTTTCAATTATCCAGTTTTTCATTTCAGTTGAGTTAGAATTCCACTTTAAAACAACATCTTTTCCTTCAACTTTAGCAAAAAGGGATGTTGAAAGTATTCCATAAGTTGCTGGCATTATCAAAGTAACAGGTAACCTTAAAGTTACAGCCTTTGCAACATCTGCTGAGGTTGCTATAAGGAGTGTATCATAATAGGTTGCACCATATGTAAGACCTGCTGTATCAACAAGAACAGTAACACCCAGAGAGTCCCCAACATTTATTGTTCCTGTTGTTGGACTTATAGAAATTATCCATGATGAGTTTCTCGCTTTCGTTATACCTGTAACATCGAATGGTAGAACTGAGCCAGAATCAGTATTCTTAATGTAGAATGTTCCAGAATCAGCAGGTAAAAGTGGATACTCAACCTCAGCCCTTATTATAAAATCGCCGTTTGGAGAGAAGTTCGTCCAGGGGCCACTACTTGAAGATGCATAGTAGGAATATGCTCCTCCAATAGTATCTGAAAGCATGTATGACCTTCTGTTTGGAGGTGTTGTGGAATTGTTAGTTGCAGCATAAACACCAACCCAGAAAGTTCCATTAAGATATAGGGATGTTGAAAGTGTTGCTCTGAATAGTTGTGCTGCACCACCGGTTGTTAAGCCTGAAGCAACATATTTGCCAAGAAGTGTTCCAGGATTTCCGGCATTGTCTGACCATACATATAAAGTATCCGTTCTTGCAAGTCCATCTTCAATCGCTCTGCCCCACCATATTGCTCTTAAAGAACATCCTTGAGCAACTGAAAATTTGTTGGCAAAATAACTCACTCCATACCATGCTAGCGCTCCCTCATTTTCAGCATCATCCCATTTTAAGGTGTCCCAGATACCTTTGGAAGAAATTTCCTTTTCTGAAAGGTTTACAAAACCTATATTTTTAAATGTTCCACCATAGAAAATATTTTCATTTTTTGTATTGTTAATTGCGAGTATTTCTGTAGTTGTTTTCTTATTTGAAAAATCGAAAGTAAGTTGTGAAGTTGAAAGTGTTGCTACTTTTACACCTGTTACCGTTAGAGTGAATGTTGAAGTATCAACCGTTGTTCCATAAGTAACAAAGAGGGTGCATGGAATAGAAGTTCCATCTGGTGTATTGTTTGCTATCTGGAATCTATAAGCAGAGTATGCTGAATCACCATCAGATACATTTCCATATGAACCTAAAGAGTCAAGATTTGTAACATAAGTTGAGCCTTCTCTGAGTTTTGCTGTAACATTGTTCTGCTTTGCTCCAGTATTGTTAACAACCCAAACGTTAAGATCAGTTGTTTCACCGTTGTTTAATTTTCCATCAACAAGAACAGGTGCTGGTGAATCGAGAACCGATGTTTTTTGATATGATATTTTCCCTGCAGGTGCCGATTCAACAAAATCACCAGTTGCAACAAGTGCATATGGCTGTGGTCCATTTGGAACATTTGCTGCTGTTACTCTTATAGTTATTGTTGAGTTTGGTATTGGATCAAGCCATACAACTTCAGTAACATTCTCAACATCTGCAGAACCGCCTGTTGTTGACCTTGAGTTGGTTCCAAAAACATTCCCAAGGTATGTGTTACCGTTGGCTGTTACAGTTAAATTTAGATTGTTTACAACAAGTGGATCAGCACCAACCGCTGCTGGATAATCTGTCCAGCAAAGAACTATTTTTACATACTCAGTTGTTGATGGACCTGTATTTATTGTGTATTCATGATATTGTCCTGCTGAAGTGAAACCTGAAGTTATATCCCAAACTTTAAGATCTCTAACATCACCACTGAAATAAACAGCATCATCAAGAACTACTCTTCCCCATCCCTGTCCCTGTGAAGGAGCATTCTGGGTTCCAGAGTTGTTTATAGTACTTGTAGAATAAGCACCTGGAGAGTTTCTTGTAGAGTTTATCATTATAGCCTTTATTAGTGCTGCTGAAGGGGTGAACGCATCTGAACTATTCTTCGTTCCAGATGGATACCATCCTTCTGTAAACTATTGCCTTACAAGTGCACCAAAACCTGCAGCAGTTGGAGTTGACATTGAAGTTCCACCCATATATGTTATTCCCGCATTGTTTGATGTCAAACTTCCATCAGAATCAACAGACCAGATATACCATCCACCAGTTGCACAAAGATCTGGTCTCATCATACCCTCTTTCGTAGGACCATGTGAAGAGAACTCAGCAACATCCAAAAGTTCATTTCTTGATGATGTTCCATTAACAGCCCATGTTGTTGAACCATCACCGAATCCAGATTCAGTTGCACCAACGCAAACAATATTTTTTGCTGTTGCTGGACTGTTTACCGAATCCCTATAAAGATTCGAGTTCCCAGCTGATCTAAACATAAGAAAATCTTTTTTATCCCAAGCACATGAATCTATCTGTTGTGCATTCAAAGTATAACTACTGTATCCACCCGTTGATTGTCCCCAAGATGATGTGTGTATTCTAGCACCAGCATTGTAAGCCCACTGGTATATATCTTGATAGTTTGTTGGAAGAACAAGTGCATCAGAACTGCCTCCAATATCTGTGAACGCAATCCTTGCAAGAGGTGCCATACCCATAACTCTCGCATAAGCAGTAACACTTGGAAGTCCGGAATTCATTGAATCTGCTGCAACTGAACCACAAGTATGAGAACCATGTCCTGAGGAGTTTAAATCAAAGGTATCTGCATGTACATTGTATGCAACAACTTTCCTATGTGTTCCAGTTGTTTCGCAAACTCTATCCTTATCCTTATCGTAAACAGGTTTTGTTCCAGATGGGTCTCTAAAATAAATATTATCCCAATCCATACCTGTATCATCATCTCCGACTATCTGATTTTGACCATATATTGAGTGTGCATAAAAAGGTAATCTCAAAGAATCTGCTGAAGATGATATTGTAAGTTGTGATTTCCAAGAATCTGCAGCTGCCTTCATATTTAAAGTATCAAAAGTTTGCAAAATCCACCTTGACCATGCGTTATGAAGTTCAACAGGATAATCCCTTTCAACCCAGTAAACTTCAACCTGATTTGCAAGAAATTTTGCTATATCGTTTGCTTTTTCTGCTGGAACTGAAATTCTTACAGGCATTGGACCTGCAAGAATTGTTACATCAGGAATACTTTTCAACTTTGAATGGAAACTCTCAACATCTTCTCCAGAAAAAACAGCAACTAGCAAGTTAACTCTACCAGGAAGATCACCTTTTAAAGGCTCCTGTTTTTCATATATAAGATTGGGTGCAATTCTATATGCAGGTTGCCAAATTTGAATGAATTTTATAAATTTTCTCTCTTTTAAATTCTCAAAACTTTTGTTGGAAAGTTTTACTATAAAAGCATTGTCTGGAATGTAATCAAAAATCTCTCCACCCAACTTTTTTATCTCCTGTTTATAACTTTCTCTTGCAAGATCGTTGAACTGAACAACATAGTAATCATAATCACCTTTGACCTGCATCCTTTCAAGTCCTAAACTTGCAAATGAAGGTGGTTCAAAATCTGTTGAAAATTTCGCAACTTTTAACCTTATCATACTCTCAGGGTAAAATACCACAAAGAGGAGTAAGGCTAAAAGAAGAATCGAAAATTTTTTCTTTAACATTTATCCTCCTTTTAAAATTTTTCTTTTTGATATTTTTAAAAAGCAATTTTTATTCCAAATAAATATTTTAATTGTCTTTATTTTAACATTTATAATATAATTAAGTTGTGAATAAATAAAAGTGTGTTTTTTTTGCACTTTTATCTTTTAAAAAATTAAATACAGGGAAATTTTTGCATATTAACTTTTTGGATAACCAGAATAATTTTCCAAAAACTCAATAATATTTTTAGATTTTGAAAGTTTTAAAAATTTTATTCTTTTCAATAATAAAAAGGGTAAATTTAGTATTGTTTCAATATACATAATGTAATTTAATTCTTTGCTTATATTTTTTTGGTTAACTATCAAATATTTAATAGATTTAATTAAGTAATTTAGAGGGAAATGGATTATTACAAAGTATATCCTGTTTCTGTTCATATAAAAATCTTTAACTTTTTTGTTTTTCCAGGAAGAGGAGAATTTATGATAACAGATAGCGGAATCATTATAATAGATTTTAAAATTTGAAAACCTTCTGAGTTTGAATGAAAAATCTAAATCCTCATAGTATGCTGAGTAAAATTTTTCATAATACCCAACATTTTTTACAACATCTGTTCTAACGAACATGGATGCTCCTGAGCCTCCAGTTACCTCTCCACTATCTCTTTTTAAATCGTTAAGATCTTTTCCAAAATCTCTATCGTAAGCGTAACCAGTTCTGTTTATTATAAGTCCTGTTGAATTTACTTTCGTTCTGTTATCTAAAAATAGAATTTTAGGGGTAAATATTCCACCATCTTTAAATTTATCCGCAAAGTAAACCATACTTTCAACAAAATCACTTTTAAAGATTATGTCATTATTTGAAAGTAGTGTGTATTTATATCCATTTTTTAAAGCGTATTTTAAACCGAAATTGTATGCACAAGTTTTATGGTTCTTTGAAAGTTGGATAATATCTATTTCAGGGAAGTTATGTTTTATCAGTTTTATAGAATAGTCAGTTGAACAGTTATCAACAACAACTATTTTTAGGTCTTTATAACTCTGCTCTTTGAGTGATTTTATACATTTTAAAAAAAGATCTCTTGTAAAAAAAACACCGTTATAGTTTAAAACAACAGCGAGAACTTTATCCATTACATACTTCTTAATATTCTGATCCTTGATTCAATTGGAGGATGCGTTGAAAACAATGCTGATGATTTTTTTGAAAAATCTTTAAAAGGGTTTGAGATGAACATGTGTGCCGTCGCTCTGGTTGCTGTTTCAAGTTTTATAGAAGATTGGGCTATCTTTTCGAGTGCCGAAGCCAACCCTTCTGGATTCCTCGTAAACTCTACACCTTTTGCATCAGCCATAAGTTCCCTTTTCCTTGATATGGACATCTGAATAAGTTTTGCAAGAATCGGTGCTATTATAGCAAGTAGGATAGCTATAAGAAGTATAATTATCTCAGCACCTCCACCACCTTCCCTTCTATTCCTTTTTCCTCTCCTTCCCCAGAAGAGGTATCTTAAAAGCCAATCGGAAAGCATAACTATAGTTCCTACAATAACTCCAACAAGCATAGAAAATCTTATGTCAAGATTTGAGATATGTGACATTTCATGTGCAACAACCCCTGAAAGTTCTTCCCTGTTAAGTTTATTCAAAAGTCCCCTTGTTATAGCGATAGCACTATCATTTGGATTTTTCCCTGTTGCGAAAGCGTTCAAGGCGTTACTCTCTATAATGTAAGTTTCTGGGGTGGGAAGTCCAGCAGCAATAGCTATCTCTTCGACAACATTTACAAATTGAGGTTCATCCTCTTTTGTTACCCTTCTTGCACCAGATATTTTCAAAACTATGGATTTACCCATATTGTAGGATATCAGAGTGGTAACTGTCGAAATTATTAGAGCAAGTATTGGACCTGTGTAACCTATGTCAAAAATGTATCCAAAAATAAAACCTAAAATTATAAGAAAAATAAAAAGAAATATTATTAAAAGAACCGAATTTCTTTTGTTTGAACTCTGTATCCTGTAGAAGTTTTCCTTTTTATTGTAAGAAAGATCTTTAATCTGTGAGCCGTCCAAAGGTGCATCACACAAGGAGCATCTTTTTCTCTTAACATTGTTGTAAAAGCCACATCTTGGGCAAACCTTTGCTGCCATATTCTACCTTAGGTCAACTTTAACATTTGCTTTTTCACTTTCAGGTATGATAAAAAATTCCATCTGTTTGAAATTGAAAATCGCTGCTACAATATTTGCAGGGAATGTTTCAACCATAGTATTAAACTGCATAACAGAATCGTTATAGAACTGCCTTGCATATGAGATTCTGTTTTCAGTTGATGTTAACTCTTCCTGTAACCTCATAACATTCTCATTCGCTTTTAAATCTGGATAATTCTCAACAACAGCGAAAAGAGATTTTAAAGCACCGGAAAGCATATTTTCTGCCTCAGCCTGCGCTTTGACTCCCTTGGCATTCATAGCGAAATTTCTTGCTTCAATAACCTTCGTTAAAGTTTCCTGTTCGTAGGACATATAATCTTTTACAACCTCAACAAGGTTAGGTATCAGATCATACCTTCTTTTAAGTTGAACATCTATCTGTGACCATGCGTTCTTTACCCTATTCCTTTCCCTTACAAGATTGTTGTAAATTCCTATTACGGCAAGTATTATAACGAGAAGAATAATACCAACAACTATCAAAATAACCATCTTTCCTCCTCTTTTTAAAAGTTCGGAGAGGCTGGGATTCGAACCCAGGATAGAGTTTCCCCTATACATGATCTCCAATCATGCTCCTTCGACCAACTCGGACACCTCTCCATTTAAAAAGAACTAAAATATATGGAAGAAAACTACAAGTCCTGCAGTAACTATTGAAACAATACTCATAAGTTTTATAAGTATATTCAAAGATGGACCAGCGGTATCTTTCAAAGGATCTCCAACAGTATCACCAACAACTGTAGATTTATGATTTTCGCTACCCTTTCCTCCAAGTTCTCCACTCTCTATAAATTTTTTCGCATTGTCCCAAGAACCACCTGCATTTGCCATCATAATAGCGAGAACAAAACCACTGCCAAGTGAACCTGCAAGAAGTCCAAAAACTCCCGGTACTCCAATAGTTATACCAACAAAAATGGGTGCTATTACAGCAATCAGAGCCGGAATTATCATCTCTTTCTCAGCAGCTTTAGCTGCTATAGAAACACACCTTTCATAATCAGGTTTATTTTTGCCCTCAAGTATTCCAGGTATAGTATGGAACTGTCTTCTTATCTCATCAACCATCTTGGTTGCAGCTCTTCCAACTGCGTTCAAAGTTAGCCCTGAAAACACAAAAGGCAACATTGAACCTATCATAATACCAACAATAACTTTGACGTTCATAAGGTGAACTTCGTAAGCGAGTAAAACATCAACTATATCCATAGATTTTATATCTGCCAAAGATAGGGATCTGCTTCCAATATCAACGAATCCGTTAGTATTTTGTGCTATTCTGATAAGAGCAGCTCTTATAGCCTCGGAAAATGCTGCTATAAAAGCGAGTGCAGTTAAAGCAGCAGAACCTATAGCAAAACCTTTTCCTGTTGCTGCGGTTGTATTTCCAAGTGAATCCAAAGCATCAGTCCTTTCTCTTACCAATTTATCGAGTTTACTCATCTGGGCATTTCCACCGGCATTATCAGCAACTGGTCCATAAGCATCTGTAGCAAGGGTTATTCCTAAAGTTGATAACATTCCTACTGCAGAAAGAGCGATACCGTAAAGCCCTAAAGTTACATTTTTAAAATCGAAGTTTGATGAGAACAGATATGAAACTATTATACCTGTTACTATAACCAAAACAACAAAACCTGTAGATATCATAGATTCACCAAGACCAGCAAGTATGACTGTCGCTGTTCCAGTTTTTGTCTGCTCTGCAACAAATTTTGTCGGTTTGTATGAAAAAGAAGTGTAAACTTCAGTTATCCTTCCTATAAAAATTCCTACCAAAAGTCCTGTTACCAAAGACAACCAGAAATTGAAATACTTTATAGAAGAATTTTTAAACATAAGCCACATCAAAAGGAAGGAGAGTGTGAATATCATAACCGTTGAGATATTAATACCTTTGTTTAAAGATTGCATAAGGTGTATCTGATCAGCATGCTCTTTTGTCTTCACAAAGAAGATTCCAACTATTGAAGAAACTATTCCAACCGTTGCAATCAAAAGAGGTAGTAAAACAAGTTTTAAAGATAATGTTGTTGATAGGGAAAGAGGGATTGCAACTGCTGCACCTAAAGATGCTGCTGATAATATTGAACCACAATAACTCTCGTAAAGGTCAGCACCCATCCCCGCAACATCACCAACATTATCACCAACATTGTCTGCTATAACCGCAGGGTTTCTCGCATCATCTTCTGGAATTTCCGATTCTATTTTACCAACTATATCAGCACCAACATCTGCTGCTTTAGTAAAGATCCCACCACCAACTCTCGCAAAAAGTGCCTGTGATGAAGCACCCATGCCGAAAGTTAAAATTGTAGCGGTTATTATATAAAGATCATTTTGATAGAATAACCTCAAAACAAAAAACCACACTGTTATATCTAAAAGTCCAAGTCCAACAACAGTAAGTCCCATAACAGCCCCAGCCCTGAAAGCTACTTTTAAAGCTTCATCTAAAGATTTCTTTGCGGCCTGCGCTGTCCTTGAACTTGCCTGTGTTGCAGTGTTCATACCAACAAAGCCGGCAAGACCAGAGAAGAAACCACCAGTTAAAAAGGCGAAAGGAGTCCAGAGTGATTGGAGTTTAAAAAAATACGATACAATAAAAAGTATCACAAAAACGAAAACAAAGAAAATTCCGACAGACTTATACTGTTCTTTTAAATAAGCGAAAGCACCTTTTCTCACTATGGATGCTATCTCTTCCATTCTCTCATCACCTTTTGGGTGTGATTGCATAGTTTTATAAAAAATAAAAGCAAAAGTTAAAGATAACAGAGAACCAAAAAATGGTAAAAGTAAGTATAGATTATAGTTCATAAAACACTCCTAAAATTATAACTTTCTCTATTATATTGGTTAAAAAGTGATTGTCAATATTTTACACCTTGAATTTTTTTAGAAAGTTTACATCGGGAAAAAGTTCCTCATCAAAGAAAATTTCTTTTGTATTTAAAATATGGTATAGGTTTACAATATTCAGTTCCTCCTTCAAGTTTTTGATATAAAGGAACCTTCTTCCCTCTTTCTCCATTCTCTTCTTTTCCTTTATAACTTTGGAGGATTTTCCTATTAAAACTACAGGGGAAACAGTTATGTTTAGTTGTTTTATCCTATCTTTCAAAAAAGAAGAGAAATTTTCAGAAACAATTTCAAAATTCAATAGTTTCAAAATCTTCAACATCCTTCTATCAGAACTTTTAAAAAGTATGTTAAAATCTTCCTCAAGTTCATCTTCAAAAAAGGTTATTGAGACTGAGGGTTTAAAAGTTCTTATAAAAAGTTTTCTTTTCAAATTTTCATAAGATGAAAGATCAAAATATAAGTCTATTTGTTTTACCCTTTTTAAAAATCCATTTATCTGGTCAAGTTCTTCAAATTTTAAAGGTTTTGGACTTTTTATTTCTTCAAAATTATCCTTGAAAAGATCTTTGTAAAGTGTGAAATATGAAGAGGTGAAATATAAAACATTTGGATTATCCAACCTATTTTTTAAACTCCTATCAAATGATAAAAAATCTTCGATCTCTTTTAAATCATCGTTTAATAGAACAACGACATTTTTGACATCATTAAAAATCGAAGAAGTGTTTATCTGTCTTTTCCATGATGTTTCCATTTTTTTAACTTTTCTTTTCAAAAAGTAATTTTCAAGAATCTTTATCATCTTCCAAAAACTCCCTTATTAAAGGTTTTATGAAAATATCACCTTTCTCCTGTAAAATATTTTTCAAAATCTTTTTGTAGATTTTGAGTTTATTTTTTAACGGCAATATTTTGTTTATAATAATAAATTCTTTTTCTTTATACTTACAGTATCCACCATCATTTTTAATGTTATCATACTTTATGACAATTCCTAAAGAATCGAAAAGTTCTTCAAACTCTCGTAATAACTCTTTGCTTTTTATCATTTCAACACCTTCACCTTTCCTTTTATCAAACCATGTATTTCTATTTCATCGAAAGATGTTATCTCGAGAAGGTTGTTTATAAGATCTTCCGTAAAAATCTGCCCTGGTATTATCAAAGGGATACCAGGTGGATATGGAACAAGCATGTTGGAAGATATTCTTCCCTTTGCATTTTTTAGTTCTATCCATTCCCCTTTAGATTGGTAAGCTTCAAATGGAGGTATAGTTGCCTCAAGATCGTTCCATATAAACTGTATACTTTTCTCTTCCAAATCCCTTTTTTCATATTTAAAATCTTTTAAAACTTTAATCAACCTTTTTACCATGTTTTGGGTTGTTCCAACACCGAGAAGCAACGTGAAACTATTGTAATTTATTTTTTCAACAACTATTTTGTTTTTCAAAAGGTAAGAGTAAATCTGTTTCTTGCCAATCCCAGCCTTTGAAAAATTGACAAGGATCCTTGTGTAATCAAGTAGTATCTCGTTTTTATCCTGATAATAATCTTTAAGATATGATCTCTTTAAAACTTTGAAATCGTTCAAAGCATCTATTTCACTCACGAGTTGTTCATAATATTTTTTAACCTTTTCAAGGATCATTTTGCCTTCACAGGAGAGTAGTTTCCTTGAAACATCGATACTGGCAACTATAGGATAGAATGGTGAAGTTGATGAAAAAAACATGTAATTTTCAAAAAACTCATATTTTTTTTCTTTGAAATCCTTATCGTTAACATGTATGACAGATGCTTGAGAAAAAGCGCCCATAACTTTATGTGTTGATTGAACAACATAATCTGCACCGCTCTGTAAAGCATCAGGGTAATAATCGTGATGGAAATGCATGTGTGCTCCCCAAGCCTCATCTACGAGAACCTTTATCTTATACCTGTGGGCAAGAGAAATTATCTCTGGAAGATTGTATCTAAGTCCATCGTAAGTTGGAACTGTCAAAGCGAGAAGTTTCGCATCCTTATTTTCCTCTATACATCTTAAAACTTCCTCTTTTCTTGTTGGAAGAATTATTCCAAACTCTCTGTTGAAATTGGCTTTTAAAAAAATAGGTAAAGCACCTGAAACTATTATTGAATGTATAGTTGACTTGTGTATATTTCTGTCAACAATAACCTTGTCACCCTTATCAAGAAGAGTCATAAAAATTATTTTGTTGGAGGTAGATGTGCCATGAACATTTATGAATGAGTACAACGTTCCATAAGCAGTTGATAAGAGTTTTTCAGCCTCTTTGAAAACACTGTTATGCGAAAGCAGTGAACCGAAAGATGGGTCAGAAACTGATGTATCGGTTAAAAAGATGTTGTTCTTATAAAACCTTTTGAAATCCCTTACAGAGGTATATTTTTCAAACGCTTCCCCTCCAACATGACCAGGTGTATGCCATCTCTGCTTTTTACTTCTTGCCAACCTCTTTAAAGCATTGAAAAATGGTGTATTGTACCTTCTCTCATAAAAAAATTGTATTATAAGATCTTTCAAATGTGAAAGTTCATAAAAATATTTTGTATTTCTATTTGCTATGTTGGGCTTAAACTTGTAATCAAAAATAAATATTTCACTCTGGTTGTTGTAAAAAAGTAGTGTGTTTATTATATCATCCTCAAACTGTTTTACATCAACTATCACTCCATCATACATCAACCTATCAAGTCCCGTCTCAGAATAGATGAATTTGTTAATCAATCTAATTCTGAATCTCGTGTGATTAAATAAAACTTCCTCACCATTAAGGAAATTGTATTTCGCCTTTTTCTTTTTATCATCGGTTACCACGATCAGGTCGTAATTGATTAAATTCATAAGAGTATTATCTATAAAACTTTTTTAATGTCAAGAAAACTTTCAGCAAATATAATGGTAATATTTAATATCTTTAACTTTAACTTTTACCAAATTGAATCTTTGCAACTTAATATTATTTGAGACAATCACATCATCTATATCTGGAGCATCTTCAAGTAACCTCCCATAGATAAATTCACCATCAGAATGGTAAAAAACTGCTTCATGAAATTTGCCAATTTTTTCTTTCATTCTCTTTAAAGCCAATCTTTTGTTAATATTTATCAAGATGTTAAACCTTTCAATTTTTTTCGAGTAATCTACTGTATCTTTAATCCTATCGTTTTCATCAGAGTACATAAAAAGACCAAGTTTATCAACATAACCTTCTTTTATATAATCTTTCAACATTTTAAAATCTTTTGCCTTCTCTTCGGGAAAACCTACGATAAAAGAACTCCTGAGAACAAGTCCCATTTTTTTTATCATCCTTGATATTTCAAAGACATCTACTTTTTCCCTGTTCATATATTTTATTACATTTTCAGAGACATGCTGAAACGGGACATCAATGTATTTGATAAAACTTTTTGATTCTTTAACAGCAGAGACAATATCGTAGATGCTTTTATCAGGATAAACATAGAGGAGCCGAAATTTTTTATCTGTGAAATTTTTAGTCAAACTTTCGATGAGTTTTAAGATCATCCTTCTTTTATAGAGGTCAATTCCATACAAAGATGTATCCTCTGATATTATCTCAAATTCCTGAAAACCCATGCTTACCATTTTTTCAACCTCTTTCAGTATCTCATCGATTTTTTTACTTCTCAATCCACCTCTTATGGAAGGTATATTACAGAAAGAGCATCTCCTTATACAACCTTCTGAAATTTTAATGTATGTGTGGAATCTGTTCAAAGGATACCTTTCCAAACTGTAAAAAATATTTTCATTACCATTCAATTTTAAAATTTTTTTCTTTCCATTTAAATTTTCAAGAATTTTCTCTGTGAACTTTCCACCCTCAGTTCCAAAGAAAAGATCTATCTCGGGGAATATTTTAAAAACCCTTTCCCCAAACATTTGGACATAACATCCAAGAAGTATTACCTTCTTTTTTTTCGACAACCTTTTTGCTACCTTTTCACTTTCCACTCTCGCTTCATGAATGAAAGAGCATGTATTCAAAAGAACAAAATCCGCTTTATCCATATCCCCAACTATAATGTGTCCCCTTTTTGTTATTTCACCTAAAAGGTATTCCATATCAACCTGATTTTTTGAACAACCTAAAGTTAAAGGAAAAAATGAATATTTTTTTTTATTTTTCAATTATCAACTTTATCCTGTTTATAAGGTTTACATCTCTCGTAAAAAATAAAGCCTGCTGAGCAATTATAGAGGCGTTCTCTTTTTCGTCAAGAGCATAATGAGTTTCAGCAAGTTCAGTCAAAACAAGAGCCACCTTTTCCCTATCATCTCCGTAAAGAACAAGAGCCTTTCTAAAATACTCTTTTGCCTGCTGGAACATTTTTATTGAGTAAAACTTTTCGGCAAGAACTCTATTCAATTCGGCTTCAAGATAAATATTCCCACCATCATAACTCTCAACAACATTTGTTAAATTTTCGACATCATTCTTTTCAGAGTAGATAGAGAATTTTAACATATATAAAGAATCATAAAAATCATTTTTAACTTTTAACTTTTTATCTATTAGAGTCAGGGCAGCATCATAGTTACCTAAGTTACCAAGAGATTTTATAAAGATGTATTCTATTTCATCCTTATAAAATTTGATGTTATCCAAAAAATTCTGGGTCATTTTGACAACAAAAAGGTAATCCTTTTTTTTATTATAAATTTCACTTATAAGAAGTAAAAAGAGTTTATCAACCCTCTCACTGGAAAAATCCATATTTTTGAAAAATTTTAGAAAAAATTCATAACTTGTGTTCTCATACAAAAAAACTAAACTTTTTTCAAATATCTGATAAACCTTTTCTGCTCCGTTGAATTCAATCAGGTAATTTTTTAGATAAAAAAGTTTTATAGAATCTGAGTTTGTTTCCTCAATGATTCTTTCATATGCATTCTTTCTAAAAGGATTACTCTTTTCGTTTTCTATAAAAGATATATAGGAACTTATACTATCAGGATACAAGCCATCTTTGTAATCCACAAAATATTTCAAAAAAATTAACTTTTCATTTATAAAATCAGGATAGTTTCTCTTTTTAAGGTATTCTTTAAACTTTTTGTAATTTTTCAGATTGAAATAGGACTCTGCTATCATCTGATCAGCGTAGGTAGAAAGTTCATCATCGGGGAAATCTTTAGAAAAATTTTTAAGTTTTTTTATGGCTTTTCTATAATCACCTTTCAGAAAAAATCCTTTACCATCCAAAAATAATGCATTCTTTTTAAAATCTGAAGCAATGTTCGACTCTCTAAAAACATTCAGATAGTTTTCCATCCTATCGTAATCACCAAGCATAAAATAATTTTTCCCGGCAAGATAGTAGGCGTTACCTATAAGGACTGAATCCTTAACTTCATTTAAGATAACCTGATTTATGAATTTTAGGGATCTTTTAAAATATCCCTTTTTGAAAAGTATTTGCCCTTTTATGTAAAGGATATAGTTGTAATCTTCATCACCTTTATATTTTTCAAAGAAAAGATCACATAGATCATCTAATTTTTCAAAATTTTTCCTTGTGTAATTAAGATGGATATACAATTTCAGTATCTCTGGATAACTTGAAAAGTTTTGGAATTTCTCAATAGATTTTATACATTCATCAAACCTGTTTAACCTGTACAGACAAATTATTTTTAAGATCTCCGAGAAATCACCACTAAATTTTGATGAGACTTCAATACTTTTCTCATAATCCTTCAGATATAAAAAAGAGTACCCAAGAAAAATCTTATAAACTAGTCCGATCGAATCTTTTAAAAAAACTGGCTTGTATGAAATTATCTTTTCATAATTTTTTTCATGAAAAAGATTTTTAAGGTAAAGATACTCCTGAACATAATTCTCAGGAGACTTTAAATTACTAAACAAAGAATCGTTATAACAAATAACCCTTTCCAAGGAAGATAACCTTTCAAGTTCCTTTATACTCTTTGTATTTAAAACTTTTTTAAAATCTAAATCCATTTCAAAAAATTTTTTTACATTTTCGGAGTCATCAAAATACTGACCAAAAGATAATAACTTTATTGAGAAAAGAAGGACGAATGTTAATTTAAGTGATCTGAACAAGTTCATACTCATTTGTTCCAAGTCCTATTTTTTCAGCATGTTCAAGTTGGATAAGAGAATCTATCGAAGGATGAGTCTTTTTAAAAGGGTCATAACCTGTTCTTTCACAAACAAGGTCGTATGATGCTCTATCTAAAGCAACAGGATCAGAAGAAAAAAGTATCCCAACATCTTTCGCTATTGGACTTTTATTGTATGGATAGCAATCACAAACTGGAGAGATATCTATAACGAAATTAATAAAAATTGAAGGTTTCTTTTCAACCGTGATCTTAGCGTATTCAGCCATTTTCCTTTGCATAAGGGAACTCTCGATTTCCCAATCTATGTTAATAGCTTTATAATCACATACTTCAAGACAGAGCCCACATCCTACACATTTCTTTTTATCTATATTAGCCAGGCCATCAACATTTTCTATAGCGTTTACATTACACCATTTTAAACACTTGAAACAACCTTTGCACCTATTTCTATCTACATGGGGAGTAAGGTTTGAATGCATAACCAATTTTCCTCTTTTGGCTGCACATCCCATACCCATATTTTTGATCGTTCCTCCAAAACCTGTTAACTCATGACCTTTGAAATGTGTTAGAAACAACAAACCATCGGAATAAAATATATCAGCCCCAATATAGAACTCTTTTAAAATTTCCAATTCCCTCTCAACTTTAACATAACTTTCCCCTCTCAATCCATCAGCTATAATAATTGGAAAATATGAAAATCCGTTGAAAAATGCGTTATAAAGGTGATCCACAGAGTTTGATCTCATCCCTTTATAAAGTGTATTGGTGTCAGTTAAAAATGGCTTATAACCTCTTCTTTTTAAAAAATCACAAAACCAGTTAGCATAAACCGGTTTTATGTAAGCCCTGTTACCCTTTTCACCGAAATGTATTTTTACTCCGATTATATCTTTTTCTTTGAATTTTTCCTGTATACGGATTTCTTTTATAAGGATATTCTCGAATAATTTGAAATTACCTGAAAATGTTTGTATATCAAGAAAATATACTTTAGAAAACATTTATTAATTATATCAACTTCCGCTATATTTTTCAACAACCTCTTTAAGTTCATTTAAATTTAAAGGTTTCGAAAGGTAATCGTTCATCCCATTAGCCAAACATATATCACGATCCTCCTTCATTGCGTTTGCCGTTAGAGCGATGATAGGGATTGGAATTTTTTTCAGGTTAAGGTTATAGGAAAGGTTTCTGTGATTTTTAAGATCATCTTCAACCTCCCTTATTATCCTGGTTGTTGTGAGTCCATCCATAACAGGCATCTGAACATCCATAAGAATAATATCATAACTGTTCTCTGACATCTTCTCCAAAACTTTAGTCCCATTCTCAGCGATATCCACATCGTATCCTAACTTGTTCAACATACTTTTAGCTACCTTCTGATTTACAGGATTATCCTCAGCTACAAGAATTTTAACATCTTTCTTTTCTAAATTTTTCTTTTTTTCTTTCTTCTCGACGATTTTTTCCCTTTCCTCGAACATAGAAGCAAGCAGATCGTAAAGGGAGGACTGTGTAACTGGCTTTTGTAGATAACCATCAACTCCTATCGAATCGAACTTTTCTTTATCCTCTTTCAAAATTGCAGATGTGAAAATCACAACTTTTATTTTTTCATCTCTCTCCTTTATCATTTTAGCAACTTCAAGTCCGTTGAAATCAGGCATAACATAGTCAACAAAAATTAAGTCATAATTTTTTAAATCTTTATCAAAACCTTTAAAAGTTGTAAGGGTTTCACAATCCACATTCCAAACAGATAACATATTTTGCATTATTTTTAGATTCAACTTGTTATCATCTATTACAAGAACCTTCTCAATATCTTTTATTTTTGAAAATGTTTTTTTAATATCATCAGCTGAAACCTCAACAGTTTTAATCGTGAAACCGAACTCACTTCCTCTCCCTCTACCTCCATCTTTTGAAAGTTTCGAAGGTGAGGTGGCATATATCTGTCCACCCAACTTTTCAACTATATATTTTGAAATTGAAGTGCCAAAACCTGTTCCACCGAACTTTCTTGTTATCGAATTATCAGCCTGTTCAAACGGCTGAAATATCTTTTCTATCTTATCATTATCTATTCCTATGCCTGAATCCGAAATTATAAATTTCAGGATAACATCATTCTCTCTTCTTTCAAGAAGTTTCACCTCTACAAGTATCTCACCTTTTTCAGTGAATTTCAAAGAGTTTCCAACAAGGTTAAGAATAATCTGTTTTAACCTTACAGGATCAGATTTTATATACCTTGGAACATTTCTATCTATATCGACCAAAACCTCAAGTCCTTTTTTGGAAACCTCAAAAATTAAAGGTTTTAAAGAAAGTTCAACAAGTTGGTAAAGGTCAAACTCTATTTCCTCAAAACTCATCTTCCCAGACTCAATTTTTGAAAAATCAAGAATATCGTTTATAAGTGTAAGCAAAGTTATGGATGAGTATTTAATTGTTTTTACAAAATCCTCCTGCTCCTTGTCAAGTTTAGTTCCAAGTAAAAGATCAACCATTCCAACAATACCATTCAAGGGAGTTCTTATCTCATGACTCATATTTGCGAGGAAAATTGATTTCGCTTTCGTAGCCTGTTCTGCTTTCAACTTTGCTTCAAACAGTTCATTTTCAACCTTTTTCCTTTCAGTTATATCCTCTTTAACAGCAACAAAATTTATAATTTTACCATCTTTATCAATTATTGGAGCGATAAGAGCCATTTCCCAATAGAGTGTCCCATCCTTTCTCTTGTTATGGAACTCCCCTCTCCACTCTTTACCTGATTTTATTGTATCCCATAACTCTTTGTATTCCTCTTTACTTTTTTCACCTGATTTTAAAATTCTTGGATTTTTACCTTTCACCTCTTCGAATGTGTATCCTGTAACTTCAGTGAATTTTTTGTTAACATACTCTATATTACCATCCGTATCGGTTATAACGACACTTGCTGGACTCTGATTAACTGAAAACATCAACTTTTCAATCTCTCTTTCGTAATTGTATTTTTCCGTTATATCATCGAAAACCTCAATGGAACCAGAATAGTTTCCATTTTCATCTTTCAAAATCTGAGCATTTTTTGAGATTATTCTAATATTTTTTGAACTCGTAACGATCTTGCATATTTTGTTTAAAATTGGAGTGTCATCATTTTTGTTTTTCAAAGAACATCCACTCCTACATGGTTCAAGAGCAAAAAAAGTGCACTCTTTTCCAACAAGTTCATCTTCCTTGTAACCTAATATCTCAAGTGCTCTTCTATTGATTGAAATTATTTTTCCATTCTTATCAGTAATAAAAACAGCACTCGGAACAACTTCGAACAATTTTTGAAACTCACTATTTTTTTTCTGAAAATTCTCTTTCAAAACTTTTAAAACTTTATTTTCATAATCAAGTCTCTCTTCGTTTTCAACAGCAATTTTTTGAAACATATCTAAAAAGTATTTGTAGACAGCAGTAATTAAAAATATTGAAATGTAGGTTATCAAAAAACTGAAATTTAATGTCCTATCGTAAGTGAAAATATCGTAGTAATCAGGAATTTTTGCGATAATAAAAAACATTACAATGAAAGACAAAATGAAACTTTCCCAAAATGAAATCGAAAGAAAAGATATCAATGGGAAAATGTAAACAATAATTCTTCTATTTGATTCTAAATCTGTAAAAAACAAAATGAATAGATTAACAAAAAATAAAAAATAAACTAAAATCCTTCCAACAATTTCAACCTTTTTCTTTCTTATCAGGAAAAAAAGAAGTAAAAGGTTTAGAATGAAGGAAGAAAATGTTACCAAAAAATTTGTTAAAATTAATTTTGTAAAAAGATATTTTGAACTTAAAAAGAAAGTCCCAATTAAACCTATAAAAACAAAAAAAATCAGAAAATTGTATTTTAAAATCGGGAAAATTTCTTTGGTTGAAAATTTCGAAAAATAGTCCGTTTTGAATTCGAATTTGAAAATTTTTAAAATCGTTTTCATTTTCTAAAATCCTTTACATTTATATTATAAATTTTCAATTTCGAATGCAGGTTCTGCCTCGCTATCTGAGCAATCTGTGCCGCCTTCGTCACATTCCCATTGCAAAATTTTAAAAGTTGAACAAGGTATTCTCTTTCGTAGTAATCAATAGTCTCTTTCAAGGGCCTGTTTATAGGAATGAACTCATTTCTGTTTGATCGCATTATATTACCGAAAAGGTGTGATGGTAGATTTTTTACATCTATTATTTCATCAGTTGTCAGAGCACAACTACTTTCAACAGCGTTTTCAAGTTCCCTCACGTTACCAGGCCAATCGTACCTCAAAAATATCTCTTTAACCCCTTCTGAAAAACCTTTTATCTTCTTGTTCATCTTGATAGAGTATTTTTCAAGAAAATGTTGAGCAATCAGCAATATATCTTCCCTTCTTTCCCTTAAAGGTGGGATATTTATATTCACAACATTCAATCTGTAATAAAGATCCTCTCTGAACCTGTTTTCAACTATCCTATCTCTAAGGTTAATATTCGTAGCAGAAATTATCCTTACATCAGTCTTTAAAACAACGGTTGAACCGAGAGGTGTAAACTCTCCACTTTCAATAACCCTTAAAATTTTTGCTTGTAAACTTAAAGGCATATCACCTATCTCATCAAGAAAGATTGTTCCAGAATCTGCAACTTTAAAGAGTCCATTTTTGTTGTTATATGCACCTGTAAAAGCACCTTTAACATATCCAAAAAGTTCACTTTCAAGTAAAGTTTCAGGTAGAGAAGCACAGTTTATTGGAACGAAAGGATTATTTTTTCTCTTTCCAGAGAAATGAATAGCTTTTGCAACAAGTTCTTTACCTGTACCACTCTCACCAGTAATCAAAATATTTGAGTCAGTTTTTGATACCTGTTTGATCATCTTAACAAGTTCTTTCATCTTGGAACTTTTTCCAATAATCCCCTGAAAAGAAAAATCCTTCTCAACCTGTTCCTGAAGATTTTCATTTCTAAATAAAAGTTCATTCCACTTCAAAGCCTTCTCTATCGATAAAAGTAGTTCTTTTCCTTTGAAGGGCTTTTTAAGATAATCGTAAGCACCCATTTTTATCGCTTTAACAGCATCGTTTATTTCAGCGTTTCCAGTTATTATTATTATAGATATATCAGGATAAAAATGTTTAAGTTCAGGGAGGTACTCTATTCCGGTCCTGTCAGGCAACTTAACATCAAGTAAGATAAGGTCTATCGAATTTTTTTCCAAAACTTTAAACATCTCCTCACCATTCGATGATTTATAAACTTTGTATCTGTTCTCAATTAGTATCTCTCCAACGGATTCAAGAATGAAAGGATCATCATCAACTATCAAAATATTCTTCATATTCATAAGACCTCCTATATCGTAGGCAAAGGAAGAACAACTTTTAATTCAGTCCCTTTTTCATAATCTTTCATGAACAATTTTCCTGAAACATTTTCAAGATCGAATCTAATAGAGTTAATAGTCAAAAGGTCCGATCTGTTATTTTTATTATCAACATCTTCTGAAAGTGTCTCCAACCCTGTTTTAAAATTTGTGTTGAAAATCAAATTTATGTTATCATCGAATAGAGAAAAATTTATAGAGACTTTATTACCTTTAACTTTTTCACTTCTGTGGAAAAGAAGAAGCATGATTTCAAGGAAAATATATTTTAAAAATCCATGTGGCAACTTTACAGGTGGTATCTTTTTATCATAAGAGTATTCAATTTCAACATTGTGATTGATAAAGTAATCTTTTATTATTGGTAAAAATTTTAAAGTTTCATCCTCAAGGTTTACAAGTTCCATCCTTTCAGAGATCCCAAGTTTAAGTTCCCTTACAGTTGAAACTATGGAAACTATTCTATCAACATTCTGCTCAATCATATCAATTTTTTTATGCAATTCCTTCGGACAACTCTTATCCATCCTTAATACATCGAGTTGAAGGATTATCGATGTAATAGGATTATTTATCATATGACTTATACTTGAGATCAATTCCCCGGCTACAGATAGTTTTGAAATTTTTCCTATTTCATGTTGCAAAGATGACATACTCTCAACGGAAACTATATAGTTTCTTATACCAATAATTTTTTCACACTTATATTCAAATTCGTATTCAAAATTATTTTCTTTTATAAAATCTAAATAGGGAAATTCAAAAAGGTTTTTATACCTGTAAATATCCTCATCTTTTTTTAAAATTACAAGAATAGGGATCTTCAAATAAAAGAGCCTTTTTAAAAGATTTGTATCTTTTAAAATTTTTCCACTTGATGATGTTAAAATTATATCGATTTTCACCTCAGCACAGATCCCCTCTATTTTAGCAAAATCATCTTCGAATATTAAATTGTTCTCATTCAACTTTTTCGATTCTAAAATATCATCATGCGTTACTTTGAAAATTATAATCTGTTTCATAAGACTCCCTCCTCAATTTCACTTTCCGCAATATACCGTATCATATCTTTTGATATGTCTCCTGTATACAATTTTGGTATGTACGAATCTCTACTATCAATGAGTTCAACTATTCTTTTGAAATTCTCAATCGATGATCTTTTCTTCCCTTCCATTTTATCTATCAGAGCAAGATAGTATAGAGCATATATATAGTTTGGGTTTTGTGCTAATGTTTTTTGAAAATAGAGTTTTGCTATAGAATAGTTCAATCTGTCAAAGTAGTATATTCCAAGAATGAAATCGAAATCTGGATCCTTAATTCCGTTCATTTGTAACTGTTTCTCAAGGAATTCTATTTTCATAATATCGTGCTGCCTTGTAAATATGAGAAGCATCAATTTTAAAATTTCAACACTCCTTTCATCATCTTTACCAAGAAGTGCCTGCAAGATACCTAAAGATTCATTGTATTTTTTTTCTTTAAAAAAATTTAAAGCATCCTCAAAAGTATAATCTGAAACTAAAAAATCATCACTCTCAGGTTTTTTAAAGTAGAATAAATCTTCACAAATCTCTTGCTCAAACAAACCAGTTGAGAAAATGTTTATCTCTTTGAAATCTGATATGACATAACCACCACCTTTCAACAACCTGTAACTCTCTTTCGACAAATTCACTAACCTTTCTTTCAAAAATATTTTGGAAAAATTGTTAACAACTATCATATCAAAAAATTCACTCTTTATGGAGTTGTTAAAGGGATTCGTAACTATGAAATTTATTCTGTTTAAAAGGTCTGCTCTTATAGTGTAATTTTCTATCATATCAATAAAATATTTAAGCTCGTCATCATTCGCTTTTATGAGCTGTGGATATTCTATCTTACAATTCTTTATCCTTTCAACAATGAAAAATGATGGGTAAACTGCAAAATAGTTGACATTTTTTCTCTTCTTTAGGTTTTTTAGAGCCAGTTCACTGTCTATAACGAAGGAAAGTAAAGAACTACCAATATCCGAGGAGAAAAATAGTATGTTTAAATTATCCTTTTCAATATTCTCAAAAATATTTTTTGTTATCTTTCTGATATCCTCATTTTCAAAAAATATATTTTGATAATTGTAAAGAGCAAAGAGAATCTTTTCAAAATCCTCTTTTGTCTGAATTTTCCCAAGATTGTAGAGATCATGTATTTTGACATTCAAAGATGTTGTTATGTTTATGTTAAAAGAGTTCTGTAAAATATCTATTATCTCGTTAACAGTTTTTAAAATCACCTTTCCCCCCTTTTCAGGATATTTTTAACTCGCAATAAAATCTTCTGAGGATCAATAGGTTTTGGGATGTAATCATCAGCTCCCTTTGAAAGCCCCTCAATCTCATTTTCAGAATCTGACTTTGAAGTGAGAACAACAATAGGGATATCGGATAGATTTTTATCATCTTTAATCCTGTCGATAAGTTCAAATCCTCCCATCTCCGGCATAGATAGGTCTGTGATAACAAGATCAACATTTTTGCTTCTCAAGATGTCTAACGCTTCTTTACCATTTTCAGCTTCCAAAGTTAAAAACCCTTCCGATTTAAAAAGTGCACTGATAACCGTTCTTATTGTTTTTACATCATCAACAACAAGTATACTCTTTTTATCTTCTCCACACTCCTTGTTTTCCGTTCTGGAAGAGATTTCATTTTCAACAAGAAATCTATCAACGTCAAGAACCCTTTCTATTTCACTAAATGTTGTTATACCTTTTTTAACTTTATCCAGTCCATCATCAAAAACATTTTTGTAATTTATACTCTTTAGGTAATGAACTATCTCATTTAAATCTGTTTCCTTCTCAATCAGTTCCCTCAACTTCTGATCAATTTCAAGAACTCCAAAAATTCCAATTATACCTGAGAATCCAGTATAGTTACATTTTTCACATCCGTTTTTGTTCTCTTCGATGATTTCAAAATTTTCATCAACTTTTAAAATATTTCTTACCTTCTCATCCGGCTTAACTTTATGTGAACAAAATTTACAAACTTTCCTAACTATCCTCTGTGCTATAACAACAAGCAAAGCATCAGCAATAAGATATGGTTCAACACCCAAATCTTTCAACCTTATAAGAGTTGATACTTCACTGTTTGTGTGTAGAGTTGAAAGTAGAAGATGTCCTGTAATGGCACCTTTAAACGCAGTTTGAGCCGTTTCATTATCCCTTATTTCGCCGAGCAGGATAACGTTGGGATCCTGCCTTAAAAGAGTTCTTAAAGCTGAAGAAAAAGTAACATTGTTTTTAGGATCTATCTGTGTTTGATTTATACCTTTGATAGTGTACTCTATCGGATCCTCAATGGTTGTTATGTTCAAATGTTTATAATCCAGTTCCTGCAAAATCGAATAGAGAGTAGTTGTCTTTCCACTTCCAGTTGGACCTGTGACAAGAATTATTCCCTGAGATTTTGCTGAGTTTTTCCTGATGATTTTAATATTATCTTCAGTTAGACCAAGTTGTTCAAGTGAAACCTTTATTTTACTCTTATCGAGAATCCTTATCACTACTTTCTCTCCGTCCATTATTGGAATTGTAGAAACCCTTAAAGATATATCTTTATGTGAAACAACTATCTGTATATTTCCATCCTGTGCTTTTCTGGTTATGGTTATATCCATTTTAGCCATTATCTTGATTCTTGAAATTACCCTTTTTTCTATCTTCTTTGGTAACCTCAAATGCTCATTTAAAAATCCATCTATTCTGTATCTGACGATAAGATTACTCGCCTGCGGCTCAAAATGTATATCTGAAGCGTTCAATTTTATAGCATCTATTATTATAGAGTTTATAAGTCTAACTATAGGTTTTGAACTAATCTCGTCATCCTCCACAACATCTTCTTCCATATCTTCATAATCATCTATTTTAAGTATATTCTCAGGAAGGTCATAAGAGAACTTTTCTTGTCCAAAGATTTCAATAAATTTCTTTTCAAGGCTTTCGGTAGTAGTTATGAAGATATCAACATCAAGACCTGTGATAAACTGAACATCTTTAATAAGTTCAACGTTGAAAGGATTATCCGATACTATCTTTAAAGTTTTCTGATTCAGTTCAAAAGGCAAGAATCTATTTTTCTTAAGGTAAGTAGGTATGAATAGTGACAGCAAACCTTCAGTTATTTGAACTTTTTTTAAATCAACAAAACCTATCTTAAAATTCTCCTCAATAATTTTTGCAAGTGTTTCATCCACCTTTAATTTCCCTTCAGATAATAGATTTGTAAAAAATTTTATCTGATCAAAACTTTTTGATTCACTCTCTTTCTGATAAATTTGAAAGATTTCCGGAAAATTTTTTAAATAATCAATTATTTGTGCTTTCATATTCTCCCACAAACCTTATAAATTTTTCCACTAAATCTTTTTTGAAGTATCTGTCAGCTAATTTCCGTAGATTTTCAAAAGCATCATTTTTCCCAACACCATCCCTATAATTCTTATTTTCTGTTAGAAGTAAATAGGTATGAACCAGTTTAATTATTTGTGATTGTAGTGGTATCTGATCCCCTTTCAATCTTTTTGGGGAACCTGAACCATCATAATTTTCACTTATTGAATTTATTATGGGTTCAAGTTCCTTCAAAAACTCAATATCCTCAAAAACATTCTTGAACTTTTCCGAAACCTCTTTGGAATTACTTTTTTTATCCTTTCCTAAAGATTGAATTATATCGAAAAGAACAGATGAGTATTTAATCTTTTCTACATTTTCCTCTTCCAATTTTAAAAAAGAGGAAAAATCTTCACAATATTTCGATTTTTTCTCTATTAACTTTTTTTGAAAACTATCCGATAATCCAGTCAAAGTGAGCATAGTGTATATTATCCCAAACCTTGTTGACTTCAACTTTTTGTTCAATTTTATCTCAGAGTATTTGTTCGATAGGACAAAAGACAAAACTTCAGCGATTTCAAGATCCGTATCCACAAAATCGTTCTCCCTTTTCAAGTAAACAACTCCCAAAATATCATTTTCATAACTCATAACCGAAGTCATCGACTTTGAACCAGCAAATATACAACCTATATTGTTTTTAACTGGAACAAAAAATATTGGTAACTTAGGATCAACTTTTTCTCCAATTTTAAATTCACCAACCGGAGGACCAACTATCTCTTTAAAAAAGTTATCCTCCCTTACAAAAAAATATATGAACTGTGTTAAAAAAATTTTTGAAAATTCAAGGTAAGATATTTTAAATAGAGTTTCAACATCATCTATCTTAGAAATCTTTTTTTGAAACTGTTTCAAAATTATTAACCTTTCAATAACCTTTCTTGATTCTTCACTCTCTGAACTTTTTTCTTTTTTGTTTATAATATCTGCAATTATTTTTTTATTTTCAAGTAAACTGTTTCTCTTATTTATAGCACTTTTCAATGCGTTCATAATCTGATTTATATGTAAAGGTTTTGGAATGTAATCAAAAGCACCATACTGCAAAGCTTCTATTGAGGTTGAGAGAGAAGCGTAAGCTGTCATTACTATTACCTGAATATCATTATCGATCTCCTTAATGTTTTTTAAAATGGTAAGACCTGAAATGTCTGGAAGAATTATATCCGTAAAGACAATGTCAGGGGGACTGTTTGATATATAATTCATTGCTGAACTACCATCGTAAAAAGCAAGACATTCATAATCTGATGAATAGTTGTTCAAGGCATCCTTTAAAGAGTTTGCAAGATCTTTATTATCATCTATTATTAAAACCCTCATCTTCCTTTGCACTTTTCCTCCTTTTTGCTTTTTTATAAACAAAAAAAGTGCCAAATATAAGTGTAACAATTTCATTATGTTATAATTATATGACATTATGTTTTTTTTTAAATTGCAAAGGGGTTCAAATTAAGTTACTTATTTCTAACAATTTATAACCTTTATACGAAATTTGCAAAAGTCATAATTTTATGACACATTTAAAGTTTCGGTAACAAGATAACATTTTCTAACAATAAAGGATTTCAAAATGGGGTTTTTTTCACAACTTTTTTTCAGTTCATCGATATTTACCTTTATTTTTAATATTAATTTTTTACTTTCAGGTAAACTTTCTAATCTTTTTATTAACAGGTAGTTGTTAAGAGTATTTAAATTTTTAATTTCAAGGTAAAAATTTTCTTCTTTTATCCTATCAAGATAGGTATTTTCAAGATCTTCAATTTTTATCCATTTTAAACTCTTAAAAATTTTCATCTCAGGGATTCTGGTTAAAAGCAAAATATTTTTTTCCATCCTGCCATCATTCAAAAAATTCTCTATTATGAATTTGTACTCCTCTACCTCTTTAAGTATCCTGTCAAGTTGTTCATAATGAAAAGGTTTTTCAATTATATAACTCACATCAAGTTCTTTTAAAAGATCCTTTACTTTTTGATTTAAACTTGCAGTAACAACGATAAAGGTTAAAAAAAGATCCATCTTTTTCAGTTGGTTTATGATATTTAAGCTACTGTTGGAACCTAAGAAAATATCTATTATGAGAACATCAAGGTTCTCGATCTCATTTGGTTTCAAAAAAAGAGGGTGTTTATCCAAAAGGTAAACCTGATATTTTTTCAATACAAGTATATCCTTTAAAGCGTTTGCGAAAGTTTCATTATCTTCGATTATTCCTATATTCATAATTACTCCTTTTTTATCCAATCGAATACATTATATGTGCCAAATTAAATTGTTCTATTTTAGAACTTAGAATTATTAACCCGTTATAAACACATTACAAACGTTTAAAATGTTGACAATTTGTTTTCTAAGTTTATTATCCTAATTATGGTTGGAGTAACTTTTCTTTTCATTTCAGTTCTTCTATTTTCAACTATGGAGATATCCTCTAAATTTATTTCAAGTGATTTCAATTTTTTACAGTTAACTTTTTTGAGATTTTTTCTGGGAATTTTCATTTTCATTTTTTTTATCCTACTAAATAAAGATTTAAAAAAAGAACTTGGAAATTTAAAAATGAAAAGTTTTATAAAAATATCCTCTTTAGGTTTTATAAATGTTTTTCTCTCAATGGTTCTTCTCCAATATTCTGTTGAGAAAGGTAACGCTTCTGTTGCTGCGGTTCTTATAGGTAGCCATCCAATATTCGTATACATTTTAAATTTAATCTTTTCAAAAGAGTTTGATAGAACCAAACTCTTTAAAATATTAACAGGTATAATCGGAATATCTCTTCTTTTACTCTTTTCTAAAAAAATCAATAGAATCGATTATCTATCATCTTTTGCCGGTCTTTTATCATCATTTTTCTTTGCGCTCTTCACGTTCCTTTCAAAAAAATTTTTAAAGGATAACAGTCCGGTTATCATAAACTTCATATCTTTCTTTTCAGGTATTTTGTTCTTACTACCTTTTTTCTTTTACAAAAAGAACCATCTTTTAAATTTTAACTCTTTTAACATTCCTTTCCTGTTATACCTTGGATTTTTCGTTACCGGATTCGGATACCTTTTATACTATGAAGGTTTTAAGAGGTTGAATGTTGTTGATGGATCTATCTTCTTTTTCCTAAAACCATTGATAGCTACAACACTTTCAGTGATTTTGTTAAAAGAAAAGTTGAGCCCAATTCAGATTTTTGGCATATTTTTGATAATTTTATCCTTGACAGATTTTAAAAAGGGGAAAAAAATTGAAATCTATAACGGAATCAAAAAAGATATCGATAGTTGAAAAAAATTCTATATTTATAGGTAGAGGTTTTTTCGTAAAAGATAAAAACGATGTTGAAAAGGTTATCTCATCTTTGAAGAATGAGGATAAAGACTATACTCATATAGTTTACGCTTACAGGTTAACATCAAACGAATTCTATTACACCGACGATAGAGAACCAAAAAATTGTGCAGGTCTTCCTGTTTACAACGTTATAGAAAAGAATGACCTTTACTTCTCATTGATTACTGTAACAAGATTTTTTGGTGGTATAAAACTTGGTGCGTCAGGCTTGGTTAGAGCGTACTCAAGATGCGCTATTGAAACTTTGAAAAACTCTATTATAAAGGAACTTGAAAAATTTTATCTTTTGGAGATTTCAACCGACTATAACGAATACAACAAAATTTTACATGTTATTGAAAGAACTAAACATAAAATTTTAGTTGAAGATTTCAAAGAAAGGGTAAAAGCAAAAATATATGTTAATGCTGAAACTTTATCAAAGTTAGAAAAGATCTATCCAGACTCTTTTGAAATTTTGGATAAAGATATCCTTCTTCCCTACTGATTCATCTTTTTCAAAAGTGAAAGTATAGATCTTCTTGAAAACGGTTTTTTCAAAAGAGGTATTTTAAACTCTCTTATAATCCTTTTCACTTCAGCAGGGATAGAGTAACCTGTTATAAAAACGAATTTTATTTCTGGATAATCTTTTCTTACAAGGTGGAAAACCTCTGAGCCAGACTCATTTTTAATCCTTATATCACAGAATATTATAGAAATTTTCTCTTTACCTTTTTCTATAAGTTTAATAGCATCCTTTATATTTTCAGATTGTATAGTATCTATACCTTCCTCATTCAAAACGTCTATTATCGACTCTCTAACTTCATCTTCATCATCAATAATAAGAATCTTTTTAGATGTTTCAGATGGTGGTAATTTTATCATCTTCGAATCGGAGGAGTAAGGAATAAGTTCGGGATCATTTTCATGTAAAATAGCGAACCTTTTAAGTATATCGTTTATTTTGTTCAAACTGTTCTTTATCCTCTCAATCAATTTCTTCTCTTTATCAGTTAACTTGTTTCCCATCCTTTTCTCAAGGGTCTCGGTAGATAAAAGTATTACGGAAAGTGGTTGGTTCAATTCATGATGCATTGTTATTACGGATGCTTTTATAATGTTCATTTTAGCAAGTTTTACACTATCCTTCATATCATCTATCATCTTTAAAATGATTCTTATCCTTGAATCGAGTTGATTTATATCTATAGGTTTGTATATGTAATCTACAGCACCAGCTTCAAGACCTTCAGCAACGGTTGATGTATCGGTTAGATGTGAAAGGAATATTACAGGGATCTCCTTTAACTGTTCATCCTCTTGTATATCCCTACAGATATCTATTCCGTTGAATTCGTTTAGATCTATATCTAAAATTATTATGTCAGGTAAAAATTCCTTTATCCTTTTTATACATTTGTTCGGGTCATTATCCGCATAAACTACATAACCTAAAGAACTCAATGATTTACTGACAAATGTTGTAACAGTTATACTGTCATCAAGAATATAAACTCTAATTTTATTTCTCATTTTTCCCCCTTTAATAGGTTTACAACTTCATTCAACTTCCTCTTTATCTCCCCTTTTATATAATTTTTATCATTTTTGAAATCAAAGTTTAACTGAACGATTTCAACTTTTGAATTCATAACTTCATTCGCTCCTTTTATAGTATATTTTTTTTCATAAAGCAACTCTTTTATCCTTTTTACAATTTCTATATCCTTTTCAGTGTACATCCTTCTTCCATTTACCGAATGTTTCAAAGGTTTTAACTTAGGAAAAACTGTTTCCCAATATCTCAAAACATAACTTCTGAGACCAGTCATCTGAGAAACTTCTTTTATAGAATAGTATCTTTTCCTATTTCTATATTCTGTTTTCATTTCCCTTAATCAATCTTTCAATATTACTTTTATGTTTTAAAATTATAAAAATTACCACAATTATAATCAATAAAAAATCTATATTTGAAAATTTTTTAAAAGGAAAAGTTATATTTAAAAGTTTTCCCATAACAAAATAAACTATTGGTAGGAAGAATGCTGATACTATAGTCCCAACAGCAACAATCCTTGTTGTTACTACTGAAATTAGGAAAAATATTGCACAAACTAAAATCTCAAAAGGGAAAAGGACAATAAAACTTCCAAATGAGGTTGCTGCACCTTTACCACCTTTAAACTTAAGGTAAGGTGTAAACATATGCCCTAAAACTGTTGTGATGGCAACTATTGTTGATATCTCAAGATTTTTATCAAAATAAAAAACTGAAATCAAAGTAGGGATGAAACCTTTTAAAAAATCGAGAATAAACACAGGTATACCATACTTCCACCCTCCAATCCTGTATACATTTGTGGCTCCAACATTACCACTACCAACCTTTCTAATGTCTGTTTTCAAAAACAATTTTGAAATGACAAAAGCAAAAGGTATACCTGAAAATAAATATGATAATAAACAAAATATTATTATCTTAATTATCATCTTTTCTCCTCAATTCAACATCGAAAGGAATCTCCGATAAGTTCAAAACCTCTCTTATTTTATTAATTATATATCTAATATAATTTCTGTCAATATTTTCTGGGTCGTTAACTCTCAAAATGAAAATTACAGGGTCTTGAGATTTCTGTGTTAAACTGTAGAATCTTGGTCTTTTTCCACTCTTCAAAACTGGATGTTTGAAATTTGGAATTATCTTTTCAAAAAGTACCGTGTTCAGTAAACTGTTTTTAAACTTGATAGGTAATTTACCTCTTAGTTCATAAGATTTTTCGAGTATTCTATATATGTGTTTTTTCTCCTTTGCAGAGATGAAAAGTTTTGGCAAAAAATCGCCGAACTCCAAATTTTCAAGTACCTCTTTATAAAACTTCGTTTTTTCAATTCCAGTTACAAGATCAGTTTTGTTAAAAACGATTACAGTTGGTTTTAAAAGTAACAGAGATTCTCCAAGAATTTTTTTATCCTGATGGGTGACTTTCTCTTTTACATCCATTACAACTACAACAACATCAGCCCTTTCCATGGCGAGTTTACTTCTCAAAATCGTATAGTATTCCGTAGGTTCTTTTATTTTAGATGCCCTTCTTATTCCTGCGGTATCTATAAGAACAAAATGGTTCTTTTTATACTCAAGGTAAGAATCTACAGAATCCCTCGTTGTTCCAGGTATTGGAGAAACTATCATCCTGTTTTCGTTGAGGAGAGAGTTAACGATGGTGGATTTCCCTGTATTAGGTTTACCTACTATCGCTATCTTTAATCCCTCCTTAAAAAACCCATCTTTCTTCTGTTCCCTGTACCTTTCAACAAGCATCTCTTTTAATGTAGAAAGGTTCAACTTATGCTCTGCCGAAGTTTGAATATAAGTACCAAAACCGAGTTTAAAAATATCAGGATCAGGGAAATCATCATACTTATCGCATTTGTTAACGATAAGGATAACATCCTTCTTTCTACGTCTTAATTTTTCAGCTATATAATAATCATCACCTGTAATACCATTTCTGTTATCTACAACAAACAGTATTATATCTGACTGATTTATCGCAATATCAACCTGCTGTTCTATAAGGTCACTGAAAGTTACATTCTTTGGATTCTCTTCAATTCCTCCAGTATCTATGATTACAAATTCTTTACCATCTATCTCTATTTTTTCATAATGCCTATCCCTTGTAAGGTTAGGTGTTGAATGAACAACAGCCTCTCTTTTACCTAAAAGGGCGTTGAAAAGTGTTGATTTCCCAACATTAGGTTTTCCTATTATAGATACAACATTCATAAAAGATACCTTTTAATATCAATATTTTTTTCCAAAACTATAAGGTTTTTCCCACTGCTTTTAATAATATCTTTTTTTGTGAAATTATCAAGTGTTAAACCATCAATGTTAAAAACATTTTTATGTATAAGATAATTTTTATAATCTGTCTCTTTCATTATTTTTACAATATCAAATGCTGTTAGAAGGCCAGTTACCGTAACGATCTCTCCAAAAAAAGTGTTAACTAAAGGCAAAATCCTTTCAGATTTAAAATAACAATTTTTTATCAAAAAATCTCCAAAACTTTTTCCTGTTATAATAGCGTAACCCTTTTTAAGTTTTTTATCTTTAAAATTCTTGGTTTCTTCAATAAAGTTCCTAACCATACCTATCCCATTTTCATACTGTGGGAAAGAATGGTAATAACTTTTTGGAGGGATTTTCATCCCAGATTTCAGAAAAAGTTCATCCGCTACGTAAACTTTTTTGTATCCAAAAATTTTTTTCAAATTTTCAACATACTCAATAAGATTTTTTGCATAATCTCTATCTATGGGAGTAAATTTTGATAAGTCTTTTCTGTACTTTGTTAAACCTAAAGGAACGATACCAAGTGATAAAAATCCTTTACTCGCAGCATACCTTATTGTCTCTTCAAGATATTTACCATCATTTATATTCCTCATAAGGACAACCTGACCATGTATTTTTATTCCCCCATCTATCAACTTTTCAATTTTTTCAATTCCGTTTTCCACTCCAAAAATTTTTTTCCTCAAAACGTTATCAACGGAATGGACAGAAATGTAGAGTGGAGATATTTTATGCTCAACTATATTAAGAAGCAGCCTATCATTCAAATTGGAAAGAGTTATGAAATTACCATACTCGAAAGATTCCCTGTAATCGTCATCCTTAAAATATAAACTTTTTCTAAGACCTTTTGGGTTCTGATCAACAAAACAGAAAATACATTTATTGTTGCATCTCCTCCTTTCAAACTCATCAAACTCAATTTTTATTTTACCATAATCTTTTTTTGAAACCTCAAATTCTATAAAATCACCATCCTTCTTTTTTACAAGAAAAACCATCTTTTCAAAAGAAGTTTCGAAAAGTACACCTAAAAAGTCGAATATCTCCCTTCCGTTGATCGAAACTATTCTATCACCCACAGATATGGAGTGCTTTTTAAATATGGAACCTTTTTTTATCTTTGAAATTTTTATTGACATTATCTTAAAAAGAGATTGTTTAACCTGTAAAAATATTTTATCAACTCGTATCCAGATATTGTATTATAAGGGTTGAAATACCCATCATCAACTTCCATAATCCCTAAAAAAATCACATTCGAAATAGGTTTGTATGCAAAAAATTTTTCGTCAACATCCTTAATATCTACTACATTCATTTTAAAATTGGAAAGGAACCCATTTTTCAAAATAAAGTTATAAAAAAATACCGCAATCTGGTACCTTAAGATAGGGGTTTCAGGCTTAAATGTATTATCTGGAAGTGGTGGTAAAATTCCCCTTTTTACCTGTGCGTACAGGATCTCACTTTTTGGAAACATTTTTATGTCAAAAGGGATCTCGTTACTGTAAATGAAAATCTGCTGGGGGAAATATATTCCAAAAAGGTAAGCTACATCACTTTTTGTAATAACATTCTTCTTTTCTAAACCTTTCATAAAAGGATAATCCTTATCAACCTTGCTTTTAAAAAATGAAAGGTACCTGTCATTCTTTGGGAAACAACCAGTAAGAACAACTAAAAGAATTAAAAGGATAAAAGGATAATTTTTTTTCTTTTTAAACATATTCATAAAGTGCCGGAGGCCGGACTCGAACCGGCACGGGATTGAAGTCCCAGCGGATTTTAAGTCCGCTATGTCTACCAATTCCATCACTCCGGCAAAAGGCGGCATCCGGATTTGAACCGGAGAATAACGGTTTTGCAGACCGTCGCCTTACCACTTGGCTATACCGCCAGGAAAAAAATGGAGCGGGAAACGGGACTTGAACCCGCGACATTCACCTTGGCAAGGTGACGCTCTACCAACTGAGCTATTCCCGCTCTTTGAAAACATTTTATATCAAAATTATAAAAAATGTCAATACTTTTATATAGTTTTAAAAACTTTTTCAATCCTTTTAAATGCCCAATCAATATCTTTTTTGGTTATGACAAGTGGTGGAGCGAACCTTATAATATTTTCGTGTGTCTCTTTGCAAAGGAGTCCCTCTTTCATTAAGGCTTCGCAGAATCTCCTTGCACCACCAGCGTTTTCATTCAATTCGACACCTATAAGAAGTCCCCTTCCTCTAACTTCCTTTATATAATCGGATTTAATTGATTTTAGAAGTTTCATAAAATAGTTACCCATCTTCAAAGAGTTCTTATCAAGTTTCTCCTTTATAAGTACATCGAGAGAAGCAACTGCTATAGCACTTGCCAATGGGTTTCCACCAAATGTTGAACCATGGTCACCTGGTTTGAATACATCCATAACCTCTTTCTTTGCAAGGAATGCACTAACAGGATAATATCCTCCAGAGAGAGCTTTTCCTAGTATAAGTCCATCAGGTTTTACCCCTTCTTCCCAAAGGTGTGCGAAAAGTTTTCCCGTTCTGCAAAGACCGGTTTGTATTTCATCTAAAACGAAAAGGATGTTATTTTTTCTACATATCTCCTGTGCCCTTTTCAAAAATCCATCAGGTGGTATTATTATTCCGCCCTCTCCCTGTATCGGTTCAGTTAAAAAAGCAACAGTGTTTGGTGTTATAGCTTTTTCAAGGGCATCCGTATCCCCAAAAGGTATCTCTACGAAACCTTGTGTTAAAGGTCCAAATCCATCTTTGTACTGGAATTCAGATGAAAAAGAAATTATCGTAATAGTTCTACCATGGAAATTGTTTTTAGAAACTATTATCTCAGCTTTATCCTTTTCAACACCCTTTACAGTGTATCCCCATTTCCTTATAGCCTTTAAAGCGGTTTCAACAGCCTCAGCACCAGAGTTCATAGGCAACATCTTATCCATCTTTGCAAGTTTGCAAAGTTTTTCATAGAACAAAGGTAGTTGGTCGTTATGGAATGCTCTACTTGTCAATGTTAGTTTTTTCATCTGTTTTATTGCTGCTTGTGCAATCTTTGGATTACAATGTCCCTGATTTACAGCAGAATATGAACTCAAAAAATCTAAATACTTTTTCCCTTCTGTATCCCATACCCATATGCCTTTCCCTTTTGCTAAACAAACATCGAGCGGATGGTAATTGTTTGCTCCATACTTTTTTTCCATTTCAAAAAGTTTATTTGATTTTTTCATAAACACTCCTTTTTTGAATCTATAAAATATCATATTAAAAATTAAAGTCAAGAGCATAGAAATATGTTGATTATTTTGCAAATGTTGCTAAAATTCTTTATCTATGAAAAGTATAGCGATATTTTCAACAGTCCATAAAGTTTACGATGTAAGGATATTTCATAAAGAGATAAAAGCGCTTAAAGATTCTTATAAAATTTTTTACTTTAACCCAAATGTTGAAGAAGAGAAAAAAGAGGATGAAAATATTTTTTTAAAAAAACTTAAAAAAAGAAAGAACAGATTTTTAAGGATCATTTTCTCACCTTTTGACACTTTCTTCCAACTTGTTGGGACCGATTATTCTCTTTACCATTTCCACGACCCTGAACTTTTAATTACAGGAATCCTCCTTAAAATCTTTGGGAAGAAAGTGGTATTCGACTCTCATGAGAACAACTATGGTCTTATAATTGAAAAAACATATTTAAAGCCCTATATTTTAAAATTTTTGATAGCAAAATCTGTAAGATTTTTCGAACTGGTGACATCCTATTTTTTCGATGGTCTTATTGTAGCAAGACCTGATCTTGAAAAACTTTATAAAAACAAAAATATCCTTGTGTTTAGAAATTTTCCAGATATAGATTTTAAAATAGAGGATGGAGTAAAAAAATTTAACGAAAAACCTATAGTAGTCTATTCCGGTGGATTAACTTATATAAGAGGTATCACACAACTTGTTGATGCTGTTGGACTTTTGGATGGGAAAGTTGAACTACATCTTTTAGGTGAATGGCAGGATAAAGGATTAAAAGAGGATTGTGAAAAAAGGAAAGGTTATAAATATACAAAATATTTAGGGAATTTCCCTTACGGTGAACATTTCAAATTCATCAAAGAAGGTGATATAGGAATAGTCCCCTTTTTACCTGCCCAGAACCATCTCACAACACTTCCAAACAAACCTTTCGAATATTTCCTGTGTAAAATCCCTGTTCTTATGTCAAATTTCGATTACTGGAAAAACACCTTCAAAGATATTGCATTCTTTTTCGATCCATTATCACCGGAAGATATTAAGAAAAAAATTTTGTATTTACTTGAGAATAAAGAATTTTCTAAAAAACTCGTTGAAGACGCTTATAAAAAAGTTCAGAAGGAATTCAACTGGAATAAAGAGAAAGATAAACTTTTGGATTTTTACAAAAAACTGCTTAAAAACTAAATCTATCCATTATCTCTTTCAATCTGAAAATTTCATTTTCATTGTTGAAAATGTGGAAAGCGAACCTAACCATTCCATCTCTGAAAGAGACTCTGACATTCTTTTCGATAAGGTAGTTGAAAAAGTTTTTTGTTTTTTTCGTTTTGAAAGAGATTATCGGTGTTTTTATTTCTATTAAGTTTTGAGAAAGAAAACCAAAATTTTCAAGCATATGCCCTATATTTTTTATTCCTTCAAGATTGTGAGAATATATCTCTTCTTTGCCTATGCTGTTTAAAAATTTTAAGTTCTCACCCATCATAGTTATACCTAAAAAGTTTCTCGTTCCACTCTCTATTCCAGAACCATTGATCCTGTAATCAGGTAAATTTTCAAAAGAATCGAAATTTTTGTAATCTAAAGAAAGCCATCCACAGTTTCTCTTAACAACTCTATCTATATGTTGTTCATCCATATATAAAAACCCTATACCTTGTGGACCCAAGAGCCATTTTGAAGCACCAGCGAAAAGAAAATCTACCGGTGTTTTCTCGAGATCTATTGGAACGGAACCTGCTGCCTGTATAGCATCTACAGCGATGAGAGAATTTCTACTATGAACTATTTCAAGTAAAACGTTCAAATCAACCATCTCACCTGTAAGATAATCTACAAGATCAACAAAAACTAAACATTTTTTGTATTTAGATAATTCCCTATCAAGATTGTTTGGATTTTTAGTTATAACTTCAACAGAATATCTATCATCTTTCTGAAATGGAACTAAAGTGCATGGGAAACCTTTTCCATATACAATAATTTTTTTTATTTCGGAAAATCCATTTTTAATGATATGAACGGATGATGTTGTATTCTGAACCAGACCAATACTGTTTTGTTTACAGTTTATAAGTTTTGCGATTTCCTTTCTGCAATTTTCTATGGTAGAAAAATATGTTTCAAGAGGTACATCCCCTTCAAAAGAAAGTTGTTCAAGTAACTTTTGCGCTTTAGAAACACTTTCCTTTGTAGGAATTCCAGATGATGCTGAGTTGAAATATAAAACCTCTCTGGGGTTAAAATATGTAGAAAAATCTTTCATAAGCCCACCTTTTTATAATATTTTATCATAAAAAATTATACTTTCAAGATAGCGCCCGAAGGGAATCGAACCCCCAACCTCTTGATCCGTAGTCAAGTGCTCTATCCAGTTGAGCTACGGGCGCGAGAGTATATTATATACTTTCCTCCTTAGAATTCAATTCGAATTCGTGCCTTATTGAAAAACCTATATACAACTTCTTTGCCTGATCGGAGAATGGATATGTAACATCTATCTGGAAAGATTTTGGGATGAAAATGTTAACGAAAAAATCTGGGACTTTATGTTTGAAGAGATCTCCCCTTTCTATGTCAAGAGTTAAAAACAACTCATTCTTTATCCTTTCGGTAAAATGGAGATACGTTGAAATACCTGTTGTAAAAGATATGTTTGGGCTAATATGGTAACCTATTATACCGGAAAATATTGGATAAACCAAAACGTTTGACACATTCGTATAAAGATCACTTTGGAGAGCCAACTTTAAAGGCATTTTAAAATCAGGAGAGTATTTTAAACCGAAACCTGCAGAATTACTCTGGTATCCAACAACAAGATCAAGATATTTTGCGAGTCCATAGTTGAAAGAAAAGCCCCAATAACCTTTACTCTCTTTTAAAGAGTCAGCTAAGTTTTTATCATCTTCAGAAAAATACCCGGCATAAGCAAGATTGTATTGAAAATGAATATTACCTGTATAGACCGGATCCGCAAGTTGGTTTGATGGAAAAATTTTATCAACTAAAAGAAAAATGAAAATAAAAAGAAGATAAAGTTTTTTTTTCATAAAAACCCCTTTTACGTTTATAATAATTCTTCTAAAATTCTTGAAATCCTCTCTGATGTTTTGCCATCCCAATATTTAATTCTATTTCGTTTTACTCTTTCAGAAGTATTGAAAATTTTTTCAATACTTTCAACCTCAGGTTCTAAAAGGGTATTTGTTCCTTCTGTAAGAGTAACAGGTCTTTCAGTGTTCTTTCTCAATGTAAAACAAGGAACATTCAAAAATGTGGTTTCCTCCTGAATACCTCCAGAATCGGTTAAAACGAATTTCGAATTCATCTCAAGAGCAACTGATTTAAGATAGGACACAGGTTTTATAAAATATATTTTTTCTGATATATATTTTTTTAAATTGAAAAGATTTATCATCTTTTCAGTTCTTGGATGAAGGGGAAGTATTACAGGATACTCTTTTGAAAGAATTTTAACAAAATTCAAAATTTTTATAAACCTTTTTCTATCATCAACATTTGAAGGTCTATGTAATGTTAGATAGATGAAATTTTTTCTTTTAACGGAAAACTCTTTACAGATATCGATGCTCCTTATTTTATCAAGATTCTCTTTTAGGGTATCTATCATTATGTTTCCAACAAGAAAAATATTTCTCTTTTCTCTCCCTTCCTTTAAAAGGTTGGAAACAGCATCTTGTGATGGAGCGAATAGAAAATCTGAAAGTGAATCTGTAACTATTCTATTTATCTCTTCAGGCATACTTTTATCAAAACTTCTTAAACCCGCCTCAACATGAGCAACTTTCAAATAGAGTTTTTTTGCTGCAATCGTTGCTGCCATTGTTGAGTTCACATCACCAAAAACAACACAAAGGTGTGGTTTTCTTTTTAAGAGTAATCTTTCATATTCAACCATTATTTTATATGTCTGGTAAGCATGAGTTCCACTTTTAACGTCAAAAGAATAATCTGGCTTTGGAATTGAAAGATCCTCAAAAAATATATCTGACATCTCCTTCGTGTAATGTTGCCCGGTATGAATTAATCTTACATTAAAATTTTCCCTTAAAATTCTATTAAGTTTTACAACTTTTATAAAATTAGGTCTTGCTCCTATTATAAGATCAACAGTTTTTTTCATAGGTAAAATTCCATTGATTTTTTTAAACCTTCTTTTACCCTTACAAGAACATCATATTTCATAATCCTTTTTATCTTTTCTATATCAGCCATAGAATCCCTTACGTCGCCTGCTCTTGGAGGAAGGTATTTTTTTTCTATCTTATAACCTGTTATGGTTGAGACATATTCCACAAGTTCGTTTACAGAGATCCTTTCGCCACACGCAACATTGAAAACTTCTCCAAATGCTTCTTCGGATGCTTTAAGTGAAAGTATGTTAGCATGAACAACATTCGAGACATAGGTGAAATCTCTCGTCTGGTTTCCATCACCAAAAATGGTAATGAAATTTTTGTTTTTAACGGATGAAAAAACTTTTGGTATAAAAGCCGAGTACTGTGACATTGGATCCTGATTCTCTCCAAAAACGTTGAAATATCTAAGTGAAATAGTTTTCAAACCATAAATTTTATAGAAAATTGAGGAGTAGTATTCACCTGTTAACTTTGTTAGAGCGTAAGGAGATTTTGGTTTAGGTTCAAGTGTTTCAACTTTAGGAATTATAGGGTTATCTCCGTATATCGAAGAAGATGATGCGAAGATGAACCTTTTAATATTCATATCCTTACTGCATTGCAGGAGATTTAAAGTTCCAACAATATTAACATCGTTTGTTGTAATTGGATCGTTTATTGACCTTGGAACTGAAGGAAGTGCTGCCTGGTGGAAAACATAATCTATATCTTTAAGAGAGAGCATAACTGTATGATAACTTCTTATATCACCTTCAACGAGTTCTATCCTATTTAAAAAAGGTAGAATATTTTCTCTTTTACCTGTTGAAAAGTTATCGAGAACCCTGACTTCATTGTTATCCTCAAGAAGTGCTTTTACGAGGTTACTTCCAATAAATCCAGCACCACCTGTAACAAGAATTTTAGCCATCCTTTCTCCTTTTTAAAAAAGCATTATACCATAAACTTTTCCATTTACAATCTCAATTTATCTTTAAAATAGATAGAAAAACGCCTTCCCTATTCTCAAAAAGATCAAAATTTCCAAAATATAGAGAGTCGTCACCCGTAAAATATTCAAATATCAAACTGTCACCTTTTTCAATCTTAACTATTCCAATTCCACTCAAATTTATAAAATTTCCTTTCTCTATCGTCCCTCTATAACCAGAGTTTAACTGAGCAACCTCTCTACCATTTATTTTAACTCTCAAAAACAAATCGGTTTTTTCTTTTTTGGATGAGAATGTGACTCTATATGAAATACTATAAAAACCACTTCTCAAAAAATACAAACTACCCCCATCATTTTCTGAAACTCTAAAAGATTCAGAGTTGTTCTCCAAAAAAACATCTTGAAATTTGAACTTTTTAAAATTATTTTTATGAATATCCTTTTCTCTTAAAGTGAAAATTTTCAAAGGAGTATTTAGATTAACTTCAATAAAAGGTAAATTGGAATCAACAACAATATTCCTTCTAAAAATTATGCTATTTGAACTATCCTCAAATAAGGAAAAATCGTTTGTTTTTTCAAGATTTGAAAATCCCCACCTGATATTTGGATTTTTTCCATTATTGTATCTTATTATCAAAGGTTGATCCGAAAAATTTGTTAAATTTTTTGTATAAATTTCGGAAGTAAAAAGTTGTACCTTTTTCATATCCAATCTGTTATTTTTAAATGTTATAGTGTCCCTTATACTTGAAACAAAAGAGAAATCACCATTACTGGAAAGATTTAATTTAACCTTACCCCCAACATTGATTTCTTTTCCAACATTCAGATTTCCTGAAAGTGTAAAAGAGCCATCTTCTCCACTGAAAAAGATAGAATCCTTTTTACCTTTGACCTTCATCTCGCCATTTAGATGCATAAAGGATGCTGCATAGGTTGATGAATCAACAAAATTTTTTGCTATGTACCTATCCTTTGCGATTACACTACCTTCCATCTGTAAAAGATTATGTATCTCATCCTTCTTCTTTAAAAGGAGAATATTCTGTTTTCTATTTCCAAATATTACAAAACTATCCCCATCCGTTTGGTGGAGTATAGATTTTATACCCCAGAAATTCTTCCCTATACTTTTACCCTGAGATGATGCCAGATAACCATTTGAAAGCCAGTTGAAACTGTTTGATATTTCACATCCAAAAATATCAGAAAATCTAACAAGGTTTTCATTTATTAAATTCTCACACATACAAAAAAACAATGAAAAATAATCAATTCTACCCTTATTTATAAAAGATTTGAAAGAAAGATTTTCCATCTGAATTGAGACATCTTCAGATAGGTTAATTATTACACTTCCTCCAAGATCGCAGTTGGAAGGAGTGTTTATACCTAAAATGACTAAATTTTTTATAGGTTTATTGATAACAATACTATCATATTCTAAATTCGAGATAATATTGACTTTAATATCCTTTAAATCGTTTTGGGAAGCGTAATCTAAAAGATCTGATATATTTCTAAAACTATCTGAAGGGATAGTGAAACTCTTTTGTTCAAAAGCAGATATTTTCAAGAAAAAGAATAAAAAAATAAAACAAAAAAATTCTTTACACATATTTTACTTCTCCTAACGTTAAATTTTATCATAGAAAAATTCTAATTCAATATTTACAACATTTTCATTCTATCCATTTTTAAACAATTTTTAAAATATTTAATACATTCCCCTTTGATGGAAACCATTATATTGACAAAAACGATTTTTTTGTTAATATTCTTTCTATGCCGAAGTGGTGGAATTGGTAGACACGTCGGTCTCAAAAACCGATGATGGCAACATCATGCCGGTTCGACTCCGGCCTTCGGCATTTAAGATCTCGCAAAAGTGATCCCTAAGACTTTATCGATTTTAAAATACGATTTTAAAACCCTTGCCGCATCGGACAAAGTTTTACCTGTAGTGAAAACATCATCTACAATAAGAATTGAAAAACAGGTAAACTCTTTTTTCGAAGGATAGAATATTTCTCCTCTTCTTTCCCTTAGAAATCTCGGTAAAACTGCCTGATTTACAATCCTTTCTTTCTGTTTTAAAATGTTTTCAGCAAGAGGAATACCTGTAAGTTCAGATAGATCTTTTGCTAGAAGAAAAGATTGGTTGTAATACCTATTGTAACTTTTAAAAAAACTCTGTGGTATGTAGGTTATGAATTCTACATCCTGAAAATTAATATCCTCCTGTAATTTCATATAAAGGGAGTTCGATATAAATGAACTCAAGGATTTTATGTTATAGTATTTGAAATTTTTTATGATCGTTGAAGTTGTTTTATCATAGTAGTAAACCGACCTAACATAATCAAAAAAATATTCTTTATCTTTACATCTATCGCACAAAATTTCATCTTCATCTATATTTTTCCCACAGATCTCACATAAATTTCCTCCAACCTTTTTTAATGCGACAAAACAATCTTTACACAAAGGTATATCCTTAATAAACCTCTCTTTTTTACATACAATGCAGTTATCAGGAAAAAGTATTTTTAGAGGGTTACCAATATCTATCCTTCTCATTGATTCCTCTATTTATTATAGCAAACATTATAAATGTTGTTAAATATGAAGAACCACCATAGGAAAATAAAGGTAATGGAATTCCAACTATGGGAATCAAACCAGAGGACATACTTATATTCAAGAAATACTCAAAGATAATGAAGGTCGTGAAAGTGTACACAACGATTTTCGTGTATTTTGATTTTATTCTGTTAACGATGTATAAAACTCTAAGTAAAATTATTGAAAGCATCGTAAGGATAAAAAGGTAACCTAAAAAACCAAACTCCTCCCCAACTGCAGAGAATATAAAATCAGTGTGTTGCTGTGGAACAAAATTTAAGCCTTTTTGTGTTCCGTTCAAAAATCCTTTTCCAAAAATTCCTCCAGAACCAATTCCTATTTTTGATTGTAAAAGATTCCATCCGTAACCATGAATATCCTTCTGTGGAGAGAGATAAGAGATTATTCTATTCTTCTGATAATCTCTCAAACTATGCCATACAATCGGTGCTATACCTCCAGATATTATGTTTACGAAAAACACTTTGAGAAGTTTTATAAAATCTACTTTTGAAAAATATAACACAAAAACCACAAAAAAAAGATAGAAGATCCAAAATAGAGGGAAAAAGGAAAAAATTATTGAGAGTATTGGTGTGATCAGTATGAAAAGATTTATCAATTTCACATCGAAAAGGTAAAGAATAATGAATAGGATTATTAGAAAAAGAATAGATGTTCCAAGATCAGGTTGGAGAAAGATAAGCAAAAATGGAACAAGAACGAAAATGTATGAGACAAAAAGTGTTATAAAACTGTCACGTTTTTCCCTCATCGATAGCAGAAATCTTGGAAGTGCAAGAATCAAAGAAACTTTTGCGAATTCGGAAGGCTGGATGTATGCTATTCCGAAATCCAGCCATCTTTCAACTGGAGATCTATTTACAACTTTCAAAAAAATAAGTAGTGTAATCGAAAAGAAGTAAAGGAGGTATGAACTTATATAAAATATTTTCATAGGGATAAACTGTATACCGATAAAAAGAAAAAAAGAGATAAAAAACCAGATGAACTGTTTATAGAAAATTGATATACTGTCATTACAAACAACTGAGAACAAAACCATAAGACCGAAAACTGAAAGTCCTAACAAAGAGAAAATAATAAAAGGATCGAACCTTTTTTTAAAATCCATTTTTTATCCTAAGATATTTTTCAACTATCATTTTAGTTAACCTCGCGGGGTCATTTCCACCATGTCCACCATTCTCAATTACAACAACAACTACCAATCTGTTGTTACCTTTTTTATCGGTATAGATCCCACCAAACCACGCATGTGGTTCACCTGTTGGATTTTCAGCCGTTCCAGTTTTTCCACTTATATAACCCAAATTTTTATCCATCCTTGCAAGAGTTGCAGTACCATCATCAGAATTGACAACATTGTACAGAGCTTTTTTTAAAAGGTTTAAATATTTTTTTTCAAACTTCACTTCCCCTTTTATCTTTTTTTTATACTCAAATACTTTCTCTCCTTTTTTCGTTTTAACGGAATCAACAACATGGGGGTTGATAAATTTCCCATCGTTTGCGAGCATTAAAAACATTGATGCCACCTGTATTGGAGTGACAAGTATATCCCCTTGTCCAATAGAAATATTGGCAAGTTGACCCATCCCCCAAATATTTTTCCCATATTTTTTATTAAGAAATCTTGAATCTGGAATTATTCCCTTACTCTCTTCCAATATATCTATTCCAGTTAAACACCCTAAACCAAGTTCCGTCGCTCCACTGTAAAGGTTTTCAACGCCAACCTTCATCCCGAGTTGATAGAAATATATATCACAGGAATTCACTAAAGCATCGAAAAGGTTGAGTTCATTGTGAACTTTCCAGCATTTAAAAATTCTATTTGAAATCATTATACTACCATAACATGGTTGGAAAAATGTATTGGAATCAGCTTTCCCATCCTGAAGTGCTGTAAGAAATGTGACTATTTTAAAGACTGAACCAGGAGGATACAATCCATTTGTAGCCCTGTTAAGAAAGGGTGATAAAATGTTTGTTCTCAAATATTCCCAAACATCATTCCTGATCCCTGTTATAAAGATGTTAGGGTCAAAAGATGGTTTTGAGTAGAGTGATAGTATCGCTCCGTTCTGCCCATCCAAAACTATCACGGTTCCACTTTGAAAATCTTTAAAAATAGTATCTACGTAACTTTGCAATTTGTGGTTTATGCTTAAAAAAATATCATCTCCATTTATCTTTTTTAAAGAATTTTGTTGTTCAACCTCTCTTACAATATTTCCCATCACATCAACTTCATAATATTTAATTCCGTTTCTTCCTTTTAGAAAACTCTCATAACTTTTTTCGACTCCAGTTTTACCTACAAAATCTGAAATACTGTAACCTTTTATCTTCAACTCATAGAGTTCGTTGCCTGTGATCTTTCCGACATAACCAACAATATGAGAATACAGGTATTCATAAGGGTAATACCTTTTGGGCTGATACCTTATATCGAATTCTGGAAAGTTTTTTCTATTCTCCTCTATGAAAGATACATCTTCAATATTCAAATTGTTTTTAAGACATATTTCCTTCTCATTGTTTCTTTTCGCATCACCGATCATCTGATTGATCGATTCAGGATCGACCTCAATAATTTTTGCAATGTTAAGAATGTTATCAGCTGTTATATCGAATTTATCAAGGTTACAGAACAACGAAAAATATTTTTTTGATGTGGCTATAACAACAGAATCAGAACTTACTATGTTTCCTCTAATAGCAGGAACAATAACCCTTTTATAACTGTTCCCTTCAGATAAAGTTTTATAATAACGATTTCCAAAAACCTGTAAATCGATAATAAAGATAACCTGTATAAAGAAAAGAAATCCTATAAGGAATATGATATTTAAGAACCTATCTCGTAACATAAAATTTCTTCAAAAATTTCTTAAGATAATGGAAAAGAAAGTATAAAAAGACTGTATAGAATGGAATGATGAAAACAAAAACAAAAATTGTAATTATGCTTTTTGATTTTTGAAAATTTATGACGAGTAGAATGATCCTGTAAAATATATCGGATATTAAAACCAAAAGAAGTTTATTAAAAAATTTTTCTTTATAAAAAAGGTTCCCAAACCTTGAAGTAAAATAAGAGATTATCAGATAAACTGATGAATGGAAACCAAGGTATGTTCCCAAAATAGCATCACAGAAAAAACCTATAATAAAAGAGAATAGGTAAGAAAAAATCTCGTTGAAGTTAAAACAAACAAAGATTACAAGTATTATTATAAGGTCTGGTTGAACTACACCATCTATTGAAAAAAAGGGAGGGATTGTGGAAATAAAATATATAAAAATAATGGAGAGAATAGTTAAAAGAAAATATTTCATTCAAAAGTCCTTTTGTAAATAGTGTACCATCCAAACTTTGTTAACTCTCTTTTCTTTGCTCTTTCGAATCTGTTTCTATAAAAATCTTTATCCATTTTAATGAGAAAAACATATTTTATGGAAAAAATATTCTCAAAAGGTTCAACAACATAAAAAAAATCCCCATCCTCAAGTACCTCAATCTTGATGATTTTCCCAACAGGTATATTTTCAGGGAAAATTTTACCAAATCCACTTGTAAAAATTGAGTCACCGATTTTCAATTTAGAGTCATATTTAACATTTTCAACTTTCAAAAATCCTGTTCTATAAAAATAGCATAACATAAACTGTTCTTTTTCTCTATCCATAACCCCAACTCTGAAATTCGAGTTGTTGAAGGTCTCAACAACGGAACTGTATTTATCAACCGAAACTATTTTCCCAACTATACCTTTTAAAGATAGAACAGGCATCCCTTCTTCAACACCATCCACTTTCCCTTTATCGATAGTTAAAAACTCACCTGCCAACTTGTCCTGTCCAATAACTTCTGAGAAGATTAACTCCTCTTTGAATCTATTTTTAATCGTTAAAAGATTTTTCAAATTTTCATTTTCATATTCAAGGAATTTTAATCTATTTATCTCAAGGTTCTTTTGAAATATAGTTACCATTTCTTCCCTGAATATTTTTCTATCCTGAAAAGTGAATCCAATGTAATCGACAATAAAATTGAAGGGTTTTAAGGGATATAGAAGAACACTTTTAAAAGAATAGAAAGTGAACCTGTTTGAAAGAATCATTAAAAGAAAAGAGATAAACAGAAGGGAAAAGAAAAAGATTTTTTTTCTTGAGTTCATTTTATCTTGATGTTTGAATTATGATCTTTTCATAAAAGGAAAGATTCTCAAGGATCTTTCCGCTTCCTTTGACAACACACTCTATAGGGTTTTCAGGTATAGTTACCTTCAATCCAGTCTCTTTGGAAACAAGTTTATCAAAATTTTTTAAAAGGGATCCCCCACCTGTCATAACTATACCTTGATCTATAATATCCGATGCCAGTTCTGGTGGAGTTTTTTCAAGAGTCTGTTTGATAGCAGAAACTATCATATAAACCGGCTCCCTTAAAGCATCCCTTATCTCCTCAGAAGTCAACTTTATAGTCTTAGGAATACCTTCAACAAGATCTATCCCTTTTATTTCAAGTTCAAGTTCTTCTTCAAGTTTGTATGCTGAACCTATTGTAGTTTTTATCTTTTCAGTTGTTTGTTCCCCTATAAGAAGGTTATAGTTTTTCTTAACGTACTGGATTATAGATTCATCCATTTCATCACCACCAACCCTTATAGAGTTATTTGTTACTATACCGTTCAGGGCTATTACAGCTATCTCACTTGTTCCCCCTCCAATATCTATAACCATACTTCCTTTGGGTTTTTCAACTGGAAGTCCAACTCCAACTGCGGCTGCAACAGGTTCCGAAACGAGAAAAACATCCCTAACACCAGAATGCTCAACTGAATCTCTAACAGCCCTCATCTCAACCGCTGTTATTCCGGATGGGACACATACTATTACTCTTGGTCTTATTATTATTTTCGATTTTTCAACTTTGGTAATAAAATATCTTAACATCTCCTCTACAACCTCAAAATCAGCTATAACACCATCCTTCATAGGTCTTACAGCTTTAATCTCCTGAGGTGTCTTTCCAAGCATCTCTTTTGCCTGAAAACCGATGGCAAGAGGTTTATTAGTCTTTAAATCTATCGCCACAACTGAAGGCTCATTCAATACTATCCCCTCATTCTTCATGTATATTAAAGTTGATGCTGTTCCTAAGTCTATAGCGATATCGTTTGATATAAATGAATTAAAAAGGGATTTGATACTGAATGGTTTCATTTTTCCTCCAAAGAATGATCAGGAGATACTTAAAATATAAATAGAGTTCTCAAGTTCTTCCAAAGAATCATCAAAATAATCTTTTCTTTTTATCTTGTAATTTTGGTTGTTTTCAAGAAATTTGGAAACCGGTTCTATCGGGAAATCAACAAATTCGGTTTTGTAGTGCATTGGGAAAATATAAAGTGGAGAAATGTTCTCTATTATCTTTTTAGCATCATTGTGATCTATAGTAAAATATCCCCCAACTGGAATCATTATTGCGTAAGGATCAGAGAGTTTTTTTAAAGTTTCAGGTGAGGGTATGTGGCCTAAATCTCCGAAATGTATTATCTTACCCTTTTCAGAATAAACAATAAATATTAAATTCTCTCCCCTCTTTTTCCCTTTTTCATTATCGTGGAATGTTTTTATGCTTTCGATTTTAATGTTATCGATATTGAATACCCCTTCTTTATCTATTATTTTAGGGGAGTTCTTAAAATCTCTAAAGTTATGGTCAGAATGGTTGTGGGAAATCATTACAATATCAGGATCTTCAAAATTCCCTCTATACCTGAAAGATGACCCGTATCCATCTTTCTGGTACGGGTCAAAAATCATTTTTTTATTCTCTATGTTGAGTTGAAATGATGCGTGGCCATACCACACAATTTTCATTATTCCTTCCCTTCAACGAATACTCTTTTTCTAAACTTTCCATACTTGTGAAATTTAACGACCCCATCTATAAGAGCAAAGAGAGTGTTATCAGAGCCTATTCCAACATTTCTCCCAGGATGAAAAACTGTTCCCTTTTGTCTCACAAGAATCGTCCCCGCTTTAACAAACTCTCCTTCAGATCTCTTTACACCTAAATATTTGGGGTTGGAATCCCTTCCATTTCTCGATGACCCTACTCCTTTCTTGTGTGCCATAAATCCTCCTTAGGGGGTAACTATTTTTTCTATTTTTGCAAGAGTATAATTGTCCCTATATCCTTTTATCCTTTTATAGTTTGATCTTCTTCTGAATTTCATAACCTCGATCTTCCTTCCTTTCTTCTCTCCTATGAGTTCAAAAATAACCTTCGCACCTTTCACGTAAGGTTTACCTACATTTAAACTTTTATCGTTTGAGAGCAGAAGAACCTTATCGGTTTCTATCTTTTTCCCTTTCTCAAAATTATCAACCTTGGTCAATTTGATAGTTTGATTTTCTTCGACCTTGTATTGAAACCCATTGATCTCTACTATAGCAAACATCATTTTCCTCCTTCATTTGTGGGTAAATTATTTAATGGTATTGTTGGATTGGGCTGTTGAGTATTTTGTTCTGGTGTACTCTGTGGAATATTGTTTTGGATAGGTACCTTTTTCTCAATCTGAGGGGTTCTGTTAACTTTACTTGTCATAATTGCCAAGGAAAAACTTGTAAGCATGAAAACAACCGCAAGTATTGCTGTAGTTTTAGTAAGAATATTTTCAGTACCAAATCCAGATAAAAGGTTTTCCTGTCCTCCACCACCAAACATTTCAGACATCCCACCTTTTGACTGCTGTAGAAGTATCAGTACTACCAAAAGAACCGATACCAAAATATGGATTATTAAAATCAGAGTAAACAATTTAAAAACCTCCTAAATTAAACTTTTATCAACTATCTCTACTATCTTTATAAACTTATCACACTTTAAGGATGCACCACCTACTAAAACCCCATCCACATCATCCTCTCTGAAAAGATCTTTCACATTCTCTTCGTTTACACTCCCACCGTATAGTATGGAGATATCATAAGAGATTTTCTTCCCAAATAATGAAGAAAGTTGCTCTCTTATGAAAGAGTGCATCTCCTGTGCATCGTAAGGCGAAGCATTTTTTCCTGTTCCTATTGCCCACACAGGTTCATATGCTATTATAATGTTTTTAAAATTATTTTCAATACCCCCAAGAGAGATTTTTAACTGGTTCTCTACTACGAATTTTTGCTTATTTAAACTCCTTTCTTCCTCTCTTTCACCAACACAGAGTATAGGTTTTATACTGGAAGAAAGAATCTTTTTAATCTTTAAAGATACCAATTCATCACTCTCTCTGAATATGTTACGCCTTTCTGAGTGACCCAAAATAACGTATTCACACCCAAACTCTTGAAGGAACCTGTAAGAAATTTCTCCCGTGTAAGCACCCTTTTCCTCGTAAAAAACATTCTGAGCCCCAACTTTCACTTTGCTTCCTTTTAAAATCTCTCCATATTTCTGAAGGTGTGTGAATGGTGGGAAAACTATAACCTCTATATCATTTTTTATATCTTTTGAAAATTCCTTGAGAGGCTGGATCTCATCGATGAGATTCATCTTCCAATTTCCAGCAACATAAACCTTTCTCATAAAACCTCCTCTAAAACTTTAATACCAGGCATTTCAACTCCACCCAAAAATTCAAGCATAGCACCTCCACCTGTAGAGATGAATGAGAAAGAAGAGAAAAGGTTGAGTTTATCTATAGCAAGCAAACTGTCCCCTCCTCCAGCAACCGTAAATGCACCTTTTTTAGTTTCCTCTGCTATCGCTTTCCCTATTTCAAATGTCCCGTTTACAAAAAGAGGGTTTTCAAAATAGCCCATAGGTCCATTCCAGACTATTGTTTTCGAATCTTTCAAGGATGCTTTAAAGATCTCAATTGAAAGTGGACCTATATCAAGTCCAAGGTCATCCTCTTTTAAAGATTCCCTTTTCTCAATTCTCTTCCCACCACCTTCAAGATTTTTGGCAACTACAAAATCGAGAGGTAAAAGTACGTTAACCATCTTTTCGTTAGCCATTTTGAAAATCTTTTTGCATTCATCCAACATATCATCCTCTACTAAAGATTTCCCTACAGAAAAGCCCTGTGATTTTAAAAATGTGAAAGATAGGGCACCACCTATTATTACGGTTGATGCGTTGTTCATAATGTTATCAATAATTGTAAGTTTGGTTGAAACTTTTGAACCACCAACAACAAAAACATAAGGCTTTGATGGATTCTCGTTCAATTTGGAAAGGTTTTCTATCTCTTTGGAAAGTAGTAAACCAGCGCATTTCTCTTTCATCTTTAAAGGTAGATTGTAAATGGATGCCTCCTTTCTATGTGAAACTGCAAAACCATCGTTCACATAAATATCTCCGAAAGAGGAAAGTTTATTTACATATTGTTCTTCACCTTCTTTTTCTCCCTTGAAGAATCGAACATTTTCAAACATAACAAGGGAGGGAAAAGGCAGAGAATCTATCTTCTCTTTAACTCCATCCTTTAAAAAATCTTCTATGAAAAGAATTTCAATGTTTAAAAGTTTTTCAAGTTCCTCTTTCACGGGGAAAAGGGAAAACTTTTTATCGAATCCTTTAGGTCTTCCAAGGTGTGAAAGTATAATTATTTTTGATCCATTTTCTATTAGATATTTCAACGTTGGCAAACTCTCAACAATCCTTTTGTTCTCCAAAACTTTTCCATTTTCTATAGGGACATTGTAATCTACTCTTATAAGTACATTTTTTCCTTTTACATCTATTTGATCTATCCTTTTAAATCTCATAATCACCTCATTATGTATTCTGCAAGGTCAACCACTCTACATGAGTATCCCATCTCATTGTCATACCAGGAGAAAACTTTTACAAGATTACCTTTAACGAATGTTGATGGTGCATCAAATATCGAAGAGTAAGTGGAACCCAAAAAATCTGCTGAAACCAATGGGAGGTCATTATACTTTAAGTAATTCTTCATCCTTTCGCTCTCAGAGTATTTCTTAAAAATTGCATTCACTTCTTCAACCGATGTTTTCTTTTCCGTTATAACTGAAAGATCAACTATTGAAACATCAGCGGTTGGCACCCTTATCGAAATCCCATCCATCTTTCCTTTAACTTCAGGTATAACAAGCCCTAAAGCTTTTGCAGCTCCTGTTGAAGTTGGTATCATAGAAAGCATCGCAGCTCTAGCCCTCCTTAAATCACTATGTGGCAGGTCAAGAATTCTCTGATCGTTAGTGTAAGAATGAACGGTAGTCATAAGGCCGTTAACTATTCCAAAATTTTCGAGCAGAATTTTAACAAGTGGCGCAAGACAGTTTGTTGTGCATGAAGCGTTTGATATAATCTGGTGTTTATTCTTATCGTAAACTTCTTCGTTTACCCCAAGGACTATCGTAGCATCTATCTCATCCTTTGCTGGTGCAGTTATAATAACTTTTTTTGCACCATTTTTAATATGTTTTAAGGCATCATCCTTTTTTCTAAAAAGACCTGTTGCCTCTATAACAACATCCACTCCGAGATCCCCCCATTTTAGATTTTCTGGATTTTTTTCCGAAAAAATCTTTATCTTTCTGTTATCAACTATAATGTTTCCTTCATCTGAACTGATCTCTTTGTCATAGATTCCATGAACAGAATCGTATTTTAAAAGATGTGCGAGTGTTTTAGCATCAGTGATATCGTTTACTGCAACTATGTCAAGCCCTTCCCTTTTCAAGGCTATCCTTGTGAAAAGTCTCCCGATCCTACCAAAACCATTTATACCTATTCTTATAGACATAACACCTCCTATTTTTTAGAATACATACGCTATTTTTTCGAGTTTATTCAAAGAGTATATTTCAAATCCTATTTTTGAAGATTCTGTGTTTTCAATTTTAATGTTAACCTTATAATCTTTCATCAAACTTTCAAAATACCTGTAAAGATCTTTTTCAATTACATCGGATAACTCTTTGTTACAGTTTATAATGAGTGTATCTTTTGAGTAATTTTTTATATTCTCTTTTATCCATCTTATGAGTTTCATACCCAACAGTATTGGCTTTGCTGTATAACCTTTCCCATCACAGCATTGACATTTTTCAACAAAATTCATCGTAACTGATGGACCTATCTTTTTTCTTGTCATCTCAACTAAACCGAATTGTGAGAGTTTCAAAGTTTTTGTTGTTGAGCGATCGTTCTTCAAACATTTTTTAAGATAGTTGAAAACCTCTTTTTTTGATTGTACATCTCCCATATCGATAAAATCTATAACGATGAGCCCACCTATATCTCTCAACCTTAACTGTCTTGCTATCTCTTCCGCTGCCATAAGATTTATATCTTTCACAAGGTTAACATCATCCCTGCTTTTCGATATCTTCCCAGAGTTTACATCTATTGCGGTTAAAGCCTCGGTTGTTTCAATAACTATGGACACTCCACCTTTAAGATATACTTCTGGTTTTATCATCCTATCTATCTCTTTATCTATATCAAAATAAGCAAGCATCGGGATTTTGAATTTGTAAAGTTTAACCTTGTTTTTCAGAAGAGGGTTGAAAAAGGTTAAATAGTTATTTACCTCGTTGAATACCTCCCTCGTATCAATATGAATCACATCAAGGTTTCTTTTCATAAGGTTTCTTATAGTTTTTATAACAAGGGATGATTCCCTGTAAAGTAATGAAGGGGATTTTTTCTTATCAATATTTTTTGCTATTTTATCCCAGATTTTTTGAAGTTCATAGAATTCTTTTTTCAAAAGAGTAGGTTTTGCATCTATTGCAGCGGTTCTCACTATAACTCCCATATCTGGCGGTAAAAAAGAGTATAGAAAAGATTTTACTGATGATTTGAACTCTCTATCTTTTATCTGTTTTGATACACCGACGAAATGAACAAAAGGAACAAGTATAAGATAGTTACCAGCGATTGAAATATAGGATGAAAGCTTTGCACCTTTTGCGTTGATCTCATCCCTGATAACCTGAACAAGTATCTCATCACCTTTCTTTATCTCCATATAATTCTCAATGTCCTCATCTATCTCACCAAAATACTCAAACTTCACCTTTCCATCTGGAGTGTTCAGAGGAAGAAAAGCTTTTTTCTTTTCTCCTATATCAACAAAGGCTGCCTGTATCCCTCCTGCAATATGATCTATTCTTGCCTTATAAATATTACCTACAAGAGAACTTTTCGTTGTATCCTCGACAGATATTTCAACCAGTTTTGAGTCCTCTTTTAGTGCTATAATTGTACTGTTTTCCAACTTGGAAATGAAAAGTTCATTCATCAAATAACCTCTACAACTTTTCCGTTTTCAAATATAAAAAATTTCTCTCTATAAACGTTAACATCTTTTAACTCTTCTATCAAAAGAACTTTTTTATACAATTCTTCGAATTTTATATTACCATCCTTTCCCAATACCAAAACAACTTTAACATACCCTTTTCCTACTTCTATTATATCAACATATTTTCTAATATCAACTTCCTCTTCCTTTTGGTTGATATTCCTTACAACCAAGAACTTTTCACTCTCAAGAAATTTTTTTATACCCTCTAAATTCTCCCTTCCAACATCAAATTCGAACACCATCTTCAATCTATTAACTCTAGATATAATAGAATCCTTCTCGTTTAAAAGTTCCTTAGCGTAAAAAAATTTTATACCTTCAGGGAAGGAAGAGTTTAAATTCTCTAAAATGTTGGGAACAAATAAGCCATCTAAATAAACTTCAACCATCTCCATCTGTGAATAGACAAAAACAGGTTTGGGGTATCCAAGATTCATTTTTATTCTTGGGTTGAAACCTTGAGTGTATATGAAAGGAAGTTTAGATCTTCTAAAGCCAGTATTTAAAATGTTAATCATGGTAAGATGGGATAAATACTGTAATTTGTTATCAACAGAGTACAACAAAAGTACCTTTGTTTTTTTTATCAAAGGGTTTATCAATTTTTTCTGTTTTCTTCTAACAAAATCACTCACACTCGAAAAGTGAACACCCTCTTTTTTTATAAGTTCTCCAGCTATTTCTCCTTTACAGGCGGAACAACCTGTACAACTATCCCTTCTGCAATCTTCGGTAAGAATTTCTTTCTGTGATGCTAAAAATTCCTTTTTAAGATAACTTTTAGAAACTTTACAATTGATAAAATCCCATGGTAAACTTTCTTCCATTTTTCTTTCCCTTAGATACCCTTTCAGGTCGATATTCAAATCTTTTGCTGCCTCCTCCCATTTTTTAAAATCGAAAAATTCACTCCACTCATCGAGTCGAGAGCCATTCTTGTAAGCATTCAAAACAAGTTTGTTAAGTTTTTCATCTCCCCTTGCAAAAACTCCCTCAAGAAAGGATATGTTCGGATCCCTGTAAGTTATAGATACATTTTTACTTTTAACTCCATGAACTATTCTTTCTATCTTTTTTCTGCTTGTTTCGATATCGTCCTGCTTTAACCACTGGAAAGGGGTAAAAGGTCTCGCTACGAATGGAGAGATTGAAACGTTCAAAATAAGTTCTCTAAATCTTTTTCCAAGATCGTTCAAAAGTTTAACGGTTTCATCTAAATCACTTTCGTTTTCAGTGGGAAGTCCTATCATAAAATAGAGTTTGACATGCTTCCAGCCTAATTTTTTTCCTCTCTCTATAGTTTCAAAAATTTCTTCAGTAGAGATATTTTTATTGATCACCTTTTTCAACCTTTCAGAGCCAGTCTCCACAGCAATGGTTAGACCTGACTTTCTAATATCCGATATCTCACTTAAAAGATCATTTTTTATTTCACCTATTCTTAAAGATGGTAAAGATATTGAAATCTTGTTTCTCGAAAGGTTTTTCTTCAAACCCTTTAGAAGAGGGAAAAGTTCCCTGTAATCGGTTGCTGAAAGTGATAAAAGTGTTACCTCGTCGTATCCGGTATTTTTAACGATTTCGGTACAATCTGAAATAACTATCTCTTTTTTCTTTTCCCTTAAAGGTCTATAAATATAACCTGCCTGACAGAATCTGCAACCTCTTGTGCACCCTCTACTTATCTCAACAACATCCCTTTCATAAACTGTTCTTGCTATTGGAACTAAAGGACTTTGAATACTTTTTCTTTCAAAGAAATTTTCATCTATCCTCTGGTAAACATCTTTATTTTTACCTGAAAGTTGTGGAATGTATGTATAATCGAGTTGATCAAAAAGTTGAAGAGTTTGATATCTTGTTATCTCTCCCCATTTTAATTTTCTCATTATAGAAACTATATCCTCAACCATACCTTCACTTTCACCTATAAAAAAAACATCTATGAAATCTCTTATCGGAAGTGGATTGTAAGTTACAGTTCCCCCAGCGATAACTATTGGAGATTTTTCATCCCTATCTTTTGATAATAAAGGAATTCGCCCAAGTTCAAGTATCTGAAGTATATTTGTGAATGTTAATTCATATTCAACGGTAAAACCAACAAGATCGAATTCGTTAAGTGGTGTTTTCGTTTCAAGTGAAAGGAGTGGTATGTCCTCCTTCCTTAAAAGTTCCTCCATATCATTTTCAACAGCGTAAACTCTCTCAGCATAAACATCTTCGAAAGAGTTGAAATAATGGTAATTCAAAAGATGTCCATAAGAGGACATACCTATAGAGTAAAGATCTGGAAAAGAAAGGAGAACCCTGATTTTATTTTCACTATCCTTTTTAATAAAATTGAACTCATTGCCTATATACTGTAAAGGATTTTTAACCTTTCTTAATAAATTATCAGGATAATTCTTCATCTGTTATAATCTTGTAAATTTTTTTATAGATCTCGGAAGTTTTTTGAACAATCTCATCAGAAAGTTGTGGAGGCTGAGACTTCCTATCCCAATCTGTTGAAAGGAGATAATTCCTTATAAGTTGTTTATCGAATGGTTCCTGTTTCTTTCCAACCTGGTAAGTTTCAGCAGACCAGAATCTTGAAGAATCTGGAGTAAAGATCTCATCTATGATTATAAGGTTGCCATCAAGTAAACCGAATTCGAACTTCGTATCAGCTAAAATAATATTTTTTTCTTGGAGGAATTCTGAACCGAATCTGTACAGTTGTAAAGAAAGATCTTTAATCTTATTTGCAAGTTCATCACCTAATTTTTCTCTCATATGTTCAAAAGAAACTATCTCATCATGTCCTTTCTCAGCTTTTGTAGTTGGTGTAAAAAGTGGTTCATCAAACTTTTCAGATTCAACATAACCGCCTCTTATATAAGTACCTCCAACAGTTTGAGTTTTCAAATATTCACTCCATGCACTTCCAGTTATATAACCTCTAACTATGCACTCGAAAGGGATAGGTTTTGCTTTCCTTACAACCATGAACCTATCTTTAAGGTAATCATACTTTTTCAAATCTTTAGGTAGAGCGTCAAAATCATCGTAGAGAAAGTGGTTGGAAACTATCTTTTTGGTTAAATCAAAAAAGAATTTAGACAACTTGTTCAATACCTTTCCTTTAGATTCTATGCCATTTTCAAGAACATAATCGAATGCTGATATTCTATCTGTTGTAACTATCAAAAGTTTATCGTTTTCAAACTCGTAAATATCTCTAACTTTTCCCTTTGCAATCATCCTTAATTCTTTTACGTTTGTTTCCTTTACCACCATTTTTCTCTCCTTTCTTCAAAAGTGAATTCAGTTCCTCAATAAACTCATTCATATCTTTGAACTGTCTGTATACAGATGCGAATCTAACATATGAAATCTCATCTACCTCTTTTAAATGTTCCATAACTGTCTCTCCAATAAACTTTGACTCAACCTCATCAGATTCTTTTGAAAATAATTTTCTTTCAACATCCTCTATTATTCTGTTAACAATCTCATTAGAAACAGGCCTTTTCCTGCATGCTGTTCTTATGCCTTCAATAAGTTTCTCCCTCGTATAGGGTTCTCTTCTACCATCCCTTTTTATTACGAGAAGCGGTGTCTTTTCAACGTACTCATAGGTTGTAAACCTTTTTTTGCATTGAAGGCATTCTCTCCTTCTTCTTACACTTTGCCCATCTTTACTTGCCCTCGAATCTATAACCCTATTCTCTTCAAAACCGCAGTATGGACATTTCATATCTTTTTTTTCTTTTTTGATGCGTCAAGTATTAAAGTATTTGAACAACTCACCAAATTTCCATTCTCATCCTTCCCATAGTATGTCTCACTCATCTTTGCTGATGGGTAGTTACCTGTTGTGAAAAGTGCATCATTTTCTTTTATATAACTACCACCTTCGATGGTTAAAGTTCCAAACCAACTTTCAACATCACTTTCATCATAGTAGTATGTTTCAACTATCTTTCCGTTAACTATAAGTTGTCCATAACAACAACATCCGTTTGGCCCGTAGTTTCCAAGAGTTACCGAAATGTTATTCTTTTCACTTATAGTTATATCAGAGTAAAAAGACCATCCATAATTTCCATCATAGTAACCATCGGTGACGGGGTTTGGTGTATAGGTGAGTTCAATTTCAGCACTCTGAGGGAGAGGTAACAACATACAGGAAGAAAAAAAGAAAACTACTAAAATTATTAAGAAAAGAAACTTATTCATAACTCTCCTTTTTTTAAAAAAGGGGGAAAACTCCCCCCTTTACTTTCACTTTTCAATACTAATATCTATCTGTGCTTTTTGCAGTTTACCGGAGTAATCTATGTAAACAGTTTTCTGTTCTGTGAATATTTCATAAACTGTCCAACCACCCTCTCTATGCCCGTTTCCTGTATTCTTTGTTCCACCAAAGGGTAGATGACACTCTGCACCTATAGTTGGACCGTTAACGTAAGTTATTCCAGTATCAATATCTTCAATAGCTTTAAAAGCGAGGTTAACATTTTTAGTGTAAATTGAACTTGAGAGTCCGTATTCCACATCGTTTAAAACATCTATAGATTCTTCAAAACTATTTACTTTGATAACTGATAGAACCGGTCCGAATATCTCTTCCTGCTCGATTCTCATTTTAGGTTTAACATCAACAAAAATAGTAGGTTTTACGAACCATCCATTCTTGCAAACACCTTCCTCATACCTATAACCACCTGTTACAAGTTTCGCTCCCTCTTCCTTTCCAATCTTAACATATTCCAATATCTTTTTCATAGAAGCCTCGTTGATTACCGGTCCAACATCTATACTCTCATCCCATGGGTAACCAAGTTTCAAATCTTCGGTTCTTTTTACAAGTTTTTCAATGAAAAGATCATAAATTTTTTCATGAAGTATTAACCTCGATGTAGCAGTACATCTCTGTCCAGCGGTTCCGAATGCACCGAAAAGGACACCGTCTAAAGCAAGATCAATATCAGCATCATCCATAACTATCTGAGCATTCTTACCACCAAGTTCAAGAGAAACTTTTTTCAAAGTCCTTCCACAAACCGATGCTATATGTCTTCCAACCTCAGATGAACCGGTAAAGGACACCACTCCAACATCATTATGTTCAAGAATAGCATTACCGACCGAACCACCTGGTCCATGGACAAGGTTCACAACACCTTTTGGAAATCCTGCCTCTTCCATTATCTCTACCAGTTTTGTTGCAAGAGCAGGTGTATCAGATGCTGGTTTTAAAACTACGGTGTTTCCTGAAAGTAATGCGGGAAACATTTTCCAAGTTGGTATAGCGATAGGAAAATTCCATGGAGTTATAAGACCGGCAACACCGATTGGTCTTAAAAATGTTATAGCCACCTTGTTGGGTAACTCCGATGGGGATGTTCTTCCAAAAAATCTTCTTCCTTCACCGAAAGCGTAGTATGCTGTATCTATACCTTCTTGGGTATCACCTCTCGCTTCCTTCATTATCTTTCCCATCTCCTCCGTCATAAGCCTGGCTAATTCCTCTTTTCTTTTTACCATTATATCGCCAACCTTTCCTAACAACTCTCCCCTCTTAGCTGCAGGGACCTTTTTCCAACTTTTAAACGCTTCCTTAGCAGCTTTAACCGCAAGGTCAACATCCTCTTTATTCGATTTAGGGAAAACACCTATCACTTTACTCCAATCTGCAGGCATTCTGCTTTCGAAAGTTTCTTTTGTAACGGAATCAACCCATTCTCCGTTGATATAATTTTTAAATTTTTGAGTCATAAAACCTCCAATCTATTTTAAAATTTTTTCGAGTTCTAAATCTGAAGGGTATCTCTCTTCAAAAAGTGTGACTACTTCAGATTCGTAATCTATTATCCTTCCAAAATCATCCACTTTAAGGATCAGTTTATCAAAACTTGAAAGTTCCCCATATCCTTTCATAATTATTGTATGGTTTAAAGGTGTTTCGATAGCATTTCTTAAACCAACCCCTTCGAATCCACCAAATATAATATCTATTCCTTCAACGTTTTCCGCAATTACCCTATCATGCTCAAGCCCAACAGATGTAATACCTATTATAATTGAACATCTATTTTTTTTCAACACATCAACAACCTCTTTAGTTTTCTCAATCTCTTTTTCAATAATGTAATTTTTCGCCACCTCTTCATCCATATTCAATATGGCATACTCTGTTACCAATCCAAAGATTCCTATCTTTATTCCCTCTTTTTCTATTATAACATACTTTTGTGGTTGAATATCAGAATCCAAAATAGTTAGGTTGGATGAAATCATTTTTGGTTTAAACAAATTGTATCCTTCTTTTAAAAATTTAGGTCCCGCTATTATTTCATCAACACCAATATTTACAACATCGTAACCTATATAGTTAAAGTACAAGGATGGCTTAACAAAATCAACAGAATCCAAATCCACAGATTTGTAAACGAAATTACCTGAATCGAAAAGTAAAAAAATCTGTCCTCTTTTTTCCGCTAATTCCCTTTCATACTTTACAGCGGTTGAAAGTGAATATATTCCACCGAGAACTGGTGGAAAGTTTGGATTTATGAAAGTTGCCTCCCTTCTTTCAAGAACATTCCTTATATCGTTAGTGTGTAATATAACTATCTCTTTTGAAAAAGTTAAAATAAAAGAAAGAAAAATTAATAAAAAGTAAAAAATCTTTTTCATTTTCACCCCTTAGAAAACTGTTATTCTGTCAACAGATTTTTCAAGTATCTCTGTGAAATAACTCTCATAGATTTTACCTAAGGTATCAGATTTTATCAAAACTGAAGCTTCATTGTTTTTATCCAATGCATGGTAACTCCAGTTTGTTGAACCAACTATCACGAAGATAGAATCTATTATAATTGTTTTTGCATGAAGGGTTGCTTCAGGATCGTCGTAGTAAACCTTCACTCCACCACTTTTTAAAAAATCCCCAAGTTCTTTGTTCCGTATGCTTTGATTCGGATTGAAACCTGATTGATCGAGTATTATTTTGACATCAACTCCCCTTCTTACTGCTTCAAAAAGGGATTCATAAATTTTCTGGTTCACTCCCTCTTCTCTTTCAGGATAATAACCACCTTCAAGCATCATTATATGAACACTTTTCGTTGAATTTTTTATTAGTTTTATAAGGTTTTTTGGGTACTCTCTGTTGTTCATAGTAAAAGCACCATCCGCCGGTAGAAAATTCAAACTATCCGAAAGAACAAATTCGAAGGTTAACAAAAAGAAAATAAGAAAAAATTGTTTTTTCATATTAACTCCTAAGGTGTTATTGTTAAAGTGTCAGATCTGAAAATGTAAATCTTTTCAAAAAAATTCTCATACTTTAGCGATATCTCTTTTGATTTCAATGCAACGGCACATTCGTTATTTTTTGCTAGAGCATAGAAACTCCAGTTAGTCGAACCAACAACAGTTATTGAAGAATCAATTACAACAAATTTAGCATGTGTTGTTATATCTGGCATATCGAAGTAAACCTCTACACCGAACTCTCTCATATATTTTGCATACTCTTCATTTTTTATTGAAAGGGATGGATTCCATGATGACTGGTCAACAAGTAAAACAACCTTAACTCCTCTTTTTGCAGCATCTATCAAACTATTCTGAAGTTCTGTAGGTTCACCTTCAGAATAATCTGGGTAATAGCCAGCCTGATAAATAACAGCATGTATAGTTTTCTGAGCATTGTTAAAAAGTTTTATCAGAGTTGGAGTGTAATCCCTGTTGTTCATAGGTAGAACTCCCTCAACAGGAAGTAAACCTATCTCCTCTTCCGAAATTAGAGAGAGAAAAATAATAAAGATGAAAAATGTTAAAAATATCTTTTTCATAATACTCCCAATTCTCCTAAAATTTTATAGAAACATCACCAACCAACTTTATAACCCTATCCGTATAGTAAACTTCTTCCTTCTCATAGTTAACATTCCTGTAGTTTAGAGCAATCGTAAAATCCGTCATACCGATTTTGTAAGTTAAACCTGTTGTAAAACCAATATCAACCAACCTGTTGTCCTTTCTGTAAGGTTCATACATAAAACCGTACATCATATCTATATTTTTGTTGAGTTGATGTAAAACTCCAATATTGTATTTTATAAGATCATTATAATCGATAAATTCACCATTCAATTCACTCCATCTCTCATAGGTTATCGAAGAGTAAAAGATTGCTGGTGCGACATTTTTTGCCCTGTACTCTATTCCAAAGGAGAATATATTTGGAATTATGTAATAGGAAGTTTCAGTCAAAAGGTTGGTATCTGACGCTATAATATCTGTAACCCTGTCTACTGTAAGGTATGTTCTGATGTTGTAAACTAATGAAAGGATAAGATTATCTTTATAATTGTATGATAGGCCAAAATTACCTCTTATTCCAGAATAATTCTCTTTCGCTGAATAGGTTGAATCAATGTATGAAGGATCAATGAAAAGTTTTGAATAATCATCTGAACCGTCACCCTGCATAATTGAAAAGTTTGTTCCAAGGGTAAAACCTAAAATCTTGTAATTCAAAGTCAAAAAATATGTATTCACATTCCCAATCCTGATCTGACTCTCATCGTATAAAAGAACATAATTATCGTTTCTGTATATCTGCCTGTATGTATAATCGTTGTTTATGTAATTTTCATAACCTATGTACAAACCGAAGTTGGATACAGGCATATAACCTAAGATGTATGCAGGTTCGCCATAAAGGAAATTGTTATCATAAACATTCTTTTTTGCAACACTGTTTTCATAGGAATCGAAAATATATTTAGACCTCGTTTCCCTTGTCTGGATTCCATAGAATCCGAGAGCGACAAAATAGTTTTGGGTTTTGCATTCAACGGTTGGGTTAACGAGAGGGTTGAAAAAGAAGTCATTGTTACCTAACGCTGCGCCTTTACTGAAAAGGGATGTATTAAAATCTCCAAGTCCACTTCTGTAAAGTGAAGTGTAAGGGAAAAGAGTTAAAGAGAAAAGAAAGATTAAAACAATATAAAAAAACTTTTTCATTTTTCCTCCTACCATCTGATATCTACCTGACATGATATACCTATAAGATTTTTGTATTCATCGAAATCCGAGATAACCTGAAAATCTGAGTCTATGTAACGGTATTTGTCATTATAAAACGATATACCTGAAAATGTGGTCTCCTGATTTTTTAATGAGAGTTTCATCCTCATGGAAAGAAGATCGGATACCCTATCGACAAAACTCAAATACATCTTGTCACCCTTTCCATAAAGAAAATCTATCCCATTATCCTCAAGTATCCATTGACTCATACCATCTGTATTCCATGTAGCAAAACCACCAAGAACTGAGAAGTAATCCGTTATTCTCTTTTCATAGGAAAGGTTTACAAATGAACCATCTATGAAACTGTTATCAGTGTTTCCTCCAGTTGTCAGTCTAACCATTCCATACCTTGCTTCAAAATTAAGGTAATCGTTGTTTGAAAGAAGTGTGAAGATTCTCAAAGTTGTTTCGTTGGTAACAGAGTTCGTTGAAACTATATTTTTGTATATATTTTTCTCCTGTATTTTATGCTTCAACCTTATTCTAACAGGGAATACGGGTCTTAACTCGATTTCGGTTTGGAACCTATAGTTGAGAAGGTTATAATCGAGAGTTCTCCATATATCAAGGTAAGTGTAGTTGAGTGTTAAATTTGATAGTATCCTGTACCTTGTTTCAAGATATATACCCTCTTCAGGTCTTGGCCTAGGGTCATCGAGTATGTATGTGAAAAGTGGATCTATGAGTCTATAGGTTTTTTCAAACTCTGTATCATCGTATCTCGACTGTTCATAGAAAGGTCTAGAATAAAAGTTTGAATAACCAACATCGTACCTTCTTAAAAGGCCTACGAAATAAAAATCACTGTAAACCAAACCACTTTTAATCACATAAGCTCTACTTTTATCCTGTAAAGCGAACTCTCCCTGTAGAAAAATATTTTTGTAAGCTGTTTGAAAGTTAATCCCGTAAACATTCAACCTATCATTTGAAAATTCGTTAAGATAGACAGGTATTTTTAGGTTGTCCTTATCGAAAGGTATGTCTAAGGTTAAACTATCCTGTCTGAAATTTCTGTCAAACATAGAGTTAAAACCTGAAAAACCTATCTGCGTTACAAGTGGTAGGTTAAAAATTCCTCCTATATTCAAAGCGATTTTACCTCCAAAAGTTTTTTCACCATAAACATCCGTAAACTCATCTATATACGTTTTAGTTAGAAAAGGTAGATTTACGGTTGAATCTCTGTTTAAAATTCCATCCCTTTTCATCTGGGACAAAAACAAAATATAGTACAACCTTTTTACATTTCCCTCCAAAGCTACACCGAAAAGGTTGTTCGCGAAAGATTCGTTCAGATCAACGAAAAGTCCTGAACTCCTATCATATGTCCTTGAACTCTTCTCATCAGTGTTATCGAAGATTAAACCATCATTCAAGGTTACCCTATAATTCCCAAATATCAAATTTTTGATAAAAGGAATATTCCTTACCTGGAAATATCCTTTAAAATTTCTTTCTCCAATGGTTGAATAATCTGAAAACAAAGTCCCAAAAGAAAGATTGTTGCCGACATTTAGAATTATCTTATTATAAAGGTTTGAACCTATCTCCCTTTTCTGTAGTTGTGAGTACTCACTTTCGATTCTACTTTTCAAAGAATCAACCTCCTCTGAAGTGTACCCCGCTTTCAAAAGAGTATTTCTCAAATTTACCGAATCAGGATTTATAACCTCAAGTTGAGTCAACCTGTATGATAGTTCGTTCGCAAGTGCTGAAAAGGATGAGTAACCATAACTATCATCGTTTGAGTATTTCATCTTTGTTCTTACATAACCTGAAAGATCAAAAAAACTTCTCTTTTCATCTTTGAAAGTAACATAGTTTCTTAAATTAGAGTAGGCATAGTAGGTGAGGTTTGGGGTCCTTCTAAGATCTGATAGATACCTGTACGTTCTCGATTTTTTACCCTGCATTATAGCTTCAACATCTGTTAGCCTCACACCATATATCTGTGAAAGTTCTTCAAAACCAACCTTGTTAACATTCAACTTTTCAACAAGCAACCTTTCCCATAGGTCAATTGCACCTCTTGAAGGGTTTTCCTCACCAGCCAATCTATCCTGCATTCTAAGAATATAGATGGAGGTTGAATCTATACTCGTATCTGGTCTTATTGTAAGTTTTTCTTTCAATATAGAAAAGATCTCATAATCAACACCCTCTATTTCCATAAGTTCATATATGGATTTAATCTCTCCATGACTATTCAAATAAACTTTGATGTTGTTTATAACTTCATCAGGAATAAAGAGGGTATCTAGTGCAGACAAATCGGAATTGTTTATATCTATCTTATCCTGAGAGAATAATATAGAAAAAAACGCAAGTATTAAAAGAAAAGTATATATTCTTTTCATAAAAAACTCCTAAAAAGAGTAGGATAACTGTATATGGTTTCTCGAAGGAAGATTTACAACGGTTGTATAACCATAATCTATCGATATATTCTTTATCTTCATTTCAAATCCTATCCCAAGATTTGTTGGATAATTCCTTACTCCAGAGTAAATTGTGAATAAATTCTTTATCATCTGGTATTTCAATGAAAAACCGAAAGATGTGGGTTCACCACTGACTTTTGAAACATCAAAGTTTGTGGTTAAACTTTGATAAGGCAGGAAGGTTAAACCTGCGGAGACCTTCCTCGTTATATAATATCTTTGGTTACTCATTGCACCAACGATATAGGTATCTGTGAAATTTGAAACTGCAAGTCCAAGAAACCATCTGTCATATATCTTACCTATTATTCCAAAATCAGCAGAATAGAATATGTTGTTGTTTGCATCAACACCTTCCATCTTCTGTTCTATAAAAAGAAAGTTCAAATTTGTTCCAAGAAATATTACATCGTTAAATTCAAGACCGTATGTTAACTGGACAACCCTTTCAGTCTGCAACCTCGTGTTCGAACTTATCAAGGAATCACCGTTAGAATAATCACCTATCACGAAAAGTTCAGAATACTTTAAGCCGATGTTACCATAATTTGAAAAGTATCCTCCCGATAGGGAAGCGGCGTGTATGAACCTGTAAAGATTTTCGTAGGATACTGATACCTGATATTTCTCAAGCCCCATTATTGATGCTGGATTTACAGTAATATTGTCTATTCCTGATAACATACCGGTTGTAGCATAGGACATACCTTTCGTCTGAACATTACCAGGTATATATTCAAAAGCAGCGAAAGAATAGATAAAAGTTAAAAAAGAAATTATGAAAATTAAAATAATCTTCTTCATTTTTTACCTCATCATTTTAATTTTGTTGATATAACAACAGGTTTTGTTATAGAACTGGTGTAACCTTTACTATCTGTTCTGGTTACATTTAAAATGTATATTCCTAGATTACATAAACCACCATTTTTATCCTTACCATCCCAGAGGTATATTCCTGAGCCAGGTTGGTTTTCTCCTAAAGTTCTTACATGTTTCCCATTTATATCATAAACCTTCAGTGTGAACCTTTCCTCATTTAATCCTTTTACCTCTATCCTTAAAACCTGTCCATAATCTGGAGAGAAAGGGTTTGGGAAAAGGGAAACCGAAGTGTTCGAATCTTCCGGTAAACTCAAAATATTTATATCAGATTTTTTTCTAACAAGTAGTTGATACCCTGATGTGTATGGTGATTGGCTATCATATTGGCCACCTATACCAACAACATCAACTATCTTACCTGGTACTATAGAATCCATTATTTCATCCTGGTAAAGACCTGTTGACTGGTTTATCCTGACATCAATAACAGAGTATCCATTCTGAACCTGGAAATTTTTACCTGTTCCAGCATCAACAGGATATGTTAAGATCTTTCCGTAAACTACTTTCAAAAGTTTTCCTTCAACAATCTCTGATATACCCTGAGAATTTTTAAGTTCTTCAGGTTGGATATAGGCAAATGTATCATTTATCACATAAACATCTGTATCTGGAGATGAATATTTTATTTCAGTTAAACCGTTATATTCTGTAACAACTCCCCTAACTATAACTTCAACACCCTCTTTGAATTTTTGATTTGCAGGATCCGATGATGAATATATGTTTACTCCACCACTTTCATCCTGAATGAAAAATCCTGTAGAGGTTGCGGTTGGAGAAAAAACATTCGAAGCCCCATTTACAACACCTTTAACTGAAACTACCTGGTTAACATATTTTGAGTTGTAACCATCATTTGTTGACTGAACTTCCGAGATATTCATAACATTTGAAAAAGGTGTTTCCTTCATTATGAAAAAGGATGAAACCGGTAGAAGTTGTGATGAACTAACTCCGGTGTAAAGTTTTACAGTATCACTGTTTGTGAAATAATAATTTTTAACATAAATCTTTACAGTGTCCTTAAAAAGAATATCGTTTATGTTGACGGTTGTTGTGGTTGATGTTGTATCGATTGTTATTTTAGAGGAATCAAATAAAATAAATGAAGAATCACACAAAACCTTTATTGAATCTGCAAGTAACCTTTTGTTGAAAACGAGTTTTAAATACTTTATGGTTCCATATATCGTGTCAACGTTTGGAATAAGATCAACCCTTATATCGTTATAGGATGAATCGTTGAAAAATTTTGGATTAACATTTACCAATCCACTCCCATCGATAGTTTTTAAAACGTCATCGTTACCATAAGGTTTTAACTCAAATTTTCCGTTGTATTCATCCATACAACCTCTTATAAAAATAAAAGTATCGTTCAAAGCTTCAACAGTTACAGGGTAAGAGTTATCCTCATAGATTATCATCGGTCCAGATCCATCATCAACCTGCCATTCCCTTTCTGATGTTATCTGCGTAACGGTACAGTTCTCAACCTGTAAAAACATACCTTCATACTTTTCTTTACCAGCCTCACCTGTTTTGACCAGAACTGGACCCGGAACCTTTACACTTTTGGCAAGAACGGTAAGGGAGGTCGGGTTGGAAATTTCAGTTTTCCCATTGTATTCAACAACTTGACCGGTAACGATTACAGAATCACCAACCTCAACAGGTGTCGGAGGGTTGTAAATTAATACTCCATGCCAAGGCAAGGTATCATCCTGAATATATACATTGACTCCAAAAACTCGTGTTACTATTCCGGAGATTGTAACAGTTTGACCCTCATAAGGTGATGCTCCAGAAATATTTTCAGTGTATTGAACATCATAAATTGTGAGCCCGAATGAAACTTTAAAAAGTGAAACGATTGAAAAGAATAAGAATAGATATTTCATTTTACCTCCTGAAATTCCCTTTCCTCTTTGTTGAAGGGAGAATATTTAAATTTTCTCTGTATTTAGAAACTGTTCTTCTTGCAATTTTAATAGAATATTTTTCTTCAAGTATTCTAACAAGTTCTAAATCTGAGTAAGGATTGTTTGGATCTTCTTTTTCAATCTCCTCTTTGATAATATTCATGATCTTTTTGTTTGAGACCTCAAAACCTGAAACGTTTTTAACCCCTTTGGAAAAGAAAAATTTTAAAGGAAATATTCCAGAAGGGGTATCCATATACTTATTCTCTATGGCTCTTGATACCGTTGCTTCATGCATTCCTATCTGGCTCGCTATATCATTTAAAGTTAAAGGTTTTAAAGAAGAGATGCCATTAAAGAAAAAATCTTTTTGAACAGCGACTATTTTTTCAGATATTTTTAAAAGTGTATTGTTTCTTCTATATATACCTTCAAGGAGAAATAAAGCTGCATTGAATTTGTTTTTTAAAAATCTTTTTTCTTCCTGTGAGAGTTTTTCGTTGTTTTTGTACATGTCAAAATAACTTTTACTAAGATGAACTTCTGGAAACGATTGAAGGTTCAAAGATACATAAAGTTCCTCTCCCCTCTGCTCAACTATAACATCAGGTATTACGTAATCTGTACTCTTTCCCCAAACCCCATTGGCAGGCTTCGGATTTAAACTTTTTATTGACTCCAAAGCCTTTTCAAGTTTACTTCTTGTTATTTTGAGTTTATTTTCTATTATGTAGAGTTTATTTGATAAAAACTCCTCATAGAAATCTTTTATAATTTTGTATTCCAATGTTTCTTCTTTCTTTTGGTTTTCGAGTTGGGTAAGTAAAACTTCCTGAACACTCCTGCTTCCAATTCCAACCGGTTCTAAGAACTTGTACTTTGAATGCACATACTCAACCTTTTCAAGTGGAAGGTTAAGATTTTCAGAAATCACACTCAAAGGGACTTCTAATAGTCCATCATCCGAAAGGGAAAAAGTTATCTCTTCAGCAATTTTTATATCATCCGGATCATTGAAAAAAATATGTGATTGGGTTAGAAGGTAGTCCTGTAAACTTTCCGTTTCCTCTATATTTGCAATAGGATCGAACTCCTCATCCTCCCTGCTATACCTTTCCGATGGGAGAGAGACTTTTTTCCACTCATCATGGAAAAAGTACTCATAATCTATCTCATCCTTCAAAGGAAGTTCAGGTTCAGCCTCTTCATAGGTAACCTCATCCTCTTCAAGAATATCATCTGTTAAAAACGGATTCTGCTCTATTTCATTCGTAATAACCTGCTGTAATTCAAGGAGTGGCAGTTGAAGTATCTTTACAAGTGTTAGAAGTTGCGGTGTTAACTTAATCTCCTGTTTCAGGGAGGTTTCAAGTTTTTGTCTCATAATCTGAACCTTTCTCCGAGATAGAGTTGTCTGGCTTTATCGTCGTTTATCAACTGGTGAGCATCACCGGATAGGAGTATCTTTCCTTCATATATTATATGAGCAACATCCACTATTTCAAGTGTTTCCCTTACATTATGGTCAGTTATCAGAATACCTATACCTTCCCGAGCGAGTTCTTTTACCATATTCTGTATATCCTCTTTAACTTTTGGATCTATACCAGTAAAAGGTTCATCGAGAAGTAAAAATTTTGGATTGGAAGTTAAAGCTCTCGCTATTTCAACCCTCCTTCTTTCACCTCCAGAAAGTTTATAAGCGGGAAGGTCTTTCAAATGCGAAACCTTAAATTTTTCAAGAAGTTCGAAAGTTCTTTTTTTATTTTTTTCTTTATCCTTGTAAAGCATCTCAAGGATCGAGTAGACATTTTCATAAACTGTCAACTGTCTGAAAATTGAACTCTCCTGAGGTAAATATCCTATCCCCAATCTTGCCCTTCTGTACATTGGTAGGTTTGTTATATCATTTTGGTCAAGAAAGATCCTTCCTGAAGATACCTGAACAACTCCAACCATCATGTAAAAAGTTGTAGTTTTGCCGGCACCGTTAGGACCCAAAAGCCCTATAATTTTCCCATTTTCAACTTCGATTGAGAGTTGATCTACAACCTTTCTCTTCCCGTAAAACTTCACCAGGTTTTCACTTCTCAGTACCATCTTTTTCCTTTTTCAAAAGTTCACTCTCTTTGATTTTATAAAATTTAAGAATATCAACTTTTGATGATTTAAAAGTTCCATCAAGTGAATCACAAACTATTTTAACAATATTATCATCTTCATTTTTAAATACAATATTATTTTTACCAACCATCCTTCTCAAACTATCATTCTCAAAATAGAAAATAAAAGTGTCTCCCTGAAAGAAGGAATTTTTTGCAACTATATCTCCCCTTTTCAAAGTTTTAAAAAAGGATCCTTTCCTGTAATGATTCACCGAATCTGATTTTATAGTGAAACTATCGTTAAAAATCTCAACTCCGCTTGAAAAAATATTAACAGAATCTTTATCATCTATTAAAATGTTACCAGATATAATAGAATAAGAAGAATCATACTTTTGAAGGAAAGAGTTACCTTTAAAATAAATCCTTTCAAGATTTTTTAAATACTCAACTCTTTCTCCAAAAATTTTTAACTTTTCATCAGCATTATCAAAAACAGGTTTTCCGGTAAAAATAAAAAGAGAATCATCAAGAAAAATTTCTAAAGTTTCACTCTGGATTGAGAATCTATTCTCTTTTTCAGTTGTTTGAAAATTAATATAGAATCTTTTTTCCTTGATAAGATAGATCCCATACTTTGCAAGAATTTTTACAGAATCATCTCTTTTCAAAATAAAACTTTTTGGAAAAAAGATTAAAGAATCTTTCTTTAGAATAAAGGATGAATCAGTTTTAAGGGAGTAACCATCAGATTTGAAATCAACGTTTTTAAAGAAAAATATAGTATCACCAATTATGGATGCTTTTTCAGAATAGAGAGTATAAGCGAAGAAAATCTCTGGTGAAAAAAAGAATAGAATCAAAATCAAAATTTTATCTTTTTTCATCATATATCAAAACTGGAGAGAGAAATACTGTTTTTTTAAAATTGTCAAAACAGATAAAACCCTTAGTTAGCATTCTATCATCCTTCTTTTCTATAATTATCGAATCATCGGTTCTTAAGGTATCGGTATCTATATCGTAAAGAAGGTAGTTAGAGTGAAGAATCATAGAGTCTGAGAAAACAACTCGAACATTCTTAAAATACTCTATCTTTTTTTCAAAAACACTTGAACTTTCCGCAAAGATTGTAACTTTTTCTCCATCCTCCCTATTGTACTCTACATTTTTAAGTATATACATCTTCAAAGAATCTATATAGTAACCTGTATCAGATTTTAAAGAATAAATTTTAACATCTTTCTGGAAATACTCTGATCTGAAATCTGTAACAACATCTTCCTGAATTTTTTCAACTTTTTCGATACTTTCTCTTTCACAGAATAAAAGAAAGAGAAAAATACTAACCGTTACTATCCTGAAATATTTTACTGAAGAAATCATACTGAAAAATATCCTTCCGTATATGGTTTTCGAAAAATCTGTATATTTTTTCATAGGGAAAAGAGTAAGCATCATAGAAGTAAACTTTATGTTTTCCTCTTTCATACCTCGTTACCATCAAAACTGGATGTAATTTAAATATTTCAATTAACCTGTACCAGCCATAAGGCAAGTTTTGAACGATACCTAAAAAGTTAACATTTTTTGTTGTAATGTTGTTCAATTTTTGATCTATTAAAAAAGAAAGAATTCTACCATTTTCTATCTGTTCTTTATAAACAGATAAAGGAGAACTCTTTTCAATGAGTTTAACCCCATACTTGACCCTTATATTATCTATATAATGATAAAACCATTCATCCCTTTTCTGATAAACAATTGAAATTTTGAAACCTTTTCTTTGTAAAATTTGACCAACAACCTCCCAATTTCCATAATGGACTGAAATGATAGACACCTTTTCATTTTTCCTCAATAAATTTTCAAGTAATTCAAGGTTATGAAACTCGAATCTGTTTTCAGAAGGATGATGGTAAAAAAGATAAAGGTTTTCAACTAAAAACTGAGCATTATTAAGATAAATTTTTATGGAAAATCTTATATGACATTTTTTTAAATTCTCCTTCACCCTCTTTTTGCTTTTTATTCCGAAATTGTAAAATAGTATTGAGATCAATTTAGCCAGTACTATCAATAACCTTAAAGGTAAATATTTTAGAAGGAATAGTGAGATTTTAACAACGAGGTCATTTTTTAAATTTTTCATACCATTTTTCAAGAATACTCTTTTTAACTCTTATTGATTTGAATTGACAGACCTCAACGCAACAGTAACAGGTTATGCACAATCTCTCCCTTATATGCGGATACCCATCAACAAGATTTATTGCACCAGCGGGACAAGATTTGTAACATCTGTAACATCTCGTGCATTTTTCTGTAATTACTTTAGGAAAATTGGATGTGAAATGTTTTACAAATTTTTGTTTAGCAAAATTTAGCGACAAAGAAAATTTGTTTCTGTCAGGCATCCTCATTTCAAGTTTATGGAATGAACCCAAAACTTCATATCTACCATCGTAGAAACCGTTTCTTATAGCCATTTTCAAAAAAGGTATGTCGGAGGTTTTGAAACCTAAAAGGGATGCTATAAAATCATCTAAAGCGAAACCATCCTCAGATGCTAAAAGTAGTTCAGTTTTAGCGTAATCTCCACCACCAGGTCCATTTCCCTGCATTCCAACGATACCATCTACTATGTTCAGTTCAGGTCTTACAGAGTTGTAAAGTTTTGATAAAAAATCTGAAAAACTTTCTTGATCTGGATACCTCGTATGATAGTAAAGTTTACTTTCACCCGGAATCAAACCATAAAGATTTTTAACGGATAAGGTTAACTTTGTGAGCATATGAGTTTTCAACTTCGCTATGTTTATTATATGGGGGTTATCTTTAATAAAATCGCTCACCTTAATCTTATCTTTGATAAAGTATTTTGTCCTGTTGAGATTGACAAGTTCTATCCCATACTTCTCTGAAACTTCCCAGAAACCTGTCTGTTTAAAAATTTGCTCCATATCTTTGTGTATCGCTGATGAGCCATCAGCAATAAATATTTTTTCTTTTTGGATCCCACTTGAGAGAAGAATCTTTATAACTGATTCAACAACTATTGGATTTGTTGTTATAATGTTTAAAGTGGAATTAGGTTTTGTGAGAAGGTTAGGTTTTAAAATTATCTTCTTCCCATCTGAAAATCTTTTTGTAAGGTCTAAACTGGAGAAAACCTTTCTTAAAGATTCATCAATCTTTTCAACATTATAATCTGTTATTTCAAAAGAAAATACTTTTTTCATCTTATAAAATATATTTCTACTTTTCTATCGAAAACATTACACTCAACTGGTTGAGTATCAGAGTTAACTACCCGTTCATAATCCTGTACAAGTTCCTTTAAAACCCTTTCATCGTAAACAATAAGGTATTTTGGTTTTACTATGTCAAACTCCTCTTCAAGATACCTTTTACATCTTTTTTTAGCTTCATCCGTTAATTCACCATGGATTATAAGTGAGCATCTGTAAAGATAGGTTATGTAGGCTCCATATTTAACCTCAGTTTCATAAAGAGTAAGAAGTGAAGATGCTTTTGCAATCAATTTCGAATCTATTGAAAAATTGTGACTTTCAGGTTCATAACCTATTATCATAATTTCCTGCAAAATATTACCTGAAAATACAGGTTCTCCATAACTTCTCATAGGACAGCCTTCACAATCTTCCATCTTTTTAAGGAACTTTTTAAATCTTAACTCTCTGTCCACTTTTCCCCCTTGAAAAAATACAACCACAATAATTCTGCCTGTAAAGGTTCAACTCTTTGGAAATCTTTACCGATTCTTTAAAACCATCATTCTTCCTGAGATTCTCTTTAATAAAAACTATTCCAAACTCTTTAGCAACCTTTTCACCAACACTGTTTATAAGTTCAACATTCTTATGTGGACTTATAGTTAGGGTAGTTGAAAATAAATTGTAACCATTCTCTTTGCAAAATTTTGCAACCTTTTTAAAATTAATTAGATGACAGATCTCACATCTCTTTCCCATCTCAGGTTCATTTTCAAGTCCGGTAATATTTTCCAAAAAATTATTATTCTCATATTTCAATTTGATACTTTCAAAAGAAAAATATTTTGCAACCTTAAAAACCTCCTCATACCTTCTGTTAAACTCATCTTCAGAGTCAATATTGTCATTAACAAAAAGGGAGATTACATTATATCTTCTACTGAAAAATTTGTAAGAGTAAGTCAGATCTGGACCACAACATGTATGCAAAATTAAAGTTTCCATAAGTTTATTATACAATATTAAGTTAAATATTCAAGGATTGTAAATGTTGACATTAAGGAAAAACAAAAGATAATTAAATGAAGGAGGTCTTATGAATATTTTTGAAAATATACCTTTTCAGGATGAAAATTTTGGTTACAGAAAACTTGTTGAAAACAACTATTGTTTGATACTTCAGATAGCGTTGAACCCAAAACAATCTGTTAAAGAACATTACGCAAACTCGTATCTAACGATAATTCCTATAATGGGAGAGGTTGAGATAACTTTAAATGGTGTAAAAAAAAGTTTAAAGGAGGGTTCAATATTTCTGGTAAATCTTAACGACAGAATGTTAATTGAAAATAATTCTGAAAGAAAGAGTTCCCTACTTGTTTTCAAATCTCCACATCCTGATAGTTTCAACAAAGACCTTCAGTAAAATAACTGTTTTTAAAAGGTTGTTTGAACATTTCGATTACCTTTTTATCATAGGTATAATCTCTTGCAATCAAAATTTTCAATCTCTCTTCGAGATTGTAAATTTCAGATTTTTTAACAGTTTCCCCAATGTTATATTTCTTGATGAATTTAAATACCTCACTTTCTGGACCAACATACAGAATCTTTTTTTTGAATTTTATTCCATCAAGGAGTTTTGATGAAAATATTGAGTTTCCATCTTTAAGATCAAAAGGATGCATTATAAGAAAAATTTCGGAGGATAAGATGTAATCAGCCGTTTTATCATAATCCATTTCACCTAAAAATTTTATGTACTCTTTTCTTTGAAGGTATTCTTTTATCCTTTCTTCAACTTTTCCTATAATAAAAATCTTTAAACCTAATTTTGGATAGGTCTTTTCAAACTCCTCAAAAAAATCTCTGTTGAACCTGTACCTATCAAGTTTACCAGAATAAAGTAAAAACTTCTCTTTTAAATTTAAATCAGCCCTTTCGCAATTTTCTTCAACGATAGAATTCAAAACAAGATCTACCCTTCCTTTCCCATACCTTTTTTTTATCAAAGAAACAAATTGCGGGATATTCGTTGTTATCCTATCAAATTTTTTGAATATCATTCTATCAAAAATATAATCGATAAATTTAATAAAAATGATTCTATAATCTCTCAAAGTCCCATTATAGTAGATATCCCTTACATCGAGAACAAACTTATCAAGATCATTTTTTTTAAGTTTCAAAGATAGAATCAAAGGTAAAGAGAATGGGGGTGACGAGATTATGATTCTGTCAAATTTATCTTTGTTTTTTTTAATGTATTTAAAAACTTCAAAAGACCATAAAAACATTGAATCAGGCAGAGGGTTAAAAGATCTTAAAGTAGATTCTTTTCTATCGATCATCTTATCCTTGACAAAAGGGTCTTTTATAAAAAGAATCTTTTCCTTTTCAAAAGTTTTGAAAGATGAAGTTATTACACGATAATCTATTTTTGAATTTTTGTAATAATCTATCAAAGAGGTGAATCTTCTACCTCCTCCATAGTTATAGAATGGATAAAGATAGTATGAGATCAAAAGGACTTTTTTTCTACCCATCTATCCTTTTCTTTAATATTTCTCCCTTCCTATAAAACTCTTTAACCTTTTTGTTATGAGGTGACAACATATAAACTCTATTCAGTTTTCTAAGATAGAGTTTCGCATTTTCGAAATCTTTCAACTCTGTGTAAACCAAAGAAAGGTTATAATATACGAAGGAGAGATTCACATAAGTTTTTGGTTGTTCAGTTTCCACCTTTTCCTTTAACTTTTCAAGTAACAGCAGTGCTTCTTTGAATTTGTCCTGCTCAAGAAGGATCTTTATATGTGTAAAGAGGAACATCCTGTTATCAGGGTAAACTTCCCTCAACCTTTCACATGTTTTTTCAGCTTCCTTATAATTCTTATCCAACTGATAAAGTACCGCCAAAACGTTGTATGCAGGATACTGAACAAAGATACCTGAGTCTGCAGAGAATTTTATCAACTTTATACCATCATCGTTACCTGAAACAAAAGGCAACCTGTCTTTGAATCTGTTAACGAAATAACTGACAACACCTTTTCCAAGATAACTGTCATACATGGTTTTATCTATATCTATTGACCTGTTAAAAAATTTTAACGCTGACAAACCGTTATTGATAACTTTAGGATAATTCCCTTTATCAACATAGTAATATGTTTTGTATAGAAAAACTCCACCAACGAAAAAGTTATCATAAGAATCTTTTAAGTCAGCATATTTTAAAACTGAATCTGCACTTGAAAAAAGTAAATAGGATAAAGAATCGGTTTCAAAATCACTCATATAAGTTGAAATGACAGTTGCATTAAGAAAATGGTATAGAACCGGTGAATATTTTTTCTTTATACTTTCAATGTGTTTTATGGCTTTTTCATAATCCTGTTTGTATAAAAGGTCAACTATTGTATCGACATCCTCCTTGTACGCAGGATAGGGAAAAATTGAGATTGTAAAAAATGATAGGGAAACGATCAAAATAAATTTTTTCATATTATATTGTATTTGAACCTTTTTCTATAGTAGATTATCGAGATGAGTAATGTTAGAATACACAAGAAAAGAAAGTATGGGAAAATTATCCCAAGCGAAAAAGAGACGAAAGGTGATGTAAACATTACAGACCATTTTATAAATTTTTCTTTTCTAAAAACTGTTGATATTATGAAGAAAATAAGTGAATATGATGTTGTTATAATTGCAAGAAAATCTTTATAGTAAAAACCAAAGATGAATGCAAAGAGCATAAAAGTAGTCGATAGAATAAGTGAACTTTTTATTCCAAGAAAAATTCCAGTTGTTTTCAAGCCAACTTTCTTATCACCTTTATAATCTAGAATAGTAGTGTTAATAAAAATTGCTGCCATGGAAAATATGTAAGGCAAAAAGATCTTGAGATCTGGAATCTTTTCGCAAACAGAAAGATAACCTATAAGTGAGGCTACAAAAGCATACCCTAACACATTCGATAAAAGGTCAAGAAATGGTCTACTTTTGAAATAGAAAGGTTTCGCAGAATATAGATATCCCATAATGAAAGAAATTATGAAAAGAATGACAATCGTTTTTTGAACCGTGTAGTTGAAAAAAACCAAACTAAAACCAATAAGAACAACTATAACAAAAGTGATGTAAGCATTTTTTACACTTATTATACCTTCAGGTAAAAGAAAGAGTTTTTTGTTCAATCTATCAGTTTCTATATCGGTTATCTGATTGAGTATGTAAATTCCTCCCATAAGAAGAGAGTAAGCAAACAGTATATAGTAAACTTTGAAATCAAAAACAAAGTTAAAGATCTTCAATTCTTTACAATCCCTGTATCCCAAATAAACACCTATAAAATAAAAAGTCCATAGAGCGACCTGTATCGTTGGTCTTAAAAGAAATAGATAATCTATAAAGATACTTTTCCTTTTCATAATTTTATAATAGGTGAAAATCTACCGAACCAGTTTGTTACTCTTCCTTTCATATCAAAATGACCGAAAAGAAATAGAGGTTTTCTAAAAAGTAGAGTTTTTAAAGTTAGATTCGTATCGATTATGTAAAGGGTGTTTCTTGGAATTTCATATATGTCAAAATCCTCTTTATCTGTATAGGAAGTAAAAGCTCCCTTGTATCCTGCCTCTTTTACCTTTCTTTTAACTTTTTCGTTTGTTAAACCAAAAGGGTAAAGAAAGTATTCTATCCTTCTTTTTAAAGATTTTTCGAGTATCTCTTTTGAAACAAGAATTTCAAGATCAAGTTTTTCGTTATTTAGTTTTCTTAAATCCTTATGTGAGAAAGAATGTGAAATTATCTCGAACCCATAATCTCCCATCTCCTTCAACATTCCTAAGTCCATATGTTTGAACTTTCCAGTCTTAGCATCCCAGACATTTCTCTTTCCAATATAACCTGCAACAGGTGATAGAACACCAGTAAAAGAATATTTTTTCATAATAGGGAAAGCATACCTGTAAACATTTTCATAGGCATCATCAAAAAAAATCAGAATTTTTCTATCATCTTTAGATTCTAAAAAATCATCTATAGTTGTGGTTTTAAATCCGTTCTCTTTTAAAAATTTCAAATAGTTTTCGAATTGAAACAAAAGATTTGTTGTTCCTCCAAATTCTGGATATTTTGAAATTTTATGAAAAGAGAATATATTACTCGCATAAATTTTCCTTCTGTAAAATTTTAAATACCAATAGAACCATCCATAGATGTAAAGTGAAAACACGAAAATTACAGGCAAAATATATTTTAAAACCATTTTCTCAACCTGTTCTCTTTGTTTTTACTTTTCTCCTCAATCTTTCTGTAATAGAAATCCAAAATTTCGTTGGAAACATTTTCCCAGGAGAATCTCTTAACGAATTCAAGTCCATTATTTTTAAGTTGTTCTCTTAACTCTCTATTCTTCAAAACTTCAATTATTCCATAGGCGAGTTCTTTTGGATCTTTAGGTTTTACAAGGTACCCGTTATATTTATGTTTTATTACCTGTCTGTAACCTCTTATGTTACTCGCAACAATGGGAGTCCCAGATGCCATCGCTTCAAGTAGTATTATACCAAAACTCTCTCCACCTGTTGCTGGCGAAACAAAAATATTCGCTGTGTTATAGTATAATGGTAAAAGCGACCAATCCACATAATCTTCAAATATTATATGATTCTTCGCTTTATCACTTATGGAAAGTTCATAATATTTTTTCAAAAATCCTTTACCTACCACTATCAACCTAACATCGGTTATTTCATCAACAATATAATCCATCGCTTTATATAAGAACTTGATCCCTTTCCTCGGATCCTGTCTTCCTACAAAAAGTAAATTTATCCTTCCATCAATATAGTTTTCAAGTTTAGGATTTAAAGGTGAGAATCTTTTAAGGTCAACACCGTTTGGAATAATAGTGTAATCTCCGGGAAAGTATCTGTAAACAGATCTTTTCGCCTCATTTGAAACAGCTATGACTCCATCTATTCTCTCAAAAAATTTTTTAAGTGGAGATCTTAAAGCTTCATAACCTATAGATCTGTCAAACGCTGCGTGGAATGTTATTATGTTAGTTGAGTTAGAGAAGAAGAGAGTAATCAGAGGTAAAGTTGGAGCGAGGGCTCCATGTATATGAACAATATCGTATTTTTCCCTATCGAGAAGATTTTTTACATCGAAGATCATTTTCAAACCTAAAGAAATCTGAGTGAAAGATTTGTTAGCTGGAATTGAGATAGAGTGTCCAACCCTCTTTACATCACCACCTTCATTTTTAACACTCTTAAAAAGAGGATTCCCAGTTAGGATATGAACAGTATGACCTTTTCTCTTCATCTCTATATAAAGGTGATGTATATGTTCCGAAATACCCCCTGGGAGAGGATAGTACATATCTGAAACCATTAAAATTTTTAATTTTTTTCTATCAGCCATTTTTCACTCCCATCTCATAGAAAAGGCAAACCATTCCTCAGGTTTATTTTCAATAACTTTATACAGTGCATTTAAACCGTTGTTAGAATATCTTCTCAAATTCTCATCCCTTTCAATCTCACTGGCACGTATCTTGTACCTGTACCTTTTATTCTTCTCGTAGAAAAAAACTCCTAACAAAATCTTTCTCGAATACTTTTTGGAAAAATAGAATGGACCTTTTGGAATAAAAACTTTTGCTTTCCCAAATTCTGATAAACTTCCACTCTTATTTATATCTCTATCGAAAAGGAGTACAGGAATGTATCCTTTCTGTATGTGATCTTCAAGGAGAGCCCCAGTTGAAGTTTCTTCAAGAGGCAAAACTTTCATCCCAGTTCTACTCCGAAACCTTTTTAAAATCTCATACCTCTTTTCACCAACTCCTTCAAGTTCTGCAACGGTAACACTTTTCTTAACAAGAAAACCAAAAAGCATTCCGGCAAGTTCCCAATTCCCATAATGCGCTGTAACGAGAATATATTTACCTTTTTGTATCTCTTCAAGATCAACTTCAGAACAATCTGTTATTTGAAAAAGATAATTTTTATCAGTATAATAGAATTTCAAAAGATCAAGATGGTTTCTTGTCATATTGATAAAAACTTCTTTAACATCAAAATTTTCTATTCCGATCCTTATAAGGTTTTCGGAAATGCTTTTAACCCTCCAGTTTTTTGAAAGAAAAATGATGTTACCAATAACGAGGGATATTAAATCAATCACCTCGAATGGAACGAAAAATAAAAAAACAGACATTATTCTAAAATAGTAATATAAAAACATTATCCAGTATGGCCAAAACCGCCATCTCCTCTTTCGGTCTCATCGATCTTATCTTCAACAAAATTGGCTTTTTCAACTTTAGCAACAACCATCTGTGCTATTCTATCACCCCTTTTTATGTAAAACTTTTCCCTGTTAAGATTGAACATTATAACTTTTATCTCACCTCTATAATCTGAATCTATAGTTCCGGGTGTGTTTAAAATCAATATTTTATTTTTCAAGGAGAATCCACTTCTTGGTCTTATCTGTATCTCATAACCTGAAGGTATTTGAACTCTTATTCCTGTTGGAACCAAAGAAACATCAAAAGGCTCAATAGTGGTATCGCTCGAAGCGTACAGATCAGCACCTGAAGAACCTTCAGTCATGTATTTTGGCAAAAAACCATTCTCGGAAATTTCAATTTTTATGTTTATCATATTTTAAAATCTTTCTTGTTCCCAACTATAGAAATGTTCAACCTGTTGAATTTTAAATATTTCTTCGCCACTTCTTTTATATCATCAGAACTAACATTTTTGAATTTTTTTATAACAGAGTTAACACTTTGAATTCTTTTTTTATATAGAAAGGATTTTGAGTTGAATCCCATTCGCCCAGAAAGGGAATCATAACTCATCACAACATTTGCCAATATCTGATTCTTGACTTTCTCCATCTCATCCTTTTTAACACCGTTTTTTATTATGTCAGTCATCTCCTTTTCGATAAGTCCCATCGTTTTTCTGAAGTTATCTGGAGAGCAAACAAAATAAACTCCACCCATACCTGCCTCTTTAAAAATGTCGATAAAAGAGTAAACCGTATAAACGAGTCCCATTTCCTCTCTCAACTTTTTAAAAAGTCTGGAAGACATACCTATACCCAAAATAGCGGAAAGTATAGTTAAAGGGTACCTTTCATCGGAAGAGTAATTTTGAGTTTTGAATCCTAAAGCGACATGGAACTGTTGTAAAGAATTTTTGTAAACATAAATTTTTTGAGAAAAGTTATCCTTAACTTTTTGATCAAAAATTTTAGAATTAACTTCACCTTTTCTAAAGAACTTATTATCTATAAGATCTTTAACTTTTGAAATTTTTAGAGGTCCTACGTAAGAATAGAAGGAATTGTTACAAACATAATTTTTTTGAATAAAATCTATAACATCTTTTCTTGTTATAGATTTTATTATCTCTTCACTTCCAAGAATAGTTTTTTCAAAAGGTGAACCCTTAAAAATTATCCTGTTTAAATTCTCAAAAACCAGATCCTCTGGATCATCCTCAGCAGACCTTATCTCTTCTATCACAACATTTTTTTCCTTCTCCAATTCTTCCTCAGGGATAAGAGGGTCAAAAATCATCTCCTGAAATATTGGAAGGATTTTTTTAAAATTGTCAGGTAAACATTTGAAGTAAAAGGTAGTGTGATCCCTTGAAGTGTATGCGTTTACACTTCCGCCATAATGCTCAATAATTCTTGAAATCTCGTCAGATTTTCTTTTTTTAGTTCCTTTAAAAAAAAGATGTTCTGTAAGGTGGCTTATCCCGTTTAACCTTTCACTCTCATAATCTGAACCAACTCTAACATAATAACCAAAAATCAGAGAATGGAATATTCTTATCTGCTCTCCAACGAAATTTACTCCATTCTCCAATTTTTCTATAGAAACATTCTGTTTAAGATCCATCTTTTTTGTAATCCTTTCTTCCAAATTTTCTGTAATGATGTCTCGGTTGAACTTCATTCTGATTTGGGTTGTCATTCTGTATCAAAACTTTTCTTGAAACATTGACTTTACCATTATCATCAACATTTATAACTTTTACAGATACTTTGTCTCCAACTTTTAAATGCTCATTAAGGTCATTTACCCTTTCGTGTGAGAACTGTGAAATATGCATCAAAGCTTCCTTACCAGGTAAAAGTTCGATGAAAGCACCAAAGTTGGTTATCTTTGTTACCTTTCCTTCATATATCTCCCCCATCTCAATATCTTTTACCAAAGATTCTATCATCCTCTTAGCTTCATCACCACTTGCAAGGTCGGTTGATGCTATAGTTACCTTTCCGGTATCATCTATTTCAACTTTAACTCCAGTCTTTTCTATTATTGACCTTATCATCTTTCCACCTGGGCCTATAACAAGTCCTATCTTATCCTTATCTATTGTGAACTGGATTAACCTTGGAGCGTACTGTGACAACTGTTCTCTCGGTTTTGATATTGTTTTTTCCATTATGTTTAATATGAACTCTCTCCCCTCTTTTGCCTGATAGAAGCCTTTTCTCAAAATATCTATACTTATTCCTTCGATTTTAGTATCAAGTTGTAAACCTGTTATTCCTTCTCTTGTCCCTGCAACTTTGAAATCCATATCTCCATAATGATCCTCTTCACCCATTATATCTGAAAGGATTACAGGTTCATTCTCCTTTTCAACTATAAGTCCCATCGCTATTCCTGCAACATGACATTTGATAGGGACTCCAGCATCCATCAAAGATAATGAGCCTGAGCATACTGAAGCCATACTTGAAGAACCGTTAGATTCAAGTATTTCAGAAACTATCCTTATAGTGTAAGGGAAAATCTCTTCTGAAGGTATAACAGCCTGAAGGGATTTCTCAGCGAGGAATCCATGCCCTATTTCTCTTCTACCCGGGCCTCTTAAAGGTGATACTTCCCCAACTGAAAATGGAGGGAAGTTGTAATGGAGCATAAAAGATTTTTTCGATTCTCCCTCAAGATCCTCGATAACCTGTTCATCCGATGCTGTTCCAAGGGTGAGACATGCTAAAGATTGGGTTTCACCCCTCGTAAATAATGCTGAACCGTGTGTTCTCGGCATTATTCCAACTTCACATGTAATCTTTCTTATCTCATTTACCTTTCTGCCATCAAGCCTTATACCCTCTTTGATTATCCTTTCCCTTATCATCTCCTTCCGGTTATCTTCTATCAGGGAAGGAATGAGACCGACACAATCCTCATACTCATCTTTAAGTTTATCCACCACCTCTTTAACGAGTTTATCGAACTCCTGATTCCTTTTCTGTTTCTCGAAAATATTGTTTAAAACTTTCAACCTTTCAGTTGTTAACTCTTTAATTTTATCTTTTAACTCCTGTGGAATAACGAAAGGTTCATACTCCATCTTTTTGATTTCAAACTGGGATATCAGTTTTTTCTGCAATTCAATAGACTGTCTGATTATCTTATGGCCAAATTCGATAGCCTTCAACATATCCTCTTCAGATACCTCATTTGCTGAAGCTTCGATTGTTGTTACAGTTGTTTCAGTTCCTGCAAGAACGAGTTCAAGATCGGCATCTCCAAGTTCCTCAAAAGTTGGAGAATCGATAAGTTGTCCATCAACAAGTGCAACTCTACATGCTCCAACTGGTCCTTTGAAAGGTATATCTGAAATCATCAAAGATGCGGACGCTCCAATGACCCCCAAAACATCGGTATCCATCTTACCATCAGCGGAAAAAAGTGTTGCTATTATTTGCGTTTCATTTATAAAATCATCCGGGAAAAGAGGCCTTATAGGTCTATCTATTAATCTACTTGCGAGTATCTCTCTATCTCTCGGTTTTCCTTCCCTTTTGAAAAAACCACCTGGAATCTTTCCAGTTGCAAAATATTTTTCCCTGTAATCTACTGTTAGTGGAAAGAAGTCCTGTCCCTCTTTTTTCATTTTCGACGCAACTGAAGTTACGAGAAGTATGTTTTCGTTAAGTTTCACTACAACAGAACCGTTAGCCTGTTTAGCCAACTTTCCTGTTGATATTTCAAGGTTGAACCGACCATAAGGTCCGCTCACTATTTTTTCTTCCATTACTTACCCCGCTTATTTTCTTAAATTTAATTCTTTTACTACCTTTTTATACCTCTCAAAATCTTTCTGCATAAGATAGTTTAATAGTCTTTTCCTTTTTCCTACCATAAGAAGAAGCCCCCTCCTGGAATGGATATCCTTTTTGAACTTCTTCAAATGCTCCGTGACCTGATTTATCCTCTCAGTCAGAAGAGCTATTTGAACCTCTGGTGAACCTGTATCATTCTCTTTAACAGCGAACTTCTGAATGATCTCTTTTTTCTTTTCTTTTTTCAAAGCCATAATTCCTCCTTTAAATTTTTTATTTCTTCTTTATCTTTTTTTAACTGTTCTATAAGTTCATTCTCACTTGGAAACTTAACCTCATCTCTCAACCTTTTAATGAAATTTATTTTCAAAGTTTTATTGTAAAGGTTCTCATTAAAATCAATGATATGAACCTCAAGGGAGAGTTTCTCATCAAATGTAGGTCTTTTCCCAACATTCATCATACCCTTGTACTTTTTCCCTTCATAGATAACACCAACAGCGTAAACTCCATTCTGTGGCATCATCTTTATCTTCTCATCGAACTCAATGTTTGCAGTGGGAAAACCGAGTATAGCCCCTCTGCCCTCTCCTTTCACAACAGAACCTTTTACAAAATATTTGTAGCCCAAAAATTTGTTAGCCTCCTCAATATTCCCAAACTTGATAAACTTTCTAATAATCGAACTGGATATTATCTGTGAATCTTCCACCTCTGGTTCAACTATCTCTATTTTGATCCTTTCTTTTGAGAGTATTGATTTTAATCTTACTATATCTCCTTTCCTGTTTTTACCGAAATGTGTGTCATAACCTACAACGAATATGTAGGGCGAAAGTTTATCAACAACTATCCTTTCAACAAAATCGTCAGCAGATATCTGGGCAAAACTTTTATCGAAAGGTATTATAAGAAGATTATCGATAAGATTGGAAGTTTCAAAAATATACATTTTATCTTCAAGGGTAGTTAAAAGAAAATTCTCCTTAATCCCTTCAAGAACCATTCTTGGATGTGGCTCAAAAGTTATCAGAAGGTTTTCCTTACCTTCTTTTAAAGATATCCTTCTTAAAGTTTCAAGTATCTTTTTATGCCCTCTATGAATACCATCGAATGAGCCCAATGTTATTATCTTTCCTTTCAAATTTTCATCTATTTTGTCTAAACCATAATATATGTTCATATTATGCACCTTTTCGGGTATATTGACCCACCATCACTTTCAACAACAATATAACCCCTTTCATTTTTAACAAGAAAGGATTTTTGATTTTGACACTCATATTTTAAACTGTTTCCATTCATCAAAACTTCAAAACTTCTACCATCCAACTCAACAGTGTCCATATATTCCTGTAAAATTTCCTCTGGTAATTTTGAATCCTCAATTTTTACATCTTCTATCCTTTTTGCATCATCTATCTTGAAAGGTCCATTTTCTATCCTTTTTAAACTAACAACAGTTCCAAATGTATCAAGTTTCTCTCCAAGTTCTTTTGCAAAAGACCTGACATAAAAACCTTTGCTTACCCTTATTCTTACATTAAGGTATTTCCCATCAAAATCTTTTAGAGTAAACTCTTTCAAAATAACCTTTTTTCTTCTTTCTTCCAACTTAAATCCTTTTCTTGCAAGTTTGTATGATCTAACTCCATCTATCTTCGTTGCAGAATAATCAGGGACAATTTGCAACCTTTCACCCAAAAAAAACTTTTCGATTACCTTCTCTATCTCCTTTGAATCAAAATTTAAAATTTTACTTCTCTTTTCAACTACCTTTCCTGTTATATCAAAGGTATCTGTAAGTAAACCGAACTCAATTTTTGCATCGTAAACCTTATCACACCCTTCTAAATATCTTATAAGTTTTGTGAAATTCCCTGAGAAGAGTGGTAAAACACCTGAGGCGAAAGGATCGAGGGTTCCAAGGAAACCGACCTTCTTTTCCTTGAAAATATCTCGAAACCTTTTTACTATTTTAAAAGATGGGATATTTTCTTCTTTGTCTATGTTAAAAATAAGATTTAGTCTTTTATTCACCACCTGAAACCAATAGAGATCCTGTAGTTCGTTGTTGGGAAGGAATAGATATCTGAATCTATTCCAAGATCAAGCCTGAAACTGTTTTTTACAATGATCCCACCACCGAATGTGAAACCATACCTCTGTCCATAGTAATCGAGAAAATATCCTAACCTTAAAGATAGAAGGTTGTAATAGGTGTACTCAAAACCAGCCCCAAGCCAGGTATCAAGAAATTCAGCTTCAAGCAAAGAAAGTTGAGGTAATGTGTCACCGGTTACAGGGTCAACATCTCTATTATACTTTGCGATGATTTTTGTTAATTCGAATGTGAAATCCTCTTTTGAGAGGGAATCCAGTTTTATTCCAGCGATAACTTTTGTCAGATCGGTTGTGAAAAGAAGTTTGTTCAACTCATTTTCAATTATCGTCTGTGCAAAACCTATTCTCAATGTTCTTGGCAGATCATCAGTTGAACCATCAGCAAGGTATTTTAATCCAGGTCCTAAATTTGATAGGGAGATCCCAAGAGATGTCTTTTCACCGAATTTTTTGAGAAAACCTAAATCAAGAGCAACAGATTGTCCCTGTCCACCCCTCTCTTCCCCCATATATCTCTGTATTATCCAATCTGGTGCTAAAAAAGAATAGATGAATTTGCCTGAAACTCCAACGGATAGATCTTTTCGTATCCTATAGGAGTAGGAAAGATTTATAGCAAGATCAAAAGTATTCCAGATGGCTGTTGGGTCGTTGTTCTCCTCTGCAGACATTTCTCCCGTTGTAAGGTAGATTATACTTCCACCCCAAACACCATAATTGGTTGGAATAACTGCTGAAAGATATTCATAATACATACCTTCCCCAAGCCCGGTAAGCCAGGGGGCATGCATCAGTACTATATCTCTTTTTTCCTGCAAACCCATCCCTGCAGGATTATAATATGGAGCGAGTGCATCATCAGATATTGCAGTATAGGAGTTTCCAAGGGAAACTGCCCTTGACCCTGGATATATGAGCAAGAAAACTGCACCTGCCTGGGAGGCGGTTGAAAAGATAAGTACGAATGTAAAGATCGAAGTTATAAGTAATATAATTTTTTTCATTATAATCTCCTAATATTTTATATTAGGATAATAATTGAATAAATCATCTATGTCAATAGTTAAACAACTTTCTTAACAGCACCTGAACGAAGGCATCTTGAACAAACGTAGATATATTTAACCTGACTGCCCATTTTTGCTTTTACCCTTCTAAGATTTGGCATTCTTTTTTTCTTTGTCTCATTATGAGCATGTGAAACACTTGAGCCAAACTGAGGTCCTTTTCCACAAATTTCGCATCTGTTAGCCATATTATTTCTCCTTTTTTTGCTGAAGTATAACATATAACATGAAAAAATCAATAGGTTTAAAATGACATCAACATAGACACCTGTAAATAAATTTTTACATTTAAGTTGTCAACAAAAAAAGTAAACTCCCCTCTTTTGTGAATTTAAAATTTGGCACAATTATTGTATTTACATAAGCAACAAAAAAAAGGAGGTCTCATGAAAAAACTTTTAACAATTTCGTTACTGTTGTTAATAACGGTTACAATTTTTGCAAATGGAAATGTTAAGGATAATAACACTTTTGTTAACTCTCTTCCTGATAGACACAGAAACTACATAATCCCGCCTCAACCTGTCATTCCTGATGATGACAATTCAACTCAGTTAAACTCTCTTCCTGATAGACACAGAAACTACATAATCCCACCTCAACCTATCATTCCTGATGATGACAATTCAACTCAGTTAAACTCTCTTCCTGATAGACACAGAAACTACGTAATCCCACCTCAACCTGTCATTCCTGATGATGACAATTCAACTCAGTTAAACTCTCTTCCTGATAGGAGAAGACACAATATAATCCCACCAAATCCTGTTCCTCCACAAAATCCGGTAACAATCTCAAAAACTATAGATATTAAAAATATTGGAAAGGATGTACAAATACATATATTCAATATAAATGGTTTAGAAATAAAATGTGATGTAAACTCTCTTCCAAATGGTAAATACTTTTTACTTATAAAAAATGGGAATGAAATTTACAAAGAGAAGATCGTTATATTGAAATAATACCGTCTCTTTTTAGAAAAATATACACTAAAAAACCCCATATTAATTATGGGGTTTTCAATTTAGAAAAATCTTCTTTTGAATAACTTTTCGAACCCTTTACCAGTTATTATATAATCTGTGTTGAAAATCTTTACAATAATAATTGATAGGATTACAAAGAATAAAAGATTGTATCCTATTCCATAAAAGAGCATCCTGTACTGTTCAAAAAAAATAAGTTTCATCGCCATCATAGGATGTGAAAATGGTATCAGAAAAACTACAATTTTAAAAGGTAATGAAAGGGAATTAAAATCTTTAAACATAGTTAAAAAGAAGGGTATTATAGCGAGAATAGATACAGGCATCGTTAATGTCTGTGCAGATCTGTAATTTTTTGCAAAGATTCCTAAAAGTAAACATAGAGAAAGTCCTGAAAGCAATGATAAAAAAATGGATACACCAACCAATGTGTAATCAAGAATAGAAAAAACTTTGATATCAAAACTGCTTGAGATGTTTCCTGTAAAACCTTTCATATAATTATAGAATCCAATCATGTATATTGAAGCCATTATTATTCCGACCAATCCACCTCCGATTATTTTCCCAAGAACTATATCCCTTCTCTCAACAGGCATAGTTAAAAGTGTTTCTAAAGTTTTATTCTCCTTCTCCATTCCCATAGAAGATATTATCATACCTCCAGACATTATTATAAGCATCATAATTATCACAGGCACAAAGTTCGTTTGTTTACCAAGAAATGAATAAAGCAATTTTGGATCAACCGATTTAAAAACTTTTCCCTTTACTTCTACATTCTCATTTTTTATTTTTAACGGCTCTAAAATATTCTCATTTTTTATACCTTTTCTCAAAAGAAGATATTTTATCAGTTCATTCTTTGTGTAATTTAAACCATTTTTGATGACGTCTGAAGAAATAAAATCGTAAAGTCCAGTACCTTTTAAAACCCATTCTATTTTTACCTCTCCCTTCCCTTCTTTCAAAATTGAATCCTGAAAACCTTTTTCAAGTGTTACGATGGCCCCACCATCCTTTTTAAGTTTTTCAACTCTTTCATTAAAACTATTGTTAGCAAAATCTTTATCTGAAAATTTTAAAAGTAAAGAAGAGAAAAGGTGGGATAGGTCTGTTGAATCTTTATCTTCAACAATTATATTAGCACTTTTCTTTGAAACTCCCTCTTCAGCCTTAGAAACAAAATTCCCAATATAACCCAACATAAAAGAAACAAAAACAAGTGAGATTATAGTTGATCTCGTTAAAAGTTCTCTAACCTCTTTTTTAATAATATTAAAAATCATTTTTAACCCCAACAACTTTAACAAAAATCTCCTCAATGTTCTGGGCTCTATATTTCTCTTTCAATCCTCTTATATCTCCACTTTCAACTATCAACCCGTTGTTTATAAGAGATATCCTGTCACAAAGATAATCCACTTCAAGCATATTGTGAGAAGAAACTATAAAAGTTGTTCCTTCTTTTGCCTTATTTTTTATAATATCCCTTATCTGGGTAGCATTTATTACATCAAGCCCTGAGGTTGGTTCATCGAGTATAGCAAGTTTAGGGTTTATCATCAAACTCCTTGCTATTAGTAATCTTCTCACCATCCCTTTAGAGTATGTTTCTATCTTATCGTTCAATCTTTCACCGAGAGAGGATAACTCTATCCCATACTCTAAGGTTTTATCTTTATCTTGTACATCTGTGAAAAAGTTAACGAAAAATTTCAAATAATCTATACCTTTGAGATTTTTGTAAGCACCTGCATCCTCTGGGAGGTAGGATATTATCCTTTTTATCTTCATCTTTTCTGATACATCGTAATCAAAAATTTTTACTTCACCTTCACTTTTTGAAAGAATAGTTGAAAGGATTCTCAAACATGTTGACTTCCCTGCACCATTTGGTCCAATAAGTCCAAAGATTTCACCTTCAAAACATTCGAAACTTATCCCTCTCAAAGCTTTTACCTTTCCAAAGTTTTTTTGTAAATTTTCTACCTTCACAACAACCATTAATTTCCCTCGCTATTTTTGAAGATCAGATAAACTGTTAGTAAAGAGAGCAAAGTTGAACCAAGACATCCTGTTCCCCTTTCCAACAGAACAATAAAATTTTTATAACCTTTTTTTATCTCTTTCGAAGAGTAATCATAGTAAGGAGTAAAAACTATAGATAGTAAACTCAATAGAGTTGAAAATGAAAGTAGTACAATAAAAGTTGGAATTCCAAAATTCCCTATAGAGTCTATAACACTTTTACTCTGCCCCAAGGAGAATACAAATTCTAAAATTCCAATCAGGAGAAGGAGAACAAACCCAACAGCGGAAACTATTATTGAACCTGCAACAGGAGAACCAACACAACATCCAAAAATTAGATTGTCTTTCGCTACATTTTGATTATTTGAAAGAAATGGGAATTGGAGACAACACAAAGGTTTATTGTTTAAAGATTTTAAACTATCCGATTCTTCCGTTTGTGGATATAGTAAAAGTTGATTCAATGAAATTATTAAAAAAAATATAATAATTTTTTTCAACATCAAGAATAGTATATTCCACTTTTAAAATTAAATCAACCTTTTATTTAGAAATATATTCAAGAACAAAAGTATAATTATTGTTGAGTGAGTATTGAAAAGCCCCTCTGAATATTCCCTTAACTTTTTTAACTAAAGCTTTATCTTTTGTTGTTAAAGAAATCCCATAAAGTATTCCAGTTTTTGGATGTTTAGGCTTATTGTTTACAACCCAATTTTCCCAATCATACCTGATATCCCTTTTAGGTCTATAATCGAACTTAAATCCTTTAGGTAAATATTTCTTTAAATCTTTAGGTATTATTCCGGGTCCCATATCTGGAGGAAATTTCCCATAATCAGCATAATAAGCAACAACAGCATCTCTTATTACCTCAAAATCTGTGATAACTTTCGCAGCCTCAGCACTTTTTTTAGCTTCATAGAATGATGGAACAGCAAAACTTACAAGAATGGAAATTATCAAAATAACTACCATCAACTCGATAAGAGAAAATCCACCTTTCATTTTTTCTCCCCACTTAAAATTAAATTTTTAAATTTATCTGGAAGAAGTGTAACAGGATCTTCGTTAGAATTGTAAATTATCTTTTTGCCATTATTCTCGATTTCAAGCTGAAAAATTGAATCATCTAAAATTTTATATAAAATTGAATCTTCATCTTTCACAAGACCTTTCAAATCTTTAGGTAAAAAACCGCTCTGTTCTTTAAAATTGTTTATCTTCATAACTGTGAGGTAAAGGAAAACTTTTTTGTTTTCTTCAATCTCACTTTCAGTTAAATTCAAACTATTCAAATCTTCAAATCTTTTGATGTTAAAAAAAATTGAAAATACAAAAAGAAAAAGAAAAACGAAAAAAGTAACAGTAAGTGAAATACGTCTTAAATTGTTACTTTCCTTTTTCAACTCTTTACTTTTTTTATCCTCCTCTTCTTCAACCTTCTGGATGAGTTCATCGATATCTTTTTTTACTTCATCCATAAAAACTCCTTTTAAGAAATTATAAATAAAAATTATGCCAAATTTAAGTTAAACTATTAGTTGTTTTAAAAAATTTTAAAATAAAAAATCGATAATTTAAAAATTACACTGTCAGATAAATATTACTCTTCAAATTGTGGATTCTCTACTTTTGCTATGAAAAGCATATTACCTGTCTGCTTCTCCATAATTATAAAGAGGAATGGTTTATCAATTTTTAAAATTCTTTTAGGTATTACAGCGGTTTCTTTAACTATTACAACGCCAGTTGCTGCTGCAGCCTCACTTCCCTCCTCATCAACTTTTAAAAAGGATTGATGTATAACATTACTTATATAAAGATCAGAAAAATCCGTTATGAATGAGAAATCAGCATTTTGTGTAAAAGACTCTTTCATTCCCATCTTTATCAAAATTTCGTTTAGTAAATACTTTTTTTCAAGTTTGAATTTTGGGAAAGAGATTCTGTCGAATTTTTCATACCTCATCGAATCTATACTATTTTCAATTTCACTATATTTAAGTGGGTAAAGAGTTTTGATCTCTTCTTTGGGAACAATAAAGAATGCTGAAAAATTTGAATCTGCATAAGGAAATTCAACTATAAAAAATTTCTCATTTTCAAAATATTTTAAAGGTTTTTCAAGTTTAGTTGACATCATCTTACATTTAACTTTTTTATTTTTATTAACAAAAAAATCTTCTTCAAAAGTATATTTCTTTTCAAACTGCTTTTCCCATAGAGAGTTAAAATATATAGCGTTTGTAATCACAAGTGCAGTAGATTCATCTATCATCCCTTTAGGGATAAAATCTTTGATCTTCTCTTCAGTGAACTCTTCAATAAATTTATTGATCTTCAATCTTGATTCTTCAGTTTCATTTATAAAATCAAGTTTTTGTGCAAAGGAATTATAACTCTCTTTTATCCTTTCAGGATAATCCTTTCTGAATTTATATGACTTTTCCATCCAGAGTCCATTTGAAATCTTTATGGTTATCTCTTTGCTTTCCTTATCAAAATTTTTTATCTGGTTGGAATAGATTTTTCTCAAACTCTCCTTATCTGGAAAATGAAAAACCCTTTTTATCTCCTTTTCAGTTTCTCCACCAGCCCCTTCATAAGTTATAGCGAGTGCAGTTGAGATACTGAAAGGTGAAATCACGACATTTTCATCCTCATAGAACAACCTGTTCAAAAGGTCAAAGCCAAAAAAATTATAGAAGTTCTCTCCCTTACCGAAATCACTCTCCTTCTTTTCAATTTTTTTACCGCTATCAGCCTTAGCACATGAGAAAAGAAGAAAAATAAAAATCAAAATATAAAATATCTTCTTCATATAAATCTCCTTTCAGATTTTCAGTTTTGTAGAATCTTTTCCTAATATTTTAAAAATCTTCACCCAGAAGTATTCAAAACTGTATTTAAAATTAAATTTACTCCAGATATTAACAATAATCACCCAAATAATGACATTAAAAAAACCAAAGAGAAAAGTTGCATTCATATCCATATTCCATCCTTCATTAACTTTTAGATAAAATTTTCTAAACAACTCAGAGAGCAAAACCTCCAAAAGGTACACTGAAAGACTTACCCTACTAAAATTATATACGAAAGATAATTTTTTTAAAGGGGCATTTCTTTTTTCAAGAATAAGATAGAATGAAATAATACTCAAAATAAAAAATCCAAGTTCAAAATTGGTTTTGAAGTACCAGAAGTAATCAGCTTTCGAAATAGTTTTGGGGAATTTTGTTATCCCATAAATTCCATAAAGGATAAGCAGGATTAACGATGGCAAAATTATCTTTTTCAAAATATCATCCCTTCCATCAAAGATAAGATAACCTATCAACATTCCAAAAAGCCCATAAGAAAAATATGTTATTAAAGGGTAAGGGTTAGAGAGGAAAAATGTTAAAAGTAAAGATGGTAAAAAATTGTTTCGTTCTTTTAAAATGGAAAAATAACCGTAAAGACTCACTCTTGTAAAAGAAAGAAAAATAGTTATAAAAGAGGTTAAAAATAAAAAAATGTAAATAACATTTCTTTTTAATTTGATTTCTTTGAAAAATGATTGCAAAAAAGTAATAAAAAGTATGTTAAAAGCTATTGTTGATATTGAGGAACCATCGAAAAGTTTCTCGTATGGATGGAATTGGGAGATTCTATCTCTTAAAAATGCCCCCATAAATGTAAGGGAAGGAGTGTTGTTAACAAAATCTATATTCCATCTTCCAAAAACCAGGTTTAAAGAAAAGTGAATCAAAATATAAAATAAAAAAGTAAAAAAAGAAAGTTTTAAAAAATTACTATTTTCATTTTTTTCATCTCTTTTCAAATAAATAAAAGTGTTTAAAATCGAAGAGTAAATTATGAAAATTCCACCCCAGAGAGCCATAAAACTTATCAGAACTATAAAAAGTGGTGGATTTGAAAAGTCAATAAGATGTATTTTGTCATAGTTGTAAATCGAAGAATGAAAGAAGATGATAAATATAATCGCTATGCCCCTTATAAGGTCGAATGTTAAAATCCTTTCTTTCAAATCTCCCCCTTAACCTTGAATTCCCTTTTCATCCTTATAAATTTGTTAAAATCTTTCCTGTTTGTAATATCTTCGAAATAAATTTTAATATCAGGCTCTTCACAGTTGTACTTTCTAAAAATTTCTTTCAGATTTTTGGTAAGAATATCTTTTTCAAAAGAATCCTCTTTTTCATTTTTTTTCAACTCTATCATCACAAGGATCTCTTCTGGTGATTTTTCAAAAACCTGATACTCCTCAATCTTTTCAGAACTTGAGATTATCGCTCTCGAAATGTAATCTGGAGATATGAAATTTAAGTCTTTCCCATCCTTCCTTTTACCATAAAAAAGGTGGTCACTTCTTCCTACTATTTTTTCTATAACTCTGAAATTGGACCCACAGGAACACTTCTTAGGACTTATAGTTATAACATCGTTCAGGTTGTACCTTATTATAGGCTGACCCCATTTATGGAGATCTGTTATAACAAGTTTTTCGCACTCTTTTCCCGGTGGAGTAATGCTCAAATCCCTGTTTAAAGTTTCGACATAAACGAGATCCTCATTTATGTGCAGTTTTTCCTTTTCGCAGGTTATACCTATAGGACCTTCTGTTGCTTTATAAATTTCGTGAACAGGACAGTTGAAAACACTTCCTAGAAAATCTTTTACATCTGGATACAAAATTTCAGCGTAGGAGATTATTCTTTTTGGTTTTACTTTATATTTCCCTTTTATAGTATTTTTTGCGATAAGTTTTAAAATAGATGGAGGTCCTGAAATTATATTAGGATTTAAATCTTCAAGTTTTTTCATTATGTTTTCAATACTATCGAGTTGACTTATATATGTCAGTTTGTTTCCCAAAATGTTAAGATTGAATGCTGGTGCACTGACTCTCAAAATGAAAGCTACATTCATTTTTTCACCTTCAGGGAAATCGAACCTTGAAAGGAAGGCAGCTCTCATATACATCTCTTCTCTTCTTGTAACAATCTCAACTCCCTTGTTCCCACTCGTCCCAGAGGACATCCCAATGTTGAGACCTTTTAATCTCCTTGAAAAATCCCTACTCTTTTCAATCTCACAACAAAAATTTATTATCTCTTCTTTTTTTAATCCCAAGGTGTTGTAATCTGAAAGATTTTCCATCATTATCTTTTTGTTTATAATTGGAAGTTTATCAAAATCTTTCAAATCACAATTTTCATATAGTTTTCTAAAAAATTTAGAATTCCTAAAAGCGTAATCAACAATAAACTGCCTTTTGACCTTTTGATAATTCTCTATATCCTTTTTGGAAAAATGTTTGAACCTGTATTTTGAAAGTAAAAAGAAAAGTAAAAAATTTTTCGTCTCTAAATCTGAAAAGTAATCTTTTAAACTATCTAAACTCATCAAAGAGTTTTCTTTTACTTTGTATCTTCGTTCTTTTCAACTGGCTTTTCTTGAACTTGCGGGACATATTTGAAAAAACCTGTAAAAAGGAAAGCTAAAAAGAATCCGGTAAAGAATGATGTGAATAAAAGTTTTGTCAGATTTGAAGATTTAACTTTATAATAGTTGTTCAACCTGTATTGAAAATCTTCAATTGAAAGATTAGAGTATGTGTTATCCTCTTCAAGGTATAGCAACTTATTTTTATCAAGAGCTTTTTGCAAAAGATCACCTTTAACGTAAACTTCAAAATCGTTTGAACTCTGATCATATTGAAGCATCATATTCGTTGCAGTCCAATATATATTCTTATCCCCCCAAAATGTTCCCCAAATGTCGACAACGAAAAAGGAACCAACGATTATCACACCTAAAAACCCTAAAAGAAAAAGATTGTTAAATTTTCTTTTCATATTCACTCCTTATTTCTATTAAAATTCTTTATCTGTGAAGGTATCTCCAAAGAGAGTTCGTAAAAACCAGAGTATTCCCCATCAATATAAAATGGAGATTGAAAAATCAATTTCTTTATACCGTTCTTTTCTATCGTATAAACATTTTGTTCCTCTTTTTCCATAAGATTTTTCAATTTACTTTTTGCTGGTTCAGGATGACAATCTAAAAGTGATTCACCAATGATGTCTCCATAATCTTTAAAAATATCTTTTGATTTTTCATTCATATATATTATCTTCCCTTCCCTATCACAAACAGTTATGCCAATATTTATCTGATCAAAAAATTTTTTATCCATATTTTTATTTTACTTTTTTTTTGCTATTTTACAATACAAAATATTTACTTTTAAATTTTATTTTTACAAACATGATATAAAATTGAAATTATCCAGAAGAATGTTTTGAAATTTATGAAGGGATAAAATCTTTAAAAAGGTCTCTGTTTTTAACTATCCTTTTTCTGAATTCCATTATTGGCAGATCACCTTGAACTAAAAGATCATCAAAAATATTATGTTTTTCTGTTTCAACAACCCTTTTGTCCTGATGCAGAACAATTCTGTTAAAAACCATTCCAACTTTTGAAACAAAACTATCAAAAAATTTCATCCCACTCAATTTCATATAGAATCTGATGTAAACTATACTACTTTCTTTATCCACAGGTGCAAAAAAAGCAACAACTCTAACATTTTCAGAAATATGGTTCTGCCAAACATTTGGAAAGATAAATTCAAGATAAATAGAACTATCTTCGATTTTTAACTCTTCAGGTTTTTTAGCTATAACCCCTTTTTCTTTTTCGTTGAAAACATAGAAGAAGAATTTATCCTGATCTATCCATTTCACAACTGGACCATTAACAACAGTTTTTCCACCTTTTCCAATAGTATTGTGATGAACGAATGGAAGATGCATAACATCGAGTTGATTTTCAACTGACCTTGTGAAAGGAACCGTCCATAACTCACCATAATCTGAGAATGAAAAACTATCGTTGATATCGTCGAAAAATTTGGGTTCACCTTCAGGTTTTTCCTCACCAAGCCATATCCATATGAAATCAAATTTCTCAAAAACATAATAATTTTTAACTTTAAATCTATCTTCAACTTTATAGTTTTTACCATAAGCTGGAATAAGTGTTACTTTCCCATCACCATTGTATTCGAAACCATGAAAAGGGCATTGTAAACTTCCATTTACAACCTTTCCTTTTGAAAGTCTCGCTTTTCTATGAACACAGATATCTTCAAGACAGTTAACTTTTTTTTGAGCATCCCTCCAAAGAACTATATCTTTACCAAGCCTCTTTAAACCAACAGGTTTGTTTTTAAGTTGCGATGAAGATAGTATAGCAAACCACATATTACTCCTTTGTTAAATTAACTCTTCAGGGAATGGTTTAAAAATAGTCTGTTCTTTAAGGTAATCTATGTCAAACCTTATTACATAAGATTTCAAAAGTATCAACGTTGTCAAAAGTCCAACTTTATCATTTTTAAAATCTTCAATATTTTTTAGAATAAAATTTTTTTCTTCCTTTTTTAAAGAATCTTTAAAGTAACCAAAAATGTGTAAAAGAGTGTTATAGTATGAATTCTTTCTATAATTTTTTTTAAGCCCTGATAACAATGTTTCACCATAGCGTTTGAAAACTTTTTCAACATCTTCTTTTTTCAGATTTGCTACTATTGTGCCAAGTTCCCTCAACATCTTTTGATTATATGATAGAAAAAGATACTTGTTCTGTGAATGGAATTTGACAAGTTCTTTCATTTCCTTTTTTAGATTTCTAAACCTTGATATTAAAAAAACCTTTGTTAAAAAATTCTCTTTTAGGTATAGATTGTTCAATCTTCCTTCCGATTCAACCGGGATATTTGTAAAAGTGTTAACAACATCTTTAGCAAAAAAGCCGGAACCTTTCTGTACCACAACATTTTTATCACTGAAAATCTTTACATCTTTTATACCACATGATGGAGATCTATCCTTTAAAATAACTCCATCTATATTTTCCTTTTCAATTTTTTTCAAAAATTTTTTTGAAAAATTTTCCATAACTTTAGTTATATCCTTTTCCGTTTTATACTGGATTAAAAAATATTCCCCATTCTTTTTTATTATTCTTATACGATCACGCGGCACTCCGAGACCAATCTCAACTTCAGGGCAAACTGTAATAAATTCTACAAAATCAGACAACTTTTTTATAAACTGTTCTTCAATAATAACTCCATTCCACCTACAAGCATCAAACCCAAGACATTTACTTACAAGGATTTTTGGTTTTGTTTCCATAAAAGCACCTTTTCATTTTTTCAAATAGAATTTAACTTACAAAATATTTTTATAACACAAGAAATTTCAACAACTACTTTCAACTGAAACCGATGCAGCTTCCTGAAACTCTTTTAAAAGTGTTTCAATAAGTTTTTTCACAGACATTATTTTATCAACAAGATATGCATTCGCTCCACAGAAAGCGAAACCATCCTTTAACATTCCCTTTTTAGCGTTTGTCAAAGCTAATGCAATACAGTATGGAACTTTATTAAAATCACATGTTGATAAACATTTCCATGGACATTTGAATGGCTTTTTTATTCCAGAAAAAACATCTTCAATGAATTTGTTTCTTATAGCTCTTCCCGGCAAACCAACGGGACTGTCTATTATAACGATATCCTCTTTTTTACAATCAATATAAGTTTTTTTGAACTCATCCGAAGCATCGCATTCGTAAGTTGCAACGAATCTTGTTGCCATCTGAACACCTGATGCTCCGAGTTTAATGAATTTATAAATGTCGTATCCTGTGTATATTCCACCTGCAGCTATAACAGGGACTTCTTTCCCAAATTTTTGTTCAAAATCTTTTATTTCATCTATAACTTCTTCAACCAACTTTTCGAGTTTGAAATTTGGGTTGAACAAATTCTCCTTTTTGAAGCCAAGATGTCCACCAGCCATAGGACCTTCAACAACAACAGCATCTGGAATTATGTTATAATTCCTTTCCCAGTATCTAAAAATTATTTTTGCAGCTTTTGCTGAAGATACTATTACTACAAATTTTGTTTCTGAATTTTTTAATTTTTCAGGTGGAATTATGTTTGGATTTAAAAGCGGGAGACCAGCCCCAAGAAAAACAAGATCAACTTTCTCTTCAAGAGATATAAGCAAAAGTTCGTTAAAATCTGTAAGAGCCATCATTATGTTAACTCCGATTAGGCCGTCGGTTTTCTCTTTAGCCTTTCTTATCTCCTTTCTTAAAGCCCTTCTGTTCGCCTCTTTGAAATTCATAACAAAATCTGGTTCAAGCATTCCAATTCCTGCTGCTGCTATTACTCCTATTCCACCTTCATTAGCAACGGCTGAAGCTAACCTTGACAAAGAGATTCCTACTCCCATTCCACCCTGAATTATAGGTATCTTCGCTATAAGGTTACCTATTTTTAATTGTGGTATACTTTTCAAATCCATAAATTCTCCTTTTTTTACTTTTCATCACTTAAAAAATTGCCTTTAGAAATTTTTCATACCTTTTCTGTAAAGGGAAATTTTTGTATAAATGATGATAAAATTCATTTTTAATTATCCTTCTTCAAAGTAAAACAAAAAATAAATGTTTAACTTTTCAACAATTTTTTTAATTTTTAAAATATTGGTAAAACAGTAAAAGAGAGTAGAATTGAGATTTTTTGATTTTATTTTAGGATTTAAATTAAACTTAGGAAATTCCCAACCGAATAAAATTTTCATTTATAGAACTTTTCTTATATCCTTATCAAAATCTTTTACCAAAATTTAAACTGAACTGAAATGCTAAAATATTTTTTGTATTAATTTTTTTCATAAATATATTGTATCCCTTAATTCATTTTTAGTCAATAGAAATAAAATGCATTTTCAAAATTCTTAATAATGGATTGACTAAAAAATTTTTATTTAACTAAAAAGTTATTTATAAGTTTAAAACATTTTTTTTGAAAATTTTTTTAGAGGAATTGGCATAGACAAAATATTAACACTTCTTTTTTTTAACTACTTACTAAAAAGTTTTAAAATTTTAATAACAATAAAAGTTAACAACAAAATCCATACTAAAATAAATATCAATCCAAAAAGCCAGTTATCTTTTAATCTTACAGGTTCTTTCAGCGCTTTCTCTTTTGACTCATCCATAATATCTTTTGGAATAAGTTTTATCGAAAGAGCTATCAAAGATGGAACTATTAAAAGATCATCCAAATAGCCTAAAACTGGAATGAAATCAGGAATCAGATCAACCGGGCTTAAAGCATAACCCAAGGTAATAAAAATTATTATCTTTGGTAAAAGTTTTGTTTTCGGATTTTTGTAAGCATAAAAAAGAGTTGTGATATCACTTTTTATTTTTCTTGCTTTTTCTTTCAAATATTTTATTCGTTTCATTTTTGACTTAATTTTAAACTTGTAAAATGGGAAATCAAGTATTACTCTTCAATTTTAATAATTACCTTATTATATATAATTGGTTTGAGACATATTTCCAAAAATATTTTTATCCTATTTTTATCTTCCTCCAGTAATTAATTTATAAAATTTTGGTAAATTTCTTTTGATAAAATAACCTAACAAGACACTAACGATTATTGTGACTATCGGAGCGAGAAAGTAAATTATTATAGATACAATCTCGCGTGTTCCCATGATATAAAACAGTCCTTTCCTTATAAGCGTTAGCAACGGTTCGTGAAAGGCGTATAAAAAAAATGAGAAAGATGAAATATTAAAAATCATCTTATTGGGATTCATCTTTTTTATCATCAAAATGTCATAAAAACTCCAAATACCTATCAATCCGAAAATAATACTCAATTTATGTAGTAGCAACATTAAAACTTTCTGATCAGAGTTTTGGCATATTAATCCTGTCTTTAAAAAAACTAATAAAATCCAAAAAAATGCAAATATCAAATAATATTTCTGTTCAAATTTTTTCAACAAACAATCTCTTTTGTTTATAGCAAAGTAAGCTCCCAAACAAAAAAAGAAAATAGATTCGTTAGTTACAATTACAAAACTAAATCTAAAAAATTCAAGCCAGATAATAAAAAATAGTATAATCAGAATAGCCCTAAAATATTTTGTTAACCAGTAGATCATTGGTGATAAAATCACCAGCACCATAAGATCCCTTAGAAACCAAAGTTGATATGGGATAGGATCAATAAATATTCTCTCTAAAAGTTTTGCAAAGGAATAATTCACAATCAGATCGCTTGTAAAAAATTTTTTTGATTGAGGTAAAATCTGTAAAAAAAAGTAAAACATTAATCCCCACAAGGACCAAAAAAGATATGGTAATAACAAAGATTTTGCTCTTTTTCTATATTTTACAACAAATTCATTTATTTTTCCTTTAATATTTAGAAAAAACAAATAACCTGATATACAGAAAAATATTGGAACTGCAACCCTTGTAATCCCCTGACTGAAAAAGTTTTGAATAAAAATATTATACATGCTATCAAACCTGATATTTCCAGATGAGAATTTTATAGTCAAATTATAAGAATGGAGAAAAACTACCATTATCATTGATACAAATGAAACAATTCGCAATTTTTCACTTAAATATTTGTTCATTCTTAATTCCTTTGAACTAATGCTAACTCTTTCTTATCCAAATCAACTCGACGTTCTACATTTAGAGAAATGAATCTGAACCATTTAAGTTTACTGCCTTCTGGAAATCTATTATTCTTTCCTTTTATCTTCAAATCTTTCTTTCTTTTAAAATCATTAAGCAGATTTTTGTGCAAAGGTGGTAACGTTCTTTCGAATATCATTTTACTTTTCTACCCCTTTCTATGACACTATATAAAAATTTATAACAACATAAAACCATAAGTCAAGTTTAATTCATAAAACTTTTCCTTTCAACTGGAATTTATCATTTTTATTGTAAATCATAAAGGTAATGAAAGTTTTCTTTTATTTCATGTTAGGATGAGTTTGAATGGAATGAAAAAAATATAATCTAACTCTCTTAACTTGACGTTTTTTCATACTCTCTTAAGTTACCCTTCCATCTTGTCAGGATAAGAAAAATTTAAATCTCTTTTTCCTACTCCGAATGGATGGTGTTATTTTAATGATAACAAATTTTTAGTAGACATAACAATGTAAAATATTTTCCATTTATCATCAGGAGAAAACAAAGTTTTCTCGTTTCGGAGTGGAAGGAAAGTTATTTCCATTTTACCACATTCCTAAATTAAGGTATTTCGCCTAATGTTTTACGAATAAAAGAATTTGCCGAAGACAATTTAGACGTAGCGAGCCACATATCTGTGTGTTAAGCGACCCGAAGGGCAAGGTTGCAAAGCAACCGCAGAGTTGTGAACGTAGGGCGACATTAATACAAGCATTTTCTTCTTCTATTCATATTTTATTTGCTTAAGATCCTCTACGCTTTTCTCTTTGTGAATAAGAAAACCCTTTCTTGTTGACCCAAATAAATAAATCCGTTTCTTTCTACTGCCGTAACCAACTTTTTCTCTGATAGCCAAGGAGTTTTTTCAATAGAAAGTATACCTTCAGGTTTTAAAACACGATACAGCTCGGGAAAAATATTCTCCAGACCTCCAGTATGATGAACGAAACCAAAAAGAAATGTAACATCAATACTTTCATACGGCAATCTAGTCCTGTTTACATCAGCAAGAATGTTTTTGACATTCTCTACCCCTTCTTTTTTTTACCTTCCCCTGAACTCTTTTTATAGATAGATGATGATTGTCCAACGCATAAATAACTCCTTTTTCACCTACTATTTTTGCAGCCGGAATTGTAAAAAAGCCGGTGCCACACCCTACTTCCAGAACTTTTTGTCCATGTTTAAGCCCAGCAGCTTTTAAAAGCCTATAAGGATTTCTAAATATCCAGAGAAATGGATTATCGTGCATAAAGAACATCATCTTCAAAGCAAAATTGGGTATTCTCTTTAAGTTTGACATATTTATCCTTCTCTACTTAATTTTTTAACAAATGTGATTGCATAATGATATTCTCCTATCTCAGAAACTTTTTTCTTTTTAAATCCATACTTGCCGATAATCTCCTCAACTTCTTCAGGCGTCAATCTAATAGATTTCGAAGGTCCCGGCGGGCCATCGATTTTTTTAAAATCAATTATAACAAGGCTCCCATTAGGTTTCAGCACTCTATACATTTCTTTTAGTGCGCTTTCAACCTCCTTATTTGCGACAAGTCCATGTAAAACGTTTGCCATCAAACATATATCTATACTTTCGTTTTTTATGGGCAGATTTTTAGTTATATCCCCGGCGAAGGCTTCAATGTTCTTGATATCGCTTTTCTTGATATTTTCTTTAAGAATCTTTATTGACTTTTCAGAAATATCTACTGCATATACTTTCCCCCTGTCTCCGACAATCTCTAAGGCAGGAATAGAAAAACGCCCCTCCCCACATCCAGCGTCTAAAAGGGTGTCGCCTCTTTTGAGCCCAATTGCTCTAAGAGCCTTTTCGGAGTCGAAAAGGCTGCTAAAATGGCCCCTGAAATGGCCAGAGCCAGAGTGACGATGCTTTCTTTCAAATTCATTGCTCATTTTGTTACCTCCTGTTACCTATTTTATACCTTCCCAATGGTCGCCCGTAGTTCACGATTTCATATAACGAATTGCAGTTATGAGAAGTTCGTTCGAAAGGACAAATTTGGGTCAAAACAAGCGAAGTTTTACCTCATAACCACTGTTAGATGCCCCGAAAGGGTCGAAGCTCCGAAGGAGCTGAGAAGTCCGCCGCGAGCCGAAAATTATTTCGGTATACCTTCTTTTGGATTCCAATAAAACCAGGGGGCTTTGTCCAATTTGAATCCAAGTTCTTTATATAAATCAATCGCTTCTTTATTTTCTTTCTCTGTTGTAACAAAAACAACTTTAACTTTCAACCTCTTAAATTGTTTCATAATTTCTTTAACTAATGATCTTCCAATTCCTTTATTCCTAAATTCTTTTTTAACAAATAGTTCTTCAACAATACCATATCTAAAAAATCCATAGATAATAAGATTTCCCCAAATAAATCCAACTACGCGGGCATTCTCTTCTGCAACTAAGAGAATTGTTTTTAATTTAGATTTTTCTACCGGAATTAATAAACCTTTTTCCTTTTTTCCTTTCTCTTCAACCGGGTGAAGGTTATAATAAAGTTCGGAAACAACTCTTTTATCCTTTTGAGTAAACTTTCTAATTTTCATAAGTTAATTTAACGACAGATTTTATAAAACTTCTGGTGATTGGGAGGATTGCAACTAACGTTCTGCGGATAAAAGAAGCCCAGCCCTCTATGCATTTTGATTTTTCTTTTAAGCCATTAAAATTACTAATGAGTATGTTTCTACATTTCAGCCCTTGCTTACGGCTTAGAGGGATGGGTTTGGGCGAAGCGTAGCGAAGCCTTTTATCCGCTATTATATGCAATTGGCTTATATCCATCACTTTTCCTCCTTTGTGGCTTCTACCAGTTGTATCTTTTTAAAAGAAAGGACGAGAGCATAGATAGAGATAAAGAGCAAGGGGAGATGTAACACTCCATTCCACCACAAAATATCGGGCTTAATCAAAAAATTCTCTACCATATTCCAGAAACCAATGATTATTCCAACGAGGCTTGTAACCCTAAGGGTTGCGATATTAACCTTGGGATAATAAAGAGTGAGTATTCCAAGATATACAGGCGTCATGGTACAAAAGGCTAAACCCGCTGGGTTTGTGAATAAATAAACAAGATTAAAATCAGGTTTCATTGATTCAAGGTTTACTGGATACCAGAAGACTAAAAATGCTAATGGAACAACCCAATATCTTGTAATAGGTAGTTTTTGAGGAATGAAATTATTTTTATTAACAGATGCCTCCCAGAACCAGAAGATGGAAACAAGTATCATGAGGATGAAATTACCTGTCACCATTCCAAAACCATATTTATCAGTTATCGCGATACCTTGAAGGAATGCAAAAAGAAGATAATTAATACCAACATAAAAAGAAAAGATTCTGCCACTTCGATTTCCAAACAAAATTAAAGTAAGAACTAGAATTATTGGAATAATCTTGAAAACAGGATACAGAGGAGAGCAAAATTTAAGCAAAGAATTTTGGAGTATATAGATTATAATTTCGCCTATTTTGGAAGGATCAAATCCTTCTGTAACAATCGGTGGACTTATCGTTCCGACCAGAATAAAAAGAACTAAAAACCACCATTTGCGAGTTATTAATTCAAGCGTTCCTTGAATTTTTTCAAGATTTTCTTTTTTCATAATCCTAACCTCCCTTATCATAAAAGAAGATTTCTCAAAGTAAAAATTTGGATGAGCGATTTAAAGCAAGAATCTTTTTATGGTTCTTTATAAGTTTTTTTATCCATTTTTTAGTGCTCTTGATTGCCTCTAAAATAGTTTTTTTATGGTTTTCGTCTATTCCGTTTGCTTTTAGATGCTGCACTAACCATAAACCACTATTCTTTATTTGCATTTTAGGAGAGTAATTCCCCAACCACCTATCAGACTTTTTGCACGAATCGCAACTTGCCACTGTTCCAATAAGCAATCTCTCAAGTGTTTTTCTTTCAGATTGAGTGTCAATTTTGATGAATCTAAAATAAAATCTATCTCTAAGTGTCTTTGTAATTGCTGATTCTATTCTTTTTTCCTTAGCTATATTTCGTTTATTTCCAAAACATTTTATATTTTTACTTTTCGTAAAATCTATCTCCCAAATTGGCAAATACTCTATATTTTGTTTTTTTATTAATGCTCTTCCAATATTTTTTCTGAAAATGCTTCTATCAGAAGGTTTAGGCTTATTTTTATCAAAGTTCATTTTTGATTCATCCAAAAGGTAGTGTTCCTTAATACGGTTTCTGAAATTTTCATTTTTGTTATGAGTGCCAATTCTAACTATTCTTAGTTTATTTTTCCCATGGCCCCAAATTTCGTCTTTTTCATAAAAGAAATATATTCCATTTTCGGGCAATTTTTCTAACTTGAAAGGATACTTAATTATCGGCAGTTGTTCTAATTGTTCATGTAACCATTTACACATTTTTGACACTTTTACCTCTTTTTTATATAATCTCTTTGTAATGAGTAAATAGTTTTATTCTTTTTTTTAGTTTTGTTTCCTTTAATAACCTCTTATACAATTTATGAAAACGCGCAGGGTTACAATAAAACCATATTTCATCATAGCCTTGGAGTTTTTGATCAAAATCATTTAAAAGGTTTCTGAATTCCTGCTCTGTAACTTTGTTAGGATGTTTATCATACCACTCGTGTTTTATCTTGGGGAACCAAACGCCATATAAATCTGAAAAAATAGCCCAGTTGACATTTTTCTTCTTACATTCGTTCATAAAATGTTGAGTTGGCTTTGCAGTGTATAACTTATCTGGAGTTACTTTATCACCACTAACTTTTAATGACTGGTCCTTTTTGGCTGAACAGTGAGTAATATAAATTCTCATTTTATTTCCTCCATGTTACAAAATTTAATTAACACATTACTGATAAAAGAAGTTGCCGAAGGCAATTTGGGCGAAGCGTAGCGAAGCCTTTTATCCGCTGTTATATGACCCGAAGGGCAAGGTTGCAAAGCAACCGCAGAGTCGTGAACCCCATAAAAATTTTTCATCATCATCTCCCGGAAATGTTCTTCCAGGCTGCGTAACCAAGTTTTTCAGTACCATCGAATTTAATTAAGCCTACTGCATCATTTTCATCTAAATCATGAAGCCATGACCATCCAAACAAGTGCAAATTTATTCCTTTATCTCGTGTGAGTCGGCCCGTAGCTTGTACAATGAAATCTGCTTGCGCTTGTTCACCTCCAAGTGCATCAAGTGATGACCAAGCAATTTCACTGAAGCCAAATTGTTTGCCAGGCATGTAATTGCTTGCTTTAGAATAATAATCATCTGGAATATCAGATGGACTGTTTATACCCTGCACGGAATACGGATAACTAGTAAAAATAAGTAAATCAATTTTACTATAGTTGAATAGCTTCAAGACATCAAGATTTGCTTCCCGGTTTTCGGAAACAATTTCTCTGGCGAAAATGCAGAAGACCTTCGTCTCTGGGGATAGTTCTTTAACAGCTTCATAAATCTCTTCATAGAGACTCACATAATTTGTGAAACCGTTAGGCCCATTATCACCATATTTTTCATACCACCTGTTGACTTCATTCCCCAATGATAAGTAAAGAGGACGAGTCGCCTTCACAACATCAAGTGCCGCTTGCTTATATGCTGCTCTCCATATAGAGTCGCTTAAAGTTGCGTTTTCCATCCCCGGCGGCGTGACAAGAGTTAATCCGCTACCTATAAAAGAAATATGGACTATTGGAAACATCCCATTGCCGCGAATAAGTTGTTCTACAAATGTCTGTCCCCAGCTTCCACTTAAGTCAGATGCAAGGTTGTAGAATGGTGTAGGTCTGCCCCACACAGGAACGAATTCCGAATATTGAGCAGCTTGTGCATAAGCATCATCAAATGATTGACTTTGAGCAGTAGTAGGCAAAATTCCCATAAAGAATCCTCTTGATGGGAGTTGCGGAGAATCCACTGGAACAATTGTTTCTGGTTCGGTAGGAGTTAGTTCTATACATCCGCTTATTAATATAACTGAAATTAAAAGCACTGCACAAAGGATGGTCACTCCAAAGTGTTTTATATTCATCTTTTCCATAATTTTACCTCCCCATTAAATTATTTTGGCCTTCATATATTCTTCCTATTTTAAAGGGGGTTCGGAATTTCATATAACGGTTTCAGTATAAAAGAAGTTTTTGCGAAGCAAAAATTTGGGTGAGTTCGCCACTTGCGGACAAACCTTTTATGCTGTGTTATATGAAGTGGCGGCATAACTAAATCACTCCCCAAATAACATGCCAGACTATATCTGCCCAAAAGTGGATACCAACTGCAGCCAAAAATCCAAATTTTCTGAAGTAATAAGCAGCAAAAAGTGAAAGTATTCCATTAAGAAGAATAATCTCAGTCATAAGAGCAAATGGGATTTCAATAATAGTATTAAAACCAAAAAGAATCATTACCGAGGGAATATGACCAAAGGCAAATGCAAGCCCCGAGAAAATAGCGACAGCCCAAAAAATTTGGTTTTGCCATCTATTTTTAAGGATGACACAAGAAATAAGCCATACCCAAAATGAGATGAAAAATAGTCGAAATATCACTTCCTCTCCAATACCAGCAGTAGCCGAAGCAAGGAGAGAAGTAGGAAACGGTGGATGAGGAAGTGGGCCTAATTTGTAAAATTGACTCAAAAAGGCATCGGCAAAAATAAAAAATACACCAATAGCTATCCCAACAAGAGCAGGAATTAAAAACCTTTGTTTATTAGAAACTCCCAAATCCCAGATATCGGCAAAGCCAAGTTTTTGTGAAAGTCTTAATCCAAGAAAACCCAAACCACCATATAGAATAAGCATAATGGCTGCATTTACAAGGGCAAGCACTGGTCTCGAAGCTGGAAGTTCTTGTTCTGGAAGATTTGGTAAGAAAGAACCTTGGGGTAAAAAGACATTAATCGCCCCCAAGATGACAAGAGCTATGATAAGACCAATATAGATTTTGATTGATAGAGATATTTTCTCCATGTTTTACTTCCCTCCATTTTTTATTGTGAGCATTTGAGCCGCCATGTCATATAACTCGTTCATATCCGAACACTTCGGATACCCTACCAAATAAGGAGTATATGCAAACTGTTCGCATATATGCCCCTTTAGATGACCATTGTTCTGTGTTTTTATCCTCATATCTCATATCCTTTTAAAATGCCATCAAGAGGGTTCTTTATTGCAGAAAGATTTTTTGTGCTAACTTGGGTGTAAATCTCTGTAGTTTTTGAACTTTTATGCCCTAAACTCCCCTGTATATATCTCAAATCCATAGTTTTATTG